>WNGL01000411.1_pt1 | contig 94311 bp, 88 predicted proteins | sample 5400591 | NCBI WGS metagenome assembly WNGL01 (sample SAMN13153377, study PRJNA577476) | soil metagenome | isolation source: 80 cm soil or saprolite under Garry oak tree replicate 1 | place: USA:California | collected 2016-06-15 | reverse complement strand
CAGATCATTCTCGGCACATATCAGACCCCAACCAAGACGGTCAGCGTCTCTGAAGGAGCAGCCCTTTCAAGCGCCGTGACTCTCCCGCCGGTCCAGACTCCACCCAACCCGGTAAACTACGCGCTCTTTGCGGGAATAGGAGCCGCTGCAGCCATCGTTCTCTCGATAGGCTATCTGACGATCAGAAGAAGAAAACCGTCGAGGCCCATTTAGCGCGTGTTGTGCGCCCCAAGAGAAGATACGTTCGCAGTTATTGTGTTCGGTTCGACGAGTAGCTCTGGGGTCGTTGACGACTGCAACGAATAGTGGACTAGCATGCTTCGTGCCTTTGGCTTCGTATCATTGGGAGCGGACGGGTATTAGGAGAGGTATAGAGATACGAGCACAGGTTTCCCGGGCTTTCTCCGAGTTTCTTCCGCCATACGGAGATTCGACGCATGGGATATCTTTATAAGAAGTCCGGCCTGCATAGCCGTTTTCATAGGGCTCCACCGGAAGGGTGGAGCACCTAGGAAAAGAAAAAGAAAATGAAACAATCAACAATCAAAGACGTTAGAACAACACTAATAGTACTACTAGTCTCTATACTATCATCAGCAAGCGCTATCTACATACTTCCAACAGTAATCGCACCAGTCCACGCTGGTTTCTCCAACCCCGCGGTTACGATCAATCCTTCACCAGTACCGGTAGGTACTGCATTCAGTGTGCAGGTAAACGTTCCCGCTGGACAGAATGTCACATACATCTGTATCTACTACAACATCTTGCACTCTGGGTGCTGCCTCGGTTGTAAATCTCTCACCCGGTTCTGGTCGGCTACTGATCCACGAGTATACCAGTACTGATCTTGAGATGCAGGCGTTCCAGGCCGGCTCTATCGACATGGTTGACTGGGATATTCCCCAGGCATACCTGAGCGCATGGAACAACTGTGCCAGTGCCACCCCAATCGGACCAAACTGTAACGGCCAGATCACTACCAGCAAGTACAGTGCTACGGACCTCTACGAGATGGACTTGAACGAGAACGGGAGCAGAGTTGCTAGCCAGCTCGGCTTCCGACAGGCCATGGGCTATCTGGTGGATCGTCAGAACATCGTGCTCAACATAGCCGGTGGTTTTGCTCAGCCGGTCTGTTCCGGTGCGAGCGCAGGCCAGGAGGGATCGGCCAGCTGCCAGTCTCTCGGATATCCTGGTCCTTACGGTGACTACAACCCGACAAAGGCGTTGCAACTGCTCTATGAGTCCGGATGGAGGTTCAACCCGGCGGACGGGTTCTTCTATGGACCAGCCCTTCCAGGCGCACTAGGTCAACCAGCGTGTACCGCAACTATCACCGGTCAGACAGGCAACTTCTGTGTACGCCCAATCATCTTCATGATACGAAGCGATGACCCGCTCCGACTCGGAGCAGGTCAGGCTATGGCTAACATTATGCAGAATCTTCCGAACCAGTTCTGCAGCAAAGCAGGCGGCAACATCAACCCCATCCCACCATGCCCAGCAGGCTCAACCCTAACAACCGTCTGTCCATCAGCGCCCTGCAAACTTAGCACAAGTCTCAACGTCGCCGCGAAGCCGGCTCTAGCCAAGATATTCCAGCACCACCCATGGAACACATGGGACATTTACACCGGCGGCTGGGGACTGGATGTTCTGGTTGCGAATGATCTGCCGTTCCTCTGGACCAGCGACTTTGCACCAGCACCTGACTGTGGTCTCTGGCAGGGCGACTTCCCGCTCAACTATGGAGGCTTCTGCAACACCGCTTTCGACAACGCTGCTCATGCTGTCCTGAATGCTCCCACTATTTCTCAGGCTGACGCTGCGGCTGTCACAGCCCAGCAGGTCGCCTGGGGCTACAGTTCGAGCCAAGGCAAGATCACCGGCGCTATGCCAATGGTACCAATGTACTCCCACCTTGCCTACAAGGCCGCATGGACCAAGGACGTTGGCGCAGGACTCTGCGCCAATGGGTCTGCTGTCGGTAGCAGTGGCTGTCCAAGCCCGACTTATGCTCAGAGGGCTTGCTGGCAGAACTTTATCGGCAACGAGGTCGGAGTAGGCTTGAACATCTACCAGACATTGATCAGCTGGTATGATGACAACTGCGGAGGCAACACCGTCGGTCACAAGAGCTTTGTGGGGAACAGCAGTGCTGTCTTCGACTGGGGCTTCATCAATCCCATCGAGTTCCTGAACATCATGCAGAGCACCTTCCTCTGGGACATCCAGGCCATGGCACAGACCTATGACACGATGATGGGCAGGAACGCTGCAAACCCATCCGAGCTCATACCCTTCCTCTGCAGCGACTATGCGGTCGGAACATACTTCAACACTCACACCTCCGCATCAGCAACCTACTACGCATGCCATGTGCGACCAGACCTCTTTTGGAGCGATGGTGTACCGTTGACCGCCCAGGATATCGCGTTCAGCGCTGACTATATTGCTGAGAACCAGGCTCCACTAACCGCCTCCAACGTGGCCAACCTCTGCGGGCCCAACTTCGTAGCTGGGACCCCATTCTATTCCCCGACCAACTGCGGTAACGGCGTCCAGATAGTCAACAACCCCGACGGAACACAGACCATACTCTTCTACTTCGACTCTATCAGCGCCATCTTCCCACTGCTGGTAGGCCTCTTCAACCCCATCATTCCAAAGCACGTCTACTGCAACGACTGGACAGGTCCAGCAGCAGGAAAGCTTGGACCTGGAGCCAAAGGAACCGGGAACTGTCTCTTCCCTGACATGAGCCAACTACCCGACAAGGCAGGGCTCAGCGATGGATCATGCACCGACTGCCCAGCCTTCCCAGGCACATATCCCAACGCAACAGCAATAATAGTACCATCATACCTTACAGCCCTAGGCTACGGCTCGACCATCAAGAACTGGCAGACAGGCAGCGGACCATACATGATATCCAGCTGCGGCGGCTCAGGATGCGCCAACACTATACTACTAAAGGCGAATCCCTACTGGCACGACGGCACCCGCATGGCAAGCCCAGGCACGGGAGACATTGCTGATCCCTCAGGACTACACGGCGGACTACAGCTACAGCCTGATCTAAACCGCGATGGCAGCATCGATGCTTCAGACTTGGCAATCGCGCAACAACAAGCTACCGGGAACAACGCCTCCGACTGGCGTTACGCTGCGGACTTCCGACAGAGCCCCACGGGCACCGAGACCATCGCGGTCTCATCGTCCGTGTGTGGAACCGGTTGTACGACCCCGGTGATAACCGCAAGCTTCAACGGCTGGCCAGGAACGCAGACAGATGTCTACATCATCCAGGCGATGATAGGAGCGGGCATAAAGGCGTGGCCACCAGCCTCGGGTTCAGTCACCAACAAGAACGGGTACTTGCCCTCTGGAGTAGTCGGTAGTCTGACCGGTATCTGGCCAGACTCTTCCGGTGTCTCCTCGGGTGTGCCCGACGACACTGTCAACGTCAACGACCTTATCTACGTCAATAACCACCAGTTCGTACCAGTCACGGACAGCTCAGGCAACCTGATCACCACATCGCCCTACAATGCCGACGTTACACACGACGGTCTTATTGACATCCACGACCTCGTCACAACCCTTACAAGACAGTTCAGCCAACCAGCAGGTGTGAATCCATAAAATGAAGAGCCATAATCCTTTGCGAGTGCTCATAATACTACCAATGCTACTAGCAAGCCTGTACATCGCCACTCCAGCCCTTCCCATAGTCGCACATGCGGCCACGGGACCATCGATCAGCATAGACCCTGCAAGCGTGACCACACACTCTATAGGACCCGCATATCCGCTAGTGTCACCACCGACGAACAACACAATCACCTACACGATATCATTGCACGATGTTGGACCAAGTGACATGCAAGCGTGGAACGTGGTCGGAAAAGTAGACCCGAACTTCTTCGCAATCGCGGGCCTACCCCTAGCCTCTCTAAGTCCCCTCAAACCAGTGTGCCAAGCCAACTTCGGCGTTGACTTCTACACCACATTCATCGACACCCTCACCGGCAAGTTCGCAGCCAGCGAATACTGCGGCGGTCTATCAAACGGCCAAGGCTACGTTGGATCAGGCGGTGTCCTGCTGACACTAAAGCTGAAGGTGCAATCCACCGCCAAAGCAGGTGTTTCAGCCATCACTCTGGACAGCACAAACACCTTCCTCGTCACCATCGTAGATGGCGTCAGCTCCAACATACCAGTCACCCTTAGCAATGCTGTCTTCAACGACTCCCCCGCCTTCAGTGCCGACGTCGTAAGCGCAAACGTTCAGGGACCTAAGAGCGTGCCATGCAATCCAGATTCGACAGGCAAGTGTACCAGCTCCGTGAATATCCACGTATCACTGACAAGCAATGCGCCCGTCACAATGCGTGCAGAGCTCATCATAGTCCGCCCAGACCAAGGGATCGACAGAGTTGCCAGCGGCCCGGTTGCAGTAACCTCGGCCGGTGGTAGCGCGATCCTAACCTACACGCCAACCCAGGTAGGATTCTACCAGGTCTCAGCAGTAGGCTTCTGGACGGAAGACGGCACACACTACATCTACCTAGGCCCAACACAGTTCACGCGGTCAAACGCAGACATAACAGTGTTCTAAGCGTCTAAGACGAAAATCTCAACCCCCCTTTTTATTTAACCTCGATAGTATACTACATGGACCCGCTCATGAGCGATCATTCCATACGGCGGCTCGGGTTCCTCATCCTCCTGGTTATCATCTCCATCGAGGCCATGCCTCTGATGCGCATCCTGCCCAGTGTCCAGGAGGCGCATGCAACAACCACTTCGAACGCCTTATTCGGAACCATCACCACTCTTCACCATGATAGTGGAGCGTCAGACTTGACTCCATCTATGATCAAAATGAAGAATGGGGGCTTGGCCGTTGCATGGGCTCAAAGTGTTCTGACTGGCACTGAGGATCTCTACATTATGACAAATACGGGAGGCACCTGGATTCCGCCAATCGCGGTAGACGAGGGAGGTTTCGCTGGCTCATCAGACAATAGGGCCACGTCCCTAGTCGAGCTTCCGAATGGCACGCTTGTACTGTTCTGGTCCCAGTGCCCACTGTCCAATGGCATCGAGACCTCCTGCAATATCGTGTACAACTACTATAACCCTGCTAGACGAAGCTGGGCTGTAAACGGGTTCAGTCTCTTGGTCTCAGATGGATTCTTCAACCTGGGACCATCTGCAACCGTCACCTCCAAAGGCCAACTCTGCGTCTTCTGGGCCTCTGACAGGCTCAGCCCGGGAGTCGAGTCAGACATTTACTATACGTGCTCTCCGGATTTCGGATTGACCTGGAACCCCGATCCTGAGCTTGGCCAGACTGCCAACCGAATGCCATTCTCAGTGACAAGCGTTAACGATAACCTACCCTCGGCTGTGACTCGGAGCACTGGGGGCGTATGGCTTGCATGGAGCTCCTACAGGAGTAACTTCAATCCTTCTGCTCATAATGGCAACCTTTTTTTCACGTCGTGGAATGGCACATACTGGTCCACGCCAGTTCAGCTTACTACAGACCCTAAGGATAGCTACGAACCTTCGGTTGCGATCTCGAATGACGGTGGATTCTGGATGGTCTTCCAGTCGGATCGAGACTCCACTTCAACCGACGTCTTCACGGATCTCTACTTCAAGCGAAGCTATGACCCGATGAACGTAACCTCCTGGTCTTCTGACATCCGACTTACGACCGACATCAACACCAACTGGGAGGCTTCTGCATTTCCAGCCCAGCCCGGCGTTATCGGCATAGCCTGGTCCTCAAACCGTCCCCCCGCCACTAGCTTCGACCTTTTCTATGACACTCTCAGCTTTCACAACCTGCAAGTCCTAAGCGTCATTCCTACCCCCTCGGTGCAACCTGGAAAGATCATGTCAATCAGCGTCATCGTGGCAAACCGGGGGAACTACACTGAGAGTGCTACTCTGAATCTCTACGCGAACTCCTCCCTCCTGACACTCACGCCCATCTCTCAATCGGGCGTCGGCCCCGGCCTGAACTGGACTGCTAGCTATTCATGGAATACCACAGGCCGAACTCCAGGAGTCTACAAGATTCTCGCCCAGGTCACCTGCGGCTGCACGGAAGAGAATCTCTCCGACAACAGCCTGGTCACGACATCCATCGTTGCTTTCCGAGATGTCGGAATACGCTCCATCACTATTCCACAATATATCTATCGCGGTCAGACGATAAACGTAAGTATGACAGTAGTCAACGAAGGTAATGTGTCGGAGACATTCAGCCTAATGCTCTTCTACAACAGCACAACAAAGACCATTGGTAGTTTGACAGTCTCTTCTCTGCTGCCCAAGTCGTCGAGAACTGTCCAGATCCCATGGAACACTACCCTTGTCATACCGGGCGGTTGCAAACTATCCACTTACATCCCGCCACTGCCAACGGAGACCCATCTTTCCGACAACAATTTCACAGCCACGTATTCCTACGCAAGCTGTGTCCGCAAGATGGGAGATGTTACTGGAGACAGAGTGGTGGACATAAACGATGTCATCGCAGTCTGGCAGCACCAGTTTACCAACATCGCGCAGTACGATTTGGACGCTGACACCCCCATTCCGCTCGTCGACATTGACGATCTGGTCCTCGCCTACATTCACCAGTTCACGTAGGGATCATGATGAAAAGTCGAGCCATCTGGATCATTCTAGCGTCGCTAACCTTGGCGTTTCCCTCAATCGCCTTTCATCCTGTCAGCGCAACAAACAATGCCATAATGACCGCGCCCAGCATTGTCAACCTGGGCCTAGGTGCAGGGAGCGTTACGACCTTCGCGATTAACGTATCCAATGTCGGTCCTAGTCCCGAGACTCTTCATGCTTGGCAGCTCTACCTTAAGCTGAATGCAACACTTCTCAAGATTACTCAGGTCATCGAGGGTCCAGCGTTGAAGGATATCGCCAACGCTCTGCAAGGGAGTACATTATTCACCGGCAAGTTCAACGCAACAACAGGTCTAGTACAGTCCGACGATCTTATCCTCGTGAACAATTATCCCGACGCCGGCTTCGTCGGCAACGGGACCCTATTGTACGTGAAGGTCCAGGTGTTAGCACTTGGGACGACCAGTCTAGTGATGAACAGAACTTCGCTGATATCGATTGTCTCAAACACTGCCACTGAGATCCAACACACAGTTGTAAACGGGCTCTTCTCCAACATCCCATACAACATTCCACCTAAAGCCTCATTCACAATCTCGCCTTCTCCCCCGGTCGCCACTAGCCCAACCACTTTTGATGCCTCCAGCAGCTACGACGCCGACGGGAGCATCGTCAGATATTCCTGGAACTTTGGGGACGGAAATAAGACGGGGGTCCTACCGGGGTAGCTGCCAACGCCTCCATTGTGGAGTCTATCTACGTCAGTGGGTACAATTCGCCTCCGAGGGCTCTATTCACCTTCTCGCCTAGCAACCCGCGTCCCGGCCAACCTGTCACCTTCAACGCGACGGCCAGCTACGACCCAGACAGCGAGCCGCTGCTCCCGAACCCCATCTGGCTCTTCAGTGATGGTGGCTCAGGCGGGGGCTATATCGTCACACACACCTTTAACAAGCCCGGCAACTATACCGTGAGCCTCACTGTTACGGACACGTGTTCGTGTCGTCTCTCGGACACTCTGAACCAGACCGTAACTGTTTCGGGAGAACTCGTCCCGGCAGTACTGAACACCTTTCCGGTTTGGGTAATTCCTGCAGGGGCCGTGGGTGCAGTAGTTGCCGTTGCCGTCGGGCTCTTCTTCCTCAGGAGTCGGCGCATCAGAGCCGAAGAAGCGGAAGATTCGGCGCAACGATAAGAATATAAAGAAAATCAGGCCAGCAATCACTCGTCGGCTTTGGGGCTCCGAGGTTACATAGCAAAAAGATCCGCATACACCATCGTACTGCTCCTCTTCGTGATAACCCTCAACTTCATAATCTTCGAGGTGATGCCGGGAAGCCCGATCGACGCACTAGCCTCAACAGGAAAGCTCCACAGCACAACAGCACGCGATAGCGTCATAGCAAAATTCGGCCTTGACAAGGACGTCTTCACGAGGTTTCAGGATTACGTCGTCAACATGCTGACCTTCCAGTTCGGATACTCCTTCTACACCGCGGCGCCGGTCTCCAACGAGATCGTCGCAAGGCTGACCGACACTCTTCTCCTCATCGGGGTCTCGACCCTTCTGTCGATAACTGTTGGAGTATTCCTCGGCGTCATCACGGCCAGCAGGAGGGGTGGGGTATTCGACTCGGCAGCCGTGACCGGCTCGCTGGTCACTTTTTCGCTGCCAACCTTCTTCATGGGTGTCACGGCCATCCTGATCTTCTTCTATTACCTGCACTGGTTCCCTCTTGCGCACGATCAGCCTGACAACTGGACCCTCAGTCCACCAAATACTGGTACTTTCAGCGGACTGGTCGAGTATGTTCAAGGGAGAGCGCAACACCTGTTCCTGCCTGTGATGGTGCTCTTTCTCTTCCAGTACGGCGGCTATCTGCTTCTCACAAGAGCGACAATGACAGAAGCTCTGACCGACGATTATATCCTGACCTCTAGAGCCAAGGGTCTCAGCGAGAGAACTGTGCTCTTTAAGCATGCCCTCAAGAACGCGTCACTACCAATTATAACATCGATTGCCCTGGGCGTGGGCTTCATTCTAGCCGGAGCGTTGATCACGGAGAGCGTATTTGCCTACGAGGGTATGGGCTGGTGGATTCTCCGTTCCATAAACAACAATGACTATCCTGCAATGCAAGCCATCTTCTACATTATCGCCCTCATGGTCATTATCGCCAATTTCGCCGCAGACATTATTCTTGGACTAATCGACCCCCGGATAAAGTACGGGTAGGGCGTAATTGGAAGCAAGAGAGGTCCGCCTCCGAAAGGGCCTAGGCAGAATCCTTAACGTTTTCTTCCTCATTAGAAGAAGTAGAAGAGCCATCTTCGGAACATCCATCATCGTATTCTACATCCTGATAGCACTCTTCGCCCCGCTCCTCACAAGCAACGATCCTGTATACGCCCAGAACTTAGCAGCCAATTATGCTGCTCCATCCTGGTATCGGACCCTAAGCTTCGAGAAGGGACTCAGTGCCAACCAACTTGTTCCCTCCCAGACTTCAACAGGGGCATTCGACACGCAGGATTCAATCTCGCAATACACGCTAACCACGAACAACCCGGGGGCGGTTAGCTTCCAGTACTCTCCCACAGTGGGTCACAATGCGCCAGGAAGCCTCCAGGTAAACGTAGCCCCACGAACGTCAGGGAGCATCTATGGAGGTATCAACTTCACAGTCGAGTCCCGGTTCAACTATCCATATGACGGTCCTCCGGGAAGATTCGTGGGAACCGGCTCAGTCCTCTTTCATCTATCCGGAGCCACTCCGAGCACTGTAGCAGCCCTCTTCACAATCGACAGAATTGGAAACCAGTCATATCGTGTGGGTTCCGCCGATAGTCTGGCACAACAGCCCTATAACATATGGTATACTCCGAATCCACAAATCGACTCGCTGGACTCATCGCTCCAAACCTCCTCGATCTTCCGAGCAGCCAGCCAGAGAGGAATACTCCCGAACGCGCTCGTCTTCTCCAGCATAGGAACCTATTCGTTCAAACTCCTCGTCACTATAGTTGACGCTGATCTTTCTCAACCGTTCTCGGGGACCATCTACGTGGACGATATCAGCCTGAGACTCTACGGAACTTCCTACGGGCTACTCGGGACTGATTACGTAGGGAGAGACCTATTCAGTCAGCTAGTCTACGGCGCCCGAGTATCCCTTCTCGTCGGGCTACTCGCAGCCGGCATTGCCGTAGGAGTAGGGCTCGTCGTAGGCTTGGTGGCAGGCTTCAAGGCCGGAGTCCTAGACGAGGTTCTCATGAGGTTCACGGACATGCTACTGGTCCTCCCAGGCCTCCCGCTGATCTTGGTGCTCGTCGCAATCCTCAGTCCCAGCCTCACGTCAATAATAACAGTCATCGCACTCTTGGGCTGGATGGGCTTCGCCAGAGTGATCAGGTCCCAAGTTGTGACACTGAAGGAGAGGCCTTTCGTAGAAGCCTCCCGAGCAGTAGGCGCAGGGACCGGACACCTCATACGCCAACACATCCTCCCCAATGTTATGGGGCTCACCTATGTGAGCCTAGCAACAAGCGTCCCTGCAGCCATTACCTTGGAAGCAGCCCTTAGTTTTCTCGGGCTCTTCGACCCATTCGTCATGTCATGGGGAAGAATACTCAACAATGCCGAGAGCTTCCAGGGCTTCTTCTTCTGGTGGTGGTTCGTTCCGCCAGGTATTTCCATAGCGCTCCTATCTCTCTCCTTCATACTCGTCGGTTACGGCATAGACGATATCCTGAACCCCAGGCTGAGGCAACGACGTTAATCAGTCACCTACACATTCTCTAGGCCGGAGACTTTGCCCCTAGTACGAAGAGTAACCAGAGTCAAGACGCTACTGATACTCCTAGTGGCGGCCCTGGTCGCTGGCCTCCCCAACGCGGCTCTCGCCACATCTTCAAACGCTTACCAGATCTCTGTGACAGGAGACCATATATCGGTAGGAATCTCAGGCTCCCTATTCCAGAACGTCACCACAACATCTCCGTTCAACCTCACGATCGACCATACCAACTCAACAGCTCTAGTACAGGACTTGAACAACTCTCTACGACGGTTGGATCCTCAAGTCTGGGTGGAGAACCCTAGTCTAACTGCATCTTCCAACGGAACAATCCTAACTTACAGCCTCAACTTCTCCGTTCTGGGAGCTGTTCATTCCTACTTCGGAGGCTCTGCGAGTGCTGACTTGGCTTGGAGATCATTCAAAGTCCAAGAAGGAGTCATGTCCAACGGGGTTGCCTTCAACCTAGTCGGCAAGAGCGAGGTAGGACAAAACCTCGTCACCCTTGCAAAGAACTCCCTGCTCCCAAATCCTAGCCGCATCGAGACCGTAACGTTTCAGATGGGCAGAGCTCAAATTTCGCCACTCCAGATTGAACAACTAGTACCGAACCTGAACCTCCTCGACTTCTCATCGCTCTCAGCCTCTCTGGACTCATGGTCAGGAGGCTTCAACACGGACTCCCAGATGACGGCGTGGACGAGCCACGTGGGGTTCGATATTCTCGCCAAGATCAGCATAAACGAGGCGACTGGCGAGACCATTACGACCAAGGAGGAAGCGATCTACTCTGTCGGAGCAACCCTAACCGCTCCTGGATTCGCCTCTCCGAAGGGAAACTTGGTGTATTTCGGGTCGAACCTCCTCGAACCCGTCTTTGCCAGCGTGATCATTGTCGCATTCGCGGCATGGGCGTTAACGGCTCTTGCAGACCGAAGGTTAACCCGCAGTCGCCGGCTAGGAAAGAGACGAAAATAGAAGTCTTGCCCCAAAGCTTATTCATAGCTTTTCGATTCCGTATCGCATAGCAGGTCAGACAACCCATTGTCGGTCTTGGAGGTCAAAGATCTAACAGTAAACTACGAGACCAAGAGAGGACCAGTGAGGGCAGCCGAAGGAATAAGTTTCAGCGTCAAGAAGGGCCAGTCCCTCGGGCTCGCCGGCGAGTCAGGCTGCGGCAAGACCACAGTGGCACTCTCACTCATGAGACTTCTTCCCAAAGCTGGAAGGATCCTGAAGGGCCAGATAAACCTCGACGGCAGGAACCTTCTCAATCTAACCGACAGAGAGATGAGGCAAGTAAGATGGAGGGACATGTCTATAGTTTTTCAGGGAGCAATGAACGCTCTCGATCCCGTATACAAGATAGGAGACCAGATAATCGAAGCGATAAGGACCCACGATAAGGAAGTCTCAAAGGAAGAATGTCGAGAACGGGCCGCGAAACTTCTGGAGCTCGTAGGGATCGATCCGGAAAGAGTCGACGGATATCCCCACGAATTCAGCGGCGGCATGAGGCAGAGAGCCCTCATCGCCATGGCGCTTGCCTGCAACCCCAAACTTGTAATTGCTGACGAGCCTGGAACCGCGCTTGACGTCATAGTCCAAGCTCAAGTCCTACGTCTGATGAGGGACCTGAAGGAAAAGCTTGATCTCTCCATGATTCTGATATCACACGACCTGTCGATAATAGCTGAGACCTGCGAACGGGTCGTGATCATGTATGCAGGAAACATTGCCGAGTATGGTAGTACTCCAAGTGTCTTCCACGAGCCTCTGCACCCGTACACTCAGGGTCTGCTGCAAGCGTTTCCAGATATTCGAGGCGAACGTAAAAGACTGTCTTCCGTACCAGGTCAGCCCCCCGACCTTCTCAATCCTCCCGTAGGCTGTCGATTCAACCCGAGATGCCCGTACGTCATGGACGTCTGTAAGAAGGTTCAGCCACCTCTGATAGAGTTGAGACCGGACCACTATGTGGCATGCCACTTGTACCCCGACAAAATGTGAGACAATTGAAGGAACAAGATGAACTGCTGAAGGTCGAAGGCCTGACAAAATGGTTCCCGGTCAGAACGGGCTTTCTCTCAACCTTGGTTGGTCAGCAACTCTACGTGAAAGCAGTTGATGACGTCAGCTTCACAGTTCGCAAAGGGGAGATTCTAGGACTGGCTGGAGAGAGCGGGAGTGGAAAGACAACAACGGGTCGTCTGATCCTACGGCTCATAAACGTGACCAAGGGGACCATCGAGTTTCGAGGAAGGAACATCGCAAAACTGTCATCGCGCCAGCTCAAGAGGGTCCGTCGCCAGTTACAAATAATCTTCCAAGACCCGTACGAGTCCCTCAACCCTAGAATGCTGGTGAAAGATATCGTTGCAGAACCAGTCCAGGTTCAACACGACTATAAGACCGGTGAAGAGGTCGAAGAGAGAGTCAAGCAAGCCCTGAGGGAGGTTGAGCTTGTTCCGCCGGAAGAGTTCATGTATCGTTACCCTCACGAGCTAAGCGGCGGGCAGCGGCAGAGAGTAGCAGTGGCCCGTGCATTTATCCTGAATCCTGAACTTGTCGTAGCAGACGAGCCTGTTTCAATGCTGGATGTTTCCATCAGAGCTGAAGTCCTCAACAACATGGTCGACTTGGTCGCGAAAAGAGGCGCCTCCTTTGTATACATCACCCACGACCTGGCCTTGGCCAGACACATCTGCGACCGAATTGCAGTCATGTACCTCGGAAAGATCATGGAGATCGGCCCAGCAGATAGCGTAATCGCCAGCCCGCTCCATCCCTACACTGACGCCCTAATACGAGCCGTCCCATCCCCAGATCCCGACAAGAAAAGGGGCGAGGCCGTGATTAGCGGAGAAATACCAAGTCCGATCAACCCGCCAAACGGCTGCAGATTCCACACACGTTGCCCGTATGCGTTTGAACGATGTACACGGGACGAACCCCCGCTGATTGAAGCGGAGCCCGGCCATTGGGCTGCCTGCCATCTAATAGGAGAGGCCAAAGGCTACTAGCTCGATCTAGCCCAATAGATTGTCGTTCCTTGATCCTAAAGGTCGGCGATGAGGTCGTTGCTTCGGCGGTCCCAACGAAACCGGTGACGGGGCTTGAGGACTATCTCAGTATTGCCGGGCAACCTCGTTATCCCACATGATCGAGATCAGTTGCGGGCTCTAGGCTTCTTACTCTTGTGTCTTCTAGAAAGCCTAGCGTAAGCCAGAACGGCAATGCCCGCACCTATGACGCCGATCAGCGTGGCTTCTAAGAATATCAGGGAAGGGTTTTGGGGCTGAGGGCTCCAGAGGCTAGTTGCTACTATCATCGCGTGAATCGCTACTGTTCTATTTTGGTGTAACTGCTGAATTTCCGCAAGAATTCCCGTCTGGGCATCCCAGTAGTACGAGGTGCTTCCAGATCCGAGAGTCGTGATGTTGGCAAAGTTCGTCTGTCTGATGGTCTGTACGTACGTTCTTTCAAGACTGTTTTGAATGACCAGTGATTGAACTCCGTAGATCCCTTCTCCAATAGCCCTGCCCGGGAGAATGATGAAGAAGAATGCTGGGAAACCGGATTGAGCCGTGTTGTTCTGTCCTGTCGAGATGTCTACCCACAGGAAGTTACTGGAGTTGGTGCCATCGTTGTAAAAGTCCGTGGATTTCACGGTAACATTTGTTCCAGAGACCTGTATCACAGTCAGGTTCGAGACTACTGCGTTCTCAGATAGGTCTCCACTAATCTGGTATTTGGTCCAGTCCCCCGGGCGCACTCCCGGGGAATACTGCGCGGCTCCAGTGGGAAGCATAGATGGAGCTAGCGTCAAGGTCAACATGAGTAGAAGTGCAAACCTCATAGGTCCAACACGGGTGAACTGTACTTCTCGGTTCTCGAACTGCTCCCAGTCGACAATATAACCTAATCCGGAAAGATGCCAGAAGCATTTATGCCTCCCAACAGATCTTTATTTTGAGTGACTGGAGCTTCGATGAAGGGCCGACGCCTCCTAAGGGTCCTGTTTGTTCTATGCGTCATTGCTCTGTCCACACTTCCCATCCTCTCCCACATTCCCACTGCTCGGGCAGTTTTCTCGAACAATCCAATAGTTCGTAGTGGTTGGACAATTCCGTGGAACGTCTCCTTGGACGACGGGATACGACTCTACAACGTGAGCTACAATGGAGTTTTGCTCCTACGGGATGCAAGACTGGCTGGGATAATAGTGAATTACTATCCCTTCTATAATCAGGCCTGCTACTTCTATGACGAGTTGAGGTCTGCATGGATTGGACCTCCGAATCCGGCGCCCTACGATCTATACTATGACAACCTAACGGCCGGGGGATTCCAGATCAGAGGCTACTACGAAGTACCAGGCTACGATTACCAACAGATCTGGAGATTCTATCCTGACGGACACTTTCTAGCACTGCTTCAAATTGGTAGAGGTGGATGCAATGAGATCCACTACTACGAACCTCACTGGCGCTTGGACTTCGCGATCGGAAGCGATGTGAGAAACATTATACTCCAATACCAGACCGTCGGATGGGTGCCGATCCGACAGGAGACAGTTCTCAACGATACCGGGATGCGGGATTCTTCACACATGTTCACGAGCTGGGAGGTCGCTCAAGGAAGCAGAGGAGTCTTCTTTACTCCCACCGACATCCATGAGACGCTCTGGACCCCCGGGACCATCATCGTGGTCCAGGATCACGCGAACGAGATCGAAAAAAGCCACTTGCCTGATCAAGTCGATCAAGACTTATCCTCATACGTCAACGGCGAGAGCGTCTTTAGAAAAGACATTGCCGTCTGGTACATGAGTAGACACTACGACAATCCGTTCCTCCAAACGAACCTCGCGGCCCCAGTTCTGACTGGGCTTGTCTTCTACGCCTCCGGTTACTGATTCCGCGAGAACGAGCGTTGATTTGGCGTGGAGTATTCATGTGAGCTGGTAAGGAATCTAGAGTCTCAGGATTGTGCTGCTTAAATATTCCAGAGGACGAATGCGGTCTCAAAGAGGAGTCCCGCTCTCCCGATTGCGAACACGGCTGCTCGTCTTCGCCCTAGTTCTCATCTCCACCAGTCCCTTCACTAATTTCACCGTCTCGGGACAGCAATCGAATCTTCAATTGCAGCTCATCAACAAGTTCAACGGCACAGTCACGAGCGGAGACTTGGGGCTCAGCATCACCCGAGTGGGCGACCTGTTTCATGACGGTTACAACGAGATATTGATTGGAGCTCCTGGTGAGTCTCTGGGAAACAGAACGGGGGCGGGGAGCGCGTACTTGTTTTCAGGAAAAAATTTCACTCTCATTCACAGATTCGATGGTCAGAATTCGGGCGATGATTTTGGAGCCTCAGTCTCAGGCACTGCAGATCTCAACGGCGACGGATATGCTGATCTCCTCATAGGTGCGGACATGGCTAGTCCGGGAGGCCGATCGCGCGCGGGCAGCGTATACATCTTCGAAGGGCAGGATTTCTCCTTGATTCGCAGGCTTGATGGGGTGATCGCGGGGGAACTTTTTGGAACGTCCATAGCTACTATTGGGGATCTTCATATCGACGCTCGTCCGGAATTTGCTGTTGGGGCGATAGACGCATCTCCTGATTCTCAGAGAACGAATGCGGGCAGCGTCTACGTGTACTTTGGCAGTAATCTTACTGTCTATCGGCGGCTGGATGGTGAGACGGCCCATAGCGAGTTCGGAGTGTCCCTAGCTGGAGTAGCCGATGTTAATGGGGACGGTATTCCAGATCTTCTTGTCGGTGCTGACCTAGCTGATCCGGGTGGTAGGGTTAACGCTGGAAGCGCTTACCTATTTTCTGGCAGCGGACTCAGTCTGTTAAAACGGTTCGATGGAGAGGTGGCGGGGGATTTTTTTGGTACCTCTGTTGCCGGTGGACTGGGCATCCCTGGCGATGGGAGGCCTGACGTGTTCATTGGAGCTCCGTCTGCCAGCCCTGGAGGTAGGGCGAACGTTGGGTCCGCGTATCTCTTCTCCGGTTCGAATTACACGCTCATTCATCGCTTCGACGGTCCCTCGTCGGGTGACGATTTCGGTTGGGCCGTATCCATGGAGACAGACCCGAACAATGTCAGCCCTACTCTCATAATTGGCGCAGACCTTGCCTCTCCAGGAGGGAGAACGGATGCCGGTAGCGTCTACATATACTCGGGAATTGACTTTGGTCTCATCTTAGAGATTGATGGCGAGTCTGCTGGCGACAATATGGGCTGGTCAGTTTATGGGGGCACTTCGTCGGATTACCTGTTCGGCGCTCCGTTCAACTCCCATGGAGGTCTCCTAGAGTCCGGAGCTGCTTATCTATACAAGGGATCTGGATTCGCCCTGTCCGCAAGTCCAGCCTCCTTCGCGCTCTACTCCGAGTCATCCTCAAAATCTACAGTAACGTTGTACGGTCTCGGAAATTTCTCCGGGATAGTATCCCTCTCTGCTTCCACTTCACCTCAAGGTCTCTCGATTTCTCTCAACCAGACGAGTGTAGACTTGACCATGCAGAGCAGAGTCTTCGTCTCCCTTGGAGTAAATGCGACGGGGGCCCAATCGGGAAACTACGACGTGACGATAACCGGAAACAGCGGGTCCGAGGCTGAGACCACCGGGGTCCAGGTCCGCGTTCTTGCGCCTGGAGCTACCAATCAGTTGACGCTCACGGCAACGTCAAACATAACCGGTGGCACCGCTCCCTTAACAGTGTCTTTTAGCTCTCAAGCTTCCGGCGGCATCTCACCCTACTCCTATTCATGGTCCTTCGATGACGGACAATCATCCGCGGTATCCTCCCCCGTACACACATACTCCCTTCCCCGCTTCTACTCAGCGAAGGTTACCGTTACGGACGCGGGCGGAAGGTCCGTTTCCCAGACAGTCGGAATAACCGTTCTAGCCCAGCCTCCCATTCAGAACGGCTCCCTCCTCTCGACGTACCTCTCATACGGGCTGGTGGGGTCCCTTGTAGGACTAGGACTCATGGTCGTCCTCTATCTAAGGCGAGACGCCCAGCTGAAACACGGTTCCTCGGGTGATGCTACTCGGGCAACCAGTGGAAATCCGTAGACGGCTTCCGCTCTACCGAGATGTAAAACCTTTTTACCCTTAGCCCCCATTTTTTCCCGGCAGATCTGAATCTTATGGATCCAAGGCCAGCAAGAAGCATTCTCATACCTGTTCTGATATTGATCTTTATCTTAGCTTTTCCAAACAGCATGGTCGCTCTTCCTCACGTGTCAGCCTCCGGTACGATTCCCGGTACAATGGGTCCGGGAACAGGCACGGTCTTGATTCACGAGTATGACAGCCTAGACCAGGAAATGCTCGCGTTCCAGGCGGGTGCGTTGGACATTGTGGATTGGCCTGTTCCCTTTTCATACTTGAAAACCTGGACTCAGACAGTTCCAGGCTCAACATCCTGTGACACCAGCGTTCCCAGTGTAGTCTGTCAAGGCCAGGTTTTCACCTGGAAGCATAACGATATCGGGATGTTCGAGATCGACGTGAACAGCAACGCCAGCCTCGTCTCCTCGACACAGGGCTTCCGCCAGGCGCTCGCGTACCTGGTTGACAGACAGAACATAGTGCTCAACATAGCCGGAGGATTTGCCCAGCCTATATGCGCAGGCACCGCCTTCGGCCAGCCCGGTTCTGTTACCTGTCAACAGCTAGGGTACCCCACGCCCTACGGCGACTACAACCCTAGCAAGGGCCTTCAGGTCCTCTATGAGAGCGGATGGCGGTTCGATCCCCTGTGCTCTACGATAGTGAATGGAATAACAGTCTCCGGATGCTTGGCCTCACCCCCTACGCAAGCCCCACTGGGAGGGACAGCATGCATCGACAGCAATAACCTGTGTACCGCACCCATCAAATTCCTTATCCGTATCGATGATCCCCTTCGCACGCAGGCAGGGCAAGCTCTAGTTCAGCAGATGCAGAACCTTCCAAACTCTTACACGCCAAAAACGGGAGGCAGTCCAGTCACGGTCTGCCCAAGCAACCCATGCATCCTCAACGTGTCACCGAACGTGGTCGATCGGCGCGTAGCTAACTCGATAATACTCACAGCACCATGGAATGATTGGAATCTGTACACGGGAGGCTGGGGACTGGACTTTGACCCTGACCATCTTCCCTTCCTCTACGGCAGCAGTCAGGCCCCGGTTGGCTGTGGAGGGGCTTGGCAAGGAAACTTTCCGCTAGATTTTGACTGCTTCGTAGACGCGCAATACGATAACCTCGCAGCTCCCATCAACACCGGCGCCACGTACACCGACGTTATCAACGCAGCTGTTGCCACTCAGACTTATGCTTGGGGTTACAGTTCCGGCACTGGAAAGATAACGGGGAAGATGCCGACCGTTCCTCTATTCTCTACTTCTGGAGACAAGGCGGCATGGATCCGAGACTATGGAAGCCCTCCAATACTGACCAGCGGCGCCACGGGCACGGGCTCAGAGTCTTTCACCCAGAGAGCGTGCTGGACCAACTTTGTCGGGAACAATCTGGGTACCGGACTGGACAATTACTACACGCTAACCGGAATGTTCCTGAACAACTGTCAGCCCCCCGGGTCCTCCTACGCCAATTTCAAGGGGCAAGGTGTCCTGGACTGGGGATTCAAGAGTACCATTCAACAACCCAATATCGTTACCAGTGTGTGGCTCTGGGACCAATTGGCCATGCAGCAGACTTATGACAGCATGCTGAGCCGAAGCCCCGCTAGCCCTCAAGAAGTCGTGCCCGTCCTTGTGAACAGCTTCGGCTCAGGCACCTACTTCAATACTGCCCTGAGCCAGGCTGCAGCTGTCGGGGTCTTCAAACTCAGGCAGGGAGTCCTATGGAACGATGGTCAGCCTCTGACGGGTCAGGACATCAAGTTCAGCGTCGAGTACGCTCAGAAGAACCCCGGGATCAACTATCCATTCGTTCAGAGCGTCTACAACACAACCATCATCTCGAACGCCGATGGATCCCAGACGGTTCTCGTATTCTTCAACAGTCTCGGCGCCCTCTTGGCTCAGAACGTGGGATTCCTTCCGATCATCCCTCAACACGTCTGGTGCGCAGACTACAACCCAGCGGCTGGACACAACGTTGGTTTCGGAGTTGCGCCCAGGCCGAATTGCGCGTACCCCGACGCATCCCTGTTTCCAAGCTTCCAGGGCCTGGGTTGCGGCTTAACCTGTCCCAGTGGTCCGATCGAGTACGTGGGGACGGGACCCTACATGATCGCAGGTTGCTCGGGCGCTGACTGTACTAATACCATATTACTAAAGCCAAACCCCTACTACAAGGATGGAACCAGGTTCTGGAGTTCCGCCACGGGAGTAGGTTTGCAGCCCGACGTGGGTAGGGATGGAATTGTGAACCAGTCCGACCTTGACCTCTTGCTGCAGGTCAACGCGACAACACCCAGCGATACCCTCCGATTCAACGTAGACTATAGAATGTCGCCCGAGGGCAATATTACCTTCAAAAACCCATACGGTACGGGATGCCCCACGGCGTGCCCCTCGGTGACCGTGCGCATCAATGGACCGGTAATAAACTCTCTCGATGTCTACATCATACAACGCTTGATCTTTGAGGCTCAGCAGCAGGGACTCTGCGGAAATCCCTGTACTTCAGGCGGTCTACCCTGGCCCCCTACCGGGAGTCTGACCTACGTCTGGCCTGATGCAACCCGGGACAATAGAGTGGATGTGAATGACCTCGTAAGCGTATATCTCGCCCAGTTCAAAGCCGTCATGCCAGTGTCGAAATTATCGGTAAACGACGTGAACTATGATGGGGTGGTTGACATCCACGATCTGACCAGTACGTATCTTGCGCAATTCACAATACCACCCGGCATGGCCGACTGAAACAGCAGTCCAGACACGTAACGGCGTTTCACGAGCGAGCGCAAGTGCCCGCTCCTTGCTCGTCCTCAAGCCCTAGGAAGAGGGTTAAGCCTGCATGTCTCTCTCGACAGTATGTCCACGAGCGTACATTACGAACGTTTGCTCGCACGCTTTCTCCGTCCCCTGACGAATATCACGGCGAACGCAATAGCGATTATGGCGGCCGCTCCGGCCGCGACTGCCCAGAGCGGAAGGCTTCCTCCAGTGGAACCAGTAGATGTCACAGTGACTGGCAAGGCGATTGAATCGGACAACGTGCCGTTGGTTGCTGATACAGTCACTGTATAGGCTCCCTGGGGCGTAGTTCCCGAAGTGGAAATCGTTAGGGTTGAACTAGCCGACCCGTCAGCAGAGAATTGGATGCTAGTAGGGTTCATGCTCACTACCGGCCCAGTTGGCAAAACGGAGGCTGTCAAGTTGACTCTGCCCACAAATCCGCCCAGGCTGGTGACAGTAATAGTTGAGGATGTCATCGAGCCCTGCACTAGCGCAAGAGAAGACGGGCTTGATGCGAATCCGAAATCCTGGACCACGAACCTTCCAAACATTGTCATCGGGTGCACAGAGCAGTAGTAACTGTATTCCCCACCCGGGAAATTGATGGAAAAGCTGAAAGTCGTTGGAGATGTTGAAAATGGGGCCGAACAAAGGTCAACGGTCCCGCAGTCAGAAGCGTCACCACCTCCATCATTATCGACGTCCACGACGAGCTGGTGAGGTAACATGTCTTCAGAGGATAGCTGCACAGTAAGGGATTGGCCGTGAAGGACTGTAATTTGCGGGTTGCTTCCTGAAGGATACGAGTAATTCCAGGCGAATGCGTTCCCGATCAGTGATAATTGTGGTGATGCTGGCGTCAAAGGGATGGCGGACAAGTTTGTCGCGTGCAGACCAAAACCGAGTACAATGAGGAGCAGAGCCAGTAACGTTGAACCTGGGCTATTACCGTGCAATGGTCCGGCGTCGTAGACTTGAGCCTTAAGAACTTGAACTTTCAGCCAGCAGGGCTCCCCAAACTGGAGCGGCAATTGTAGCCGGACATATGAATGGGATAGCCGTAGGGTCGGTGCTGGAGAAGCTCGCGGAGAAGAGTATATCCGTGGGTTGCGGCGACAGAACCCTTCCGAGCCAGCAAATCTTTGCGAGGCATGGCGAAGGCTATTCAATAGAAGCCTGGATCCTCGCCATGCCTTCTGCCCATTAGACCTGGCTCTGGTACCCCCGCAGTCCCATACTCTATCCAGACATAACCTGATAGGGGAGCGTGCAGAGACGAGTTAAGAATATTCGCGACACGCCAAGCAGCCTAAGACTCTCACCGGGGATGAATACTGCATGAATCCCGATGCAAATCACAGAAGCAACACCTTCCAGCACTCCATATCCAGGCCGAGCAACCGTACAGACCACGACTCGGAAGATCCAGTCCTGATGACCCTGCACGAAAACCAGGTGCCTATCCCCAGCCCCACGGCTGTTACCATTCACGGTTACCAAAACCGTTACCACCCAAGAAATCCTGAAAGCGGGTTGATCCTCACGATACAGAAGAGCTGTTTGGGAAGAAATCCATCCAGAAAATCGCCCGGAATAAGCCCAGATCGCAGATCCAAGCGTGCGATTTGACCTCGCAACATTTTCACGCTGACCTGCACGCTGACCTACACGATAACGAAAACGCCTGACCAGCCCATTATACGACCTGAAACGCGAGACTCGCCCGTATCGGTTCCAACCGGCGGGACCCCCCTCCAGAAAATCCCAAAAGCAGTTGATCCTCGCGACACAAAACAGCTCTTCCGCACCCGAGAAGGGCTCATCGGCCACGGTTAGGATACTGGCTTTGAGCCTTCCCAGAGGTATTCGAAGTAGCTCTTCCCAAACCTTACCAGTCCGATATGGTCCGAGGATATGGCCAGCGTCAACCCTTTCTCCGGGTCCTCGCCCAGCAAGATTATGATCTGACTATCGTCCGAGATGATTCCGCCTCCAAACATCTGCTCCCTAGTCCGAACCTGGACGAGCCCCTTGAGCCGTCGAACGGTCTCACGGCCCGTCGTCACGGGAAGCATAACCGACACGTTGACTCCCTTCTCCCTCATTAAGGCAAGTATCGGCAGAGCCATCGACACTATCGGATCCGGGACGACCGGCATAGCCACCATCAACTCCCTCCTCGTACGTCCGAGCGTCTCCCTAATCTTGTCCAGAATATTGTCTTGGCCCCTCACAATCCAAATGTCCGGCTTCTCCCGAACTCCCTTCTTCTCATAGAGCGGCTGAAGCTCATCCAGCGCATCAGCCTCGCTCGATCTTATCGTGGTCTCAAACCTGACCCTTGACGATTCTAGAGCGGTAGAAGGAGCCTTAGCGTAGTACTTGGTCGGACGCCCTTGCTCCAACTCGACCCATCCCTTCCGCTCAAGATTCCCAATAATCTCGTAGATCTTAGAATAGGGAATAGAAGCTATCCGGCTAAGCTCGCTAGCCGCTAGGGCCCCAGACTCTACGAGGGAGACGTAGGCCTTGGCCTCGTACTCTGTCAGCCCAAACTCCTTCAAAGCCCTCCGCGTCTTCTCACTCACAACCAATAGTCAACCACAGTCCTTCAACGTCGATAACAGTGCAGATTGCCGGCTTCTCTCCAGTAGTAGGGTGTAAATACCTTCCCGGCATATTGTCCTGATGGAATCTGTCTAATAATTTGATCGACAAACAGAGCGTCATTGATAGTCTGCGCGGAGTGCTTGATCCAGAGATAGGGATCAGCATCGTAGATCTCAACATGGTCCGAGACATCACGATAACCGGGGATCATGTGAAGGTAAAGATCGCTCTGACCGTTGCTCATTGTCCTCTTGCCAAGACCCTCCAGTCCGATGTGGAGAAGGCATTGAAGAAATCGGGCTCAGTCCACTCGGTCACAGTTGAGACGACATCGATGTCGAAGGCTGAGCTCAACGATCTCAGAACGATGCTTCAAAACAGGACTACCAAGACCGGGGCTGAACCCAAGGCAAGCATCGGCCCAGGGATCGAACGCCTAGGGAAACGCGAGATACGGAACATCATCGCAGTAGTCTCAGGCAAGGGCGGCGTAGGAAAATCATTCGTCACAAGCATGCTCGCCTGCGAGCTCCGCAGACAAGGCTACGAGGTGGGAGTCTTGGACGCTGACCTCACAGGGCCCAGCATCGCAAAAGTCTTCGGACTGTCCGATCGCCCCTCCAAGACCCCCTCAGGAGCCATCACTCCTGTCCAGACCATGACCGGGATCAGAGTCATGTCGATCAACCTCGTCCTCGACGATCCGGGGACACCCGTAATCTGGCGTGGCCCAATAGTCAACAGCGTCATCCGCCAGCTCTACTGGGAAGTGGACTGGGGACCCCTCCACTATCTGCTCGTGGATCTTCCGCCCGGCACAAGCGACGCACCATTGACTGTGTTCCAGTCACTCCCCCTTGACGGAGTAATCGTCGTTTCGTCGCCCCAGAATCTAGCCTCAATGATCGTGACGAAGGCGGTCAACATGGCGAAGAAGATGAACGCCGAAATCCTCGGGCTGGTAGAGAACATGAGCTATCTCGAGTGCCCGGGGTGCGGCGAGAAGATCAATGTTTATGGACCCTCCCGAGGTGAAAAACTGGCAGCGGAACTGGGGATTCTATTCCTTGGATCAATCCCGATAGACCCGGTGATAGCCCGAAAGTCCGACGAGGGACGGATCGAAGACTATTCCTCGGCCGCTTTCCAAGCAATCACAGAGAAACTCCGACTCAGAACCTCCGAGCAGGTAGAACAGCTCACGCAGGGACTACCGATCGCATGGTCGGTCGACCCCGCGAAGAGCTAAGCCCCGCCCCACGCGCATTAATATCCAAGTCCAAGCCTAGTAATAGATCAATAATCCCAGTTCAAAGCGTGTTGTGACCCATATGGCTGGAAAGAGAAACAAGAATAAGAAAGGAAAGACAAAGACAGTATCCAGGAAATCGAGCCGCTCCCCCAGACCAGCTGAAAAACAGTCTCCACCAAAACACGCCCTCAAAAGCTTGAGCGGAGGTTCGATGATTCCAAATACCCCCCCGGCTTCCGCGCTCCTAGCGCCGCCACAAGGCCGCCCGGTCTTCTCTATTGAGGTAGGCTCGATTAACGGTGAGACTACCATTGGCGATTTGATCGTAGCGTTTCCCGGAACCAGGCGTGTGCTAATGAAGCATGGCCTGAGGTTCGATGTGGAAGATGCCGGCTACCTTTACATGACGCTGAACGTCTTCTCAGCAATATACGGTCTAGCAACCAACAACCTCGTGCAAGAGCTCGACACTGCTTCGAGGGAGCCACCCATACAATCTTCTCCTCAACAACTACGACCAATCACCACAGCCCCAACCGCCTAGACAGGGATGACGTACCTGGCGTAGGGCCGACATCTGCGTTAGCCACAGGCCAACGGAAAAGACAAATCCCAGTTGCTTCCATCATAGATGTGTGGAAGCGCGAGCAAGAATAATTATCACAGGATTAGTACAGGGAGTCTTCTTCAGAAGAGAAATTAATGATCTGGCCATAAGACTCGGACTCGCTGGATGGGTGCGGAATCTTTCCGACGGGCGGGTCGAGACACTAGCCGAGGGTGAAAAAAAGGGACTTGACGAACTCATACAATTCTGCCATGTCGGACCGAAAGGGGCCAGAGTGGGAAACGTCGAGGTCCAATGGTTAGACTACAAAGGAGAATTTCACGGTTTCAGAATTACCAAGGCCCGTTCTTAAGAAAGAGCAGGACTTAACCTAGGGAGTCTACAGCTAAAGACGGGAAAGGTCGGGGATCAGGGCATTGTAACAAAAAGGTAAATCAGACCTGCTTGAAGCGTTAGTTGCTCCGGTGGTGTAGTCCGGTTTAGCATAGCGGCCTTTCGAGCCGTTGATCGCGGGTTCAAAAGCGGCAGGGCTGCTGGAAGTCCCGCCCGGAGCACCACTGATGCGGATTTCTCTAGTTGTCTCGCTCTCATGGCACAAGACAATTCGAAGGATTCGAGGCGTTGTATGGGTGGTCTTGGAGGGGAATGGTTAAAGGTTCTCGTAATACTTCCCCGCTACTAACACAGCCTCCTGGGCTCGACTTGCAGCCGTCCTATATTCAGGTTTTGCATTTCCCGAAATTGATGCGGCCTTTTCGAAGAACTTTCGCACCCCCTCTGCGTCTCCTCGGTAGAGGGCTATTCCGCCGGCTATCCTGTACCATACCTCAGCCCTTAGCTTGTTACCGGTCGACTCGAAATTGGTGGCTTGACCGACCGTCTCCTCTAATGAGGTAGTGATCTTGTTGGGGTCTAAGAAAAGTAGTCTAGACATCGATTGGTACATTTCATTGTCGTTACCAGTTATTTCTTGGAGTCTGCTGAGCACCGCGGGTTCTGGGTTTGGACCGGAGTGCGTTGCGGGTTTCTTTTTTCCAAACAGACCGAGTGTCAGTTTGACCACGCCCTTCCCTAGTCAGGGCGCAACCAGTAAATGGAGCCCATTTAAGAGTTCATCCCGAAAGTTTCATACTGACCATTCATCAATGGAACCAGTGATTGGAGAAGATGAGTCTGGAAGACAAAGTGATCCGCCGACGAGAATTGAAAGAGAAGTCTCGAAAGAGGAAGAGAGGACCATACCGGAAAGCTTCCAGTGGAAAACTAATCAGATACTAGGTTCTAAAACCGTTCATGAAGTATCCGGCGTGGACGGGCATTTGGAAGCAGTACCGTAGACCAATTTCGCGAGAATATAGTCGTGGGCACAGAGCGTACCGGCGGTTTGAGCTGGCAGACACTAGCCATTTCAGGTGCGTATAGGTATACGTCTGTACTTTCCTATGCTACCTGGCTCGATACTTACGAGCTCCGAACAGCTGTGGTTTCCGAAGCATATTGTGCAGTGTTCGACATCCCACGCTGGGTCAACTTTGTGGCATGTCTCGCACATGAGGCCAAGTGCACGAATGTCTGTGCAGGCTTGGCATAGCTTCTGAGACACGGCAATCGGGCTGGGACTTTTGGAGAGCATGGAAGCAATATCCCTGCTCATCCTCTGCACTTCAGGGGCAGATTCAAGTTGAATCGCTTCTCCGCGCACCTGATGTTGGTATTTGCTGACAGCGGCCTGAGTCACTCCAAGCCTCACAGCCACCTGCTCCTGCTTCATACCGTATTGTTCGATGAGTTCGCGAGCCACCATAGCTCGGATTGCGGGAATCACAGACTTTGACGCGATTTCGCAGGGGATTATCAAAGAAGCACGCCCTGCTTACCTCGCAAGCTATTTAAGCATGACTTATGTCATGTTGCCTATCAGGTTATCTCACTACTTTGTCGCCAAGAGATCTTATGAAGAATCGAGCCAAAAAAGAGGAAATTCGCGCCGACGAAGGTAGAAATGAAATTATGGCAACCTAGTTGAGTGATGCTCGATGGTCACAGTTGATGAGATTACGCGGGAATTGGAGAAGGTAGTAGACCCTGAAATCGGGCTTCCAATAACCGAGATGCACCTAGTCGACGAGATAACCATCAAGGAAGACGGGGAGCTATTTATCAAATACCATCTCACAGCACCCTTTTGTCCCCCGATATTTGCTGAAGACATTGGTGTGAACATCCGTCAGCTCACCTCCAAGCTTGATGGAGTAAAGAAAGTCACAGTCGTACTCCACGGACATGCCCTAGCCAACGAAATCAACCAAAGGGTCAATCCCGACTACAAGCCAGTGGCGTAAGTTTTCCCGACTTCTTCCGCCAGGGGCATTCGACACGCGCCACCAAGGCTGTCGAACGAGTTCGACCGCATAGAGAGCTCAGTCGGACGGTTAAATGAACGTGAAGAGACCATGCTCGTGAACTTAAAGGGTAGTCCTACGCGCCCGGGGGGATGCGTACGTCGTCGCGGTGCTTGACAGAAAGCTCATGGCAGTACCCTACTTTCGACCTAGAAACGGAGATGTCAAGACTCTCCACTCCGAACCACTGAAGGGTTCGATTTGACCCTAGGATGGAATGTCCGCCTATGATCGGATGACACTTTCGACGGTGAACTTGTGGGCCGGTTGGCTTAGGATATATAGGGTTCCTTTTTACCGAACGGTGTCGTTGTTATTTGTAGTGGACTCTTCAAGAATCATTTCCCTTGTTATCGGTCCGAGGCAAGAACTTTTCTGTGCTTTCGAGGTCTTGGAGAACGAGTAGTCCTTGAGCATAATGAACAGCTTAACTTGGATGATCGGTGGTCCTCAGGGCAGCGGCATCAACTCTGTCGCTGAGAACTTCGCCAAGGCTTGTATCAGAGGGGGGCTTCATGTCTTCGCGAATATCGAGTATCATTCCAACATCAAAGGAGAGCACAGCTATTATCGGCTGAGGGTCGACTCTAGGGAACTTCGCTCCCACGTCGACTGGATCGACCTCCTTGTCGCGCTGGACAAGGAGACGTTGTTTGGCGATCTCAACAAGGTCCATCCGACTCACGCGGGGCATCGGCATGAGGTCAGCCCGGGAGGCGGTATAATCTACGATGCTAGTCTAAAATTGTCCCCCGAGGCTTTCGGAAGGGACGATATTACTCTGTTCCCTATCCCCTACATGGACCTCCTTATTGACGCGTTGAAGGAATTCGGAAAGGAGCGCGAGCTTAGCAAGTACCAGGTCATGGTCAACACTATCGCGCTCGGTGCCTCATTGGGATTGGTCAACTACGATTTTGGACTGGCTTCTGAGGCGATCAAGGAAGGCTTCACTGGGAGAAAAGCTGCTCTTGGAGAGCTGAACATTAGTGCAGCCCAGCATGGGTACGACTATGCCGCGAAGATGTTCGGGGATAACACTTTCCCGATAAGATTGCAGAGGCAAGCGTTGGGCGGAAGGCGGATGATGATCCGCGGAGTCCAGGCCGTGGCGATAGGCAAGGTGAAAGCGGGTTGCGGCTTCCAGACCTATTATCCGATAACTCCTGCAACGGACGAGAGCGAGTATCTCGAGTCCCACCAAGGCACCTATAATATGATAGTTGTCCAGGCGGAGGACGAGCTATCAGCAATCAACATGGCCACGGGCGCAGCTCACGCTGGGCTGCGATCGTCAACCTCGACCTCTGGCCCCGGATTCTCGCTTATGGCCGAAGGATTGGGATGGTCGGGGATAACCGAGGCGCCTGGTCCTGTGATAATCCTCTGGCAGAGATCAGGACCGGCAACGGGTATGCCGACGAGGACGGAACAGGGCGATCTCCGCTTTGCCTTGCACGCCGCGCATGGTGAGTTTCCGCGAATGATTATCGCACCAGGCGATGTTGTCGAATGCTTCTACGACACTTTCGACGCATTCAACTACGCAGAACGCTATCAAGTCCCGGTCATCGTGCTGGCAGACAAATTCCTCGCCAGCACCTACAAAGACGTCCCTTACCTTGACACAGAGGGAATGAAGGTTGATAGAGGCGACCTTTTGCAGGAGAAGGACATTGCAAAGAATCCCGACTACAAAAGGTATCAATTGACGGACCTAGGTATCTCGCCGAGAACGAGACCCGGTCAGAAGGGTGGAATCTTCTGGACGACCGGCGACGAGCACGACGAACATGGTCATATTACTGAGGCGGCGGATCTCCGCGTTAAGATGATGACCAAGAGGATGAAGAAAATAGAATTGGCCGGTCAAGTGATTCCGGACTCGAAGAAAGCAACGCTTCACGGGCCCAGATCAGCGCCCCTCACAATCGTGGGATGGGGCTCAACTAAAGGCGCTATACTCGACGGGATCCAGGAGCTCAAGGCCGACGGAATCGATGCGAACTTTTTGCAGATACGGTATGTGAGCCCGTTTCCCACAGAGCTTGTCCAGAAGTCATTGGAAGGATCTGGCACAATAGCGATAGAGAATAATTATTCAGCCCAGATGGCAGGTCTGATCCGTGAAATGACCGGAATAGCTGTGGACAACAAGATCGTCAAGTTCGACGGACGACCCTTCTCGCAGAACGAGATTTATGAAGGGGTCCGAGACATTGTCAAGAACGGGATGAGCGAGGTAATGCTAAGCCATGCTTGAGCTGAAGAATTACCGGACACTTGTCCATAACGACTGGTGCCCTGGCTGCGGAGACTTCGGCATCGTCAACGCAATACAGATGACACTTCTCGAGATGCAGCTTGAGCCATACCGGATCGCAGTCTTCTCCGGAATCGGATGCTCAGGGAAGACGCCGCATTTCATCAACGCATACGGCTTCCACACTCTCCACGGTAGAGTCCTGCCCATCGCCACGGGCGCAAAGCTCGCCAATCCGAGCTTAACCGTCATTGCTGTTGGAGGGGACGGCGACGGTCTCGGAATAGGAGCGGGGCATTTTGTCAACACGGGCCGTAGGAATCTCGACTTTACCTATGTTCTTCACGATAATGGGGTCTACGGGCTGACGAAGGGTCAGGCGTCACCGACCCTCCCGAAGGGTCTCAAGACTAAGTCGATGCCCGCTCCGTCCATCCAGGAAGGTGTCAACCCGATCGCTATGGCCGTGGCTTCAGGATACACTTTCGTAGCTAGGAGTTACGCTCTGGATGTTAGGCATCTGAAGACTACACTCCGCGCAGCTATCGAGCACCGCGGAAGCGCTTTCGTCGACGTTCTTCAGACCTGCCCGACCTACAACGACATTAACACGAAGGAGTGGTACGCAGGTGACGATCTTCCCTCGAAGGCGCCTCGTCTGTATAAGCTTGAGGAGACAGGCTATGACGGTCGTGTATCAGACGCGACCTTGAGAGATGTTGTAAACGCGAAAAAGGGAGACGCTCTGCTGAAATCGTTCGAGTGGGGGGAGAAGATTCCGATTGGTGTCTTCTTCAAGATGGAGGTTGCCACTTTTGAGGACCAGCTTGGGAGCCGAATGCCTTCTCTAGCCGAGAAACCGTTCGTCGAGCAAGACATCTACAATAGGGATATCGCACCTTTGCTTGACGAGCTAGCCTAGCTCGAGACTCGTTCAATGTTAGCCCGAAAGGCTGTAGGGTATACGCATGTCCTGGCTTCCGGTTCTGAATCCTAGTTTCATCGCCAGCGGCGGGCGACGTTTATGCTCCGCGAGCAGCCATCTCTTTCGGACGCTCTCGACTGTCTCCACAGGAATCGCCAGCTCTCGGCTTATCTCTGGGGGCGGCATCCATCTTTCGAGTCCCCAGAGAATCAGATCCAGCTTCTCGTAGGCAAGTCCCAGTTCCTTCTCTGCTGTCTGTCCTGGCCACAGCTCGGGGGAGGATTGCTTAGAGTAAATTCTGGCCGGGAGTTTGAGGTGTTTGGCCATGTCTCTGACTGTGGTCTTGTAAAGGTCACCCAGTGGCTGGATGTCGCTAGCTCCGTCTCCGTATTTCGTGAAGTATCCCAGCATGACCTCGCTCTTATCTCCAGTGCCCACTACGAGCCCGTTGCCGGTGTTGGCATAGTAGTAGAGAATCATCGCTCTGAGGCGTGCTTTCACATTTCCCAACGGTAGGATGGCGTTGCCCGTTGAGAGATGCACTACGCCTGTGGTGGCTTTGACGATGGGCGTCATGTCATGAGTTTCGAGCTTTATTCCAAATTTTCTCGCTACTACTTCAGCGTCTCGTATGTTAGCTGGGTTTCTCGTCTCATCTTCCGGGAGGCAGAAGCCCAGCGTTCTTCGTCCTCCCATAGCCATCGAGCAGAGAACGGCCGCGACACTTGAGTCAACACCTCCCGACATCCCGACGATCAGGTGTTTCGCGCCAATTCTCTCGCTGTGAGTCTTGAGGAATCGTACGATCCTCTCTATTGCCTCGTCTGGGTCGTGGAGGGTTAGAGTGTCTGCTCCGAATCTCGAGCTCATTGCGGCCCCACCTGTGAGGGAAGGATAAAACGGGGATGCTAGCTGACTACGCGGGATGGCCTTTCCTCCGAGGAGAGGCTTCGGAATAGGGTGAGGAGCCGCTCCATCGAGACATATGGTTCTCCTGCGAATGATGCTTCGCTGGCGGCTTCTTGTATCACGTTCTTCATGTCTCGGGGAGTGATCACGTACTGGTCTCGTACGGCGATTCCCCGGTCGGGTATCGACGTCTCATAGACTTGGCGTCGTGATCGGATTACCCTCCAGATATCGTCGAAGGATTCTTCTGTTAGCCCACCATTGTATGTGGAGATTGCAGGGTCGACCTCTACTTTGGCGAGGTATGAGTCGAGGAGTCTCTTGACATCTTCGCGGGTCTTGGGGGGTGGCACGTAGATGACCCGTTTCATTCTATCCAATAGTGCCGGGTCGATCACGCTTGGGTAGTTGGTGGCGAATATTACCGCGACGTTGCGGTTGACATGAAAGCCCTCGCCGAGTTCTGTCAGTATCTGGTTGAGCATTCCCTGCACGTCTCTTCCTGCGTCGGTCGTGGCCTCCATTCTAGCGCGTCCTATGGCATCTGCCTCGTCTATGAAGAGGACTGTTGGCGCGGATTCTCGGGCGAGTTTGAATATTTCCTTCACGTTCTTTGCGGATTCTCCCAGCCACTTTGAGACGATCTCGTAGCTTTCTATCTTGAGGAAGCTGGTATTCTGTCCACGGTTACTGATGGTTCCCGCGACAGCCTTGGCCATGTAGGTTTTGCCTGTGCCGGGGGGTCCAAAGAGCAGGACTGACCCTGCTTCCTCCAGCATCCTAGGGTCTCGTATGATCTGTTCTCTCCTACTCCTCGTCCCGGGATCCAGTATCCACTCGATGGCCTGTCTGAGGCTGTGCAGCTCTTTTCGTAGCCCTACTATGTCCTCGTAGAATACTTTTGGAGCCTTCTCGACTTGGTATTCGAGGAGGCTGCGATCTTTCATCCGTTCTATGACATCGACTATGACGCCCTTGGTTGGGGAGAGTACTGCGTCAACGCTTGTGCCGACTCGCTCCCTCAACTCTGGAGGGATGCTCACCTGGAAGGCTTGACCGCCAGACAATCGTACGAGCGCGGTGTCTCCTTTTACTTCCTCTATCGTGCCGATTGGCCGCATTCCCTGTTTGAGTTCTTCCATCAGGTTGTGGTAGCGGCGGAGTTCGGTCTGGAGATATTCTATCTGCCGTTCCTTGCGGGTAAGTTCCTTTTCGAGCTCGAGTGCCGGAGGATATTCTGGCGCGTTTTGCTCAGCCATGCCAGGGTCTGATTACTCATAGTCTGTCCGAAGATAAATAGATATGGGCATCAAAACTCCCTTAGGGTCTGTGGCTTGTCCAATGCCCCGTAGATGGGGCATCCGATGGGGCACGGCATAGACCCCGTGATGGGTAGATCGTTGCTAATTCTTGGGGGCTGAGTGTGAGAGACTTGGTCGTCTCCAGAGGAAGCCGATTCTTGAGAGTTTGAGCTGTATTCCCCGGCCGCCTATGATATCGAACTGGACAAGCCGGGGTGTTATGTGACGTCGATCCATCTTCCGGACAAGTAGATATCTTCGGAGCATCTGCCCTTCCTCGACCATTCTCAACTCAACGACTCCGTCTACTAGACTTTCGACTTTGTGGAAGAGTTCTGGGTGGACGCTTCCGGTGGATAATGTGAGGATGAGTTTTCCTCCTGCTTTCTTGACTTTTGCAGCGATGCTCTGTATGAAGCTGATCGCGTGTTTGCTCTCTGTCTCGCTGAATATGGGGATGAGAGAATCTAGGACTATGGTTATCTCGCGATTGCCGAGTCTCTCCATCACGGCTGTCAGGTAGATGCTGACGCTGGTCAGATCGAACGGCTGGGGGACGACTCCCTCGGTAACTCCCGCGGTGGCTGAGTAGCAGTCGACAAAGTCTAACTTGTTCATCGTCTGGTATTTCTTGGGGTCCCATCCGAACTCGCTCATCCTCTCTATGATATTGGAGGGGAATGTGTCGTATGTGATTATGATGCAGGGTTTGAGCCTGCACAACTCATCGTAGAGGATCTGCTGTGCTAGCGTAGTCTTCCCGCTTCCCGGGTCTCCGGAGACTAGGATGGAGGACGCGTCCGGGAGGCTTCCACCGAAAAGAGAGTAGAAGTCTTTGAATGGAGGGTTGGTCTTCTCCAGTTTTGAGTCACGTCCATACTGGTCGGTCGTCGCTTCGACCCTTGGTCAGACTGTGATAGTTTTTGACGGTAGTGGCGGGTATGAATAGGGATTGTAACCACGGCCAAGTTTGTCGAAGCACCGTTCCGCTCGAGGGGGGGTCGGAGAAGAGTTAATCAGCCATCATCTTGAAGGGGCGAACCTCAACACAGGTGGCTCATGATTGAGGCTGGCTTCGTATGTTCTGATGCAACTTGCTCCCGGCAAGGCCAAGACTGCTGCCGAGGCGATCTCGAGGATCGAGGGTGTCAAGATGTCGCATGCCGTTACCGGACCCTTTGACATCATCGCGTTTGTCGAGGTTCCGGATTTCAACGCTCTGTCCGATCTTGTTCTGGCGAAGATTCAGAACGTTGATGGTGTCGAGAAGACTCAGACCGCGGTCGTCGTGACTCCTGATGTGCTAGGTCAAAGCTCTCAGAAGACTCGCGCGCACAAGGGACCTTCTCACCGTGAGAATGGGTCGAAGAAACGCACAGAAAGATCCTAGACTAGAGCAAGGGTTAGCGGGAGGACTAGGCGGCTAGTCCGATTGGTTCTCGATAGAATCGGTCTTTGTCAAACGAGACTGTAGCTCAAGCAGATTCTTGACAATGCTGATGTCTTCAAAGTCGTCGCCTACTACTTGCGCTCGGTTCTTCTCATTTGATCGCATGGATGACTTTCGACGTTTGTAAGTATAAGTGTTATCAACGTGAACAACGGTCTCACAGTCGTCTGTTAACATGGGAAAGCCTCGTCAGATTAGGAAGCCTAAGAAGAAGAAAGAGTAGGGTTACGTCCCTCTATATTTTTGGTGGGGCGGCCGGTTTCCTGACCTTTATCGCGAGAAGTATTAGGAAGAATGCTATTCCGAAGATCACCAGTAGGACTATCGCAGTGCCCGTCGTGGTGGTTGACGAGCCTGCGTTTACCTGAACGGTGTACGTGGAGTTCGTGGCGGCGTCTGGGCTGTAGGGTCCGTATTCCTGGTTCTGGTAGCGGACTGTTAGTCCGAACGAGCCTGGGTAGGGTATGTCCCCTAGGTTCACTTTGCCACTGCTGTCGCTGACATAGGTTTTGGTCGTGATGGTGCCGTTGACGAATGTGATTGTAACGTTTGCTCCGGAGACTGGGCTGTTGTTGTTATCTACGACGTGGATTGTTGCTGGGTAGGCTTTGAGTGAGATTGTGGCTGTGGCGGGTCCGTTTGTCAAGTCGAGGGTCTGCGTGGTTGTCGTTGGGATGTCGGCTCCCTCCCAGCGGGCCGATGTGACGGTGTAGAGGTCTGCGGTGACGTATTGTCCCGAGTAGCCCGATACTGTGCTGGTCCCTGTCGCCTGGCCTTGTAGTGTGATGTATGCGGGTGCCGGGTTTAGTGGGTCGCCTTTTGCGTCTGTGAATGAGAGTGTAGTCGCGTATTGTTTGTCGAAGACTGCGGTGAAGCCTGCTGTCCCGGTGTAGTTGTAGAGGATTCCGTTAGGCGGGCCCCCTGACGAGATTCGCAGCATCGGGTTGGTTGTCCAGACGCACTGGTTGCCTGGGCATACGTTGGTTCCATAGTAGTTGGCCCAGTCCTTCCAGACGTAGTGGCCACTTGTAGAGGATCCGGTAAATGTACTGTTGAGGACTTTGACGGTGTGAGTCGTGTTATATGGAAAATTGAAGGTCTGAGGGAGGGGAACCCTATTGCTCGTGTTATTGTCGACCTCGACCCAGATGGTTCCATCGCTTGATGGGACGTTCGAGCTGACGGCTGCTTGGCAGTTTCCTGGAGGGCAGATGACTGCGTATACGTTCCCGATCAACACGGGGGCTATGAGTGAGGCGAGTAAGGTGAGGAGTATGACTGGGGCTCTTGCTTTCACTGTAAGCCTAGCCTCGATGTTGAGCGAGAGACTGGGGTTGTAGGCTTAGAAGCTCGTGAACCGCGAGCACTGGACTAGGAGTAACAGCCTGTTTAACCTGGAAGAATGCGCGAGCCGCGCTTGTTCCTGGGGCCTTTTTCTGGCAAGAACAGTTCTACAAAGAGCACTCTCGTGTCGCGGGAATTTTTTTATTTCTAAATCCTGGAACGGGTCCTTCCGCAGTCTGAAGCGTTTCTGGGCGAGATTGTCAGTTTTTCGCGCAGAACGGGCGAATCAGCCGTTTTCAGTAAGTGCTGACGAGGGCCTTTCAAGCGTGAATAAAGTGTTCAGTGGGATCCCCCTCCCCGATTTCTGATCTGAGGTTATTCTGAACGATTTCTTCAGCAACCTAAATCCTCGGGAGGCTCGCTTAGGAACGAGCGTAACCTGAGTTTCTTGGGATTCGTGGGTAATGCTGAATCGGTTCTCTCTTTATATCGCGTTGTCGAAGCAGTCTCTGGCAACAATGACAGTTCAGCTTCAAAGGTTCAAGATGCTCGTGGGTGGAGAATGGAAGGACAGCAGCAACGGTCTTGCCAGTTCTATTCTGGACCCGTCGAACAATCAGGTGATAGCCGAGGTTCCACGTGCCACCAAGCAGGATGCTAGAGCTGCGGTTGACGCGGCCAAGACAGCGTTCCACTCTCCAGAGTGGCGCGACATGGACTCGGCCAAGCGAGGGCGGATCCTAACGAAGCTTACAGGTCTCGTCAGGGAGAACTCGGATGAGCTGGCACGGCTGGAGACGATGAACGAGGGGAAGACGCTCAGAGAGTCGAAGGGCGATGTCGCATGGGCTGCGCGAGCATTCGAATATTTCGCGGGGTTGGCTGACAAGATTGAGGGGGAGACTATTCCGGTTCCGCCTAGACGGCTGAACTATACTTTGAAGGAGCCTCTGGGCGTAACGGTCCACATTGTTCCTTGGAATTATCCGATCGCCCTTGCGGCGAGGAGTCTCGCTCCTGCGCTGGCCGCTGGCAATACGGTCGTGATGAAGCCTTCAGAGATCACGCCTTTGACCGCCATCAAGCTGGGCGAGTTGGCCGTGAAGGCAGGCGTTCCGAAAGGAGTTGTGAACGTTGTGACTGGCTCGGGCGCTGAGGTGGGTGCTCATCTGGTGTCTGACAAGGATGTGGATGGCATTGTCTTCACCGGCTCCGACGAGACTGGGAAGCAGGTGATGGAGGCTGCGGCGAGAAACGTTACTCATGTGCTGATGGAGCTTGGAGGCAAGAACCCCCACATCGTATTTGCTGACGCTGACGTTCCGAAAGCCATCAAGGCCGTCAAGGACGGTATCTTCACCAATGCGGGCCAGATGTGTTGGGCAGGATCGCGAGCATTAATCCACGAATCCATCTACGAAGGCTTCGTCAGAGAACTGGTTGACAAGACCGCAGCGATGAGGATCGGGCCGGGGGTGGAGGATTCGACTGAAATGGGACCGGTAGCCACGAAATCTCGACAAGATATCGTTCTGGGCTACGTCAAGGATGGGACAGAGGAAGGAGCCAAACTCCTCCACGGGGGAAAGAAGCTAAAAGATCCGAAACTCGACAAGGGCAACTTCGTCGAACCTACGATCTTCGGGAACGTTACTGGAGAGATGAAGGTTGGTAGCGATGAGATCTTCGGACCGGTACTGAGCATAACCAAATTCAAGACAACCGACGAGGCTGTGGCGATGGCAAACGAGACCGACTATGGTCTCTACGGAGGCATCTGGACCAGCAACCTCAAGACCGCTCACGATGTCGCTGCAAGGCTAGAAGTGGGCGGAGTCGCCATCAACGAGTATCTCGTCACCTTTCCCCAGACTCCTTTCGGCGGCTACAAGGACAGCGGAATAGGCCACGAGAATGGAATAAGGGCCTTGGAATACTACACGCGAACCAAGAACGTCTCAGTTAACCTAGGCTAGCAACCTTGGCCGTCTAGGTGTGTCAGGCCGGTTTCTCGAGCTGGTAGAAGACCCCTTCACCCATACGTTTCGGTTTCAAGACAAGTTCCAGATCCGGCTTCAACTCCTTCAGGTCGATATCACCGTTGACTGGAGCAAAGACTCTGAGCCCGCTGTCGAACTCAGCAAGCCCTAGAATGTAGGGAGTGGACTGTTCAAAGGCGGGTGGTGCAAAATAGACTTGTGTAAACGTGACGAGTTTCACCTTGCCGTCGATCGGGACCCATTCGACTTCGCTCTTGCGACAATCAAGGCAGTCGACTCGAGGCGGAAAGTACAGCTTTCCACAATTCTTGCACCTTGTCCCAGCGACAACTCCCTTCTCTAGGTATGATACCAGCGGCGTGACCTTGGTCTGCGACAGGTAGGCAGACTGTCCAAATTTTTCGAAACCCAAAATGCTACGCCTTCAGTATACTGACCGCCGCATACATACCGATTCCTCCGATATTCTGAGCAAGTCCAATCTTAGCACCGTCCACCTGGACGTCGCCTGCTTCTTTTCTGAGCTGCTGGACAATGCTCGTAATCTGCGAGGCCCCTGTAGCGCCAACGGGATGTCCTTTCGAGATTAGTCCCCCGTCTATGTTGACTGGAATTCTTCCGCCCAGCTCGGTGTCCTCGTCTCTAAGTAGCTTCGGTCCCTTCCCCTGTCGAGCGAACCCCAAGTCTTCGTAATTCAAGATCTCGGTGATCGAGAATGAATCATGAACCTCTGCAACATCAATTTCACTAGGTTTGACTCGTGCCATCTCGTAAGCTGACGTTGCAGCGTTCTTAGTCACTTCGAAGCTGGTCATAGGTCCGCGTCTGCCCGCGAGGGCCATTGGGCTTGAGGCTAATCCCAACCCAGCTACCCAGACGGGTCTGTCCGTGATTTTCCTAGCTTTCGTCGCATTGGCGACGAGGAGGCATGCTGCGCCGTCGGCGTTTGCGCAACAGTCGAACAATTTCAGGGGTGTAGATACAGGGCGTGATTTGAGCACCTCCTCGATGCTTACGGGTTTCTGGAACATTGCCTTGGGATTCTTAGCTCCATACTTCCGATTTTTCACTGTGACAGTTGCCATATCCTCCTCGGTGGTTCCATACCGCGCCATGTGAGCTGTGGCATACATTGCATAGTAAGCTGGCATTGTTGTGCCGAAGGGAGATTCCCACATCACATCCCCGGCTCTACCCATGAGTTCCTGGATGTCTCGTGAAGCGAGTTCTGTCATTTTCTGAACTCCCACGACCGCCATCGCTTTGTGGAGTCCCGACGATACAAGCGACCAGGCGGTTCTCAATCCGACGGCGCTTGATGCACAGGCTGCTTCAACGTTGAAGGTGGGCTTTGGGTTCAGCCCGAGGTATTCCGCGACGACCCCTGCTGGAGATCGCTGTTTGTCATAGTGTGTGGCTGAGCAGACTACTGAGCCGTCGATACTCGACGACTCGATCTCTGCATCGTCAAGCGCGTCGCTGTAGGCTTCGAATGCAAGTTCTCGGAGAGAGGCGTCGCTTCTTTTGCCAAACTTTGAATGGCCCACCCCGATAATCGCGACTCGTGCCATAATCCTGATTCCGAAATGATCTTGGAACGGTGCTGTAGAAGAAGGTTGCTTGCAGGGAGACTACATTGCTTCTTTGGACTCGGCGTAGAGAAATGTCATTCCGCCGGTCGCGATTTTCATCCCGTGGCGGCCCGAATCTTTCCCGGGTTGGGATGCTATGGCATTTTTCAGACTGTCCATGTTGTCGAACTCTAGCTCGGCAACTTGGTAGTATGCGGGTTCGCCTCGTGGAGCGCTGACGACCTTGTGGACTGTGTACCTCCGTAGGCCTGGCATCTGCTTGGCGATGGGGATGTGATCATCCCAGTATTGCTTGTCGAACAGTTGTGGGTCTGTGGGTTTGCCGAACAGAACGATGATCTTTGCGGTCACTGGGCATTCCTCTAGAAGCTGGTTGCGATGGTCTCGTTCTTCTTAACCTGTACTTCGACTCCCTCGACGCCGAGTTCTGGGATCGCGGGGACCTTGATGCCCATCTCTTCTATCTCTCCTCTCTTCTTCTCGATAGCCTGTTTCCAATACTTGATCTTCTCTTCCATTGTTAGGACTCCCAGTCCGGCGTTCCGGGCTATCTCTTCCACTTCCTGGTCTACTTTGTCAAAGTCTGAGGGTAGATGCCAGAAATCCGCCTGGTGCTGGTATAGTAGGGGGGAGAGGAAGATGAAGCCCTGCTTCATCTGTCGAGTGACGGTAAGCTTCTGCTCTTCGCTGAACTCTTGAGCCATGGCTCGGAGAAGGGCCATTGTCGCTACCAGGTGTCGGGTCTCGTCTCGGGTGATGTTCTGGAACGATTGCCGGTAGATGTCTAGTTTGCTTGTCTGGCGCATTGCGTTGAATATTGTCTCGGCGCCTATTTCTGCGAAGAAGAAGCCTGCGAATAGTAGCTCGGGGGTTAGATATTCCCAGGCACCTTTGAATCCTTTCCAGTATCGTCTTCCCTCTTCGTATAGAGCTTCGATGTTCCTCAGCGCTTTCTGTTCAAAGTCTGATTGGGGTTTGTAGCCGTAGGGCCAGTTGGGGCAGAGCTTGTTGCAGGCCCGTCTGCAGACTTCGTCGTGACGGCATTCATCGTATGTGATGGATGCGAGCATCTTCTTGGTAGGGTCTTCCAGGTTAAGCTCGGCGGCTCGGACCGCTCCAAATCCGAAAGCTCCAATGCCTGACTTTTCGAAGAGTGCGAGCTTGGACATCCAATATGCTTGGGCAATACGTTCGTTTGGATCGAAGTTCTTCCCGTCGAGTTCTTCCCAAGGGAAGTTGGCCGGGTTCCAGTGCTGAGCGAAAGATAAGTCGAAGGCCTTGAACATCTGTTCATTCTTTATGGTCCAGTTTCCTGGGAAAATATTGAGTTCTGGTTGCTTCTGCTTCGACGCCTTAGGCATCGCCGTATTCTATCAGCGATTGTTTGACATGTTACTTAAACCTGCGAGGCTTTAGATCACGCGAAGCGTACGAGCTTGATGAACGCTAAGAGAATGTGTGGGCTAATTGCCTGAGAACTTGGGCTGACGTTTCTCGAGAAATGCTCTGACGGCTTCCAAGTGGTCCTTGGTTCGGCCTGCGATCTCCTGGTTTTGAGCCTCGTATTCTAGGGCGTCTGATAGTTCGAGTCTCACTGCTTGGTTGACGACTCTCTTAGAGAGTCCCAGCGCCTTCGTGGGACCGTTGGAAAGTCTCTCGGCCATCTCGTCTACAGTCTTGTCCAGCTCTGCCGGCGGTACTGTCTTGTTGACGAGTCCGAAGGATTCGGCCTCCTTCGCTCCTACGGTTCTCCCGGTCATGATGAGTTCTAAGGCTCTTCCCGGACCCATAGTGCGGGTGAGAAAGTAGCTACTTCCAGAATCGGGTACCAAGCCTACTCCGATGAAGGCTTGTTTGAGGCCCGCCTCCTCTGAGGCGATTCGGATATCGCAGGCGAGGGCGATGCTCGCGCCGCTTCCGGCGGCTATCCCGTTGATTCGTGCGATGACCGGTTTCTCCATGTTGCGGATCCGGAGGATGATTGGATGGTATTTTTTCCGTAGGTGGTCGCCGAGTGAGGGGTGTGCTCCTCCAGCGTATCTCTCTTTCAATCCTGAGACGTCTTCGCCTGCTGAGAATGCTCGGCCGGCGCCGGTGATTATTAGGCATCGGGTCTCTGGGTCTCTCTCGGCCTCTTTGAGAGCCGCGTTGAGTTCTTCTCCCATCTTCTCGTTGAGCGCGTTGAGCGCCTGGGGGCGATTAAGTGTGATTCTCGCTATCTGGTTCTTCTTCTCGACGATGATCGTTTCGTAACCCATGCTATCGTCCCTTGAACTGGGGCGGTCTTTTCTCCGTGAAGGCTTTCATGCCTTCTCTCATGTCCTCTGTTGAGAAGAGCAGGTAGAAGTTTCTCCTCTCAAACTGTAATCCCTCTTCAAGTGGTGTGTCGAACGATTTGAGGACGGCCTCTTTTGCTAATCGTACGGCGACGGGGGCTTTCTGTGCGATCTGCAGTGCGAGTTTCTTTGCTTCTTCGAAATATGCCTCTACTGGTACGACTTTGTTGACGAGACCGTGTCTCTCTGCTTGTCTCGCAGTGATTGGTTGACCTGTTAGGATCATCTCCATGGCCCGAAACTTTCCGATGGTCCTGGTGAGGCGTTGGGTTCCGCCAGCGCCGGGCATTATTCCGATGTTGATCTCGGGCTGACTGAAGCGGGCCGTTTCTGAGGCGATGATGATGTCGCAGTTCATCGCGAGTTCGCATCCTCCACCTAGCGTGTGGCCGCTGATTGCTCCGATGATTGGCTTGGCTATCTTTTTGAGTCTGTCCCAGAGCGCGAACTTGTTTTCTTTTATCAGATCGACAGGCGTGGCCTCGGATAGCTCTTTGATGTCGGCTCCTGCAGAGAAAGCGTCGTCGTTACCAGTTAGAATCGTGGCTCTGATCCTCTCGTCTTTGTCGAAGGCTTCTAGAGACTCGACGACTTCTCTAAGGAGTTCAAAGTTGAGAGCATTGAGGACTTTTGGACGGTTGAGACGGATTATTCCGAGGGGAGCCTCGGTTTCGACTAGGATGTTGGTGTAAGTCAACGGCGTCAGATGAGCAGCCTTGGTCTACGCGTTAAAAGAGTTGGTCGGACTTTTCTTGCATGCTGGATTGGCAATTCCTATTTCGGATATTCGGCTAGAGTATTAGCATCCGGAGGAAGGATCGCTGAGGCTGATGGTTCAGTTTTGAGACTGTCGCCGACCTATCGCTATCTGGCCCCCCGGGGGGAGGGGGGGCCCGTACAGGGTTTTTCTGATTCTGGGCTTGTTTTCATGTTCTGAGGCTGTTTTGAAACCTGAAGAGGCTTTTTGAGAGAGGCTGAAACGAGCAGGAACCGCAAGGAAAACGAGCACGACAGCTCTTGGGCTGATATACCCTTCTCCTTCGCGTGACGGCTCAGTTCATCGTACACGTGCGAGTCGAGAGACGGCATAAACTTCGACTTGACCATAAGCACTTGGCAGAGGGGCGTTGGCGTTCGAGGCTATACGTGGGATTTGACTGTTCGGGGAGATGCTTTGGAAAGTACGCTGAAGATTGGCCATTCTTTCTGTAATGTGGGGCTCAGGCCAGAGGCGTGCGGCCCATCCCACGCGTTTCTTCGCATTCTCATTCTCCGGGAGTTGAAGCCCATCGATCATCGTGAATAATGAGAACAATGTCATGCTCCCCAGAGACTCAGCTGCGACAGCATCGAGTCTCAAGAACAGTCTCCTGATCGCGGGACCAATTAGGTAACCGAACAACAAGAGGACAGGTGGTCCGAAGATAGCGCCAAACAGCTCGGAAGCGTACGGTCCGATATTGAAGTTGAGGCTAACGGCGACTGCGGAGAACAGCAATACGGGAAGCAGGGCGCGTAGGGTTGGTTGTGCAACGTACCAGGTTTGACGGGGCTTGTGCTGAAGGTAATGCCAGCTTAGATAGGTCTTCCAGTCTTCTAGCTTTAGTCTCCCTCGAAGACCGGCTGAGACTACAAGCATTGATGGTTTCCGATAGCCTTGCCACTTGAATCGGAGCCATTCCCAACGTTGCGTATCTGACCAAGCAAGCGTCTCGACGTTACGTAGCCGCTTGGACATCCTTCTGTGCGCGAGAGTCTCCCGAGTTATCTCAAGGATACGTTCTTCCTCCAAGCCACGGCCGATCTCTAAGGATTCAGACAGTTTCCCTTTCTCGCGTCTAGGATTGACAAAGAATAGTATGAAAGCCCGATGCCCACAGACGAGGACCAGAAGCCAACCAAGACCCCCTGGGACCAAGCCGAGTAGGCAGGCGGACGTGCACTCTGCGGGATTTCCGCGGAAGCCGATCAGTGCCAGATAGATGCCTGAACCCCACGCAATGCCGAAGCCTGCGAGCGCGGCTACTGTGTAAAATCTGAGGCCTAGAATAGCCAATGTCTAATGTTGACCAGATACTCTCGGTCCTTCTGATGAATATTCCGGAGACTCGACTTGGTCAAGGGCCAGGGTAGATTCCCCTGGTAGGTGCCACCCCGAGAAAGCAACTATGCCGAAGATCAATAGGAGGCTAGTCCGGAGGATGGGTCTGCGTTATTGTTCCCGCGTACTGGTAGTAGCCGCCTCTGCTGCGCGGTCGCCGGCTGGGGTCTCCCAGGTAGCCTTGGTTGACCATCTCTCGCAGGGTCTTTGGCGGGATCCATTTCTCGTCGCCTGTCTGCTGGTATAGAGCTTCGAGATTGCGGAGGCGCGTGTCTAGTCCTACAAGGTCCGCGGTTTCGAAGGGTCCCATGGTATGGTTGTAGCCGAGTTTCATCGCCAGGTCTATGTCCTGAATCGTGGCTACGCCCTCTTCGAATAGCCTCGACGCTTCGATGTAGAGTGTTAGGCCGAGCCGGTTTGCCACGAAGCCGGGCTCGTCGCGCGCTATGATAGGAGTCTTACCGATCATCTGGACGATCTTGGCTGCCTCTTGGATGGTAGAGAGAGATGTATGCTCCCCCTTGACTATCTCGACGAGTTTTGTGATTTGAGCAGGGTTGAAGAAGTGCATTCCCAGCACTCTCTCCTTCTTCGCTAGCTTTGATGCCATTTTTGAGATGCCCAGCGTGGACGTGTTTGATGCGATTAGCGCCTTCTGTGGGACGATAGAGTCTAGACGACTGAGGACTTCCTGCTTCAGGCGCAAGTCTTCGAAGACAGCCTCAATGACTAGGTCAGCGTCCCTGCAAGCGTCGTGCATTGTCGAGATTGCTCTGATGGATGCGAGCGTCTTGGATCCTTCGTCTGGAGTCATCTTGCCCTTGGCTATCGCTGATTTGACCCCGAAGGGCCCGTTTGAGATCTCATCGATCCCTGTTGCTAGTGCTTGCTTATTCTCATCTGTCACCAGAGAGTGAGGCTTGCCAGTCTGTTGGACTCAAGAGTCCGGGAATATACGTCGAAGGAGCTAGCATGGAATACATGGCCTGACTTAGAGAGGCTTTTCGAAAGACCAGGAGTTGGGGATGCGTGGTGGTGTTGGTGCACTCATCACCATGTATCATCCTACTCTACGGCCGAGAACAAACAACCGCGCTCTAGAGCCGAGAGGGCTGTGAAGAACCGTGAGCGTAAGGCAGAACTCGTCAAGAATGGACGGGCCCATGGGATACTTGTCTATTCAGATCGCGAACCAGTAGGGTGGTGCCAATATGGGCCAAGAGAAGAGCTACCACGGATCGACAACAGCCGCAACTATCGAAATCTCGCGTCTGAAGAAGACAGGCAAAGACTCTGGAGGATAACCTGTTTTGTCGTTGACAAGAATTTCCGCGAGAAGGGCGTGGCGAGTGCCGCGCTAAGGGCTGCCATAGAAAGCATACGAAACAAGGGAGGCGGTCTGGTCGAAGCCATACCAGTGAGCAAGACCGATCAGGGACCAGGATACATGTGCACCGGAACAGTCTCAATGTTCGAGAAAGCAGGGTTCAAGATCGCAGCACCCTTCGGAGACGGCCGAACGACCACCGTTCTGATGCGAAGAACCATCTGAACTCGGAGTGCTGGAATCCCTAAACGGGCGAAGACTTTTCCGTTGTCCTCATTATTCAAAGAAAGCCGGTGAGGTTTGGTTTGGAGTCATTTTCGATAGACGTCTTCACAAAGGCGGCTGAGGGGATCATCAGATCGGCTCCATCCGAGACAGATGCGCTTCGTCGCTTGAAGCCATTGATGGAGAAACTTGTCACCACACCTGACTCTGTTCCCAAAGAAGCCTTCGCTTCTAGGAAAGACAGATTCGCGAACAATCTTCTCTACAGGCCAGCCGACAGGATATTCTCGGTCATGGCTGGAAACTGGTCGCCAGGCCAGACGACCCCAATTCACGATCACCTCACGTGGGCAGGGGTCTGTGCTGGAGAGGAGAGAGAATCAATCTACAGACGAACGGATGATGGCTCTAATCCAAAGAGAGCAAGATTGGCGCTGGTGGGCGAGAGAATCAACAAGAAGAGCCATGTCACGCTACTGGGTCGAACAGGAATACATAGAATCGACAATGTCTCGATCGCACCATCCCTCAGCATCCATATGTACGGTCTCGACATCGGAACGGCCGAGAGACACAGCTATGATCCTATGACCGGCGAAATAGGCAAGTTTGTCTCAGGCTACTGCAACGTCCTCCGCGACGAAGAATCAGAATAGCAACTCGCAGATGGAGCGAGAAGGTTCTGGACAAACCCCGACAGATAATCTGGCGGCTTCACCTGAAATCTCATCCGAAGGTCGTGCACGGCATGTTCGCTACTGATTCGGGCAGAGAAAGGTTCTGGGCTGAAAAATCTGCCGAGCGGGACGGCTGGATAGAATTCCACTTCATTGATGGGCAGACTTTGAAGTCTAAGGTCCTTAAGAACGAACCACCAAAGAGATTCGTCTTCGAATACTTCGGTGGGAGCAAGATAACCGTTGACTTCTCCGATGATGGAGCCGGCGGCACTGATCTAACACTTCAGGCCGAGGATGCGAAAAGTGACGAAGAGTGGCCGGGCTGGGTTTCGGTCCTCCTCGCGCTCAAAGCAGCAACCGATTACAACGTCGACCTCAGAAACCACGATGTCAAGAGAACTTGGGATAAGGGCTACTGCGACAACTAGGGATTGGGGAATGTGAGATCTCAGGAATTCGGCTTCCGGCTGGCTACCCGAGATTCGTTCGAAGCCCGAAGTCTCACTCATTTTTCTTTGAATGCGATGAATCGCAGGCGTTCGTCTCGTCTCTTCTTCCCAGCTTCCCACCGACGCTTCTCATCCATAGTCTCTGGAACAACATCTGGGACCTCGGTTGGCTTTCCAGCATCGTCCAACGCGACGTACGTTAGGTAGCATGAACCGGTGTGCGTGACCTTGCCCGTCATCAGGTCTTCGGCTTCGATTCTAACTCCGACTTCCATAGAGGTCCTGCCACAATAGTTCACTGAGGCTTTCAAAGTGAGGAGGTTTCCAACGTAAACAGGATTGTAAAAGTCCATGCGATCTATGCTCGCGGTGACAGTGTTCATCCGGGCGTGGCGGAGAGCAGTGACTCCTGCAGCAACGTCAACCTGTTTGAGGATTGTGCCTCCATGAACATTGCCCATGGGGTTTGCATCGCTCGGAAGCATCTGCGTTGATATGATTGACTTTGAACTGCTGACGGGCTTTGAAGGTCTCATGCTCGGATGGCGCTTGAGTCTCGAACTTTAGCTTTCCCTAATACAAACAGTGAATTGTCGAGAATCTATTGTGGGTCATGAAGACCAGTAATGCACGTTCTCGTATTTTCATCGTGCACTATTGACCAAATGTTTCCTCTTCCATTCTACCTCGCGTTTTTCCATGACTCTGATCGAAAGGTTCCGAATCTTCGTGCGCTTCCTCAAGACAGACGACAAGCCTGCCGGCGACGACCTCTTGAAACAGTTCGAATCCCTCCCCGTCAAAGAGACCAACGAGTTCGGATTCTCGTTGAGAGAGAGCGCAATGATTCTCACCGTGATGCTGGATCATCAGAAGAAGCTGAGGGAGATCGAAAAATCCCTTGAAGCCTTAGGTCGATGACCATAACCGTCGTAGCACGTAGCAATGTCTGATGGGAGGTTCACGCGTGAAAGTCAGTAGATTTCTTCATTAGAGTTTATCCGAGACTTGGATCAGGCATCCGAGAGCGGCACAAGACTTGGACTTGCTGATTGACGATGTTCAGCTCTGGAATGGGACAGGGTCACCTGCGCAGCCTCGAATGTCAGTGGAGGTACGGGACGGTCGGATCCACTGGATAGGGTCCTCTTCCCAGTGGCTTGGTAATCGAACAAATCTTCGAGTCATCGATGGCAGGGCGCGTACCCTAATCCCGGGACTGATGGACTGCCATGTTCACTACAGCAGTCCCGGCGGACCAGACTGGATTGCCCGATTCACAGATCCTCTCACAGAAATCACAATTCGCGCAATTGAACTCGCAGAGACCAGTCTCAGAAGCGGGATCACGACGGCGCGGGACGTTGGCGCCCCTCACGCGGTCAACATTCGGCTCGCGCGCGCAGCGCAATCCGGTGAGATACGTGCGCCAAGGATTCATGCAGCAGGCACATGGATCGCCCATCGTGGGACATACGTCTCGTTCGCGAGACAATTCAGTGATGCTGGCGAGCTACGTAGCGCGATCAAGGCGGAGGTCGAGGCTGGAGCAGATCTGATCAAGGTCGCATTGGCAGGCTGGAACGAGGGTATGCGCCCTCAAGGCGGACCGGAGATTCCGTTTGATGAGAAGCTTCTCGCGGTCGCAGTAGAAGAAGCCCACCGGGCAAATTTCAAGATTGCATGCCACGCCAACGACGCGGCAAGCTGCCACATAGCCGCCCGGGCAGGCGTTGACTCACTCGAGCACGGCATGTTTCTCGACGGAGACGATCTCAGAGCTATGTCGAACCACAAGACTTTCCTCGTCCCAACCATGTCCGTCTGGGACGCTATGCTATACTATGCGCACGCAGTGGGTTGGCCGGAAGCCCGCAAGAAACGAGCAGAGGATCTGCGTGAAGGCTCTCGAAGAGCAGTCGCGCAGGCTATGGAAGCTGGGGTGGAGGTAGTCCTCGGGACAGACGCAGGAGGAGGAGCCGCACGTCACGGCAGAATCGCAAGAGAAGCGGAACTGATGGTTGAGGCTGGGATGAAGCCGAGCCAGGCGCTAACAGCTGGGACGTCGAGTGCGGCGAAGCTGATCGGCGAGACTGAGCGAGGGACTATTGAGGAAGGAAAGATCGCGGACATGGTCTTGCTCGACGCAAATCCATTAGAGAGCATTGGAGGATTGAGACTGGTCGCCGCTGTATTCCAAGCGGGACGCCGCGTTGCCTAGAACCACTAACACTCGATTGAGAAGGAAGGTCGGGTCAGTTTGGTTTCCAGGCGATTCCTCTGAATCCTGAGTTGAAGCCGCTGGGAATACTCGATAGTGCTCCTCCCGAATAGGTTAGGAGCATGCCTGATCCCCCGACTATGTAGGCTGTCCCGTTGGACCAGCTGACAGAGTAGAGGATAGCGCTTGTAATGGCGGGCAGGGCTGAGAGACTAGTTCCATCATATGTCAATACCAGCCCGGAATCTCCGACGAGGAGTGCCAGGCTACCTGCCGGGTTGAACGATATGTACCGTACTATGAGGGTCGAGCTGTAGACGCCTGCGGTATTCAGGGTCTGGAAGCTCGTTCCATCGTATCTCAGGATCGTGCCGCCTGATCCGGCAATCAAACCGTAAGATCCGTTAAGGTTCCAGGCCACAGCGTCAAGGTCATTGTTTGTTGGTGAGGCGAGCTGGGCTACCTGGCCATTAGACTGGTAAACGTAGATGCCGCCGAAATAGCCTACGAGCAATGCTTGGGTCCCGGTCGGATTCCAGCTGATTGCCCGGTAGTAGGCGCTGTACGGATTCGTGATTGGCGTCGCTGTTGCTCCATCGTATCGGAGGAGCGCTCCCCCCGAGCCGCCGATCAGTGCGTAGGACCCGTCGGGTGTCCATGCGATCGAAAGGAAGTTGACTGTGCTGCTGAAACTAGTGGGTATTGTTGTGAGACTGGTTCCGTCGTACTTGACGAGCACGGCAGAATCCCCGATTATCAGAGCGTAAGATCCGTCGGGCTTCCAGGCAACAGCTCTCAGTTGGGTGGTCACAGGGTGGGCGATTCGCACCAGGGTCTTGTTCGAATAGAGCTTGTATACGTAGCCCTCGTAGGACACGACCAGAGCATAGGATGAGCTGGTTGCGCTGGTAATTGTCATGGTGACGATAATGCTGTGGGAAAGCGTTCCGCTTGTTGCTGTCACATTAACTCTGTATGTGCCGGGCGCCGCGTTGGCCGAGGTGACATTCAGGGTCGAGCTTCCCGCTCCGTTGGAAGTGAGGGTGATTGTTGAAGGAATCAGACTTGTCGTTGGACCCGTGGGAGAGACAGAGGCCGCTATGGTGACTGTACCGGTGAATGAGTTAAGGCTCGTTACGGTGATAGTCGATTTTCCTGAGGATCCCTGGAGGATGCTCAATGAGATGGGGCTGGCGGAAAGACTAAAGTCCGGAGCAGGATTGACATGGTATGTCACGCTCGTCTGGGAAGATAGGGCACCGCTGGTGCCTATTGCAATTGCAAGATAGTTAGCCGCGGCAGAGCCAGTACAGGATAATGTCGAGGAGCCTGAGCCGCCGCTGATCGTTGTTGTTGATAGTGAGCAGGATAGCCCGGTCGAATTTGTACTGACCGACAGGGTAACTGCCCCTGTGAATCCGTTCTGCGGGCTGACAGTAATCGTGGAGGTGCCCGAAACGCCCGAGTTCACAGCCACACTCACAGGATTGGCCGTAACGGAGAATGTCGGAGCATTCGTCACATGATAGACCACGGACGTGGAGTGGGAGAGAGTGCTACTCGCACCTGTCACCACAGCCAGATAATTGCCAGCTGACTGGCCTGTACATGATAGGCTGGATGAACCTGAACCGCCGGGGATGCTCATCGGAGTTAGATTACAGGAGAGGTTGGTCGAGTTGGTTGAAACTGCAAAGGTGATTGTCGCACTGAAAGCATTGAGAGGCGCGATCGCGATGGTTGAAGACCCGGCAATGTTCACATTGACGGTTACACTGGTAGGATTCGCTGAGATTGCAAAGTCCTGCGTGTGAAATGTGACATTTGCAGAGTGGGATAGGGTTCCGCTCGTCCCTGTTACGATAGCGAGATAGTTGCCTGCTGGCGAACTGTGGCATGAGAGAGTAGAGGTGCCGGAACCGCCGGGAACGCTGCTGGAGGAGAGAGTGCAGGCGAGGTTAGTAGAATTCGTTGTCTTGGCAAGGATGATGGTGCCTGTGAAACCGTTCAGCGGAGCAACGGTTATGGAAGAAGTGACTGTTACCCCAACGTTCGCTATCACGCTGCCCGGACTAGCTGATATCGTGAAGTCGGGAGATGATGGTTGAGTTACTGACACAGAGATGCTCCTGGTGTGAGAGAGTGAACCGCTGGTTCCGGCGACAGTCACTGTGAAGTTTCCTGGTGAGGAGCCAGCGAGATTGCATGTTGACGATCCTGAACCACCGGAAACGCTGCTAGGGCTGCAGCTGACCGAGAGTCCCGTAGACGGGGAGGCCGAGGTTGAAAGGCTCACGGTTCCGGCAAAACCGTTCTGGGCCGAAACTGTAGCGTTGAAAGAGCCAGCCTCACTGGATTTGAAAGTAACGCTGGACGGAGTCGCTGTGAGACTGAAGTCTGGCGGCGGATCTATGAGAAATTCCGTCATGGGAATAGCATTAGCGTCGTTTGATGTGAGGCTGGGAAGATTCCAGTTTACCTCGATCGTCTTTGTGAGCGAGTAGTGGTTGTAGAGCCGTGATGAGCTGAAGCAGGTCTTGGCGACGGGTCCCGCCCAGACCGCATACACGCAGTCGTCGTGGCTACTGTTTAGAGGACAATAATCGGTTCCCTCGTCAAATACGATAATGAGTGCAGCTCGTGTCGTCGTGAAAGTTTGGCTGTTGAGGATGTTGGGGACCAGGCTTTTGAGATAATTGTCGCCGTCTCTCAAGCAAGTCGCGCTGTAATCGCTGGTGCATCCGTTAGACGTGCAGCTAGTGTCTGAGTGCATGTCGTTGCATAGGTTTGGAGTCAGCCACATGAAGTTCGGAGCAGACGAAGAGGTGAGGTCGTTGACGAGAGCGCAGTCCGTCACGCCACCGCAACTGCCCGGATTCGCGAGAACAATCTTGTTGCAGCGGCTGGTGTTGCTGGTGATATCTTGGAAAGCGACGAACCCGTTATGTTCATGCGTGTAGGGCTTCTGCGTCCCTAGGTCGCAGCCGGCGACGATGTTCTGGTTTTCCATGTAGCCTTTCCAGGTTAGACCAACGGCTTCGAAACGGTCGACCAAGTTCAGACTTGTTAGCGATCCTGCGGGTGGGTAGCAGGCCGGGGTATTTGTCTTAGAACAGTTAGCTGGGAGGGAGGCTTCGAGGATCCCATAGTAGTCGGGTTCGCTGGTGTTGATGAGGGAAGTGTAATGTTCTCCTATTCCGTAACTGTTCGCAAGGCTAGACATGTAAGGGGTGTTGGAGCCGTTGCAGGGTGGCGGGTTTCCATTGCAGATATCGCCAATTCCCTGGTCCTCCATCATGATGACTACAAGATGGTCGAAGTATGATCCGGATGGGGGAGCGGCTCGGACTAGAAGAATATGTCCCGACGTTACGACTAACGAGATTGCTAAGAGGATGATGAGGCTCTGGGTGATACGGCTTCTTCGACTCGGCCCGCGTGTTCTGAGAGTGGTTACGGATTTTAGGGATTCAAGGGCCAAGCTATGACAACTGTACCAGTCGTCTTTGGGGGTGTTTCAAGTACTAAAAGTTAGCTTGAGACGGCTGAGAAAGTTATATGGAGCATTCTCCAGATACCTTTCTACACCCAATCCACAACCTTGATCTTGCGGTTTGCAGAAGCCGAAAATCCCTCTGCGATCCAGAACAGTCAGGACGTCTTCAATGGTGGGGCCGGTGGGATTTGAACCCACGACATCCGCCGAGTCTATCGTCTACGGGTATCCTCACGCGCTCCCGAATCACCTCATCCCGCCCAACAATGGGCATCGGCACATCCGTCCATGTTTTCCATTCTGGAGCCCGTCGTCGTCCCTTACTAGGACCCGGAACGGGTCTGGCTAGACTACGGCCCCATAGCCTCTAGCGAAAGACTCCCTGAGTTGCCCCACCGAGCGCGTTTCTACAAAATTGTTGCTATAAGGTTTGGTGGGTTCTGATCTTCTCGGTTTTCCAGAACGATACGCGTATGGACGGTAAGACTGTTTTCGAGAAGCATTTTGAAACCGTTTAAGATGCTTTCCGTTTTTCGGCCTTACGATTCTAAAGAAATGGTCTACCTCAGCTTGTCTGCTGAGAAAGAATCTGAACTTCGTATCATCGCTCCTAATCGATGTAGGATGGAGCCCGAGTTTTGCCAGAGTCTGTCTAGCATACGCGAGCAGGGGTAGGGAAGCGAACTTGAACTGAATTTTAAGGTAGGCGCCATATTTTCGGTATACGCAACCGTCTGTGTCGAATAGGCCTCTGATGAAACATACTTCATCTAAGGCGACAGCTGGGTCAGATGAGACAATTTCTTTCGGCCTATAGACATGCCCCAATCGTGGAGGGTTAGGGCAACTCGTTTAGAGAATGCGTAGAGGATCATCGTATTTTCATCTTTTACTAGCAGTACCTTGAAGGAGGTTTGAAAGAGTTCTTCGAACATCGGACGCACATGGCCGATCACATACTCTGAATCATCAAATTTGTGACCGGTTATGCAGATCTGAAAGGAGCCGTGATTCTTAGGCATCGAGCCGTCTCCAAAAAGTATTCCGAGCATCTCAGATTCCTGTGGCGTCAGCAAAGGAATCAGCTCGGACAGGATTGCTATTGCTTAAGATGGAGAGGTGGACAAAACTGCCTGTCAGGTCACGCCTACATCATTTAGCCTGAAGTTCGTTGGCCTCAGTTGAGGACCAGCCGATCTCGATTGCTATTCTTCTTTCTGGGCGATGTACGTCTTCGTCTCGGGCACATACCAGCGCGTCGTCTCGCGGAAACGATGCCAGAAATCATGAAAGGCGGACAGGTCGCGTGACTCGACGAGTATCATCCCGTTATACGTGGTGCCCCAGATATGGGCGTATTCAGAGACGATAGCAACATCCTTCGGCATTTTTTTCTTGAATTCTTCCCAGCCAGTCGCTGCTTTCCTCTTGTCTGCCTCGGTGAGTGGTCTTACCCGGAAGAAGATCAGGAACGCGAATATCATGGATTTATCGCCTAGCTCCGACCCGTCATGGATCGGATTAATCTGGCTTTCGGAGATTCGCTGCTGGGCGGTATCCCTTCTCGTTCGGTCGGCCGGTAACACCCCTCTTTAGTTCGGGAACCGCCACTAGCATTCAGTGATGATGAGGCGGGAGCACTAGGCGATACTGTTGAGGAAGCCGATCTTACTCTTAGTGCTCGCCCTATCCTCCATGTTCATTCTCACAATAGCCACAGATCACGCAGGAAACAAGCCCAGTCCGGCTCTCAACGCTGGTCCAGTGGGAACGACCGATTATCCCTGGGCTATGTTCCACTATGATGCTCAGCGCGATGGGGTCACTCCTGCCTCCGGTCCCGCCTCGCCGCGCCTGATGTGGAATTACACGACGGGAAATCTTGTCTATCCATCAGCGGCGGTTGCGGACGGCTACGTGTTCATCCCATCCTATGATGGATCCGTCTACGCGCTCGACGAGTACACGGGCTCCCTCATCTGGTCATTTCCAACCGGCGCGATTATCATTGGATCTCCTGCTGTCGGCAATGGAATGGTCTACGTCTCGTCCAAGAATGGTTACGTCTACGCTCTCAACGAGCAGAACGGCGCGGTCGCATGGTCTCTACTCGACGGCATTTCTTGCAATGGCATTCCCTGCCCGATCAACTCGTCCCCGGTCATCGCAGACGGTATGCTATTTGTCGGAACCTGGCTATCACCAAATGGAGGCTACGCCTGGGTTTTGGCTGTCAACCCGCAAACCGGCGCGGTTATCTGGATAAACAAGGCAATTCCCGACTATGTCGAAGGCTCACTATCCGTCAACAATGGGCGCGTCTTCCTAGGAGTGGGCGCTCTCAACCCGGCTCTGATACTTGCTCTCAACGAGTCGACCGGAGCCCAGCTGTGGAGCTACGGTACTGGGATAAGAACTACAGTTTCCGGCGCTCCTGCTGAGGCCTATGGTAACGTGTACGTTGGTCTCGACGGCAACAGGTTCCTGGCTCTCAACCAGGCCACGGGTAATCTTGTCTGGTCCTTCAACACGGGGGGCGGAATAAACGCTACGACCCCGGCCATCTTCAGTGGGATTGTCTATTTCGGGACTGGCGCGGGAATCGTCTATGCACTCAACTCGACAACCGGCACTACTATCTGGCGATATCCAGCAGCAGGCACGATCGGGCCGGTGACGTCTTCTCCAGCCCTCTCACTGGGATCCAACACTCTGTATGTCGGATCCAATGATCGCTACCTCTACGCGCTGAGCATGACCTCGGGAACGTTGCGGTGGAGATACCTCACGGGTGGACAAGTCTCCTCTTCGCCAGCCGTAGCCGACGGCCGGGTCTTCTTCGGCTCAAAGGACCGCAAGGTCTACGCGCTGGGCGCGACCGTGCCAAGACTGTTAGACACGATAACCTCCAGCCATACAGTTCTCGAGCCTCTACAGAACGCGACATTGACAATAACTGTGAGAAACAGCACCGCACTGCAGACGGGCGCGAACCTCACTCTCACATCAAATACGGGTGGGACGTTATCTCAGCCTATGTCTATCGGGGTAGGGGTCTATCAGGCGAACTTTACAGCACCTATGGTCACTTCGACCTCCATCATGGTAATCCAAGCTCTCGCAAGCATCACTGGGTATCTTAGCGCGACGAACCAGACGAGTATCACTGTGAACCCGTTTCCCTTGTTGACTGTCGCTGTCTCACCGAAGCCATCCTCCATTACGCCTGGTGGAGAGATCACGCTGATGATTAGGGTCATGAATGGGACGGATACGGTTACGGGAGCCTCGCTCAATTTCTCGTCCTCGGTGCCGGGGGGTAGTTTCTCCTCTATTACTGATTCGGGGGATGGAAACTATACGGCGATATTCAGTACGCCTCTCCAGAGTTCGAGTCCCGTTGTGACGGTTCGTGCTTACAAGAGCGAGTTTACGCCGGGGCAGGGGCAGACTACGGTTGTGGTTAACGGGGTTCCGAACCTGACCACTCTCAAAGTGTCCGGGATACCAATCTTTCTCTTGGTGGCGGGAGGCGTTATTCTCTTCCTGATGATCCTGGCTGTTCTTGTTCGGAAGAAAAAGTCGGACTATCACCATGTCGCCCCACAGTCCTCGTTCAGCTACTGATTTTCCGGGAAGGCTTAACTAGGCGTTTTCTCTGCCGGTTTCTGGGGTTGGCGGCCATAGCTGGGAGCTAGGACCCGTACCCATTCCGAACACGGAAGTGAATCTCCCAGGCGATCTCGGTGGTAGTGTGGTGCGAGAGCCCACGCGAAGCCCTGACCGCTGCCAACTCCATTTCTTTCTACCGTAGAGTTGGGGACGCTTCTGATCATGGCCTAATTATTATTCGCGAGTTGTGAAGCTGGATTTGCACACTATCAATCTTTATAACATTCAGCGGAGAAGTATCCTTTAGATTCTATTCTTGCTGACCGTTGTCCCGCTTGATCTCCTCGGCGACCTCTTCGGCAACGTAGGCAATATTACACAGATCGCGTTCACGCTGCTCTTCATTCTGCTCTTCTTCGGTTTTGGCCAGAAGCTGCAGATGCGACAGTACATGTGGGACATTGACCGGGGTCTACGACGCCTTGATGTCATCCGGGGCCAGGCTAAGGATTTGACTTTGAAGACTGTGAAGGAGATCGGCAAGCCGACGTCCGATCCTATGCCTCAGCTTAACGTGCTCATGGAGCAGTTCCTCATCACGCCCGTCGACATGGACCCATCGGGGATTGTGAGCAAGTTCGACCATCTACTGGATGTGCATGAGATGAAGTTCAAGGAGGATGTTCACAGGATTGCGCCGAGCGCTGATCCAGCCCAGCTGAACAACTTGTCGAACTTAGTAGAGGCGTCTTGGGCGTTGAACACAATCTACCGTATCATACGCCACTTCTACCTGTTGGGGAAGAAGACGAACAGTATCTTCATCATAATTCAGCTCCAAGCACTATTACCGCTCATAATGCAGGAGGCGGAGGCGTATCTGGGGGCGGCGCGGGCCTTTGCCGAGGGTCAGCCGATCGGGGATGGGATTGGTCCCTTGGTCGCGTCGAGGCTGATGAAGGACAAGTCGCAGAGGAAAGTCGAGAAAGACGTTATCGTTGCAGAGACGACAATGGAGGATCGGAGGATTATTGCATTGAAGGCTGAAGGTCCGGGGGGCAATGTTGGGAAGCCGGGGGACGCTATACGGTCATTGATCGAGGAGAACGGGGGAAAAGTCTCGATGGTGGTTATGATTGATGCCGCGCTCAAGTTTGAGGGGGAGAACAGTGGCGAGGTCAGCGAGGGGATCGGCGCCGCGATTGGCGGTATTGGGACTGAGCGGTTCAAGATTGAGGAGGAGGCGACGAAGAACAAGATACCCGTCTACGCGGTTATTGTGAAGGAGAGTATCTTGGAGGCTATTACTCCTATGCGGAAGGAGATCTTGGAGGCGGGGGAGAAGGTTATTGAGAGGATTAAGAGTCTGATCGTGGAGCGGAGCAAGCCCGGCGATACTATTATAGTGGCCGGGATCGGCAACACTATCGGCATAGGTCAGTAGGGTCTCATTAAAGTGGGTCAGCCGAGGCCGCGGAGCGGCCCATCAATAGCACTGATGATACTCTATATTGTGCTCGTGCTCGTCGGCTTCTACGCGTTGGTCAATCTCGTCCAGGTGGGTGGGAGTCCGATTAGCGAGGCGTTGTATTTTGTAGTGGCTACGCTGGCTCTCGGGTTTGTCGCGTTTTCGCTGATGCGTGTCCGGCGGAGCTTCGCCTTGGCTAATCCGGCTCCTAACCGGGTCTTCGAGATCGTCAAGTGTAAACAGTGTAGCTTCAAGCAGATCAAGAACTTTGCACTCGGCGACTATGTCACGAAGACGCTGGGCCTCTGTACTCAGTGTAATACGGCGAACCTGTTCATCGACGGGATCTATGGGGAGCCGCCCCACCGCAAGTAGGGGTTCCGGGTCAATCGCGTTTCAGATCCCAATTTCTTGGATTAGGGCTATCCGCTCTTTGTTGAAAGTGTGAAGCATCTCTGGAGTTCTAGCATGCCCCCCGGGGGGTCGAGAAAAAGATAACAGAAAAAGAAAAGATAACGAAAAATGGAAGGATATTCGGGAGCTTCTGGGGACCCGGCGAGTCTGTCGCGCGAGGATGGTGCGATTCAAAAATTTTCTAGATTTTCGGTCCTTGCTAGCTTTGGCAGGGATGTGTTCTGGTGGATGGGTTGGCCGGTTGTTGATCATTGGGAGGATTAACATGACGATGGACAGGTTTCAGGTTCTAGGGCGATTCGAAGGCGTTTCCCTAGGGACGATCATGCAAAGCCCGTGGTTGTAAGTGCTCAATAGCCTGCCCCAACCGCCTATCATTCAGTCGGTGCTGAATCGTCGGTCCCCGGAAACCCCTAAAGGATTGTCCACTAAACTTGGATGGGATCGGTCGTGGCTTCTGATGTTTCCAGCGTAAAGATCGACTCCAAGGGTAGGATACTGCTCCCCCGGGCCTGAGGAGCGAGCTGGATCTTGAGCCGGGAGACAGTGTCTGCCTGAAAAAAACGCGTGGCGGGCTCGTCGTGACTCCGGCCGATTTCGAGAGTTGATCGAGACCCCGCCGAAGAGAACTGGCAAGCCCCGTAACCCGAACGCTTCTCAGATGAAGAAAATCTGGAAGACCGGTTTAGCTGCGTAGTCTTGTACGAGTCTTGGAAAGTTCGATCATCCTCTGGTTAAGACGCAATTAGACTGTGCAGTCTTTCTAGATTCGAGATTGGGGCTTATCTGAACGATTTCTCGCCACCCTGGCGCTTTGGGAAGTCATAATGCCTCTGTGTCGAACGTTGGCCGTATGCTTCATGTGACCGAGGCTGATGTGAAGCGACTCCTTCCCCTCTCGAAGGCCATCGAGTTAGTGCGGGAGGCGTATGTGAGACTCGCCCGAGGCGAGGCAGTCAACCCGCCCCGTATTCTGTTGTCGGTTCCGGGTGGTGCGTCGATGTTCTTCATGCCCGGGCACGTGTATGGTCAGGGAAGCGTTGCTGTCAAAGTGGCGCGTGTCAATGCAGGGAATCCGAAGGTCGCTCTGCCAACGGTCCTGTTGACGATCTACGCGTACGATGCGAGTACTGGGGTGCAAGTGGCGGAGGTCGAGGGGGAGTGGCTCACGGCTGTCAGGACCGCGGCAAGCACTGCTGTGGCCACGGATATCTTGGCCCGCAAGAACGCCAGGGTTCTCGGAGTGTTCGGAACGGGGATGGAAGCAACGACACACATTCCGATGCTTATGCTGGTCAGAGACTTTGACAGGATCCTCGTCTATTCCAGGGACAAGCGCAGACGGGAATTGTTTGCAGAGAAAATGTCTCGGGACCATGGGATCGCGGGTGTGGCGGCTGACTCTCCAGGACGCGTTGCGAGAGAGTCGGATGTGATCGTTACCGCGACAACATCTGATGCCCCCGTGTTCGACGGAAGCCTGGTCAAGCCGGGGTCCCATGTGAACGCGATTGGAAGCGCGACTCCTGAAGCCAGGGAAGTAGACACGGGGCTTGTCAACAGGTCTAGAGTGGTTGTGGACTCACGAGCGCAAGCTCTCACGACCTACGGTGACATTATCGTGCCGATTAGAGAAGGGGCGATTGGAGAATCTGAGATTGTAGAGCTTGGAGAGATCTTGATCGGGAGAACGAAGATTGTACGCCGCGCCGATGATCTTACTCTGTTCAAGTCTGGCGGCCTGTCGGTTCTTGACGCAACTATAACAGACCATATTCTCAAGCCCATGTGCCCCAGCAAAGGGTCTACGAGAGCAAGCGCCCAACTTTAAGGCGTGGCTGGTCCATTGCGATTTGTTTTGTACGATTTCACTACGCCCGGTTAGGCGACCTTAAAAGGAAAGGAAAACGGTTTGCGATCCTTCTCCGGTTTCTTTTTGTTCAGATTTGGAATCTGCGCTTCCTCCTAGCTTGGCCAAATCGTCGGGCTGCCCATAGTACGATGCTTAAGCCTCCCAGAATAGCCGTCCAGTATCCGATGGCACTGATGACCACGAGAGCTGCGCAACCATTCGTCACACACGCCACTTGTAGTTGGCCTTGAGCGTAGAGGTTACCCGCAACGATCCCTGAGCTCCAGAAAACGCCGAAGCCGGTAAGAGTGATGATAGCGCGTCCTCGGAGGCCTATCTTGGGAATCCTTGACGGTCTCGGAAGACTGACGGACCGCGGATTCCTCAATTCGTCAGTCCTCTGTGCGATGTTTGGACTCCATGCGGGCAATCGGGCGAGGCGATTCGTCAGCGTTGCTCTCGGATCTAGAGTTTGCATCCGGTCGAGAACGTGTAAAACCGCGTCGGTTCCGAACTTGGCTGCAACCTGGGCGTCCAATTCAAACTCCCATCTCCTCATTGATCTTCTGACCCAGAGCAAGGACAAGAATATCGCGGGAGCCCACGCCGGGAATATGAGAACCGATCCCCAGGCTCTGCCAATAAATTCTGGGAGCAGAAAGAGCAGAGGCACGAAAGCGCCTAGGACGGCGAGACTCATCAGTCCGAGCAACCTGCTCATCTTCCCAGAGTTATAGGCCTTGATTCTAACCATGTGCAACGCTATGACAAGTCTCCACTCGTCAAGGGACAGTTTTCCCTTCAAAAATTCTGGGAGCATCAAGTCCGCCTCGGGAACACCGATCGGTCCCAGCCAAAGCTCTCGTGACATTACTGGTCTTGAGATCAGCCAGCCGACACCACTACGATCAAACCTTCCCCAGAAAATCTGCCTATACCAGAACTGGGATTCCAGCTGGATAGCTAGTTCTCTCGTTGCCTGTAGAAGCGAACCGTCTTCCGTACTTGGACCCGACTTTATCCGCTCGTACCAGTTGAGACGGCGTAGCCTGTCCAAATCAGGACATCATAGTCGCTTTCCTTTGTAATACACTTAGTGGAAGGTTAGACTGCGAAAACATGCTGGCGGTAGGAAGACGATATCTATCCGATTTCGAACAATTGTCCAGTGGCTCATCCTTTAGGTTAGGGTAGGTAGAAGGTGAACGGGTTTCCCCGCGATGTTACCAACGCGATGGCATCGCCGGGCGTGAAGGTGAACGGGTTCCCTGTCAGGACGCAATTAGTGCAGGATGAGCTGATGAGAATGTTGACCGATACCTGTGTGTTCGGGCCTATGTTTGGTCCCTCCCAGCCGTTCATAAGATATTGATCGCCAGCAGCGTCCTTGACAGCATATGATGTGAACACGACCGAGGCAGTGCCGGTGTTCCGAATCGACAGGGTAACATTCGTACCCGATACCATGTGGAAGGATTCGAAGATGAGCGATTCCCTCGTGTTCTGGCTGTTGCTGACAACGGCGTAGGCACCATACGCGACAGACGCTGACCCCACAATGAGGATCAAGATTAGAGCCCAGAGAGGAGGTTTCCTTAGACCAGCCAAGACCAGTCTTTAGTCAAGATGTGTGCCCGTCCAATGTGAGAAACGTAACTCCGCCCAATTCCGAGAAGTTACAACGGGCGGGCTTGTTCTCATAATTGCTTCGTCAAGTCATCTACGCGAACGGGCTAATAGTGTGAAACGCGCGGGCGCAAGTGATGCAAGTCTCTCGGTCGCGTCGGAAAAATTGTGTGGTCACCTATGATTAGGTCCACAGTGCGTCTATGTTCCCGCAGACTCAATTGTTGGCGTGCAAACCGCTGAGAACCCTATAATGCAAGCAATAATGGAGACCGGGGTTAGGGTCCTGTGAGAATTGTGCAGTTGTCGTGGTTTACTAGGACTGTGTGTTCTGACTGGGCGACGGGGTTGCCTGTCTGCTCTACGAGGACTGGGTAGGCGCTGACGCATTTGTGTTTTATTAGGTCGTATAGTGCTTTCTTAGTAGTCTCTCTATCGAATGTTCTGTCGAGCCATCTGGACGCGAAGGGTAGTGTGGAGAAGTTTGACTGGATATACGCGATGACCTTCTTTGAATCTTCCGAGGTCGCTCCCCTAGGCTTAACAAATCTGTAGATGTAGGCGCTGGACCCGTTCGTCACCATTCCCGCCGCCTTCGCCAGCGTCGTAAACGGCTCTATGGCGTAGACTTCGCCCTCCTCAATCTTTGTCCCGTTCATTCCACCAACGTTCGGGACAGACTTTCCCGCGTGTATCGTGTACCGTTCGATCTTGTGACCTGTAAGGTTGCTTATCGGCCGGAGCCCATACTTCTGGATGGTCGACTGGACGACCCGTCCAATCTCCGACAACTTGACCCCGGGTCTGAACGCCCGGATCGCGTTCCCCAAGGCCTCATCAGCCGCCTGGACCAACGGCTCAAGCTTGTGCTCGAAGCAGACGGTGACAGAAGTGTCCGTCACGTAGCCGTCGACCTGGACCCCGAAATCGATCTTGGCTAGACAACCTGCGGGAATCGTCAATGTATCTCCCGGAGGCGAGGTGTAGTGGGCCGCAACTTCATTGATCCCAACATTGACGGGGAACGCAGGCTTGCCACCCAGGTCCCGCATCTTCTTTTCGAGTTCGTCACAAATTCTGAGAGCCGGGACCCCGGGTTTGACCATTACCGGGACGTCCTTTCTCAGCCTGGCTACGATCTCGCCTGATTTCCTGAAAGAATCCAGAGCCTGAGAGTCGAACAACCAGGGGTCAGTTGTTTCCAAGAGCAAAGGGTTCACTATTGTATCTTTCATCGGTGAAAGACATTTCGAAATTCATGGTTGTCGGTCTGTTTGACTGAACGTGCTAGAGTGTCAGGTTGAGGGTTGAATGATTGCCGCACGGACAACGGATCTGATAGACTCAAGGTCAGCTGAGTTTTCAGTTCTAATCTCGAGGGAACCTCTCTCAAGAACGAGTACTACTTTTTCAGTGTCGAACTCCATTGGTGAGAGACTCTTGACCTCGAATGAAGTGAGAGTGTCGAAGGCGTCGTAGAGCCAGAGCCTGCCGCTCTCAAACTTGTTCAGGGTCACTCTTCTCAGAGTAAACCGGCCTAACAGCAATATTAGAGGTACAACGAGCAATGAGGCAGGATGCAGCAGTTCTAAAGGAAGAAACGGGTCCTTGAAGATGAATGTTCGACCGATATTGAATTTGACCTTGGCCTTTACACCCTTCAAGTTCCCGTAGACTCTCGCATAGAGAGGGTGTTGTTGTTGCCATTCTTGTCTGAACCGTCTCGTCCTCGCTCGGCTAGACCATCCGGCAAGAATCATGACTACAACTTCCACTGAGATGTAGCCACCAATACCGTAGAATGTCGCCGACGTTGCGCCCGTCCTTGCTCCTGGGATGATGCCGAAGATGAGTAGTGGGAATAGAAGTAGCATCCACGTCACTAAGGCAACAGTGATCGCGATGCTCCAATTCCGCTTCCACCTCCAATAATCAGCGTGTTCTCCCCTCAGGTGTCTGCGAAACTCGCTGCCTAGTGAACCGAATGGAATGTTGTCGGTACAAATGGGACAGCGAGAGAATCTGGGGGGAGGAGGCTTGTGTTCCAGGCTCGGATGTTTTGGCTCCATGATTCTTGTGTAAACGAAGTATGCGAATCTGGAACCAGCAAGAGCTAGCCCGGCAAGAAACAGACCTCCGAGGATCACCACGGCAAAGCCCGCTCGGGGATCCTTTGCCAAGGCTTCACTGGCAGTTCGTGGATCAGTCCCGGAGGGAACAATGGTCAAGGCCAAGTAAACGAGGTATAGTACAGTGACTCCAAACAGAAAGATGACAAGAGACATGGCTCTCCGCCACATCCTGAGAGAGAACACATTCAACGCTGTTTGGAGAAGACCAGCTCGTCTCGAGAAAGCCGCTCAGTACCGCTAGCCAATCCGTTCGCCCCATGATACATTCGCTACACTGGAACAAAAGTGTTGAAGGGTCCCATCCGTCCCAAGAATATCCTGAGCTTGACCTCAGCCTCTACTGTACGGCAAATCCCGTCCGCTTCTCTAATTAGTGGGAACCTTCTACTCTACTTCAAATGCCTGGCGTGGCCATTAACTACAATCGAACCAAATGCCCTATTTGCGGTGCGAGGTTTGGGCAAGGAGGGGGCGACTTTCACTATAGAGACGCGCACCCGGATGCTCGGTGGACGAGCCGCTGGTTCAAAATCTTGGTATTGCTGTTTGTTCCAGCCTTTATCACCCTCTTACTCATCGGCGACTGGTTGTTACCCGCAATTGTAAGGCTTATGGCCTTCCAAGAAGTTCTCCAATTCTATATCTTTGGAAGCATGATTATCATGTTGCTTTACCGGTTCTGGGTCGAACGAAGCTTCAGAAACGCCTGGAACGAAACAGCGCAACTAAGTATGCCGAGCATGTCGGTTCCGTCTTTGCAATGTGAGTCTAAGTGTTTCTAATGCCAGGTTCTAAGGTATCAAGGGTTGCAATACTCGGAGCCGGAGTACTATTCGTCGGCATGAATCTCTCCTTTGGCATTATTATTCTCGCTCTAGCCGGAGTCGGCGAACCGTTTTCTCTGCTGCCCTCCCTGTTCTACGGTGGGATTATCATGAACTTTGCTGGTTTCGGGATACTCTCCTACTCAGTCCTTTCCAAACGATATAGGAGCAGAAAACAACCAGCGGCACAGTAACGACGGCTTTGCGCCTCCTTCCCTCGTAGAAGCCAGCTGGATCTGGCTACCGTTGCGTTCGTGTGTGCGGGGGTATCACGCGGGTAGCTTCGATCTTGATCAGGACCCGTTTCTCACCCGGACCGCGACGCGGGTACTTGTCCATGCCCAAGTACTTCTTCGCCATCCGGTCAACATGCGCCTCCGCGCCGTTGAAAGTAACCTCCTTGACACGGCCACGAACTACTGCAACATTGAAAGGGTCAGAAGGATCAATAACCGTTAGAGCGACCTTCGGATTCCTACGCACATTCCTACTCTTCTGGCTCCCCTCAAACGTGTTAACCAGGACAAGATCTCCCTCATGATCAACCCAGGTCTGAGTGACCTGCGGAGAACCGTCCGGCATAATCGTAGCCACATTCGCGAAAGTTTTCCCCTCAATCAGCTTCTTGACAATGTCCGGCAGCGGCTTCATGGCCGAATCAGCTCTAGACTTCGCTAAAGTAACTTTCACTCTCAACGACGCCGGTAAGCTGTGAGCGATGAAAGCTTAAGCGTCAGTAGGCTGCAACTCTTACAGAGAGAATTGTCAGAGTCGTCTTCTCAGACCAGTCTTGCTGTGAAGTGTCCAAGCTGCAACACTGCTATGGCCGACATGGGCGACATCCCATTCCGAACCGGAGGAACGAGCGGAGCCGCTCACCTTCTCTTCGGAAACTGGGCGGAACTCGGAGAGGGCGTCCTCCACCTAGACGCGTTCCTCTGTCAGAACTGTGGAAGGGTCCAGCTCTTCGCAGACTCTCAGACCAGAGATTCGCTCCGCTAGATCCAGAAGCGGCGGTTTACTTTGAATCAAGTACAGCGCTTATTGCTGGCGTCTGTTTCAGCCGCGGCCTTCTTCATAACCAATGTCGTCCTACAGTTTGTATTTTCATTGGACTTCATAGAAGCCGATCTTGCCTCGGCTGTAGCTTTCTTTCTTTCCTTTCTGGGAATGTCATCGTTGCTCAAGGTCCCTTTTTGGAGGAAAGGTAAGTGAGCAAAGCGTCTAGGGCTTTCGGGTAGAATGTGAGCGTCACCGTAGATTAGGATTTGCTGAAGTCGTGCTTCCACATTTCTCGCGCGAGAGCACCGTCTTTTTTGTACAGGTGCACTTGAGCCTGTGCCTTCTCCCGTCGTTCTCTATGCCCTCGCAGGAATCCTGTAACCTTCTCCACCAGAATGTCCTTCATCTGACCCGTTAGCATCCGCCCGCTCTTGTACTCTGCCCGTATCTCCTCTATTCTCTGATCATCCGGCTCAAAGAACATGTACAGCCACTGAAACGGAACGTCGACATCAGGATTACCACCCAGCTTCCGATGCTCTTCAATCGAAGATTGTCCTCCTGAGAAGGCGTGGCGGTAGATCTTGTTCCTGACAGTCTTCTCATCATCGTTGAGATAGATGGCCGTCTCAGGCTTGGACGAGCTCATCTTGTCCTGCATACCCGTCAATGGAGGCATGAACTTGCTGTGAACCGCCGCCGCCTTATGATAGCCAAGCGATTCCGCAATATCCCGCTGTATCCTCCAGTACGGGTCCTGATCAATAGCCGACGGTATCAGGCATCTCTTCTTCTCGAACAGGCTCGGAAGAATCTGGATGGCGGGGTAGAAGCTGAAACCGATATTCGTCTCACCCGTGAAGCCGAAGACCGACTTGGCAGTACTATAGTTGACCCGACGGGCAATCTTCAAGATCAACGGATACGCGTGTCCCACAAACTCGGTGTCCTGGAGAATGAACGTCTTGTCAGGATCGAAACCTACAGCTGCAACCTCAAGGATATTGTCTGCAGCCCACTTCTGCGTATCCTCATACGAAAGATTCCTCTTCTCCTCCAGAAACTTCTCATCATCCGTCATCTGAATGTACACATTCACTCGGAACTTTTCCTGGAGCCACTTTGTGAAGTAGAACTGGAGAATATGGCCAATGTGCATCGGCCCGCTAGGACCCCGGCCAGTGTATAGGAAGAATCCCTTCCCCTTCTCATAATCGTCCAACACTAGGTTCAGGTCCCGGTGGGAGAAGAAGATCTGCCGCCGGACAAGATAGGCCGTGTCGCCTAGGCTCGATTCGAGACGCTTCGCGAGCCCTCCACTTATCGGCTGGGTCCCGAACTCGCGAATGAGACGCTCATAATCGACAATTCCCGATACTTCCCAGGGAGTGACTACGAACTTTTTCTCAACCATTTCCATCCGTACCTGATACGCCCGTATCTCCGGCTGCTGTCCAGCAACAGCAAGGCTCAAACGTACAATTCGGACAATCGTTAGGCGATTCCGCCACTCGGCATTCCTCGGGTGAGCAACCACAATCAGCGCAACGGACTAGTTTGCTCGGCACTTCTCCTAGACTCCCGGAGTTTTCTGGGAAACATTGACTTCAAAGGCCGCCGCGGGAAGATTGAGCCCCCAAGCTCGGAGGACTATGGGGTTTACTTCTCCGACTATTCCTATCTCTCGACCAGTGGAAATCACTGCACCACATCTCCCTGACAGGAAGCTCGGGTGTTCATTCGCCTTGACCTCGAAGCTCTGGCCCACGTTTTCCATTAGCGCGTCCAGCGATGACCGAATCTCGGTAAAACCAGCTTGGGCGTGAATAGTTACGGCCGCAACCTTCCTCTCTTCCCTGACTGGCAGCGGCGAGTTCTCGGCTCGACTGATGCTTGCTCCCACCTCGAAGATCTTCTGCGGATAGTCGACGTGCGTGTTCCGGGACAGAAACTCCAGAAGGCTCGGCAGGACCCAGCTTCTCATCACAGTGTGAGTGGTCATTTTCGGGTTCAAGAGAGTAACAAGATTCTCGCTTCCCATCTGCATCTTTCCCGCAACCACGTCGGGCGAGGTCAGAACGCAGGTTAGGATCTCCTGAAATCCAAGCCCGACCATGATCTCTGCCAGCGTCTCCGTCTCGATGGTCTCAGCCGATAGGTCGCCGACCGTCCAGATCCTAGGCCACTCCGGCTTCAGCTTGTTGAGGTCCAGTGCGATCGCGATATCCTCAATGACGTCGACGGAGTGCATGATGTCGATTCGATAGCATGGAATCTCTAGGTGAAGAGTGTCGCCGGAGGCCCGCTGCACTCCGTACCCAGCCTTGTCCGCAAACCGCGCAGCATCCTTCAAGCCTAGGGACGTGCCGAGTAGCTTGTTGATCCGTGACAGGCTCAGCCTAGAAAGCGTAGGGCTGAGATTAGGGCTCACTACCCTACGCGGCGAACCGTAAGAATAGGCCTCCACGCAACTGTAGATTCTTCCTTCCCGCTCCGCGAGGCAGGCAACCATGATCTTCAGGGTGTTGTGAACAGTCTCAGCGTCTGTTCCCGTAACCTCAACGAGTATGTTTCTCGTACCCGGAGTTATTCTTCCGAGGTCGTTCGAGTTGACGACTGGCGGGAGTGAGAGAATCTTGTCTTCTTCATCGACAAGTATCGGCCACTCGTCGAAGCCGGAGATGATCTCTCCATACTCCGATCCTTTCGGATGATTCGCCACAATCTCCCGAAGACTCGATTTCGTCTCAGACCCGAGTGGTGCGAAACTAGCCGCGTCAGGCTTGGCGACCGTGTACGAGAGAGGCGATACGATCATATCGGCCTGGTACAAGCCGATCGACGCCCTCTTCCGCTTCCTCCCATAGGTCAAGTCCAGCTTTTCCTGCAGAGAGATCCACCCCTTCAACGCCTCCTCCGACGGCTGAAGACCCCTGACTATCGCGGTCGAGATGAAGGGACGAATAGCCTTCACATGCTTATCGACGACTACCTTAAGGCCCGACTTGCCAGCAACACTGATCTGTCTACTTCGACCAGTTCCCAGCTGGTATCTTAGAGCGCGTGCGATTCCTTCGACCGACCAGATGTCGGGACGGTTGCTGTCCTTGACCTCGATCGAGACCGCGTCTCCCTCGAGCGATTCCACGTCACCCTTGACGAACGCCAGAATCTCGTTGAGACCCTCCACGTCGCGGGGAACCGTCCTACCCAGTAACCCCTCAAGGTCGTTTAGAGAGAATTGTACGCTTGGCATTCTAGCTCACCGTCTGGTCCCGAATCCAGTCAAGGTCAGAAGTGAACAGCTGGCGAATATCCTGAATCTTACGGTGCATCATGTAGAGCCGGTCAATCCCGAGACCCCACGCCAGGACAGGAACCTTGACGCCCAGCGGCTCCGTTACCTCTGGACGGAATATTCCACTGCCACCAAACTCCATCCAGCCAACACCCTCCCGGTACGCCTGCAACTCGACACTCGGCTCCGTGAACGGGAAATAGTCAGGCTTGAACCGGACCCGATCCGCCCCCGCAACCTCCCTAGCAAACATCTCCAATATTCCAAGCAAGTTCCGCAAGTTCAGACTCGGATCAAGAACAATTCCCTCTGCCTGGTTGAACTCTGTGAGATGAGTCTTGTCAAGCATGTCCGGACGAAAGCATCGAGCGATTGCGAAGTATTTACCCGGAACCTGAAGGTCCTTCGAGATCATACTCCTGACGCTTAGTGCTGTCCCATGGCTTCGGAGAATCAGCTTTGATGCTTCATCGATGGAAAACTTGTACTGCCATCCTGTCGAGCCTGTCTTCCAGCCGTTCTCATGGGTCTCCGCAACCTTCTTCACTAGATCCCCATACCGTTCGAGGCTCGCTCTCGACGGGTCCTTCAGATAATACAGGTCATGAATCTCTCGTGCTGGATGATTCTGCGGCATGTAGAGACAGTCGCAGTTTATGAAAGCCGTCTCGACAAGTGGTCCAACGGCTTCCCTAAACCCTAGGGCGACAAGCTTCCTCTTCACCATTCGCAAGAATCGAAGGTAGGGATGATACTTACCAGGGAAGGCTTGAGGAACTGGAGACGACACGTTGTAGCTTCGGAGTCTGACTCGCTCCCACTCGCCAGAGCTGATCATCTCGCTGGTAAGCAGGCTCACCTCTTGCCGTGCACTGGTCCCGGCTATGGCATTTCTCCCGTCTGGTGTAATCTCGATCTCTCGCAGGTTCCTGATTCTAGCCTCTAGAAGGTCTCTCTTGATAAGACGCTGGGCAGATTCTCTCAAGCTCGCCGGTAGCTCCTCGAGAATGATCCTTCCACTCTTCAGGCGAGCCAGAACCTGCTCATCCTCGTCACTGGCGGGCTCCGTATCGACCACGACTTGCAGATCCGAGTCGGCCTTCTCGATCCTTCCCCAGTGCTTTCTGTTAATCCACCCTGTCACTATGGACGCGTACTTCTCGTCCAGCCCGGATCGACTAAGAGCCTCTCTAAGCCCAAGCCGTCCACCGCTCTTGGCGACAGTCGAGACAATTCTCCGCTCCGGGAGGCCTTCCTCGAGGAACGACTTTCCCTCACTCGTCAGCGTGAGCTCTGTCTTCTTCTCGACCCGCTCCCTGACCAGCCCGTTCTGGGAGAGGCTGAGTACTGCTCGAGCGATAGCGGAGTCGGCGAGACCCGACCGCGTCGCGAGTTCGTCGGGGGTCTTTGCTCCCTCGGATTCGATGAGAGCCTGCAGAACTCGGGCTTGACTCTGACTTACATCTACCAAACGCGTCGGGTCTCCAGACGGCAGTTTTCGCTGGAGTTCGGTTCCGAACTATATTTGATTTGGAGCGTTTCCGAAACAGATACGAGAGAATCGAGCGTTCTGGTCTGTGAACTTCTTGATGTTCGGACTATGGGCTTGGGGTCGAGCCGATGCCCGTAGACGAACGTTCCTTCATTCGCCTGTCCATCTCTTGAGGAGGCACATCTTCCACCCGGGTGGCGATCCACCAGATGTTCCCCGTGGGGTCCTTGACAGCCGCGGTCCGATCGCCGTAAAACTGTGTTGTCGGCACCTGTTCAGAGGCTCCCCCCGCTTCCAAGCCTCGCTTGTAGGTATGATCGACGTCCTCGACGTAGACGTACAATTGGCTAGGTATGGGACTGTACTGACGGGTCGAATCGGCCATCATAACGATGGAACCGCCAATCTTGATCTCGGCATGACCCACGTGTCCCTCTCTGTCATTGATCAACGCTCTCTCTTCCGCGTTGAATGTGTGCTTCAGGAAGTCGATGAGTCTTGGGACTCTGTCCACGATCAAGTATGGTGTAACAGACGCATACTCTTGAGGAACAGGTCTAACCTTGCCGGTGACAGATTGCATGCGTTTCCGACGCGCTACTCTTCGACTTAAGAATTGCTCTGTCACACTACGTTTAGTATTCGTTTCACTGTCTCGAATCTGAACTCGGACTTCTCGTCGGCTGGGAAGTATGGATAGATCACTGGGAGGGAGACTCCCGCTTTTCGAAAAGATTGTACGTATTGATGCAGTTCCTCGCTCTGGGGATTGGCCAGGCTGACTCTCACCAGTTCTTTCGGCACCTCGACAGATCCACTGTTCCAATGGTCGCTCTGCTTTACTTCCGAGATCGCGTTGGCGGTCCCATCTTGCAAGAACATCTGGTGGTACTGAGGCATGGAGTCGTAGTTGAGAAACTCCTGCACCAGAAGCCTCAGCGCGTTCTCGTCGCTCCGGGAAGAGTAGAAGATTTTCAGATAGCACGCGAATTCGATGGGAGAGACCATCTGGGATTCGACCGCTGCGATCAGGTTGCTAGCATGCCGTGGAGAACAGAAGTTCAAGAGGAGACCGTCCGTCCTGCCTACTGCGCGTCTTGCGATCCCCCGCTTGAGCGTAGCAACATAGGTCTCTGGGGGCTCTACTCCTCCGGGAAATGCGCGGAAGCCTTTCTTGAGCTCGTCCAGCCTCTGCAGCAATGCGGCTACTGACCTGCCAGGTTTTGGACCCGGAGCGCCGGTCCCGACTCCCAGGAAGAACCGGTTGGAGGAGAACGCCTGCAGTGTCAGGACCCGTCGCGTCAGCAGGGCGGGATCGTGCTCGAGTAGTCTGATTACTCCGCTTCCCGCGTGGACCCGGGTGGTCACGGCTAGGATCGAAGATACAACGTCGAGGGATTCGAATCCGCTTCTAACATCAGGAATGAAGATACTGGTGACCTTGCTGTTCTTGTCCAGAACAGTGGATATCTCTCCGATTTCCTTAGGCGAGAATACTCCCGGCCGAAGCGCGAACCCTATCTTTTCTGAACTCAAAGTCTCTGTGCTGAGACTCTGAATGTTCGACCTTTAGATTATTCCGGTAGCCTAGGCTCTGAGAGTTGCTTGCAGCGAACCTACGAGCTGCCAGTCAGTCTCGATAGCGTCCAACAGGTGAGTATAGGTCGGAATCGGATTATGACTCCTGAAGAGGTATGAGAAATGAATGCCGCTAACCTCATTCCGGAGTCCAGCAAACGCACGTGCTATCACCTGGACCCCTCCTCCTAGCGGGTTCCGTGAAACGGTCTCCTTTACGTTCTCGGGGACTGGGATTCCGAACTGTCGACTCACAAATAGCAAGTTGTTCAGTCCGTGAGGGATGGACAGCTGAACGAAGACCGGTACTTTGAGTCCGCGGGAACGAAGGGCGTCGATGTAGTCGAGAATATAATAGTCGTCGAAGGCAGAATTAGTGACAAGATAGTCGGCCCCCGCGTCTACCTTGCTTAGGGTTCGAGAAACTTCCTTCTCTCGGTTCAGCGCATACTGGTTTGTGACGGCCCCGATACACGGTCTCGGTCCCTCGAAGACGGACCGAATTCCTTGGATTAGATCCTCTGTTCGCTTGAAGTCGTATCTCTTGAGGTCGTAATTCGGATAGGGGTCCCCAAATACGACCAGAAAGTTCTCGAGACCCTTCTTGAAGAGACGGGGAAGGAGAGAGAGATCTGATCGGCGAAAATCTCTACAGGTGAGCGAAGGAACGGCCTCAAAGCCCGTCTTCTTTACAATAACCGCTGAAGCCACGCTCCTCGTCTGGGGAGTAACCCGGAATTCTGAAGGATAGCTAGGGTCATTCTCCCCGTTTCTCAGTGCTGGGATCGTTATCGCGTCGACACGCCCATCCAAGAGAGGCAAGTGTGCTGGGACGACCCGGTCGGGAATCACCTCAGCGGTAACGATTGGGTGGTATTTCGCTCTCTCCGAGAGTTTCACTTTGAAGCCTCCCTCGCAAGCTCCGCTCCCTTCACAACGCTCTCGAGCTTGGCATAGGTCACATCCCATGTTCTCGTCCGTAGTCCGCAGTCCGGGTTTGCCCAGATTTTTCCAGGGTCACCAACGATCTGGGTTGCGTAGAGGAGCCGGTCGCGGACGAGCTCGGGCGATTCTATGATGTTCCGCTCGGTTGATCTGCCAGCGTCGGGGGGGACGTGTCCCGAAAAGTCGTGGACATGGACGACGCCGACCCCGAACTCGCCCTCGAATCCGTTATCGATGAAATTTTGGAGGTCTCGATATCCTTCTCGGTGCTTCGCATCAACTCCGAGACTCGTGCCGTCTCGGTTAGCGAATTCCAGTGCCAGTTGGCTGCATTTGTCAAGCTTCGGCGCGTACTCTGCAAGCACCTTGTATCCGATCTCGGAAGGGTAGCATGTGTGGTCGCTGAACTTGCAGTTGAACCCCCTAACCGTCTCATTCCAGCCCTCGACAAACAACTCCATATCCGCAGCCTCTGGATGTGTGGTGATGGCCGGTTCGTCGATCTGGATCCAGCTCGCGCCCGCATCGACCAGGTCTCGGATCTCTGGCCGTATTACTTGTTCGACGAAGTCTAGTAGGAATTCTCTCTTCGCTTCCTGTTTCTGCTTCTTGAGGCTCGACCCTGTCCGCTGTCCGGTGTAGTAGCCGCCGAACGACCAGTCGACGAGAGTGTAGGGTCCAGTTATAGGGACCTTGATCGGACCCTTCGCATTCCCCTTAACGTCAAGAAACTCCTGGAGGTATATTGGGTGCTTCCGTTGAATCTTGGATTCGGCGACTGCCTTGTTGAAGTACTTGTAGTCGAAGGACTGGACGTGTCCTAGGACCCTCATTCCTTCGACGCCTCGGATCACATGCTCATACATCTCGACCCGCTGCTGCTCTCCTCCAACGCCCTCGTTGTCGAGCCCTGTACGCTCGAAGAGGCGTAGCCCGTAGATTGTTGCGAGTTCTAGGAGTTCGCGGACTCGATCCTTCTGGTTTTCTGTTGATAGGAGCTGTTTGGCCCGGTCGTGGTAGTTTCCTATGCCGAGTCGTCCTGCCCATTCTTCAGCCTCGGCCAGGTCCTTGACTGTCAGCGGCTGGGTGAGACCCTTGGTCCGCCATCTCGGCTTTGCGAGGCTTCCGATCTCCTGGGTAGGATACAGCTTCCCCATTCTACTTCCTCTCCTCGACCAGTCTAGCTGCTTCGGCTAGGGCCCGTGACTTTGCATCGGCGACCTTCCGTGGAACGAACTTGAGGTCGGAGTTCGGAACTAGGACGATATTGTCCGAAAAGATGTGTTTGGAGACTCGTGTGGCTGTCTCCGCTATCCATCTCGGGTCTTCAACGTTCGATTCGCGTGAGTCCACGATGCCCATAGCGAGGGTCTTCTTGGTCTCGATCTTGGACTGTGTATTGTCAGTTTCGAAAAGGTCGAATCCGATTCCGCCGACTGGAAGCTTGAGGAGATGGGGGAGTATCGTGGTTGCATCTCCAAAGTATGTCTGGACAGTGAACCTGGCATCGATGCCTTCGAGTGTCCCGCGGAGTGCAGCCAGCGCGATCTCCAGCTCGGAGTTGCTCAATGCTTGTTCCCTGTAGGGCCTATAGACGAGGCATGGTTCCGAGATCTGGAAGTGCGACACTCCATCAGCCCTCAGCCTTCGAATAATCTCGTGCTCTGCGTGTGCAAGGTCCGAGACAAGATCTGACTGGGTCTGGTAATGCAGATTCTCGGCGAGTTCCGAGAATGTGTAGGGGCCGACAAGTGATACCTTCCACGGCTTCGATTTGGGCAAGAGGTCTGCGCGTATGAATTTCCTCAAGTCGAACTGGGAGAGGCCGATCTTTCCATCGACCGTTGGTTTCTTGTAGAAGGTGTTGGTATCAAACCATCTAGAGTAACGAGTCCCGGTTGTAACGCCGTCTAGGGATTCGACTACGGGTCTGAGCTGGTCCTGCCAAGAGAAGGATCCGTCCGTGAGGTTCTCGAAACCCGACTCGTTCTGTAGGTTGACCAGTTCGATTGTGTCCAGTTCGATCTGTTTTTCCACGCTAGCGCGTTCAGTCTTTCCTCTATCGTAGGATCGCGTCTGTTCGATGAGTTGTTCTGAGCGGGGATAGATTCCGCCCAGCTCTGCGCCAGCGGGCATTTTCATATTGTTCCGATTATTCTAATTATATAAGTTCTATTGTACCAATATTCCAATCGGAATGATAGCCCATTCAGGATTGTATTCCGAAGGGAATATCAGGGAGGCAGGGCCGCATATAGCCGAGTCATGCTTCCCACCCTCGACGAGATTCCCAAGAGGCGAAAAGCGCTAGGACTGACACAGTCCAGACTGGCCGAGCTCGCGGGAGTTAGCCAGTCTATTATCGCCAAGATCGAATCCGGGTCTGTGGATCCATCATACTCCATAGTCAAGAGGCTTGTCGAGACCTTGGAGAAGCACAGCGTAGACAGCGCGAGGCCGAGAGTCAGCGAGATCATGAGTAGACCCGTCATCTCTGTCTCAAGGACCCAGCTCGTACGCGACGCGGTGGACCTAATGAAGAGACGGGGTTACTCACAGCTGCCCGTGTTTGAGGGAACAAGATGTGTGGGAAGCATTTCGGAGAAGACGATCCTAGACCGTGCAGCTCGAGGAGAGCCTCTCGAACTGCTCTTGAATAATCGTGTGAGGGACATCATGGATTCTCCCCTCCCAACGGTCAACGAGGATACGCCGCTCGAAATGATGCTCGGCCTCCTCCAAGGAAATTACGGTGTGCTGGTGAATAGGGGTGAGAACACGATCGGGATACTTACAAAATCTGACATTCTGAAAGTGAAACGGTAAGCGCATTAGGTTCCGTTTGGATCTCTCTGTCAAACCAAAGACCCCCTCGAAACGTGCGTTTGTTTCTAGCGTGGGCACTAGATAGTAACATCATCCCTATCCAAGATTACGCTCGTGCATCTTCTCGTCTCGAGATTACTCGACAAGCGGGCTGTTGGTAGACATGTTGCGAATAGGGCACGGGTTGATCACATGCTAACCATTTTCGGCAAGAAGAAGAGGGAAGATCAGACTGCTGCAGACTCCCTCTCCTCGCAGATCGAGGCTCCAGAGCCGCTGTCGAGTCCAAGTCAGAGCCCAAGCTCAATGCCTACTGCCCCGGCACAGGGTCCCATCGAGGATCAGCCACAACCCCAGCCCGTGATGAGAGCAGCCCCTCCACAGCAATCTTTCAGACTATCACCGACCGCACCCCTCCCTGCTGAGGAGACCTCTCTCACGAGGCTCTTGCAGTCACTTCTCCAAGACATCCCATTACCTCCCGGCGTCGATCTAGGCTTCACAGGAGCCTCCCAGACTACACCTGACTATGTGCCGGTCAGGTCGACCCCGCCGAGCAGGCCCATGATGATTGGTCCCGGGAAGGAGGGCGGTCAATGGGAAGAGCAAGGAGGAGAGGCTACTAAGCAGCCCACTACTTCATCTGGCAAGCAGACGAAGCCAGCCGAAGCTCAGCCTCCTGCTGGAAAGATTCCGATTCCTGCTCCAACTGTCGCGACGAAACGGGATCAACCTCCAGAGAAAGCCCCTGAGAAACCTTCCAAGGCGGAGAAGCAGCCCGAAAAGCCTTCGAAGGAAATGGTTGCGAAAAAGGAGGCACATGCCTCTCAGAGCTTCGATCACATATTCCAGTTGACGCAGGGTAATCTGGAGAGTACGGGTCTTGTGATCATCAATGGTGAGTCAGGTTCGGGCCGGACAACTCTCTGTTCCGGTCTCACTAGTAACTACATGAAGATGGGCAGTGCTTGCATGTACTTGACGTATGATCAGGCTCCTTCCGATCTTCGTGATCAGATGAAGAAGCTGGGAACCGACGCGGCACAGTACGAGTCAGGATTCCGGCTTATCCTTGTTGACGGCTTCGCGTCACAGTCTGGATCGTTCAGCATGGAGCCCTACTATCTTGAACAACCGTTCAGCTTCGACAATGTACAGGAGACGCTCATGAGGAATAGCCAGATGTTCATGGGCGAGAAAGTCAAGATAATCTTCGACTCGCTAGACGGTCTGGCGTCAAAGGTTCCGGGAAAGGACTTCGCGAAGGGTTTCACGGATCTGGTCGGTAAGCTCAAGGATTCGGGCGCCACTTTCATCATCACCATAGACCTGTCGAAGTTGTCCAAAGATCTGGTTGGGTCATTAAATGATCTGGCCGATTGCGTCATTGATTTGTCGAAGGATGCCTCGGATCCCAATGGACGAGAATTGAAGGTTCAGAGGCTAAATCAGAAATCTGCCAAGATAGATGCTGAGACTTTCGAGATCGACGCCAGCAAAGGGCTAGTCTTCGCCTAGCACAACGATTCTTTCTTACCAGACTAGGGCTCGTAGTCTAGTAGTACCGTCCCAGGGACTATTCTGTAGAGAACGACCATCGTGCGGGGTTCGAGGCGCCGCTCTCAACAAATCCGAAAACCTTCTTCGGTTGGACCCGGTAGAACGAGCCCTCCGAACCGTCCATTTTCCAGTTGTACTTCTTCTCATAGTTCCGGACAATTCCACTTAGCGACGGTTTGTCCAGACCAGCCTTTCGGACGGTCCCTTCGAGAATAACCGCCTCCCCAGCATTCTCCGGACAGACGACACAGTTCACGTTCTTCTCGATATTCCGGGCCTTCCTTGACCGCGGTCCTGTGCTGAAATAGAAAGCGTTCTCAAACCATACTCCCCAAACGGGCATAACGTGGGGTCTCCCATCGCCTCTAGCTGTCGCCAGCCAGTAGTTGCGAGCCTCCGACAATCGCTTGACCGCCCACGCCCAGGATAACGAATCCACTCCCTTGCGGAACATCATCTGATACCCAGGCATGTACGGTCGACTGGCCTTGGGAGCTGGATGGGGTGGTTTCTTGGACATGTTTGCCGATCTCAGGGAGAGCCGATGCGATGGAGGATCAGAGGAACTTGCTGCTTATGCCAAGGGCCTCGTTGGTCTTCGAGATCGATTTTCGTCCCTCGGTCTCGAGCCCGGTGAGTGCTCTCACGGCGTCCACGTTCTCCGGGACGACCACGCTCTCATTGTGCACCTGATAGACGAGGCTGGCCTCCCCATCGGTCACGTCGAGTATGTCCTCCCAGTAGGCCACCTCCCACATGTCAGCCCTTGGCCTTCCGAGATCGCGCATCATCTCAGCAACAGCGTTCATGCTGTCCACGCCGTCGGAGTTTCGCACGGGTGCAAGCCTCGGAGCGATCCTTAGAGCCTTGAGAACGTCCTTCTTCTCTGCCTCGCCTTTCAGTTGGACCATCGCGAAGTGCAAGTGGCCTAGGGTGAACGGACCTTTTGCGGCCATGGTTGTGATGTTGAGCTTCGGAAGGACAGTCTGAGCATCGGGACCTTGGTGCGAGGGAATGTGGGCCTCTGGGACGACTGTATTGATCAGGCCGGCCTTGTGGCTCTCCCATGGGTCTGTTCCTCTACGGAAGAGTACGACTCGGGCTTTCTTCACACCTATCGTATTGAAGAGTGTTCCAACCGTTCTGCAGATCCCGGTTGTGTTACAGCTTACGACGCGGGTTGCCTGCCGGTTGAGGTTCTCCTCAAAGTTGCACTGTGCCACAAACGATGATCCTGTGAGATCGTGCTTTTCTCCCCCCTGAAAAATCGACTTGACTCCCACCTTGTCGTAAAGCACCTTGTTCTTTGCTCCCAGTCCGGCCGGGGTGCAGTCAACGATGACGTCGATCTTTCTCAGAAGGTCTTCGAGGGTCCCAGCCACCTCCACACCCGACTTTTTCATGTCCGGAAGCTTCTCAGGGATCGAAGCGTAGATCTCGAACCCCTTGTTCTGGCCGAGCTTGACACGATAGTCTCCGACAACATCAGACACCCCGACCAGCTTCATGTCCTTCTGCTTAGCAATCGCCTCGGCAACACGCTTCCCAATTACGCCGAAACCGTTGACTCCAACCCTGGCTGCAGACTTGGGCAATAGATGATTCTCCTAGCAAAGTGTTTCCCGAACCCTCATTTAGGCATAACGGGACAGAGCTCTATTAGAGCGTGAGATAGTCCTCAATCCTTTCCAATCCTGAAGAACCATGACTTTCTAAGGAGCGCTTCCTTGGAACCTTTACCTGGTCTGAAATCTCGCTTGAGAGATAACACAAACAGTCTATCACTTTCCCTGTCTGGCCTTTCGAAGACGCTGACGGCCAAATTGCCTTTCTGGGCTCTAGCCCTAATCATTGGGTTCGTGCCAGTTCGTGCACTAGAGATCACGGACTATTTCGTAGCACACGCCGAGCTGTCCGCGAGCATTCTAGGCGCTTCCCTGATCTTTTCACTTCTCATAATCTACTTCCTCTACTCGATGCGATTCATTACCGGGAGGCTCAATCGATTGAGTGATTACGCCCGGAAGATGAGTCCGGAAGTGACAACTGTGGATCTGAGCATACCGTACCGACTGCGGTGGGTGTTGGTGGTATGGTTGATACTCTTGGGAGTCAACTCCCTCCTCTTCGGTCTGCCCAATGATTTCAAAGGTGTATTCGCCGAGGACCTTCCCCTCTTCGCATACTTCTTCTTCCTTTTCGCATCCTTTCTCTGGGTGTACTGCTACTCGATGCTCGAAATATACAGAGCTGGAAAGCTGCCGCTCCAGCTTACGCCGTTCACTGAGGATAGAACGCTCGGACTCAAGCCCTTCGGAACTACGTCCCTCAAACTGGTCAGTGTATACGCGGTCTTTCCCATCGTCGTGACGGTTCTAGGACAAATCAATGTTATACTGGATGAGCCTAGCGGGGTGACGGTTCAGCTTGCACCTCTAAGAGCCAGCGACATTATCTTCGTAATGGGACTGGTGCTCGTCGGAATAGGTCTATTCTTCCTACCACTCCTCAGCATCCACCGCCGACTACGAGAGGCGAAGCGCACTGAGCTGGGCTGGGTCAATTCGCAGTACACGACTATTGTTCGCAAGCTAAAGGAGCTCACAGCCACCGGACGCGAGCTTGAGTATAGAGATGAACGACGGGCATTGGCTGACGAGCTGACGATGGTTCGCCAGCTCCAGTCTGATGTTCTACGGATTCAGACGTGGCCTTTTGATCTGGGCGTCATCACCCGACTTGGAACTCTATTGGTTCTGCCGCCCTTCCTCGGAGTAGCAGCGAGAATCCTGATCCTAACATTTCTACATATCTAGAGTGGCCCTATTCAGATTGCGAAGACTGCGACAGTATTGAGGCGCCCGGTAACGATGCGCCGGAGGATCAAATGATTTCCCCCGTAACCATAGATTATAATAGTAGCCCCGCGACCTTGGCGGGGTAAGCTTTACCGATTAACAGCTTAGAGGAAATGAAGGAAGGTTAGTGAATTATGGAGGTTAAACTTTCATGGTTGAACCGTCGCAGTATGCTTCGACAACAAAGTACATAGTAAAAGCCAAGTTTGATGTAGAAGGCGTAGTCGAAAAGCCCGATGTTGTCGGTGCCGTCTTCGGCCAGACAGAAGGCCTCTTCGGCCCAGACCTTGATCTTAGAGAGCTACAAAAATCCGGACGAATAGGCCGGATAGAAATCAATCTAGACTCGAAGAAAGACAAGACCACCGGGTCAATCGTAATCCCATCGAGCCTAGACAAGGTATCAACGGCCATCATAGCAGCAGCCATCGAGAGCGTCGACAGGATCGGACCCTGCGAGGCGAAGATCAGCCTCGAGAAAGTCGAAGACGTCAGGGAAGAGAAACGGAAAGCCATAATGTCGAAGGCCAAGGACATTCTCAGAAAATGGGTCGTCGAATCCTCACCCAGCACGGAGGAGGTCGTGAAAGAGGTCGCCGGATCTCTGCGCGGAGTCGACGTGATCGAATACGGACCCGAGAAATTACCTGCCGGACCCGAGGCCGAGAGGGGTGATATCATCGTTGTTGAGGGGCGCGCGGATGTCATACTCCTCATGAAAGTCGGCATCAAGAACGTAATCGCATTGAACGGGACAAAGGTCCCGGAGACGATCATCAAGCTCACCAAGGACAGAGAGGTCACGGCGTTCCTCGACGGTGACAGAGCTGGCGACCTGATTCTCAAAGAGCTGACCCAGGTAGCGGACATCGACTATGTCGCCCGGGCACCCTTCGGCAAAGAGGTAGAGGAACTTACCCCGAAGGAGGTAATGAGAGCCCTGAGAGAGCGTGTCCCAGTCAATCTCGCAAAGCCGATTGAGAGACAACAGTTCGCGCGGCCAGAGAGACCCGAGCGTGCATATGGGGAGCGCTCCTACACGGAGAGAGCGTACGGACCCCAAGAGCGGCCGTATGGGCCTACCGAAGTGCCAGTCCGTGCGGCAGCACCCATGGAGAAGCCAAATCTCCCACCGCCAGTCTTTGACGCTGCCAAGGACCTACGTGGGACATTGGAGGCGGTAGTCTTCGACGAGGGTGGCAAGGAACTTTCAAAGATGCCCGTTAGCGAGCTTGCGGAGAAGATACCGACCCTGGACCATGCGCAGGTAGTTCTTTTCGACGGGGTCGTAACTCAGAGACTTCTCGACACCGCAGCGAGCAAGGGCATCAAATATGTGATAGGCGACAGAGTCTCTGACGGGGCCAAGCGGCCTGCGAATGTTAGCGTAATGACTCTCAACGACTTATCCTCGTTCGCGCCTGCCTGAGAGACGAATCTGCGAAGCTGGTTCGGCCATAAGCTGATCCTCTTTCACGCCAAAGACTTCTAGAATCCGTGCCGCCGCTGGAACAATCTGGTTGTGGACATAGTAGTCGTAGTCGATATCGTCAGTAGAGACTCTGTAGTGAGGCTCAGCCCTCTGGTAGAGTTTCCCAGTCTTTTTCGTTATGACGAATCCGACTTTGTCGCCCGAAGTGACTGACCAGCCCTCCTTCGCCATCTTCTTCGCTGCCTCTACGTGTGGAGCGTTGACCTCGTACTCAGCCACCGGCTTTGTAAGCGTCTTCCAGATCACATACGCCGGCAATGGTAGCTTCTTGGACCTGAGATCTCCGGTCAAGTCTTTGACGTATCTTGCGGCTCTATCGGGCTTCGCATCCTCCAGTACCATTCTGAGAACGGTATTCTGCACGTCCCTCGCTAGGTTGGACCAGTCTCCACGGACAGCCTCGAGGCCTACAACGTCGATCTGGCCATCAATTCTCAAACCGGCGTACTTCTTCTTGGCCTCAGTGAAGAGTATTCTTTTGTAGACTTCGGATAGGTTGATCTCAAGCCCGAGCTGCCGATCGATCTCGCTCTGGAACTTTTGAACAAGCTTCTTATCATAATTGACGAAAAGACTGTCAGTATCTCCATAGAAGACGGCTAGTCCGAGGCTTTTCGCGAGAGATATTGCACGGTTGATCGTCTCTCTCCCAAGGGCCGCGGCCGATTCCGCAACCTCCTTCGAATACCAACGCGCACCAGCCCAGCCCGCGTAGCCGTATACTGCGTTTGTCATGACCTTTACAGCCTTCTCACGGGCCTTTAGCAGAGTGTACCGTAGATCGTTTGGTGAAGTGCGTTTTAGCTCCGCCTTGGTCGTCTTACGTGCTTCGATCAGTTTGGTTAGAACTATTCTGTAGAAGCCGGAAGGATGTTTCTTGAAACGATGATTTACCTCAGGGACTTCGAATATGTCGTCGTTTTTTTCCTTTCCAGTGACGAGCGTGTCCGGAGAAATATTGTACTTGATCATGAGGCTCGGGTACATGGACGAGAAGTCGAGACTCGCCACACTATCGTGGAGTCCCACCTTCGGCTCGAGAACAATCGCTCCCTTGTAGGGAATGATGGGCTGTTCCATTCTGGAGGGGATGAGCTGGCCGAGGGTGTGAGTCTCCATCATCAGATAATTGTCCACGCGGAACCCGACCGCAGCCGCTATCACTTGGTCAGGCGGCAACCCCGAAAGCGCTGACATTTGGATGACATAATCGATCGCTTCCTGTCCGATCTTCAGGATCGTTTCGGTCTGCTCTTCCACGTGCTTGACGAGGATCTTTCTCCGGTCTGGTTTTGAAAAATAATCGAAGTATGCTGTCTCATCGATAGGTGTCCGACTGGATGATTCGATTCCCAGATACTTTGCCACATCCGCGATCGTCTTGTTCTTGACCGCGTAGAGGTCGTCGGCGAAGTTTAGAAGGTCGACATTCGCTCGTCCGATCAGCGAATAGTGGCCGTAGAGGCTCTGATGCGGCGGACCCCCGTCCCGGCCAACCTTGAGCGGAGTCTTGGTCCTGTCAGTTCTCTTCACAAGATAGGGCCAGTGGACACTGTTTCCTTCGAAGGTCAGAATAACATCAGGATTGGTCTTAGAGACATGGCCCCCGAACTCTCGAATGGTTTCGTCGTCGGAGTCGGCTTTGGTCTGGAGAACCTCGTTCTCGGCCTTGCTTGTTCTCCAGCCGATGATCTGGATCGGGTCCCGCATCGGGCTTGGCGCGCCCGTCTTGCTGACGGATAAAAGTGAGAAAGAGAAGAGATCTAGTCTAGGTGGTTCTTCTTTCGCGATCGGTTTCGGATGATCTGTAGCTGTAAGGGTCTCTTGGACACTGTAATCCTTTGGATCTATCGTTGAGGAGGAAGTGTCCACCTCGTACCATTGACAAGGCTTGATTCCAAAGTCGTACTGGTACTTGATGGCAGATCGAAGTTTCTCCTCGTAGGTAGCAGCAGCTCCGGTTTTCTTCAGCGTGTCCCGCGCTGCTCTCTCCAAAAACTCCGGGTTCTTGCAGAATACTTTGAGGACGACACGTTCCTCGGCTAGCAGTCTCTTTTTCTCGATTGTCGCATTTTCGATGGTGGGATGGGGCTTTTCTTCTTCCAAGCTCTTCCTGAGATGCTCCGGGTCCTGACCTTCTCGCGGCAGGAGGTAGAAGTAGGCTCGATAGTTGCTATCAGTGACTAGAACGCGTTTTCCACCATGGGTGATCCCCCAGAGCCAGATCGACGATTTTCCCTGGTAGGTCTCATGGTTGAGGTCGAGAAGCCAAAACGTCTGTTTCATCAGGACTCTCGATCTTCTCGGTCACTCTCGACTTTGACCATCCAGATAACCACGATTCCTGCGATAACTAGTGTAAGTCCTGATGGGAGTAAGCTTGCAGTTATGGCCAAAGCCGGATTGTAGATGCAGCCACCGGCCGGACCGTTAATCGGAGTGGTTAGGGTGATGATGGTCGCCATCCCAATCATGGTAAAGATTGCTCCTATGATTATGAAGGCGAATCCAAGAGTCTGGAATGAATGCTCCAGGCCGGGACCGGGGTCATTGCTATCTCACCATTCAGCGACTTGCGAGTAAATGGTTTAAATTCGCCTGATAGGAACGGGGCTCCTCGGGATAGCTAGTATCATGGCTGAGAAGGTAGACAAGGCCAAGCAAGTTGACCATTGGGGAATCGCGCACATCTACTCCAGCTTCAACAATACGATGGTTCACATCACTGATCTGACAGGTGCTGAGACTGTCTCTCGGAGTGCCGGTGGTCAGCATGTTAAGGCTGACCGTCTTCAGGGGACCCCGTATGCTGCTATGCAGGCTGCCGCGGCCGCTGCGAAAGTGGCTAAGGATAAGGGGATCACTTCTCTCCATATTCGTGTCCGGGCTCCGGGTGGCCACAAGGCCAGGACCCCAGGTCCAGGCGCGCAGGCCGCGATTAGGATGTTGGCGCGTCAGGGGTTCCGGATCGGAAGAATCGAGGACGTGACCCCGGTCCCGCACGATGGTACCCGCAGGCCGGGCGGCCGTCGCGGTCGCCGCGTCTAGCCCGACCAGGAGTTTTCTATTACGTCCTATGCTGCTCAGATCCGAAAGCTAGTCGGCAAGCATCAGAAGTGGCGGGCTGAGGAATGCCTCAATCTGATCCCGTCAGAGAATCTGACCAGCCATACTGTAAGACAGCTACTCTCCGGGGATATGGGCCACCGATATCGGGCCGATGACCGGTTCTACAAGGGAACCCGGTACATGGACGAGCTGGAAGCGTTCGGCGAGAAGCTGGCGTGCGAGATATTCGGGGCCGACTGGGCGAGCCTCCGACCCCTGTCAGGCCACATGGCCGATATGATAGCCGTGTCGACCCTTACGAAGCCCGGCGGTTCAATCCTCACCGTCAATCCTGGGGACGGGGGATACCCGGGGTTGAGTGACCAGGCCGGATATCCAACCTTTGTCAATGTCCGGAACCTGTATTTTCCGTTTGATTCCGAGCGGATGAATATCGACGTGGACAAGGCGCGTGGGCTGATCGAGGACGAGAAGCCTTCGCTTGTAGTGTTCGGCCAGTCATTCTTCCTTTTTCCGCATCGAGTCAGAGAGCTGGCCGACGCTTGCAGCTCGGCGGGGTCCAGGATCGCCTTCGATGGTTCGCACGTGCTGGGGTTGATTGCCGGGGGCAAATTTCAGAAACCATTCGAGGAAGGTGCGGAGCTTCTACTGGGGTCTACTCACAAGAGCCTGTTCGGTCCGCAAGGTGGGATCATCATGGGGAAGAGGGGTTGTGAATCTGAGGTGAAGGGGCGCCAGTTTCCGGGTTTGGTAGATAACGCGCACTGGAATCGGGTCGCCGCGCTGTTGTGGGCATTGGACGAGGCCCGTCGGGTTGGTGGAAAATACGCCGCGCAGGTCATAGCGAACTCGAAGGCGTTAGCCAAGGCGTTGCACGAAGGAGGGGTCCCGGTGAAGTGCTCGGAATATGGGTTCACCGAATCGCACCAGACGATTCTGGACGTGAAGGATCAGAAGGAGATTGAGGCGTTTACGCAACGGTTAGAGGATGCGAATATCATTGTTGACCATGGGATTCGTATCGGGACCTGTGAAGCAACGCGACGGGGGATGAAGGCACAGGATATGGAGCGGGTAGCCGAGCTTATCGTCCGGGTCTACAAAGGGGAAGAGCCGAGCAAGGTTAGAACGAAGGCGACGAAGCTCCGGCGGGAATTCAACAGGATATTATACACCTAGCAAGCTCGAATCTCGGAGCTGGTAGGGGTTTGTTGATCACCGAGCATCCTCTAGAGCCCGTTTCCCTTGATCAGATAGAAAGCGCGCGCAGACGCATCCATGGCCTAGTACTGCGCACTCCTATTGTGAGGCTGAGCGTTGACGATCCTGACCGAGAGGTCTATCTGAAGCTAGAGAATTTGCAGCCAACTGGCTCGTTCAAGGTCCGCGGTGCCTCCAACGCGATCGGGCTCGCAGGGCAGGAGGCGAAATCTCGTGGAGTATACACGTGTAGCGCGGGAAACATGGCCCAGGCCCTGGCCTGGCAGGCTCGACAGAACGGTATTCCGTGTACGGCAATAGTTCCCGATAACGCTCCCAAGACGAAGCTGCAGGCTATTGAACGGTTCGGCGCGAAGACGATCCGGGTCTCGTACGATGAGGTCTGGAAGGTGGTGACTAGTCACCGGTATGCTTCTCTCGCCGATGCCTTGTTCATTCATCCGTTCAGCGACGAGAGGATGATCGCAGGGAACGGGACCATCGGCTTGGAGATACTCGAAGACGTTCCAGGAGTGGATTCGGTGATCATCCCTTTCGGAGGGGGCGGGCTCACTGCCGGAATTGCCAGCGCGATTCGTGCGAAGAAACCCGATACAAGGGTCTACGCGGTTGAGCCGGAGACAGCCGCCCCTCTCGCGGCTTCCCTCCGAGAAGGCAGAGCGATGGATGTAAACCGTGTTCCCAGCTTTGTGGACGGGATCGGTGGCAAGAGCGTTCTTCCGGAAATATTCAAGATCGTGAGACCGTTGGTCGATGGCAGTATCACTTCTTCGCTGAGGGAGATTGCGGATGCTGTTCGCCTTCTCTTCGAGCGGAACCGGGTCGTGGCTGAAGGCGCTGGCGCGGCCTCGGTCGCGGCGGCTCTTTCAGGCAAGGCGGGCGCAGGGAAGATCGTCTGTGTAGTCTCTGGGGGAAATATCGACACAGTCACGTTGACAAGGATTCTATCGGGAGAGGTGCCCTGAGACCCAGGCGGAATCATGGCGTCGATATCTCAGGAATAATCCGGCTTCATCAGGCGGCTACGCCCTATCACCCGGTCAGGTCGAACGATGAGGTCTCCCTCAATCCGGCACCCTTACCATGGGTGTACAATCGAGTCGCAGTCTCCCTCTGGGTTGTTTCTCGGCAGCCCTTGCGGGAAGATTTCGGACCTGGACAATCTCACGTGACGCGAATTTCTACAGTTATCACCAGATAGCACACAGTATCCCACATACGGCGGTAATTGTGGACGTTGTCCTATTATCTCCAAGCCGGGAATAGGGATATCTGTGGTGAAGATTGAACATCAAGTTCATGCAGACAGTTGAAAGGGATGTTTACAGAAAACTCAGGGATATCGCGAGAGAAAGAGGAGTAACCGTGCAAGAGCTCTTGAGAGCGGTCATCCTTCCTGACTGGATGGCAAACTACAACAGCAAGCAGCATAAGAGCAGGACGGCTAGAGCTGAAAGACGACTGGTCACCGCTTCTTGAGGATTTAGCGAGATCCGTCCGGACCATCGAGTGGATAGAAAGACAGCGAAGGAATTGGAGAACGCTGAGATAAAATACCCGACTCCGTGACGGTATTACATATATACTTAGTAGCATGGATTGACTTGTCGTACGATTCATGACGTCTACGGCTGAACATGTCGGCCTCATCCGAGGATTACACCACATCACCTTAGTCACGTCGAACGAGGAGGTCAACCGGAGATTCTACACGGAAGTGCTGGGTCTCCGACGCGTGAAGCTCACCGTCAACCAGGACGATGTGCATCACAGGCATCTATTCTACGCTGACGAGAAAGCGACCACGGGGAGCGCTATTACATTCTTCGAATGGCCGCACATGCGGCCAGGAAGAATCGGGCTCGGCTCTCCGCATCACCTCTCCTACACCACCCCGAAATTCGACTCCCTACCAAAGTGGAATTTTTGGCTGCGGCAGAAAGGAGTGTCAGTCGAGGGCCCTCTCGTACGGGATGATCGAACCTCGATCTATGTGCGGGACCCTGACGGCGTAATTGTCGAAATCACATGCCCCAACAAGGATGAAGTCACCCATGACTATGCCCAGGAAGCGTTCAGAAACCCACCACCGGTTAGCGGCATAACCAGTGAGATGAAGCTCACCACCTTCCACCATGCTAGTCCTTTGACATATGATCCAGAGACCACAGCAGAGTTCTTCGACAAGTTCCTGGGTCTGACCGACAAGTTCACGATTCCAAACCCCGACAAGACAGGCACGAATATCCTCGGGATTGGAAGCGAAGAGCGTCCCGGCTTCCTACGATACCTAGCAATACCCAAACCACCGGAAGGATACGTTGGCGAGGGGAGCATCCACCATATCGCAATGGCGGTTGAGGATGATGAGGCGCAGCAGAAGATCCTGAAACGTCTGAATGAGGTTGGGATAGAGAATTCAGGGATCATTGACCGATTCTGGTTCCACTCATTGTACTTCCACGATCCCGACGGGAACCTCCTGGAGATCGCTACAAAGAATCCTGGATACTCCGCTGACGAACCGCCAGAGAAGCTTGGGACCTCTCTCGTCCTTCCAAGGTGGCTTGAGCCTAGAAGGGCGGAGATCGAGTCTGCGCTGAAGTTGACCGACTCGAACAATCATGGCAAGTGGCCTCCAGAGTACCAGAAGGTTCACTCTCCCCCCGAAGCCCCGTAGATCACGACGAGAGGTATGCTATTCTAGGGCCATCCGACATTCTAATGTCTAGAATTGAGAATCGGCTCGGTCCCCTAACTGCAAAATCTGCAATGACCGTGGCTCGTTCATTAGTTTGATGGATGGATGCCTAGGCTAGATATTTTCCTTTGGTGTTGAACGGCGACGAATCCGAATATGCCTCCTGCTATGAGTAGTACTGGCGCAGGAGTCAGTGTGACTATCACATCGGCGGGGACAGTCTGACTTCCGAGAAATCCAAAATAGACCGGGGTGATCCACTGGATAATCATATTTCCCAGGTTTGCGGCTCCCATCGCCATTATTATCGCCGGCCAGGCGGCGCGTTGGGGGTCACGGCTATCCATGAGATGGCTGATCGCCCAGAACACGACCACGGTCGCTATTATGATCCAGACACCACTGATGCCAAAATAGTAGTTGTAATTGTACCGGTTGTCGACCAAGTAGGCGAGTCCGTATGCTACCATCTGGTAAGCCGCGCCCAGCAATGACAGTGTGAACGCGGCAATTGCGGCCCTGTCCGCCATAGTTGGGCAGGTCCAGATTAACGCGTGAATAAAGCTATGGGGCGTCCTGTTTGTTCAGGCCTCGCTAAGCCTCACGCGTGAAGAGAACGGAGTGCTCTCATAGAGACGTAGACTCCAATTAGAGAGAAGGGCAACCCGGCGACGAGAAGAATCGAGGTTCCAAATGTCGGAGGAGTAGGAGGCAGGAGGCCTAGCAGGTCGGGCACGTTCATTCCGGTCGGAACGAGGCTTAGGATCAGACTGAGAACATAGCCTCCCGGCCTTTTCTTATAGATTAGCAGGAACGCTGCTATGCCAATTCCGAAGACATAGAAGTACCAGACGGTTCCCCAGAGATCGAAGAATTGGTTCAGGGGAAACTGTCTATCCTCCCCGATTCCCGGAATGAGCAGGACGGCTAAGAGTAAACTCACAAAGAGAGTCCCGAGTAGAATCGAGCGAAATTCACTACGAATTTTCAGCTCTTGATGTTTGTCACTCCATTTTGGCCTCCATGGTCCTAGCCAGTGTAGCCATCTCTCTGCCTGCGCATTGTTGTTTGAAGCAAGTAGGCCCAGACCGGATACGAAGAGCATTATTCCAGTGAGAAAGAAGAGTGTTCCACTTGCAGCCAGGGCGATAGCAGTTGCTGATGTGGTCATGCTAGCACTGATCTGGAGGAAACATGAGAGACAAGCGTTTCCGGTGACGTTGAGGGTTGGATAGATAAGCCATAATCCGAAACTCCACGATAATGGTGCTACAAACTGAAGAAGAATCGCCATCTTGTATCGACCTAGCAAACTCGAAGTGGGTCCGGGCTGTGTCAAACGATTCCCTGAGAGAACTTTCTATCCTCAGACTAATATCGATAGCTCGTCGGAGGGCAGAATTGTCACCCTCTACTCAATGGCCTGGTTGAACTCGACTATTATCCAGTATCGAAGCTGCCCAATCCGCAGATGAAAGCTAACGCGTCCGATCGTTGCAAGTGCCATTGTGGATGCAAAAGAAAGGGAGCGGAGGTCAAAGGGCTCAATGGCACAACATTTCGACTCGCGTTGTGCAAGGAGTGCTCGGAAAAACATGAAACGCGAAGGCTGAGATGAGCTCCCAATAACCTGGCTGTCAGCTTATTATTCGAGCTAGTTGTATCCTACTGGTATGTCTCTGCCTAAGCCGGGGGACACTGTCAAGGTTACTCTGTTGAACCGGGAGACGATTGAAGGTGTCGTCGAATGGGTTGATGGCAACGGTCTCTGGATCAAGGGGGCTCAGAGGTCGAGATGGGTCCCGCTCGAGGCTCTCTCCATGCCACACGACTCACACGAAGTTGAAGGCGTCCAAGAACAGGCGGCAGAATAGGCGCGACCGGACGCTAAGCGAAGAGAGTCCAGTCGGACTAGCCAGCTTCACCTTCAGTTTCGCCTGGGCCCTGTTCATCGTCTTTGAGAGGATAATCCTAAAGCTGCCATGGCCCTTGAAACAATTCTTGTTAAGACAGTTTCCTGACGAGTTCGCAGCCCAGAGGGCAGTTCTCCGATCGCAGACGCACTATCGTTAGCAGAGAGACAGGTTGACTGTCAGCTAGGACTGCTCGGTGTGGCCGGAGGAACCTACTGGGGCTGCTATGCTAAGCGTTTGGTCCATAACTTCAAGGATGTTCTTGAGTTCCTTCTTCATCAGCGTCGGATCATGGCTGAGGTTGAAGTAGTCAGCGAACGTTGTGGTCGTCCGCAGAGTCTTTGATCGTCCCAGCTTTTCGTAGCTGATCAGGTCCATCTCTTTCAGCTGCTTGACGTGCTGGTAGGCGAGTTTCCCACGGACAGCTATCACCCTTGACTGGGCAATGGGCTGTCTCAGCGCGATGAAAGAGAGGGTCCGGAGCGGACCCGGGGTCAGCAGTGGCCTGTTCGAGAGCTTCCGGACGTGCTTCGCAAACTCCGGCTTGAGCTGCATCACGAATCTTCCATCAGGCAGTTCCAGGACCTGGATCGGGCTCTCCGACTTGCCGTATCTCTCTGATATCGCACGGACTAGCAACCTGATCTTCTCCTCTGACCTTGCGCCGATTATGGATCCTATCGTCTTGATGTCCAGAGGTCTGCCTGAGACGTATAGCGCTGCCTCGCAGAGCTGTTGCTGCTCGCCAGCCGGTTTGGACGTTGGTTCAGTCTGAGACTGGGCTTCCATCCTTCCTCATCTCTATCTCGATGTCTCCAAACTCTTCCAGCTGAGTCAGACCAACCTTTCCTTCGAACGCGAGGAAGAGCAGCATGATGAACATCCTTACAGCCTGAACCGCGTCGCCATCTCCTAAGAGCTTGAGAAAGGACAATGATCTATCTCGAACGGTCTCTTTCATGAGCCTGTTGTAGAAGGCCTTCATCTCCTCCTCTATCTTCACAAGCCAATCGTCAGCCTGCTCAAACACAGCCGGGGTCCTGCTGACCAGCTGCGACGTCCCTACCGGCAAGAGCCTCTCGGCCTTCAAGACCTCCAAGATTCCTTTGAGAACCTCTTCCAGAGATGTGGTCGTCGACTGGTACCTGATCGGAAAGGCAAGGGGTGGAGGAACATAGTCGGTCGGCCTCTCTGGGGGAGGCTTGGGCGGCTCTTCCATCTTTAAGACGAGTTCTGATTTCATTCGCAGCAGGACGGCGGAGGTGAGGAGTGCTGTTCCGGATACTGAGAAGTCGATGTACCCCCGGCCCCTCATCTCTCCCATCAATCCCGTCAAGAGTTCGGCGAGATGCACATCCCAAGGCTTCACTCGGTGAAGGTGGAGAAGGTCGAACAGCACCGAGTATGGCTGCTTGAGCCAGTATGAGTCTTGGGGCGTTGTCAGTCCTTGACGCCTCCCTTGTTCGGGAGCGAGATGAGCTTGCTCTGCCCGTTGTCGATGAAGACCCCGAAGACCCTGTCAGCCCGGGAGATGGTAGTGTCTTTGAGCGAGATTACTATGAACTGAGACTCTCCGCTCTTCGACGCCACCAGGGTCGCCAGCCGCTTCGTGTTCAAGACGTCAAGGTGAGCATCGATCTCGTCCATGATATAGAACGGCATGGGATGGATCTGTTGCAGAGCGAGTAGGTAGCAGACTGTCGAGACTGACTTCTCCCCACCGCTTGCCGCGGCCATCGTAAGCTCAGTCTTTCCAGGGAACTGGAGAAACACGTCGAGCCCACCCTCGAACGGATTGTCTGGATTGTCGAGGGCCATTCTTCCGTTGCCGCCCTCCGTTATGTCATGAAAGATCTGCTGGAAGGTCTCGTTGACCTTCGTGAATGCGCTCATGAACGTGTCCAGTTTCTTCTTCTCCAGTTCGCCCATGAAGTTGAGAATTCCTAGCTTGTCTCTCTCAAGCTCGCTAATCCGCTCCGACAGGTGCTTGTAGCCGTCCTTCAAGCCCTCGTACTGCTCAACGGCCAATTGGTTTACGGCGCCAATCTCTTCCAGCTCCTTCCCAAGGCCGAGCTTGAGCTTTGCAGCATCCTCAATCGCCTCAGGAGTCGTCTCTAGGATCTTTTCAAAACCGAGACTGTGCAGTTGTGAATTCAGCATGACTATCTGCGTGTCCAGCTCTCGAAGTGTCGCCTTCAGTTCTGATACGTTCGCGTTGAGCGGGTCCATCCTCTCGATAAGCTGGGTCAGCGACTTTTCGATCTCAGAGAACCGTTCCTCGTACTTTCGCCGTTCCTCGCCGACTGATTCGAGGCTCTCGACCAAGCGAGCCTTCTCCTCGTTGAGCTTCTTCATCTCCTGCTGGAGTTCTTCTGATCTCTTGCCGGCCTCTTCGACTCTCGCTTCTTCACGTTGGATCTCGGATTCTAGCGCACGGGACTGGATCCGCAACTGGTCGTATCCAGGTCTGAGAGTGTCCAGTGTCGACTGGCTCGACGCTAGTTTGTTCTCAAGCTCTAGTTTCTCCCGCAGCAGTGCCTCAGCCTGAGCCACCGCCCCGTCTCTCTCGCCTTCCGCCTGAAGGATCGCCGTTCTTCGCTGCTCGACCTTCAGCTTCGCAAGCTCTTCCTCTCGAACTGCGAGTCGCCGTTTCATCTCTCCCTGCTTCGAAGCCATCTCCTGCAGCAGCTCTCGTTCTCGCTGCATCGAATTCTCCAAGCTGTCAATCCGCCGTTTCGTCTGCTGCAGCGATAATCGGGTGCGCTCCAGGCTCCTCTGAGCCAGCTCAACGTCACGAGTCAGAGCCTCCCGTGTCTTGCTGGTGGAGACCCGGTCTTCCTTCAGCTTCACGATTTCGGATTCCAGTCGGTCAAGCTCGGACCGCGACCTCTGAACAATCGACTCCAACGACTTGACTGTCCGTTCGAGACCTTCCAGAACATTGGATCTTGGAATCAGGGTAGATGCGTCAAACGGCGCGCGATAATACCCGCTCTCTAGCCCGCCTCCGGGCTCGTAGAGATCTCCGCTCGTAACGACACATCTCTGTCCCTTCGCGGCGGTGAGGAATGCCGCTCGCTGGTTCGTAGCAAGCATAGTGTCGCCGAACACAAACTCTACGGCCGGTGCTATCCGCTTCTCTACCTTGATGACACTTAAGACCGGACCCACGATTCCGGGCGTCTCCTCGTACTCCTCATTTTCTGGCGGCAGCTCCAGATCTTCGAGCGGGATGATCTTTGCACGGCCGAGCTTTGTCCGTTTTAGACTCTCGACGCACTTGATGGCCACCTCAAGGTCTCTCACTACCAAGGCTCTCATCCAGCCGGCGCTGGCAGCCTCTATCGCCTTGCTGTGCTCGTCGCTGAATTTGACAAGGTCTTGTAGTCGTCCGAGGACTCCGCTGATCGCACCCTCATCAGCCATCTCTTCGATCTTCCTGAGGGCCCTTTCCTCGGCCTGGAGAGTGTCCGCTAGATTCTTCTGAGTGTTAAACTCAGTAACTGTCACGCGTGCCCTTTTGGCCACGTCTAGGGCTTCTTCGATCTCGTTGTGGCGTTGATCCTTGAGCGCTGTGTACTCTTTCGCCTTCTCCTCGATGTCCTCGAGCCGTTTCTCTTCCTCCTTGCCGAGCTTCTCCATCTCACGTATTCTCTTCTTCAGCTCCTCTGCGAGGTTCGCGTACTCCTTGTGGCGAGCCTCTAGGGACTGGAGATGACTTGCCGTCAGATCTAGTTTGGTAGAGCTGCCCTTGCTCGACGCGATTAGCCCGGATAGTTCGCTCTCTATTGCGCGGATCTCTGCGTCGAGGGCTTCCTGAATCTCCGCGTCCTTCGACAACGAGTCCCTCGTGTTTGAAAGCGTGGTGTTGAGCTTCAGGGCTCGCGTATTCGCCTCCTCGAAACGACTCCCTAGATCCGCCTTTCCACCGGTCAGGGTGCGGATTGTCGCCATGAGTTCTTTCGTGCTGTTCTGAATGTTCTCTCCTTGTTTCTGGAGCGACTCTAGCTGTTTGATCCGAGTGTTGAGAATGTTGCGAGCGGCCTCAGCTTCAGCCTTGGCCCTGACCCCACCATTGCTGGCTTCAGCTATCTTTCTCTCAACATCAAACAGGACCTGGTTTCCCTGTGTGACCGTGTTCTCCTCGTACTGGCGTCTCTCAGCGGCGACCTTGGCTCTCTGGCCGGTCAGCTCGTCCCGATGTTGACGGAGGGCTTCAAGATTCTTCTGCTCGTTCTCCAGCTCTCCGAGTGCTGTTGCCCTCTTGGCTTGGAAGGAGAGTATCTGAGATGATAGTATCAGTGCCTGCTGGTTCGAGATCTCCTTCTGGATTAGCCTTGAGCGTAGTAGGTCGTTCCTCTCACGCTCCAACCTTTCGATATTCGTCCTGACATCGTCGACTTTGGCAGCGGCCACCTTCAGGTTGACATCCGCCTCCTGAAGCTGGACCTTTGCCTCAGCCTTCTTCGTCTCGAAGACGCCCAGCCCGATAAGGTCCTCAAGAATCCGCCTCCTCTCCTCAGTACTGATCTCGGCCAGACGTGTGATCGAGTGCTGGGCGATCAGGTTGAACCCGGTCACCTGGATATCAGCAGAGCTGAGAATATCCTGCGCCTGCTTCCTTGAGAGGCGTC
>WNGL01002429.1_pt1 | contig 94386 bp, 76 predicted proteins | sample 5400591 | NCBI WGS metagenome assembly WNGL01 (sample SAMN13153377, study PRJNA577476) | soil metagenome | isolation source: 80 cm soil or saprolite under Garry oak tree replicate 1 | place: USA:California | collected 2016-06-15 | reverse complement strand
CTTTGGAATACAATCCAGAAAATGGAGAAAGTCTCACGCCGAATCCTCTTTGAAAGCCGGCCTCACACTGGCCGACGCAAACGCTTGAGCAACAAAGTTTTAGGGCTTATCTAAGCGCCATTCGGGTCAAACCATAGTCCCAACCCATTAGGGACGGCTCCGACTCTTGCTGTTTGCCGAAGATGACTTGCCTGGTTTCGGGGCCGATCACGATGGCCGGCTGGTTCTTCGTCTGAGGCGGTAAGGAGCGGCGTCTTCTTTGACGTGGAATCCGATTTCGGGTTTGAGCTGCTCGGGCGGCGGCGCCAGGAGCGACGGAGCGCGGCTGTGTCCGCAGGACCAGCCGCAGCAGGACCGAAGATGAGGACGCCCTGAAACAGTCCAGCGCACTCCTGCCGGCGATGCGATTGCGACTGCGCCTTCGCCCACAGCCGCTCACCCTCGCCCCGTGGTAGGGCCGCGATCAGCCCCGAGGATAGTTTGATTTTCATGAGTGGTTTTTTCTTCGGTTTGTGGTTCGGGGCGGGTTTCAAATCGCGAAACGGGTTGCGTGGCCGCAAAACTTCAACGACCCAGCTCGGGTGTATAGGATGCATCGCTCGCAACTTTCGCAGGGGAAGCGCCAACACTATAGCACATCCGCGGCCGGCTGCAGAAGAAAAATAACAAGCCTCCAAACGAACCCTCCGCGGGCCGCTTGGGTCCGCTGGCGTCCCAAGAAAGCCAGGTGGCTTATTTCGCGCTGGCGGCGGCGGGTGCGGCGAGCGTGTTGGTCAGTTTGACGGGCGGCTCCACTGGTTCGGGCGCGTTGATCGTGAGGGCGATGGCGCCGGTGCGCTGTTTGTAGTTGCGGTCGTTGTGCTGGCCGGCGCCGATAATCAGCAGGTTCACATTGGTGCCGGCGGCAGCCTGGTCGGAAGCGGTCAATTTCAATGTCGTCTCGCCCCCGTCGGCCGGAATCTTTTCCAGCACGCTCTGGATGCCCGGCGGCAGCCCCTCAAGGGCCAGGGCCACTTCGCCCGTGAATCCGGCGCGGCGCTCCACTTTGATGGTGGTCGAGGTTTCGCGGGCGGCGGACTGCGAATTCGTGGGCAGGGCGGTCACGGAAAGGCGCGACAGCGTGCTGGAAAGCACGAACGGCACCTGGCTCACGGTAAGGGGCATCGCGCTGCTGGATTGGGTGACCGGCTGGCCATCCACGGTTCCTTCGCCGCGCAGCACGATCGTGCGCGTGCCGACTTCGGAATCCAACTTCGCCTTGAAGTTCAGTTTCCCGACGGACTCCGCGCCTTTGAGCGTCACTTCGGGCACCTCGAAGCTCTTGGTCACCGGGTCGCGGCCCGCGGAATATCCCTCGGCCGAAACCTTGACATCGCCAGTCCAGCCCTCGCGCCGCTGGACCATGAATTCCACGACGGTGGATTGGTCCTGTTCGACTGTCGCGCTCAACGTTATCAGTTCGAGCGTGAACGGTGGCGCGTCCAAAACGGTGATGAACCCCTGGCGCACGCCGCGATCTCCCGACAGCGGCTCGGCCGCGCGCGTCAGGGCCTTTCCGCCGGCCAGGCCGGCGGCGACAAGTTTGACGGGGAACGACCCTACCGGCGCGTCTTTCAGCGCGGAGATGAGCATCAGGCCGCTCGCGGGCGCGCCGGCCATGAGGACGAGCGGTTCGCCATAGACTCCCGGCGGCGCTTCCTGGAACGCGAATCGCACCGGCCCGTTGAAGCCGGAAATCGGCGCAATCTCGCACCGAATTTTGGAGTGGCTCCCGCGGTGCACGCGAATCGTGTCCGGCGCGAAGCGGGCCGTAAAACCGGCCTCGGCGGCGGCGGCGGGCGGCTGGATGGAAAGGCGGTAGCCGAATTCGTCCCCGCCGCGCTCGGTCAGATCGCGCAGGGCAAGGATGTATTCGGTCTCTTTCTTCGCGTCGAACTCGATCCGCGCGTCCGCGGCGGCGGCATCGTCGTTCTGCGCGATCATTTTGCCCGACGCATCCGTGAGACTGAGCAGCGCATCCAAGCGCGAACCGAGCCGGCTGGCGACGACTTCGCAAATCAATTTCTGGTCCGCGCCTGATTTGAATCGAAATCGGTCGATGTCCTTCGGCGTGCCGATGCGGCCGTTGATGACGACGGGAATGGTGACGACGTTGACTTTGTCCGTGGTGTCGTTCGGCTCGGTCTCCAGGAAATCGGGCAGATCGGAGGCCTGGAAGGCGCGGAGGTTGGAATAACCGTTGGGGGTGTTGGCGCGGATTTCCTGGCGGCCCAGCGGCGCGGTGGGCGCGATGCTCAGCGTCATTTTGGTCGTCCCCGCCAGATTGCGGCCCTTCAGCGCGATTTCAACCTGCTTGCCGCGCTGGCCGCCCAGCGGAAAAATTGAATCCAGGTACGGCAGCGCTCCGGCGTAGAGCCGGTAAGTGAAATTGCCGCCGCCCCGGTAGCGATAATCCCGGAGTTGAATGAGGTACTCGCCATCGTCGGGCACGGTGAATTCCAGCAGGCTGTCGAGGCCATTGACATCCTCGCTGCGCGCGAGTTCCTTGCCCGCCGGATTCAAGATCGCCAGCGAAGAGTCCAGGGCCGAACCGCGCCGCTGCGCGTCCACGTCAAAGACCAGTTCCTGTCCGCGGGCCGCCTTGAAACGATAATAATCGACCTGCGCGTCCGCCCCGATGGCGCCGGAGATCGCGGCCGGAAGGGTAATCATCTGCGCCTGCTCCGGGGAATTGTCCGGCTCTTTTTCGCTGATTTCGGGGAACTGTCCGACGTTGAGGAGAAGGGGATTGGAAACGCCGGCGGGGGTGACGACGCGCACCTCGCGCGCTCCGAGCGGCGCGTCCGCCGCGGCCGTAATGCTGGCCACGAGCTTTTTCTCGTCGCGCGGCGGCGGAGACTCCGCCCGCGAGATGCCACCGAGATTCGACTCGATCGTGACCGCGGACTGCGGCGGCACAGGAGGCGGAACATTCGTGGCTGACAATCCAGGCTCGCCGTCAAAAACGAAGCGGGTCACCGATCCCAGGTTTTCGCCGGCGAAAGTCGCCGACACAGTCGTGCCCCGTTGGATCCACTCGATGGAAAGTGAATTGAGCTTGGGAACCGGCTGGGCGATCAAGGAAACCACCGCCCCCAATGTGGCCGCCAGTCCAATGGGGAACGCTTTGATCACACAGACGGCGCGAGATTCTCTGCCCTTATCCGAACAACGCCGAGACCGGTTCGGCCTGCACGAGTTCGCGCGGCTGGTTGAGGTGGTTGAGGACGATGGTGTGCGGATCGATCCCGAGCGCGTGGTACACCGTCGCCAGAATTTGGATCGGGTGCACCGGGTTTTCGGCCGGCGAAGAGGCGGTCGCGTCGGATTTGCCGTAGAGGGCGCCCCGCCGGATGCCCGCGCCGGCGATCAGCGACGTGTAGCAATACGGCCAGTGATCGCGGCCATCGGGCGCGTTGCCGTTGCCGGAAGTGCTGACGCCCAAGCGCGGCGAGCGTCCGAATTCACCAATGGCGATGACCAAAGTCTCCTTCAACATGCCGCGCTGCTCCATGTCTTCGAGCAAGGCGGAAAGACCGCTATCGAGTTTCGGGCAGTGCAGGTTGCGCAGCGGAGCGAAGTTCGCGGCGTGGGTGTCCCAGGCATCCACGGTCGGGTTGCCGTTGGCCACCGCCGGCCAGTTGACCTGCACGAAGCGCGTCCCGGCTTCGATGAGCCGGCGGGCAAGGAGCAAGCCCTGGCCAAAAGTGTGGCGGCCGTAGCGGTCGCGCAGCTTGTCGGGTTCCTGGGCCAGGTCGAAGGCGTTGCGGGCGCGCCCGGAGGAAACCAGGTCGAACGCCTTTCGGTAATAACTATCGAGCGCGTATTTCTCGACCGCCTTCTCCATGTCGGGCATCTGATCTTCGACGCTCTTGAGCAGGGTCGCCCGGCGCTCGAGCCGTTCCTTCGAGACTCCTTTGCGGAGCGTGAGGTCATCGAGCTTAATTTCCTTCGCCGGGTCCTGGTAGAAATAATACGGGTCGTAAGCCGCGCCGAGGAATCCAGCGGTGCCGCCTTTGCCGATCACGTTGCTTTCCTGCAACGGACGCGGGAGCAGGACGAACGGCAGCATCGGCACCTCGGGCGGTTTGAGCCGCGCGATCTGGCAGCCGGCGTGCGGAAAATCGTTCGGCGCCGGCGGTTCAAGCTGGCCGGAGGGAGAGACGCGGTCCGGGGTGTAACCGGTCATCATCTGGTAAATCGCCGCGGTATGATTGAACAGGCCGGCCGGCGTGTAGCTCATGGAACGGATCAGCGTGGCCTTGTCCATCTGCCTGGCGAGCAGCGGCATGACTTCGCTGAGCGAGATGCCCGGCACGATCGACTTGATCGGCTTGAATTCACCGCGCACGTTCGAGGGCGCGTCGGGCTTCGGGTCCCAGATGTCGATGTGGCTCGGGCCGCCCTGGAGGAAAACCAGGATGACCGATTTGGCCCGGCCCCAGCCCGATTTCCCTTTGGCGCTGTCGGGCGCGGAGGAAGCGCTGGCTTGCAAGCGCAGAACGTCGGCCAGGCTCACGCCGAGGATGCCCGCGCCACCGACGCGGAGGAACTCGCGGCGGCTGAAACCGTCGCACGTGCTGCCAGATAGTCCGGGAATCGAGATCATAGTTTTGCTCCTGTGTGAAACTTCACTTCGTTGTCCAATAAATCTTCATCGGCGGTTTGCTATCGGTTAAACAAAAAGGCCGGGCTGTTCAACAAGGCCCAAGCCAAGTCCTGCGCCGCTTCGAGCCGGGGTCCTTTGGAAAGATCGACGCCGGCGACCTCCTTCTCGGTCGGCGGCCGGCTCAGGCACGAGAGATAGATTTCCTCGACGAGTTTCTTGTCGTCTTTCTCCGTCTCCACAAGCTTGGCGAGGGTGCTGTTGGTGGCATCGACCGACTCGCCGATGGTCGTGCCGTTGATCAAGTTCAAGGCGTGCGAAAGGGTGAGGTTGCTCGTCCGCTCGCATTCGCAGGCCGATTGCCGTTTGGGCCGGCCGAAAAGCGCGAGGAAATCGTTTCCCGTGACCACTCCGTCGGGCACTTGCACGGCGCGCATCCCCATGGGGAGGCCGGCGAACTGGACTTTGGCGCCGGTGGCCACCGCGAGGGCATCGACAATTTGCTCCGCGCTCAGGCGCCTCGGCGCGGCGTGCGAGAAGTTGATCGTGTCATCCTCGTTCCATTTGTTCCTGACGATCGACAACTGGTAAGTGCGCGACTGGCAGATCGTCCGCATGAGTTTGCGGATGTCGAAGTCGTTGCGGATGAACTCCGCAGTCAACGCCTCGAGCAGTTCCGGGTTGCTGGGCGGGTTGCTGGCGCGGATGTCGTCCACCGGCTCGATAATGCCGCGGCCCAGGAAGTAACTCCAGACGCGGTTGGCCATCGACTTGCCGAACAGCGGGTTCTCCTTGGAGGTCAGCCAATCCACGAATGGATCGCGACGATCGCCGTCCAGTGGAATCTCGTGGGCCTCGCCAAACGGCACTTTGGGCGCCATCTCCATACCGGTCTTGAGGTGCTTGACCTCGCCACCATCGTATTTGCGATAAATGATCTCCTCGGCGGTCACCACCACCGGGCCGCCGGCCTCAGCGGTAACCACTTCCTTGCCGACGAACCCCTTTTTGATGCCGACGCGCGCAAAGTAAGCGGCCATTTCGTAATACTGGTTCTGCGTCCATTTCTCGAACGGATGATCGTGGCATTTGTTGCAGTTGAACCGCACGCCCAGAAACGTCTGGCTCACGTCCTCGGCCATCTTGCCCGGTTCGCGCAGGACGCGCAGATAATTGGCGGCCGGGTTTTCGTAGCAGCTTCCCTGGGCGGTCAGGAGCGAGCGGACGAATTTGTCCCACGGCGTGTTGCGGGCGACGTTGCGCCGGATCCAATCGCGGTAAAGCCAGACGGCCTTCTGGCCGAGGCTCTCGCTGTTGCATTGGAGGAGGTCGGACCACTTGTTGGCCCAAAACTCGACATAGGCGTTGCTCGCCAGCAACTCGTCGATCAGCTTCTCGCGCTTCTCCTTGTCCGGCGATTTGTCCGCCAGAAAAGCCCGCACTTGTTCGGCTTTTGGCGGCATGCCGGTCAGGTCCAGCGACACGCGGCGGAGGAATTCGGCGTCGGTGCACAAGTCGGACGAAAGAATCTTCATCTTGCGCAACTTGGCGTTGACGTGCTGGTCGATGAAATTGTTTTCGGGAACATCGGCCCACTGGAATCCGCTGCGGTCGCCCATCACGGTCAGCAGTTTGGTGGCATAAATGCCTTCATAACGGATCAAAATCGCGGCTTCACCGCGCCGCAGCCCCCGGGCCACGCCATCCTTCACTTCCGCCACGTCGCCATTGTTGCTGCTGAAGATCGCCTGGCGGGTCACGTCCCGGACCGAGCCGTCGTCATAATGGGCCAAGACCAGCATTTGCTGCGCGCGGCCGGGCAGGTCCATTTCCACTTCCGCGGGAGAAACCTCCAACGAAGTGGCGCGGCCCGCGGCCGGCGCCTCGGGGTGGACTCCCTCGAGGATCCATTGGCGAAGCAGTTTATGCTCGCGCGAGCCGGGCTTGATCGCCTGGCGGCCTTCGTGCGGCACCTCGGCCAGCGGCTTGAGCAGCATGAGGCTGTCGTCCACCGCCACGCGGTTGAACCGCCGGCCCGAGAGATCGTTGATCAGCGCCTGGTAGTCGTAATCCGGATCGTACCCGCGCAGCGAAAGCTTGAACCCGTTCTTGCCTTTGGCCGAGCCGTGGCAGGTGCCGGCATTGCAGCCGGCCTTGCTCATGAGCGGTGCGATGTCGCGCACGAAGCGCACCGGCGGCATCTCGGCGCTCTCGACGGTGACCGGCAATTTGACGTGATGGCCCGCCGCCGAAACGGTGACCTCGGCGACACCTTTCGCTTTGGGACGAATGTATCCCTGGGCATCGACCTCGATGATCGGCGAATCCGATTTCAACACCGCTTGCAACGTGAGGTCGATCGACTTGTCGCCCTCGGTCCTGCCGGAAACCAGGACGCGCCGCTCGTCTCGCCCGTCTTTGAGGGTCAGGGCGGCGGGTTCCAGCTTCAGGGAACGAATAGTGGGCAGAGGCGGGGGCGCGATGGCCGGCGCAGACGGCGACGGACTCCCGGCGGCGCAGCAAAGCGCGCTGATGAAGACGCCCGTCCAGCCCAATTGAAAACCGCGGCGACGATTCATTTCGATTACTCAACTAATAATGACGCTGCAGCGGGCGCCATTATTGAAAAATTTAATGCCCGAAGTTCCTGCTATAGAGTACCGTACACAATTTCCTGGGCCGTGGCAAGGAGTATTCCGGGCTATTTTCGCCGGAATTGGCCCGTCCTGGCGGGTTCCTGATCAGTCCACGGAACGCCCGCAATCGCCAGATCAACCGGGCGCGCCAAAGACCGTGAGGCACCGAACCTCGCAAGGAGCCGGGAGCGGGCCTGGCTTGCGCTCGCCGCGAGGTTACCCGCCGTTATCCCCGACCGCAAAACTCTGCAGGTCCACTCCGGCGTCGCCCAAGGCGCGCACGCAATCGGCGAGGTTTTGGCCGTCCGGTTTGTAGTGGCCGCTGTTATTGTCGATTTTCAGCAGGCGGCCCTGGCTGACGCTGATTTCGCCCGCGCAAATGACCGCGTGGCCGGAAAGATTAGCCTCCCGGCGGCGGCAAAAGGCAAGATTCTTTTGAAAATCCGATCCCGCGGACGTGATCGAAAACCTTCAAAAAATCCTGCTTGACACATTCCCCCATTCATAAGACAAAGGCCATCGTTTTGATGACCCAACCAGTGAACCAATTACCAGATTAAAGGCAGAGTATGGCCAAGAGCAGCAGTCAAAAATTCATCGCGCGGAACCGGGCGCCGCGCGTGCAAATCGAATACGACGTGGAGCTTTACGGGGCGGAGAAGAAGATCGAGTTGCCATTCGTGATGGGAGTGATGGCCGACCTTTCCGGCAAGCCGGCCGAAGCGCTGCCCGCCGTGGCCGACCGCAAATTTCTCGAGATCGACATCGACAATTTCGACGACCGCCTCAAGGCCTGCAAGCCGCGCGTGGCGTTTCAAGTGCCCAACACCCTCACTGGCGAAGGCAACCTGGCCGTCGAGATGAGCTTCGACAACATGGACGACTTTTCTCCGGCCGCGGTGGCCCGCAAAGTGGATGCGCTGAACAAATTGCTCACCGCGCGCACCCAACTGGCCAACCTGCTCACCTACATGGACGGCAAGAGCGGCGCCGAAGAGTTGATCGGCAAATTGCTCAACGATCCGAACTTGATGAAATCGCTGGCGGCAGCGCCCAAGCCGCAGACGACCCCCTCTGAAACCAAATAACCGAGTCGCGTCCTATGGCTATCCCTCCCAATCCCGAAGCTCAATCCCAAGGCGGGGCGGCGGCGCCCGCGGAGTTGAATGAGTTCGAATCGCTCCTGAACAAGGAATTCAAGGCGCGAGACACGCAAAAACAAAGCGCCGTCCAGAACGCCGTCCGCACCCTGGCCGAACAAGCTCTCTCCGCCACCGCCGTCATTTCCGATGATGTGATCAAGTCGATTACGGCCCTAATCGCCGAAATCGACAAAAAGCTCTCGGAGCAGATCAATCTCATCATGCACCACGAGGACTTTAAGGCCCTCGAAGGGACGTGGCGCGGGATGAAGCATCTGGTTTCCAACACCGAGACCGATGAGACCCTCAAAATCCGCGTCCTGAACATCTCCAAGAACGACGTGAAGAGGACTTTGAAGAAATTCGACGGGGTCGCCTTCGACCAAAGCCCGCTCTTCAAGAAACTGTACGAGGATGAGTTCGGTTCGCCGGGCGGCCAGCCGTACGGGGCGCTGATTGGGGACTATTACTTCGATCACTCCCCTGAGGATGTCAAGATGCTGGCGGGCATGGGGCAGGTCGCCGCCGCCATGCACGCGCCCTTCATCAGCGCCGCCGGCCCCAGCCTGATGGGGATGGATTCCTGGCAGGAGCTGGGCAACCCGCGCGACCTCACCAAGATTTTTCAGACGGCCGAATACGCCCCCTGGCGCTCACTGCGCGACTCGGAGGACGCCAAATATATCGGCCTGACCGCGCCCCGTTTTCTCTCACGCCTGCCGTACGGCTCCAAGACCGCGCCCGTAGAAGATTTCGATTTTGAAGAAGACACCGAAGGAGCCGACCATAATAAGTACGTCTGGTCCAATGCCGCCTACGCGATGGGCACCAACATCACCCGGGCCTTCAAGATGTATGGCTGGTGCGCGCGAATTCGCGGGGCGGAAAGCGGCGGCATGGTCGAAGGCCTGCCGTGCCACACGTTCCCAACGGACGACGGCGGCGTGGACATGAAGTGCCCCACGGAAATTGCGATCACCGACCGCCGGGAGGCCGAACTGGCCAAGAACGGGCTGATGCCGTTGTCACACTGGAAAAACACCGACTATGCGGTGTTCGTAGGCGCCCAATCGCTGAACAAACCGACCGTCTATGACGATGCGGACGCCACGGCCAACGCCAATCTGGCGGCCCGGTTGCCCTACCTGTTTGCGACCTGCCGGTTCGCCCATTACCTCAAGTGCATGGTCCGGGACAAGATCGGGTCGTTCAAGGAGCGGGAGGACATGCAAGTTTGGCTCAACAAATGGATCATGCAGTACGCCTGCGATTCAAAATCTCCGGAGGAAGTCAAAGCCCGTTACCCGTTGGCGGAAGCGTCCGTGGTGGTGGAGGAAGTCAAAGGCAACCCAGGTTATTACAGCTCGAAGTTTTACCTCCGTCCGCACTACCAGCTCGAAGGGCTTACCGTCTCCTTGCGGCTGGTGTCAAAACTTCCGTCAGCGAAGGGGGGCAAATAAGGAAGAAGTTTTCGGTTTGAATGATCCGCGAGACTGTGCCGGTCGCGGGTCAGGGTCGTGACACCATAACATCCCGGATACGGGGCACAAGTATCCATAACAAAGTAGAAAGAGCAGAGACAAAGTATGGCAACAGACTACTTCCTCAAACTCGATGGGATCGAAGGCGAGAGCCATGACAACAAGCACAAGAATGAGATCGACCTGGTTTCCTGGAGCTGGGGGGAATCCCAATCCGGTTCGTCGGCCGAAGGGGGCGGCGGCGGCGCCGGCAAAGTATCGATGCAGGATTTCTCCTTCAGCATGAAGATCAACAAGGCCAGTCCCAAGCTGCTGCTCAACTGCGCCAACGGCGATCACGTCAAGAGCGCCCTGTTGACTTGCCGCAAAGCGGGCAAGGAACAGCAGGAGTACTTGAAAATCACTTTCAGCGACCTGCTGGTCACCTCCTTCAACACCGGCGGTTCGCACCAGGATGAGGTCCCGACCGATCGCGTCACGCTCAACTTCTCAAAAATCCAATACGTGTACGCGCCGCAAACCGAGAAAGGCAGTCTCGGCACCGCCATCCCCGTCGGCTGGAACTTGAAAGAGAACGTGGCGTGCTAGGGTTGGCCGCGCCCGTTTCAACCTGCGTTTGAAACCGTTCATTTCGTGCCTTGCCGGCTCGCGGCAGGGCACGAAATAATTTTTTATGAAAGCGGAAGAGCTTATCCAGGCCGGACGCCTGGATGAGGCGTTGTCGAGCCTCCAGGAGGCGGTGCGCAACAACCCCGCTGACGCGCGCCTGCGCGTCTTCCTCTTCCAGCTCTTTTGCGTGCTCGGCCGCTGGGACCGAGCCCTCAATCAGCTTCAGGTGCTGGCCGACCTCAACGCGGAGACGATGCTCCTGGCGCAGATCTTCCGGCCCGTCATCAATTGCGAAGTGCTGCGGGGCGAAATCTTTGACGGGAAACGCACGCCGATTATCTTCGGCGAGCCGATGGAATGGGTCGGTCTGCTCGTGCAAGCCAATGAGCTGGCCGCCAAGGCCAAATTCAAGGCGGCGCGAGAACTGCGCGACCAGGCCTTCGAGGCCGCGCCGGCCACCCCGGGCAAACTCAACGATCAGCCCTTCGAATGGCTCGCCGACGCCGACTCCCGCCTCGGGCCGATCCTGGAGGTCATTCTGGAAGGAAAGTATTATTGGGTCCCGTTTTCCCGGATCAGACGGATCGAAATCGAGAAGCCGACGGACCTGCGCGACCTCGTCTGGACCCCGGCGCAATTCGTCTGGACCAATGGCGGCCAGGTTACCGGCCACATCCCGACCCGTTACACCAAAACCGAAGGCTCCACGGACGGCCAGCTTCGGCTGGCCCGGAAAACGGAGTGGGCCGAACACGACGGGGACTATGCCATCGGCCTCGGACAGCGCCTCCTGGCGACCGACGCTGGCGAGCACGCGTTGCTCGAATGCAAGACGATTGAGCCCTGTCTGCTGGATCGTCTGACCGATGACGAGCCGAAGATCACCCAGGAAAGCCGCAACCAGCGGGTCATCTCCGCCCAGCGTTACCGGCGGGGCGTGCTGCGCGACCTGGAGTGGCTCTTCAATGCCAGCGCCCATCTGCCCGAGGAAGGCAGCGAGCGGTTCCGGCTGCGTGATTTTGCCGAGGCGTTCCAATCCGTCATCAACTACGGCACCCGCCATCTTTGCGGGCTGACGGCCCCCAACATGCTTGAATTGGAGCGTCAATTGGCCGAGGCCATCCAGCTTTTCGAACCGCGCATCCTGCCCCGTTCCTTCACGGTCAAAGCCACGATGGAGCGCAATTTGATCTCCTTCGAGCTGCAGGGCGAGTTGTGGGCCAACCCGGTGCCCGAACGGCTGTTCATCAAAACCAAGATCGATTTGGAAACCGGCCAATGCGCTTTGGGAGACGGCGGCGATGGATGAGCGGCTCCTGGATCATTACAACAACGAACTGCGCCACCTGCGGGAGACGGCGGGGGAGTTCGCGCGCGAGTTTCCCAAAATCGCCGGCCGCCTCGCGCTGGACAAGGACGCCCGGGAGGTCTGCCCGGACCCTTACGTCGAGCGCCTGCTCGAAGGTTTTGCCTGGCTGGCGGCGCGAATTCATTTAAAACTCGACGCCGAATTCCCGCGCTTCACTCAGTCGCTGCTCGAAACGGTCTATCCGCATTACCTCTCGCCGATCCCGTCGATGACGGTGGTGCGCTTTGATCCGGAGGAACAGGACACGGCGCTGGCCGCGGGCGTGGTGGTTCCGCGCGGCACGTTGCTGCGGAGCAACATTGGCAAAGGGGAACGCACGGCCTGCACGTTTCAAACCGCGCACGAGGTCCGCCTGCTGCCCCTCCGCCTGGCCGAAGCGCGCTACTTCACGCGTGACGTTTCGGAACTGAATTTGCCCGCGGAACTGCGCGCCAAGGCGGCCATCCGGATTCGTCTGCAGGTCACCGCCGGGGTGCCGCTCCCCGAAGTGGGTCTGGATCCGGTCACGTTTTTCCTGCGCGGCGCGGATGAACTGCCGGCGTTGATTTACGAACAAATTTTTGCCCGCAAAGCCGGGCTAGTGGTCCAATCCGCCGCTGAACGAGGGAAAACCCTGGCCACGCTGCCCGCGGCGAACATCCGCCGCGTCGGCTTCAGCGACCAGGAGGCGTTGCTGCCCCCCAGCCCGCGCAGCTTTGAAGGCTACCGCCTGGTGCGGGAATACTTCGCCTTCCCGCAACGCTTCCTGTTTTTCGAAGTGGCGGGTTTGGCCGAAGCGGTCAAGCGCTGCCCGGGTGATTCCCTGGACCTGGTGATCGCGCTGAAGGAACAGGACACCCGCCTGGAAGGCCGCCTCGACAAGTCGTTTTTTGAGCTCTTCTGCGCCCCCGCGATCAACTTGTTTTCCAAGCAACTGGATCGCATTTCCCTCTCGGACCGCTTCGCGGAGTTTCACGTGGTGGCGGACCGGAACCGGCCGCTGGACTTTGAAACTTTTGAACTGCAAAACGTGACCGGCTTTGGCGCGCTGGCGGGCGAGGAGCAGGAATATCGCCCATTCTTTCTGGCCAAGGACACCGACGTGAGCGCCGGCGCGTTTTACACGACCAACCGGGTGCCCCGCGTCCTGACGGCCCGGGAAAAGCAGTTCGGCCAGAAGTCCGCGTATTCGGGCACGGAGGTTTATTTGTCGCTCGTGGATGCGGCCTGCGCCCCGTATCGCTCCAGCTTGCGGCAACTGGGGATCAAGGCGCTATGCACGAACCGGCACTTGCCGATCCAGATGGCCAAAGGGATCGGGCGGACCGATTTCACGATGGACCTCAGCGCTCCGGTCGCGTCGATCCGCTGCCTGAGCGGCCCGACGCTGCCGCGGCCCTCCCAGGCCGAAGGCCGCTTTTCCTGGCGGCTGGTCAGCCATCTATCGCTCAATTACCTCTCGCTGCTCGACGCCCGCGGCGAGGATGGCGCGGTGGCGTTGCGGGAGATCTTGAAGCTCTACACCGATCCGAATGACCGCCAGATTGCCAAGCAAATTGAAGGCCTCCTCTCCGTGCGGTCCAGTCCGGTGGTGCGCCGCGTGAAAACGCCGGGGCCGATCACCTTCGCCCGGGGCCTGGAAATCGTGCTGAACTTTGACGAGCCGGCCTACGAAGGCACCGGCGTCTTCCTCCTGGGCGGGGTGCTCGAGCAGTTTTTTGCGAAGTATGTCTCCCTTAATTCCTTCACCGAAACCATTATCAAAACCCAGCAACGCGGGGAAATCATCCGATGGCCGGCACAGATGGGCAAACGCCAGATAATCTGATCGCGCAACTGGAGCAGCGTCCGTTCGCCTTCGATTTTTTCCGCGCCGTCCGGCTCTTGCAATCCGCCTACCCGGACCGCCCGCGCATCGGTTATTCGCTTTCGCCGGGGCAGGACCCGGTTCGGTTCGCGCAGAATCCCTCGCTCGTCTTCGCCCCTTCGACCATCGAGGCGCTGCGCCACGCGCCGCCCGCCGAGTTTCCCACGCTGTTCGTCAATCATTTCGGCTTGCTGGGACCCAACGGGCCGCTGCCGCCGCATCTGACCGACTATGCGCACGAACGGCAGCACAATTTCGGGGACAACACCCTCACCGCCTTTTGCAACGTCTTTCACCACCGCCTGATCTCCTTCTTCTTCCGCGCCTGGGCGGCGAACCAAAAGGCCGTGGACCTGGACCGGCCGCGGGACCAGCGCTACGCGACCTATGTGGGGAGCCTGTTCGGGATCGGCATGGAGTCGTTGCAGGACCGCGATGAAGTTTCGGACTGGGCCAAGCTTTATTTCGCCGGCCGGCTCGCCTGCCAGACCCGCAATGCCGAGGGCCTCGAAGCCATCCTGCAGGAATATTTCGAGATCAAGGCGGAAGTCCACACCTTTGTCGGCCGCTGGCTGGACCTGCCGGCCGACAGCGTCTGCCGGCTTGGGGAGTCGCCGGAGACCGGCAGCCTGGGCCTGACGACGATCCTCGGAGCGCGCTTCTGGGAATGCCAGCTCAACTTCCGCATCCGGCTCGGCCCGATGAAGCGGGCCGATTACCAGCGGATGTTGCCGGGCGGCGAGGCGTTCCAACGGCTCAAGTACTGGGTGCGGAACTATTGCGGCGAACATTTTTTCTGGGACGTCCAACTGGTGCTGGAGGCCGCGGAAGTTCCGGCGACCCGCCTCGGCGCCGCCGGCCGGCTGGGCTGGGACACCTGGCTCAAGACCCAGCCGTTCACACGGGACGCGGACGATCTGATTTTGAACCCGCCGAAAAATTGAGGATTGCTTGCGGCGCGACGCCGTTCCAAAATTGAAACCACCGAAACAAAGACGACATCATGGCTGAGATCAAACGGGCAACGCTCTTCGGCAAACTCAACAGTTTGGGCTACAAGACGATTGAAAGCGCGACGGTCTTTTGCAAGATGCGCGGCAATCCGTACGTCGAAACCGTCCACTGGCTGCACCAATTGCTGCAACTGCCCGATTCGGACGTCCACCGCATCATCAAGCATTTTCAACTCGATCCCTCGCGCCTGGCGACCGACCTCATCGGCGCGCTGGACAAGCTGCCGCGCGGCGCGACCGCGATCTCCGACTTTTCGCCGCACATCGAAGCCGCGGTGGAGCGGGGCTGGGTGTTCGGCTCGCTCCTCTTCGGGGAATACCAGGTCCGAACCGGCTATCTGATCGTCGGCTTCCTCAAAAGTGAAAATCTGCGCAACGTGTTCCTGGGACTCTCGCGCGAGTTCGCCAAGATCAAACTCGAAGCGTTGACCGATGAGTTCGCGAAGATCGTGGGCGGCTCCCCGGAGGACGCCCTCCGCGCCAGCGATGGCTCCGGGCTGAGCGCCGGCGCCGCCCCGGGGGAAACCAGCGGGGCGATTGCCCCCGCGGCGATGGGCAAACAAGAGGCGCTGGCCCGCTTCTCCGTCGATCTCACCGAGAAGGCCCGCAAAGGCGAACTGGACCCGATCGTCGGGCGCGACGAGGAAATCCGCCAGATCGTGGACATCCTCATGCGCCGCCGCCAGAACAACCCCTTGCTCACCGGCGAAGCCGGCGTGGGCAAGACCGCGGTGGTCGAAGGCTTTGCTCTGCGCATCGTCGCCGGCGACGTTCCGCCGGCGATCAAGGACGTCTCCCTCCGCACGCTCGATATCGGCTTGCTGCAAGCCGGGGCGAGCATGAAAGGCGAATTCGAACAGCGCCTCCGCTCGGTCATCGAGGAAGTCCAGCAATCGCCCAAGCCGATCATTCTGTTCATTGACGAAGTCCACACCCTGATCGGGGCCGGTGGCGCGGCCGGCACGGGCGACGCCGCCAACCTGCTTAAGCCGGCGCTGGCCCGCGGCACGCTCCGCACGGTCGCCGCGACGACGTGGGACGAATACAAGAAACACATTGAAAAAGACCCGGCGCTGACCCGCCGTTTCCAAGTGGTCAAAATCGAGGAGCCTTCCGAAGAGAAGGCGATCCTGATGATGCGCGGCATCGTGGCGCCGCTGGAGAAGCACCACAAAGTGCAAATCCTGGACGAAGCGATCGAGGCCGCGGTGCGCCTGTCGCACCGTTACATTCCGGCCCGCCAGTTGCCCGACAAATCGGTGAGCCTCATCGACACCGCTTGCGCCCGCGTGGCCGTGAGCCAGCACGCCGTGCCCGCCGAAGTGGACGATTGCCGGCGGCGGATTCAGGCGCTCGAAACGGAGGAGGAGATTTTGAACCGCGAAACCCGCGTCGGCCTGGACCACAAGGTCCGCGTGAATGAAATCACCGAGAAGCTGGCGACGGAGCGGGGCGGGCTGGCCGAGCTGGAAAAGCATTGGAAGGAAGAACAGGCGCTGGTCGGCAAAATCCTGGAACTCCGCGCCAAGCTGCGCGCCGCCGGCTCAACCATCGAAGCGCGTCCGGTCGCGATGAAGCCAGGGATGGCAGCGGACAAGAAGGACGCCCTGACCACCGAACAGCGCGACGCGCTGCTGGCGGAATTGAAACCGTTGCAGGAAAAGCTCGCGGCCTTCCAGGGGGAAAGCCCGCTGATTTTTCCGAGTGTCGATCAAAACGCCATCGCCGGCGTGGTCGCCGATTGGACCGGCATTCCGGTCGGCCGGATGGTGAAGAACGAAATCGAGCAAGTCCTCAAGCTGGCCGACCACCTCGAACGCCGGGTCATCGGCCAGCGCCACGCCCTCGAGACGATCGCCCGGCGGATTCAAACCAGCCGCGCCCGCCTCGACAATCCGAACCGCCCCATCGGCGTGTTCATGCTCGTTGGCCCCAGCGGCACGGGCAAAACCGAAACCGCCCTCACGCTGGCCGAGACCTTGTACGGCGGCGAACACAATTTGATCACCATCAACATGTCGGAGTTTCAGGAGGCCCACACGGTCAGCACGCTCAAAGGGTCGCCGCCCGGCTACGTGGGTTACGGCGAGGGCGGCGTGCTCACCGAGGCGGTGCGCCGGCGCCCGTACAGCGTGGTGCTGCTCGATGAGGTGGAAAAGGCGCATCCCGACGTGCACGAGATTTTCTTCCAGGTGTTTGACAAGGGCTGGATGGAGGACGGGGAAGGCCGGTCGATTGATTTCAAAAACACGGTGATTATCCTGACGAGCAACGCCGCGCAGGAGGTCATCGTCAACATGTGCAAGGACCCGGAGTTGACCCCCAACGCCGAAGGGCTGGAGAAGGCGATGCGCGGTCCGCTGGTGAAGGTCTTCCCCGACGCCTTGCTCAACCGCCTGGTGGTGGTGCCGTTTTACCCGATCAGCAAGGAAATGCTGCGCACCATCATCAAGCTGAACCTTTCGCGGGTGGAGAAGCGCGTGCAACAGAACCACAAGGTGCCGTTCACTTTCGAGGCGAGCGTGCCCGAGTTGATCGCCAACCGTTGCACCGAGCTGGAACGCGGCGCGCGGATGGTGGACGCGCTGATCACCAACACGCTCTTGCCGGAGATCGGCCGGGAGTTTCTCACGCGCCTGCTCAACGGCGGGGCGATCCAGCGCGTGCACGTGAGCGTGGCGGAGAACAACTTCGCGTTCGCGTTTGATTGAGGCCCCCCGTGACGCCGCCCGCCGATTCCATGGCTGCACCAAGCTCTCCATCCTCTCCCCGCGAGGAACGAGTGGGGAGAGGACCGAGGAGAGGGGAAACCAATAAAAACGCACCTCCTCTCCCCAGCCCTCTCCTCCATCCGATGGAGGAGAGGGAGAAATCGAGGAGCTTGACGCCGCCCTGCACCGATCCGATGGCCGCGGATAACCGCTTGAAACTACGGGCGCCAATTGCGAGCGTTGCGGACGCGCCGGGTTGAACCATGGGCCTGACACAAGCAAATCGTTTTGCCGCCATCGACACGCCGCTGGGCGCGGATGTGTTGGTGCTCAAAAGCTTTTCCTTTCGCGAACAACTGGGCCGGCTCTTCCTGATGGAGCTGGAGTTGCTCAGCGAGGATCCCAACATCGACTTCGACGACATCGTCGGCGAAAAGGTGACCGTGCGGCTGGTGCTGGCGGACGACAAGACGCGTTACTTTAACGGCTACATCAGCCGTTTCGTGCAGACCGCGCCGGAAGGCAAGCACGCCCGTTACCGCGCCACGATGGTGCCCTGGCTCTGGTTTCTGACCCGGACGGCAGATTGCCGGATTTTCCAGAAATCGATGCCTGAACCGCCGGACAAGATGACCGTGCCGGGCATCATCAAGAAAGTGTTCAAGGACCTCGGATTCGAAGACGTGAAGGATGATGGGCTGACCCAAACCTACGACGAGTGGGAATATTGCGTGCAGTATCGGGAGACGGACTTCAATTTCGTCAGCCGCCTCATGGAACAGGAGGGGATTTACTATTTTTTCACGCACGAAGACGGCAAGCACACCCTGGTGCTCGCCGATTCGATCAGCGCCCACGAAACTTTCCCCGGCTACGATAAGATCATGTACCATGCGGGGACCGAGGGAGTCACGGATCGCGAGTGCCTCAGCGACTGGGTCGTGGAAATGGAGGTCCAGCCGGGGACTTACGCGTTGAATGATTTTGACTTCGAAAAGCCGAAGAAGGCATTGCTGGCCAAATCCAACATCGAGCGCGAACACGCGGAGGCCGATTACGAAATGTACGATTATCCGGGCGAATACCTCGAACACAATGAAGGCGAAGCCTATGCCAAAGTGCGGATCGAGGAACTCCAGACGCAGCATGAAGTTTTGCACGGGGAATCTTCCGCTCGCGGCCTCAGCGCCGGGTTCACCTTCACGCTCGAAGACCACCCGCGCGACGACCAAAACCGCGAATACCTCATCACCTCGACTTCGATCGAGGTGGTGTCCGACGTGTTTACGACTTCGGGCGACAGCGACACCGATTCTTTCGATTGCAGTCTCACGGCGATTGATTCGCAAACCCCGTTTCGCCCGGCGCGCATCACCCCCCGGCCGTTGATCCAGGGACCGCAAACGGCCATCGTGGTCGGGCCGAAAGGCGACGAGATTTACACCGACAAACACGCCCGCGTAAAAGTTCAATTCCATTGGGACCGCTACGGCAAGTCGGATGAGAATTCCTCCTGCTGGATTCGCGTCTCCCAGTCCAACGCCGGCAAGAGCTGGGGTTCCATGATCACCCCGCGCATCGGCCAGGAAGTGATCATCGAGTTTCTGGAAGGCGACCCGGACCGGCCCATCATCACCGGCCGGGTTTATAACGGCGATCAGCCCCCGCCGTATGCCGGCGGCCAGGGCGTCGTCAGCGGACTGAAATCCAACACCCACAAGGGCAAAGGCTACAACGAGATGTCGATGGACGACACGGCCGGCAAGGAGAAGATCACGATTCACGGCCAGTACGACATGAATACGACCGTCGAGCACGATCAGACCACGACGGTCCACAACAACCGCACCGATAAGATCGACGTCGATGATTCGGAAACCGTCGGCGCCAACCAGAAGGGCACGGTCGGGGGGAATCAAACCCTTGCGGTGGCGAAGGACCGAACGCGCACGGTTGGCAAGAACGAAAAGGTGAGCGTAGCCCTGACACGGACCCATTCGGTGGGCGTGAATGAGGCGATCAATGTCGGTGCGGCGCAGGAGATCACCGTGGGCGCCGTGCAAACCATCACCGTGGGCGCCAACCAGGCGACGACCGTCGGCGCCAAACAGAGCAACACCATCGGCGCCAGTCAGGCCAACACCATTGCCAAAGATCGTTCCACCACGGTTGGCGCGAATGACACTTTATCGGTCGCCAAAAAACTTGCCATCGACGCGGGCGAGGAGATCATGATCAAGACCGGCGACGCCAGCATCCACATGAAAAAAGACGGAACCATCGCTATCAAGGGCAAGGACATTTCTCTCACCGGCTCCGGGAAAATCTCCGTCAAGGCCGACAGTGATGTCACGATAAAAGGGAGCAAGATCGCCGCGAATTGAAATCGCTGGGATCAGCGGAACAGCTTTATGCAGAATCAAACGAGTGAAACAGTGCTTGAGCCAGCTATTGAGCGCAATGCCGCCAATGCGTTGAAAGCGCAGGCGGGCGAATCGTCGCCGGGTGTCGCCGCGGGCATGGCATTGCACACGGGCTGGGAAGTGGTCGTTGGCACGATTGTTGGAATGATGAATTCAGCCGAGCCTCTCGTCACTTATCCACGCAGCGAAGGCGGTTCGCCGGTGAAAGCCCGGACACTGGTGGCAATTTGCGAGAAGGCGGTTGGACAGCAGGCGGTGCTGGCGTTTGAAGAAGGCGACATCGCGCGTCCAATTGTGCTTGGGTTAGTCAGGACGGCAGAGCCTACCGGCAGGAACGTAACCATCGAGGCGGATGGAGATAGATTTGTGGTCAACGCCGAACGGGAGATTGAATTGCGCTGTGGTGAAGCGAGCATCACGCTAACGCGCGCCGGGAAGGTGCTCATAAAAGGCGAGTATATATTGACCAGGGCAAAAGGGTTGAATCGGATCAAGGGTGCTGCGGTGTCAATCAACTGAGCCTTCACTGAACCTATGTGGGCTTTGGACAATCGCACCCCGTTTGCCGCGGACCGTTCCTGGGTTCGCGATCGTGATGGGGCGGAGGTGTGGCTGGTGGCTGTCAAGGGCACGTTTGATATCAGCGCCGACGGCACAACCAAGGTGGCCGAGAAGCAACAGGAGGTTTGCCTGGCACCCAAGTATTCTGGTGAACCAGCCCAATCCAGCCTGCTCTACGACGCTGATCTGCCTCGAACCAAGGTCACTGCCGATATCGTTATCAATGGTCATGCCTATGCCCCTGGTGGTGAACCAACAACTTCTGTGGAAGTGGCGTTTCGCGTGGGTGAAGTCATGAAGTCTCTCCGCGTCACGGGGGATAGGTTCTGGAAACGCGGGCTGTTTGGTGTGCGGCTGAGTAGGGCGGCCCCATTCGTCAAAATGCCTATAACGTACGAACGCGCGTTTGGGGGGACCGACTTGAAGGCGGAAAACTCCAAGAAGCACACTTGGGACCAGCGCAATCCGATTGGGACCGGCTGGGTCAGTAACGCCAGACAATTGATTGGGCAGCGGGCGCCCAACATTGAGGAGTCCGGTTCCCGAATGAGCGGTTTGGGACGCAAACCACGGCCTGCGGGCTTCGGCCCAATTCCCGGCCATTGGTCTCCAAGAGTTGAGTTGGCCGGGACTTGTGATGCGAAATGGGAGGCGGAACGCGCACCTTTGCTTCCGGATGATTTTGATGATCGATTCTACCAGTGCGCCCCTCCTGACCAGCAATCTCCACAATTCCTCAAAGGAGGCGAGACGGTTGGCCTGAAGAACCTTACTTCAGGCGGTGCGCTGGTCTTTGCGCTTCCCCGCATCGTTCTTGGCTTCGAAACTGATTTTGGGGTGGAACAAGTCAACCACCGGGCGAATCTGCACACGGTCATTTTGGAGCCGGACGTGCCCCGTGTCCTGATGGTCTGGCACACGGCCCTCTCATGCCATCCCAAAGTTACCAAGCTGAAGAAAACCACGATCATTCAGAAGACCCTGCTCTCGCGGCCCGGTCATGCCGCGGAAGAAGCTGATTCTCTGAGCGAGGCTATCGCATAGCGGTAGGATCATGCCCCCCTTAACTGATCGAAAACCGTCCGTATGCATCGTCGGTGTTGGTGCGCAAACTGCCGTCGGGCTTACGGCGCCTGCGGCGGCCGCGGCCGTGCGCGCCGGGATTTCCGGCTTTGGCGAGCACCCGTTCATGATTGATCGGCAGGGCGAGCCGATGATTGTGGCGCGGGTCCCGTCCGCCGATGACTTGTCCGGCTGCGACCGGTTTTTGCGGTTGTCGGCTCAGCCGGCACGTGAAGCGCTGGCTCCGGTGGAAGGGCATCGGCGCGAGGTCGGAGCCATTCCACTCTTCCTTGGCCTGCCACCGCAGCGTCCCGGCCGGCCCGCGGACTTGGAAAGACACTTCGCAGATTTGTTCCGCCGTGATATTGGCGCGGCTTCGGTCGAATGCATCTCCACCGGCCACGCAGCCGGATCGATGGCATTGGAGGCGGCCTCGCGCAAGGTGCTCGCCAATCCGGCAAGTTTCTGCCTGGCCGGCGGGTTTGACTCCTATTTGGAACCGGAAACCCTCGAATGGCTGGAGGGGAACGACCAGTTGCACGGTGGCGATAATGCCTACGGGTTCGTTCCTGGAGAAGCAGCCGGATTCTGTCTGCTTTGTTCCGAACAAGTCGCTGAACGCTTCGGCCTCCGCGTTCTAGCGCGCATGCGGACGGCGGCCACGGCTAGCGAGAAAAACCTTATCAAGACCGAGAGCGTATGCCTTGGCAAAGGGTTGACAGAGGCGTTTCAAAAGGTCCTCGCCGAACTTCCATCCGCAACGGACCAGATTGACCACAGCATTTGTGACATGAATGGGGAACCCTACCGGGCGGATGAATACGGTTTTGCGGTTTCACGGCTTGCGAAGCGTTTCGTCAATGCTTCCGATTTTGTGGCGCCGGCGGATTGCTGGGGCGACGTGGGCGCGGCTTCCGGCCCATTGTTTGTCAGCCTGCTCGTGGCGGCCGGCCAGCGAGGTTATGCGAGGGCGACGCATAATTTGGTGTGGACCAGTTCCGAGAGCGGCGAGCGCTGCGCCGCCATTCTGCACCATGCGGATCCGACCAGAAACTAGCAATGCCTGTTAGCATCCAAATAAACGGCAAATCCAGCTCAAACTCGCTGGTGCACAAAGGCAGCAACGCAATCGCGACCAACACCGTGCCTGATGTCTGCAAAACACCAAGCCCCGCCGGACCGGTGCCGATTCCGTATCCTGTCATCGTTTCGATGTCCAGCGACCTGGCCAACGGCAGCACCACGGTGAAAGCCGACGGCGGCAATATGATTGCCATCAAGGATTGCGAGTTCAGCAAGTGTACCGGGGACGAGGCGGGCACGGCTGGTGGGGTAGTGTCGAGCACTTTCGGGAAAGAGGCCAAGTTCATCTTGTATTCCTTCGACGTAAAGATTGACGGCGGCAATGCCTGTCGTCTGGCTGACAAGATGACGATGAATCATCAGAACACGATGTGCTTGGCGGGAGTGGTTCAAGTGCCGGTTCCAGCCACAGGCGAGCCGAAAGATGTTGTGTGTTGCGTGATCGAACGCTGCGACCGGAAGCACTACGATGTCGCAGGCGCCAAATCCCCTTGTACCAAGTTGGGCGAGGAAAAGCATAAGTGCGTTGAGAATTCGCTCAAGGACGATCCTCGATTCAAGACCGAAGTCTCCTACAACATGCTGAAGGACCCGCCAGAGGCCATTTTGCTGAGCAACGGAGCGCCCGCGCACAAGCGGTCGGCGGAATATATCATGGAATACTATTACGGCAGTCCCAAGCCGGAGGGTTCGGTGCGGCGCCCCGATGTGTCCACCAGCATGAAACAACCGATGGAGATCTACGACGCGAAATTCCCTTGTTCAGACAAGGTAAAGGGTGGGAAAACCAGCGGGAGAATGGACTCTGATATGTCCCGGTCCGGGACAAGCATGATGAAAGACGACCAGCGGGATTCGTACGAGAAGATCGCTGGAGACAAGGACGAAGGAGCAAAAGTCGAAGCACTTTCCCCGGGTGACTGCAAAGGCAGTTGCGAGAAATGTGAATAGTCAGCGCACGATTATGTTAACCACCAAGGATCTGCAGGCGTTGGAAGTGAAAGCACCGGACGGGGCTCGAATCGTAAGCGTCGGCGTCAACCTATGCCTGTACATTGAAGAACCGTTTGAGGAAATATCCGATGCAGTCCTTTCGGTCTTCGAAGGGTATTTAGAGATTTGCCCGCGAGAACGGATGGCATGGTACTTGACAAACTCGATGGAGAAGCACGAACAGGTCACAAAGAGAACCTTCGGAATTCCCAAGACGTGGCTGCGGTCGGAAAAGAAATCCAAGCAATTGATGACCTACGAAATCAAAGACGCCGTTTCCAAATACCATTCTGACACGGCAAACTGGAAGTTTCGATTTGTCAGCCGCTCTCGCGATAGCGGCTTGTTTCCAAAGCGAGCCAACCTAATCGAGGCCTTGTTTCCATGCGAGTATGGGGAGGATCACCTCAAGACGTTTTACGGATTCGTGGAGAAGGCCTGCAATCAGCTTCCGTTTTTGTCGGGCCACGCGGGTTACACGTTGGAGGTATCCAGGTACTATCAGAACCGGGGGGCTTACGACAATGCGCTGGCGCTGGGCATGCGCTACAAGGAATTGGACATATCCGAACCGGAGTTCGCGCTGGCGGTCAAGAAACATGGCGGCATCAAGGGTGTCAATTGGCTGACGATCCTGGGACGTGCTTTCGTTGAGCGCATCACTGCGCGTGAGCGCAAAAGCACGAGAGACCTCGTATTCAAAGAAGCAACTGGTGGACTTATTGTTCAAGCGGGTGAGCGACCTGCGGTTGCAGACGGAAATCGGGCGGAGGCGGTTGCCGCTTATCGTGAATCCTATGATCTGGTGAAACAGTTTATTGTTTCGAAACCCGTTCCATTGGAACTCACAGGGGGGTTTGAACGGCAGATGGAAAGGACACGTCAGTGGATCCACAGGTTCGCCAGAAATGAATGACGTGTTCAGAGAGGTCGTGGTTGATATCCCTGACCGGCCCGTGGTATCGGCGCACGTCCGCGTGCTTGCGATCGAAGGGCGCTTTAAAGTCCAGTTGGTGGACGAGGCGCTTCACAATTGGAGCGGGCTGGTCGCGCGTGGCGCCTTTTGCGCCAGCAACAGCCCGCCAGAGAGCGCAGCGATTTCCATCAGCGCCGTCGAAAAAGGTGAAAGTGACGGCTACCGCTGGGCTGTCCAATTGGAGAACTGCGACAACCGATGCCTTATCGTGCTCGCGAACATGCTGTTGGGTCGGACGTTCCAGCAGCAAGCCACCGCGGAGGGTGTATCATCGGAGAAATTGTGGTGCCGGAGGATCACGATCGAGCTTTCAGTGGGGGAAGGAGAGCGGAAGCGGTATGATTTCCGGGAGTTCAACACGTTTGTTGAGGACATGTACCCGGATCTGGCGAATGTGATGCGATCACAAGTATGTTTCGAGGGCAGCGGGCCGCCTCGCTCCTTTCGCAGAATGCTGGTCGAATTCCACACCGCCTTGGCGGAAGCCCGATTTGATATGCTGGCGGAGACCGCCAGCTTATGGCGTAAGGTTCTCACAGATGGTTACCCAAACACCATCGAGGATCTCTATAACGGCGATTGCTCCATCGAGGGGATCACTGTCGATCTCTGCGACGACTGCGCCTTGCAGGTGAAAGTGGAGAGGTTCGGAGGGATGGAATCCGCGTGGAACCCGTTGATCAATTTGCTCGGAGGCATTCGTGGCGACATCGCGCGGCTCAGAATTTTTTAGGGATGTTCACCGCCTTGTGGTAGGCGTGGCGGCCCCGGATATTGGGAGCAGAATCAGAAGGCGTCCGGATGAAATTCGCTCCCAGAGCAAACCAGCGAATGAGTTATGATAGCAGCCGTAGTGACACAGCACGTCAGCGAGGCGTCCGGCCTCTGGCTATTGCGCCGCCTGGCGATCACTTCGCCACATTGCGGCCTCCCCGAGCTTGACAAGCTGGATCGGAGAGTGGAGGCGAATCTCGACGGATTGCGCATTGCGGGTGACGGCGGCTGGAGGTTTTCCGAAGCACAGTTGGCCACCAACGAGGAGGGGGATGTCTTCGCCGCAGGAGTGATCGCATTTGAATCGGCCGGGCCTGAACAAATCGCGAAGACGTTTTCCGTCGTGGAGGAAGAGCCGAAGACGGTGGATGGTTTGGTTTCCGCATTGGGCTGGCTTTCGGTCGAGCAGGCGCAGACGCACATTCAAAATTTGCTGCGGAGCGACAAACCGGTTCATCAGCGTGTTGGAATTGCCGCCGCCGCGATTCACCGACGTCATCCAGGCCAGGCGCTTTCTGTGGCTGTTCGAGCGGAGGACCTCCGGCTGCGCGCGCGCGCACTGAAAGCCGCGGGGGAGCTTCAAGACAAAGCCCTCGTCCGCGAGGTGACTGAGGCCCTTGCACATGCCGACCCGGGATGCCGCTTTGCGGCGGCGTGGGCCGGGGTGTTGCTCGGCCTTTCCGCGGCCGTTCCCGTGCTGCAAGAGATTGCGGTTTCGGGTTCTTTTCGCGCTGCGAGCGCTGCGGGAATGGCGCTGCGCCGAATGGACGCCTCATCCGCGCTCGCCTGGCAGAAACGGCTGGCCGGCAGCCCGAAACACCTTCGGCTCGCCATCATTGCCGCCGGCGTGATTGGGGATCCTTCGTTCGTGGCCTGGCTGGTTTCACTCATGGGACAGCTTCCGTTGGCGCGTCTGGCCGGCGAGGCGTTCACGTTTATCACCGGTGTGGACCTGGCGTATCAGGGCTTGGAACGCAAGCCGCCGGAGGATTTTAACGCCGGTCCCACGGAAGACCCGAAGGATGAAAATGTGGAAATGGACCCGGACGATAATCTTCCGTGGCCGGAGCCGGCGCTCGTTCAGAAGTGGTGGGACAAGAATCGCGGGCAGTTTCAGAATGGGACGCGCTACTTGCTGGGGAAGCCGATGACGATTGAATGGCTCAAGACGGTTTTGCGCGATGGGCGGCAGCGGCAGCGGGCGGCGGCGGCGCTGGAACTGGCCATTCGCCAGCCCGGCACGCCGTTGTTCAATGTGAAGGCGCCCGGGTTTCGCCAGATTCAGTTGCTCGGAAAACCGGGGCCGCCGATTCGTTGACCATGAGCATTGGGATTATCGTTGGCCTGTTTTTTGTCGTGCTGGCGGTCATTTTTGGCGTCGCGGCTTTGGGGGATTATCGCAAGGCCCAGCGCCAGTGGACGCCCGCCGGAAAGGCGCGGTGTCGGATTGCGATTATCTTCGCGATTGTCGGGCTGGGGCTGGTTTTGTTGAATCTTAAGTGAGGCCGTTATTTCGATCCCCACAACCCGCTGGGGCGCAATCAATTATAAGAGGCCTCAACTGAGCGCCGTTCGAGGTTGGCCCTCTTAGCCGTCGTTTGAAAGGGGAGGCAGCTGGCAGTCTCGCGGGACAAATATCGAACGGACCTGCGCTCGTAACTTATTGTGTATTAGTAACTTAAGTGGAAAATGGCGGTCGGCCGTGTTACTTTGAGTTTACGATTGTAACGCTTTTCTCACTTTCGTGACCTCAGTGCCTCAGCAAACCTCGCAGCAAATTCAAGGAGCTCCTCCATCGAAATCGCTAGGGGAATTCAAACCCCAGCAATTACCGTGGCGTTAGCTTGGCGCCATTCCTTCCTGTCCCCAGTTCAGCGAGGCGAAGAGATCCACGGAACTGCAAGTTCCGTGACCCTGCAGGCTGGAAAGCCCGCGTTACAGGAGCCGACGCGCGGGTGCGGCGCTCAAGTTTAGTTGGTCAATTCGGCCTGCCTGGTGGGATTCCAAACCGGGCCGATCACGTTGCCGGTGTCGTCTAAATTGACGCCGAGGATTTTCAGGCCTGCTTTGAATTTTAGCGCGTTGGCCGCGCGAGTCGCGCTTTCATCGACCACGTCATGCGTGGGAGCCGCGTTGATGATCGCATTGGCGCGCGCCTGGAGTGTGTCGGTAAATTTGATCGTGGCGCCGGGGAGTTGGACGAGTGATTCGCCGAATTTGATCGGATCAAGCGCCCGTCGCGCTTTCAGGCAATTCTGTTTGTGGCTTTTGTCAGCGTCTTTGTATTCGTGCCGGCGCGTGCCGGAAAGGAGCTTGGCCTGGTCGATGCAATGGCCGGAAGTCTGCGCGCTCCACGATTCGTCTGGTTTGAGCGGGCGGCCGAGGATCCATTCGGCGAATTTGTCGTTATCCTTGATCGTGATCTTGCCGCCGGAACCGACGGTGTACTGAGCAGGAGGGATGACGCGAACCGGTTTGGGACTGGTCAGGTACGCTTTGTCCTGGGCCAGGGAAAAGGCGCTGGCCGGGTCGCTCACCAGACTGTTGATGAACGGGGTGGAGGTAAAGGTGATGCTCGCGGCTTTCACAAACGTACAGCCGCGGTTTGGACCCTCGGTAATCGCGGTCGTCTCGACCTTCAACGCGCCCGGGTCCCATTTGTGCTCGCCGGTGTCGTGGAACGTGGCGATGGCGCGCGCCAGGGATTGTTCGGGCTTCTCGACGAGCGTGGATTCCCAACTGGCGCCGGCGCGAGCGTCCACGCTGATCGCCAGCGAGCCGTCGGCCGAATCCTTGACAATAACCGTCTCCGAGACCGCCTTGTCACCCGACGCGCGCAGTGTGACGCCCACGGCAAATTTCACCTTCACGGTTCCCGCCGCGCACAGAATGCCTTCCCAGCTAACGCTGAAGGTGGTCGGGCTTTCGGTCGCGGGCCGAACCACGCTCGCGGTCGCTGCCGCCGAGCTGCCTGGATTCTGGTGGGAAATCTCAAACTTCCACTCTTTGACCTTGAAACCAGTCGCGCCGGTCGGCGAGGAAATGGCGATCTTGGCTTTGTCGCCCCGCGCCAGTTTTGCCGGCGTAACCGCCAGCGTGACTTTCGGAGCGGTGCCGCCTGAAAGGCTTGCCAATTTGTCCTTCACGGTCAGCGTCACGGCGCCGGCTGTGCGATCCGCCGAGAGAATCCAGCCGCCGGCCGTGCTCTTGGGCGTGGTGGTTGTGGTACCAATGGTCAACTCGCACGAAAGTCCCGCGAGGGGCTTGGTTCCATCGCTCGTCACCTGGACGGCGATATGCGCCGGGACGATGAGTTTGCCCGCGACGACCTTGGCCGAGACTCCCACGCTGGGAATGGAGGCCAGCGGGCTTGGCGACACGACGACATTGTAAGTGCGCGAGTCGTCCAACGCCACGGCCGAGGTCGTCACTTTGGGCGTCGGCGCCGAAACTGCCCCCACGGCGGAAACCGGATCGGTGACAATCGTGCCCGTGGCGTCCGACTTGACATGTTTCAGGACGCCGGGGGCTTTGGGATCGAGGTCGATGTACAGGTGCTGATTGGGCGCCAGGATCGAGTCAGTCGCCGCACCGCCAGGGTTGAGGTGGAGCTTTACGTTGGGAACATTCATCGCCGATTGGTAAAGTCGAATTCCGTGCCGGCCCGCGCGAATCCTGCGCCGTCAGCGCGCCTCCGAAACTACTTCAACATCTCTTCGATCCGGACCTTCAATGGGTCCGGTAGGTCGCGGACGGCCGCGAGGTCGATCAATTCGATGAAGGCCGGGATGCCGGAAAAAGCAGTTGCCGCCAGGATCACGTCGTTCGCCGGACGGAACGATGGGAGGCCCGAGGTAACGCAAACCAGGGGCAGTTTGGGCAGTTCCGGCGCGACCACCGTCTTCAGATCGTAACGCAAGTCCGCAAATAGTTGGACCAAGCCGGGCGTCCTCGTGAGGAGCAATTGCAGGACGAGCGCATTGACCACAAACTGGCGCAGATATTCGGGGCGGCGCTGCTCCTTGCCGGCGAGCACCAGCTTGGCGGCGGCGACGCTGTAGTTGGAGGCGTAACTGACGATCCAACGAAACGGCGAAGTCATCGTGATCGTTTTGGTTTCCCGCTCGGTTTTGATTTCGTGCGCGTACTCCCAAGGATGCAACTCCACACGGTTGCCGACCAGCGTCAGCCAATGGGCATCCATGTCGATGGGCAGATCGAACGGCTTGGCGGAAAACTCCTTGTATTTCTGCTGCAATTCGGCCAACGCGCGGTCCGCGCCGGGAGCGTCGGTTTTGGCGCCGGCGTGCTTGCCCAGAACCCGTTCCGGAGAAAGAACCGGACGGAGAATCTCCAGATGATGGGTGAGTTGCTGGCGCAGGAGGTTCGATATGCCCTCGGTCCGCCTCCGCAGTTCCGGGAGGTCCTGCAACGCGACCGGCTTTTCTGGCGCTTCACTCATAGTTTCAAAACTAAACCGCCTGTCCGACGATACCCCCCCAATTGAAGGGCAGCTGTAAAGTCCCGTGCAGTATCTAGCACGCCGGTTGCCTGCCGGAAAGCAGAATTATCGCCACGCCGGAGCCGTCCCGTCGCCCCTTCTTATCGGTTGCCATTGGTCATGGCGGCGGGATTGCGTTTTGCGCCTGGCCGACTCAACGGCAGCGCAGCGACAGGGATTTCGGCGGCGAGGAAATCGATTGCAACCTGACCAGGCGCGCGGCGTCGCGGCCCTTGATTGAAAGCAAGGGCATGATTCCCTGCTTTAAGATCACCTCCGCGGCCCGGTCGCTGAGCCAGGCTTCCGCGCAGGGCTTCACCTGGGTTTCGCCCTCCTGCTTGAACTTGTGCACCGGGAGCTCGCCAATTTCTCCCGATCCATCCGCGCTCATCTCCCAGCCCTCCGCTCCAAACGCCTCGGCCAGAAGGCGCCCGCACACCAAAGCCGGATTGCCCCAGAGATAAGCTTCGTGCGGGGAGCCGTCGGAGAGTTCTTCGAGCGGAAAAGTCTCGATCGGATCGCTGGATTTGCCGTACGGCTGGCGGAGCAGAAAGCGGGGCAGGACCAGGCCGAGATAAGGCGCTTCGGGCAACTCGCGCAGCGAGCGCCAGGCCGCGCGACTCTCGTCGGGCATGGGTCGTTTCCAGTCGTCCGGGTCGTGGTGCTGGCCGAAGGAATCGCAACCGACGAAACCTGGACTGGCGGCGGCAATGAACGGGGCGCCCACCAAGGCGGAAACCTTCGCCAGGCGGCCGAGCAGCTCGATGTCTTCGACGCGCTCGCTGAAGGTGTAGTGCCCCGCCAGCACGGCCCATGGGTGATTGCGGAGCAACTTGAAAGCCCCCGTCAATGCCAGCTCCTCCTGCGCCTGGAGGTCCGCCGCCAATTCCTCCTTGGAGATGTCGATCACGTGAAGTTTGAGGTTTTCCTCCGCGCCGAAATCACGGACCAGCCGGTCGAGTCCGCGCCACGTGGCCTCCAGATTTTGAAATGCGGCGTTACGTAAAATGGCCCGCAGGATTCTGGCGCTTTCCGCTTCCACCGCCGCCAGATAAACCGACTGCTCCGCGCTCGCCGATGGCACGACGCTGGGCGCCACGATGTTCCTGATCAAGGCGTTGAGGTCGATGCCGGTGGCGGCGGATTTGCTGGCGGGTGGGGTTGCAGGTCTCTCTCCAAGCAGCCGGGCGAGAGTCGCTTCCGTGGATTCGGTTGGCGGCTGGGGCGCGTTCGGTTTTGCTTCTCCGGCAGGCGGGCTGAAGCGGGCTTGCAACCGGGCCAAGGCGGACGAGGCAGTCGCCGGATTGAGCAATTCCCGGCGGGCCTCCAGCAAACTGGCCAGCGGGCCAACGTTCCTTAGGAGTTGATCGGGATGAAAGTCGTCCACCTTCTCGATTCGCAAGTTGATGGTTTCATCTGCCTGGCTCGGCGATGGCAGACGCAGCGTGGCCCCGAATTTGGCGAGGACGTTCTCAAAATTATCGCAGTCGATGTGCAGCGGGCGCCGCGCGGCGATCGGCTCGATGAGGCCGCGATTGGATCGCCCGCTGAAATCCCCCAGCACCGCGAGGGAGAAAGGTGTTTCGGAATCGCGCGGAGCGCGAGCGGCGGCAGCCCCCGGCGAAAGGTCGAATTGAATCTTCCCGAAAGAGAATCGAGCGCCCATATCTTTCCGTGCCAGCTTTGGATGACTTGGCCGCAATAACCTGTCGGCCAAAGGCGAGATGTTTGTGCTCCGGGCCAGGAATTACAATCCCCAATCGCGAGCGCGCTCCGAAGCGGCCCGAAAGTAGTTCTCTGATTGTGAGACACCGGCCAGCCGGCGTGTCCAGATTTTGGATGCGAGGCCGGCCGGAACCTACGAAAGCAGGGAACGAAGCGCATTCAATTTGCTGGACCTTAGGAACTTGCGGCACTATGGCGGAGTTGGCCGCATATAAATGATGTCGATGGCCGTCGAAACAACTGGTTGAGTGTATGAAAACTATCCTCGTTTTGCTCTTGGGCTTCTGCGTGTCGCTCTCCGCGCGGGCGCAGCTTTTTTCTCCGGAATCGCTGACTGGCGCGCTGGTGGGGGGAGTGGCGGGGGGCATCATTGGCAATAACAGCGGCCACCAAACCGCGGCTGGCGCCGCTATTGGGGCAGGCAGTGGGCTTCTGCTCGGCTCGCTGTTTCACAGCGCGCGGCAAGAGGACTATTATTCGCCTTATTATGCTTCCGCACCGGGGGCGTATTACCCGGGGCCGGTTTATCCTGCCTACTATTACTATAATCGGCCCAACTATGCGTGGGGCGGAGCGGCCCTGGGCGGCATTGCCGGCGGGATCGTCGGCAACAATAGCGGGCACCACACACTGGAAGGCGCGGCCATTGGGGCGGGCGCGGGTCTGGTCTTGGGCAGCGTCGCTGAACAAGCCGCGCGTCGGCGGGAATTCGCCCGTGCCGCCGCGGCCCAACCCTACTCTGTGCCGCCCGGTTACGCCGCCAATGCCGCGCCGGCACCGGCGCCGGCAGTCACGCAGACGCTTGCGCCCCCGGCGTCGTCCCCCACTCGTCTGGCGGCTCCCGCCAGCTCGATGAGCAGCGCGAACAGTCTTTTCGGCCGCTAAACCAATCCGGTTTCGTTTTCGTTCTGACGATCCCAAATTCCCCACCTATGAAAAAAATCAAGATGGTCAGTCCCGCTCTGCTAACCCTCGGCCTCTTCCTGACGGGCTGCGCCTCTTCGGGCGTCAAGAATCCCTCCGGCGTTCCAGTGACCGAGATGAAAGCCGACGAACGCGGGTTCGTGGCCGGCACCGGCGTGGAATCGCAGGACCTGGTGGCCGTCACCGACAAGATGGCGCGGAGTATCCTGAACGTTAAACAGATCGCCAACGCCCAAGGCACGCCGCGCATCGTGCTCGATCCGGTGATCAACGAGACACGCTTCCCCATCAACAAGGACATCTTTCTGACGCGTATCCGCACCCAGCTCAATTCCAAAGCGCAGGGCAAGGTGCTGTTCCTGGCGCGGGAGCGCATGGCGGCGTTGGAAAAGGAGCGCGAGCTTAAACAATCCGGACAAGTCACCAGCAGCAGCGATCCGCACACGGTCGAATTCAAAGGCGCCGACTTTTTCCTGACCGGCAAACTGCAAGGTCTGTCCACCCGGACCGCCGCTGGCACGAGCGACTATGTGCTCTACGCCTTTCAACTGATCGACGCGCGCACCAGTGACATTATTTGGGAGGATTCGGCCGAGATCAAAAAGCAAGGCCTTGAAGACGCCGCTTACCGTTAGGTGGCCGGGGCCGGCGCCCGTCGCATGAAACCTTTCTGTTGGCCCTCCCTGCTCGGAGTGTCTCTGCTGCTGGCGGGTTGTGAAACCACGCGTTACCACCCGGCGCCGCCGCTCACCGGGGACCCGCTGATCGACGGCCCGCGGGAGATCCAAGCCGGACCGCCGAAAGACAAGGTCCTTTGGCAATACCGCACCGCCCTCGCCGACCTGAACCACGGCAAGTTTGCCGAAGCCAAACAATTGCTGGACGACGCCCTGGCGCGCATCGAAGGCGTCTTTGGCAAGGACGAATCGGCCCGCAAGTCGCGCGGCTACTTTGCGGCGGAGGCCAAAAAGACCTTCATCGGCGAACCGTACGAGCGAGTGATGGCCTACTATCTTCGCGGCATCCTCTATTGGATGGATGGCGAACCGGACAACGCGCGCGCCTGTTTCCGCAGCGGCGAAATCCATGACAGCGACACCGTCGAGAAGAAGTATGCCAGCGATTATGTTCTGCTCGATTACCTGGACGGCCTGGCCACCGTGAAGCTGGGCGGCGACGGTTCCGATGCCCTCAAACGGGCGGAGGCTGAAGCCCGCCTCTCCAGCCCGCCTCCGTACGATCCCAAAGCCAACGCGCTCTTCTTCGTCAACTTCGGTCCCGGGCCGACCAAATACGCGGCTGGGCAGTACGCCGAACTGTTGATGTTCAACCAACGCCCGACGCGCATTCGCTCCGCGCAACTGCAACTGGCTGGCAAGAGCTACCAGCTTCGTCCATACGACGATCTCTATTTTCAGGCCACGACGCGGGGCGGCCGGGTGATGGACCACATCCTCGCCAACAAAGCCGGCTTCAAACGCACGACCGACGCTGTCGGGGATGCCGCGCTGATCAGCGGCGCGGTCCTGGCGCAGCGCAAAGAGACGCAGACCGCCGCGCTGGGAGCGGCCGCCTTCGGGTTGCTGAGCAAAATCGCTTCCGCCAGCACGACGCCAGAAGCGGACATTCGTTCCTGGGACAACCTGCCGCTTCATCTAAGCTTCGCCGCCGTGGAACTCTCTCCCGGCCAATACGTTGCCACGGTTGATTTTCTCGATGAAGCAAACCGGCTCCTCCCCGGTCTAACCAAAACGATCACCATCAACGTCCCGGCTGGACCGGGCGACAAGGTGGTCTATGTGAGCGACAAATCGGTAACCCCTCAGACGATATGAAAAACATTGTGATGCCACTCTTCGCGCTGGCGGCGGCGGCCTTGATCAACGCCGGTTGCAGCACCCCCGCCGAGACCGGCGCTTATCCGCCCCAAAACGCCACCAAGTTTGATCTCGAGAGGCAAGCCTGCGTCGTCTTCATGGATCCCGGGGCGCAACAGTCGGTGACCTGCACCGGCTTGCAAGTAAAACCGCTGGCCGATGGCCGCTTCGAAGTCAACGCCAACATGCGCAATCGGGAAAACCGCCGGATTCAGGTGCAGATTAACTGCGAGTTCAAAGACGAACAAGGCTTTGTGGTGGACTCAACGCCCTTCCAAACTCTCATCCTGACCGAGAACGCCCAGGAAGGGGTTAGCTTCCAGTCCATGAATTCCCAGGCCAAGAAATATACCCTCCGCGTCCGCGAAGCCCGTTGATGAATAGGCCCCTGGTGATGCCGTCCAAATTGTTTATGAAAGCAAAACTCCTGTCTGCCCTCGGCCTGCCAAGCGCGCTTATCCTGGCGGCCAGTGCCACGGCCCAAAAGCGCGAGCCGCCGGCCTCCCCTCCTCCCCCGGACGCCACGCCGCCGCCTGTGGCCATAGCGCCAGCGCCGCCCGGCGCCGCGCCGGTTTATATTTATGAGCAGAAACCGCTGGGTGGCCGGCAGCCCTTGGTCGGCCCCCAACAGGCGCAGACGATCATCGACCGTTTCAAGGCCGCCTATCCCAAGCTCGGCAACCCGCGCTTGCTGATCTATGTGAACCGGGAATTAGTCGATGAAAACTCCGGACTCAAGCTCGTCGCCCGCACCGAAAAGATCCATACCACCAGCAAGGGTGACACTTCCAACTCCACCGAGAACGCTTCGCATGAGAACCGCTATCGTCTGCACGAACGAAAGGAACCGATCCTGGCGGATAAACAGACCGTTCGCGACGTCGAACGACTCTTTGGGCGCCCGCTGCGCCAGGGCGGTGCCAGCCTCGCCGACCAAAGCGTCGCCACTCAGTTAGTGGCCGACAAACCACCGCGCTCCCTGGCCACCGAAGGGGAGCAGGCGCGCAAAGACCGCGAAGCCCTTGCGAAAATCGCCGACGTGGTGGTTGAAATCCTCATCTCCTCCAAGGACCAGCAGGTCGCCGGCCTTTCAGGCGACAGAACGTACGCGGTGCCGGACATCCAAGCCACCGCCATTCGATTGAGCGATTCAAAAATCATGGGCCAGGCCTCCGCGTCCGACGTTATCGGCCGAGGCAATTCCTCGTACAACGCCCGGACTTTCGACGTCCGTGAAGTCACCGAAGCTACCGCGCTGGCGTTGATGGAGGACATGCTTACCGGCATCGATGTCCCCGCCACCGCGGCCGCCCCGGAAGTCAAGCCTTAGGGCGTGTTTTAGAAATCGCCCGGTCAGGGGACCGGGCCTACAGGGCTTCGGGATTTTGGCCATTTCCCGTAGGCCGCGTGCCCTCACGCGGCGTCCGTCGACAATTCTAAAACACGCTAATAGAGGTCTGCTGCACGACTCCGCGTCCGCCTATTCCTTAGTTGCGTAATTGATGCTCATCGCTCCCCCGAGCAAGTGGACCAGGCGCACATCGCGACAATTGAGCTTGCGCATCTCTTCGGCCACTCCTTGTTGCGCCGGGTAATGGTTCAGTGATTCGAGAATATAGGCGTAAGCCTGGGCATCGCCGCACAACAGCTTGCCGAACAGCGGCACGCACCAACGCAGGTAAGCGAAATAAAGCTGGCGCCAGACCGCATTGTTCGGCTTGCCAAAATCCAGGACCACGAGCCGGCCACCCGGTTTCGCGACACGCCACATTTCCTCCAAGCCCGTCTGCCACCGCGCCAAATTCCGCAGGCCGTAGCTGACGGTCACGAGGTCAAACTGCGCCGCCGGAAAAGGAAGAGCTTGCGCGTCGCCCCGGATAAATTGCGGGTTGCGGGCGCCCATTCGCGTCGCTGTGACCGCGCCGGCTGGGCCTCGAGGACTTTCCTCATCGGACCTGGCGCGAGCCATTGCCAGCATGGCCTCGCTGAAATCCAGACCGACCACCTCCGCGCCTTGCCGCGCGAGGGCGAAGGCGACGTCGCCGGTGCCGCAACAAACGTCCAGCGCACTCTCGCCCGCCACGGGATGGGCCAGCGCCACCAGACGGCGCTTCCATAACCGGTGCAGCCAGAAACTCTGCAAATCATTGATGAGATCGTAACGCCTTGCGATAGCGGCGAACAAATCGTTCACCCTGGCCGCGCGCTCCTCGCCGGCCGTGTAAAATTTGTTCGCCATGCCGCCGCAGTTTAACCCAGCGCGGCCGGCCCGCAACCAAAGGCGCGGTTCTGTGATGCGGCGCGGCGCCCGGCGGCTCTACCGCGAAGCCGAATAAACGCCGGCATCCGGGTGCTCCGCCACCCAGGCATACCAGCGACACTGCACGCTATCCACCCAAGTGAGTTCCTTGCCTTTCAGGGGGCCATCGACGCCGCGACCGGCCAGCGTCCAGCGCGTTCCGGTTTCGCGATCCTTGAACGGCGCGGTTTCCGGGGAATCTTTGTCGGCATAAAAAGTCAGCGCGCGGTCTTCCAATTGGGAGTTGAACGCCACGGCCGTAAGCGTCGGCCGGTACCAAAAAACCGCCACCGCCATTTCACCCACTTTGCCAGTGAAGCAAGCGCGTTCGCCGGCTCGGTCCAAAGGAAAAGCCTTGCTCTCCGCTCCGGCCTCCACGCCCATCACCATGGCGAGCGGTTCGAGTCGGGAATCGACTTTGCCCATGTTCTGGCGGGCTTCCGGGCTGAGGCCCGTCGGCAGCTCGACCGGCGGATAGTTCGTCCCTTCGAAGAGATTGTATGCGGTGGATTCCGGATGGAGCATCAACCAGTAACCCCAATCGGTGGCCAGGCTCGGAAGGCGCCGCAGCCGCCCGCCTTTTTGCGGGCCGTCGAAAGCCGAGCCGGTCAGGGCCGACCACAACGTGCCATCGCGTCCTTTCACCACCATCACGCCGCGACTCCAGCCGAAGAATTCGTAACCCTTATCCTTGGTGAAGGCGCTGACGTAACCGCCGTCCGGATCGAAAAAGAAAAGCCCGTAAGTGTCGTTGACCACCCGCGGCCCGGCCAGAAAGTGGCGGATTGGAATGGCGCCGCCGTTGTGCGCGCCGCGCAGCCAGGCAATCACGCGGTCATCACTCCGAATGAAATTCTTCCGGTTTTGAGTCGAGCAATAGGAGCAGGGCGGTTCCGTGAGTGATTTGTGAAGTCCGGGCTTGGAGAGCACCTCCGGCGGGGCCTCCGCGGGCAAGCCGCAGGTTGCCAGCAGGATCACCGGCGCAATTCCAAGCCACCATTTGAGAGAAGGCTGTATCATACAATCGTCGCGTCGCCATTGGTAGTGCTTAAAGGCTCCCGCCGACAAGGCGAATCAAGGCGGCCTTTGCCAAGCAGATGCGGCATGTCAAACCAGCGACGCGCGCCTAGGCCCGCCATGTACGTGGGCAAACGGCCCACACGAGTTGGGCCTTGCCGTCGCCGAAAGGTCCACCGGCCGATACACCGAGGGCATCTGCTGGCTTTCCGATGCGGCGCAGTCAGAATTTTGTGGTTATGAACGATCACTGTCATCCGGTTGAGTGAGGCGACGCTTGCTGAAAGCATCTGACCATGAGTGAGTTGCATAAAAAGAACGATGTGAGCGATTTGGACTCCGTTTTGTCATTTTCCCCGGCAGGGGCGGTGCCACGCTGGTTCCATCCGCGTGGAAAAACTGATTTTGACATCGCACGGCGAATCGTGCACGGCGCCCGATCGAGCCGGATCGGGATGGCCGGCGAGGTTGGAGGAGCATCGCGGAACATCGGCGGTCTGGAAAAAACCGCCATTCGTTTGGCCGAGGAAGCGTTTCTGGCACACGACCAGCTATTCGGTGCTCGGTAGATTTTGATATTCAACGACATGGGCGAACGCCAAAAACAATGCGACTTCATGAAAGCGCTTATGCTCTACGAGGATACGGAAGAGCGGCGGCGCCTGGAGGCGAAGATCTGCAAGGCGGAACGCGACGAAAAATGCGTCTGGCGGGTCCTGTTTCTGGTGCTGGTGCTGGAGCTAATTTCCTTCGCGGGGCTGGGCTATTCGGCGGTGTTCATGCCGGAGTTCTTCCAGAATACCAAACCCTTGCTGGTGAAGCTGTTTTGCACGCTGGGCCTGAGCGCCGCGATTTGTCTGCTGGTCTTCGGCGGCTACTGGCTCTGGCATCGAGAAGTGTTGAATGGACTTCATGAGGAATGCCGCCGCGTCATCCGGGCCGCGCTGGACGACCGTTACAAGGCGAATCTACAGTCGCAGGCAACGCTGGCGAACCACGAGCGGAGCGTCGAAGTGTACGATATGGTGACAGCGGCGCCCCAAAACAAGACATCCGTCCTCAGCTTGCCCGAAATTTCTTAAGCCGGAGGATTTGGTCGAGCAACCGCGTTTGTAGCCCTGGAGGCCGAATTCTCGCCTCGTGCGCGTCCGAGTTTCCCGCTCCGAAGCGTCTGCGATCAGCGGGGATGGGTGAACTGATAACCGCGCTGAATGCTTTCGCCTCGGCCAAAATAAATCACCGAGGAAGAACGGCATGCGCTGGCGCAATCCTCGAAATAGTTGTCCGCACAGCCTCCGGACCCACCGATCAAGATCACAGTCGGCGCCGCACAAACCGCCGGCTCCTGGCAGAGCACCGGCCCTTCGAACGCGACCGGCGCCTGATAGACTACTGGCGCCTGATAAACGACGGGGGCTTGATAAACCACCGGCACCTGATAAACGACTGGCGCCTGATAGATTACCGTTGCCGGGGCGGGATCCGCGCCACCGCTGAGCACGATCACGCCCTGAGCTTGCGCCGCGGCCAGGCCGAAGCCAGTCACAGCCAGTAAAGCGAAGGGGAATTTGGTTTTCATAATGTTCTCTCTCTACTCTGGACGAACCGATTCATCGAATCCTTCAAAGTTTACGCCCGGCCTCCAAACCCGCAGCTTCGATTCACGGTGATCGGCAGCGCTCGATTTTTCCAGCAAGCGATGGCATGATTAACACCGTGCGATGGCGTTTTCGATTCGCGTCGTTCATCGGCGTGCTGGTCTTGCTCGGCGGGAGTACCGCCCCGGCGCAAGCGCCGCCAGCGATCATGCACGTCACTTTGTACGCCACCCAGACGGTCCGCACCGTCGATGCGCGTTTCTTCGCGGTGAACACGGCCATCTGGGACAAGGTGTTCGACACGCCCGCCACAGTCACGCTCCTGCGGGCGATGGGTTGCCTGGCCCTGCGCTTTCCCGGAGGCTCGGCTTCCGACGATTATCACTGGGCCTCCAACACCAGCGGCACCAACACCTTGACCTGGGCGACCTCGTTCACGAGGTTCGCGCATGTCGCCACGAACCTGGGCGCGCAAGTTATCATTACCGCCAACTATGGGGGCGGCACGCCGCAGGAAGCCGCGGCTTGGGTCCGCTTTGCCAACGTCACCAACCATTATGGCTTCAAGTATTGGGAGATTGGGAATGAAAATTACGGCACCTGGGAACTCGACACCAACGTCTTCCCGAACGACCCTTTCACCTATGCGACGCGGGCCAGGGACTACTTGGCCCAGATGAAGGCCGCTGATCCGTCCGTCAAAATCGGCGTGGTCGCCGTCACCGGCGAAGACTCCTACTCGAACAATTACACCAATCATCCCGCCACCAACCCGCGCACGGGAAAGTCGCATAACGGCTGGACGCCGGTTCTGTTGACGACGTTGAAAAACGAGGGGGTCACGCCGGATTTTCTGATCTATCACCGCTACGCGCAGGCCCCCGGCGCGGAAAACGACCAGAACCTCCTGCAATCTTCGCGCACCTGGCCGAACGACGCGGCGGACCTGCGCCAGCAATTGAGTGATTACCTCGGCCCGGCCAACACCAATGTCGAGCTGGTCTGCACCGAGAACAATTCCGTCTATACCAACCCGGGCAAACAATCCACGAGCCTGGTCAATGGCTTGTTCCTGGCCGACAGCATCGCCCAGGCTCTGCAGACCGGCTTCAACGGCCTGGTCTGGTGGGACCTGCGTAACGGACAGGATCCCAATCAAAACAACAGCCCGGCTCTCTACGGCTGGCGTCAGTACGGGGATTATGGGGTGGTTTCCACCGGCAACGATCGTTATCCGACCTATTACATTGGCAGGCTATTGCCGTATTTCGCGCGCGGCGGCGACGCGATCATTCGCGCCACCAGCGATTCCCCGTTCCTGGCCGCCTATGCCGCCCGCCGCACGAACGGTATGATCTCTCTGCTCGTCCTCAACAAGAGCGCCTCGAACTCGTTCAATGCCAGCATCAGCCTGGCCGCGTACCAGCCGCAGACCAACGCGATCGTGTACAGCTACGGTATTCCGCAGGACGACGCGGCTCGAACGGGCATCGGCTCGCCGGACATCGTGCAAACGAATTTCCCGGGCGCCGGCACTAATTTCACGTTTACGTTCCCGCCGTATTCGGCGACGGTCCTTTCGTTCGCGCCGGCGCCGCCAAGGCTGCTCATCGCGCCCGGCGCTCTGCGGGCGGACGGACTTCACTTTCAAATCCAAGGCCTGGCCGGCTTGCGTTACATCGCCCAAACCTCCAGCAATCTTTTGAATTGGGTTGCGATCGCCACCAACCTGTTTACCAACGCCGTCCTTGATTTCACCGACGCGCAAGCGACGAACCGCCCGCTTCGGTTTTATCGGGCAGTATGGGCGCCGTGACCGATCGCCGCCATGAGTGAGACCGCCTGGGAAGCGCGCTATCAGTCCGGCGACATGCCGTGGGAAAAAGGCGAACCGTCGCCGGGCCTGGTGGATTTTCTGGCCGCGCATCCGGAGCTGCCCCGCGGCAGCGTGGCGGTGCCCGGTTGCGGCTCCGGCCACGACGTGCGCGCCTGGGCCAAAGCGGGTTTCGAGGCGTTCGGCTATGACTTGGCGCCGTCGGCGGTCCGGCTTGGCCGCGAAAAAACCAAGGGCACGGGACTGTCCGCCCAATTTCAACTGGCCGATTTTCTCGCCGACGAAGCGCCGCGCAGCTTTGATTGGCTTTTCGAGCACACCCTCTACTGCGCCATCGACCCCGCGCGGCGCGACGAATATGTCCGCGCGGTCCCGCGCTGGCTCAAGCCCGGCGGCCAATTCCTCGCCGTGCATTATCTGATACCCGACGCCGACGGCCCGCCATTTGGGACCACGCGCGAGGAGGTGCGCAAAAGGTTTTCGCCGCACTTTGATTTGCTGGAGGAATGGGTGCCGCGCTCGTACCCCAACCGCACGGGTTTGGAACTGATGCTCTGGTGGCGGCGAAAAACCGGTCCTTAATTCTAGTGTCCCGTCTCACACATTCAGCCACGCAACGTGCGGACCCTGTCCTGAAGGGACAATTGAGAATAGCCCAGCCTTTCAAGGCTGGGTTAAGACCCGGTGAGGGCCAAGTCCCGAAGGGACGGCTGAAATCCTGTGCGGCAAAATCGGAGACACTGTCTCGTGCGCTGTTGCAGCCGCAGCTCTACAACGGCAGTAATCACCCCTTGGCTTCGAGCAATGCTCCCCCTCGCCCCATGGTCGGGACATCGCGCCGCGATGTCCCGGCCCGTGTAACAGCGGGCGGAATCAATCGCGCGCGACGGATGACGCGGAAGCATTGACCCAGAGGATTCTCGATTCAGGCGTGCTGCCGGCGGACGCCGACCGTGACGCCGCTCACATCGCGCTCGCCACGATTCATGAAATGGATATCCTTTTAACTTGGAACTGCCGGCACATAGCCAATGCATTCATTCAGGCCAAGCTGCGAATGTTGGCTGATGCTGCCGGTTACACCCTCCCGGTGATATGCACGCCGGAAGAACTGCTGGAAAACGAAAATGAGCAAAACGACTGACATTCAGACCGCGAAAACGACCGGCGACGTGGTGCTTAAGGAAATCTGGCGCATCAAAGACACGCTTTCGGCCTCCTATAGCCACAACGTGAAACGCCTGTTTGCCGAGACGCGCAAGCGCGAGAAACTATCGGGCCATCCGCTGGTCGAGCCTCCAAAGCGCCGCAAGGCGTGAAAAACATTGCCGATTCGCCCGGACTGGGCGAAGGGACATCCGGGCGCGCAAGACGGAGCGAAGCCGACTCATTCATGTTCCAAGTGCAGGCCACACTTTTGCAGCAGGGTGGTTCTTGCGTGGCCGCGTACCGCTGTGTAATCTCCCGCAAATGACGCAGGCCCTTGGTAACGCAAGCGGACCATTTCGCCGCACACACGGTTCCCTCTTGGGTGCCGACGCGCCGCCCGGAGGCGCGCACGATTCTTCCGTGGGACTTTTTGAATAGGAGGAAACAGAGGGAACAGAGAATAAAAACTCTGTTTCCTCCGTTCGCTCCTGTTTAACCCTAATGCCAATGCATCCGCTGTTCCAAAAAGCTTCGGGTTTGACCGAGACAATCATCGCGGCGGCTATCGAGGTTCATCGCGATGTCACTGATGGGATTAGCCGGCTCATTCTTCCAGCAGCGAACCGATGAAAACGCGCAGAGGAAATTCAACAGGAGCAAACAGAGAAAACGGAGAGGGAAAAGAAAATCTCTGTTCTCTCCGTTCCCTCCTGTTCAAATCTGGCCCTGGCGATTTCCTGGTCTGGCACGACCGGTTCAAAACCAGCGTCCTGGCCCAAGCCGCCACGCGGTCTTTCTGAACATGAGGAATCAGAGGAAACGGAGAAACAAACCTCTGTTCACTCCGTTATCTCCTGTTTAACCTTAATGACAATGCACCCGCTGTTCCAAAAAGCTTCAAGTTTGACCGAGACCATCATCGCGGCGGCTATCGAGGTTCATCAGGACAAAGGGCCGGGGCTGATCGAATCTATTTACGAGTGGTGCTTGGTCAAAGAACTTGGATTGCGTGGCCTGGCGTGCGTCGGTCAGAAATCGGTTCTGATCGAGTATAAGGGATTTACGCGAGAGGAACCGCTCCGGTTTGATGTGTTGGTTGAGGGTTGCGTGTTGGTGGAGGCGAAGGCGGTGGAAAAGATCCTCGCCATTCACAAGGCGCAGCTCTTGAGCTACATGAAACTGCTTGACGTGCCGCTCGGTCTGCTGATCAATTTCCACGAAATGAAGGTCACTGACGGCACCAGCCGCCTGATCCTTCCAGGCGCAAACTTATGAGAACAGGCAAAAGAAATTTAACAGGAGCAAACAGAGCAAACGGAGACCGGAAGGAAATCCTCTGTTCCCTCCGTTTCCTCCTGTTAAAATCCGGTCCCGGCGACTGCCTCATCGGGCACGACCAGTTCAAATCCACCGTCCTGGCAGAAGAGGGGAGAACAGGAGCAAACAGAGGAAACGGAGAAGGAAATCAGATTCTCTGTTCCCTCTGTTTCCTCCTGTTAAAATCCGGTCCCGGCGGCGCGGTAAAACTGGACTTCGACAAGAGCATCACCGACGGCGTGAACCTCTACGCCAAGCGCGACGGCGACGCCGAGATTGGCTTGTTCAGCGACGAGGTCGTGGTGAACTGCGTACCGTGAAACCGAGGTCCTCAACGAAAATCGAAATCCTATGAACAAAACACCATTCACCAAAAGAGCAGCCACCGCATTCGCCGTCTGCGCAGCCGGATTAACCATGAATGCTCAGAACCTTTTGCTCAACGGAAGCTTTGAGTCACCGACAGTCCCGAGTAACATAAAGGCAGCAGTGACGCCAACCTCGTGGACAAGCGTCATTCCCATCATGGTGAACGGAGGTCTTAGTGGGTCGAGTTGGCCGGGGCCGCAGGACGGGGCGCAGTACTATGGTCTCGGATCCGGGTCCAGCTTAGCTCAGGCATTCACTAACATTGATGCGGGAACGTACGTCCTTAGCTGGTTTGATAGCGCGGAACAGAATCCCCCACCAACCGTAGCACCCTACTCAGTGACGGTTTCCAGCGCGGGGGCAGGTGTCGTCGCGAGCATGACCCTCAATGCGTGGCATGCCACCCAGAGCTGGGTACCACACTCCATGCAGTTAAGCCTAAGCCCCGGAACGTATAACTTGGAATTCGACGATTTGGGAACTCCGGGTGTGACTGCCTCGCTGATTGACGACGTCACACTCATCGGCCAGGCATGCATGGTAGACGTGCAGCACCTCAGCCAGGTAAATCCGCTTTGGGCGACAGACTTGTACGCATACTCCAAAGTCGAAACGATAGGGGGATACGGGTGCGCGCTCACATGCCTGTGCATGGGGCTAAACCACGCCGGTATAAGCGGCTTTCCGTTGGACATCAACGGGCAGTTCATTTTCCTGCCGAACGATCCAGGGTGGTTGAACCAACTCATGATCGCAAACCGGGATTACAGCGCTAACGGCGGAGTCATTTTTCCCGCGGCCGCACGTGATGCTGCGGCAGTTGCCGGAGTTCCTGGAGTGATGTTTCACTGGGTCCTCACATCCTCCCTTGATGCCCTCGGTGCCGTGGTTTGCGGGCAAGGCTTCCCTGTCATCGTTGGTGTAACGAGTCCAAGAACAGGAAAGTTTCCTGGCCACTATGTGCTGGTAACTGGTAAGTCAGGGGGCAAATTCACGATCAACGACCCAGGTTATGGAAAATCCTTCCTTGACGATTACGGCAATAAGTTCCTTGCGCGCGGATACGTGGACGATCCGACAGACGATGTAAGCGAACTGGACATTCTAGTTGATGCGCCCGGTGGTGGTGCAAATCTAGCGGTAGTCGCGCCGAGTGGCGGACTGACGGGAATCGGTCCACAAGGGCAGGAGATTCAAGCAATCCCAGACTCCGTGCATTTTACCGACGTACTGGAAGACGAATTGACTGGTTTGCTTCCTTCGCACGAGTTTCAGTCGGTGTACATCTTCAGGCCCACGAACGGTACATACACCATTGAAATCAGCGGTCTCGCGCTGGGGGTTTTCACCATCCCATTCGACAGTTACGGGGCGGATGGCACGAAGCAGACGTCCGGGGAGGCAACCGGGATTTCGAGTCTAGGATCCGTTTCCAGCTTCAGTGTCACATTCGATAAGTCAAATGGCCACGATTCCCACATCACCAGGCTAGCAACTTTCGAGAGCACGCTGCAAGACATCGAGAACGCGCTGGCGCTCCAGTTGATAGACAACGCGGGGATCGCGAGCTCCCTCGAGGCAAAGATCCAGGCAGCCAGGGTGGCGGCGGGGCGAGGCGAGCAGACGGCGGCACTCAACAACCTGGCGGGGTTTAAAGGCGAATTGTTGGCCCAAAACCATAAGCACATAATGGCGATCGCTGCCGGCATACTGGGCGAAGACGCTGCGTCCCTGGGCGGGGGACTCGGAGATTAGCCGCCAATCGCAGATGGGAACGGCCAGCCCTCGGCTGGTGGTAGTGTCAGCATGCGCCGTTCTCTCAGCGACGGGATGATCGAAACTGAAGCGTGGTTATTGCCTCGTAACCAGCACGATTCTGAAGCGGGCTTCGTTTCGCATCATCCGTCCGTAAGCTTCGGCAGCAGTTGCAAGCGGAACGGTTTCGATCATCGGACGGATTCCTTGCAGGGGTAGGAAAGCGTGTCCTCCGCATCTATCGAAGATCCGGTCATTGTTCCCGCAATCGAACGCATACCGAACCGGAGCGGGACCGGATTGACGCTAATCGGTTCATCTCCGCCGGCCCCGGCGACAATGAGCTGGCCGCGTGGAGCAAGTCCTCCGACAAGCGGAGACATGGATTTACTGTTTGCCGCTGTAGCGAGGATCAGTCGGGCGCCGCCCAGCGTGGATTGAGCAATCGGTGCGAACGCCGTGACCCTGGCGACTACTGGGAGGCAACTGAGACAACAGAGTGGAACCTTCCTTTCCCGCTCCTCTCCGTTTGCTCCGTTTGCTCCTGTTGATCCTTCAGCGTTTGGCGTGTTTCGCGTGTTTCGCGGTTAACCAGTCGTCGCCTGAACCGCCCAGGGTGCATTCACGAACCGGTGCGAACGCCGTAGCCGCCGAGCTGTTCGGCTCCCTCTCCTGGGGCAGATAGTGGCAGCGCGCAGTGCCGGGATGAGCGTGTTCGTCTCCTTGTGAAAGCAAAATGGAGTAAAGCGCCGTGCTTTTGCGGCCGCCCCCATTCTTGATTCCCTCGCCGAGAATCTTCCGTTACCATCGCGGCTGGTGATAATCAAGCCGTCCTCGACTTTCCGTTGGTTGCGAACGGGCGAAGCCGCGCTCGCCGCCATGCTTTCGGCCATCCACGCGAGCCGGGAATCGGTCCGGCTGGAAACCTACCTCTTTCACGCCGGCCCGCTGGCGGAGCGATTTCGCGAAGCGCTGGTGCTCGCCGCGCGGCGCGGCGCGAAGGTGCGCGTCCTCATCGATGCGCTCGGGTCGCTCAATTTATCCGCCGACTTTTGGGACCCGTTAACAAAAGCCGGCGGCGAATTCGTCTGGTTCAACCCGCTTTCCCTGACCCGCTGGAGTTGTCGCGATCATCGCAAGGTCCTGGTTTGCGACAACGCGCGTGCTTTCATCGGCGGTTTCAACATTGCCGATGAATACAAAGGCGATGGCGTCACGCGCGGCTGGCGGGACCTGGGGCTGGAAATCACCGGCGCGCTGACGGCGGAGTTGGCCGAAAGTTTTGACCGGTTCTTTGCCCGGGCGACCGTCAAGCAAAGCCCGCTCCAGCGGCTGCGCCGGGCGGCGAACCACGTCACCACGGGGCAGAACTGGAAATTGCTCTTGAGCGCGCCGGGGCGCCGGCACAGCGAGCTTAAGCGCACCTTGGCGCAGGACTTGTCCCGCGCCCGTTCGGTGAAGATCACCTGCGCCTATTTCCTGCCGACGTGGCGGCTCCGGCGGGCGCTGCAACGCGTCTGCCGGCAAGGCGGCCGGGTCCAACTGATTCTGGCCGGCAAGTCCGACGTGGCGATCGCTTTGCTCGCCGGTCAGCGGCTCTACCGCAGCTTCCTGCGCGCGGGCGTCGAGATCTACGAATATCAGCCGCAGATTCTCCACGCCAAATTGTTTATCCTCGACGACATCGTCTATGCCGGCTCGGCCAATCTCGACATCCGGAGCCTGCGGATCAATTACGAACTGCTGGTGCGCATTGCGGACTCGCGCGTGGCCGGGCAGGCGCGGGCCATTTTCGATGCCGATTTGAGCCATTGCGCGCGGATCGATCCGGCGAAATGGCGCAAATCCCGCTCGTTTTGGAGGAAGCTCAAGGAAGAATGGGCCTATTTTGTCCTCGCCCGCATCGACCCTTACCTCGCCACGCGGCAATTGGGAACGCTCCGATGAGTAGGTCACTTCGCCAGCGCCACCAGGTAGCGCTGCGTGCGCGCCGCCTCCTCCGTCATTTCCAGGCTCGCGTAGGTCTGCTGGAGGTTGGCGCACGCGCGTTGCAGGATGCGCCGCGATGTGACCGGTGTCAGGTAGCCTTCCTGCAAACTATGATTGGTGTTGATGAGGTGTTTGATGCAGTCGGCTTTGGTGAGGTAGTTTCCCCGGCGGAAAGCGTCGATGTAAATTTCGACCGTCGTCGATTGGTAACGGCAAATGAAATGGCCCGGCAGGCCAATCCCCGCCACCGGCAGGCGCAGCCGCCGGGTAAGGAACAGATAAATGGCGCACAGACTGATCGGGTTCCCGGTCCGGTTGTCCACCACCCGATTCAGGTAACAACTATCCGGGCTGTCGGCGTATTGTCCGTTGCCAGCGAAGCCCAGTTCGCCGAACAGATATTGGTTGATCGCGCCGAGGATTCTGGCCGGTTCACCGGCGAAATCGATCCGCGCCCGCAGCTCGCCGGCCCAATGGTCGTAGAGCGCCCGGTAGGCGTCGGGGTTGGTGTCGGGGTACTGCGTCTGGGCCAGCAAACCCATGGCCTGCTCCAGATCGAGTTCCTCCCCGTTGTGCAGGCAAAAATCCAGGAACCGCTCGTCGCTGTCCTGCCGGGCCAGATGGTGCACGATCTCCAAGGCGCGCCGGCGCATCGCCGGATCGTTGCTGAGCAGGTAGGGCCGCAACCATTCGCAAGCCACCCGGCCATAATCCAGAATTTTGCGGCGCACCATGTCGTAGATGGCCGGGTCGTCGTCCACCAACAGGCTGATCAAGGCGTTCCACTGCTTGGACGTCAGAGTGGCGGGTAAGTCATGGCTGAGGAGCGTATCCATAGGTCTCTCAGGCATCAAGATGCTGGCAGAAATTCGGGGAACTTTCAAGCACGTTTTATGCGCAATTTATCCACCCTCTGCGCACGGATTACGCAGCCTCTCCTGCCACTTCTGCCTGGACCTCCCGATCTCACTTGAACTGCGACTTTTCCCGGATGATCGCCCCGAGATTTCGATTCAATTGCTCCTGGTCGTTGGCGACGTCGGTGATGCTCCCGATCGAATCGCCGGCCCGGTTCAACAAATCGGCCCGTTTTTCCGCCTCGCTCACGACTCGGGCAAATTGATGCTCGCTGGCGCCAACGCCCGGCCCGGTGGCGTCGTTGTTGTCGAGCGCCTCGATCCAGTACTCGATAACACTCCCCTCGGCCAGCGGCGGAGCGAACGCGCCGATCTTCCATTCGTGCCGCCGGCGCAAGCGCTGCGGTTGCTGGCCTTCGAGGTCCAGTTCCGCGCCCTGTTCGGCGCCATCGTCCAGCATGCTCACCTTGTACCGCAGCCGGACCCGGGCGATCGCAAAATCGTCCACGACCTCGAACCCGACGATCATCGTCGCTTGTCGGGTAATCAATTCCTCCTGGCGATCGGGATAGCTCAGGCGGACGACCGGCGCTTTGTCGGGTAAAATGTCCACGCGATAAACCGCCGAGTCCTTCGATTCCATGCCCTCGCGGTCCAGCATCTGGAGCGAGAACCCGTTCATCCCTTTCGCCGGTACGGTAAACTCGCCGGTCAATTCCCGGAGGTTGTTCGTATTGACCCGCATCGGCAGTTCATGGTCCAAACCGATCAGTCTGATTGCCGCCGTCTTAATCTCTTTCGTGGCAATTGCCCTGAGGCCCAATCGGCTTCCCGCCAGCAACGTCAAGTCGCCGGGGGATCGGCGTGCGGGTTTCAATTTCGTGTACGCCGGGAACTCCTGATCGCATTCAAGCGCGGCCACGGCCGGACGCGGGATCGCCCTCACTTCGTATCTGAGACTCACGCCGTCGTTCAGGTAAATCCGGTAGGTAAACGAGTCTTGCACATTCTCAATCGTCCGGCCGAAATGCGCGTGGTTGTCATGGTCCTGTTCCAAAGGAAACTCCTGCGCGCGCCGGCCGCGATAATTCACCTCCACCTTGCCCGTGGCGGGAATAATGCCCTGAACCCAGGCCTCCAGCCGCGCGTTATCGCCAATGCCCACCACCTTGTTCCCCTCCGGCACCAAAAGCCGCGTCTTTCGCGGCAACGGGATGTTCGCGAGGAATGCCCGCCGCAACAAGTCAAGGGGCGTGGCGCCGCCGAAACCCAACGCCATGATTCCCATGAACAAAACCAGCAACGCCACCAGGCCCAGTTTTTTCAACTTGTCGGTCGCCACCAGACGGTTGAAATCGAGCGGCGCCGCCATGGCTTCGGTTTCTTCGATCATCGCGTCCACCAGCGCCGCGGACGCGCCGGGCGGGAGCGCACCCGGCCGGGTCAATTGAATCGCTGCGATCAGGCGGCTGCGGAATTCGGGCCGCGCCTTCTCCACCATCAACGCCAGCTCGTCATCGTCGGGCTGGCGAATGAGCGGCGCCACGGCGTACCGGATCAGAATGTAAGCGAGCAGCGCGCACTGTGCGGCGAGCGAAACGAGCCGCTCGCCCCACGCCAGCTCGAGCCACCAATCGACGAAGAGCGCCAGTGCCAGCAACTCCACGCCTGTCGCGACCGCGACCGAAACCCCGGTCAAGGCTGCCACCGCCAACTGTTTGCGTCGCAGGGCGGCCAGCTTTGCGCTAAGCAGCGCGCTGGGAGGAAGCTGGCGCCCCGGTTCGATCGTCTTTACGGACACTGGCATCGCTCCACCCCTTCCCATCATTTCAACTGCGACCGCTTTCTGAGCAGCCACTCCGTCGTTACCACCCCGAGCAGCAGCAGAAAATAGAGCGGCGACGACCAGACTTCCACCTCCAGCGGCGAGCGAACGCGCTCGGTTTTCGCGCTGATCGTGTCCGGCAGTTTGTGCAAATGCTCCTCGCGAAAAAATGCGCCACCGCTGGCGGCCGCCATTTCCCGCAGCAACGTCTCGTTCATCGCCGTCTCCCCCAGCTCGAATTGCGGCGCCGCAACGTTGAAATCCAGCGGCGTGTTTAAATCCGGTTGGATGAAAAATTGGTAATTACCCGGAGCGGGCGCGACGAACTCGGTGCGATAAAGTCCGGACTGTTCGGGAATCGGCCGCAAAGTCACTTCCGCCTTCCCACTGCGGCCGTCTTTGATTCCATAAAACCCTTGGATCGCCGCCTCCTGCACCGGCTCGAACCCAACCCCATAGAGTCGCGCATAAACACTCACCCGATCACCCGTGAGGTAGTTCTGACGGTCGGTCGTGAGCTGGGTGCGTTTCGATCCGCCGAGCAGGCGCGGCAAGGAAACGCGCTGCGCGATCTGCCCCCAGAGCGTCGTGTAATAAGTGTCGCCGACGTTCTTGCGCCAGCGCCAGGTATTGTCCGTGCCGACATACATGACCTGGCCCAGGCCATATTGCTGCGCCGCGACGACGGGCATTTTGCCGAAGCGCGATTCGCGCGCCGGATCGGGATCCACCAGCAACACCTCCGCCGCCGGCTTGGGGCGGGACACCTTCGCCACCCAATACACGGGCGGCAACTGTTTCCAGAGATTCAGGTTCTCCTCGTCCTTGTCCGAAAGCCGGAGCATCGGACTCGCGCGCCCCGCGGCCGTGAGTTCCAATTTGATCGGCTTCTCCGCCGCCGGGTCGAGCGAGGACTCGGCTGCCGCCCCTTCAAACTCGACGGGCAGCATTTTTTCCAAAACGGTCCGCCGATAGGCCGACGGCGAAAACCGTTTGCCCGCCACCATCACCAGCGCGCCGCCAAACTTGGAGACCAGCTCGTTCAAATTGGCGAGCGGCGCCGGCGGGATCCGCCTCGGATCGACATCGCCGAAAATGACCAGGTCGTATTTGAACAGCTCCTCCTTTTTCGCCGGGAACTGGGCGAGGTACGGCGAGTTCGTGGCGCGCGCGATGCCCGGATCGCCCTCGACCAGATAACATTTCAGGTTGACTCGCCGGTCGCGAAGCAACATCGCCTGCAGATAACGAAACTCCCAACGCGGCGATTGATCGACCAGCAGGGCCTGGATCTTGGCGTCGATCACCCGCAGCCGCTGCGTCCGCAAATTGTTGTCCTTCACGGCTTCGTCGGGGCGCGGCTCGATGAAGGCCTGCAGATCGAACTCCCCTTCCACCTGCGGCGCGAATTTCAACGGCACCACCTGTTCGCCGTCGCCGGCGAAGGTGATGGTTCTCGTGGCGACCTTTTCACCGCCCAGTTTCAACACCAACTCGGCCGTCTCGCCGCGCAGGCCTTGCGAACGGACCCGGACCGTCACCGGCGCCTCGTCTTTTACGAACGTGACATCCGGCGCAAAGAGGTTGCCCACGATGATATCGCGCGGCGAGGTAATGCCCACGCCGTAAACGTAGAGCGGCGCCCCCTCTTGCCGGGCCAGTGCCGCCGCCTCGCGCGGCGAGCTGCCGCTGTTGTTCGCGCCATCGGTCACCAGCACGATGCCCGCGAGGGGCTGGCCCCGCTTGCGGTTGATGACTTCCCGCACCGCGTCACCGATGGCGGTGGCGGAATTCGTCGCGTCCAGCCGGTCCACCCAGGCGAATTGCTCGGCACTGGTCCCGCGCGGCGCGGCGTTCGTGGCGAAGGACTTCTCCTTCCGCCCGGCGATCGGGGCCACGCCTTGGCTGAAGCTGAAGGCGTCGAGATCGAATTCCCGGTCCAGTCGCGGAAGCACCGGATCGATCAAGCCCTTGGCGATCGCCGCGCGCTTTTGGTCTTCGGGCAGCAGGCGCGGGTCCTTGATCTGCATCGAGGCGCTGGTGTCCAGCAGCATGACCAGCGCGCGCCGCACGCTGCCTTCCACGGTGAACGAGAGCACCGGCCGCAACACCAGCAGGAGAATCAATCCGAGAAACAGCACCCGCAGCGCGGCCAACACCCGCCGCCGGACTGGCCGAACCACCGCCGGACTGCCGCGATAGGCCATAAAGATGACCGCCCCAAAACCGAGCAACAGCAGAGCGTACCAGCCCGCGCCCAGCCCGCCGCGAAACGCGAGGGAGGCCTGGGCGATGCGAACGGCCTCGTCCACCCTTGCCCCCAAAATTCTGAGCAACAGGCTTGTCATCCAGATGGAATGGCGCCCCCTTCTCGCGGGCCGAATAATGGGCGCCGCCCAATGCCGGCGGCGTGCGCGGTTCGAACGGTGAAGCTCGTTGGCATGACCGTGCTCACTTCGCTTGACTGAACCATTGGCCCAGGAAGGTTTCGACCACGGCCAGCAGCAACACCACCAGCACGATCGGCAGCCAGAACTCCAAACCGCTCCGGTCTCGCTCGACGATGCCACGCAATGACAGATCGGGCGTCCAGGCGATGACGTTTGCCCCGTTGCGCAGCGTCCCAATCTGGGCCGGCGAAAGTTCATCCAGGCTCGACTCGGCGGGATTGGCGTGAGCCGCGAATTTCAGCGCCAGCGGCGGATCGGCCACGTTGACCTCATACACGCCGGCCAAATCGGTTTCATCGTATTGGAGCATCGGCCACGCATTGACCATTTCCACGCGACGCAGGTCGCTCCTCGCGGCCGCCTGGCCTGGCTTGAAAAAAATTGCACCCTTGTCCAGAAATTCCGCGCCGACGCGCCGCTTGAATTTTTCTCCCACCCGAATGTTCAAGTCTTCGTCCTGCCGCTGCACGATCGAGCCGAGCGCGCGGTGGATCAGCGGCACGAACGAGGGCCGCACCGGCAGGTCGTTCCACGCGGTGTCCGCCGTGCTGCTGAACAGCACCACGCGGCCCAGGCCCCAAGACCGCTCCATCACGGCCGGGGCGCCGTCGGCATACTTCAAAATAATGCGCGGATCACCCGCCTCCCGCGGCCGTTCCTCCTTTGCCTTTTTGCCGGCGCTGGTGGCGGCCGCGGCCGTCGCGGGTTGTAATGAAAATGCTCGATAAAATCGGGCGGAGGCCAGCGTGCCCGAAGCCGGATCATTCCAAATCTCCACGATCGGGTGCTGGTAATCCTTGTCCTGAAGAGCGAAAAACTTCTCGTCTTGGTCCGGCTGCCCATGCGGCGGGCCAAGTTCAGCCGGTAGAAAATTGAGCCGCTTAAACAGTTGTTCGTTGTAAAACGAGGCGTTCACGAGTCCACCGGGAAAGATCATCAATCCGCCCCCGCGGCGCAGATAGCTTTGGAAGGCCTTGAGCGTCGCCTCCGAGAAGTCCGGCACGTTGGCCAGGAGGATCGCGTCAAACTCGTCGAGCCGGGCCTGGGGCAACTCCGGCGGGGTCAGGGTCGTCGTTTTGATGAAGTAGCCGGCGGCGGCATCCGGCGCCACTGGGGCCAGGGCGTGTTTCAGAAAGTAGGTTTCACTGTCGCGCGGCTCACTGCCGGGTTCGCCATCGACCAGCAGCACCCGCACTTCCTTGATAGCGCGAACGACGAGGCTGCGCTGGTCGTCGGCGGGCAGGCGGTCTTCGGGGATGCGGGCCGTGACGGCGTGAAAGCCCTCGGCGCGAAGTTTGGCGAAGAGCGAGAGGCTCTTGCTCGCCCCCGGCGGAATCGAGCTGACCGTGAACTCGTCCCCCGGCGGTTCGCCGTCGATGCCGAGGCTGACGCGCACGTCACGGGCTTCTTCCTTGCCGAAGTTGGCCACCTGGACTTCGAAGCGGAGCGGTTGGCCGACGGGCGAGAGTCCGCTGGCCAGGCGCAGTTCGCTCACTCCGAGGTTGTGTTCTTCATGCTCGTTCACCAGGATAATGTGGGTTTTGATTTCCGCTTTGCTCTTTTCCAACGCGCGCTGTATCTCGGTGAGGTGACGCCAGCCACCGGCCTGGCCGTCGGTGACCAGGTAAATCTCCTTGCGGATAGCGAGCCGGCCCTGGAGCGTATCCACCGCTTTTTCGAGGGCCGGAAAAACGTCCGTGGCGCGGTCGGTCAGGGGCGCCTCGCGGATGACTTTGCGGGCGAGGTTTAGATCGAAGGTCGGTTCGGCGATGGCCCCGTGGACAATGTCGGAGGCGAGCAGCACCGCGGTGGCCGAGCCGGCGGGCATGGAGTCCAGCGCCTGCTCGGCGGCCTGGCGGGCTTTGTCAAAGCGGGTGCTGGCGCCGTCGCTCACGCCCATGCTATAGCTGTTGTCGAGGATGATGACGCCAGTAACCTTCGATTGGCCGAACACGTCGCCGGCCTTGGAAAGAACGGCCGGGCGGGCCAAGGCCAGGGCGAGCAGGGCCAGGAGCAGGCAGCGCAAGGCCAGCAGAATCATGTCCTCGAGGCGCATGCGGCGCTGGTTTTGTTCAACGCTCGTCTGGATGAACCGCATCGCCGCCCAGACCACCTTCTGGAATTTCCGCCGGTTGAGCAGGTGAATGATGATCGGCACCGCCACCGCCGCGATGCCGGCCAGCATGATGGGGTTCAAGAAAGACATGCCCGTCAGCGGAGGAAACCAAAAATCCGAATGAGCAGTCGGCCCAGTCGCCGCCTCAGATTTGGGAATTCGGCCCCAGGATTTTTCATCTGGTCGTGGTCCGCAAGCGGAACGCCAAATACGCGCTCAATACCTCGGGCAGCGGCTGCGCTGTGTTCACCAGCGTGTAATGACATTGGTTCTTTTCGCAGCCGTCGCGGAGGCGCTGGCGGAAGGCTTCGATCTCGCGCAAGTAACTTTTTCGGATTTCCCCCGGCCGCGCCAGGATTTTCGGGATGCCTTCCAAGCCTTCGAACTCCACCAGGCCGGTAAACGGAAACTCCAGTTCATACGGGTCCAGGACGTGGAAGACCACCACCTCGTTGCCGCCGAAGCGCAAGTGCTGGATACCGTCGAGCACCTTCTGCTCGTCGTCCAAGAAATCGCTGATGATGATGACGATGCCTTTGCGGCGGATTTGGCGCGCCATGTCGTGGAGCACGGTGGCGATATTGGTCTGCTCGCGCGGCTCGAACGCCGCCAGCCGGGCCATGAGCCGGTGGATGGTGGCCAGGTTGTCGCTGCGCGGACTGTAATCACGCACGGTGGTATCGAAGAGCGCGAGGGCCACGGCATCGCGCTGGCGCAGAATGAGGTAGGCCAGGCAGGCGGCCATCATTTTGCCGTAGTGCAGCTTGGTCAGCTTGCCGGAGCCGTACTTCATCGATTCGCTGCCGTCGAGCAGGAGGTGAGCGGCGTAGTTGGTTTCCTGTTCGTATTGCTTGATGTAGTAACGGTCGGTGCGGCCGAGGACCTTCCAGTCCAGGTGGCGCGGGTCGTCGCCGTGGGTGTATTCGCGGTGCTGGGCGAACTCGACCGCAAAGCCCCGATAGGGCGATTTGTGCTCGCCGGCCATGTAACCCTCGACGATGAAGCGCGCGTTGAGGCCAAGCGATTCGGCCCGCGAGATGGCGACGGGGTCAAGAAGGGAGGAGAGTTCCGGTGTTGCCATGTCAGGAGACCGCAGCCCAATCTCGCCCCCCGGGCTGCTGGTTCACAAGGGCTGAAAGCCCGCCATTCGATAGCCCAGGGCGAAGCCCTGGGCAGACCATCCTCAAAATGATCCATAGCCCTAAAAGGGCGAAACAATCTATGCTCAAGCTCCGGTTCATCACAATTCGAGATCCTCGGCGGCGCCAAGGCGCGGCCGAGGATCGCGCGGCGGAGCCGGTACGGGCGCGTCGCCGTGGCCTCCTGGCGGCGGTTCGGGCGGTTCGCAATCGACAAGCCTGAGTTCGATCGTGCCTGCGTCCAGGTCGTAGCTCGCGTACGCCGCTCGTCTGACCTCGCCATGACGCTGGTTGCGCGGCTGGCCTACGCTGCCTGCGTTGACAAAATACCGATTGCTCGCCTCAACTCTGAACTGGGCGTAGGTCCCGCCGCGCACCATTCCGTCCTTCCCCTTCACGAACGCGACCGGGACATGGGTGTGACCGAAGAAGCAGACGCTGGTATTCTGATAGATGAAGCTGCCGGCGGCGGCGAGCTTGTCGAACACGTATCCCCAGCGCTGGGGGCCGTCGAGCGTGGCGTGGACGATGGTGAAGCCGGACACCAACTCGATCAGCGGCAGGTTCCGCAGCCAGCGGCGGTCTTCCTCCGTCAACTGCGCCCGCGTCCAGAGGACTCCCTCGGCCGCTTGCGGATTGAACCCTTCCAACGGTTCATCGCTGGCGCAGTAAGCGTCGTGATTCCCCTGCACACAATGGATTCCACTTTCCCGGATGATGTCCAAGCACTCCTTCGGTTTGTTGTAATAGCCGACGATATCGCCAAGGCAGGCTGTGTGGGTGCAACCGCGCTGCTCTGCATCGCGCAGGACGGCATTGAGCGCCGCCAGGTGCGCGTGAATATCGCCGATGATGGCGTATTTCATGGGTTGGCCCATTCAGCGTCCCGAAGTTCCTGTTGGCCAGGCAGCTTGAATAGTGAAGCGACCAAGCGCCCTTTCATAATAGGCGTGGGGTGGCTCGCCTTAAGAACTGGTGCCGCCGGCTAAGCCGCCACCTCGCAGTAGGCCGCCTGCGCCTTCGGCTCGGGCACTTCGTAGCCCGCCAGCTTCAACCCGTCCAGATGGAACTCGATAGCCCCCTTCATCTTCCGCTCCACTTCCGCCCGCGTTGCGCCAGCGGCTGCGCAGCCAGGCAAGTCGGGTGAATAGGCGGAGAAGCCTGTCGCCGTCTTTTCGATGACAATTAGGTATCTGTTCATTTAAGTCCTGCTTGTTTCAATATGCTGTTTTGGGTTCCGGGCGCAAGATCATCTCCCGGTTTTCCCGCCACGGTCACGAGCCCTTTTTTCGTCGGATGCTTATACTGGCGGTGACTCCCACGAGTTCGGTCCAGATACCAACCGTCGGCTTCGATGAGCCGGAGAATCTCCCTGACTTTCATTGACGTGAGAGGCCGCCTGCGCTTTTCACTTCAACTTCTCATCTTTGGGAACGGCTTCGAGGATTTTTCGCGTGATATCGTCGCTCGTGACCCCTTCGCTCTGGGCGGAAAAGTTCGGGATGATGCGGTGGCGGAATATCGGCGGCGCCACCGACGCCACGTCGTCGCAGCTCACGTAGAACTGGCCATGGAGCATGGCGCGGGCTTTGGCGGCGAGGATGAGGTTCAGTCCGGCGCGCGGCCCGGCCCCCCACGTCAGCCATTTCTTGCAGAAGTCGAGCGCTTCGGAGGAGGCGGGCCGGGTCACGCGCACCAGTTTCTCGGCGTAGCTATAGACGTGCTCGGCCACCGGCATGCGCCGCACGACGTGTTGCAGGGTCAAAATCTCCTGCTCGGTCAGGACGACGGCCGGCTTGCCGCCGCCGATCCCCGTGGCGGTTTTCATGATCTGCAATTCCTCCTCCGCGGTTGGATAATCCACCAGGATCATGAACATGAACCGGTCGAGTTGCGCCTCGGGCAGGGGGTAGGTGCCTTCCTGTTCAATGGGATTCTGGGTGGCCAGGACGAAGAACGGATCGGGCAGCGCATGATCGACACCGCCCACGGACACCTTGCGTTCTTGCATCGATTCGAGCATCGCGGCCTGCGTCTTGGGCGGGGTGCGGTTGATTTCGTCCGCGAGGATCATGTTGGCGAAAATTGGCCCTTTCAGGAAGCGGAACTCGCGTTTGCCGCTGCCGGCCTCCTGGTAAATCACCTCGGTGCCGGTGATGTCGGAGGGCATCAGGTCGGGGGTGAACTGAATTCGTTTGAAGGACAAATGCAGCGTTTGCGACAAGGTGGAAACCAGGAGCGGCTTCGCCAGGCCCGGCACGCCGACGAGCAACGCGTGGCTGCGAGTCTTCGCCAGGCCCGGCACGCCGACGAGCAACGCGTGGCTGCGAGTGAGAATGGCGATCAGCACCTGGTCCACGACCGCCTCCTGGCCCACGATGACTTTGGCCAGTTCGGCTTTGATCCCGCCGGTGGAAGACTTCAGTTGGGCGACGGCCTGCCGGTCCTGGTCGGAAGGCCCTTCGGCGGCTGGGGAATTGTCAGGTTCGGCGAACGTCGTGCTCATGAAAATAATTTTTCCAGTTAAAACCAGTCGTCGGCCGCGGTTTCCGAACATTCAACGCAACCGGGACCGCGAAGGCGATGAAAAACTCGACGGGCGTGGCGGCGGGAAAAGCCATCAACCCGGCTGCGCCGCCAGGCGGCGACCCAAGTGACACCAAACAGCCGACCGACTGGCGAAGCGCGTCGCGAGGGAGCTGGCCTGCGCCCTGAAAGTTCTACGTTGCGGCCGGGGTTCCAACCGGCGTAGGTGGGAAGCGATCAGGATCCGCGCAGGGGCTTGTCCTGCCGGTTGGGAGCTTTTGACTCGACCCAGCGCGCCAACAGCCACAGGGAATCGGAAAGGCGATTGAGATAGATGATGATCTCCGGGTTTTGAAGCTGGCCGGCTTCCTGCAAGGCGCAGCAGCGCCGTTCGGCGCGACGGCAGGCGGTCCGGGCGACATCGAGGGCCGCCGAACCCAAGTTCGCACCCGGCGTGGCCCAGCCCCGGAACGAAAGGTTCTGCGCTTCGATTTGTTCAACCAACTCATCGAGCTTCGCCGTCATCACCGGCGTCACCCGCGAGAATCCATCCTTTTCGTAACGGGGCAGGTCGTCCGGAGCGGTCGCCAGTTCGCCCATGAGAATGACCAGGTCCGCCTGAATGCCCAGCAGACGGTCGCGCACGAAATCGTGTTCGGCGCCGGCCCGTGCCACGCCGAGAGCGGTGTTCAACTCATCGACGCTGCCGTAGGCTTCGACGCGCGGATGACACTTGGAGACGCGCCGATTGTACATCAAGCCGGTGGTGCCCGCGTCGCCCGTTTTGGTGGCGATGCTCATTCTTCGGAGTCTGGCGTTCAACCCTCGCCGATCAAAGTTCAAAGTTCAGGAGAACGCTCTGAAACGGCTAGTTCTCGGCGACTCGGACCGCGCGAATTTCGCAATCATTCCATCGGCTGAACTTTGGATTGACGCTGGCAAGGCCCGCTCGTATCGTCCGGCTAATTCGATTTATGAGCGCGAAACTACTGTTCAAAACCATTTTCTTCATCATCATCCTGCTCCTGCTGGTGTTGATGGGTATGCACAACCTCGACGCCGTAAACTTCACTCTGCCGCCGCTCCTGAAGCAAGTCATCACGCAACCCGCCGCGTTGATGTACTTCGCCTTCTTCGCCTTGGGTGTGCTGACTGGCACGATTATGACCGCCGGGACGGGCCGGAAAGCTGGGGGGGCAAAGAACGGGCAAAAGTGAGCGAAGCGGGCGGAAGCGCCGCGCGGAGAGTTCGTCAGTGTGCTCGGGTAGTGAAGTGATGACCACCTGAGTCATCCTGGGAGACCGTACATCCGCAGAGGCGGCCGCACTTGAATTCAGCTTGAAGGGCGGGCGTCCATTTGATACAGTCCTCTTATTCCTGAAAGCCGAGGGCGCCTCGGCAGAATCATCGCATCAAAATCAGGGGAAAATGGTTATGAAAAAGGTAATTCGCTCATTCGTAGTGTTGGCCGTCGCCAGCTTGCTCGCGCCACAACCAACCCAAGGTCAAGGGACCGGCTTTTATTTTCGGGGCGACATCGGGCCGGCCTTTACCGAAAACATGCACGTGACGGAGTTTTTTGGACCGGTCTCCGGCGCGACCATCAAGCTCGATCCGGGCGTGCGCTTCGGAGCGGCGGGCGGATACTCCATCACCGATTGGTTCGCCGCGGAAGTGGAAACGGGCGTGTCGTATAACTACTTCCGCTCCGTGAACGGTTTCGTCGCCGACAACACCTCCCTGGCCAACGTGCCATTCCTGGGCAACCTGGTGCTGCAATGCCCCACCAAGCTGGGGATTGTCCCTTACGTGGGCGGCGGTCTGGGTGTGGTTTTCAGCACCTTCGACACCGACAATTTCGCCGACAACTCCAACTCCGTTAGCGGCAATGACACCGACGCGGTCTTCGCCTATCAGGCTTTCGCGGGCCTGCGTTATAAGATCAACGAGCGAATGTTCGTTGACCTTGGCTATAAATACCTCAGGGCCGAGGCCCCGCGCTATCACGTGGAACCGCTCTTCTTTGGCGACCCCTCGGGCGATTTGCGCCTAAGCGCGATCCACACCCACAGCGTTGCCTTCAGCTTCACGATGAAATTCTAAACGGACGGCAACTCCACTTCTCGCGCCGGCTCGGTGGCGAAGCCAAGGAAACGCATCGCCTGTTCGGCGAAGCGGCCGGCCTCGTCGGTGACAAATGGCCGGATGACCCCCGGGCGCCGCCGGTGGACGCTCAGCAGATTCAATTGCTCCAGCCGTTCCCGGACAAATTGCGCGCAACTTTCGGCCGAATCGACCAGCGCAACTTTCTCGCCGACGACGCGCCGAATCGCTTTTTTCAACAACGGATAATGCGTGCAGCCCAAGATGAGCGTGTCGATGCGCCGCCGCAGCAAGGGGCGCAGATACTCGCGCAGCACGGCGGCGGTGACGGGATGCTCGATCCAGCCCTCCTCCACCAGCGGCACCAGCAACGGGCAGGCGCGCGCGAACACCTTCGCGGTGTCGCAGTGCGCGAGGATGCCCACGCTGTAAGCCTGGCTGCGAATGGTCGCGCGGGTGCCGATGATGCCGATGCGCCGGTGGCTCGTTTGTTCGAGCGCGGCGACCACGCCCGGGAGAATGACGCCGAAGACCGGCACCGGGAATTTTTTCTCGAGCATTGGCAGCGCCCAGGCGGAGCAGGTATTACACCCCACCACGACGGTTTTGACGTTTTGCCGCATCAAAAACGCCGTGTCTTCGCAGGCGAACCGGGCGACCGTGCCCGGCGATTTCGTGCCGTACGGCACGCGCGCGGTATCGCCGAGATAGACCAAATCCTCCCGCGGCAGCACGCGATGAATCTGCCGGGCGACGGTCAGCCCGCCAATGCCGCTGTCGAAAATACCAATGGGCAATTCAGTGTGTGGCTGAGTCATTCAAGCCGGACAGGAGGGCCGGCGCCCGTTCCAGACCGGGCGCGCGGGTCATGGTTCCACCATGCGCTTGTAGGCGAGGAGGCCATCGACAATCGCCTTGGCCATTTGCCGGCGATAGTTCGCGTCAAAAATATTTTTCGCCTCGGCCGGGTTCGTCATGAAGCCGCCTTCAATAAGCACGGCGGGCATTTCCGCGGAACGGAGCACGGCGAAGCGGGCGCGCCGGACGCCGCGATCTTCCAGGCGAAGCTCGCTTACGAGCGCGCTTTGGAGTTGATAGGCCAGCAGCATGTTCCTGGCATCCAGTCGATTACCGGGATAGGCGCCGGCGCCCGCTCCTTCGCCGCGCGCGTTGGTGGAACTGGTGTGCGCCGGAGCCAGGCAATAGACCTCCACTCCCTTGACTCCCAGCCCGCCCGCGCCGTCCGCCGAATTAAAGTGAAGGCTCACGAATAATTCCGCCCCGCGCCGCTGGGCCAGCTCCGGACGCGCCGGCAGCTCGACAAAGGCATCGTCCTTGTGCGTAAGACTGACCTTGAGACCGGCCCGGGTCAACTGTTCGCTTACTTCTTTGGCGAGCAGCAGCGTGAGTTTTTTCTCCTGGCGCCAGCCGGCCTGACGGCCTGGGTCCTTGCCCCCGTGGCCAGGGTCAAGCATAATGGTGTGGATCGTCCTTCCGGACGCGTTTCGGGCTGGCGCCAGGACCGGCAGAATCGTGGTCGCCAAATCCACCGGCGGGATGTGGGCCGAACCGTTGTGAAACGCGATCGGCGCGGAAATCCAGACGTTGATGCCGTTGATGGTGATCTTGCGCGAATCGACAACGAATTCGAGGGTGGCCGATGGGCTGGTGAGGGTTAACTCCTGCCTGGGCACGGTCCATTTGAGCTGAAAATCATGGGCGCGCGCCCAGTCTTCAAGCCGCACGTATTCGGCGCCGAAGAGCGACACGTGTTCGAGCCGGCCGCCTGAACTTGACGCGGCAGCCAATGGCAGACTGGCCCAGAGCAGGCCCAGTACGATCGCGACCTTCATGACCGCGCGCAATCTGCCCAGCGCACTCCGCCGTTTCAAGGCAAATGCCGCTGTTGCCGCCGAACGGCCAGAGGGCGTGGGCTTTACTTCGCTCGCGCCAGCGGGCGCACGCTTACTTCCCGGAAGTGCACATGGGCTTCCCGGCCATGATTTTGCAGCCCGATGAAGCCATACTCCGGCCGCGGACCCCGATCCGGCTCGTACCAAACTTTCTTCTCCGGCACCGGATCGCCTTCGGTGAAATCGGTCACGATCTGGCCGTCGATCTCCACCACCGTCCGTTTGCCCTCGAGGGTGATGAGGAGCGTGCTCCATTCGCCGACCTTGGGCGAAACGAGGTTCCGGGCCTGGGTGAGGCTGTAGAGGCAACCCGTGCGGTGGTAGTCGTTCTCGGTGTTGTCGATTTGCACTTCGTAGCCCTGGTTGACGGCTTGCATGGGCGTCTTTGGCGCTTCGGGGATGCGGATGAACACCCCGGAGTTATCGTCGTCGTCGGTAAGCTCGAAGCGCACCCGCACCTGGCAATTACCGAATTTCTCCCGGCTGTACCACAACATCCCCATGCCGCCGTAAGTCACCAGCTCGCCGTTCTCCAGGCGCAATTCGCCCGGCCCCACCATTTCCCATCCGTCGGTGCCCTGGCCATCGAACAAGGCCCGCCAGACGGGGGCGCCGGAAGAGGTGGTGACCCCAGAAGGATGCTTGCATGACACGCCGGCAGCCGCGGCCAGAGCCAGGCCGGCAACCGCCGCCGGCAGTCTCGCCATCTTCCTAAATGAAATCTTCATGAAAAAACCGCGCCTGCCTGGTCCACCTCGACCGGCTCGCAGAGGGTCCGTTCAGTTGCCGCTCGCCGGCGGATGGCGCCGGCGTGACTCAAGTTTTTAACACGCGCGGTTCGGGCAGCGGAACCAGCGGGCCGTTCACGCTGCTTTCGAGGCGATGGAGCAAATTGCGATAGGTTCCCAGGGCCAGCAACGGCCAACTGTTGCGGTACATGTCATACTTCAGATAGAACACCCGGGGAAAGCCGGTGCCGGTCGTTTCGTGTTCGGTCCAGGAACCGTCCAGGTTCTGGTTGTGAATAAGGTATGCGATGCCCCGCTGAACGCTCGGCCGGTACGGATCGTCGAAGGCAAGCAACCCCATGACGGCCCAGGCCGTTTGCGAAGCGGTGCTCGGTCCCTGGCCCTTGAAAACGGGATCGTCGTAGGTGTTGCACCGTTCGCCCCAGCCGCCGTCTTCGTGCTGCACACTCTCCAGCCAGTCGCGCGCCTTGAGCAGCCACGGCTGGTCCATGTTCAGATTCAGCGCCCGCAAGCCGCGCAAGACCTGCCAGGTGCCATAAATGTAATTGACCCCCCAGCGGCCATACCAGGAGCCGTCGGCCTCCTGGTGTTCCCGGATGAATTGGAGGGCCGCCTTGACCTTCCGATGGTTCACGTCGAAACCCTCGTAGCCGAGCAGTTCCAAAATGCGGGCGGTGATGTCGGCGCATTCCGGATCGAGCATGGCGTTGTGATCGGCGAAGGGGACTTTCTCGAGCACGCCCTTGGTGCAGTCCTTGTCGAAGGAAGCCCAGCCGCCGTCCCGGCACTGGAAGGCCAGCATCCAGCGCAGGCCGCGCTGGAAACAGTCGTCGCGCCGGCGCGGGTCATCGGTCGGAATTTTCCGCAGCGCCAGCAGGACCATGGCGGTGTCGTCCACGTCCGGGTTCCATTTGTTGTTGAACTCGAAGACCCAGCCGCTCGGTTCGACCTTGGCTGGATTCTTAATCGCCCAGTCGCCGCGGAAACGAATTTCCCGGCTGACCAGCCAATCGACCGCCTGCTGGAGGGCCGGATGATGGCCGGGCAGGCCCGACTCGCGCAGGGCGATCGTGACGATCGCGGTATCCCACACCGGCGAAAAGCACGGCTCGATGCGCACTTCGGTTTCCGTCTCGAGTTCGAGCTTTTTCAATTCGTGTTCCGCGCGCCGCACTTCGGGATGATGGTCGGGATAGCCGAGGGCCTTCAGGGCGATGAGCGAGTTGAGCATGGCGGGGAAAATGGCCGCCAACCCGTCGCTGCCTTCGAAGCGTTCGAGCATCCAGGTCTCCGCCTTGCGCAGGGCCAGTTTGCGGAACGGCCGCAGCCGGCTTCGTTCGATCCATTTGTGGAACCGGTCGAGCCAGAGGAAAAAATTGCGCAGGGTGAAGCGTTGCGGATCGCGCGGCAGGGCCAGGTCGCGCGCGTGGAAGCCTTCCGGGTAGAGTTCATCGAGGGTGACGCCGCCGGCCAGCGGCCGGGTCGGCTTGAAATGATTGATGATCGCCAGCGGCACCAGCATGGAACGGCTCCAGGAACTCATGTCGTTGAAATTGACGTGAAACCATTTGCCGATGAGGATCACTTCGCACGGGATCGTGGGCACGAAATCCCAGGGGAACAAGCCGAGCAGCGCCAGATACAGCTTGGAGAAGGTATTCATGCGCGGGACGCCGCCGAGGCTGAGGGCCACTTGGCGCGCGCGGAGCATCCGCGGATCGGTCACCGGCACGCCGGCGAGTTTGAGGGCCAGGTAAGCCTTGATGGTGGCGTTGACTTCCGCCGGGCCGCCGTAATAGATGTTCCAGCCGCCGTCGGCCAGTTGGAGCGAGAAAAGGTGATGGACGGCTTTTCGCTCCCAGACCGGATCGACTTTGCCGTTCCAATGATGATAAGCGATGGTGTCGGAGACCAGAGTCGAATCGACCATCAACTCGCCCACCCAATACCCTTCCCGCTTCTGCTCCCGCAGGAGGAAGTTTTGCGACCGCGCAATCGCCCCATCCAAAGAAAGGTGGTGGCTGAACCCAAATTCAGACGCGATCGGGCCAGCCTGCCCGTCGCGTTGGGACGCTGTAACTCGCACGGCGCAGACTGTGCTAAGCGAGCTGGAAAGTGTAAAGGAATTATTGAACGCTGTGGCGGTGGCCGCAGCGGATTTGCGAAAACCCCACCCCATAATTCTCGAACGAATCGGCCGCGAACCCGTCCAAGGGCTGGTGACCCGGCCCCTGCAAGGTTCGCGACGGACGCGTGGAAAGTTGTGGCCGCGGCTTGACAAACCAGAGCGACTCTGCTTGAATGGCGTTGTTCCAAAAGTCATGGGCTTATTACCTTCGCAATGAACCATGCCGTAAATGAAGTGCAATCGATCAATCGCCAGGCGTGCGCGGCGACGAGCGAAACGCCCTCAGTTCCATAGCATCCTCAAAACGCTCAAGTCCCGCCGGTAACGATCCGACGGAGCGGCGGTACGGTTGGCCACTATCGCACACAAGCGATTTTGACGGCGATCAGAATTTGGTAGCGTCGGACCCGACAACCCGTTATGCAATCACAACGAGCCAGAACGGGCCTCGCCCAGGCGAGACTGCGCCCGCCGGTCGCCGCGAAGGCATGGGGCTTGCTGGCGTTGATCTGCTGGCTGGCGCCGCGCCCGGATGGCTGGGCGGTTCCGCCAACGAATGATCTCTGTTCGGGAGCGTTGGTGGTTCCGGCGGCCGGTCCGTTTCCTTACCTGGCACCGCCGGTTGACATCCTGGATGCCAGTGTGACTGACGATCCGCCGGCCGCCTCCTGCCAGCCCTTTGTGGGGCGCAGCGTCTGGTTCGTGTTCACTCCGTCGGCGACAACCAATTATACGATTTCTTCCTGCGCCGACGCCCCGACGGGAACGACGGTCCCGGACACGGTCATGGCCATTTACACCTCCGCCAGCGGGGGCTGCGGCGGGCCATTCACCGAACTTCCGAGTTCCGGATTCAGCGATGGGTGTGAGGACGATTCGTGCGGGCCCGGATTCAAGCAAGCGGCCATCACGACGCAGCTTTCTTCCGACACGAAATACTTCATTTTGGTTTGGCGTTATGAGGATACCACCACGCCGGATCCGATCGGCGGTGAGACGAGGGTCCAGCTCCGGATTTCCAAAGCGGCCCCGCCGCCGAATGACCGGGGTGAAGGGGCGCTGCCGGTCTTTCTGAACCTGCCGATGGTGGGCACGACCGTGCTGGCCAACAATGATTATCAACTGCCCGCGGGCGCGGATTGCTTCACCAACGGCCTGCGCCAAATCGCCTCGCTGGCCGCCGGGCGCGACGTGGTTTATTCCTTCACCGCTCCTGACACTGATAAATATTCGATCGAGGTTTTCAATTACAACAACATCGCGGCAAACGATTTGGTGCTGTATGTCGCCGCGTCCCTTCCCACCGGCCAGTCTGCGCCGCTAACGGTGACGGACTGCGTGGCAGCGGCGAATCGAAGCCCGGCCAGTTCGGCCGAGGAAATCGTTGGTTTGCCGCTGGCGGCCGGTCAGAGAGTTTTCATCTTTGTCGATGAAGACGCGCCCACGCCCCAGGGGAGCAGCTTTACCCTGGAGGTGTCAAAGTGCGTGCAGGAAACCGAACCGGACGATACTCCCGCCAGCGCCAGTCCGCTGGCTTGCGGCATCGAGGGTTCCATTTTCCCGGCGAACGACGCGGACTTTTTTTCCCTGGGGACTTTCCCGGCCGATTCCCGGGCTTTTGTGCTAGTGGACGGCAGCACCGCGAGCACCACCGATTTCATCTTGCGTGTGACCACTGCGACGGACACCTTGGAGCGGGACTACGGTGACAATGACGCGCCCTTTGGCGAGCTTTCGTCGAACGTCGCCGGCACGCCGCTGCCAGAGGCGCCGGCGTTTATTCGGGTTAACTACCTGGCCGGCGGCGTCAATGAACCCTACCGGGTCTTCGCCGCGGTCCAGCCGCCGCCGGCCTTGGCCACCCCGGAAACCGAGCCGAACGACACCGCGGATACGGCCAATTCCGCGGACAATAACTATTTCTATGGCTCCTTGCCCGGCCCTTCTCCTTCCACGGACGTGGACGTTTATCGCTTCGCGGCCGCAGCCGGTGACCTGATTTTTGTCAGCCTCGACGGGGACCCGCTCCGCGATAACACCCCGATCAACGCCAAATTGGATCTGCTCGATCAATTTGGCAACCTGCTGGTCTCCGTGGACGACGGCGCCTCGACTTCTTCGACCAACGTGACGCAGGGCGCGCTCTTTGCCGAAACGCCCTTTTCGCCCGCTGAAGCCCTGGTTTACCGCACGCCGGACGATGGAACTTTCTACGCGCGGGTGTCCATCAGTCCCAAAGCAACCGGCGCGGTTGGCGCCGGGGATTATCTGCTCTCCATCGCCATCAATTGTGTCATCGGCAGCAGCGGCTATAACAACCCGCCGGCGTTGACCAATCTCTCCGTCACTTCCCCCATCGCTGAAACCGGCAGCGTCTTGCTGACGGGCACGGCCATCGAGTACGATCTGGGCAACACCCTCGTCCTGGCAATCAATTGGGGCGACGGTACGTCTCTGCTCGCCACCAACCTGCCTTGGGGTGTGTCGAGGTTTAGCCTGGCGCACGAGTACCTTGAGGATGGCCCGCTTGGCACGCGGGACTACCCGATCAAGGTCACCGTCACGGACAATTTTGGCGCGAGCGCCTCGTCCGGCCTCACGGCCACGGTGACGAATGTCCCGCCTTCCGCGCCGACGCTGGCCTTGAGCGCCACCGAGATCAACGAGAACGATTCGGTGATGCTCACCGGATCGTTTACCGATCCCGGTTCGCAGGATACCCACGTGGTGACGATCGACTGGGGCGACGGCTCCGCCGCTACCACCAGCAGCCTGCCGACCGGCGTATTGCTTTTTGGCGCCAGTCACCGCTACGCCGATGACAACCCCTCGGGCACGCCTGCCGACAATTACAGCATCAGCGTCACGGTGATGGATGAAGCCGGCGGCGCCGCCGCTGCCACGACGAGCATTCAAGTGGACAACGTGCCGCCGCTCTTCAACAGCGTGGCGATGACCCCCTCGATTTTCGCGAATGGCACCGCGACGTTGACCGGGAGCTTTTTTGATCCCGGGACGCTGGACACCTTCACCCTGGCGGTGAACTGGGGCGACGGCACAGCGGTGCAGACGGCGAACCTCGCGGTCGGTTCGACCTCCTTTGAGCTTTCACACCAATACACGGTAGCCAACACCAACGCGTTGGTGACCCTCACACTGACTGATGACGACACCGGCGCGGCCACCACCAACGCGACCGTGCAGATCAAATCCGCGGTCGCGCCGGCGCGCTTCCAATCCATCAGCCGGCTCGACGGGGGCCAGATGGTTTTGTTCCTGCAAGGGACTCCCGGCGCAACTTATCGCATCGAGGCCTCTGAAGACTTGAAGTCCTGGAGCACCCTCGGTTCGGCGACCGCGGACGCCAATGGATTATTCCAGATCGAAGATCCCTCCGGGTCGTCGCGGCGGCAGTCGTTTTTCCGCGCGGTTTGGCCCTAACCGGGGGCCGTAAGGCGAGGCGGCAGGCCGGCGCCGGCGGCCCGCGAGGTTGCCCGCTTTGCCCTTTGCACTTTGAAGGAGCTTTGCCTATAACCGGCGCGTGTCTAATCCGTCCGAGGCCCCGATCAACGCCTGCACGCGCTACGGCGCGCTATTCGGGCATCCGGTCAAACATTCCGCCTCGCCGACCATGCAGAACGCGGGCATGGCCGCGCTGGGATTGAACTGGCGCTATCTGGCGTTTGCCGTGCCTCCGAATCAGTTGCGCGACGCCATCGCCGGGGCCAAGGCGATGAAGTTTATCGGTCTCAATCTGACCATACCCCACAAATTGCCCGCCCTGCCGATGATGGACGCCCTGGACGACTCGGCGAAAACCTGGGGGGCTGTGAATACCGTCCGCTTTGAGGCGCAAGACCCGGCCGGGAACTGGCGGCCGCTGGGTTACTTTGCCGAAACGGCGCCGGAGCCGATTCGGAGCCACGGCTTTAACACGGACGCGGAGGCCATCGCGCGGGCGCTCCGCGAGGATCTGGGCCAGGAACTGGCTGGCGCCAAGGTCCTGTTGCTGGGAGCGGGCGGGGCGGGGCGTGTCGCCGCGTTGAAACTCGCGGCGGAAAACGCGTCCGAGTTGTTCCTGGTCAATCGCACGGCCGGCAAAGCGGAAGCGCTGGCGGCCGAGGTCGCTGCGCGGTTCCCCGGCGTCAAGGCCCGCGCCGGTTATCCGAAAGGGAGCGTGGATTTGTTGATCAACGCCAGCTCGCTCGGTTTGCAGGCCGGGGACAAACTGCCGTTCGACCCGGCGGACTTTCGCCTGGACCGGACGCGCGCGGTTTACGACATGATTTATCGTCCCGCGCAAACGCCGTTGCTGGCGGCGGCCAAAGCCGCGGGCTGCGCCACGGCCAACGGCCTGGGGATGCTGCTCCGTCAGGGAGCCGCGTCGCTGGAACTGTGGAGCGGCCAGGCCGCGCCGATCAAAGAGATGCGGGCCGCGCTGGAAGCCAACGTTTATGGCCATTAACGCCGCCGCTCGCCCGTCCCAGGTCCTGGCCCGTCGCCGGCCGGCCTTGATTTATGTCGCGCGTCTTTGATCCCCAGGTTTGGGCGGCCGTCCCGTTTCATTTCTGGTCGCTGGCATTCTTCACTTTTGGGAGCATCGTGGGGAGTTTTTTAAACGTCTGCATTTACCGGATGCCCCGCGGACTGAGCCTGGTTACTCCCCGCTCGCATTGTCCGCATTGCCGCTACTCGATCCCGTGGCATCTTAACATTCCGCTCGTCACCTGGCTGTTGCTGCGCGGCCGGTGCGCGAACTGCGGCGCGCCGATCTCGATCCGCTATTTTGGGGTCGAACTGCTGAGCGCCGCGGCCTTCCTCGGCAGTTGGGTCGCCGTCGGGCGGGAGTCGGCGCCGCTGGCGTTGGTGTATTGTCTGTTGCTGGCCGGATTCATCGTCGCGACGTTCATCGATTTCGAGCACTTCATCATCCCCGATGAAATTACCCTCGGCGGCATCGTCCTGGGGTTTCTTTGTTCCCTCGCCGTGCCCGCGCTTCATGGCGCGCCCAACGCGGCCGAGTCCCTGAAGCAAAGTTTCTTCGGCATCGTGGCCGGCGGCGGCGTGATCTACGCGATCTTGCGGATCGGCAAGCTGGTGTTCGGCAAACAAAAGCTCGAACTGGCGGCGGACACGACGGTGGTTTTCACGGAGACCGCGCTCGTGCTGCCGGACAAGGAAGTGCCGTATGAAGACCTGTTTTATCGCGACTCGGATGTCATCACGCTGGAGGCGAAACAGGTGGAACTCATCGACCGGTGCTACCAAGGGGTGCGCGTCCAGTTGTCGGCCGGCAAGCTCGTGATCGGCGAGGAAGTGCTCGATCCGGAAACGGTGCCGCACATGGAGGTGGTGACCGACAAGATGGTCCTGCCACGCGAAGCGATGGGGCTGGGGGACGTGAAATTCATGGCGGCCATCGGGGCGTTCCTCGGTTGGAAGGCGGCCTTGTTTTCGTTGATGTTCAGTTCGATCATCGGCGCGAGCGTCGGCGTGGTTTTGATCGCGCTCAAAAAGCAGGCCTGGTCCAGCCGGCTGCCGTACGGCCCGTACATCGCTCTGGCGGCCACCTTCTGGATTTTCGGCGGACAACTCTTGGTCGCCTGGTGGGTGAGGTGGCTTACTGGCGCGTGGGTCCGGTGAAACTCGGGACATCCTCGGCAACGGCCGCAAGCGGGGCGGCGGCGAAACCAAACGGCTCGCGCCCGGACCGGGCCTACTCGCATTGCGCCTTGTGCCGCAAGGCGTGGTCCACCAGCACCAGCGCGGTCATCGCTTCGACCATTGGCACGGCGCGGGGCAGCACGCAAGGGTCGTGGCGGCCCCGGCCTTTGAGCGTCGTGTTTTTGAATTGGGTGTCCACCGTTTGCTGCTCGTGCATGACGGTCGCCACGGGCTTGAAAGCGACGCGAAAATAAATCGCCTCCCCGTTCGAGATGCCGCCCTGAATGCCGCCGGAACGATTCGTCAAGGTGCGGACCCGGCCGCCCTTCATGCGAAACGGATCGTTGTGCTGCGTGCCGGTCAGGAGGATGCCGCCGAATCCTGAGCCGATGTCGAAACCTTTCGACGCCGGCAGGCTCAACATCGCTTTGGCCAAATCCGCTTCGAGCCGGTCGAACACCGGTTCGCCCCAGCCCGCCGGCACGCCCCGCGCCACGCCTTCGACGATCCCGCCCACACTGTCGCCCGCCCGGCGGGTCTTCTCGATGAGCCGGATCATCTTCCCGGCGGCCGTGGCGTCCGGGCAACGGAGGAGGTTCGCTTCGATCTTAAGTGTAGTCGGCGTGGGAGGGGCGGAACTTCGTGGCCATCTCCGCGTACGCTTCGGGCCGCGCGTCCTCGTTTCTGACCCATAAACTGATCGGCGTCCCGAGCGTTTTGCCCTCGAACGTGCCGGAGAGGATTTGCACCTTGTCCGGTTCCTGGCGCGGTGTGACGAGTTTGGACTGGCCGGGCCGCCGCCGATCCAGGTCGGGTTGAATGTCGGCTTCAGTCAGCTCCAGCCGGGGCGGACACCCATCGATCACGACGCCCACCCCGCCGCCGTGCGACTCGCCCCAGGTAGTGATGCGAAAGAGGTGACCGAACGAATTCGCCATGCGGGGAGTATGTGGGAAAACCGGCCGCCGGTCAAACCCACTGGCCCGCAACGAACGCGGGCGGCGCCGGGGGAATCCAGTTTAATTGAGATGGCCCTCTTGTACAGACGACCGCCCTCACCCCGACGCTGCGCGCTGCCGCTGTCTGTCCCCGGCAGAGGGAGAATCGCTCGCCGCTGCGCGGCGGATGCAACGCGCCGGGTCGTGCGAGGGGCTCGGCCTTGAATCGCGGAGCGCACGGTGTGCCTGGGTCGTTGAGTTCATCGGCAGTTCGCAAGCGCATTGCTGTTTCGAGCGTTGTTCCCCCTCACCCCAGCCCTTGGGGAGAGGGAGAATCGCCCACCGCGTTTTCGCCAATCCAGAGCGCCTCGGCTCGTTGCAGCGCGGGATGCGGTGTTCCCTCTCCCTGCGGGCCAGGGTGAGGGGGAAGGAGACGCAGCCAACCAAAACGGCCGGACGAATTTTGCAGGCTCAGCTCGACCGGCTCCCCGACTTAGAGTTGACAATCACGTCGGGCGCAAAGCCGGTCGATGGTGGAAGCGCGAACGCTCGCAAGGGTCGCTAATTCCAGATTATCCTTGAGCGGGGACAAGAAATCGATTCCGCCTCGTAACCTCGGCCACGGCCTTCGGGCCGATTCCTGAATCCACCCTGCAAGTGGAGTTCGGCTCAAGGCGCCTTCACGGTCCGATAAAAGCGGTGATGGAACGTCGTGTTCTCGTCCAGATAATCGTACGATCCATTGACGATCGGTTGCGTAGTTAAGTCGCCCCAGCGGACCAGATCGGCGGAGGCTTGCAACGTGTAGTTGCATTGCTCCTTGCCGAAGACGCGGATGCGAAACGGGCCGCTCGGCTGGACGGCAGTGATATGCAGGCGCGACGGCACATCCGCCAGCGCGATATTGTTGCTTTTGCTGTACTCGTCCGTGCCTCCGTCCGGGTCAACCACGGCTTTAAGCAGTGCTTCACAGGGCGAAATGCCGGCCGGGACCATTGCGCTGACGCGGAAGTTCCACGGCTCTCCCGGACGAAGCGGCGGCTGGTCCAGCGTGGCCAGCAACAGCGGCGCGACGGCGGGCTGCACGAGGTAAATCGCGACCCGGTTGCTGCTGGCGGTGCCGTCACCCTGGTTCACAACCGTGCCCGCGACTCCGATCAAACTGCCTGGCGCGAGATTGCCGGCGACGACCTGGAATTGGGCGATGCCCCAATCGATATATTGGACGCCAAAGACTTTCCCGACCCAAATCTGGCGGTTTCCATTGCAACTCGGGGCGCTGCGCGCGTATTCCTGGGCGACCCAAATGGAAGTGTCGTCCTTGGGATCGACCGAGGCGCCGGCCGTGTCGCCCCAAAAGACGGGATTGAACGAGCCGGGGCCAATGACGTTCCCCATGTTGTCGCAGGCCGAAATGTCGGCTGGCGCCTCGCCCGCTTTCAGCAAGCGGCTGGGCCGGATGTCGGATTCCGCGGCATAGTAGGCGCTGATGCGAACTTCCGGGTAGATATTGGCGCCCGAGCGCGCATAGACCAGCGCCATATCCAGGTTCTTGTTCACCTCGACCGCGGACCAGGCGTAATAAACGTGCGCATTTGGCGGATCATCGATCGAACTGTTCATCCCGAACGTGCGGTTGACGAAGTTCGGATCACCGATAGTGGGCACATTGGGAAAGCCCAACACAAAGAGCCGGTTCAAGCGAACCGAACTGAGCATCTGGCCGTCGCCAAACCAGTCGGCCGCGTCATTGCTGACCAGGTGCAGAAAGCCCCCCCGATAGACCGCCTTGATCGGCCAGGTCCCGAGATTAGTCATCTTAACGAGCTTGGCGGAACCTTTTTGCGGGGCATCGACCGGCCCGTTCCAGGCGGTGGGCATCGTCAGCGCCACCCGGTCCATGGCTTGCGCGGGGGTGAGCGGATCGGTCAACGCCCAGACCACCAACTGATCGCTGCCGTTTCGGCTTACATAGTAGGCCCGCCCAGTCGCGCCGTGATGCACGACCGCTTGCATGACTCCGGAGAGCGGGCTGCCGTCCGGGTTGGTCAGGTCCCAAAACTGCCATCCGCTGATCGGGCCGGGCGCGCCGCTGGCCAGCACGTCGGCCGGGAAAAAGACCGCGTGCTCATAACCACCGCCGTTCAGGCGATTGACCCCGATGGTTTGATGAAAATCCAAAGGATCAATTCCGAGCACCGGATAATCGGCCGTGTCGCCCGCTTTATAGATCACGTCATTGGCCACGCCGAAATGCGCCACCGCATCCCACCAATAGAGATACCAGCCGGCGGTCGGATCCTCAGTTTTGGAAATGCCCACGGTAAAGACCGTTCGCGCCTTGGTTTTATCGGTCTGCCCGCCGCGGTTGCCGGTCGCGCCGACCCAAAATCGCTGCCGATAAGAGTCGTAAATGATCCGAATGTCGTTATAGGAGGTGATGGCGTTGACCGTGCCATCGTCCAGCCCGAGCGGCTTGTAGAAGGAACGCGCGCTTAACGTGGCCAATTGCGTTCCCGCCTTGTCGTAAAAGCCCATCCATGCCCGGCCACTGACGATCACGTGGGTGTGGCTCACTCCGATCTGCGCGTCGGAGGGAAACCCTCCACCGGGACCCAAGGCTATCCAACTGGTTGTGGCCGCGGGCGTCTGCGGCAGCGCGGGCGCCAAAGAGGCCAAGTCGCCAACCGAATTGGCCGGCGCATCGGCCTGAACTCCGGGACCGAGCGAGGCCCCGGCCAAATCCGGGTCGTGACCGCCAAACGGCACCGGCTCATCATTGCGAATCAGTTCCGCCAGCGCCGCCGCCGTTACGTCCACCCCTCCATAGGCCGGGTGGGTGTCGCCGCCGGAGCGCGAGGCCACTGTCACGCAGCGATTGGTGTCCCGCAGGACGCTCACCACCAACTCACAGCGGCTGACGTTGCCGCAGGCGTCCGCCGCCGAACAAATGACCGCCGTGGCGCCGAGAGGAAAGACGCTCCCGGAGGCCGGCACGCAGACGGGCATGACGTTGGGATCGCAATCGTCGGTGGCGGTGACGTTGAAAAAGACCCGCTCCCCGTTGCTGGCGCAAGTCAGCACCGTCAGGTTGGTCGGACAATGGATCGCGGGCGGAGTTGTGTCCCGCTTGACCGTGACGGTGAAACTGCAGTTCGCGGCATTCCCGCAGGCGTCCCGGGCCGAGCACCGGACCGTTGTGACCCCGATCGGAAAGAAACTTCCGTTGGTGTGCGTGCAGGTCGCCACTACGTTGGTGTCGCAGTCGTCGGTGGCCGTCGGCGGATCGAAGAACACCTGCACGGCGTTGGTGTCGCAGGTCCAGACCGTGATGTTGGTCGGGCAGGCAAGCCTGGGCGGGGTCGTGTCCCGGATCACGCGCACGGTGAAGCTGCAGGTGCCGAGGTTCGTGCAGTTGTCCCTCGCCGTGCAGGTCACCACCGTGTCCCCAATCGGAAACAACGAGCCGGGGCTGGGAACACAGTCCACGATCGGCTCGCGGACACAGTCATCGACTGCGCGTGGCGAGGGAAAGAACACCTGGACCGGATTAGTCGAACAGGTCCAGACCACGAACGGGTTGGTCGGACAACTCAGGAACACCGGCGGCGTCGTGTCGGACGTCAACGTCACCGTGAACGAGCGGCTGATGATGTTGTTGCTCGGCTGCCCATCATTGACCGTCACGGTGATTATCGCGCTCCCGTCGCCGTTGGCAGGTGTCAACGCCAGGCTGCCGGTGGTGAGCGGACTGACGTAGATCACCGTGGGATCGGGGACCAGGCCGGGATTGCTCGAGACGGCCGTCACCACGAGCGTCTGGATTTCATTCGTCGCCCCCGAAGTGATGCCGGTCAAGTTCACGGTTCGCGTGCCCACGCAGCCGCAGAACGACAAGTTGGCAATCGGGTCCAAGGTCGGCGGATCGTTTACCGGGATTACCGTCAGAATAAAACGAGTGGTCGCGGTGGCCCCAGCCGCGTCGTGCACCGTAATCCCGATGGTGGCTGTCCCGAACTGGTTCGCGGCCGGGCTCAGGGTCACCGTCCGATTGGAAGCAGTGCCGCCAAAAACGATGTTGGTCGGAGGAAGCAAAGTCGGATTGGATGAGGTCCCGGTGACCACCAGGTTCGTGGCGGGCGTTTCGGCATCGCCGACCGTGAACGGAATGGCTGGAGTCGGCGTGTCTTCGCTGGTCGTCTGGCTGGGGATGCTGGAAATGGTCGGCGGCTGGTTGGCCGCTTCCACGGCCAGCGACCCCGCCAGCAAAACAGATGCGGTCAGAAGAACAGTAATGGGCTTCATAGATTGGTTCGAGTTCGGTTGTGCTTACCCCGCTCTGCCAGAGGCGCCGCGAGAGCGCCGGCCAGCCGAGAGCGCGGCTTACCATTAATTGGGAGCCGAGATGCGTCGATCAGTAGCAGAAAGCCCATTCCGGCTCAAGCGATTTATCCGTGCCAGAGATTTATTTCGAGGGTGGCGGTTTCGAGGCTTATAGAGGCCTTATCCGATAACGACCAAAACGTGGGCAACCTCGCGGCCTGGGCCCTCAAGCGCGTCCACCATGCAGCCGCCGCCAAAGCCGGCCTGAAATGAATCCGCGCAGCCCTTTAGCCACGGATTAAACACGGAAGAGTCACGGCTCGGCAGGAGCCTCGCCCTACCGGCATGGCGAAGCTCCCGCAGAGCCCCATCTTCGCCCCCTTCCTTTTCCGAGTTCATTCCGTGTTCCATCCGTGGCCAAAATCCAATTTCTCACCGTGGGAAATCTGCTATCTCTCTGGACCAGAGCGAGTTTGGAAAATGCTCGTCTCGGTTTCGTGTGCCTGCCATCCTGCGGGCATGGGGAAAAAACGCGGCATCCTCGTCATCGTCTTATTCGTCGCTCTCCTGGGCGGCTTGGTTTGGTTGCTATCGCGCCCGACCGAACCGGCTTACCAAGGGAAACCACTAAGTGCTTGGTTGAACGAGTTTAATGGGGTGCCTGAGGACACCAGCCAGGCCGCGTATGTAGCCTTCCGTGGGCTGGGAACCAACGCCATCCCGGCGCTTCTGAAAACTCTCCAGTCAGGCGATCGTCCATTCCAAAAATTGATCTTAGAACTGAACCGCGTGCAATCCCTGGTCCATTTTCCAGTCAGGGATACGTGGCCTCAGAGCTTGGCGGCCTCCATCGCGCTTTACGCTATGGGCGCCAACGCGACGCCAGCTATCCCGGCCCTTACCAACCTGCTCTTTCACAGTAGCACCGTACTCCTCAGCGCGCTAAGCGCAGTACCCCTGGCAGGAATGGGCTCCGAGGGTCTCGCGCCCCTGATCGAGGCGCTCACGAATCAAAACGCATCAATCCGGGAGTCAGCCGCTACGGGCCTCAGCTATGAGCGATCGGACCTGAACATTGTCGTCCCCGCATTGATTGCCCGCCTGAGCGACAAAAACCGTTTGGTCCACCGGACAGCCGTGGAAGTACTTGGCCGATTGCACGCCGAGCCGGGGCTGGCTGTGCCGGCATTGATGAAAGATTTTCCCGGCAACGATCCCCTTCTGCGAGGCATGGTATTGGAGGCCCTGGGGCGATTTGAAACGAACGCCAGCGTGGCGGTTCCGATGCTTTTGGAGGCCTTATCCGATAACGACCAATACGTGAGCAACAAAGCGGCTTCGGCCCTCCAGCGCATCGGCTCCGCAGCCGCAGCGCAGGCCGGCGTAAAATGAATAGATGCAACCCTTTAGCCACGGATGAAACACGGATTACACACGAAAGGATCGGAATGGGGACTCGTGGAACTCGCCCCTCCGAATATAGACCGTCCGTAGGACCGTAGGACCGGCTGGGCGCATTGTAAATAGTTAGCTGAGACACATCCCTAACTCCTTCTCGCCCAGGGAGATATCAAATTTCTCACTGTGAGAAATTTGGCGGTCCGCCCGGCGCGCGGCGGAGTGAAAGACCAGCCGCAGCACGGCTGAACGGGACGAGGCGCGGAACCCCTCCGACGCGCTCCTGTCCGGGATGGCGCTGCGACTGGGGCTTCGGTGCCGGTCGCGGTTCGAGCGTCGGAAAGAGGCGGAGTTACCCGGGAGTCTGCGGGACGTGCGACGCCCCGTTGCGCGGCAATCATCCTTTCGCCGCCGCAGAACCCCCTAAAACCAAATTTCTCACGGTGAGATATTTTATAAGTGCTTTCACATAAGTATGTTACAGAAGCACTGAAGCCAAGTAGGTGGCTATCCTGGATCCGGTATTTTACTTCGTAACACTTGATTCACTTACACGAGAGATTCGACCAGCCCGTCACCTCTGCAAATTTTCAAGCGAGCGCGGCGTTGCTGGCCGCATGGCCGGCGCTGCGATTATTCCTGGGGAGCACTCAATCGGATCGACCAAAAAAGAGTCGAAACCACTTCGGCCAACACCAACGTAATTCTAACTCGTGAACGAACATCGTGTTGCGGCGGCTGGAGCGGACAGACTTTGCTCACGCTGCTACAGACCGCTTCAAAACTCCGCGTGGAAGCGGATGGCCCAGAGGTGCACGGGGCCGCGATCGGCGTTGTAAGCGGGATGATTGACGAATTGGTAGTCGGGCGTGATCGAAATTCCCTTCCAGACGTTCAGGAGATAATAGACCTCGATGATTTCTTCCGGCGCGTAGTTCAGTCTGCCGTCGCCGATGATGAAGCCATAGCCGCCGGCGGCGAGATAATCCTTGTGTTCTTTGGAGAGGCCATTGATGACGCCCGCGACGCCGAAAGTGTCGGCCGGACGGGACCAGGCCGCGCCTTTCAAACTCAAGCCGAGGGAAGCAGTTTGGTCGATTTCGGTGAAAGCCCAGGTTTCGTTCTGACCATCACTCCAGCCGAGCCGCGCGAACGCGCCCAGCTCCTTGGTCAACTCTTGCTCGACGTTCACGCCGAAGCCGTATTTATCCGAGTAGCGGCGCGATCGCGCGATGTCCAGGCCATAAGCTGGCGTGTCGAGCGTGGCGCGGTAACTGCCCATGTGGGCGCGGTTCCAGTAGCCGAGCAGACGCGCCACGCCGCGGCGCTCGCCGACCGAATAGCGCTGTTCCCATTCCAAAACGTGGCCGTGGGCGTGGCTGAAGTTATGGTCGAACTGCAAGCCGTTGGCCGTTTTTGGCTCGGCGAACAGTCCGTAGCGTAGCGCCCAGCGGGGTTCGATGAGTTCGAGGGCGCCGCCCCAGGTGTAACCGCGCGTGTCCGCCGGATAGTCCCAAGCGCCGTTCTCGAACAGGCCCCAGTTCATGAATTGGGTGCGCGCGTCATGGCTGTAGGCGTTGCCGTCGAAGATGTCGCCGACGCTGATTTTGCCCAGCGTAACGGTGAGGCGCGAGAGGTCGCGCGCGCCGGCGAGCTGGTTGGGGCCAGGTTCGACTTTTTCCGCTTCCCCGCCCAGGCCAACGGTTTGGCGGAGAAAAACACGCGCCATCGAGACGGTCGGCTCCGGCTTGCTGACGCGGGCGATATCGCCGTTGGGAAATCCAGCGATTCCGGTGACTCCGCCGACGCCCCGGCCGCCGGCGAGTTCGGGATTGACAAAAACTTCGCTGCCGGCCCAAAGGCGGGCGCCGAGGAAAAGCGTGGCCGTGTAGGAGGTGCGGATTGGCTCGCGAGGCGGCAAGCTGTTCGTGCCGGAGTAAGGCGAGGTGAATTCGTCATGGCCCTGGGAGATGGACGTCGCTTGGAAATGGAGGTTCCATTGTTCCCGCTCGGGCAGCAAACTCGATTCCTCAGCCTGGCTGGCGGAAGGACACCGGGCGGCGAGGGCGATGAGGATGATGGCTCTGAAACGATGGCTAGAAATCTGTTCACCGCAGAAAAAGCAAAATGGCGAGGCCCACGCCGATCCGGTACCAGCCGAAGGCGATGAAGGTGTGAGTTTGCACATAACGGATGAGCCATTTGACCGCCACGAAGGAAACGGCGGCGGCCACAATTGTTCCGAGCAAGACCAGGCCCCAGTTTTCCGGCACCAGGCCGGCGGCGGGATGGTGGAGCGCCTTAAAGATTTTCAACGCTCCGGCAGCCAGCATGGTGGGAATGCCAACCAGAAACGAGAACTCCGTGGCCGCCGGGCGGCTCAAGCCGAGCGTCAGCGCCAGCAGGATCGTCGCCCCGGAGCGCGAAGTGCCGGGGAAGATCGCCGCGAGCAATTGACCGGCGCCGACCGCGATCACGATCGTCCAAGTCACTGCGTCGCCCAGGGTTTTTCCGCGCAGCCAGCGTTCCACGAGCACGAAGAGCATGCCGCCGGCGAGCATGGCCCAGCCGATCGGCGCCGGATTATCTTCCAGTTTGAAGTGCCTTTTCTCGAGGATCAGTCCGCCGAAACCGGTCAGCGCGAAGGCCACGAAGATTTTCAGGAAGTAATCGCGCGTGGCCGGTTCGCGCCAGCGGAAAAGAAATTGGTGCAGGCGCCGCGGAAACAGCGGCAACACGGCCAGGACCGCGCCGCTTTGGATGACGATGTTGAACAGATCGGTTTGATGGGGAAGCCAGCGTTCGGCGATCAGCAGATGGCCGGTCGAGGAGATCGGCAGAAATTCGGTGATCCCTTCGATGATTCCCAGCAGCAGCGCGGCAATCCAGTCAGGCATCGGGCGTATAGACGGGAAAACGGGCCGGTTGGCAAGGAGCAAATGGGTAATCTGGCGCGGGTGGGGCGGATCAGCCTTTGGAAATCAACGGTCAAGGCAGCCACGGGACAACCCAGTGTTTCAACGGGCTGCTAAGCGCCCATCCCTTCTTCAAACGAACCCGCCGCAATCGGGAAGCAGAGGCGGTCGCGCACGTATTCCACCCCGTTCGCGCTGGTGGCGTCCAGTTCGCGGTACGCGCTCTCGGCCTCGACGATCAGCGGCGCGGTCTTCGTGCCCATCACCTGGCAATAACGCTGGGGGTAGCCAAGGTTGATCAGCAGTTCGACGTAGCGCGTCATGTTCAGGTCCCCGCTGGGGATATCGACGAACTGCATCGCGCGCTCCGGCCAGTTGGGGGCCATTTTGCGCAGCGGGATGCCCGGCCGGATGGCAAAGTTTTTGACGTGGCAGGCATACACGCGATCGCCCACTTTGCGGAACCGAGTCTCCCAATCTTCCCCCTCCCAGCAATGGGACGGATCGGCATTCACCGTGAGCGTCTTGTCACCGTCGCACACTTCCACCAGCCGGTTGAAATCATCGGCGCACATCGCCGCGGTGCCCGGATGGATCTCGTGGGCCAGATAAATCCCCAGCGACTTGGCCCGCTGGCGGAGCTTCGCCGTCTTTTTCCGAAAGCGATCCTCGCCTTCCTTGATCAAGTCGTAATCCGCGCCTTTCCAGAAGCCCCAGGGGTAACCGGTCGCCAGTTCCCAGCCGAACGCGACGCCCCAGAACATCGGCACGATCTTCACGCCCAGCTCGGCGCACCGATCGAGCAGCGCCAGCAGATATTCCTCCGCCCACTTTTCGATCTGTTCGGGAGACTTCTTCGCCACGTCGGCCGGAATGAACGGGCGGATCGACGGGCTGCCGGTCCAGGCGGTCGTATGCACCCAGAACGGGCAGTGCGCGGAAACGCCGTCCAATTCCAGTTTCGCCTTCTCGAAGGTCTGCTGGATTTCCTTGGCGGCTTTGAAACCGTTGCCGCCCTGGAGCATGTAGTTGGAGGGTTGCGCGCCGGCGGCGCCGGATTTTTTGGCGTAGGCGAGGAAATCCGCCAGGCTCTTGGCGCCGTGTTGCGCGCCTTCCACACTGGCGTGAAAGAGGGTTCGTGGCATAAGTTCTTGATCTTGTCGGGGGGAGCATTTACCGGGACCGCCAATGGAAATCAACCCCGAATTGCGCCTCACCCGATCGCTGGCGCTGTGGGCGGGCAGAATGGCCAACGTCGCGTCACGAACGACCAGATCAGGAAAAAGAGCACCCCGGCCGCGAGTGTCCCCAGACCGAACAGGATGATCTTCACGTCCGAGGTCGCGAAAATAAAAACCCAGCCCGCCAGCGCCACCAGGCTCGGCAACGGATAAAGCCAGATGCGATACGGCCGCTCGCCCGCCGGGGCGCGCCGGCGCAAGAGCGTCACCGCGAAGATCTGCCCGATGAATTGCACCAGAATCCGCGTCGTCATCAGGGCATCGATCACCATGCCGAGCGAAATGAAACTGCACAGGATCGAAATCCCACCGATCACCAGCAGCGAAACGTGCGGGAACTGCTTGCGCGGGTGCAGCCGCCCGAAGATTCTAAAGAAATAACCGTCTTGCGCCGCCGCATACGGGATGCGCGAGTAGCCCAGCAGCAGAGCGAAGACCGAGCCTACGGTCGTCCACAACACCATCGCCGTAAACAGCGTCGCGATCCTCGGGCCATAGACCTTCTCCATGAAGAGGGAAACCACGAAATCCGCCTTTTGATTCCCTTCCGCCGGCACGAACTCGCGCCACGGCACCACGCCGATGATCGACAAATTCATCGCCAGATAAATCAGCGCGACCCCCGCCACGCTGATGATGATCGACCGGGGAATGACCTTGCCGGGATTCTTTACCTCATCGCCGATGTAACAAATGTCGTAGTACCCGAGGTAGTCGTACATGCCGAAGCGGCAGGCAGCGCCCAAGCCAAAGAGAAATTTGCCGGAGAAATGAAAAGCTCCCGGCGGAAAATCAAACGCCAGCTTCCGATCGAAGTGCAACGCGCCGGTGACGATTACCGCCGCCGTGGTGAGCAGCGTTCCGATCCAGAGGCTCACGGCGATTTTGGCGATGGCATCGGTTTTTCGATACAAGAGCCAGATCGTGGCGAGGCCCATGCCGGTGGCGAGCAGGTTGCGCCCAAGCGTCGTCAAGTTCGGCAAAAAGTAGCCGCTGTATTGGATGAAACCGATGAGGCCCGAGGCGATTTCGAGCGGGCCGCTCAAAATGAATTGCCAGATGAACAAAAACGCCATCAACCGCCCAAAAGTTTCCCGCCCAAACGCTTCGCGCAGATAAAGATAGCTGCCGCCGGAGCCGGGCATGGCCGCGCCCAGTTCGCTCCAAACCATCCCGTCAGGGATGGCGATCAGCATCGCGATCAGCCAGCCAATCATCGCTTGCGGCCCGCCGAGCGCGGACATCAGCAGCGGGATGGTGATGAATGGGCCGATGCCGACCATGTTCGTCATGTTCAGGGCGGTGGCTTGCAGCAGGTTGAAGCGGCGCGCCAAGCGGAGGTGCGATGCAGTTGGCAAGCCGGGCGTCATGGTTCTGGGCTGGCGAAGAATGAGGTCAACGCCGCAGGCTTTGCAAGCGTAGCTGAAGTCTTGCCGAAGACCTCGAGCGCCCGCAACGCCTTCCTTCCGGGGGTCTCGAGCCTCCCGCGCTCAGCGGAGCCCTACGGCTTCCGGCGCGTTTCGATTTCGCTGATGGCCCACTGGGCGTGTTCGGCGATCAACGGTTCGACGTCGCTTCGAGCTGTTTCCAGGGCCGGCAAGGCGCGCGCGTCGCCGATATTGCCGAGCGCGACGCAGACGTTTCGCAGGAAGCCGCGCCGTTTGACGCGCAGCATCGGCGTTCCGGCGAATTGCCGCTTGAAACCCGCCTCGTCGAGGGCGAGCAGTTCCAGGAGGTCCGGTTGCGCTAGATCGGGTCGCTGGTGGGCTTTCATCATTTTCCCTTCCTGCGCGAAGCGGTTCCAGGGACAGACCGCGAGGCAGTCGTCACAACCGTAGATCCGATCACCGATGGCGCGCCGCAATTCCAGCGGAATCGCCCCTTTCAACTCGATCGTCAGATAAGAGATGCACCGGCGCGCATCGAGCTGGAACGGCGCGGGGATCGCCTGCGTCGGGCAGGCGCTCAGGCAGCGCATGCACGAGCCGCAACGATTCTTCTCCGGCGCGTCGGGTTCGACGGCCAGCGTGGTGATGATTTGCGCCAGAAAGACCCAGTTGCCGAGCTGGCGGCTGATTAGATTGGTGTGTTTGCCGATGAAACCGACACCGGCGCGTTGCGCCAGGTCCCGTTCCAGAAACGGCCCGGTATCGACATACCAAAGCGAACGGGTCCCTTCACCGCCCACCTGGTTGACAAAGTCGGCCAGCGTTTTGAGCCGTTTTCCCAGCGCCGCGTGGTAATCGGCCGATCGGGCATAGCGGGCGATCACGCCGCGAAACGTTCCGGGTGGCGGGCTGGACGGCTGGGATTGAGTCAGTTCCGGGCCCGGCACTCGGGATTCGGAATCCGGCCCGCTCCCATAGCTGGCCGCGAGCGAGACGATGCTGCGCGCCTCGGACATCACCGCCCGGGGTTCTATTCGTTTCCCGAGCGAGCGGGCCAAGTAGGCCATCTCGCCATGCCATTGCGCCGCCAGCCACTTTTGAAATTGGTCCTTCGTGACCGGCGGCGCGGCGGTGGTGAAGCGGCAGACGTCGAAGTCCAGTTGGCGGGCGCGTTCCTGAATGGCTTGTTTCAATGGACGGTCGGGCGGAAGGCCAGACGAAACTCATAGAGCACGTGGTGACTGACCTCCTTGATGGAGCGCATTTCGGTGTTCACGAGCACGTCGGCCTGCTTGTAGAACGGTTCGCGCGCGGCCAGCACTCGGCGGATTTTTCCCAACGGGTCGGCCTCCTGCAGCAAGGGCCGGTGCGCCTGGCTGCGCACCCGCTCCCAAATGATTTCGGGCGAGGCCCAGAGGCAAATTACCAGCGCGTGCTCTTTTAAACTCGCCAGGTTCGCCGCGTTGGCGGCCAGGCCGCCGCCGGTCGCGATGACCGATTTTTCACTCCGACCCAACTCGGCGACCGCTTGCTGCTCGAGCTCCCGGAAGGCGCCCTCGCCCGCCTCGGCGAAGAGGACCGAGATCGTCTTGCCCGCGCGCGCTTCGATGAGTTCGTCCGTATCGACAAATTTAAAATTCAATCGCTGGGCGATCAGGCGTCCCACCGAAGTTTTGCCCGTGCCCATGAAGCCGATCAGCGCGAGGTTTTGGATCTGCCGATTTCCCGTCATACCTCAGCATAAGCTGTTCGGCGCCCGAAAGCACGCCGTTTCTTGGCGCAATTTCCCTTCAGCGGTCCCAGCGGCCGAAGCGCTTGACCCCTCCCGGCTCCGATTCTATGGTTGCCACGTGAAGTCAAAAATCGTCCAACTCGCGGGCACACCAGCCATTCCCGTGCCGCAACCGCTTCTGGATGCCTGCAACTTGACCAATGAAGTGGAAGTGGAGGCACAGGGTGGTTGTCTGATCATTCGAAATCCGATATCGCCGCGGGCAGGCTGGGAGGAGGCGTTTCGCAGGATGGCCGCGAGTGGCGACGACAAGCTGGAGCTCAACGATACCGCCGCCAACGACTGGGATGAGAAGGAGTGGGAGTGGTAGTTGAGCGGCTTGCGCCACCCATGCCATCTCTCGCCTTCCGAACTTGCCATCTGACATGAGGCAAAGTTGGGCGTGTGCGGTTGAATCGGCGCACGGCCGACCGGGCCATGGGAGACGAGTTTTTGCTGGCTGAACTTCGATTAGCCCTTAAATTGGCTCCGTGCGCAGAACCGTTGGAAGAAGCGGCCGGGACTGGCGAAAGCAATGGCGCGAGCAGTGCCGCCGACAGTTGGCCCGCAGTCTCAAAAGCCGCCTTCTTTTTGGCTTTGTTCGGACTTACAGGCCGGTGCTGGATGACGCGCCTTACCGGATCTTCGCGTCGATGGCGGACTACCGCGAATGGTGTGAGGAGAACCTACCGAAATTCCTGGGCTACTACCGCCTTGGCGGCGCCGCGCGCAAGCGTCCCCGATGAGGAGAACGCCGCGAACCGGGTTCACCCCACTCCAGGCACAACGGGTGAACAAAGCCTTTCGTGAAGCCGGCGTCGATTATCTGTTCATCGGCAAGAGCGGCGCGATTCTGCTAGGCTATCCCTCCACGACTCAGGACGTGGACCTGTTCGTTCCCAAGTCCGAGGCGAATGCAAAAAAAATCATCCGGGCACTGCGCCGGCTGGGCTTCACCATCAACCCGCAGCTCAAGCAGGCCATTCTGACCGGCAAGGATTTTGTGCAGATCAAAACTGGTCCCTTCGACGTGGACCTCATCCACGCGCCGGATGGGATTCCCAGCTACGCCGTGGCCAAGGCCCGGAGCATCCAGTATCAAGGATACCCGGTGGCTTCGTTGCAGGACATTATCGCCAGCAAGCGAGCGAGCAACCGGGCGAAGGACCTCCTCGATCTGCAACTGCTGGAAGATTTTCGCCGTGAGTATGCGAAGCAGCACGCGCCGCCTGTGGAAACGGCTGCGGAAAAAGCCGCGCGAAACCCGGCCATCACAAAGACCCGCTCGCGGAAATGAGTTTCGCCCTGGTGCACTTAAATCCGCCGGATGCCTTGGTTCAGAGCGCCGCCGCGATGGCATCGCCCATTTCGCGGGTGCCGACCTGACGGGTGTCCGCTTCGTTCGGGCTGAAGATGTCGGCGGTGCGAAAACCCGCGGCGATGGTCCGGGCCACGGCCGCCTCGATGGCGGCCGCGGCGGCTTCCAACCCGAAGCTGTAACGCAACATCAACGCGGCGGACAGAATTTGGGCGATGGGATTGGCCAGGTTCTTCCCGGCGATGTCGGGCGCAGTCCCGCCCGCCGGCTCGTAAAATCCGAACGTTCGTTCGCCGCTCGTCGCGCCCAGGCTCGCGCTGGGCAACAGGCCCAGCGACCCGGCCAGCGCGGCGGCTTCGTCGCTCAGGATATCGCCGAACATGTTTTCACAGAGCATCACGTCAAACTGGGCCGGCTTGAGAATGAGCTGCATCGCCGCGTTATCGACGAACAGGTGTTCGAGCGCCACGTCGGCATATTGTTTGCCCACCGCCGTTACGACCTCGCGCCAGAGCACGCCATTTTCAAGCACATTGGCCTTGTCGATGCTGGTGACCTTCTTGCGGCGCAGCCGCGCGGCGCCAAACGCCATGTGGGCGATCCGTTCGATCTCCGGCGTCGAATAGACCATCGTATCGATTGCCCGCTGGAACCGCCTGCCGTCGGAGTCCACTTCCTCGGTCTTCTTCGGCTGGCCGAAATAGAGGCCGCCGGTCAGCTCGCGCACGACCAGAATATCAATGCCGCCGCCCTGCCGCTCGGGCCGCAGGGGACATGCGCCCGCCAGTTCCCTGGGCAATTTCACCGGACGCAAATTGGCGAACAAGCCAAACTCCTTCCGCAAACGCAAGAGGGCGGCGCGCTCGGGCCGTTCCTCTTTGGGGATCGTCGGATCGCGCTCCGGCAATCCGACGGAGCCGAAGAGGATCGCGTCGGATTTTTTGCAGAGGGCCAGCGTGGCATCCGGCAGCGCCCGCCCGGCGGCGTCAATGCCGGCCCAGCCGACGGGCGCTTCGGTGAGGCGCAGGGCGATGGAAAACTTTTTTTCGATGACGCGCAAAACCTTGACCGCTTCGCGCATCACTTCCGGGCCGATGCCGTCGCCACTGAGAACCGCGATATTGCCACTTTTCATGGATGCCAGAATCGGCCGCCGGTTCGCGCCGGTAAAGGCTGCTCGCGGATCGCCCCGCGCAAAGGCTGGCTACTGCCGGAGCGGCTCTTTTTTGGCGATGATCGCCACGAAGTCGGTAAGGTCGAGCACCATGCTGCGAATGTCCTCCATCTGGATGTCTTCGTCCTTCATAAACACTCCGCTCATCCGCGCACCGGCCGAAACGCCGCTTCGCCGCGCTTCAAACGTGAAGAGCGACTTGTTGCCGTCGGTGATTTTGCCCTGGACGCGGAGCACGGGCTGGCCGCCGCCATACAAGCCGACGAAGTAACGCGCCGCGCCGCCGCCTTTGGTGAATTCGGTGATGGTGTTCTCCAGCTTGAGCGATTTCACGTCGGGCTTGAGGTCCGATTCGCGGGTCACCACGTTGTTGAAGATTTTCTTCGAGTTGATCTTGCGGGTCAGCTCGGCCACCAGGTTCTCCTTGGCGAGATCGTGGACTTTCACTTCCTCCGGATTTTCCTGATGGAATTTGGCCGTGGACAAAACCGGCGCAATATAAAGGGTGTCGTAGCCGTTGAAATCGAAGCCGTCGGCCAGCCAGCACTTCTCCAAGTGCCGATTTTTGTAATTCATGCCGCCGCCTTCGGCCGGCGAGGATGTGCCGATGTCCACCGTGCGACCGTCGGCCAGTTTGAATTTGCTGGAGGGCTGGGCGCCGGCGCTGGCGGAAGATTCGCCGCCCGTCGAGGCGCAACCGGCGAGGACGAGTGCCGCCGCCAGACTCGCGATGGTGACGGTGAGGCGCGACGAAAGGAGTCTTAGTTTCATAACGATTCTGTTTGCATGCATGGCGGTGAAGTTTTACTTGAGGTGCCTCCGATTGGCCAGTTCAAAAGAAGTGTTTCTCGTGCGGAAGAGAAGGCCACGCGGTTCAATCCTTCTCCGGAATTTTTTTCAGTTCGTCAGGGCTCCAACTGCCATCCTTGTCTTTGGTGGCTTCGCGGATTACTTTGACTTTTTCCGGACTCACTGGCCCGGCATTGTTGCCCCACGAGTGCCGGACAAAAGTCAACGCCGCGGCGATTTGGTCGTCGGTCAAAATGTTGAAGGGGGTCATGACATTGCCGCCGTACTGGTCCCCTTTGACTTCCAAAGGGCCTTGCAGCCCATTCAAAACGATTCGGATAATCCGATTGGGGCCTTCCGCCAAGACCCACTCCGATCCCGCGAGAGGAGGAACATTATTCCCTCGATTCCCCGTGCCGCTCGGCATGTGACAGGCTGCGCACACCAGGTCGAAAACCTTCCTGCCCTCCCTTTCCCTGGCTGCCACGGGGTCAATGGGATTCATCATCACCACTTGTTCATACGAACGGTACGGGTAATAAACCTTCGGGTTGAACTCACCGCTGTTTTGCAGCAAGTAAACGTCGCTCCAATAAAGCAACGTCACCAGCAACCCGATCAGCAGGACCGGCAACTCCGCGCTCCCGGCGGTCGGTTCGCTGTTCTCCGTGAATAACCCTATCGCGCCAGTGCTCATAGCGGCGGCCGCGATGTTTCCGGTCGGATGGCTGCGGCCGGAGTTCTCGCCGAATTGATCCTGTTTATCCTCGCTGCTCATTTCGGCGGCGGCGGCGAATTGGTCGTCGTGGCCGGCGCGTTTGTTGCGGTGGCGCCAGCCGCGTTGGTCCTGGTAACCGGCACTGGCGCTTCGAACAACGGAACGTCCGAATGCAGGCTCAACAGGTAGGCGGACAGCGCCTCGGCTTCGGGACGCGGCACGATTTCTTCGGCGCTAGACGCGTCGTTCAGCGCCAATGCATCAGGCGATCTCGCCTCGCCTCGTCTCAGTTTCCGCTTTTCAAAGAGAAACGGGTAAGGCGGCATCATCGAGCCGGGCGAAGTGGATTTCGGCTGGTAGAGATGGAGCAGGTGCCAGGTCGCGTTGGTCTGGCGTGCGCCGATGTTCGCCAGGTCGGGGCCGAGGCGCAGGCTGCCTAGCAGGACCGGCTGGTCGTAGAGATAATCCTGCGCGACAGTGCGGCGCTCTCCCCAGCCGCGCTCGAAATCCGAGCCGAGCCCCTTCGGGCGAACCTGCTGGCTGTGGCATTCCACGCAGCCGAGCGCGCGATAAACCTCCGCGCCTTGTCGGGCCTGCCCGGGCCGATTGGCCGGATAGAGCGCGTCAGTCGCCTCGAGTTTGACCGGATCCTGCCGGCCGATCTGCAATTGCGGCAGGAGCAGCAAGCCCCAAAAGGAACTGGCCAGCGTGGCAAAGATGCCCAGGCAAAGCAGCGCGCCGCTGTTCATGGCTGTCTTCCAGCCTCAAGCGCCTCGGCGCCGGTGAAAAAGCCGATGGCCGTCTGGCGGCACGGCTCGCCATAGACGCGCAACAGCAAAAACAGATTCCTGAGAAACAGCAATTGCGCGGCCAGGAACAGCAACAGCCCCAACGTGAACAGCCCGCCCCACGGGAGCGTCGCTCGCGTCAAGGCGATGAAGTCCGCGGTGGACTTGTTCAGCTTCGCCCCCTGCCACAATCCGGCGATGGTCAGCGCGATCACGATCACCGCAATGGCCACCGTGGAACAAGTGACATGCCAGCGCGCCAGTTTCTCGGATGGCCAGGCCACTTGCGTCAATCGCGGCACGATGTAATAGAAGCAGCCGAAAAACGTCAGCGCCAGGAAGCCAAGCAGCGCAAGGTAGTTCTGGGCGACGGTCACGTAACTGAAGTGCGTCACCTCACTGACTGCGCGCAGACCGGTGAAAATGCTCATCAACCCCCAGGCGAGGTAGCAAGTCGCGCCCAAACGCACCAGGCGCAGCGTCAAGTGCTCCTGGTTTTGCGCGCCGCCCGACTGCAACGTCAAAAGCCAGTTCATCCCCGCGCAAAGGATCGGGACGATCATCAACCCGTTGGCCGCCTGGCTGGCCGCGGGCAGCCAGGCGGGCAGCGGGCCGCCGCTCAACTGCGTGAGGCCGGTCCAGTTGGTGAAAAAAGCGAGCGTCCAAAACCCGAACGCCGCGAGCGGACGGCTGTGGAGCGGACGGTCGGTCAATTTCGGAATGAAATAGAAAATGGCGCCCAGCCCGATGGGCGCCAGCCAAAGCCCGAGCAAATTGTTGGTGAACCAGGCGTTGACCACCGCCTGCATCACCCCGCGCGCCGGACGGAACACCAGCAGATAGTTGGCGGCGGAGTAAATCCACGGGAACCAAAACAGCGCCGCCAGCAGATACCATTGCGAAACGTAAAGCGGGCGTTCGCGCCGCGCATGGAACGTGACGATGGCGCAGAGGCCGATCAGGGAGTAGGCGGCGAACAAAATCGGCGAAGCGTAACGCGGCATCTCCAGCCACTGAAAGCCGGTGCTGTCGCCGGCCAGGATTCCAAGAATTCCGGCGGCCACTCCGAGGTTCCAGAAAACGCCGGCGATGATCAGCGGCGCCTGGCAGCAAACGCCGACCCGGCCGAGCCGGCACAAGAGCCAGAGCGCCACGCCCAGGCCGGCCTGGGAAGCGAATCCGTAGAGGAGCGCGTTCATCGCCGCCGGATTGATCCGCCCGTAAGTCAGCCACGCCGAGCCGTTCAGGAAACCCGGTCCGTGCAGTTTGATGGAGGCGATGAGCGCGAGGATCGTTCCCAAGACCAGCCAGAGCACCGCGCTGACAAATAACAACAGCACCGGCCAGCGCAACGACGCGTCGATTTCAGCCACCGGAACGGGCCGTCCCGCGGGGGACGCCCCCGCTCCCGGCGCGACCGTTGGGGAAGAAGGCGCGCTCATGCCCGGTTACTCGAAGGGATTTGGTTTTTCCGGCGCTTTGGGCGGGGCCGCGTTGGCGATCTCGGCGCGGGCCATCAAGTTCGAGCGGGCCGCCGCAGGGTTTTGGTATTCCTGCAACGTCAATTCCATCCCGCGCGCGATTGGCAACCGAACGATCCCCTTGCCCGGGTCCAGCGACTCGTAGTTGTTGAGAATTTTCGCGTTCTCGGCCTGCAAGTCGGCCAGGATTTTGCGCCGTTCCTCCGCCCGGCCCTGCCCGAGCGGCGCGGGGCGGGTGTAACGGTTCATCACCCAGACCAGGCCCGCCACGATCAGGAAGGCGCCGAGGATGGCCACGGCATAGGCCGCGATCCCGGCCAGGGCCAATTGCCTTGACTCGCGATTCATGGCTCGCCTCCGCTGGATCGGGCCACCGGGCGGACGTATTGGTCCGGGGGCACATAAACCCCCAGCGCCTCGGCAATGCGCGGGTCCTTTTGCGGATAGGCCGGGTGGCCGTTAAGCGCCTTCAAAAAGACCTTGCTCAACACTCCGCCGATGAACGCCACGCAAGCCAGGTCGAGCCAATGCAAAACAAAATTGTCCGGGTGCAAAATCGGCATGATGTTGAAGGAAAGATCGCAGAAGTGCATCAGCCACGCCCACACACAAAGCGGCACCATCACCGGCAGGGCCAGTTTCACGTCAATGCGCAGCAGCGCGAGGAACGGCAGCGCGAAGTGGCCGAAGACGATCACCATGCCGATGTCCCACCAACTCCCCTTTTCCCGGATCACGTACCAAAAGGTTTCTTCCGGCATGTTGGCGTTCCAGATGATGAAGTACTGCGCGAAATGGATGTAGGCGTAGAAAACCGTGAAGGCCAGCAGCAGCGAACCGAGGAAGTAAAACTGCACCTGCTGCGCGACCTCCCGCAGCGGACCCTGCCGTTTCAAAAGCGCGGTGGCCAGATAGACCGTGGCCAGCGTCATCCAGACGCTGCCGGCAAAATAATAGACTCCATACATCGTGGAAAACCATTCGTGATACAAGGCCTTCACCCACATGATCGCCGCCAGTGACAGGGTGATCGCGAACGCAAAAATTCCCCAATAAGAATAGAGACGCATTTTGTAGCTGCACTCCGCCGAACCCGTTTCGTCCTGTTTGAGCGACCAATGGCGCAACCCCCGGGAGAGCAGCCACCACACCCCGAAACAAAACGCCGCCACCAGGTAAAACATCGGCAGGGTGAATAACGGCAACTTGGCGCGCAGCGCGTGGTCCGGATGCCCTGCCAAGGCGAGCTTCATCCACGGATACATCTTCGGCGCCAGCACGGCAATGGGCAGGAACAGAATTCCCATCACCGGCAGCAAACAAGCCAGATGTTCGCACAACCGCCGGATCGGCACCGACCACCCGGCATCGAACAGGTGATGCATCAGGACCAGGAACAACCCGCCCAAACAGAGGCTGAGGAATAACATGAACGCCAGCAGCCAGGAAAAAGCAAACTGCTGCCGCAAGGCCGGAATCGCCGCGCCGAGCAGCACGCCCAGTCCCCCGACGCCCATGAGCCAGTTTGGCAGCTTGCGCCACTTGGACAAATCCAAGGGCGCCGGATTCGCGGGGTCAACGTGCGCGCTCATAGCTTATTTCTTCAACGCTGCGCGCTCCGGCCCCGGCACGTCGTCCATGACGCCCAGCCAACTCCGTTGCAGCGCCCGGACGTAGGCGACCACGGCCCAGCGATCGTTGATCGACAGGTTGGCCCCGTAAGCGCCCATCAGACTCTTGCCGTAGGTGATGGTGTTGAAAAGCTCGCCGTCGGCCTGCTGGATGAGCTTTCGCTGTTTGCCGTCATGCAGGTCGGCGATGGTGGTCATGCCATATTTGGTGGTGACGCCCCGGCCATCGCCGGCGGCGCCGTGGCAGGGAGCGCAATTGATGTTGAACCGTTCCTGGCCGCGCGCCAGCAATTGCGCGGTGACTGGCACCGGAATCGTCGCCACGAAGTTCGTGGTGCCTGGAATCCGGCCGGTGTTCACCGGGCTGTCTTCGTACGGCGAGCCGCGCGCCACTGTGCCCGCCACCGGGAGTTGCGAACTCAAGCGATCTTTGAAAAAGGCGTTCACCGTTTGCGGACGCAACTTCGGCTGGCGGTCCATGTCCGGGAAAATCTCGATCGGCGGCCGGCGCGACCGCTCGCCGCGCTTGCCCGCAATCGCCACCACCATCACCGCGCTGAGCGCAAAGAGGAGCAGAACGTAGCGCATTATTCCTTGACCTCCTCAATCTGCCGGCTGCCCGCCGCGGCCAGGAGCCGGCGGGTTTCGGTTTCCGAATATTTCGGGTCGTCACATTCAATGACGATAAAAAACCGGTCGTGAGTCGCCAGGGCGAAGCGCTGGTGTTTGAGGAGCGGATGATGCAAGCGCGGCAGCCGATTCAAAAACAGCATCCCCAGCAGCGCCCCGAAGGAGCCGAGCAAAATGGTCAGCTCATACGAGGGCGGAAAAGCGTAAAAGGGGCTGAACATCGGCTTGCCCCCGACCGGAATCGCGTAGTCATAGGCGTTCATGTACCAGATCATTAACATCCCGCCGGTGTATCCGGTCACCCCGCCGATAAAGGAGAACCAGCCCACCATCGAGTTCTTCACCCCCATGGCCTTATCCATGCCGTGCACCGGAAACGGAGTAAAGACATCCCACCGTCGAAAGCCCGCGTCGCGGACCTTTTCCGCCGCGTGCAGGGTGGCCGCCGCGGTGTCAAATTCGGCGATCAATCCGTAAGTTCTCGGCGTCTCGGCCATCAGTGCTCTCCTCCGGCGCTCGCGCCGCCCAACGGATGATGCGGATCGGCCTGGGGCGTGACCCCTTTGACTTCGGCAATCGCGATCATGGGCAAGAAACGCATAAATAACAGGAAACAAGTGCAGAACAGACCAAACGTGCCGACATAGGTGAACACATCCACCCACGTCGGCCGAAAGTAAGCCCAATTCGCCGGAATGAAGTCCCGATAGAGCGAGCCGACCACGATGACGAAAC
>WNGL01000141.1_pt1 | contig 95064 bp, 86 predicted proteins | sample 5400591 | NCBI WGS metagenome assembly WNGL01 (sample SAMN13153377, study PRJNA577476) | soil metagenome | isolation source: 80 cm soil or saprolite under Garry oak tree replicate 1 | place: USA:California | collected 2016-06-15 | reverse complement strand
GAAAAAAATCATCTACAAAGCAATGCCCATACTTGAGCAACTTCGATCACTGCTTAAGTATGCAGTTGGAACTCAACTCCGAAGAACGCCTGCTGGTGGGATCTTCACACCAATACCTGCTTTTCGGTGATAGTTCCGTTGATTAACGAGTTATCCACGTAAATAAAGGACTGTAAAATGGTATTGAGCAGCAATGAAACAAGTTGGGCAACGACAATAGTGATGTTGGTTATTTCATCAGCATTTGCTTCTTTCCTGACGTACATAACTGTCAAAGCCCAACACGCTAAAAGTATGGAAGAAGTCCAAGACGCTATAAAAAATATAATCGCTCGCTTGGTGCTGTGGTTGAGCAACATCGGAGCTTTTGCGTTACTTGTACGAGAGCTCATATCGTCGGAGCCTGTTAGCCGAATGAGCATTTTTATAACGGTATGGATGGCTTGCATTTTGGTCATCACCTTTCTTTTTTCGATAATAATGAAAGTCATGAAAGCACTTATAAGATCGACTGAAATGCACTCTCTAACTATGGATGCGACAAACAGATTAACTGAATTGGTTGGGGACATTGTTCGCTCGTTGCCGTGTAACAAGCCGTCAGAAGTAAATCCCCAAAGCGAAGTCCCGATAGCGCTACAATCGGGTAAGAACAAGAAAGCGAAGCGAATAACAAGGCCGGTGGACACCGACCGGGGCTAAGAAACGCTCCGATGCGGGTCACGGCCCGAGCCGTTATATAGAAGAAGGTCATGGCCAAAGGGAAACCAAAATAACCGCCATTTGATGAAGCGGAGGTGATTCACCCATGATTTCATGCGTGGCTAACTCCACGAATTGAAGAAACGCGTAATTTTATGGGCGTTCTCCTCTCTATTTATGAAATTTGTTATAGTGAAAGGGAGTACAGTAATATGAGACTAACTCATCTGATGATCAAGAATTATCGGCTATTTGCTGAGCTCGCTTTGGATTTTCATCCTGAGTTGACGGTGATTGTGGCACCTAACGGTTGCGGAAAGACTACCGTACTTGATGCGATAAGGGTCGCTTATAGCCCCTATCTCTTTGTGTTTCCGACTGGCAGAGGGAGCGGTATAGAGCCCGGTGATGTTCACATGATCAAAACCCTGGAAGAACTCGGCCAAATGGAGCCGGTGACTCCGGTGGAGATATATGCCGATGGAACCTTCGACGGCCAGCTTGCAGGCACATGGAAAAGGGAAAAATATTCATTAAAAGGAAGAACTACAATAAAGGATGCGCGTCTCCCAGCAGAATTCGGCAAAACGCTTCAAAAACATGCCACAAACGGAGAATTCTCAAAGTGGCCGCTAATCGCATATTATGGTACCGGACGATTGTGGAACCAGAAAAAGCTCACCGATAAGAAGGCTTTCGCTTCCGGGTTTCATTCGCGCGCAGCTGGCTACACAGACTGCATGGAGCCGGCCTCAAGCTACAAACTCTTTCTAGGCTGGTTCAGCTATGCCAGTCGTTCCGACAACCAGGTCAAGCTACGTTTTATCGAAAAAACTCCTTCTGCTTCCGCTAAAGACATTGCGGAAATTGAGGGGCCATTCACCGGTCTTATTCAGGCGGTCCAAAGGGCTGTTAACATTGTACTGGCCCCCACCGGGTGGGGTGACATTCATTTTTCGGAGACCATCGGCAGCCCGACGGTCCAGCATCCAAAATTTGGCACATTGCAGGTAGACCAGATGAGTGACGGTATTCGTAACACTCTCGCCTTAGCTGCGGACATTGCCTACCGTTGTGTCCAACTCAATGCCCATCTAGGCGAAAACGCTGTAACCGAAACAGAAGGGATTATTCTGATAGATGAAGTGGATATGCACCTTCATCCTGAATGGCAACAACTCATTCTCGGATCATTGAGGAATGCCTTCCCAGCTCTTCAATTTATAGTTACCACTCATAGCCCTCAGGTGCTAACTACCGTGCCGCCCGAGTGCATTCGTGAACTTAATTGGGTAGGAGATACCGTGCAGGTTGATATTCCTGACTTCTCCCTGGGGGCTGAGAGTCCCCAGATTCTGGAATCGATTCAGGGAGTCAACCCACGCCCCCAGCAACTCGACATTGTCAAAAAGCTGAACCGGTATTTGGAACTGGTCGGCAAGGATGAATGGGACGGGCCTGAAGCGAAGGCGCTACGAATAGAACTCGACGCCTGGGGTGCCGGGCATGAAACAGCCCTGGCCAAAGCCGATATTGACATACGCATGCGTTCATTTCGGCGGAGGCATGCATGAAGAAAGTCCTCAAATCAGCTGCTGTTCCGCCTCTACTGGCAGCGTATCAGGAAACCAATCCCGTAGACGCTTGGGATCAATTCAAGGGCAATGATCCAGATGGGTATAAAGCGGTCAAGGCCAGTCTAACCCGTGATCAGCGTAGCCTTTGCGCCTACTGTGAAATAGACCTTGTGTCCGGAAACGGCAAGGGCCTCGACGATTTTCGCGTCGAGCACTTTTTTCCGAAAAAACCGCACAACCCGCCCCCTAATCGATCCCTTGAATGGGATAATCTCCTCGCTGTTTGCACCGGCGGTAACACCAGAGCCCTTACTGCCAAAGGTCGGTTCACCTCACCTGACAGCAGTTGCGACGTCCCGAAGGCGAATAAGGACTGGACCGACAGCATCCTGAACCCACTGATAGATGTCCCTTCTTTTCCGAGACTTTTTCGTTATGAGGAGCAAACCGGGGCAATGGCTGTTGATGAGGCGCTGTGTCCCCCTGAACTCAAGGCGAAAGCGGAAGCGACCATACAGCTGTTACATTTGAGCCCTCTCCCGACGGCAAAAATTCCGTGTTCGCGTCTGCAACGATTTAGGATTGCTATATTCGATAAACTGCGCGAGGAAATCAGTGAACTGCTCCAGGCAGGAGTTGACGAGCCGACCGCTGCCGCACAATTGGCGGAAGTCCATTTCAGCGACAACCAGCATAAACCGTGGCCTGCGTTCTTTACTTGTATTCGATGGTATCTAGGGACTGCTGCGGAGACAAGGTTGAAGGAGATCGGGTATAATGGCTAAAACGCAGACGGAGAACCTTTGGGGACGCCCTTAGCATATTCACATTTGAGGAAAAGGAATGTTCCAACTCTCGTGTGGACTCGGTCGTGGCGGAAAATCTGCCACGCCGCTCAGCTCTCAGCCATTAATCAAACCAATACGAAGGCAGATACTATGACCAACAGCACCCCCGACATCCTGAAGAAAATCGTCGCCCACAAACAGACAGAAGTAGCGGCTGCCAAGGCTGCCGTAACGATCCGCGAACTCAAAGCGCGCATAAATGACCTTGAGGACGTGCCGCGCGGCTTCGAGCGCCGCCTGCGCGAAGCGGTGGCCTCGGACTGGACCGCCATCATCGCCGAAGTCAAGAAGGGCTCCCCAAGCAGAGGGGTCATCCGCGAGGACTTCGACCCGCTGGAGATCGCGGGGATATATCAGGACAACGGCGCCACCTGCCTGTCGGTACTGACGGACGAGAAGTTTTTTCTGGGACACCTGCGCTACCTGTCCCTTATTCGTGAGGCGGTCTCTCTGCCGCTGCTGCGCAAGGATTTTATCTGCGATCCGTACCAGATCTTTGAGGCCAGAGCCGCCGGAGCCGATGCAGTTCTGCTGATCGCCGCGATGCTTGATCTGAATCAATTACGCGAGTTCCACGCGGTAGCAAAAGAGAATTATCTGGATGTACTGCTGGAGGTTCATGATGAAGCGGAGATGGAGCAGGCGTTGAAAACCGACTGCTCCCTGATTGGAGTAAACAACCGCAATCTGAGGACGTTCGTAACCGATCTCGGCACCACGGGCCGCCTGGCCCGCATGATGCCGACTGATCGACTGCTGGTGGCAGAGAGTGGCATAAACAACCGCGACGACATCAACCGTCTTTCAGCCGACGGAGCTCAAGCATACCTGATCGGCGAATCCATGATACGCGAAGCCGATATCGGCCATAAGCTTCGGGAACTGCTTGCAACCAATTAACCTACTTGATTATTGTCAGCCCGCGCTCCTGAAGCATAGCGAGCGACTGGAGCAGTTCCACCGCCCGGCGGAGCTGAAAGTCATTCTGTAATTCCTTATCCGCACTCTGTCCATGCACTGCATCGGGCGCCTTGATCTGCGGCTCGTCCGGCTTATCTACTGGCGCCAGACGGTTATTCAGGTCTTTTTCCTTAATTTCCCCCTGTTTAGGCAGCACAGGAACCGCTACCGGTCTGATGGCGGCTACTTCAATATCCGGAACAATTCCCTTGGCCTGAATCGAGCGGCCGCTGGGGGTATAATAACGCGCAGTTGTCAGCTTGAGAGCGGCATTACCCTTCATCGGAATTACCGATTGAACCGAACCTTTGCCAAAACTCTGTGTTCCCATGACAATGGCCCGTTTATGATCCTGCATGGCGCCGGCGACTATTTCCGAAGCGCTGGCGCTGCCGCCGTTAATAAGTACGATAATCGGATAGCGCGGTTCTTTTTCTCCCAATGTCGCGTTATACACCTGATTGGCTTCGGAAGTTCGTCCCCTGGTGCTGACTATCACGGTATTTTTGATGTCATCGCCGACAAAACAGTTGACGACTTCGACGCATGAATTTATCAGGCCGCCCGGGTTGTAACGAAGATCAAGAATCAGCCCCTTCAACTTTCCACCCGACTTCACGTGAAGATCCTTAAGGGCTTCCTTGAACTCACCTCCGGTACGCTCCTGAAACTGCGATATGCGAATGAATCCGTACCCCGAGTCAAGCAGCTTCGCTTTCAGACTTTTTATCTTTATGATGTCGCGAACCAGTTTGAAAACGAGTGGTCTGGCGTTTTCACCCCGCATTATTGTCAGGGTCACCGGCGTACCCTTTTCCCCCCGCATCCTTTTAACCGCTGCCGCAATATTCATCCCGTCGGTTGGCGTCCCGTCGATCTTCCAGATGTGATCATTCGGCTGAATGCCGGCCCGGAAGGCGGGTGTGTCATCTATGGGGGCAATAACCGTCAGTCTCCCCTCTTTTGTGCCGAGTTCTATCCCGACACCGCCGAACGAACCGGACATCTGGACTTCCATCTCGTGATACGGCTCGGGAGGCAGATAGGCGCTGTGCGGATCGAGGGCGGCAAGCATTCCGTCGACCATTTTAAGTACCAGTTTTTTTGAATCCGGTTTTTCAACATGGTTGGTCAGAATAGCCGCATATGCTTCGCGCAGAAGATCAAGCGCTTTTGCATCCTCGGGAGGATGACTCGCATGGCGGCGACCGTAGAAGACGACTGTCAAAAGGACAACGGCCGCCAATACAGTCACCAGTTTCAGTTTATTGGTGCGGAATCTAAAGGCAGGAAGCATTACAGTTATCTCCGTACGTCAATTCCATAACTTTTTATTTTACGATGCAGATTACTTCTTTCAAGTTCGATCAGTTCAGCCGTACGGGAAATATTCCAGTCGTTTTCCTCGAGTTTGTGAATAATGAACTCCCGCTCGAAATCCTCACGGGCGTCCCGCAATGCCGACCGTGTATGAGCGCCTTCCGGCAGCGCAGAAGGCACTGTTCCTGTTAGAGGATCACCCGCAAAATCGGAGAGATTTTCCGCCGTGATAACACGTCCGGGGGCCACGATCAATATCCGTTCCACGACGTTTTTCAGTTCACGCAGATTACCAGGCCACGAATATTGCCGTAATCTGTCGATCGCCTCCGGCAGAAACGCCTTTGCTTCGCCTCCTTCGCGGCGGAAAAACTGGGCGACAAAATGCTGAACAAGCGGGCCGATATCTTCCGGGTGTTCTCGCAGCGCCGGGGCCCTGAAGGGTACCGTGCTCAGTTGATAATAGAGATCAGGACTGAACTTTCCCGCGGCCATCTCCTGCTCAACGGGTCTGGTGGTAGCGCCGATAATACGAATATCAGCGGAAAGTCGACGGCTTCCCCCGACCCGTTCAAAAATCCCTTCCTGAATAAACTGAAGAATTTTTACCTGGGTGCCGAGCGGCAGCTCCCCTATTTCATCCAGAAACAGCGTGCCGCCATCGGCCTGATCAAAGCGCCCTTTCTTATGTGACGTCGCACCGATGAATGCGCCCTTCTCATGGCCGAAGAGCTCGCTTTCAATCAGTTCTTCCGGAATAGCAGAACAGTGTACGGTTACAAAAGGACGCTCACGCCTTGGACTGTTGCAGTGAATTGAACAGGCGATCAACTCCTTTCCGGAGCCGTTTTCACCGCTTATCAGTACGGAAGCCGATGTTGACGCTACGCGCCTGATCTGTTCCCTCAAGGCGATTATTTCAGAAGATTCGCCGACAAGTTCATACTCTGCCGATGCCGAACGTTTCAGTTCGGCATTTTCCACCTTTAATTCCTGCAACCGCAGCGCGTTTGCCACGCTGATCAGTACTTTTTCGAGCGAAAGCGGCTTTTCAATAAAATCGAAAGCGCCCAGTTTGGTGGCCCGAACCGCCGTCTCGATTGTCCCATGTCCGGAAATCATGATGATAGTGACCTGCGGAAACTCACTTTTAAGTTTTTCTAGGACTTCCAGGCCATCCATGCCGGGCATCCAGATATCGAGAAGAATCAGGTCGGGAAGCTCCAGACGGGCGCATTCAATACCTTCGACACCGCTTTCCGAGCTCAGTACCTGATATCCCTCATCTTCCAGAATTCCGGCCAGCGCGGTTCTGATATCTTTTTCATCGTCTATTATCAGTATTGTGTGGTGCATTAAAACTCCTCATACAGCATTATATTTACCCCGCCGGCAGCTCGATAACAAAGACCGCCCCGTGCGGCATGTTATCGCGTATTCGTACAAATCCGCCATGATCATTAACAATACTGCTCACTATGGCCAAACCGAGTCCGGTGCCGCCCTTCTTGGTTGAAAAATATGGTTCAAACAGGCGCTGTTTGTCCTCCGGTGTAATTCCCGGCCCATCATCGGCAATGCTGACGGTCGCCATTTTCAGGACATCATCAAAGTGAGTCGACAGGGCAACGGTGCCGTGCTCCGCCATGGCGGCGACGGCATTTTCAAGAATGTTGATCAGTACGCGCTTGATCTGGTTGCGGTCAATCATCAAAAGCGGCATTCCGGCATCGAAGGAGACGTCGAACCGCACCCCGCGATGCGCCTCCTGATAAAGCGTTAAAGACTCGCGAATCAAGCCGTTAAGATCGTTGGGTTCAGGCTGGATAGCGGGCATACGGGCAAATTTGGAAAACTCGTTTACCAGGTTTTTGAGCTCATCGACCGATTTGATTATCATTTCCGTGCATTCGTCAAAGACCTTCTCATCGTCGCTAAAGCGAGCAAGATATCGCTTTCTGAGGCGTTGAGCGGAAAGCTGGATCGGTGTTAACGGGTTTTTTATTTCATGGGCTATTCTGCGGGCGACCTCACGCCAGGCCGCCATACGTTGAGCCCGCATCATCTGCGTCAAGTCATCCAGCACGACGACCATCCCCAGTATCTCTCCGCTTCCGGCGCGCAGCAGCGTCAAATGCAATTGCAGGGTTATGCGGGAACCGCGCAGGTCCAGAAACACCTGCTTGCTTACCGTTCCCAGTTTTGACTGCAGCAGTTCCCGGATGGATTCCGAGGCAATTTCAAGGTGCTTTTCATCGATGACGTCACGGTAGTTTTTCCCAAGAACGTTCGCCGCACTTAAACCGAGCAACCGCTCGGCGGATGTGTTAATCGTCCGCAACGCCCCCTCGCTGTCCATGGAGATTACACCGGCCGCAATGTTGCGCAGCACAATTTCCATATACTGCTGCCGGCGTTCAATTTCCTGGTTACTCCGGAGCAGCTCAAGGTTGGAGACATTCAGCGCGAGCTGCTTGGTGCGAAGATCATCCGTCATGAGATTGAAGGACTGAACCAGCATGCCTATTTCATCAACGGTATAGGACTCTATCCGGACATCAAGGTTTCCGCCCGCTACGGCGCGGGTTGCATCGACCAGTTCCTGAAGCGGCCGGGTCATACTGTTTGCCAGATAGACACCCATCCAGTACGCAAAAAAAACAATCACCATGGCAATCAGAAAGAGTGTGACGATATATGCGGTCCGGATCGGATTTTTCAGGATCTTGAGCTGACGAAATTCATGGTACGATGCGGTGATCTCCTTCATCTTGTTCACAAGCGAATACGGCACATAATAATTGACGACAACAACGCCGACAATATCCGACTCGTTCCAGGTCGAACGAATCGGCACGATACCGCGTATCAAGTCGGCCTTGCCGGCCTGGTTCACCCTGGTCAGCTCTTCACCCGCCAGACCGCGCTTGATATCTTCGGAAGAGGGGTTGGTAAATTCCCCTTTCGGTACCGCCGGATTTGAGGCCCGGACCAGCTCTTCACGCTGGGCGGAATAGACCTCGACCACCCCCAGGTTGTACTCACTCTGCTTCTGATGAATAAGCGCTTTGAGTTGCGGAAGGTTATGCTCGTTAAGCAGCTTCTGCTCTTTGATAAAGTTGCTGATCTGTTTGCCATAATAAATTGAATTTGCAGCAGAACTTTTGTAGTACGTCTGCGCGACTTCAAGCGACTCACTCAAAGAAGTTTCAACCTGGGTGTTGAACCAGTTATGCACGGTGTTGTTTATAAAACCGGCAGCGGCAAAAAAGAGCAGCAGGGTGGGAACCAGCGATAAGGCAACAAATGAAAGGACAAGTTTTGTACGAAGCTTTTTTGCAAAAGGGTTTGAACGACTTTCGACAAAAAGTTTCACAACATTGCGGCTGACCAGGTACACCAGAAGAATGACAAGCAGAATGACAATGTTGATCACAGCAAAAATAGCTATATTGCTCCCCAGTTTGGAATCAGCGCTCAGCTGGGTCAGGCTGATTTCCGCCCTGGTCAGAAAAATAATTAAAACGACAGCCAGAACGATGACGATCGCTTCACGAAATCTTTTATGACGTTCCTGTTGTGAAACTCTGCTAATCATGCAGCCGGAATTCCTTTCTTCGAACTGGGAGCCGATTCTAGCACAAATGGAGTCTGTTTCAAAACTCATTGTTGCATTTTTGCATCAATTGCCGATTGGCATCAGGTATGATATTGTCTGCGTCGTGTAACTTCTGTTGAAGTCCAACCATGCGCATTGCATGATACGGAAACCGGATATAAAACTGATATTGAAATCTATCTAAGGAGCAGATTATGAGTAATGCCGAATTGAATACCACGGTTCAAAAGGGACTCGATCTTCTTGACCAGGGAGAGGCCAAGCAGGCGATTGCTGTCTTCGAATTGTATTGGGACGGCAATAAAAATCAGCCTGACAGCTGGTTCTATCTTGGCGATGCATTGGCTGAAGACGGACGTCTGGATGACGCCATCGCCCGCTACCGTGAGGGGCTGAAGCTGTCACCCGAAGATGTCGATGCTCTGACGACGCTGGGGGACATGCTTCTCGAAGCCGGCAATCACAAGGAGTCGCTCGCCTGTTACAAAAAAGTTCTGGAAATTGATCCGAAGGATGCCGACGCCCTCGTGAGTATCGGCCTTGTCCACAACAGCCAGGACCGGAGTGAAGATGCTATCCGTGCCTTCAGGCAGGCTCTTGAACTCGAACCGGACAACGTTTTTGCGCTAAACGCCCTTGGTGATTCGCTTTACGGGCAGGGAGACGTCGATGGAGCCATCGCCGCATTCACCAAAGGGGTGGAAATAGATCCCGAAGACCCGGCGGCCCATTTCAATCTGGGCGAACTTTACTATGATCTGGAGGAGCTTGAAGAGGCCGAGGATGCCTGTCTTGAAGCGGTACGGCATGATCCGGCCTACAGCATGGCGTACCTGACACTGGGGGGCATCTGTATGGACCAGGACCGTACGGCCGATGCGATAGTGCATTTTGAAAATTATCTGAAACACGAAAGATCCATCCAGGCTGCCGACATGATTGCCGAGGTCAAGGCGGTTATCGAAGGTCTCAAAGAAGAACTAAAGGGGTAGCAATGTCGCAGCAAAAGCCAGTCCTGATCGACTCCCACGCCCATATATACTACCGGGATTACGCCGGCGACTTTGACGGCATGCTGAAACGCGCCGAAGATGCCGGTGTGGCGGCAATTCTTGTGGTCGGCACAGACATCGAGTCGAGCCGTGAATCGGTCGCACTCGCCGAGAGATACCCGCAACTGTACGCCGCCGTCGGTATCCATCCTCATGATGCCGGACGGGTCACCGATGCCTGTTACGATATTATCCGGGCTCTTGCACTTTCCAGCCGAAAGGTCGTTGCCATCGGAGAAATCGGGCTTGATTTCTTTCGCGACCGCTCGCCGCGAGATCAGCAGGAGCTTGTTTTTCGCGGTTTTCTCCGGATCGCGGCCGAGCTGCACAAACCGGTGATCATTCATGATCGCGATGCTCATGACCGTGTCATGACGATTCTGCGGGAAGAGAGCGTACGAACCGGTGTTCTGCACTGTTTTTCCGGCGATGCGCTTATGGCTGCAGAGGCCTCCGCACTCGGTTTCTATATTTCGATCCCGGGAACAATCACCTTCCCGGGCAACCAGAGCCTGCGGGATGTTGTTCGGTCGACAAGTATCGATCGCATGCTGGTCGAAACCGACTGCCCCTATCTTACCCCCGTCCCCCATCGTGGCGGCCGCAACGAACCTGCGTACGTAAAGCTGGCTGCCGAGAAAGTGGCCGAAGTCAAAGGTCTGACCCTGGAAGACGTCGCCCGCATCACGACCAAAAATGCCGGTGACCTGTTCGGCATCAGGCTTTGGGACCAGTCAACCAAGATCGCCTACAAGATTCGCAATTCGCTCTATCTTAACATTACCAATACCTGTTCCAACCGCTGCTCCTTCTGTGCGAAGTTCGACGACTTTACGGTCAAGGGGCATAATCTGCTGCTGGACCGGGAACCTTCCTTCGAGGAGGTTATGGCGGCGATCGGCCAACCCGAAGGTATTGATGAGGTCGTCTTTTGCGGCTACGGTGAACCGCTGAACCGCCTGGATCTGGTCAAACAGGTGGCAAGAGTCCTCAAGGCCCGCGGCTACCGGATTTGCCGCTGAATACAGCCGTATCTGCAACACCCCCTTCGGCGAGGCCGGCTTTGCCGGTGTCTGTGATTTTATCCGGGCGGCAACAGCGCATATTCCACAGGTTGCGGCCAGCGCTGTAACGGTGCCGGGGATCGATGTCGAGGCCTGCAGGGTGTTGGCGGAATCGCTGGGGGCTGAATTTCGTGTGCGGGAATACGCCGAAGTCGGGTAGGAACAGGAAAATACCGATTACAGGTTCAATGTTTTTCCTGATTGCTACTGATCTCAAGTCCCTTCTCCTCAGGGAGAAGGTGGCCGAAGGCCGGATGAGGGGGCACCAGATGCCACATAAATGCAACACTGCCCCCTCACCCTAGCCCTCTCCCTCATGGAGAGGGGACAGGATTGTCGCCATAGCGGGAAATTGATTCTACTCAGGATATTTTTTTTCAGGTCAATAGCGCATCACCCTCCCCAAAAACTGCTGCAGCTCGCCGCTCTGCGGCTCGGTGAACAATCGTTCGGCCGGGCCGCTTTCCACGATCTTTCCCTCCGCTACGAACAGGCAATAGTCGGCCACCGAGCGTGCAAACCCCATATGATGCGTCACCAGCAGCAGATCGCGCCCTTCATCCCGCAACTCTCCGATGATATCCAGCACCTCGGAGGTCATTTCCGGATCAAGCGCCGAGGTCGGTTCGTCGAACAGGAGGAAACGGGGCTTGATCGCGATGGCCCGGGCTATTGCCACCCGCTGCTGTTGGCCGCCCGACAACTGGGCCGGTTTCTTGTCGGCGTGCCCGGACAATTGAAAGCGTTTCAGGATGGCCTGCGCGGTCTCAACCGCCTGGAGATGCCCATAACCGTGAGCCCGCTCCAGCGGCAGGAGGATGTTTTCAAGAGCGGTCAGATGCGGAAAGAGGTTGAAAGCCTGGAAGAGCGTACCGATACTGCGGCGGTGCCTGAGAAGGCTGGCATCATCAAAATGCAGCATCTCGCCGTCAATGCGCAGCTGTCCGGAATCGGGGCGTTCAAGGCCGGCGACCGTCCGGAGCAGGGTCGTCTTGCCGCCGCCGGAGGGGCCGATCACGACCAGGGCGTGGACATCCGGCAGGTCGATGGAGATGTCGTCCAGAACCCGCCGCTGGGCGTAGTATTTGGTGATATTCGAGAGGCTAAGTTGCATAACGGTATTTTTGTTCAAGGTAGCGGCTGAACAGCGATATCGGGAAGGTCAGCAGCAGATAACCGGCCGCCAGTGGCAGGTAGCTTTCAAGCGTGCTGAAGGTGAACGAGTTGATTTCCTGCGCATTGAGGGTGAATTCGCTGACGGCGATGATCGACAGCAGCGAGGAATCCTTGATCAGCGAAGCGAACTGGCCGGCCAGCGGCGGCAGAATCCGCCTCACCACCTGCGGGAATATGACGAAGCGGTAGATCTGGACGGGTGTCAGGCCGATGGCGTGCGCCGATTCCAGTTGCGACTCGCCGACGCTCTCGATGCCGGCCCGAATGATCTCGCTCAGATAGGCCCCGGCGAAGAGGGCCAGCGTCAGGATCCCGACCGCATAGCGATTGCTGACGCCGAAAGCGTCCGCCACCACGTAAAAGAAGACCAGAATCTGCACCAGCAGCGGCGTCCCGCGCACTCCTTCGATATACAGCATCGCCAGGTAGCGCAAGGGCAGCAAACGCGAGCGCCGCGCAAGGGCGAAAAAAACGCTGATCAGAAGCGTGAGGCTGAGGGCGGCGGATGATATCAGTACCGTGGTCAGCCACCCCTGCAGAAACTTCTGCCGGTACTGCCAGACCGCATGCCAGTTCCAGCCATACTGCAATTGGCTGAAGGCAAACCAGAATAGCGCCGCAACCAGCAAAAAAACGCCGGCAAACGCCGTAATCCTTGAGATCAGCGGCGCCTCGCCGCCATCATCCGGCTGGCACCACATACCCCCCAATAATCGCCCCATGTCTGTTCCTTTTATCTATTACTACAGAAAGAACGGATAGCCGAGCCGCTTGAACTGCTGCTTCTGGTCATTCAGCCAGGTATCGCCGAGCCTTTCAAAACCGCCCGCCGCGCGATACTCCTTCAAAAAGTTATTTACGCGGACCTTGAGCGGATCGTTACCCTTGCGGATGCCTATCGCCCATGATTCCTGCTGAAACGGTTTCAGGATCGCGCGGGTGGTCAGCTGGTTGCGCTGCCAGTTGCTGAAGGTGGACATCTGGTCGTAGATGAAGGCATCGGCCTTCCCCTGTACGACTTCCAGCACGGCGGCCGCTTCTTTGTCCAGAACCAGGACCCGGGCGTTTTTCAGCTGTTTGCCGGCATAACTGTGACCGGTCGTTCCTTTTTTTACCGCAACCGTCATCCCCACCCTGTCCAGGTCGGAGATCCCCTGTACGGGAGAATTTTTCCGCACCAGCAGACAGAGGCCGGTCTGCAGATACGGATCTGAAAAGTCGATCGACTGGGCCCGCTCTGCCGTGGCGGTCATGGAGGAGATGATCAGGTCTATCTTGCCGGTCTTCAAGGACGGAATCAGGCCGTCAAAGGCAATGTTCTCGATTTTGACCTGCATCCCCAGCGCCGCGCCGAGCGCCTTGGCCAGATCCACGCTCACGCCGGTCGGCTGACCTTTCGTGTCGGTCATCTCGAAGGGCGGGTAGGCCAGCTCCATCCCGACGATCAGCGCAGCCTTGCCTTCGGCGGCGTAGAGTGATCCGCATACTGCCTGACTGGACAGCAGTACACAGAGAAAGATCAAAATCCCCCGAATAATCCGGCAGGCGTGATTTGCTGAATTCATGGCTCACCTCTCCTCTTCGTTTTGATTTGAACGTAGCGCATGGGGATGTTTACGCCGCCTCTTTGAAAGGAATTACCTCGTGTTCGATCCGGTCTGCAATGCGTAACTCCAGGCACTCCAGGTCGTAATGGGTCTGAAGATTCAGCCAGCTCTGAGCATCCGTGCCGAAGAAGCGGGCCAGGCGCAGGGCGGTTTCGGCGGTAATGGCACGTCCGCCGGCGCAGATCTCGTCGATGCGGCGTTGCGGAACGCCGATGGACTTGGCCAGTCGGTATCGGGTGATGTTGAGCGGTTTCAGAAAATCCTCCAGGAGGATTTCGCCGGGATGGACCGGCGGAAGGTCGCGGGATTCCATGGTCTGTTCTCCTTCAGTGGTAATCGACAATTTCGCAATCATAGGCGTTGCCGTCCTGCCAGCGGAAACAGATGCGCCACTGGTCGTTAATGCGAATGCTCCATTGCCCGCTCCGATTACCGGTAAGTGGTTCAAGGCGGTTCCCTGGAGGAACACGGAGGAAGTCGAGACTCGCGGCGCCATGAAGCTGTTTCAGCTTGCGTTGTGCGGTTCGCTGGGCATCCTGAGGTAACCTGGCCGAGAATCTGCCGTGAAAGAGTTTTTCCGTTTCCTTGCAGGCAAAAGATGCAATCATGGAACAATAGTAACGTTAGCCGGTAGTATTGTCAAGCGGTAGCAAATGAGAGAGGGTAGATTTTTTCTGTATGCGTTGTTAGTAAGAAATGAGTAGTTTTTCCCCCGGAATACGTTTGGAACGGGGATGGATGGGATGGACACGGATAGATCTAAAACCTGGAGCTAAATCTGGTTCAAACAAAAACGGTTAAGAACTGACGACATGATTTATTCGATTTTATCCGTACCCGGAGCCGGCTCCTGATCTTTTTTTTGGCGTTATTCCCCTCTTCAAATGATGCCTCACTGACAAGGATGTTCCGTTCACGCTCTGCCAAAACATCATTGTGCCAGGCTGGCAACTGTACCTGATCGGCGTGCTGGCACAGTTCATCCACCGTCGCTCTCTTCTTGCTCATAAGAAAACCCGGTAATCCGTATTGAGCGCCTTTGCCAACTTCCTGGCGGCCTCTTTGCCTATGGTACGCTTGCCATTCTCCATTTCCGAGATGTGGCGTTGCGGGATTCCGGTAAGCTCTGCAAGCCTGGTCTGGGTAAGTTCTTCCTTACTGCGGGCACCGCGCAACACGGACCCAGGAACATCTCCCCGGCGCCCCGCAACTCGCCGCCACGGGATAGAATCCGTCTTTTCAAGTGTCTCTACATATCTGGTTATGCTGGTAACATTGGCGGGGTGTACCATGAGATGCAACGGAACCAGTTTTTCAGTAGGGAGCTTTTTCGTGCGTGCCAACATATTGAACCTCCACAAGTCTTATGACGTCGTCAACTTCTTCCCAAACGGCAACGTATGTCGGTTTGCCGGTTTTGATATGGCAATGATGCTTTTGGTTTCCCAGCTTCGAGTAGTTTTTCCAGTTGCCTCGAACCGGCCCGAGTGTTTCGATTTCAGCAGCCAAGAGGTTCATCCGGTCCTGAACCGCCCTCGGAAGAGCATCGTATTGCTTCACCACTTTTTTGCTGAAATTAACGATCCATGCCATATGTCACCTTATACTATTTTTTAGTATAGCGTCAAGATTCATTTGTGGTCGATAACGGCCAACAGCAAGTGTCCCCTGAAAAGATCCTGATGCACGCGAAGCCGCGAAGACGCGAAGTTTGTATGCTTGTTGACAACGCGATGCAATCCTTCTTTCATAATTGGAGCACCAAAATTGATAAGGAGACCCAGCGGCAAATCCATCAAGCGGAGATAGGTCAGCAGCTGTTTAGAGTGAACCGGATGAATGTTTTCAACCGATTTAAGTTCGATAACCAGTTCTTCTTCCACCAAAATGTCGAGACGAAAACCTTCGTTTAGTTCAATGCCATTATATCGAATAGGAACAGGCTTCTGGCGCTCAACCCAGAGCCCTTTTTCTTCAAGTTGTTTGGACAGGATTGCTTCATAGACTGTTTCCAATAGCCCAGGCCCCAAATCGCTGTGAAGATGAAAAGCACAATCGACGACGATGGAGGCAAGTTCCTCGACATTTCTTCGCGTCTTCGCGACTTCGCGTGAACCATTATTCGGTTTTTGCATTATTCCTCCGGCAGTTTACGAATTATGCCACTCCGTTAATGATAATCAGTTATCTCCACAAGCGGGGGAAGACTGGCGGCCTCGCGGATGAGTGGATTGTTACGGTCTATCATGGAGCACCTCATCTTGGTTCGATCCATAAGTTGTATTACAGGCAACAGCATATAAATGCAGGAACTTCGGAGTGTTGGGAGGAGTATACCTCTCTGCGTAAGCAAGGTCAAGACAGCAACGAGGAGCAGCAATTTTCATTTCATGGGTGTCAAAACGCTTGGAATAATTCAGGTGCCTAAATGTCAATAAGTCAAACCAGACCCCAAATCCCCACGCGGTATTTGTTGCGGGGTCCGGCGGGAGCGGCTGGTGTCGGAGCGGAGGAGAGAAGGTTTTTAGATGGTGGTGGAAGTTACGGTTACCCTAAAACCGAAGCGAATCTATTGAAAATGCAACGTTACATGCAGATCTTAGCGGCCCTTTTTTGCCCGCAAAAACACGCTTCTAAGGCTTGGAATTGCGAATATTTAGTCATGGTCTATTCGTAAATACAGTATATCAGCTTGGTCCGACCCCAGAGGACCCCAGAGGCAAAAGCAGAGACTACCATCTTAAACTCAACAGATTATTGTCTTGACCAAAGGGTCCACTAAAGTGCAAGAATTTAAATTCGAGATGGTTGGTAGCCATTAGGAGGAATTTCTTTGAGCTTTGAATCTCCATTTTTAACAGAAGAAGATCTGAAAAATAAGATTATAAATATTTGGCTATCAGACCACGGTTGTGGACTGAAGGATATTCATTTTGAGTATTCTTTCAAATTAAGGATAGGCCGATCAATTCATAAGCTCAATAATCAAACATCAAATATCAATTCACAATATCTACCATCAGACGAGTTTAACCACAAATTCATTTTCCCCAGAAGCGATATATTAGTAAGAAATGCATATGGTAATAATTTATTTATTATTGAGGTTAAGGGTGTTAATGAGGTAATTACAGATAATGACCGAGACCAAGCAATATCATATGCCAGAATACTGGCGGATGGAAATATTGCACCTTATGCAATTGTAACTAATGGGACTGAAACAGTAATATTTGATACGATAACCAAGTTACCTGTGAATGGAGAAGCTATAAGTAAAGAAAACAGTTTATTAAGCAGCGATTTCAGAATTGCTTGCGATGATATTCTGATTCGAGCAGAAGCACTAGAATTATTAGTGTCACTATCACCGGACAATTTACTGCTGTTGTGTAAGTCCCAAATGACATACAGCATGGCTGTCTTAAAAAGCGATGTTATAAATAGCGATAAAAAATATATACCGTCACTATATGTAGAGCGAAAAGCCTATGAGAATGAATTTGAGAGGCTTATCAATAAAGAAAAGAAGCCGGTCGTATTTGTTGTAGGGCCTCCGCTTATGGGTAAAACCAACATAATGTGTCATCTTGCTGAGACGGAAGCAGCAATACGGTCATTGTCGCTCAGATTGATGTTGTTGGTGGCAAAGATATAGCGGATCTTATGTTTATCTGAAAAAGCCTTCTTGAGTACCCTGTTCCCTCCGGAAATCACCCTGTCATATTCATTCAGCTCTTTCGAGAAGTGCATCTTTTTCATAACTTCAGCACTTTTACATTCAACGACGATGATGGTTTCGTCATCGGCTGCGAATGCGTCAATCTGTTTACCTGGTATGGTTTCATCATCGACGTAGGGGAGCCGGAATCCTTTATTGTTCAAAATGGTGAAACCCATCTTCGCCAGGATAGTCCATACTCGGTCTTCAAACACTACGTGATGGGGCTTCTGTTTTTTTAGGATAACGGATTTCTTGTTTTTTTTATGTTCACTCCATTCCGAAGGGTCATAGTCGTCAAGCAATCGATTGTCTACCGTCTCAAAAACAAAGGCGTTTGAGCGGACCCTGAGGTGAGCCTTTACCTCCTTGTCTTTAACCAGCTTGCCGGTGAACTCTTCGGCTAAGATGCCCATGTATTGTCCCCTTTGGTATATGGCAAAATTCGAATCCTTCTTAATCAGCATAGAAAAAGCCGCCAAACCAGCATTATTCCCGGTTCAGCGGCCTTTATAATTGTCCAATTGTCCCATCCGTCTCATCCCCATAACCACATCATAAAAAGTGCCTCACCTTACTCCGGCGATCCCCTCCTGTCAACGAATCACATCAAAACAACAGCGGTCTCACGCGACGACGCACCAAAAGTAGGCGCCTCTAGGCGACGACGCTACGCTTAAAACCGAGTACCTTGAGATTTACTTAAAACCGAAATGACTGGTTTAATTATTCGTATTAAAGCCATTCGTTGCGTCGTCGCGCCGTCGCGTGAGAATGGTTTTATGATTTACCGGAAACCGTTTAATACCCGCTTCACCTCCAGTATCTGGCGGTACGCTGTTAACTATTTTCTATTGCTTCTGCAAAAACAAAAAAAGCCGCGTCGAAGGACGCGGCTTTTGAGTTTTTGGGGTGGCTGGAGGGTATCGAACCCTCGAATATACGAGTCACAGTCGTACGTGTTAACCGCTTCACCACAGCCACCATATAAGAGGTGATTTAATAGCCTAATCGGTGGCCGTTAGTCAAGTTTTTTTTGCCTTCCCACCCTTCAAGGTCCGAAGTATATTCTGCAATTGAAGATACTCTTCATCCGTCAGACTCCGGTCGTGGTAGACCGCCCCGGCATAAATCGAGACAAAAGCGGAAACCTGACTGTTATCTGCAGCCGCAGCCATCTCAAACAAGCCCGCCCCACCTTCACCGACCGACATGTTGAAATCACGCCCCACGGTGCGCAGAAAACGATGCAGGATGCGCTGCTCGCGCGAGCGGAAAAGAGAAGCGCGCCGGGCGGCAAACAACAGGCCGGCAAACAGCAGAGCGCCTGCAATGTACGGCACGATACTGCGGATCATTTTTGCAGGATTTATCCCCTGCAGACGTGAACCGGCATGGCTGACTATGTTCATCTGCTGCTCGAAGTCATAGCTTATAACCGACCGGTTCCATTCATAATTAAACGAGTCCATCACAAGTGCCATGCGAAACATAAGGCTGCGCGGCTTGGCAGCCGTCCAGACATCTCCGGCGTTGGCGGCAAAACTGCTGGGATCGATTCTCAGCCATCCACTCCCCTCGATGTACGCTTCCACCCAGACGTGAGCCTTATCATCGGTGACAAGATAATAGCCTCCCAATTCGTTATATTCGCCCCCCAGATAACCGCCTACCAGTCGGCAGGGCACGCCGGCGGCACGCAGCAGCAGGGCGAATGAGGACGCAAAAAATTCACAATGCCCCTGTTTCGTCTCGAAAACAAAGCGCTCGAGAGCCCTGTCGCCGGTTGCCAGACCTCTCGTTGAATAGCGGAAACCTCCGCTGCGGAAATAGTTTTCCAAAAACTGAAGCCTGGCAAGGTCATCTTTCCCGCTGCGAGCCGTTTTCGCGGCAAGAGTCTTTATCCGGGCCGGCAGATTGTCAGGCAGCTGCAGGTAAAACAGTCTGTTAACCTGGTTGCTTTGAGCCGTTAAATCGTTTGACTGCGATTCGGCGGCATAACTCACGCGGCCGCCGCCGGACCTCGCCAGCTCAAAGACACCGTCCGGCGATTTAATCACGCGTTGCAGAGAAACGGCGGTTGGTCGATCAAGCGTTATCAGGGTGCGAATGGAAGACGGTTCCGGATAGATAACCTGCCGCACCGTCTCCCCGGTGAATTTCGGCCGCTCGCTTGGTATTTGACTTATGCGCGTCCACCTGTTTCCGTCCGTCCGGTTGAAAACCGTTCCTCGCCAGTACAGCCGGTTCTGCCCCAGACGTTGCATTTCGGCCCGGAAAGCGAGCGTTCGTGATTCAGCAATACTGCTCTGGCTTCCCGGCTCTACCGTATCAGAATAGCCGGTTGCACGCGTCGCCGGCGGATTCAGAAAATTCCAGAGCGGCAGCTGGGTACGCGGCATGATCGGAAAAAAGAGCAGCAGCAGCGGAACCGCCAATACCGGCATCAGAAGGGCCGAAAGCAGGATCCTTTTCAGCTCCGGCATCGTTACCGTCATGGATCGGTCCTGATTCTGAAATGTCAGCAACACCAAGGCGAGAGCAACCATGAACAGCAGCAGGCAGAGGTAGATCAGAAAGAGCGGGCTTAGATCGAACAGCGAGGAAGAGGCGAGGCAGAACATCGAAAGGGCGTATATCTGCAAGCTGTGGCGAACCGTTTTTTCACCGCTTAACCGGACGGCCAGCATGATTGCCAGCACACTGGTCACCGGCTCTACCGGGTTGGCACGACTGAACTGGAGGGCGTAATACAGGAAAACCGGGACGATCGCGGCGTTCTGCATCCATGGCTGCAGCTGCCAACTCCCCCTGCGGTCCTGCCAGAAACCGGATACCAGACCGATCACCAGAATCACGCGGGGAAATGTTGACAGCCAGGGGAAGAGCGGAATCATCCCGCACAAGCCGATGGCATAAGTCAATATCGTTGCCAGTGATCTAATCGCTATCATACAAAGCCAATTCCTTGAGCAGCCTCTGGCCGTGCTGTTTACCGGTTCCGGCCGGAAGAAGGCGTCCGCCGAGCAGCATCCCGACCGGACGTTCACGCACCCAGCGCCGGACCAGCCAGGCAGCCCGGGATAAACGGTCCTCCACCCCCTGTCCCGGCAACTCGTCCGGATTGATCACCAGCGGAGCAACTACACACCTGCCAAAGCCCTTCACCAGAAGATCGTGACTGCGGGCGGAATGTTTCCAATGAATCAGCCGGAGCGGCTCGGAGCCGGAATAGGGGTATATCCGTTCCAATTCGCCGCTTAATCCCCGTTCCGGGCGCAATCCGGCCCCGGCATGCGGAGACTCGTCCCCCCCTCCGCCGGAATCGGCAGCTATCGGCCGGGGAAATACCGTTACGGTGCCGTCAATTTCAAAGTGCCAGTAGCGGGTAAAAAAACCGACCGGATATGGTGAACTTATCGTTACCCTGCCCAGAGGAAACTGTCCCCGCCGGCTGAAGGTAAGCATTACCGTCTCCTGATTTGCCGAGTTCTGAAGAACCACGGGGAAAACAAGGGCCTGGCCGGTTTGGCACTCAAGACGGATCAGAAATGAGGGGAGGTAGCGTTTGCCGTTTCGAACCGACAGATGGAAAGGAGCCGGAATCCCGGCGTAGATCTCTTCAGGCGGGTGCAGATCGGGGCCCAGCATTTTGATATTATACATTCCGGCAAGACCGGTCACCGACATGAATGCCAACAGTCCGGAAACGACGAGAAACAGCAGGTTATTACCGGTATTGACCGCCGCAAATCCGAGCAGCAGCGTGATCAGGACATAGAGCGCCCCGGATTTGCTGATTTTCAGGCCAAAGGCAACGCTATGCCGGCGATGATCGTTCGTAACACCCCTCCCCTGTCAACGGTGGACATCTCGCTCCGCATTACCAGCCGGTGGGCACAAACCGCTACGGCAATACCTTTGACGTCATCCGGGGCGACATAGTCACGCCCGGCCAGAAAAGCGGCCGCTTTAGCCGCCAGAGCCAGATTGATGGCGGCACGCGTTGAAAGGCCGGTCAGGATCAGGTCGTGTAAACGGGTCGCCAGCACCAGATTATGGATATAGGAAAGCACCTTGTCCGAGAGATAAACCGCCTGAACTTCGATCCTGGCAGCCGTAATTTCAGCGGACGTCACCAGCGGCGTCATGTTGCCGACCCGTTCACGGATACCGCCGCCGGCTATTATTTGTCGTTCGAGCTGTTCCGCCGGATAGCCGATGCCGGTGCAGATCAGAAAACGGTCAAGCTGTGATTCCGGCAAAAGAAAGGTGCCGCTTTGGTCGGAGGGGTTCTGGGTGGCAAAAACCATGAACGGATCCGGCAGCGGGTGTGTGACCCCTTCGATCGTCACGCGCCTCTCCTCCATCGCCTCCAGCATGGCACTCTGTGTACGGGGCATCGCACGATTGATCTCGTCCAGCAGAACAATATTATTGAAGATCGGACCGGGCTCAAAACTGAAATGACCTTCTTCGCGGTTAAAGATCGATAGTCCGGTGATGTCGGAGGGAAGGAGGTCACTGGTGCACTGAACCCTGCCGAAGGAGAGTCCGGTAACCCCGGCAAGTGCGAGGGCTACGGTCGTCTTGCCGAGACCGGGCAGATCCTCGACCAGAATGTGCCCACCGACGAGGAGGGCTATCACGGAGAGACGCAGGACCTCTTCCTTGCCCTGCAGATAGTCACGGGAGAGTGTTTCGAAAACATTCGTGAAAGCATGGGGCTGAACTGATCTATTCACATGCAACCTCGGTAAACGGATGATGAAGCGGGGGCACAACGTCAAACAGAGCGACCCCCAGGAAACAGTCCATGGGGGTCGTTTTTAGTATCGGTGAGATCTGTTAACCGATGGCCGCGTTTAAATCGGCGAGCAGGGTTTCGATATCCAGGCCGTGAGCCCGGGCCCCCTGTTCAAGGCTTTCGTTCTGGGCGCCCATGCAGCCGATGCAGCCCAGGTTATGCTTCTGGAGAACCTTGACCGACTCGGGATAGGTACGCATAAGCTCAAAAAATGTCATCTCTTTGGAAATCTTGTCTGCCATGGCGGCTCCTTTTATTCACGGGGCGCTCTATCCAGCGCCTACTCGTACTTGATATCGATTATTTCGTACTCTTTTTTTCCGGACGGCACAATAACCCTGACCGAATCATCAAGCTTGTGGCCGATCAGCGCTTTTCCGACCGGTGACGTACAGGATATCTTCCTCAATTTTATATCGGCTTCATCCTCACCGACAATCTTGTAGGTTACCTCTTCTTCCAAAGCCGTGTCGTATACGGTCACCGTGCAGCCAAACACGACTTTATCCGGTTTCAAGCCGGAGAGATCGACGACATGAGCCCTGGCCAACTTGCCGTTAATTTCCTGAATGCGCCCTTCGATAAATCCCTGTCGGTTTTTGGCTGCATCGTATTCGGCATTTTCCGACAGGTCGCCATGGTCACGGGCTTCGGAAATATCCTGGATGACCTTGGGACGCTCCTCACGGACAAGCCGCTTCAGCTCTTCCTGCAACGCTTCAAAGCTCTCTTTTGTTAACGGTATTGAATGGGACATCGAGTAGTCTGCTCCTGTAATAAATAAAACTTCTAACTTAAATAATCCTGAATCGGCTTGACGCTCAGCTCCTGGGTCTGCAGGGAGAGAATACTGTCGGCAACCGCTTTTGCCCCGGCAACGGTCGTATAATACGCGAGGCCATGCATCAGCGCCTCCCGCCTGATCGAGAAAGAATCAGCCACCGCCTGGGCGCCATGGGTGGTGTTGAGCACCAGCTGAACCTCGCCGTTCTTGATGGCGTCGACAATATGCGGACGCCCCTCCAGCACCTTGTTGACCCGCCGGACCGGAATTCCCTTTTCTTCAAGAAACTGGGCAGTTCCGCCGGTCGCCAGTATACCGAATCCGGATTTATACAGTTTTTCGGCAGCGCTGACAACATGTTTCTTGTCCGCGTCCCGCACGCTGATAAAGACATTTCCGGACAGCGGCAGCTTTACATTTGCCCCCAGCTGTGATTTGGCAAAGGCCTCGGCAAACGTTGCTCCGATCCCCATAACCTCACCGGTCGATTTCATTTCAGGCCCCAGCAGGGTATCGACACCCGGAAATTTCACAAACGGAAAGACCGCTTCTTTTACTGAAATGTGGTTTGGAATTATATCGCTGACAATACCCAGCTCATTCAGGGACTTCCCGGCCATGATGCGGGCGGCAATCTTGGCGAGCGGTCTTCCGGTCGCCTTGGAGACAAACGGGGCCGTCCGGGAGGCGCGCGGATTCACCTCCAGGATATAGACGACAGTTCCTTTTACCGCGAACTGTACGTTCATCAGACCTTTAACGTTCAATTCAAGTGCCATCAGCACGGTCTGGCGGCGGATCTCGGCAACGATATCCTGACTGATCGAGTATGGCGGGAGGCTGCAGGCCGAATCACCGGAATGGATACCCGCCTCCTCGATATGCTCCATGATCCCGCCGATCACGACATCGGTTCCGTCACAGAGTGCGTCAACGTCGATCTCGATCGCCTCATCAAGGAAACTGTCGATCAGGATAGGATGTTCCGGCGAGACCAGCACCGCCGTTTTCATATAGCGCTGCAGGTTTTCCTGGTCATAGACGATTTCCATGGCTCGTCCTCCCAGCACGTATGAAGGGCGAACGACAACCGGATACCCGATGCGTTCCACGACTTTCTCCGCTTCCTCGAAAGAACGGGCGGTACCGTTTTCCGGCTGGAGAAGCCCCAGCTTGTTAAGCATTTCCTGAAAACGCTCCCGATCCTCGGCACGGTCGATCGCGTCCGGTGAAGTACCGATAATCGGCACTCCGGCCTTCTCCAGTGCAACGGCAAGCTTCAGCGGCGTCTGCCCGCCGAACTGCACGATCACTCCGACCGGCTTCTCCTTGGCCACGATTTCAAGAACGTCCTCAAGGGTCAGCGGTTCAAAATAGAGACGATCGGATGTATCATAGTCGGTAGAAACGGTCTCCGGATTGCAGTTGACCATGATGGTTTCATAGCCGTCTTCAGCCAGCGCAAAGGCGCCATGCACGCAGCAGTAATCAAACTCGATCCCCTGCCCGATCCGGTTTGGTCCGCCACCCAGAATCATGATTTTTTTCCGGTCTGTCGGCGCCGCCTCGCACTCTTCCTCATAGGTCGAGTACATGTACGGGGTGTAAGCGACGAATTCGGCGGCACAGGTATCGACACGCTTGTAGACGGGACGGACTCCCAGCTTCCAGCGCAGTTCGCGCACCTCATCCTCACCGGACCTCCAGAGTTTCGACAGAAATTTGTCCGAAAAACCGTACTGCTTGGCTTCTCGAAGTACGGCAGTGGTGACTTCTGCAAGAGTCAGAGTCTTCAGCTCATCCTCTTTTTCAATGATCTGACGGATATTGTGCAGGAACCAGGGATCGATGGCGGTATGTTTCTGAATCTCTTTCACGCTCATGCCGCTGCGCAGTGCATCGCCGATATACCAGAGCCTGTCGGCGTTCGGGACCCGCAGTTTTTCCAGCAGCAGCTGCTGTTCCTTGGCGCTCAGGGCCCGTCTGGATTCACTCCCCAGCTCAAACAGCCTGGAGTCAAAGCCGCTGACGCCGATTTCAAGCGACCTGATCGCTTTCTGGAACGATTCCTTGAAGGTTCTTCCGATCGACATGACTTCTCCGACCGACTTCATCTGCGTGGTCAGTGTTGCGTCTGCCGCCGGAAACTTCTCGAAGGTGAAGCGGGGAATCTTGGTGACGACATAGTCGATACTCGGTTCGAAGCAGGCCGGCGTTTCGCGGGTGATGTCATTGGTGACCTCGTCCAGGGTGTAGCCGACCGCCAGCTTGGCGGCGATCTTGGCGATCGGGAAACCGGTTGCCTTGGAGGCCAGCGCCGATGAACGCGACACCCGCGGATTCATCTCGATCACGACCAGCCGCCCGTCACGCGGATTGATGCCGAACTGGATGTTGGAACCGCCGGTATCGACGCCGATCTCTCTGATGATCTTCAGCGAAGCATCGCGCAGGATCTGGTACTCCTTGTCGGTCAGGGTCTGGGCCGGAGCAATGGTGATCGAATCTCCGGTATGAACCCCCATCGGATCGAAGTTCTCGATCGAACAGATGATCACGACGTTATCGGCGGTATCGCGCATGACTTCCAACTCGTACTCTTTCCAGCCGATCACCGATTCCTCGATCAGTATTTCATCCGTCGGCGAGGCATCTATCCCCCCTATTGCCATTTTTTCATACTCCTCGAGATTGTAGGCGATGCCGCCGCCGCTCCCCCCGAGGGTAAACGATGGCCTGATAATGGCCGGAAAACCGATCGTTTTGACAACCTCCATCGCTTCGGCATGATTATGCGCCAAACCCGAATTGGGTACCGCCAGCCCGATCTTCTCCATGGCCGCCTTGAAAAGGGTGCGGTCCTCCGCCTTCTTGATTGCCGGCAGCTTGGCGCCGATCAGCTCCACGCCGAATTTTTCCAGTATCCCCATCTCGGCGACAGACACCGCGGTATTAAGTGCCGTCTGGCCGCCCAGTGTCGGCAGTATCGCGTCAGGACGCTCTTTCTCGATGATCTTGGCCAGTATTTCCGGGGTCACCGGTTCGATATAGGTGCGGTCGGCAAAATCGGGGTCGGTCATGATGGTGGCCGGATTGCTGTTCAGCAGCACAACCTCGTACCCCTCTTCCTTTAATGACTTGCAAGCCTGGGTGCCGGAATAGTCGAATTCGCAGGCCTGACCGATGACAATCGGGCCGGCGCCGATGATTAGTATTTTCTTGATATCAGTTCTTTTAGGCATTTATACATTACTCCTTGGCGTGATTATCGAAAAATGAAGAAAACGGCTCCGGCCAGGCAGCAGCCGGCCCAGAGGTAATTCCATGAGAGACTTGTACCCATGTACAGGACGGCAAACGGTACAAAGACCGTCAGGGTGATGACTTCCTGCATGATCTTCAGCTGGGCCAGAGTGAACCGACCATAGCCGATCCGGTTGGCCGGTACCTGGACCAGGTATTCAAAAAAGGCGATTCCCCAGGAAACCGCTACGGCGATCAGCCAGTGGCGGGTACGCAGGTTCTTGAGGTGTGCATACCAGGCGAAGGTCATGAAAACGTTGGATATAATCAGCAGTACTATCGTTCTCATCGCCGGCTCTCTCTCAAGATCAATCGGTGTAACTCCACTCCTGGGCACCGGTCAGCCTGTCATACGCTGCCTGCAGTGATTCGATATGCTCATAATCGCTCGACATCATGGCGTTGAACATCTTCCTGTGTGAGTCATCCTCAAACATGGCGACGCAGTCAACGTGGAATTCGGCCAGATGCTTTTCCAGCTTGATTGAAGAGTGCAGGGCATCCTCAAGTTTTGGCGGTGCCAGCTTTACCTTTGCAAGCATGTTCCTGAACTGAAGAATAACCGACTCAATCCTGGTTGCGTCAACCAGGATGGTACAAGGCATGTTATTTATAAGCCTGATGGCCATCGTAAACTGAGACGCGTGATTCTCTTCCTCGGCGGCCGTCTTGGTCCAGAGACCGACTGCATCCTCGTTATCGGAATAGAGTCCCGCAAAGTAAACATATAGTTCATTACAGAGCAGTTCGACCTCCCTGCATTTCTCCAGCAAAATCTGCTCTGATATTGTCATGGTTTTACCTGACATATTTATTGCCCCCTCCACTGATCAATTATCATCGTGATCCTGCACCCAACCGTTTTCCAGCCCGGCCTCTTCCAGCATATCAACAACCTGATTATACTCATCGACGTTTATCCTGCTCTTCATTCCCGGCATGCTCAATGCCAGATGGGCAGGAAAATACTGGCTCATCAGGGCAATATGGGTTTCCTTCCCGAGATGTTCAGCGATCCAGGGGATGGTTTCCAAAGATCCCGCCCTCCCCTCGGGCAGGACAAGATGACGGATAATGAGCCCCTGAACGGCAATAGCACTCTCATCCAACCGAAGATGACCCACCTGGCGCAGCATTTCAGTCACTGATGCCCGATTGATCCGGCAATAGCCGGGAGCGGAAGAGATTTCTGCCGCCGCTTCATCATCGTTGTATTTCATATCCGGCAGGTAGATAGAGACCACTCCGTCCAGCAACCGCAAGGCATCAACCTTTTCATATCCGCTGCTGTTCCAGACTATAGGCAGACAGAAACCCTGCGGGATTGCCAGCCATAGTGCCGCCAGAATCTGCGGCAGATAGTGAGTCGGTGTCACGAAGTTGATGTTGTGGGCCCGCTGCTTTTGCAGCTTCAACATCCGCGCCGCCAGCACCCCCGTAGTGATCTCTTCGCCGTTGCCGAACTGGCTGATGGGGAAATTCTGACAGAATACGCATTTAAGAGAGCAGCCGGAAAGAAATATCGTTCCTGACCCGTTTTCACCCGAAATCGGCGGTTCCTCTCCCCGGTGGATATTGGCCGAGGCGATCCTGGGTTTCAGCCCTGACCTGCAGATGCCCTGTTCGCCCTTGATGCGGTTGACGCCGCAGTCGTGTGGACAGAGGTCACAAGCCGCCAGCCGCCGGTACGCCTCGCGAATCCGCTTCAACAATTCGCCTGAATGATAAAGATCAATGTAATTCATAAAATCAATCAAAACCTTCGTATAAAACTATCCGCGTAAATCCGTTCAATCCGCGTCATCCGTGTTCTATTGTCCTTTATGTTTTTCCATCATTTCCACAAACCGCCCGAACAGATATTGCGAATCGTGCGGTCCCGGCGAGGCCTCCGGATGGTGCTGCACCGAGAAGATCGGCAGGGTACAGTGGCGGAGCCCTTCAACAGTCTGGTCGTTGAGATTCTCATGTCCCAGACAGGCAACATCGCCCAGCGAATCGAGATCAACGGCAAAGCCGTGATTCTGTGAGGTAATCTCCACCTTGCGGGTCGCCATGTCCATCACGGGCAGGTTGGAACCGTGGTTGCCGAACGGAAGTTTGGCCGTTTTGCCTCCCAGAGCCAGCCCGAGCAGCTGATGCCCGAGACAGATGCCGAAGATCGGCTTCTTGCCGACAAATTTTCTTATTTCCTCCTGCACCTGCAGCAGCGGCTCGGGGTCACCGGGGCCGTTTGAGAGGAAGATGCCGTCCGGATTCATGGCCAGCGCCTCGTCGGCCGGAAAGTCAGCCGGCACCACGGTCACGTCGCAGCCTGCATCCACCAGACAGCGCAGGATGTTGTACTTGATGCCGAAATCATAGGCAACCACCTTGTACTTCAGACCAGCCGGATCCACCTGGGGATAGCCGTCCGCCAGATCCCACACACCTTCGGTCCAGTGATATGGTTTAAGGCAGGACACGCCGGAGGCCAGGTCCAGGCCGGTCATGCTTGGCACGGCCCTGGCCTTGGCAACCAGGCTGGCATGATCCGGATCGGTTGTGGAGATGATCCCGTTCTGGGCCCCCTTGTCGCGCAGGTGACGGGTCAGGGCACGGGTGTCGATCCCCTGGATGCCGACCACACCGTTCTCCATAAGATAGGAGGCAAGAGTCATGGTGGCGCGCCAGTTCGAATGGCAGTCAAGATACTCCTTGACGATAAAGCCGGAAAGAAACAGGCCGCGGCTCTCAATATCCTCGGGATTTATGCCGGTGTTGCCGATCTGCGGATAGGTCATGGTGACCATCTGTCCCCGATAGGATGGGTCGGTCAGGACTTCCTGATAGCCGGACATGGCGGTGTTGAAAACCACTTCACCGGTTGCCTCTCCCGGTGCTCCGAATGACTTCCCTTCAAAAATACGCCCGTCAGCGAGCGCAAGGATTGCTTTCATAGACTTAACTCCCAAATCAGTTATTAACGTTTATACACCAGTCTGCCGCCCACAATGGTCGCGGCGGCGCCTCCGGTCATCTTGTGGCCAAGCCATGGAGAATTTTTGGACTTGCTGGCCAGCCTGTCAGCCTCAACGACCCATTCGATCTTTGGGTCGATCAGGGTGATATCGGCAACCGAACCGGCTTTAAGGGTGCCGCGGTTTAAACCCAGGATATTTGATGGCTTACATGACATTGTTTCGATCAATTGATTAAGCGTCAGCACGCCATCCTGCACCAGTTTCAACGAAAGCGGCAGAGACGTTTCCAGCCCGATAATGCCGTTCATGGCCACATTGAATTCCACGTCCTTTTCATCCTGATGGTGGGGGGCGTGATCGGTAGCGATGGTGTCGATGGTGCCGTCCTTCAGCCCCTCCTTGACGGCGGCCGTATCATCGGCTTCCCGGAGCGGCGGGTTCATCTTGGCGTTGGTATTGTAGCCGCGCACCACGTCATCGGTCAGAGTGAAGTAGTGCGGCGCCGTTTCGCAGGTCACCCTGACGCCCCGGGCTTTTGCCTCGCGGATGATCCGGACCGACCCCTTGGTGGAAACATGGGCGATATGAATCGGCGTACCGGTATACTCGGCCAGCAGTGTCTCTCTGGCAGTCGCGATATCTTCGGCAACGCGCGGTATCCCTTTCAGCCCCAGTTCCGTCGAGGTAAAACCTTCGTTCATGGTCCCGTCGCCAACCAGTTCCAGCTCCTCGGCGTGCGAAATAACCATGATTCCGATCCCGGCGGCATATTGCAGAGAGCGCATCATCAATTCACTGTTACCCACCGGCTTGCCGTCATCGGAGACGGCAACACAGCCCGATTCCTTCAATTCTCCCATCTCCGACATGCGGTCTCCGGAAAGCCCGTAGGTAATGGAACCTATTGGAAACACGTTGCAGAAACCTTCGGCTTTGGCCTTGTTGATTATGTAGCTGGCAACGGTTTTGTTGTCGATTACCGGCTTCGTGTTCGGCATGCAGCAGACCGAAGTAAAACCGCCGGCAACAGCGGCTTTTGTACCGGAGATGATGTCTTCCTTGTACTCCAGCCCCGGATCACGCAGATGGACATGCATGTCGATCAACCCCGGCACCACATACTTGCCGGCAGCATCGATTGTTTCGACGCCGGCCGGTGCGGCCAGACCCTTGCCGATCCCACTGATCAGGCCGTTTTCCACCAATACGTCCAGATTGTCGTCAATCTTCTGGGAGGGGTCGATCACTCGTCCGTTTTTTATCAGCAGATTCATATATTCACCTCGTAATTGTCAATGTAGGGGCGCATCCTTGGATCGCCCTGTTTGGCGGGCAGGTCAAGACCTGCCCCTACAATATCGCCTTATTCATTCCAGTTCGCCGCCGCAGACATGATACAACATCGCCATTCTAACCGCGACGCCGTTCTCCACCTGTTTCAGTACCCAGGACTGGTCACCATCTACGGTGCTGGAAGACATCTCCACCCCGCGGTTGATCGGACCGGGATGCATGACCATGGCATTCGGCTTGGCCAGCTTGAGGTTGGCGGGATTCAGCCCGAAATAGCGGGAATATTCGCGGGCATTGGGCATAAGAGTCTTCCCCTGCCGCTCCTGCTGAATTCGCAGCATCATGACCACATCGGCATCAGCAAGCGCCTCGTTCATCGTGGCGCAAACCGTAACGTCACCCAATTTTTCCGCACCCGGCGGAACCATGGTTGGCGGGCCCGCCAGATACACCTTTGAGCCGAGTTTGGTCAGCCCCTGGATATTGGAGCGGGCGACACGACTGTGAGTTATATCACCGACAATTGCGACTTTCAGACCATCCAACCGTCCGAAATGATCCTTCATGGTCAGCATGTCCAGAAGACCTTGCGAAGGATGCTCATGAGCACCGTCACCGGCGTTGATGATCGAGCAGTTGACCTTGTTCGCCAGAAAATAGTGCGCCCCGGAAACGGCATGCCGCATGACGATGATATCAGGTTTCATCGCCAGCAGGTTCAAGGCCGTGTCGGCCAGCGTTTCGCCCTTGGTGGCCGAACTGTTGGATGGTGCGATGTTGACGGTATCGGCCGAAAGCCGCTTGCCGGCAATTTCGAAGGAGGTGCGGGTGCGGGTCGACGCTTCGTAGAACAGGTTGATAATCGTCTTGCCGCGCAGCGTCGGGACCTTCTTGATGTCACGGCTGTTGATCTCGCGCATGTTTTCGGCCGTTGAGATCAGCAGTTCGATATCCTCTTTCGACAGGTCCCGCAGGGCAATAATGTGCTTGTGTTTGAACTCGGCCATATCGGTTAACCCTCCCCTATTTTTCGAGTATCACTTCAATCGGCTGGATTGATCCGTCAAAGACTACCTGGACATTCTCTTTCTGGCTGGTAGGCACGTTGCGTCCCACAAAATCGGCACGGATCGGCAGTTCCCGGTGGCCCCGGTCAATCAGCACAGCCAGCTGAATGGATTGCGGGCGGCCAAAATCCATCAATGCGTCCATCGCGGCCCTGATGGTGCGGCCGGTGTACAATACGTCATCAACCAGGATGACTTTCTTGGCTTCGAGGGAAAAGGGGATGTCGGTCTTGCCGACCGGGTGATGCGGCAGCTGGCCGGAGCAGTCATCGCGATAAAGGGTAATATCAACCGCTCCCACCGGAACGGCTCCCCCCTCGATGACGCTGATCTGCTGCGCAATCCCTTCCGCCAGAAATACGCCGCCGGAACGGATGCCGATCAGCACGATATCTGCGACCCCTTTGTTACGTTCAAGAATTTCGTGCGCGATGCGCGTCAAGGCTCGTTTGATTCCTGCTCCATCCATGAGTACGGTCTGTTCAGCGGCCATTGGGCACCCTCCCGGGGCATAAAAAAAGAGCCTCCCCGCGCCAAGCGGCAAGACCCTTCCGGTATGAATTTATTGCAGTCATTGTGTCGCCTTTGCTAGTCTCTCGGACTAAATTAAAAGGTGGTGTATGTACGTGCGGTACTCTACCACTGAACGCCGAAACCGGTCAAGCAGGATTTCAAAAGAATATGCATTCTTCCGGAACCCCGGTTGTGCCGTATCAAAATAAAGCAGTTTAACAGGAGTTTGTGCGGAAGCGGTGTCTCAATTTCCCAAGCGGTTCAACCTGTTCTTGTAAATATAGTTGGTGCCCTGAATATACGCCAAAGCATCCATCAGCAGATCTTCCTGCGGCTTCAATACGGTTGTTGCACCGTCTTTCCGAACAAAGCTGAAGTAGTCCGCCTCTTTCTTCGGGCCGAGAACCAGCAACTTGTCATCATGAATGAACCCCAGCTTTTGATAGGTAGATATGAACGCCCGCTCACTCCAGGCATCGCCGGTCAGGATATCCTTGCCGATAAACGCACTGGTATAGCTGAAATTAAGCAGTCCGAGCAGCGTTGGAGCGACGTCTATCTGGCTCATCATCCGGTCGATGACCTGCGGCTTGATGATCGCCGGGGCATAGATGAAGAGCGGAATTTCATAGTTTTTTATCGGCAGCGCCAGTTTTGCCGCACTTCCGGCACAGTGGTCGGCTACGATGACAAAAATAGTGTCATTGAACCAGGGCTTCTTTTTTGCTTCAGCAAGCAACCGTCCGATAGCGTAATCGGCGTATTTAACACCGCCGTCCCGACCGGTATGCGAAGGTATATCGATCTTAGCGTCAGGATAGGTAAAGGGACGGTGATTCGAAGTGGTCATCACGACGCTGAAAAACGGCTTTTTATTGACGTATGAAAGATCGCCCTCCTTGATGACCTTTAAAAACAGGTCTTCGTCGCACACTCCCCAGGCATTGGTGAATGTTATTTCGTCTTTGGCGAAATTTGTCCTGTCAACTGAAGCAAAACCGTTGTTCTCGTAGAAATAGTTCATGTTGTCGAAATAGCCGTGTCCGGCATAGATGAATTTGTTGTCATAGCCTTTCTCCTTCATGATCGAGCCCCACGAAACAAAATTTTCATTTTTGGGGCGCTTCACAATCGAAGTTCCAGGCAGCGGCGGCATGGAGAGGGTAAGCGCTTCCAATCCGCGTACGGTTCGGGTGCCGGTTGCATATAGATGCGTGAAAAAGAGTGATTCTTTGGCCAGCTTGTCCAAATTGGGCGTTATCCCCTTAGCATTGCCGAATGATGTCAAATATTCTGCACTCAGGCTCTCTTCAACGACCAGCACAATGTTCAGGCGCTTTTCCGCTCCACCCGTCTGAACGAGCCGCGAAACGGAAGGACCGTCCTTGCTGACAAAGCGGCTGTTCTTTTCCTGCAGCAACCGTCGAAGATGTGCAAGCACCTCCTTATCATTCCGGGTGACGTAAAACTTGTTGAAATCCAGCTCGTTATTTCTGAATGCCGAGAAAAGACCATAGAGGCCGTTCCCGGCCAATTCGTCCGCATAATTGTTCGGAGATATCTGTGTCAGGGACAGGTCGACCGCCGCAAATGAGAGTAGCGGAAGGAGGAGAAACACGCCGCCGACCTTCAGGCGGCCGCCGATGGTTGATTTGTGGGGAAATGAACGTGAGAGCAGTTTTTTCACCGGAAGGAAAGCAAAGAAGGTCAGGAGCAGCAGCACCCCGAGGATCGCATTAACCGGGTATGACTCCCTGATATTGCGGATAACTTCGTTGGTATAAATCAGATAATCAACCGCAATAAAATTGAACCGGGTGGCAAATTCATCGAAGAAAGTGTATTCGGCAACCACATTAAAAAGCATCAGATAGGTAAAAACGAATCCTGCGGTATAGGCGCATACCCTGAAAAACGTGCTGTTGAATACCCTGTCGGGGAGGAGGGCAACAACCAGCACCAAAGGAATGGCGCAGTACGAGAAAGTCACACAATCAAAGAAGAATCCGACCGTGTAGATTTTTGCAATCAGCAGCGGGTCCGGACCGATCTGGGGAAGAGACTTCACCAGCAGGATCGTCCGGGTAACAGCCGAAAAAACAACGATAATCAGCCAGAGAGTATACAACATATGAAATCTGTTTCTAACCTGCATAAAAATGGTGTCCTTTGGTTTCTTTAGTTACTTTGGAAATAGAATCAGGGGGCCGATACGGTAATAACCTGACTCCCCTCTCCCCCTGGATTAATGACTTGAAGGCGGAAATCCTTGTTAACCGGAGAATAGGGGTGCCGCTGGTAAATAAGTTTCGAGCAGTCGAGATAGATCAGCTTTTCCCGCTCGGCTATTTCCTGTCCGCCACGTCCGCCAATCTGCAACCCGTCCACATATAAAGATGAATTTTGAGTGAAGTTTTTACCGGTTATGATCAGTTCGTAATAGTTGACATACTCGCTTCCCACCGTCACCTGGCCGATTTCCGGTCTGGTTTCGATCTCCAGGTTAAGCGGAACCGAACTGTTTTCGGGTGCGTTTTTCACCTGTACCTGATGAAGTCCCCCCGAAACGTTCGGAACGGTGAAAGATATTGACTCGGGAGAAAGAAACGTGCTGGTCAGCGCGGCCCCATCGAAAAAAAGCATCGAGGCGCTTCCGAAATTACTGCCCCGGGCAATCACTTCGCGCTCTCTACCTGCAGCACAGGAGCTGATCAGGGGCGGCTGCAGAGAACTCAGCACGGGGCGTAGCGGCAGAACCGTAAAATTATAGGATCTGCCGGTCGTGCCGTCGGGGCGCTTCAGATAAAGAGCGTACAGACCCTCTTCGAGCTGAGGAGGAACATTGAATTCAGCCTGTCTGGCGCCGGTGACCCGGGCGGAAATTTCAACGCTCCCCAGAAAAACGGACACGGCTTCCCCAAAACCGGATCCGAACAGCATCACCTTTGCACCCGGCTCGGCCTGAACCGGGATGATACTGAGAATGGTAACCGGAACAGCCACCGGGACAGGTATCGGTGCGGCTTCGCTCTTTACACGTCTCTGGCGTTCGGCGGCGGACGCATCGAACGCCAAACAAAACAAGAATACAAAAACGAGCGCTCGTAAGGATATTGACGGCATTTGGACTCCTCCGATTTTGAAATGGAGTTTTTAGTTACCCTTTGACCGTCATCGACAGCCAGATTCCGCTCAGCAAAAACAGAACATTTGCGCCCCAGGCGGCAACTACCGGAGTTAAAACGCCGCTTCGGCCATATGAGAGCAGTACCGCGTTGACCACAAAATACGCAAAACCGATTCCGATGCTGGCGCCGATACCCATGGCAATGCCTCCGGAACGGCTGTTTCGCAATGCAAAGGGAATTCCGAGCACCACCATGATCAGGGCCGCAAAGGGAGACGCAATCTTGGTGTGCATCAGCGTCAGATAACGATAAGCTTGAAAACCGCCACGCCGCAGATTTTCCGCATACTCTCTCAAGCTGCGAATACTCATGTTGTCGGCATCGGTATCAAGAACCTGTAGATCTTCTATTTTAAGGTTAAGATCTATTGGCATCGTTTGAACGGAATGCGGCGCGTAACCGGCAACCGTCAGAAAATTTCTCTGCATCGTGGAATTGAGCAGCCAGCCGCCGTTCTTGTAGACTGCCGAAACCGCGTCAATTCTGCTGACCGGATTCATAGAACTGTCAACGTTCCAGACAACTACCTCGCTCAATGTTCGAGTCTCGGGTTCGAACAGGCGTGCCTGCAGGATTATTGACTTGGAGCGAAACCAGATGTTGTTGCGTTTGAACGTGACACGATCACCTTTTTTCTTGATCCTGATCCGCTCAATAAGTTCTGTACGTGCGTAACTATGCGGCAATACCATCTCGGCATTAATCAACAACAAGATGCTCGCAACAAGCCCCAGCACCAGCATCGGCAGCGATATTTTCAGTAAACTGACGCCGCAACTGCGCAGCGCAATAATTTCGCTGTCGCGTGAAAGCACCCCGAGCGTCAGCAGCGTCGCCATAAGAATCGAGAACGTAGCGGTCCGGCTGATCATTTCAGGAAGCTTCCAGAAGAAGTACTGTACAATATCGCCGGCAGCTCCACCGGCACGCAGAAAACGCGGAATTTTTTCGATCAGATCAATAACCAGATAGATCCCGACGAAACCGCCCAGGCAGGGCGCTAGCATGCGCAACCAGGCTGTTGCGATATATCGGAAGAGGATGCCCATATCAGACCGTTCTCCGGAAATAATCCAAAAATCTTCTCAGCGGGAAAAGAGGGATTCTCTTCTCCAGTGATGCCATTCGTAAAAAGAAGCATCCCAGACTAAAGAAAATCAGATTAGGAATCCAGAGCACAACGGCAGGAGGGACACTACCCTTCTCCGCCAGAGTCCGCATGACCGACATCAACACGTAATAGGTGAGTATAATGGCAATACTGACGGTAAAACCGCCCGATTTACCGGAGCGACGATTCTGAATCCCGAGCGGGACCGCCAGAATTGCAAAGACCAGCGAGGCAAATGGGAAGGTAAAACGGCTTTGCAGCTCAGTCATCATTTTCAGGCGATCCTTGGCAGAAATGCCTGGGTCTTTTAACTGACTTTGAAGTTCGGACAGCCACATATCCGACCCATTCCGGGATATTCCGGTGCCGCTCCCCTGATTGCCGACCGTCATGTTGTATTCACCAAAATGGATCAACCGGTAGAGACCACCGGTGCCCGTCATATGGATGGAACCATCCTTTAAAGAGAGGAGCAGGGATTGGCTGCCTGCAGCACTGGTGACGACTCCGGCACTCGCAAAAATAGTCATTGACTGGTCGGCATTGCGACCGTCGTGAACAACGACCCCTCGCAACGTGTGGCTCCGTTCTTCATACTGATCGATATACATGACGACACCCGGAATATCGTCCCAGAAGGTCTTTTCTCGAATGGTGGCCGTAATGTTTCGTTTTAACACCTGAAAGCTGAGTTCCTTGAATGCGCTGTTACCCCATGGTACACCGGCAGTGCTTGCACCCAGAGCCAACAACGCGGCAACCAGCGCGCAAATCACTACCGGCGGCATCACCTGAACAAGACTTAAGCCGCTCGCTTTGAGTACAATGATCTCGTTATCGGCCGAAAGCCGCCCAAACGCCAGAAGCACCGCCAGCAAAAAAGCCATTGGAATCGTAACCACCAGAAATGACGGAACAAGATACAGGATCATCCTGCTTACATCAGCCAGCGGGACACCGTGCGAAACGACAAGATCAGTCAGCGTAAGCAAGCGCCCCATCAGCAGAACCAGGGTGAAAATGACAATACCAAGCAGAAAGAGCGAGGAAATTTCGCGAATTATGTAGAGGTATAAGATACGCTTCACGGTGTGGATGATACATGAGTGAGTGATATGTGTAAAGCGCTCAGCAGACAAAAAAGCGGGAACCCGTCTCCGGATTCCCGCCACAAACCATTATTGCGCAATAATCAGGCCTGTGCGGACCAGAGACCGTGCAGATTGCACAATTCGCGGGCTGTCAGTTTCTTTGCCGTGACGTTAAATGTAGCGCTTGGAGCATCCCCGGGATTAAGGAACTGACGATACGCTTTTCCGTCAGCGATCAGCTCTATCCACTCGATATAATGCTTCTCTTCCATTGGATGAGCAACTGAACCGATCGTCACTTTTACGCTGCCATTTCCGGCTTCAATCACCGGGACATGTTTTTCTTTGGCGGCGTCAACGGTATTTTCCGACAACAGCTTCATTTCCTCGCCACAGCAGACAAGATCGCCCGTACCCGCATGGACAACTTCCACGATATTGCCGCACAACTCACATTTGTAGACTTCAAGTAATTTTGCCATCGTTCTTCTCCTCTAACATTTAAAGTAGCCCTGTTATTCTATGACAGGGCTCTGATATTACTAATTCCATCCAGGTAATTCAGATTCAAACACGACTGATGTTGTCCCTTATACCGCACTATAATTATTTTGCAAGTATGAAAAAAAGAGGGGGCGCATTTCTGCGCCCCCCCTTGATACGGACATTTGAAATCTGGTAATTATGCCGTCTGACGGCCACCTTCAGCAGCCCATTTTTCGAGCATTGCTGTCGTAACTGATTTCGGACGCTCAAGAGCGTAGCCGAGGCCACGGTCCCAGGTGATGTTGGCCATGCAGCCAAGTGCGCGACCTACACCGAACAGAACGGTGTAGAATTCAAACTCGGTCAAACCAAAGTACATCTGGATAACGCCGGACTGTGCGTCAACGTTTGGCCATGGGTTTTTGGTTTTGCCGTGCTCGGTGAGAACGCCCGGAGCAACTTCGAAGATCATGGAGATAACTTTGAACAGCGGGTAGTCTTTGAGGCCTTCAGTATTCAGGCAGAACTCACGCTGTGAGGTATAGCGTGGATCGGTCTTACGAAGAACGGCGTGACCGTAACCGGGGATAACCTGTCCGGCATTGAGTGTATCCCAAAGAGCAGCCTTGATCAGTTCTTTGGTAGGCTCGACGTCTTTGCAGTATTTTTCCTGGAACTTGAGAGTCCAGTCGAGAACTTCCTGGTTGGCAAGGCCGTGCAGCGGGCCGGCCAGACCGCACAGACCGGCAGCGTAAGAATAGTATGGGTCGGACAGAGCGGAGTGAACCAGGTGAGTCGTGTGAGCAGAAACGTTGCCTGACTCGTGATCGGAATGAAGGATGAAGTACATGCGGGCAACGTCCTTGTACTCCTCTTTCTGGCCGATCATGTGGGCAAAGTTGGCGCCCATGTCGAGGGTCGGATCGATGGCGATCTGTTTGTCGCCGCGATACTTCAGGTTGTAAATAAAGGCTGCAATGATCGGAATGCGGGCAACGATGTCACAGGCGTCTTCATACACATATTCCCAAGCGGTCATCTTGTTGAATTTGCCGGAGTTATAGAAACCGGCAAACTTGGAGTCTTTCTGCAGTGCCAGCATGGCGACAGAAAGCATGACCATCGGATGGCTGTCACGCGGCAGAGCGCGAACTGCGTCAAATACGTACTGAGGAACAACCTGACGGATTTTCCACTCGGCAACAACTTCGGCAACCTGAGCATCAGTCGGAACGTCACCTGTAAGAAGCATGTACCAGAAGGACTCAACGGTCGGATATGCAGAACCGGCAGCCTTTGGCAGCGCAGCAAAAGTCTCGGGAATGGTCTTGCCACGGAAGCGGATGCCTTCCTGTGGATCCAGGTAGGAGATATCGGTTACGAGCGAACGGATATCACGGGCACCACCGATGCACTGATCGATAGTTACCTTGTCGATAACGACTTGACCAAATTCTTTGACAAGCTTTGTGGTACGTGGGCGGTGTTCATCGATCTTCAGCTTGAGCGTGTCTTTCAGGGCCATTGTTTTACTCTCCTTTTCGTGGTGTGGGGGTTGTACCCGGATAAAAAGCTTTTTCGGCTTCCTAACATCTGATCCATCAGCTCTGACGGGGAGAAACTGGACTCTTCTTTGGCATACTGTATACGATTTTGTACGGCAGTTATACTCGACCGTATACAAGAAATGCAACAAAAATTTTGACGTATCAAATCAGCTCAAAATTACCAGTTCGTCACTGGAGTGGGTAAGGCGCTTAAGCCCGTCATTACTCAAATAAAAGGTATTCTCGATTCCGATTGCCCCTTCACCCGGAAAGACGACTTTCGGTTCGAACGCAAATACCATTCCTGTTTCCAGCGGCATCTGATTGAAGCCGCGGGCAATAAACGGGTACTCATCAATTTCCACACCAAGCCCATGTCCGATGAATGAGACCTGCGAACCCTTCGCCCCCATAAAGTTGTCGGCATACCCCATTTCAACCGCACGCTTGAAACAGACATCATACAGCATTCCCCAACCTGTTCCGACTTCAGCAACCCGCGTCATCAACGCCTGAATTTCCAGCATGTCATCATACGCTCTCCGCAATCGGTCAGACAACTCGCCGACTGAAAATACGCGGGTTTGATCGCTCAGATATCCATCCACACATCCGGCAAAATCAATAATTACCGGTTCATGAGGTTCAATCCGTCTCAGACCGGCGCCCTGTCCGAAAGAAGGATTAAGCCCCATCCCCCCAAGAGGCGTATCTGTATAGGCCGGCACGGCGCTGTCGGTTCCGGAGAATATCTGGCCATAGCAGATATCGGAATTGAATCCCCTCATGCGTAGCAGCCCCTGATGACCGTCCTTACGGGCGGTATATTCAAGTTCTGCGGCTACTTCCAGATCTGTCATGCCGACGCGAATGATCTCCCGGGCACGCCGGTACACAAGGTCTACCTGATCGGCGGCATCCTTCATAAGGTGGATCTCGTAATGCGTTTTAATCATCCTGACTTTACGAATCAACGGGGTTGCATCAGAAAAGTCGGCGTTCGGGTAAAGCCTCCGATAGCGTTCATAAAAATTTACCGGCAGAACGTCCAGCTCCAACCCGATCCGCTTCGGCTCGGGGTATTTGTACTGCTCGAGAATTGAAGGAATATCCTTCATCGAGCTGAAGGGTAAAACTTCTCTGAGACCGGATTCCATCCGTGCCCGCCCCGCTTCCTTGCGAACCATGAAGAGAGGTTGGCCGGAAGCTGGAACGTACAGATTACCGCTCTGGACGGTACCGGTAAAATAAAACAGGTCGGCATTCTGGATAATTATAACCGCGTCAAGTGAATCGGATATCATATATTCCTGAAGTTTTTTACAGCGGTATTCAAGCTCGGTTGCCGGTGTCAGACGCATCATTTTTCTCCTGATCGGAAAGATTTTTAACCTTAGACCGCTAGATAAGACTAGTTGTTTCGGGACGCAAGCTACGCCCGGAACTGCATTATTTTCGCTATTCATAGCAAACGATTGACCGGCTAGCGCAAATTGACTAGTATGATCAACCCGACTCATGTCAACTTCAACTCTATTATGGCGGTACCATATTTCATGCAGGCATACCCATATACTATAACAATCTCTTCTGAAAAAGGGGGCGTCGGCAAGACAACCCTCGCAACCAATCTGGCAATCTATCTGAAAGCGATGCGCGAGGATCTGCCGGTAACACTCTTCTCCTTTGACAATCATTTCACAATTGACAAGATGTTTGAGCTGCAAAAACGTACCGATGACGTTCCGGACGTCCATACCCTGCTGATGGGCGCAAAAGCCGACGATGTTGTTCAGACCGGCCAGTATGGAGTCGGCTTTATCCGCTCTTCAACCGAGCTGGGGGATATTCATGAACGTTTCAAAGGGCCGATGACCCTGACCCGGATGCTTGCCGAGTCCGGCATTTCCGGCATTGTCATTATTGATACGCGGCCGGATCTTAACATTCTGACCCAGAATGCCCTGTATGCAGCCGACCGGGTGTTGATTCCGGTCAAGGATCTGCCCAGCCTTGAAAACTGCAAGAACATATTTGCACTGTTCGAGCAGCGAGGCATCGACAAAAAATCATTGGCGCTTATCCCCTGCCTGATCGACTCGCGCATCAAGTTTGACGGAATCTTCAAGGATCAGAAAACGCTCCTGAGGGCAATTGCAGTCAATCGCGGCTACAGTTGTCTGGATACATATATTTCAAAAAGTCCGAAAGTCGAAAGCCTGAATACAAATCCAGAAGGTAAAATCTATCCGATCCTGACTCACGCTCGCGGCACCGAAGTTCATGGGCAGTTCATGAAAATCACCCGCGACATCCTCCGGAGTATCGATGCAACAAAGGAAACCAGGGCGTGCCTGTATCACACCTGGCTGCTTGAAAAGGAGACCCACAAGAAAGAATCCTATCTGGCGCGACTGGAAGGGCTGACGGAGCGCTGCCTGATCTGTGGTGCTATCCTTGCCGAGACCCCTGATGACCGCAGTTTCTATTTTGAAACGTCCGATCGTTCCGCCCGCGGCTTCCTGCATGGTAACTGCGTCAGCAACATGCTTTGTTCGGCACTCTATGGCCTGCAGGAAAACGACCCGACATTCGACTCGGCCAGGGCGTTTGTTGCCGACAAGATCACCAAAGCCGTATCACTCCTGTTGCCACGAATCAGTTCCGAAACATGCCGGCTTGATTATAGACAGTTCAGCATGGCTGGCGAACAGCTGCTGCAGAAGAATGTGGAAATGCCGGGGTTTGACGCCGGAGAATTCAATGGCCTGCATGATCGTTTATACTTGCTGCTAAATGAAGCTCTGGCGGGATTTGAAGGTGCATTGCGCAAAGAGAGCTGGCTGTCGGTTTATCCGGTTGATCCGGACAACCCTGAGGCCGTTCTGCATGAAGAGTCGTACAAAACCATCCACCGGTTACAGAAATATTTCGCTGCTGCGATCTTGCCTATTTAACCAGCTGTGACGCCGGAACCAGCCGCACACCCTGGCCGGCAAGTCCAGGAAGAGCATCCGCCAGGGTCGCAATTGTAATCGGATGTGGATGGCAGATTGCTATCGCCGAACCGTTTTTCCTGGCCATCCTGACCGCCTGATTAAGCTGACCGAGGATATAGCTTCTCACCTGTTCGTTATCAAGGAACACATTCCGCCGTGCCGACCTGATCCCCAGTTGCTGAGCCACTCTTAACCCTGTGCTCTTCGGAGACGTTACGCTGTCGATAAAGAACAGGTTGCTCTTTTTAAGGGTTTGAAGCGCAAACGTCATCTTTTCCTCTTGCTCGGTAAATTCCGAACCCATGTGATTATTGACCCCGACCGCTCCCGGGAACCGCTGTACAAAACCGGACACCCGCTCCTGCAACTCGTCAGCATCCATTGACACAAGAAGGCCATTCGCTTCCAGACGACGCGCCGGCCAACCCTTGGGCTGCATCGGAATGTGGATCATGGTTTCAATTTTGTTAGTGGCCGCATATGCCGCCACTTCCTTATCGACGCGCAGCCCCGGGATTATCGAAAACGTCAACGGTACTTTGATTGCGGACAGTGCTCGGGCCTCTGACAAACTGCTCCCAATATCGTCAATAATAATCGCCAGATTCCCGGACGCATTTTCCCCGGCGCCGGGTTTCCGGGGGGTGGAGGTAACGGTTGAAGAGTACGTGCCCTGTTCTTTGTGTGGGGATGGGGACACCGCAGGTTGCGTTGTCGTGACAGCCGACGGGATCGATACTGCGGGGATAGCCGGTTTGGCTTGCGAAAGTTCCGGTCTTGCCGGAATCACACCGGCTTTTCTGGGCGGAGCAAACAATAAATAACCGGCAACCGCGCCAACGATCAAAATGAAAATAATCAGCGCCGCTACGAGGGGTCCGGACGAACTCTTTCGTGACTTATTTTTGGTTGGAATGGCCATTAGTTAACCAGCGCCGCCGTTTCCAGTTCTGGTTGCCGCCTCCGAGTGATAGAAATACAATTACTCATGGCTCAATTCCTTGCTGGTATTTTTACAGTTCTTAACCGGACAATGCTGGGCTTTAACATAATATTGTGCCCCAAATGGTATTCGTCTTAACATGTGCTCTGTGCAACGAAGCCATTTCAAGAGATGGGGAAAAAAGAAATAGTATTGTGCCCGCGTTGTAGTTAGCCCTGCATTTCTCATAATACTGGCCAGATGTCTGGCATGGATTGGTTCAGCATCATGATCAAAAGGTGTTTTTCGCATTGCCTGCATCATAAGCGGGTTTAACGGATTGTTTTCAAAGATTATCATTACTCCCGTTTGCTTTAGTACGCGAGTAAGCTCATTCATCCAGAGCAAACGTTCCGGGCCGATTATATGATGGAATGTCCCGTTTGAATAGATTACATCAAACGCATTATCAGCGTATGGAAGCTTATATGTGTCTCCATATTCAAAAAAAGCACGTTCATGATTTTGCGCTTTGGCATGGAGAATTGACTCCTTTGATGTATCAAAACCATACAGACCAACACTCGGGAAAAACCGTGAAAGTACTTCAATCGTATACCCCGTCCCACATCCAAAATCGAGAAGTGTCGATTGAGTCTCGTCTAACAATTGACTGGCGATTTCTTGTTTAAATAGCTTGACACGCAGTTCAACCATAAACTCATGTGTTTCACCACTTAAGCAAGCTCCTTCATTGATGACTTTGGAATACTGGTCAACATAAAAATCAAAAGAATATTTCATTCCAATGACTCAATGATAGTTTTGGCTAGTGAACTTTTGGTTTTGAGAAATAACAGGGATAACATAAAACCATTTACAATGGCTTGAGTTGCAATTGCCATTAGGGTTAAGGCAGGAATTATACGCCTCATGGTAATCCGATAGTCAAGCTCTGGGAAGCCGGATGAATACCAGTCGTAAATTGTAGTGGCAAAACAACTCGCCCCGATACCGCCTATTATAAGAGCAATAAAAAGGAGCTTCTCGAGTGAAAATATTTTTAATCGTGATAGAAAGGGTGCATTGACAGGCAAGATGCCGTTAAGACAACCGTAAAGGTTGGCGAAGAGGCCTGAAAAAATCATCTGTACCCCAAGAATTGACAGGAACGACAGTGTGAGAAGTGAATGTACATCAAGATTTGCTGCACCAATTCTGATAGGTCCTTGAATTAACATTATTCCAAGTATTGTTGCGATTGATACTAGACATAGCCCCGGAAAAACGAATAACCAAAGTGGAGCGTGTAGAAGCATGAAACGCAAGTGCCGCCAGCCGTCACGCCAGCGACGAAGATGGGGAGGGCGATTACGGCCATCCTTGTAAAGGGTAACTGGTACTTCAACCATTTTAAGTCCATTTAATTTACTCTTGATAATCATTTCAGAGGCCCACTCCATGCCAGTCGTAACCAAGCAGATATCTAGAATTTTATCCCGGCGGAACCCACGCATTCCACAATGAAAATCAGTGATATCAATCCTGAACAATAAGCGCCCGATAAAAGTTAAAACAGGATTGCCAATCAGCCGATTCAATTTTGGCATTGCTCCTGGCATGATAGTTCCTTTGAGACGTGTGCCCATGCATACATCGTAACCGGCCTCAAGTTTTTGCAGCATGGGATGGGCCTCATCAAAATGATAACTATCGTCACTATCACCCATTATTACATAGTCACCCTGAGCGTTTTCGATCCCGTATTGCAGAGCCGCACCATACCCGAGTATCGGGCAGTGAACTACACGAGCACCCAGTTTCAGGGCGATTTCCTGGCTCCCGTCAGTGGAGCCGTTGTCAGATATCAATATTTCACCATCAATAGAATATTGATCAAACAACTTTTGTGCTCTATGAATACATGTCGGAAGAGTGAGGGCTTCATTAAGGCATGGCATGAGTATTGAAAGTTTCATTTAAGAATCATCCTTATTAATGGCTTGCAGTGCAGTGATCGCAATGGATACTAGGACTTCAACAATCGCTGCAACTGCTCTATTTTTTTCTTTGTGTGCAGATTGCCTTTTTGTTTATTTGACTTCTTGTAATACACTAAAGCGTTGGCAGTATCCCCCAGCATTTCATATGCATATGCCGTGTTTGTGTAAGCAAAAGACAGATAATGTTTCAGAGGATGATCATGTACGTTGGCAAAGCAATCAATAGCCTCATGATAGCGGCCAAGTTGATTATAGATACTGCCCAGAGTGGCATATGCTGCAATTGAACCGGTTGTAGAAATATTGCGATTCAGTTCTGTAATGATAGTGTTCCTGTCATGCTCATTGCTTAACTTGTCCGTCAACAGAGAAATATTATTGACAGGTTTTACAATGGTATAAGCATCTTCACGGGCAATATGAGAGTATTTGCCATCTCGCCTCACATAAAGCAGGGAATTATCGTCCCAGTAAACAAGCGCCCAATCAGGGTGGGCAAGTATGGCATCAAACGAAGCTGCATTAGGGGGTAGTTTACTTGATTCTTCATAATCATAATTGATCAGCAGCGCCTCAAACCCATAGGTTTTCTGGAGTACATCTAAAAGAGAGGGGATCATGAGAGCCTGTGACATTTCATTGAACAGATGAACAGGTACATTGCCTCTGCCATCAATAATGACAGAGCGTTTTGGGAAATCACGCCAAATAATATACTGCCCCCAATGGAATGAATTGAATACCCTCCCATCAATATTTCGACGATCCATATACTGCAGTGCGCCTTCAGGTACTAACGCAGTATTTATGCCGAAACCGGGTATCTTGTCAATATTCCCGAACGGTGAAACCATCTTCAGAGTAAGTGTGGTTAGGACGATTACTGCCAGCATAACAGTTCCATCTAACAGCATCTTTAGACGATACGATTTTTTCGGCTTGGCAACACTCAGCAATGCAGAAAGATTGTATACGAGAATGGGGCCGGCCAAAATGAAGAAGTAATATTGAAAACGTCGTGCCGTGAACGCAAGGTACAAAACAGGTAGTAATAACAAAATGTTTATAATGGAAATTCTTCTAAAATTTACCAAAAATGATGCGATAACCACCGTTGAGAAAATAAAAAAGCTTTTATCTGTTCTCCAAGTTGGTGGAAAGAGCTCAATGACATTCTGTTTGAACCAATTGTTATGGAGAAATTGTGAACCAAAAGTAAATTGATCAAAAAAATATGGGGTTGCCAATGCACTACATATGGATGCTAAAAAAACGATGATAATAGGGCGGAATTCAGCAGTTATCTTAGCATCGGAAGAAAACATTTCTTTCTGTTGAAGGAAATTGTTTATTAAACCTCCGGCAAGAAAAGCTATAAAAGGAACAAACATCAAATTGATACTGGAATGGCAGTTTGCCCAGAGACAATTAACCACTGGGAGAATATAGAGATATTTTTTCCCGTCATGAAAAAAGGCATTTAAGGCGAAAACATTTATGGCCAGGAAGAGAAAAGCTACAGTGTCTGGCCGTTCTGTAAATCGATGCCTTGATATGATAACTATTACTATAAGTACAATAATGCTTAGTGAGTGGTTTTTATAGGGTCTTAATGAATCTTTAAGAAGCACAAAATATGTTAAGGTAATAATTCCGGATTTGGCAATGATGACACCGTTAACACCAAACAGATGATATAGGTAATAACAAATAAGCCCAAACATCCAAGAACTGTATATAAACGGCTGTTTAAGTGCCGAATACACATATGGTTCTGTTGCATAAAACCCCATATGTGTCAGGATTGATTTTCCGTATACAAGATGTAGCCAAGCATCAGGATCTTCAATTTTATTCAAAGATAAAATCAAAATAGACGTAATAAAAATTATCACTAGCCCTAATTCAACATAATGTTGACAATTAGTTCTCTTCATAAGTAAAACTGACTCGTAATATTCATAGTTTGTCCTAGCAGGTCGTTGAATTTTGAGCCTGCTTGATGCCTATTCGATCTTCTGATCGATTTCTGCGCTAGTTTTTGTATTAGAATCAGACTAACCAGATTCGGGTAGTATTGCTAACAAGCTGACCGCCCGCCATAACAGGCAAGTCCTTAACCGTACAATGCTGGCTACATCATTGATTTGATAAGTTCCCACCCTTTGAGCAGGTCAAGAGCCCGCAGGATCTGATAGTCGTTTTTAAGATTATCTTCCGGTTTTAACGAAGTTTTATCCGCTTTCTCATCGTTATTATCGTTCTTTTTCTCATCTTTTTTAACATCTTCAGTTCCTTTGTCTTCACTTTCAAAATGGTTCTCAAGATCCTTTTCGCGCAGATGCATAGTATCTTTTTTTGCTGTCGTCTTGGGTAGCTCAACCACTTCTACAAAGATATCAGGTGTTATGCCTTTAGCCTGAATTGAACGCCCCTTGGGGGTATAGTAGCGGGCGGTGGTCAAACGGAGACCGGAATCGTCCGACAGTGGAATGATCGTCTGTACCGATCCCTTGCCAAAACTCTGGGTTCCCAGAATGATGGCACGTTTATGATCCTGCAGAGCTCCGGCTACAATCTCCGATGCGCTGGCACTGCCGCCATTGATGACGACCACGATGGGATAATTGGGTTCTTTGCTACCTTTCTTTGCGGTAAACTGCATCTTGGAATCTTTTTCGCGCCCTTCGGTATAGACGATCATCTGCCCTTCCGAAACAAAATGATCGGCAACCTTGACCGCCTGGTCAAGCAGGCCGCCCGGATCGTTGCGCATATCGAGTACCAGGCCCTTCAACTCGCCCTTGTATTCTTCCTTCATGGTCTTAAGAGCCTTCAACAGGTCGTCATCGGTTTTTTCCTGGAACTGGGCTATGCGTACATAGCCATAACCACCTTCCATCAGGTTGAACCGGACGCTCTTGACCTGAATAACATCGCGGACAAGCGGGAACTCTTTCGGCTTGTCGAACCCTTCACGCATGATGGTCAGGAGTACCTTGGACCCCTTTTTGCCCCGCATACGCTTGACGGCGTCATTGATATTCAGATCCTTGGTAAATTTGTCGTCAATTTTGAGAATCATGTCACCGGATTTGATCCCGGCTTTGAATGCAGGCGTATCCTCGATTGGCGAAATTACTGTCAGGACTCCGTCCTTTATGGAGATTTCGATTCCCAGGCCGCCAAAAGCACCCTTGGTATCTATTTTCATCTCTTTATAGGAATCGGGGGGCATAAAGGAACTATGCGGATCGAGCGACGAAAGCATCCCGTTGATAGCGCCGTAGACCAGTTTTTTTGTATCAACGTCTTCTACGTAGCTTTTCTTGATAATTGCCATGACATCCGTAAAGAGTTCAATAGATTCATAGTCGCTCCCCTTCCCCTCTGCTGAACTATGGCGCTGGGAACTTATGATGAAGATTGACAGAAATGTCACAATGACTGCAAAACCGGTGATCATTCTCGTTTTTTTACTGCTTGGTACTCTCATTAGTTTCCTCCGATATATTGATGCTTCCCGTAGCAGAATTTTCAGCGAACCCATCCGGCGGGGTCAACCGGCTTGCCCTGATACCGGATTTCAAAATACAACATACTTCCCTTGCTTGAATCAATATCACCTACTGTTCCGATCGTTTCATGGCGTGCCACCTCGGCACCTACCTTTTTTGCCAGCCGCGATGCGTGGGCATACAGGCTGAAATAACCGCCACCATGGTCGACGATGATCATGTTGCCAAATCCTTTGAAATAATCTGCAAAAATAACAGTACCTTCATAAATTGCCTTGATTTCGGTCCCGGATGAAGCAGAAACCGACAACCCCTTGCTGAAGGTAAACGAATTGAAATCGGGATGTTTATGCTTGCCGTACGACTCTAATATTTCGCCCTTGACCGGAAAATTCAAACGTCCTTTTTGCGAGGCGAAACCGCGATCAGGTACCGGTGGTAATTCCGCAAGCGGTCTCAATTTAGTTCCGGGTTTTTCATGACGGGAAGAAAGCTTGCGGCGACTCAAGGCCTCCAACCTGCTGATCATGGTCTGCAGCCGGGAAGCATTGGCTTGCAATTCCTTCAGGGATGCTTCGTAACTCTTGCGGTCCTGACGCACTTTGCCAAGATAGGCGGTTTTTTTGTTTTGTTCCTGTTCTATCTCACGTTTTTTTTGCTCAATGCCCCTCTTAATGTGCTCTTTTTTTAAGGCATCGCGCTCAAGATCCGCCTTGAGAATCTTGAGCTGATCAATCTTTTGATTGTACTCAACAAAGATCCGTTTGTCGTTGTCAAGAATCGATCTCATGTAACGAATATTTTCGGCAAGCTGCGGAAACGACTCTGCCGAAAAAAACATTCGTAAGGCGCCAATTTCACCGGCTTTATATAATGACGACAATCGACGCTCTATTTCCACCCTCTTACGGTTTGCTTCTTCAGTAACCTTGCCAATCTCGCGCCCGGTACGGTCAAGACTCGATTCAACGCCTCGCAGGTCACGGCTCAACCGGCCAAGATCGGACTCTTTCTGTTCGAGGTTGCGAAGAATTTCCCGCAACTCGGTCGAAACAACGGCCTCAACCTTTCTGGTCTTGGTTATAAGCTGTTTTTTAGCCTTGATTTCCCGTTTGACACCGCTTAACTCATCGTTCGGGCTTTGTGCCAAAACTGAAGTGCCGCACATCATCAGCAGGACAAGTATACCTATAATCCGCTTCATCAGTTACACATTGATAAAGCGCTTCAACGAAGTAAGGCTCCCGATGAAGCCGAGCAGAGCACCGGCCAGCAGCAATCCTGCAATGTACTCCGGCGGGAGGAAACTCAATCCGGAAGTGGCAGGATTAAAGGTAAGAAAACTTCCGGCATTATGCAAAAACCCTTCATACAGACCCAAAAGCAGGACAACTGCCAGAGCCGATCCCGCCACCCCCTGTATCAATCCTTCCAGAAGAAACGGAGCCTTGATGAAAAAACGGGTTGCCCCTACAAGAGCCATGACCTCCAATTCATCCCGGCGGGAATAAATAGTAAGCTTGATCGTATTCGACACGATAAAGATTACGGCAATCACCAGGAATCCGCCCAACAGAGCGCCAAGCAGGCGCATAAAGTTCAGAAACGAGTTAAAACGACGCACCCATTCTTCGCCGTACTGAACCTCGGTAATACCGGAGATCCGTTTTAACGCAGTGACAAAATTTTCGACAGAGGCCGTATCGCGATGGGAACGTTTCAGTGCGATCTCGAATGAAGTAGGGAGAACCTCGGGGCGCACCCCTTCCAGGAGGGTTTCCTGACCTCGCAAGCGGCTTTTAAAACGTTTTAGAGCTTCGTCACGCGTAACATAACCGACACGGGACACCCCGGAAAGCGCAGATATTTTTTCTCGCAGTACGCGCTGATCCTGGATTGTCAGTTCCTTGTCAAAATATACGGTTACCTGTACCCGCTCACTCCAGCTTTCTGCGGCGCTTTCAAGATTGACATAAACAAGCAGAAACAGGGATACGATCAACAGTGCAAGCGTGATCGTTCCGATCGTTACGACATTGACAAAAACATTCTGACGGATATTGGTTACAGCCCGGGAAAGGAAGAACCCGGCTCTGCCGCCGAAACCATCACCTGCAAGCGTCGGACGCTTAACAGGCTTTATCGTCGCCTGCTGCTTCTTTTTCCATCTGTTCAACGATTTCCCCTTTGTTTAACGAAACTAGTCTTTTATGACTCTGTTCGATCAGACGACGGTCGTGAGTGGCAACTATTACCGTTGTGCCACGAATGTTTGCCTCTTTGAATATGGCAAGAATCTGGTTTTTATTTGCATCATCAAGATTTCCGGTCGGCTCGTCCGCCAGCAGAATTTTCGGGTCATTTACCAGAGCCCTGGCCAGAGCCACCCGCTGCTGCTCGCCACCGGAAAGACGCTGGGTCGCAAGATTATATTTGGATTCGATCCCCATCTGTTTAAGGATGTGCATGGTCTTCTTGCCGATATCCGCCCTGCCCCACCCCAGCACCTCCAGCGTTATCGCGACATTTTCAAATACGGTGCGATTTTGCAGGAGTTTGAAGTCCTGAAAGACCACTCCGATGGAGCGACGCAACAGCGGAATCTGTGATGGCGTCAAACGGGTAATATTTTGTCCGTCAATCAGGACCTGCCCGCGGTTCGGAGTAAGCGCCCCGTACAGAAGGCGCAACAGAGAGGTTTTACCCGCACCGGAAGGGCCGGTCAGAAAAACAAACTCCCCTTTGCCGATTCTAAGATTGATATTGTTCAGCGCCGAAGCATCCTGCTGATAGGCAAGAAAAACGTTATGCAGCTGGATCATAGATCACCACTCATTGTAAGGCTTCCCATCCGAACCAACCCGGTCTGAACCGCTATGAACGTCATACAGGCTTCCTGAAGAAGTGCTGCTTGAGGATGACGAAGATGCTGCCCCGACTGGATCTGCTGGCGGTGCAACAACCACCCAGGAATCAGAGGTACCGGTAAAAGGATCCTTGGGAATTTCCCGCAGGTACCTCTTTTCTTTTAACTCGGCAATTGAATCCGGGTATTTACCCTGATCTGCATGGAATTGGTCAATAACCGACCTGAAATTGTACAGATCTTCCCGCAAAACCGCTTCTCGCGCTTTTATGACGCCCCATTGGTAGTTCGGCACGGCGATGGCGGCCAATATCCCGATGATCGTAATAACAATCATCAGTTCAATCAACGTAAAGCCACACCGGTTGAATTTCCGTTTTGCTCTGGAACCGGGTGCCAGAACAAATTGGTCCGGAACATTACCACTCGCTATATTTAGTTTTACCATCAAGTGCTGTTCCTTCACTCATCGAGTAAATATCAAAGACATCTTCTTTGCCCCATGTGGATGAATCGGGCTTGTCTACCGAGGAACGCAAATTCCAACCCCAGGTATCTTCACTGCCGCTTTCAGGCGGATGAAAAGGATCGAAGATTTTACGCCGTAGAAATCTGATTTTTCCCGCTTTTACATCGCCAAAATCCGCGCCTTCCAGCAGTATAGCAAGTGTCTTTGGGTAATTATGCGGCATACAATTTTCAGGAGGCGGTGCATTCGCTGGTACCTTGTCGCACTTCTTTCTGAATTCATCAATTGCTGCTCTAATCGTGCGCAGATTTCTGCGAAGTTCGATCTCTTTCGTCCGTTGAGCGGCCATGCGAGTCAGCGGCATAACCCCGGCAGCCAGAATACCCAGAATAGTCATGGTTACGACCAATTCGATGAGCGATAGCCCCTTGCAGACCTTTAAATTAGCAAACATATCATCTCGGAAGGTTCTAATTATTTAGGTACCGACTTCTTCAATTCCCACGTAAACTGCCAGTCGCTGTACTGTTTTTTTTCATCAAGCAAATTTGAATCATAGATATCCTTGAAACTCTTTCTGAACGGTTCTTCTGTGCTTTCGCTCGCTACTCCTGCAAAGCGGGTTGTATCGCCGACAGGGTTGACAATCTTCCACGGTTTGTTCGTCACTGGATCGATTGCAGCTGAAGGCCTGAGACGAAACTTTTTGGGGGGTTTACCGGAAAAAGTTTCTGTTTTAATATTCACGAGTTCATCGATAATGGTTCCTTGTGGTGAGTTAATATTCCACATGAAAAGGTTCGTATTTTGAGTTAGATTTGAGTTCTTGTAGATCATAAACTGATAAATCAGCTCCGCGACCTGATCTCCGCGAAAAATAAGTTCCTCTTCAAGCTCCCGCTGTTTGACCGTTTTCCATGACTGGCCAACCAGGCCGAGCATGATTCCCATAATCATGACTATTGTAAGAACAAAAATGTAGGTAAAACCGTACTGATTCGCCGTGGCCTTCATCAGCGAATATCCACCGCCGTACTGAAGGGGAGAATGTTCAGGGATGAACCGTAAGAAGTTGTGAATTCCGTATTTCTGAAGCCAAAACCTGCCGGCCCCTGATTTTTTGCCCTGAATGACGCGGCTACAAGTGTTCCACCGCCTGATACCCCGCTGTTTCCTGCTGTCCGCTTTAACGAGACCGTCACCGCTCCGGCAACAGAATCGGTCTTACTGCTAAAAGCCGTCGACTTGCCATCCTTCTTCATAAAAGAGCCTTCGCTGATTGCCACAAAATCGACAAAAACGGGGTCATATGTAAGTACATAAGCCACATTGGCAAGATCCGTTACATCACTGATCTTTATATCCAGACTAATCTGCTGACCAACATTTACTGACGAAGGAGCTGCAATCTGCAGAAGCGACCGTTGAGCAGGAGCAGGAGCAGGAGCGGGAACCGGCGTCGGTATAAGTGTTGCGGGCGGCACCGAAACGGGCTGGGTCGCAACCGGTTCAGGTTTCTTCTGTGCCGGTTGTACCGATGGTACAGGTTGTAGCGGTAGTACCGGTTGTACAGGTTGTACCGGTGGTGCGAGTTGTACCGGTGGTGCGAGTTGTACAGGTGGTACAGGTGGTACGGGTTGTGCCGGTGGTGCGGGTTGTACAGGTGGTGCCGGTGGTGCAAGTTGTGCAGATGATGGCGGTTGAGTCGTAGGCATCACGGATTCAGAGACAGCAGAGGCCAATTTTGGGGCCACCGACACAGGTATACCGGCTTTCTTTTCAACACCTTTCGGCTGAGCTTCTCCCTCGAAAACGGGCTCCAGATCAAATGATGACATCGGTCTAATAAGCGACGGATGATCCTCCTTGCCGGAGCCAAACGATGCAAGACCGGGTAACGGCACCGGGATTCCTCGGACGAGGCGGGGCGTAATTGCCAACATCAGCTCGGTCTTGTCCTTGGATGTGTCAGAGTTGGTAAACAGTGGACCGATCAGCGGAATGTCACTCAGCAGATACAGTTTGGTTTTACTGTTATTGTCGGTTCTCTGTATGAGACCGCCGATGATGCTGGTTTCGTTATCCTTAAGGCTGAGTACCGTTTCAATATTTCTGGTGCCAATGGTAACGACTGTCGTTAGCCCGTCTGTACCTACTTTATCTTTAGTCAGAATCGAACTCACTTCAAGATTGAGCTTGATGGATATTTCGTTATTTAGCTGGATGGTCGGTTCGGCATTGACCTTTACACCGACATCCACATACTGGACATTTACCTGCGACACCGTACCGTTCAGCGTTGTAGTGGTGATAGGCACCCTGGTACCGACGTTGAATTTGGCTTTTTCCTTGTTTTTTACGCGAATTTTCGGATTGGAAAGCACTTCACCATTGGCGAGAGATTTCCCGAAATTGAAGGTTGCGTTCGGCACGGTGACGTACCCGCCAAAGCCCTTCATGGTGAAGGCACGTACCAGATTACCGACTGTAGCAGCATTAGATGTCGTGGTAGTGCCGGTAGTAGTAGTAGTTGAAGTAGTCGCCCCCGCCAAGGTCGTGGCCAAGGCATTACCCTCAGGGGAAAAGGCTCCCAGCTGCACATTGTAATTACTCAACAGCAATCCGAAGGTTTCGGCATTTTTGTCGCTGACTTCAATCACCTCGACATCAAGTACGACTTCAGCCTCGGGCAGGTCGTTGGCATCGAGAATCTTTTCAACCACCCCAACGATATCTTCCGTATCACGTACGACAATCGAATTTGAATCTTCGTTCACATACGCCTTGCGCACCTGAATCATGGTGCGGATGAGGTTGATGGCCTTTTTTGCGTCCATGTAGTTGAGGTGAAAGGTGCGCATAACCATGTCGTCGTACTGCTTGCTCTTCTCCGGCGAATTCAGATATATCAACATGGTTGATTCGTTGAGATTTTTTGTACTGAGCTTGTTCATGTTGCAAAGCAGGTCAAGCGCCTGCTGGAAAGACGCATTTTCAAGATAGATTGAAACGGGTGAATCCTTGATACCCTCGTCGAAGACAAAATTGATCCCAGAAAGCTGGGTCAGAATATTGAACACATCCTTCATCTTGGCTTCTTTAAACTTCAGGGTAATCGGTCTCGTTGATTTAAGGCGCAGCTCATAACCATCCAGCTTGCTCTTACGCAACTGGGTAATTCGCTCAAGAGCGGCTTGGTATTCCGCATTTTTAGGAAAAAGTTCGGCAGCTTTTATATATGCTCGATGGGCATCTTTGAGCTTGTTTTCCTTCTCAAAGTCGCGCCCCTCCAGAAACGCCATCTGACCATTTTTGTATCTTGTTGATATCTCGATCTGCTGATTGAAGCGGCCCTGGGTTGGGTCAATGCTCTGTGCCGCCTGAAATTCCGGCAGCGCATCGATATGATTCCCTTGTGCCACCAGGTCCAGCCCCTGCTTGAAACGCTGATCGGCGGCTTTTTGGCGAGTTTTCAGGAATCGGATCCGGGGCTCGTTGACCGTCGGATCGCTTCTGAAGGACTCGGCATAGCTGTACATCGCCTCTTCATATTTACCCTCTGCCTCCATTTTTTCCGCAGTTCTGAATGAACGTGCAGCAGGGGAGGCGCAGGCCGAAAGAAGGCCCAGAGCAAGTAGCAAGGCAATATGTGAGGTAAGGTTCAGGTAGCGCATTGAGTGCGTCTCCTTGGAATAAAGTTGTTTATCTGGCCTTGACAAGCGGCCGGTTTTCCATCAACGGGATGACAATTTCATCACCGGTATCGGTGACCGTCAACGTTAACGCCTGATCTGAAATATCGGTTGCTTCATAGCGACCGGCGACTTTGTCCCCTTTTTTGACCAGCAGAATATCCTTGTCTTTCGCCAGGAAAATGGTTCTGACAGATCCTTTTTTCAGAAATCCCAGGAACGTAAAGCGCGCCAATTGGGCTGTCTCAGATTGTTCAGGTTGAATTATCACCGGTGCCGGGACCGGCGCCACAGGAGCCGCCGGCACCTTGATGGGTGGCATGATTGCCACAGCTTGTTGCTTGACTATTTTCAGCTCATCGACAAAAACAGGCTTGAAAATATTACGGCGGTACCCCTTGAACCCTGTCGGTTCCTTATCAAGCAGACTCATTTTCAGCATGGTGCCGTCGTCGGTATCACTGGCCGGTTTAGCCGCGGCAGCAACCGGCGGCTTTGCCTGCTGACCCGGCTTATAGGTCAACGAACTGACCGTCTTGGGGCGCGGTATTGCACTGTAACTCCAGAGTATGGCAATTCCAAAGAGAATCACCAGAATGAACAGAATCAGGCGTTGACGATTCATGCCCCCCCCCGGAGATAAACCGTAATGCGAAGATCCATGACCACGTTCTCGACAAAAAGGTCGTTATTTGAAAAAGCAACTGAATCGACCACGATCAGTTCAGGGGTTTTCAGAAGGTCGGAAAGGTAGCTTTTTACAGCAGCATAGCGACCGCTTACCGAAAATGATAACTGATAGGAAAGTAGTGCTTCTTCCTTTAATTGCACCGGTCTATAGCTGATTGAGCCGACTTCGACGGCGCTGCTCGCTGCGGATTCCAGCAACTCGCTCAACACCCTGGCAAATTCCCGCTTTTCAGGTATCCGCGTCTTCAGTTTTTCGAGATCGACGGAGCCCTGATGATGGAGAGTCGCAGCATTCACCAATCCGGCACGAGCAGTCTGACTGCGCAGGCTGCTCCACTTCGTTTGCAGGTCCGCCAGTGACGGAAGCTGATAAACGGATACCACGGCAAAAAGTGCCAGGTTAAGCAGCAGCAGGGTCAGAATGATACTCAGAAGTCGCCATTTCTGACGAATTATTTCAAAAACGAATTGTTTCATTAATTCACTACCTTGCAGGTGATCGTAAATTTTACGCCGCGATCTCTTCCACCGGCAGTCATATTTTGGTGGGATATCAGCAAAATATTTGAAAAATCTTTCGATGCTTCCAGAGACTCAAGATACTGCCGCACAACCTTGAAAGATCTGGCGTATCCCTCCAGTTTCCACTCTTCCTGTTTCTTGCCCTGAGTGAGCGATGACAGCGCAATCCCCTCGGGGGTAACGTTTTCAAACAGCTCCAGCGGCTTGAGCCAGTTTGTGCTCTTGCGCTCGATAATTTCATTATAAAAGCGGATACGGGTCTTCTGGCGGCTGAAATCGGCTTCGGAAACGCCGCTTGGCCTGGACCCAAGCCTGCTTTGGATTGCGGCGACTTCAGCTCGCAGTCGGCTCTGTTCGCCCATATTTGATGAAACCCGATTGACATTCCACACGAGCAAGGCCAGAAGCATCACGATAGCACAATACGCAAGCCTGTTGATCAGGCGATGGTCGAGAAAGATGCGCGTAGCAAGATTAATGGTGAAGCGCATCAGAGGCTCCTCAAAGCCGCGCCAATGGCAGCAGTGCAGGGAAATAGCCGTACCTGGTCTCCCGGCGCACCATTTCCGGGGATAACCGTACCTTTCGTTTCAAGCAGAACCGGCGTTATCCCGGTTGCCTCGGCGACCATCTCCTGAAAGTTGTGGGCAACGTCCGGCGCCGCTACGCAGAAAATTGTCTCTACCGGCCTGTCAGGAAATCGTTCCTTGTAAACCAGCAGGGAGCTGTTTATTTCCATGTACACCCTGTTGTCGGTTGCAATCGTCCCGGTGAGGTCCTTGGTACGGATAAACTCGGGGATCCCCTGGGCAAAGGCCACTATTGACAAGGTGCTGCCGTAAAACGATACCATAATACAATCATCCTGCAGCGCCAGGCGACGATCAAAAGTTCGGCAGATATTGAACGTATTACAATCAATGTGTGCAGGAGAAAGCCCCGCTTTCATAATCAAATCTTCATACTGGGAAATAACATGCCGCGATGCGATTGCCACTAAAAGCGCCAGATCACCATTTTCTCGAACCGTCAACTGCTGATAATCAAGCTGGGTATCGGCGCTGTCCAGCGGTATATTTTTCTTCAGTTTCCAGCGGATCAGATCCAGAGCTTCTGCGCGGCTCTTGAACCGCCCCTCAAGATCAAGCAGCATGATCCTGCAGGTCGCATCAGGCAATGACACCGCCACCCTGGTAGTTCGGCAGAGCAACAGGTTGTAGGCCGATTTCAATCCAGTAACGAATGCATCGGGATCAAGAACGTTATGTTCCCGGAGTGAAAGCTGCAGTGTGTCCGGAGAAAAGGGGGCATGAGCCACCCGCTCTACACGAGGTGAGGCGTGACTGCCGCAGGTCTGGGCGCAGGTCACACCGTGCTGGCTGATTTCAACTCCGATTGGATTACTGGCAAACAACATGGCTTATCCTGTTCCGGTCATTCAACAAACGTGACGCGGTTTATCTCCTTGAGTGTCGTAATGCCGGCCGCCAGCTTTTCTTCGGCCGAATCCCGCAAGAACAGGACGCCGGCATCACGGGCGGCATTTTTCAATTGAGTGGCGGGAACTTTGGCAATAATGAGATCACGAATCTGGTCATTCAGTTCCAGAAGTTCGACAATGGCAACACGACCCCGGTAGCCGGTGCCATGGCACTCGTCGCATCCGTGCGCCTCATACAAGGTCATCCCCCGGAAGCGTTCCGGATCCACCCCGCCCTCGATCAGCTGTTCATCACTGTACTGTGCCGGACGGCGACATGCGGTACAGACCTTTCGCACAAGCCTTTGCGCCAGAACACAGTTAAGGCATGAAACAAAGTTATAGGGATCGATGCCCATATGAATGAAACGTCCGATAACGTCAAAGACATTGTTTGCATGAACAGTTGTAAAGACCAGGTGACCGGTCAGAGCGGACTGGACCGCAATCTGTGCTGTCTCCGAGTCCCGTATTTCTCCGACCATGATCTTGTCCGGATCGTGGCGCAGGATTGAGCGCAATCCTTTGGCAAAGGTCAGTCCCTTTTTTTCATTCACAGGAATCTGCAGCACACCACGGAGCATGTACTCGACCGGATCTTCAATCGTGATAATTTTATCCTCGCCGGTGTGAATTTCGGTCAAAGCGGCGTAAAGCGTAGTTGTTTTGCCGGATCCGGTCGGACCGGTCACCAGCACCATACCATACGGTTCGCGGATTTTTTTCCGCAGACGCTTGATCTCCCGTTCGCTGATGCCGAGATTTTCCAGGGTCAATCCCTTCAGATCGCTGGCAATGCTCTCCTTGTCGAGGATACGAATAACGGCGTCCTCACCCATTGAACTGGGCATAATCGAAACGCGGAAGTCGATCGACTTTTCTCCGAAGCGGATTTTAAAACGGCCATCCTGCGGAACGCGGCGTTCGGAAATATCCAGTTCGCTCATGACTTTCAGTCGTGAAATAATCGGGGCCTGAAAGTGAAGGTCGATCGTTTCGTTCGCTTTATAGAGCACTCCATCAATACGATACTTGATATCGACCCCGTCAAGGCCGGTTTCAATATGAATGTCACTCGCTCTGCGGCTCAGCGCATCCAGAATGGTGGTATTGATAAGCTTGATGATCGGGCTGGTGTCATCGGAAAGAGTTTCAACCGACAGCACCTCTTCACCACGATCGGTTTCCTTGACCAACTGAAGCATGAAATCCTCAGAGACTTCACGCAGCACCCTGCGCGTTCCCTCGCCCGCCTTGGTTACGGCGGCAATCGCAGAGTCGGACGCGATGCGGATCTGTACCTGACGGTCAAGCATCAGTTCAAGCTCATCCAGATTAACAACATCGGTAGGATCGGATACAGCGATAACTATTGCATGCGGAAGCATCTCCAGCGGCACAAAATGAAACCGGTAAATGGCATCCGGCGGCAATTGATTGAGCAGTTCGGAGTCCATTTTGAAATTACGCAAATCTATGTATTCAAGGCCGAATTGTTCCGCCAAAGCCCGCGCCAGATCTTCTTCCGTAATAAAACCTTCATGAACGGCTATTTCACCAAAACGCTGCCTGGTTGTTGGCAGTTTTTCAATAACGACCGGCAACTTATCGGGATTCAGGAAACCGAGTTCCATCAGTATCATACCGATATTTTTTCTTTTGAAAGGTTGCATCGCTATTCCTATCCTACCGTACCGGCAATTTTGAAGATCGGAAGATACATCGCAATAATAATTACACCGATCACAACACCCATAATCAGCATGATGGCGGGTTCGATGGCGGTCGTCAACAGGTGCATCCGCTCTTCGAGTTCATCTTCCAGATAATTGGAAATATCAGTCAGCATATCTTCGAGCGAACCGGTAGTCTCGCCCACTCCAAGCATGCGCAGCGCCAGTGTCGGCATTATATGGATACGTTCAAGCGCGACCGAGAGCCGGCCACCCTCTTCAATAAAACGAACCGCCTCGTACAAGCGTTTCTCCATAAATACGTTATTCAAAGTCCCGATCGACATGCGCATCGATTCGATGATCGGAATACCGCTTCCCAAAACAGTTGCCAGGGTACGGGTAAAACCGGCCACCGAATATTTTGTGAAGACATCACCTGCTATCGGAACGGTCAGTTTGAAACGATCGAACGCATATCTGCCGGCTTCCGTATTTTTCCATGATCTGAATGCGGCAATCAAGCCGATACAAATGATGATCCCGAAAACAAAATAACGCCTGAGAAACGAAGTAAATGAAATCAGCAGCTGCGTCAGGGCGGGAAGCTGCGATCCCGAATTGGCGTACACCTGGCTAAAGGTTGGAACGACGTATACCAGCAGAAGCGTAATCGCAAGAAAGGCAAATACGACGAGGATGGCAGGGTAGAAAATGGCTGCGATAATTTTTTTCCGGAGCGTACCTACCCTCTTCAAATACTCGATATAACGCCGGATGGTTTGGGGAAGGTCGCCGGTCCGCTCACCGGCACGTACAGAGGCGACGTAAAGATAAGGGAAAGCCCGGCCATGCTTTTCCATCGCCACCGACAATGCCGCGCCCGCCTTTACATCTTCACGCACTTGAACCAGAACCTCATAAAGCGCGCCTGAATCATGGCGTTCCAGAATTGCATCCAGAACCTGCATGATCGGCATGCCGGCCTTAATCAGCACGAGCATTTCCTGATTGAAGGTCAAAAGAGCCTTGTTATCAATTTTTTTGCGTTTGATACCCTTATCAAACAAAAATTGAAATTGTTTCTTTTTTACTCCAAATACAAAATAGCCCTGATCCTCCAGATTTTTGCGCAAAACGCTACTATCCGCGGCCTCAAAATCCCGGATGAGAATTTTACCGTCCGATGCACCAAGTTTGCAGGAATAGAGCGCCATAACCTCAATTTAATACCATACACGGCAAAATAATAAAATATAAAACCACAGACAAAATGCCTGTGGTTTCCAGTTACTGTCTAAACGAATAATTTTATACGTCGTGACAGGAAAAACAGAGCACATTAGAAGGCAATCTCAGATGTTTAGCCTGCTGCTGCCGATCGTTGGAGATAACATGCATATTATGGCACGTCGTCGCACAGGTGATTGTCCCGTCTTTCGCGAGCGGAAGATTCTGATGGTTAACAGCAGTTTTTTTACCGGTCGCATGGCCGATCCCGACGGCAAAAGGCCATTCCGGGGTAGGCTTGATCGTATGGCATTTCTGACAAAGATGATTCAGATCACCGTTCATCGCTCTCTTAGTGGATCCGAAGACGAACCATCCGCGCAGCTTGTCCGCAGGAGCAACGTGGCAGATCGAGCAATCGCCGTCATCGGTATGGGGATTGACCATTGCATTTTCCACAGCGCTTACAGGAGAAGAGAGCAGCAGTAACGCCATTGTCATTGAAACTGCATCAAGAGCAATTGTTCTCATGTCGCATTTCTCCTTGTCAATATGACTTCGGATTGTGATCGACGCCGTGGCACGTCAGCCAGCACTCACCATGAAAAGTGGATATCCCCTTCTCGACGAATTTGAGTTTTCCGGTAGAGCTTTCAGACACGTAATCTTTGTTAAAACGGATAAGATAGCGGTTTTCGGCGCTGCCATGAGATGAATGACAAGTGTGACAGGAAGTTCCGCCCCCTTTGAAATTGCGCTCACCCGTTATGTGTCTCGAATGAAGCGGGAAGCTCTCATTTCCCAAAATACTGGAGCGCTTGTGGCAACGGTAACAGACCGCATAGGTATAACTGCTTTCCTGAATGCCGTCGCCGGTCGCAAAGTTGTCAACCAGCAGCCCCTCATATTTTGAGCCATGGGGGCCACTTGGGGCGTTCGGGTCGTCACTGCCGTGGCAGTCACCGCATTTCAGAACCGATACATCATTGGCAGCCGTCTTCTTTTCCCGATAAGGCCTGAGCAGGCTCACAACCGCCAGATTTTTGCCTTCTGCTTCGACAGGATGAAACGAAGGGTTGTCGGTGTTGAACTCTGCACGCTTATTGGTGGATTTCAGCGGCAGGTTGGCGCTTTCGGCATGGCAGAGGTAACAGAGCTCAAACTCCTTGGTAATCGGGGCGGTAAAATTGCCGACCCTCTTACCCCTCAATCCCGCAAACGGATTGGCGCTGGAAACAAAATGCGGGCTGTGGCAGTCCGCGCACTCGGCATGCCTCGGTGCGGATGGATTGGTTTCGGGCAGGACCTCTTTAGAACTGTGAATACCGCGCTTGTCGAACACCGGATGACGATAGTTTTTGGCAAAATCCTTGCTCATATCCTTGAGCCGGTTAGTCACGGATGCCAACCCTTGCGGAATAGCGCTTCCCGGGCCATGGCAGGAGATGCACTTGTTCGGTCCGCCGCCATTGGTAAAGTTAAAACCGAGATGGCAGGAGGCACAGCCGTCACTCATAATTCTTTTGTCCATATGAGCCGATTTTGTATCGGCGGCATCAGCCAGTGAAAAGAACAGTACAACCAGAAACACGCAGAGCCCTTGTATATACCTGAATCCCATACTGTTCCTTTTCCGGATTGTCAATATCATGGCCATGATGGCGTAGTCAGGGTGCCCGGTGCCACATTATGACACGCGGTGCAAACCGCATCACGGTCCGTTGGGGCGTCGCCACTTCCAGGGACTGGTAGTGATCCAGGACCGTAGACCCAGAACGGCGCCTTTTTACGGGTGTGCGAAACATCGCAGGCATCTCCTACATCGTTATAGCATTGATCGTCATTTGTTTGGTTCTGATGGGCGTCGTGGCAGGTGGTGCACTGCATCTTGCCATTTTTGTCGAGCTTCACTTCAGTAAGAGAAGGCGGCCATTGATAAGACTTGTTGATAGCAGTTGCTACGGCGCTATTATAAACAAACGATATCGGGTGGTGCCCGGTCTTCATCTTGTTGGTCGAGGGATTGAATGAAGCAATACCGCTAATAACATCATTTGTCATCGCGATAGGCCCTCCGCTCAACACATCCCCCAACGAGGCAACACCGTCATGGCAACTGAGACATAGCTTGGAGGAGCCGTCCGGCTGCCAGGCCGGTGTTGATGTGTCATCATATTTTGCCGGAGTTCTGGCAGCTGAATTAACTCGTATTTGCAAGGTCGCCGACGAGTAGCGCGAAAACGTTACCGTTGAGAACCTGCGGTTCCAGAGCGGGGCACCGCCTTCGACATTGGCATTGTGAGGCGTATGACAGAAGATGCAGATCTGTTGCCCTTTGGGATTCCCCGTCGTATCACCGGTCGCTTTGTACGTATTGGGATTAGTTGCCGTAAAGCTACTTGGATCGTGGTTGACCGTGCCGAATGCCCAGACTTTGGCTGACAGGTTGTGCTTGTTGCCGCCGTTGGTCGATGACAGTTCGGAAACCTTGGGGCCGGGAGCAACTGCACCGGCCTGATAGGCAAACGGTATGGAGAGCATGGTGATTACTGCAGCCGATATCAAAATCTTACTAAATATATTCATTGCGGCACCTTCTCTTTCAAATACTGGAAAACCTGGATGCGGTGATTGAATGTATCGGAAATATAAATCCGATCATTCCGATCGATGAAAATCCCGCTTGGAAGCATGAATTCACCCGGCAGCATCCCCTCCTGACCGGCATACAGCAGCAGCTGGCCTTTCTGGTCATATATCTGGAAGTTACCGAAGATCGAATCCATTACGTAGAGGTTCCGATCACTATCCAGCGCCACACCTTTCGGGCGGGCGAACGAACCGGGTGTATCCCCGATCTTCCCCTGGCTCCTGACATACCTGCCGTTGGCGTCAAAAATCCTGACGGTGAAATTCATGGTATCGGTGACATAAACATTATCCTGCTTATCCACCGCCAGGTAGGTCGGCCGGTTGAATGTTTCGGTAAAATCGCCGCCCGGAAGTTCACCCTTCAAGAGATCGTTCTTGTCAAAGATAAATACCTTGTTTGCCAGAATATCCGCTACGAACTTGTCACCTTTCGATGTCACGGCGATTCCGGCCGGGCGCCGCAATTTCCCCTTGCCGTTCAATTCGGCAAGCAGCTTGCCGTCAGGATCAAACTTGAACACCGCCGCAAGCAGCGAATCGGTAACATAAAGATTTCCCGCCGCGTCAAGCGCAACCCCGACAGGACTGCCAAGCTTTTTGTCTCCGGCTTGAAGAATATAGCTAACTTCTTTTGCCGCAAGATCGTATTTATGAATCAGCCCGATTGATGGATCCGCTATATATATCAAGCCGTTGCCATCAGCCGCTATACACTGCGGAGTGTAGAAATCGATATTTATTTCCTGGCTGCCGGTGATAAATTCAAAGAGTTTGCTCACTGCGCCACGGGATTTCTCGGCGACGTCCCGGGGACCGTTTATGACTTTCAGCAGCTTAATACGGGCACGCTCGGGCGGGCGGGGAAAAACGACGTCCAATCCCTGGTCCTGCCAGGCCGCGTCACTAAGCCTGGCGCCGGAACAGCCACTGGCCAGGAAGGCGAAAACCGAAAAACATATTATAAAGAACGCCCTGACATGACAACGTACATGTTTGCCGGAAGTCCTATGCATTTAATAGTCCCAAGATCCAGACCAGAAATGAAACAAGGCTGACTCCGCCCCAGCGTATTGCTGATTTTGCAACAAATTCACCTTTGCGGGGAAAAGAATAAAACATGAACGCGATACTTGAAACTATCCATGAGACTACCCCCGACAGGAGCACGATTGACCAGATATCGTCTGACATAGAGACTCTATTTCCTCGTTCTGCGTGAAAAAAGCGACTGTAAACGCAACTTCCAAACCATGAACACGGCTTCACGAACGATTCTGCGTGACATCTTTGAACTTCCGGCATGACGGTCAATAAAAACAATCGGTATTTCGGTGATTTTCAGTCCATTTTCCATGCAGCGATAATTCATTTCGATCTGAAACGAGTATCCATCTGACTTTACCGTGTCGAGATCTATGGATTCGATGGTAGAGCGGCGAAAACATTTGAAGCCGCTGGTACAATCATGAAGCTGCAAGCCGGTTACCCACCTTGTATAGACACTGGCAAAATAACTTAGGATCAAGCGTCTGATCGGCCAATTGACGACACTGACTCCATTCAGATAGCGAGAACCGATAACCAGATCGCTCTCTTTGATCGCCGACATAAAAAGCGGGAGCGACCCCGGATCATGTGAAAAATCCGCATCCATTTCCATAATGTAGTCCGCACCCATCGCGAGAGCAGCCTTGAACCCCTCACGGTAAGCAGACCCCAGGCCGAGTTTACCCTCCCGGTGCAGCACATGAATCCGGTTGTTTTCAGAGGCCAAGTCATCAATAATGCGGCCTGTGCCGTCAGGTGAATTATCATCAACAAAAAGAATATGTATGTCAGGATGCTGAACAAGAACAGAAGCGGCCAGAGCGGCTACATTATCCCTTTCATTATAAGTCGGTACTACAACAATAGTTTTCAACGATTATTTAACTCCCGGATAAGAAATCTTGGCGTTTTTGTATAGTCTTTCCATCCAGCTTTCCAGCAGTTTTTTCTTCTCAGAGTCAGTCAGATCTTTTTTAAGTTTGTCCTGAATTTCATCGAAAGGAACGAGTCTCGGAGCACGCCTATCGGTAAGGAGGATAATATGAAAACCATACATCGTTTCAACAACACCGCTCATTTCACCTATTTTCAATTTGAGGAGCGCATTTTCAAACTCGGGAGCCGTCTGGCCTGCGTGAAAATAGCCCAGATCCCCTCCCCTGATTTTTGAAGTGTCATCGGATTCATTTATGGCGATTTCTTCAAACTTCTCTCCGCCTTTAATTTTTTTCAACAGCTCTTCAGTTTTCACCTTCAGCGCCGCTTTTTCTTCCGCAGACAAAGATGGGTTAACCTTAATCATGATATGGCTCGCCCTGAACTCTTCAGGCTTACTGTACTTGGCAACATTCGCTGTGTAATAGTTTTTAACTTTTTCCGGTGTAATGGTAACGGCGCCATCCACCTCGGCAAGACGGCTTTTTTCGGCGAGAAGTTTCCTCTCGATCATCCTTTGGAAACTTTTTTCCGTAAAGCCGGCGCTATTATATGCAGCAGCAAGTTCTTTTTTTGTTTTGAACTTGGTAACCATCGTATTAAACTCTTCATCAAATGTAGAAGAAGGAATCTTTATCCCCTTGGCTTCGGCATCCTGAGCCCTTAGCTCCAGATCAACCAGGTTTTTCAGTGCATCTGCAGTTATTTTCTTCATCTTTTCAGGAGACGTTTTTCCGTGAAAATCCTGGTTCATGGGCATGATGATATTAATTTCCTGATTCAGATCGGCCTCGGTAAGCTCCGCTCCGTTTACAACTGCAACAACCTTGCTTACCTGCTGAGCCCCGCCGACAACAGGCACGCCGGCAAGAAGCAAGAGAACAAAACCAAACAACATGATACTCTTGGACATTATTTCCTCCAAACTGTAGATAAGTTAACTTTTTAAGAATACGAGAACAGGGGGGGAAAAGTCAAGCTGTACCGTTGAGAGAGACCGTAAACACAAAACAGAACGGGTCCATCATCGGCGGATTTCAGCAGATGATAGACCCAGTTTGGTATTTGCATTTTGTCCCCCTCCTTCCTTTAAGGAGGGGTTAGGGGTGGTTGACTTAGAGTTGATTGCAGGCTTTTTTGGGATATGTAGACCTCCGAGGTTTTTGAAACCTCGGAGGTATTGCCTGCAAAAGCACATTCGAATCAGTTGTGCGCTATGATGTAATTCGCCGCATTGATCAGCATTGTGATTATTTCAGGCGGTATGTTCTGTCCGGGCGCATTGACCTGGTTGATAAACGCCCCCATCTTTTCGTCGCCCGCGGTCGAATTGCCGTTCGCATAGAACGCCATCGCCGTTGCAAGGGTGCTGCTCAGGTTTGCCGCCGTTTGCTGGTCGATCAACCCGGTTGCAGCCAGTTGATTGATCAGCGCAACGGTCCCGGTTGTTGTTGCGTTGACGGTGTAGGAAACGCTAGTGATTGCCGTGTTTCCGGCCTTGTCGGTCGCCGTAACGGCGTAGGTAAACTGCCCGAGGCCTTGGGCGTCGCCTCCGGTCAGACTACCCCTGCTCGTTGCAACACCCGAAATCCCGTCAACGGCGCTGAAGCTTGCCTGCGGAACAAGCCCCAGGTTGTAGGTCGCCCCGTTTGTTATTCCGGTGATCATTAATACCGGCGGTGTCTTGTCCAGATTGATTCCTGCCACGGCATACGATGCACCGTTCCCCGCAACATCGACCGCTGTGCCGGTTACCGTCTGCCCGGTGCCTTCATTTGAAACCACAGTGTCGGGTGTCAGGCTCGCCAGTCCCGAGAGTGCATCGGTTGCGCTGAAATGTACCGTCACATTCCCGTTGTACCAGCCGTTGGCGTTCGGCGGGGTCAGTGACGCCCCCGTTATGGCTGGGCTCGTCTTGTCGATATTGAGAGTTACGCTCACCGTTGCCGTATTGCCGGCCTTGTCTACTGCCATGCCAGTAATCGACTGGTTCGCCCCCTCCGTGCTTACGATTATCGGGGCTGGACATTGGGCAATGCCCGAGAGGGCATCGGAGCAGAGGAAGGTCACCGTTACCCCGGTATTGTTCCAGCCGTTTACTGGAGCAGGCGTTACTATGGTGCTAATAAGCGGCACAGTCTTATCCACGTTTATCCCGGTTTGGGTGTAGGAAGAACTATTCCCCGCCACATCGACCGCTGTGCCGGTTACCGTCTGCCCGGCTCCTTCGGTAGTTACGGTTGCATCAGGGGTAAGGCTTGCCAGCCCCGAGAGCGCATCGGTTGCGCTGAAATGTACTGTAACGTCTTTGTTGTACCAGCCGTTGGCGTTTGGTGGGGTCATAACAATTTGTGTGAAGGTAGGCGGCGTCGTGTCGATGGGAATGGTTATGCTCCCGTTTGCCGCATTGCCAGTGTTGTCGATCGCGCCATAAACAGCATTGCGGACGCCGTCACCGAAAAGATCAAACGTAGCCGTCGCACCAGAAACAACCGTTACTGAGCCACCATCAATGGCATAACTGACGGATTTTACGCCGGAGGCATTATCCGTTGCGGCGAGAGCAACCGTTACCTTGCCGGTATACCAGCCGTTGACGAGTGTGCCAGTAATAGATGGTGTTATTTTTGGAGGCGTGCTGTCGAGGGGGGCTGCATTATATATCTCCGCGCCAGCTATTAATTGGAAACTTGGGGCATAACCGTATTTTCCTCCAACCACCAAGACATTACCGTTATAAAGCAAAACGGCACTATGAAATACGCGTGGAACGAGCAGAGAGTCGGTTGCGCGCCAATTGTTGGAAGCGGGGTTATATATCTCGACACCGCCAACTGTTCCACTAGGATAGGTCATGCCACCTGCAACCAACACCGACCCGTCAGCGAGTAATGTAGCGCTGTGGCCCTGACGATTATCGACCAAAGGGGCCATCGTACTCCAACTATTGTTTTCAGGGTCATACTGCTCTACGCTGGATAAATAAGGAATGCTACCTTTAGTTCCACCCGTTACCAAGACCTTCCCATTTAAAAGTAATGTTGCAGTATGGTTGTCTCGTGCAATTGCCAGCGAAGCAGTTGAACTCCATGTGTTTGTAGCGGGGTCATATAGTTCAGCACTGGCAATCATATTGTTTATTAAGCTAAACCCTCCCACCACAAGAACTTTACCGTTAGGTAGCAGAGTGGAACTATGTGAACTACGGGCAGTCGTCATTGTACCGGCCAGACTCCAGCTGTTGGTGTACGGATCGTACAATTCAGCGCTGGCGAGATAATAATCGGGGGGATTGCCCATCCCACCCGCTACCAGAACTTTCCCGTCGGGGAGCAGAGTGGCAGTGTGCGTTTGTCTTGCAAAAGTCATTGCTCCCGCCTGACTCCAACTGTTGGTGTCAGGGTCGTACAATTCAGCGCTGGCAATCGGACCGCCATCATTCCCGCCAGCCACCAATACTTTACCATTTGGGAGTACCGTGGCGCTATGAGCACTACGTGCGGTATTCATCGAGGTGGCCGCGCTCCATCTATTGATGATCGGGTCATACAGTTCAGCACTAGCAATAGGGATAGAGCCACTAAGAGACCCCCCCGATACCAGCACTTTACCGTTGGGAAGCAGCGAAGTGCTGGAACCAGGACGAGCAACGGCCAATTGGCCCGCCTCACTCCAGCTATTGACGGCCTCCGGATCAAACAAAAGGCAGCTAGACACGAGACTACTTCCAACACCACCACCTGAGACAAGCACCTTGCCATTTAAAAGCAGCGTTGCACCATGATAACTGCGTCCAGTTGCCAGGGAGCCGGGCGAGCTCCAATTGTTGGTATTCGGATCGTAAAGTTCAACTCTGGAAAGATCCTCACCTCCAACTACCAAAACTTTGCCATTTGAAAGCATAGTTGCACTGTGACCGTACCGTGCAGCCGCCAGGTTGGCTACTGCACTCCAGCTATTGGATGCAGGATCAAACAGTTCAACACTGTTGAGCGGACTACCAAAATTGCCATATCTATCTCCACCCACCACCAGCACTTTTCCATCGGGAAGCAGTGTGGAGCTGTGACCGGTCCGTGTAGTTCCCATCGAGCCGACTGCTATCCAACTGTTGCTAGTCGGATCATAAAGTTCCGTGCTACTGATAGCTCCTTTATAACTGGATATCGTACCGCCCACTACCAACACCATACCACTAGATAGCAGTGTGGCAGTCTGGCCAGAACGGCCGGCGATCAGCGAACCGGCCGCGCTCCAACTGTTGTTGATCGGGTCATACAACTCCGCGCTGGCGAGATAACCGTTACCATACCCCCCCGCCACAAGCACTTTGCCGTTTGGAAGCAGAGTGGCAGTATGCCCATATCGACCGGTAACAAGATTGCCCGCTGAGCTCCAACTGTTACTTGTCGGGTCATAAAGTTCAGAGCCAGCATAATAGATAGAGCCGTTAACAATCTTACGCCCCCCCGCTATCAGCACCTTGCCGTTTGGAAGCAGAGTGGCAGTGTGTTCAGATCGACCGGAACCCATAGATTCTGCCGAGCTCCAACTGTTGCTTGTCGGGTCATACAACTCGGAACTGGCAAGATAACCGCTGACATTATTATATCCCCCCGTCACAAGCACTTTACCGTTTGGGAGTAGTGTGGTGCTGTTACCTTGTCGCACGGTGGCCAGAGACCCGGTCGGGGCCCACACGCCCCCCCAGGCTGCTGACACCGTCAGCACAAACAAAAATATCGGCAAGATCGCCGCCCGTAAGTACTTCAAAAACCTGACAATTGTACATCGTTCTCTCATGAGTCATTTCCCTTTCAATAATGGAGTAATGTAAACACTGTTTAATTGTACCGGGTACCAACAACTGAACCTGACTGCTCGACTTCCCCCTCCTTTCCCCCTAACGGCGGTTAACTAATTCAACAAGCACTTTTTTTATTGCATCCTCATTTTATTCGTCTTGCCTAATGCATTTACGCTCAGAAAACAAGAGGCTTTTTAATTAGTTACACTTTTAATAAGATGTACAATTTATTTACATTTTTGTTTTTTATCAAACATTTCAGCATATTACACTGTGTACAATTTCTTTACACTCCAAGCAACATACTGAAATTACAAGTTTTTTTAATTTATATTTTATTTGGGAATAATGTTTTCGTGTGGATTGCAAATCTTTGAACATGCCGACCAGTCATCTATAACCTGTCACTGTTGCATTTAACCCTGAATTACCTTATAAACCGGAACGCATTAAGTGTCATATTGCAACCACAGAGGCACAATGTTTTCATTCCTCAACAAATTGAAACTTCGCGGAAAGCTGCTGGCGCTGGTCTTGCCGCTGGTGATAATTCCAATCTTTGTCGTTGCCGGAGTAATCGGCCTCATCGCCAACCAGCAGGCCTATCTGGGTGTCACCAAAACCAGCAAGGATGACCTGCAGCACCTTTCCTCATTCTGCATCGACCTCCTTAATTCCCACTATCAGCAGTTTCAGGTCTACAAACAGGACAAGGCGCAGAACCTCAACAATGAACTGGCGACATTGACCGCACTTTCCTACAATCTTGTTGCTGCCGAGCACAGCCAGCATGTACGGGGAAGGATTGATCTGAAAACAGCAAAGAACGAAGCACGGCAGGCGTTGAAAAAAATAAACGTCGGCGAAAGCGGTTATATATATGCAATGACAACCCGGGGCGATCTTCAGGTCCACATCGCCCGGGAGGGTGAAAACGTATTTAACGAACAAGATGAGAACGGCCGCTATTTCATTCGTGAAATGTGTGCGGCGGCCCGCGCCAGCAAACCGGGAGAAACGCTGTTTACAACCTACCCTTGGCGCAATGCGGTCCTGGGAGATACGAAGCCCCGCACCAAAGTGGTTGCCTATAAATATTTCCGTGAATGGGACTGGATAATTGCGTCCGGCAGTTATCCGGATGAAGCCGTCGAAGATGCCGCCTTTGAGCGGCGGGCGTTTGCGAAACTCAAAGAGAGCATACGGGCCAAAAAAGTCGGAACGACCGGTTACATATTCTGCATGGACAGGAAAGGCACCTTTACGATCCACCCCGATTCGGAAGGTAAAAACCTGATCAACGCAAAGGATCTGGATGGGAACAACTTTATCAGGGAGATGTGTACCAACAAAAGCGGCTGGATACGCTATCCCTGGAAAAACAGCACCGATACGGCGGCCAGGATGAAAATTGTCCATTACGAATACTTTGAACCATGGGACTGGATCGTCGCTGTCGGATCATACGAGGATGAATTTTATCAGGAAGCAAACAAGATCAAGAGTCATATTCTGTTCATCATGACGCTTCTGATACTCGTGGTCGGAGCATTGGCAACGGTGCTGGTTCTCCGGGTTTCTGCTTATATTACCCTCCCGATCACGCACATGATGTCGGTCATCAAGCAGATCAAACGCGGCAATTTGGACGAACGGATCACCGTCAGCGGCGAAGATGAACTGGCCGAGATGGGAAGCGCCTTCAATCGCATGACCGACATTATTCAGCGTAACAAGGATATTGAATCGAATCTGGCCCAGCAGGGCAAGATGGCCTCACTGGGCGTACTGTCATCGGGCGTTGCCCATGAGATCAATAACCCGCTGGGTGTCATTCTCGGCTACGCAGGCTACCTGGAAAGCAAGATGAGTGAAGATGACCCCAACTATCAATACATCCATGAAATCAAACGGGAAAGCAAACGCTGCAAAAAAATAGTTCAAGATCTGCTCTCCTATGCCCGCACGCCGCGCCCGACCCTGGAGCCGACCGATCTCAACGATCTTCTGCAGCAGATTGTAGATTTTGCCGCCAATCATACCGATATGCGCGGCATCTCGATCAATACCGTGTTTGCCGGCGGCCTGCCTCCGGTCGAACTGGATGGTGACCAGATGCGCCAGGTCACGATTAATCTGATCCTGAATGCCGGAGGAGCCATGCCGGACGGCGGCACCTTGACCGTAGGCACCGAGGCGGTTGATGCCACACGTGTGCGCATAACATTCAGAGACAGCGGCTGCGGCATTCCTGCGGAAATTCTGGAAAAAATATTCGAGCCGTTTTACACGACCAAAGCCCGCGGCACCGGGCTGGGTCTTGCCATAACCAGGCAGATCATAGAGCAGCATCATGGCGAGATCCATATTGACAGCGTCGTCGGCAAGGGAACACTCGTCACCGTTACGCTGCCGACCAAGCAGGAGGAGCTGTAATTGACCGATAAAAAACGTATTTTACTGATTGACAATGAAGCTGGACTCTGCCGGATGATGGAACATATTCTGCTGGACCATGGCTATCTGGTTCGATCCTTCACATCGCCCCAGAAGGCGGTCGAGGAATTCAAGGCCGCCGCTTGGGATCTTGTTATCAGCGACATTAAAATGCCCGGCATGAGCGGACTGGAGGTGCTGCAGGCAATTAAAGCCAAGCAGCACGACATACCGGTCATCATGATCACTGCATACGCAACCGTTGACATGTCGATCCAGGCGCTTCGCAAGGGGGCGTACGATATGCTGACCAAACCTTTCGAGCCGGACGAACTTGTCTATCGTGTAAAAAATGCCCTGCAGCAGCGACAATTACTCGAAGAAAACCGCGAACTGCGTGCCGAGCTTGAAGAAAAGTTCCGCTTCGACAACATCATCGGCGCCTGTGAAGGACTGAAAATTGTTTTGGAGCGTGTCGGCAAGGTTGCCGTCCGGGACAGCTCGATCCTTGTTACCGGCGAATCCGGGACCGGCAAGGAGTTGATCGCCCAGGCCATTCATTACAATTCACCCCGCCGCGAGAAGAAATTCGTCGCCATTAACTGCGGCGCGCTGCCGGAAAACCTGCTGGAGAGCGAGCTGTTCGGTTATAAGAAAGGGGCCTTCACAGGAGCGACAGAGAGCCGCTACGGGCTTCTGGAAGCGGCAAACGGGGGCACGCTTTTCCTGGATGAGGTCGGCAACCTGCCGATGAATGTCCAGAAAACACTGCTCCGGTTTCTCCAGGAGAAGGAATTCCACCGGCTTGGAGACACCACCCCCACCCGTGTCGATGTGCGGGTTCTCTCCGCTACAAACTCCGACCTGAAGGAAGCGATCAAAAGCGGGGCGTTCCGGGAAGACCTCTATTACCGTTTGAATGTTGTCACGATCCATCTTCCTCCGCTGCGGGAGAGGAGCAGCGACATCCCGTTGCTCGCCGCCCACTTTGTCCATCTGCAAAACCAGAAATTCAATACAACGATCAAGGGGTTTGAGAGCGAAGCGCTGAAAATCCTCTGCGCATCCGAATGGCCGGGCAACATCAGACAACTCAAGAATGTCATCGAAGCCTGCATGGCGATAGAATCGGGGGAATATATTTCAAGCGAGACTCTGGCACAGTTCATCGAGCCGGATTCGGCCGTTGGAAGTCCCGTTACCCACAAAGCGGAGCAGGTGGGCGGTGACGTACCCTACACCGCCGCTCTGGAACATTTCGAGGCCGATCTGCTGACCAGCCTCCTGAAACGGCACGGCGGCAACATCGATTCGGCCGCACGCGAAGCCGGCATGAACATGGTCACCATGTACCGGAAAATCAAGAGGTACGGCATCAGGAAGGAATAATTCCGATCGGGGAGTAATGTGGAGTCGGACAGGATCAAATGGAATGCACGCTTCGAGTCGCAGGGTTCATACCTGGGAGAGCGTCCCTCGCCGTTTCTGGCAGCTGAGATCGAGCGCATCAAGGCCCTTGCCCCCGGCCCCGATGCGCTGGATATAGCCTGCGGAGAGGGAAGAAACAGCATCTATCTGGCCCGGCACGGTTTCAGGGTGGTTGGTGTGGACATTTCTGACTGCGGGCTTGCCAAGGGGCGCAGCCGCGCTCAGGCAACGGGGGTGGAGGTCGATTTCCGGAGGGTCGATCTTGATGACGGCCTCGTTGAAGGAACGTACGATCTGATCCTGAATTTCAATTTCCTGCTGCGTGATTTGATTCCGGCCGAAGTTGCGGCCCTGAATCGGGGTGGCCTGCTGCTCTTTGACACCATCATGGCCTCGGAGAAGCTGGTTCAAACCCGCAACCCGGACTATCTGCTGCAGCCAGGAGAGTTGACCAGGTTATTTGCACCGCTCGACGGCGAGATACTCTTTTCGGAGGAGAGCCGTGATGACGAAATGCCGACAGCCCGCCTCCTCTTCAGGAAGAGTACGCTCTGTCCGAAGCTACCGCGGCTTCCACCGATCGCCTCAAATGCATACCTACGCGACAGTAATTCCAGAAAATGCTACTACCCCCCCCAGAATAGACCCAAGATATTAGACCGCCTTATCTTCTGCCCTTTCTGCCACCTGGCGCTTCGTTTATAACCTATGCCCCCCTTCTCCTCTTCAAAGCATATGCGCTATAATAGAGGTGAGAAATGGAGGTGAACAGGATGTCATACCTACTGAAAACGGTTGCAATAATTGCATCATTGTTGGTTATGGCGGGATGCGGAGTGCTCAGCAATACGACACGTACCGATGTCTCGGGGTATCCTTACCGACATACCGATTTTGATTACAAGTATGCGTGGAAAACCACTGCAACCGATAATGGCCTCTTAATTGAAGGCGCATTGAAGAATGTGCGTTATGCTTTTATCAACAGTGTGCAGATGGAGGTAAATGTACTGAATAAAGACGGCAAGATTGTCGCGACGTCAAAAGATTACCCCATGCCACAGCAGACGCGAGAGAGTGAAGTGTGCTTTTTCAGCCTGATGTTCAAGGATGTCAAACCGGTACCGGGTGATATCTTACGATTCCAGGTTCATTATACCGGCAATGAGGGGGGCAACAAAAGCGGCGTAGATTGGTACAGCAGCTTTAAGGCTGATGCGCTGACCGGCACAGCCATCCTCCCGCAGAGCAAAAAAACCGATGGATGGTGGTGAACAATCACGGTGCCAATATACGCATGTGACCCGTTAAGGTCAGATTTTGTCAAGTGCGTTCATGGCCTGCGGCGGGTTATGACTAATCAAGGCTGAATCATTTCGTTGCCTGATGCACCATGCGGCTTTCGCCGCCGGCGGCGTCTCTTCTTCCGCTGCGGCGCCCCGGTTTCTTCGGTGCGTTTGGACAGCGGCGGCAACGGCTCCTGCTCCAGCTGTTCCGCCTGTGCCCGCCACCACTCCAGCCGCGCGGCAACGTCCTTCTTGTCGCCATGGACGATCCGGCAGTATTCGATGATATCGCCCAAATCCTTGCGGGCGACGAACGCCTGCGGCCGGCGGCCGGGGATCTGCTTCAGGCGCGTCTGCTGGGCAAGTATGTCGCGTAGCGCCAGCCCGACACGATTAGTGATCTGAACGAACGGGCAGACCTCTCCCAGGAACTCCGCTGTCGCGGCATCAATACTCTGCTGCCACGGCGCGCCCTTGGCACGGAAGTTCTCCGCCTTCTCATCGAGATACTCGCCGAAAAGAAGTGCCAGGAGGAGCGGCGGGGAGATCTTGTCACCCTGCTGGACGCGAGAATCTACGCAGGTGAGCATCGCGCCGAAACGCGTGTGGGGGAAGCCTTCGCTTTCGGCGCCCAGCCAGGCGGAGAAAGCCGGAAAAAGCGCCGCGAAGAGGCCGGTCTGGCGGAGGAGATCGCAGCACTTCGCCCCTTCTCCCGAGAGCAGGATTTTGAGCATCTCTTCGTAGAGGCGAGGGGGCGAGGACCTCACGATGGTGTCGGCGGCAAATACCAGCGCCTTGCGGGTCTCTTCTGCCATCGTGAAGCCGAGTTGGGCGGCAAACCGCACCGCCCGCAGCATCCGCACCGGGTCTTCCTGAAAGCGGACCGCCGGATCGCCGATCGTGCGGATGATGCCGGCGCCCAGGTCGGCGAGGCCGGAGGCGAAGTCGATGATCGAGAAATCGGCAATATCGTAGGCAAGCGCGTTGACGGTGAAGTCGCGGCGCAGGGCGTCTTCTTCGGGGGTGCCGTAGACGTTGTCCCGCAGGATCATGCCGTCGTCATCCGTCACCATGCGCGCGTGCCGCTGCCGCTGCTCCCCCTTGCGCGTCTCCACCGCCTCGGGTTCCGGCTCATCAGGCGCCTGGGAACGGAAGGTCGCCACCTCGATGAGTTCTTCCTTGAAGTGAATGTGGGCGAGGCGGAAGCGGCGACCGACAAGGCGGCAGCTGCGGAACAGCCGCTTCACCTCGCCGGGGGTGGCGTTGGTCACGACGTCAAAATCTTTCGGCTCGCGTCCGAGCAGGAGGTCGCGCACACAGCCGCCGACGAGATACGCGACAAAGCCGTTATCCTTCAGCCGGTAGAGAACGCGCAGGGCATTCGGGCTCATGAGCTTGCGGGAGATCCCGTGCTCTTGCCGTGCGATGGTAACCTGGCCGCTCTTTTCCGGGATTTTTTTCTTTTTCATACCGTTACAGCACTCCCTGTCCGAAGTTCCGGGTTTTTATGTTCCCGTAACGTTCCTTTCGATCAGCCTGGCCGGCGTCACGTCCCCGATGGAGAGCTCAAGAAACAGCCCTCTGGTCAGGAGCTCTTCGACCTCTTTCAGTGCCGCAAGGTCGCCGGGCGCAATGTCCATCTTGGCGCCGGCCATCATGCCGTGCCCTCCACCGGTTCCTCTCCCCGCCACCAGCCTTTTGATGATTTCGCCCGCATTGAGGAGCGTGCTGGTCGTGCGGATGGAGAGGATCACCCCATCGTTGTAAAGCCCCATGCTCAGCACCGTCTCGATCCCCGCCAGCCTGATCAGGTAGTCGGCCATCTCCGCCACGACTTCGGGAAAGCGGATCGCCTGCAGGTTCACCACCAGCAGCTTGCCGTAGATCGTCGCGTTTTCAACGCCATTGTGAAGGGTCCGGAAGTGTTCCACCGGCAGCTTGGGATAGGTGATTTCATACAGGAGCCGCTTATTCGCGACCGGGAAGAGGCGCAGGTAGGCGTCACGGTCGGGCTCGTTCGCCTCCCTTCCCAGGTCCTGCGTCTCGGATTTGATCGCATAGAACAGCGCGGTAGCCAGTTTGGTGCCGATCGTGATATTTTGCGCCAGCAGGTATTCGTAGAGGATCGTGGCGGTAACGCCGTAATCGGCGCGAACATCCACCCTGCGGCATTTTTGGGTTTCTTCCCGCAGAGGGTGATGATCGATGACGACATCCACCCGGCGCTCCGGGGGAAGGGAGTTGTTGCCGGTGCCCGGCTGGGTGTCGAGCATGCAGACCGCGCTGAAATCATCCAGATCGACCGTTTCCAGGGGGGTGAGCGTGATTTCCAGCTCCTTGGCCATCGCAAGGTTTTCGCTGCGCGCGATCATGCCGGAAAAGGCGATGGTCGCATTCCTGCTCAGCTTCATCGCCAGCAGGTGGCGGAGCGCCATGGCCGAGGCCAGGCAATCGGGGTCAGGATTGTCGTGGATGATGATAATGGTCTTTCCCGTGCCCCGCAGCCACTCCAGCATCTCGTCGGATTGTGCCTTGGAGCGCCGGAGGCGGCTTTCAATAGTCATGGTGCCCCTCAACCCTTCCTCGCATTTCATGGCTCTGCCCTCCCCTTCTATCGCTCGTCTGCCTGGCTCTTTACCATGAAGTTTGGATTATCACTACTAGTTTTCATGGTGGCAAACTGAACGCATCTGCCCCTATAATTATATTCAAACCTGCACCTACAACTTGGGCCACTATTTCGTTATGCTATTGCTAAATCCTGTCCGAACAGAGACCTGATAACAGAGTTGCGACAACAGCCTGACACCCTGCTCGATCTCGCCGGTTGTCAGCCCGCCGAAGCCGAGCAGAATTCGGGTTGAGGCCGATTCGCCCAAGACAAACGTGGCGGCAAACGGAAACAGATTGATCCCCATCTGTTCGGCTCTACGTATGATTTCAGCTTCGCCGGGATTATCACCGGGCAGCTGCAAAACGACATGGAGCCCCGCACCCTGGCCGACAACAGCAGCCTTGCTGTCGAAATGCTGTTCGATGGCCTGGAGCAGCGCATCGTGCTTCTTCTTGTAGATGATGCGCATGCGCCGAACGTGCCGTTCCCAGTGCCCCTGCTCCATGAACCTGGCCATGGAGCGCTGTTCCAGTAACGATACCGTGGAAAAGTAGTCCCCGAAATGCCTGCGGTACGTGTCAAGCAGCGAACGCGGCAGCACCAGATAACTCAGACGCAGGGCGGGGGACAATATTTTGGAAAAGGTGCCCAGATAGATGATTGTGCCATTCGGCCGCAGTCCCTGCAAGGAGGGAATCGGCTTGCCGTGATAGCGGAGTTCGCTGTCGTAATCGTCCTCGATGATAACGTTGCCGCCTGATTCGGCCCATTCTATCAATTTCAGCCGGTTGGCAATGGGCATAACACAGCCCATAGGCAGCTGATGCGAAGGTGTGACGTAGACAATCGTACTGCTGCCGGACCTGAGGCGGTCCAGGTCGAGTCCGTCCGCTTCGACGGTAACCGGTACTACCGCAAACGAATTGTTGCGGAATACCGCGCGTGGCAGGTGATAACCGGGGTTCTCCACCGCCACCGATGAATGTTTTTCCTTCAGCATATGGGCGATGATGTCCAGACTATGCTGCAGCCCAGTGGTGATCACGATCTGGTCCGGCTCACAGCTAACACCGCGTGAACGCTCCAGATAGCGCTGAATGTTGCAGCGCAGCCACCATTCACCCTGCGGTTCGCCATACCGGGTCAGTTCACTTGAGCTTTCGCGCAGGCTGTCCAGGAAACATTTTCGCCAGAGCGCCGTCGGAAAGCTTGCCGGATCGAGGCGTGCGGGATGAAAATCATACCGGTACTCCGGGGAGGACGGCGGCTGGCAGTCGCGCTGGCGGGGATTACGGGCCAGTGATAACGGGGCTGCATCCTGATCGAGAACTGCAACGAAATAACCGCTACGATGTTTGCTGTAGATGTATCCTTCCGCGTACAGTTCCTGGTAGGCGCCTTCAACCGTGTTGCGGCTGGTTGACAGTTCGGCGGCCAGGTCCCTGACGGACGGGAGTTTGGAGTTTGCCGGCAGTTTGCCCGACAGCACGTGCTCTCTGATCTGATGATAGAGCTGCTTGTAAAAAGGAACCGGGATGTTGTTGTCCAGCATGAACATAAAGATTACCCGATCATTGAGTTAGGTTGTAACATCATCACATCACAGGAGGAAAAAAGATGATCCCCGAAAAATTGCTGGAAGTACTCAAACAGGATGGTGTGGTCTCCATCGCTACTTTAGGCCAGGATGGGCCGCACATGGTCAATACCTGGAACAGTTACATCCGGATCTCCCCCGAGGGGCGCTTCTTGATCCCTGCAGGCTACATGCATAAAACCGAGGCTAATATCGCCTTCAACCCGGAGGTTTTGATAACCATGGGGAGCAGTAAAGTGCCGGGTTTACATGGACCGGGCGCAGGATTCCTGATCAAGGGTAAAGCGGCCTTCATAACGTCCGGACCGGATTTTGATCTGCTGAAGTCAAAGTTCGACTGGTTGCGCGCCACATTGGCTGTGACGCCAGATTCAGTTACCCAGACCTGGTAGTTTTAAATATATCCGGTGGTCACGTGCGCCTGCGCAGAAAGACGTGGGCCGCACGTTCCCCCGCGACGTACTTCGAGCATTCATAGCCCAAAGCAGGCAGATCAATGCCGTGCAAAAGATGCTCCCCGGAACCGAGCAAGACGGGGCTGATGGCGAGATGCAACTCGTCGATCAAGGCCGCTTGCAGATACTGGCGAATAGTGGCTACACCGCCACCGAGGCGGACATCTCCGCCTCCAGCTGCTGCGGTCGCCAGTTCCAAAGCGGCGTGAATGCCTTCGGTGATAAAGTGAAACACCGTGCCTCCCGCCATCGTAAGCGGCGGCCGTGCGTGATGCGTCAGCACAAAGACCGGCACGTGATATGGCGGCTCTTCGCCCCACCACCCTTTCCAGCTCTCGTCCGGCCATGCCCCTCGCACAGGACCGAACATATTGCGACCTATAATCCAGGCACCGATCCCGGCAAAACCCTGCTCCGCAATGCCGTTGTCGATACCGGCCTCTCCGTTGCCTTCGCCGTACATCTGCCGCCACATGCGCGTATGGAAGAACCACTCCATCAACTCGGGGCCCTTCACTCCAAGCGGATTCTGGAGATCCTGATTCGGCCCGGCACCGTAACCGTCAATTGAAATTGCAAAGCTTTGGACTCGGAGTTTCGACATACTATTTATCCTCCCTGTTTGTCCTGTACGAAAGCAAAATGAATCTTGTTTCACGCAACGACGCGACGCCGCAACGAAAGACTTTAAAACAAGTCATTCTTTGGTTTTTTTACGTTCGAATGCATTTTTGTATCTCGTTGCGTCGTAGCGGCGTTGCGTGAGGCCGGTTTTTTCGGTTTATATAATCGGCTCAAAACAACTCCTTGCCGACTGCTCATCTGGGTCCTAACCCGATATCCGGAAGGCAAGGGCGTATGATACCCATATCCAGAGCCCTTGGCAAATTCCGGCGCCGACGCTGACGCTCCAGTGCCGCTTTTCCAGCAGCGTGATCGCGGCGGGCAGGCTCAGGGCGATGAGAAATTCGCCGCCGATGATGTACCAGGGGGTGTTACCCAGCATCGGGGTATTGCGGTAGTACCACCATTCGGCGTTTTTGGCCCACTGTTCATAGAGCGGAATGTTGACAGCGCCGAACAGCGCAATCAGGAGCGAAGCGATCGCCAGCCCCCACCGTTTGCCCATCCACCAGCCAAAGTACCCCAGTTGAGTTGTGACGATCATCCAGGCAAACGGCATGTACAGGGGAGAGCGCACCACAAACGGCCCGCCGGGCAGGTACACCAGGGTTGCGGTCGCATCCACCAGCCAGCGGTCCGCCAGCAGTTCCGTCCAGCCGGTCGCCAGTCCAAAGAGCAGGATCCGGCCCAGCAGGGATTCATGATGTCGCCAGACGTACCAGGAATAGGCTGATGTCATGATGACCGCGATTATGGTAGCCGTGGGCCATCCCCAGCCGACGAGTGAACTGGTGAAGTTCCAGGCCAGCACGAAGAGCAGGGTGAGGAGGACGAAACGGGTGGTGTTGGTGGGTGAGGGCATGAGTGTGGCCTGTGTTGGAGTAGATGAATGAACGGTCAAGCGCTGACCGGCTTGTTTGGTCCAGCGTAAGGGTTAGGGCTTGATCCTTCAGTTCCTTGACAATGACAATTCGGTTTCTAGTTTCTACAACTCTGGTGAAGGTTCATCCGCGTCCGGCTCCCACCGAGCAGAAGTCAGCAACTATTTCTCATGGTTAAAAAGGAATATCAATTACGTCTAAACCAAGGTTCGAAGCCGAGAATCGCTGAATACTGACATCCACTCGAATATTCGGAAACCATTTAAGCATTACTTGGATAAGTTGCCACTTATCAGGAAGCGCTGCTTCAATATCTATCCTAAAAGATTCTGCGTCATTCAACAATTTCGATTCGATCAGCTTGTTCTTGCATTGTTCGATTAGTGAAGTTTGCTTGGGTAGTGATGTGTTTATCACTACCCAATGTCTGAACAGATTTAGGGGGTTAGGAGATGCTTCTAAAATAAAGCCAGTATACTTATCAGCCCATTTGGCTTCTTGTTCTGGAAAGAAGGTGAGTTCCTCAGGTATCACAAAAAGGTGCTCTAAGTCGTTATTAATGGCATAAATCAATTCTGGATGTTTTGCTCTCCGCAAAGGTACTAATCGAGGAACAGACTGAAGGACATCTCTTCGCGCATGAATTAGTTCGTGTGACAAGTCCGCTGCCGAGATCGCGTTGCCTGGATACCAGACGCAAATTCGGCCAATTTCTGGATAGATGTCAAGCAATGGGAAATTTGCGAGATTTGGAAATTCTTCAATTAATTGCGCAGTAGCCTGACACACCAAGAATGGAATGCCTGAGTGCTGTTCAATTTTTTCGACAGCTGTCACCAGTTCTTGCGGTACATGATCAAAGATTGCAGATTTCATTTGCTGGTGCCTCTAACTCGTTATTCACCCAAACAGAACATCTCCCGTAGTGGTTCTGGGGACAGCATACGTAATTCGATTTTCTTTTACACAAGAAAACCATGACTAAGCCGCGAGAGGCAGCGGATGAACTTCCTGATCCAGGCGGCCTTGAAGGGCTTCAAGTGCCACTTCCATGTCATAATGGCTCTGAAGGTTGAGCCAAAATTGTGCTTCCATGTTGAAAAACCGTCCGAGTCGGAGCGCGGTATCAGCGGTAATAGCGCGCCGTCCATGCACTATTTCATTGATGCGCCTCGGGGTCACGCCAATATCTTTTGCCAGCCGATACTGGGTGACTTGCATTGGCTCCAAAAATTCCGTCAGTAGAACTTCGCCTGGGTGGATGGGGGGGAAATCACGGTTTGTCATAATGGTGCCTCTCAATGGTAATCAACGATCTCAACGTCATACGCATCACTGCCTTGCCAGACGAAACAGATACGCCACTGCTTGTTTATCCTGATGCTCAATTGCCCTTCTCGGTCATGATGCAAGGCCTCCAGGTGGTTGGAAGGCGGAACACGCAGAGTATCAATCATGCTTGCAGCATTCAGTGTAAGAAGTTTGATTACTGCGCTGCGTTGAATGACTTGCGGCAATTTTGTAGAAAATTGCCCCCGAAAAAGTTTCTCGGTCTCTTTGCATTTAAAAGTCTTTATCATGAATAATATTATCCCGAAGAGATATTATCGTCAATGGATATTATAAAAAACGATGCTGGGGCCAAGTTTTGAAATATCATTTTTCAGGACAGATCACACTCATGAATTTTTAAATCATCCTTCGCTCAACAAGCCCGCCATCTCATCCTTGAGCGCCACCCCGGAAACGCCGCGCCTCATGGCTTCCTCGGTCAGATACAGCAGTTTTGCGGCGGCGGCCTCATAGCCCAGACCTTCCGGCGGACGGATGTTGGAGATGCAGTTCCGCGCCGCGTCGGTGTTTCCAGGTTGCGGCGCATAGGTCAGGTAAATGCCGAGACTGTCGGCGGCGCTGAGGCCGGGACGCTCGCCGACGACGATCACCGCCACCCGCGCGGCAAGAAGGCCGCCGATGTCGTCCGACAGGGCGACACGGCCGTTGGCGACCAGGGAAACCGGGGCGACACGGATCTGCCGCGCCCGGTAGACACGCAAGATTGCCTGCAGCAACAAAATCCCGTGCAGTTCGACGGCGGTCGAGGAGAGGCCGTTAGTGACGATCAGCGCCACATCCGCTTCGGCGGCATTGAGATTACTCAGCCGGGTTCTTGATTCTTCGTCGAGAACCCGGCCGAAGTCGGGGCGGCGGAGATATTCGTCGCGGCTGCGGACCGGCGTTTCCAGGATCAGAACCTCTTCACCCAGACCCCGCAGCTGTCCGGCAAAGGTATCGATGTGCCAGGGGAAGTGCACCGCGTCCCGCGCCTCGGCATGGGCCAGCTGGAATTCCAGCAGAACCTGGGTCGGCACCGCGTGTCCGGCCCTCCCCAGGGCGATGCGCGCCTGGGTAAAGCGGCGCAGGGCAACCCACGGATCGCTCATGGCTTCGCTCCCGTCAGCTCTTTGATGGCGCCGAGCAGCCGCGGCGAGATGACTCCCGGTCCCAGGGCGTTGCGCCCGTCGAATATCCCCATGCGGTTCAGCCACACCTCGAATTCGGGCGCGGGGCGGAGCCCCAGTACGCGGCGGAGATAGAGTGCGTCATGGAATGAACTGCTCTGGTAGGCCAGCATGACGTCATCGGCCCCCGGGACTCCCATGATGTAGGTGCAGCCGGCCACGGCCAGCAGGGTCATCAGGTTGTCCATGTCGTTCTGGTCGGCCTCGGCGTGGTTGGTGTAGCAGACGTCGCACCCCATCGGGAGTCCCAGCAGTTTGCCGCAGAAATGGTCCTCCAGCCCGGCGCGGATAATCTGCCTGCCGTCGTACAGATATTCCGGCCCGATGAAACCGACCACGGTATTGACCAGCAGCGGCGAGAACGCTCGGGCGACGGCGTAGGCCCTGGCCTCGCAGGTCTGCGCGTCGATGCCGTGATGGGCGTTGGCCGACAGCGCACTCCCCTGCCCGGTTTCGAAATACATCACGTTGTCGCCGACAGTCCCGCGCCCCATGGCAAGTGCCGTGTCGCGGGCTTCGGCCAGCAGCGCCAGGTTTATGCCGAAGCTTCTGTTGGCCGCCTCGGTCCCGGCGATGGACTGGAATACCAGATCCACCGGGGCGCCGCGGCGCATCAGTTCAAGAGTGGTGGTGACGTGGGCCAGTACGCAGGACTGGGTGGGAATTTCATGCCGGAGGATGATGTCATTCAGGAGGTGCAGCAGGCTTTCCACATTCTTCGGGCTGTCCGTCGCCGGGTTGATGCCGATGACCGCGTCGCCGCTGCCGTACAGCAGCCCGTCCAGTACGCTGGCGGCGACTCCGCGTGGATCGTCGGTGGGATGATTTGGTTGCAGACGCGTGGATAACCGCCCCGGCAGTCCGATGGTGTTGCGGAACCGGGTGGTCACCTGACAGCGTCCGCTCGCCGCGATCAGATCCTGGTTGCGCATGATCTTGGAGGTTGCCGCGGCCATTTCCGGAGTAAGTCCCATGCGAATCGCGGCTATTTCTTCGTCGGTGACGGCATCGGTCAGCAGCCATTCGCGGAATTCCCCCACCGTGAAGGACGAGATCGGGGCGAACGCGGCCAGGTCGTGGGACTCTACAATCAGCCGGCTGACCTCGTCTTCCTCCGGCGGAATCGAGGGTTCCGCGAGAAATGTCTTGAGCGGCAGATCGGCCAGCAGCCATTGGGCCACGGCCCGCTCTTCTTCCGATACTGCGGCAATCCCGGCCAGCTCGTCCGCCGACCGCAACGGCGACGCCTTGGCCAGCACGGCTTTAAGATCCGCAAAGCCGTAGCTTCGCCCTTTGAAGTTCCTGGTGTATTTCATATCGGCAATCCGGTGCCCGTCACGCCGTTGCGCCCGCGTCCTCCAGCTGCAGCTCCTTGATCGCCATCTCCCGCATCTTGAATTTCTGGATCTTGCCGGAGGCGGTCATCGGGTAGCCGTCGACGAACTTGACGTATTTCGGGATCTTGTAATTGGCTATCTTGTCCCGGCAGAAGTCACGAACCTCGTCTTCGCTCATCTCCACCCCCTTTTTAAGGATGATGGCAGCCATGACCTGCTCGCCGTACTTGCGGTCCGGCACGCCGTAGACCTGGATGTCCGAGACCTTGGGATGGGTGTAGAGGAACTCCTCGATCTCGCGCGGGTAAATGTTCTCGCCGCCGCGGATGATCATCTGTTTGATGCGGCCGGTGATCTTGCAGTAGCCGTTTTCGTCCATGATAGCCAGGTCGCCGGTATGCAGCCAGCCTCTCGAGTCGATCGCCCGGGCGGTCTCTTCCGGCATCTTGTAGTACCCTTTCATGACAAGGTACCCCTGGGTGCAGAGTTCCCCCTGCTTGCCGGGTGGGAGGGCTTTCCCGGTTTCTATATCGACAATTTTCACCCCGACATCGGGCAGGGCGCGGCCGACGGTGGCGACCCGCAACTCAATCGGGTCGTCGGTGCGGGTCTGGGTGATGACGGGAGAGGATTCGGTCTGGCCGTAGGCGATGGTTATTTCACTCGCATGCATCTGGGAGATGACTTTTTTCATGACCTCGGTCGGACAGGGAGAGCCGGCCATGATGCCGGTGCGCAGGGTGGAGAGGTCGAAGGCGGCAAATTCCGGGTGCTCCAGCTCGGCGATGAACATGGTCGGGACGCCGTGGACGGCGGTGCATTGCTCCTTCTCGATGGTCTGCAGGACCTTGAGCGGGTCGAAGATCTCGACCGGCACCATGGCCGTGGCGTGGGTGACGCAGGCCATGACCCCGAGGACGCAGCCGAAGCAGTGGAAGAAGGGGACCGGGATGCAGAGGCGGTCCTTTTCCGTCAGCTTCATGCATTCGCCGATGTTGAAGCCGTTGTTGACGATGTTGTAGTGGGTCAGCATGACCCCTTTGGGGAAGCCGGTGGTGCCGGAGGTGTACTGCATGTTGATGGTTTCATGACACTCCAGGCCGGCTTCTATCGCCGCCAGTTCGGCGTCGGACACCCCCTCCCCCAGCTTGATAATATCGGCGAAGTTGAACATGCCGGCGGGGGTTGCACCGCCGATATAGACGATGTTTTTCAGGTAGGGGAGTTTGGCGCTTACCAGCTTGCCGGGTGCAGACCCGGCCGCTTCCGGGACGACGACGCCGAGGGTTTCGACGTAGTCGGTGTCCTTGAAGGAGCCGACCATGAAGAGCGAGGTGGAGTCGGACTGCTCCAGGATGTATTCCAGTTCGGCCGATTTGTAGCTGGTATTGATGGTGACGAGGACGGCGCCGATTTTGGCGGAGGCGAACTGCAGCAGCACCCATTCGGGGACGTTGTAGGCCCAGATCGCGATGTTGTCCCCTTTCTTGATCCCTATCCGGAGCAGCCCCTTGGCGATCCGGCGGCAGGAGTCGTTGAGCCGGCTGTAGCTGTAGCGCAGGTTCCGTTCCGGGTAGACCAGCGCGTCGTTATCCGGAAAGCGGCGGGCCATGTCGTCCAGAAGGGAGCCGACGGTAAAGGTTAGTTGTTGTGACATGATGTACTCCAATCGAAATATTGTTAAATATTTTCAAACCGGTAAAAACGTTAACCATACGTATTTAAAGGCTTTTCAGATAACACGGAGAGGCAGGTGAGTCAAGCGGGAAAACGATGCTGCTGGAGGGGCTACGGCAGGGTAAAGAAGAACGTCGCCCCGGTTCCGACCCCCGCTTCGGCCCAGATTTTACCACGATGGCGGAATATGATGCGCTGGACGGTCGCAAGACCGATGCCGGTACCGATGAACTGACTGGAATCGTGCAATCGCGTGAATATGCGAAAAAGCTTGTCCGCGTCCTTCATATCAAAGCCCGCGCCGTTATCGCGGACATAATATACCGGAGCGGATCCGCTCTGATCGACCCCGAACTCGATCAATGCGTCGCTCTTGAGAGCGCTGTATTTCCAGGCGTTGTTAATAAGGTTGATCATAACTATTTTCAGAAGACTGGGATCGCCGGCAACAACAATATTGGGTGCGATGCGGGTTCTCACCGATCTACCGGGATCTTCCAGAGACAACTCTTTCAAAGACGCTTCGGCAATTGCGCTCAGGTCAACACCGGCTGAAACGATCTCGGCACGGGTTACCTGTGCCAGATACAACAGGGCGTCAATCATTTCGTTAAGCCAAGTTTCAGACTCATAGATCCGTACAATATATTCCCTGATATCCGGCTCAAGATTGTCATCATCAAGCAGCAGTTGACAGTAGCCGGAAATCCGGGTGAGCGGACCGCGCATATCATGCGAAACCGAAAAATTAAATGTCTCCAGCTCGTTGTTGGCCGCCGCAAGATCGATCGCTTTGCGGCTCAGTTCGTCATTGAGCCGGTGAATCTGCTCAAGGTACATGTGGTCGGTCTCTTCGGTGATCTTGCGCTGCGTAATATCCCGGTCAAAACCCAGAATATACCTTTTACCGCCAATTTTTACCGGCCCGGCATGTATTTCAAGCGGGAATTGGGTGCCGTCCTTTTTCCGGTGCCAGATTTCCGCGGTCACCCACTCACCGGCATTAATAGCGGCCATGATATCGCGGGTCATTTTATTACTCCCGGCACTGCTTAAATCAAAGATGCGCAAACCGAGAAGTTCATCCACCGTATAGCCGTGCTGGTCGGCAGCAGCCTGATTGGCAGCCACAATCCGCCCGGACTCATCTTTCTCAAGGCCGACGATGACAATGGCGTCCGGAGCCCGCTCAAACAGCATGCGATAGCGCTCCTCACTCTCCATCAAATGCTTGTCGGTATTTTCGAGCGAGTCAAGCATGCCATTGATTGAAACGGCCAGGTCCCTCAATTCGTCCTGCTGATCTGAAACAGGCAATCGTGATGAAAAATTATGTTGCGTCGCAACATAGGATACGTTTCGTGTGAGAGATGCCAGGCGGTTCAGTATCGTTCCGCGGATGAAGAACAGCATTACGAAGCAGAACACCCCCCCGGCGACAAATAACGAACTGAGGACATATATGATCGAAGCCTTGCCGTGCTCGTACAGCAGGCGGCCCTCGGTAATTTTAGCTATGAGGGCCGGGCGGTCAAAGATATCCTTGAACAGGGTGTAGCCTGCGATTGTCTTCTGATCTACAACCTGTACAGGGTTTTTATCGTCACGGGAAGTTGCTGCCAGAGCGGCGGTAATATCGGGGGCATTACGTCCATCATTTATTGGAATCAGATCAAGCATAAACCCGGTAAGGGAGGCAATTCTCTTAACCTCCTTCTCGTCGAGATAGCGGCCGACCATCAGCAGGAGATCACTGCCCGTGAGCGGGCTCAAGACCAATTGCAGGGGATGGCCGTCCAGGACGATCAATCCGCGAAGTGAATGTCCGGGTTTATTTTGCGCAAGCGGAACAACGGCACCCAATTGAGAAAAAATGTGCTCGATCTCAACCGGGCTTTTCCCGGCATCATTTCCCGCAACGAGAGAAGCCATGACCCGCTTGCCCTGGGAAAAACAGACGACAAGATCAACGTGGCGATTTTCCAGAGAGGTAGAGGGAAGTTTGTTGAGGGACAAATAACCTTGTGAAGATGCGTGATTAGCGAACTCGCGTGAAGAGGCAAGGAGCTCGTCATAAGATTCGTCAATTTCGTTTCTGACTTTCCGGATATTCTCCGCCACAACCTCACGCTCGAGCGCGGCGAAACTCCTCAGCAGAATAATATCCGATGTTACCGCCAGTATAAAGAGCAGGGCAATGAACGTGCTGACGATAATAAGGATTGTTCGCTGAGACAGTGTCATCGGATGCTCCGGTTGCGCTCAACAAAGCCATTCAGCCATGTACACGGGGGTTGCCATATGTATAGCACATAACCCGAATCATGCAACAACAGGATTTGCGACCATTTTCAGCGTCATTCCTGAACAGGAATAGCAACTAAAGACATTAAATTCATCGAAGGTTGTGGTATAGTGGTTACGGCTTGGCCAGTTTCAGCATTTGGAGTTTATAAGAGATGAGCATGGCAGCGTATACTCTTACCCCCCGGTTACCCGACCTGACCGATATCACACGATATTGCCGGATTGAAGATTTTGAACCGTTCCTGCAGATGATTTCGAAAACGGTAACTTCCGATCACGACCGCATTGTCGACTGGAGAGGCAATAAAGAGCGGCTTGTCGGGTCAATCGAACACACTCAGGGTTCCCCGCTCAGGCTGATTCATGAGGAGCTCAACCGGATCGAACTGGAGCGTTTCCTGCTGATTCCCTCCGTGCAGGAACTGCACCGGTCATGCACGGAGTACCGCGATCTCCTGTCGAAGCGTGTCATGGAGTCCGTTTTCGCTGAGATGGACGCAGCCGGTCTGGTTCGCCCGCAGGTTCCCTTTGCACTCATCAGCATGGGAAGCGACGGCCGTGAAGAGCAGACTCTCATTACCGACCAGGACAACCTGATAGTCTATGGCGATGGCGGCGGGGAAGAGGCCGACCGCTATTTCATTGAATTTTCCACCCGGTTGGTCGACAGGCTCGAAGAGGCGGGATTCAAGCGCTGCACGGGAGATATCATGCCGACCAATCAGACCTGGCGCGGATCGTTCAGCCAATGGCGCAAGCGGCTCTTTTCCATTGTCAGATACGAAGTCGAGGACATCGGCAAAAACACGATGGATCTGATCGTGATGTCTGATGCCCGCTATGTCGCCGGCGACCAGGGGTTGGCCGCTGAACTGATCGATATGATCAGAACCATGGAACAGGATTATTTTCAGGTCCTCTGGGGAATGGCGAAAGCCGCGACGGAAATGAAACTGGCTCTCGGCTTTATGAAACGTATCTGGACCGAGGGAAGCGGCGAACATAAGGGCGAGTTCAACATCAAATTGCTCGCCTGGGCTCCTCTTGTCATGAATGTCCGCATCCTGGCCATCAACCAGAGCATCCCGGCGACCAGCACCATGGAGCGCATCTCTCTGCTGGAAGCGGAAGGAAGCTTTTCTTCATCATTTGCCCGCGATCTTGTCGACGCCTACCTCGTCCTCACCAGACAGCGCATACTGATACAGATAAAGGCCCTGAAAGGAATCCAGAGCGATTCATACTATCTCAATCCCTATCAGCTTCCAACGGCAGAGCGTGAACAGATCCGCCACGCCATGGTCAAGATCGAAGAACTGCAGAAAATCATTCACGCCAACTTTCATATCGTTTAGTCCCGCACAATACTTTCACATTATCCCGAACGCACCAAAGGCCGACGAAGCGCTCCGTCGGCCTTTGGTGCAACTTTTTGATATTTAGGCCTACTTCTTTTTGGTGCCCTTTTTTGGAGGCAGCTTTATCGCCCCGTCCGCAAGGCCGGACTGATTCAGCGTACCGGTCTCCCAGCGGTTCAGATCATGAGCGGTATTGTGGCAGTCGCCGCATTTGGTGAAACGGGCCAGCATACGTGCCGGATGAGGCGCGCCATGGCACCCCTGGCAGGTCGGGACCATCTTGTGTCTGTCTTTGTGACAGTCAACACAGTTGATGCTCTTATGCTTGGTATCGGTCTGGCTGTGCAGCTCGAAGGCCTTCTTGTGGCATGCCGCACACATCTTGTTGGGGGTATCGGCCGGGTACGTGACAGCCGTCGGCATATGGGCCTGGTGACAACGCTTGCAGTCGACTGCGGTCATTTCCGGGCTATGCGGTTTGTGACACTCGGTACAGAGGGGAATCCTGCCATGTATATTGTGACAGAAACTGCAGGCCAGAGCGGAGTGTTTGCTCTTGACCTGTTTCAGCTTGATGATCTGCGGAGTATGGCAGGTGAGACACTCATCGGTGATGTTGTTGGCCAGTTTGATAATTTTAGGAGTATGCGGATTGTTGTGGCAGCGCAGGCAGCCGGAAAGATTGTAGTGCGGTTTGCCGCTGTGACACTTGCTGCAGGCCGGGATGATTTTTTTAACCGCCGGCGGATGACCGACATGGCAATCCTGGCAACCGAGCCGGGTTTTGTGGGCGCCGCCATTGGCGTCAATAGCTTCCGGTGCCGCGGAGTGACATTTGACGCAATCGGAATTGGTCAGCTCCGGCTTCGGATCGGCCGCTCCGGCAGCCAGCGCCGTCATCCCGATCAGCAATGCCGATAGAGTGACGATCTTCAACATGGTTATCACTTTTTTCATCTGTTATCTCCTGCTTCCGTATGATGTGCAGCAATCATTAAGTCAAGTACGTTTGAGTCTTGCCAATATAAAGCTGTTACCTGTAACAGACAAAGCATAAGAGCCTGACCGCAGTTATGGCAGCATCCGTTAAACATGCTAATAGAACGGTATTTTAATAACATTTGCCAATAACAATGTAAAGCAATAATTATTTTATTGAGGATAGGGTTGCGCGGGGACTGGAGCCGATAGAGTCAGGGAAGGTTCGGGTGGCGTTTGAAAATCACATCTAATACTTGCACCATCTATTTAAATAATATGCGACAACAATCTGTTATTTAACATCAATACTCTTGATTCCGTCCGGCTGCCAGCTTGGCGGGATCACATGGCTCCCCGCACTCTCCCTGTCCTTTACTAGACTTCCGAAGGTCACCGCCATGCTGCCGAACCGGTCGTTTATCTTATCCATGGCCTGAGTCGCAAACAGCTTTTTTCTCTCGTCCTCAAACAACGGCAGCTGCTCCGCCTGATGCTTCAGGTTGGAGAGGCACACTCCCAGGAGCCGGACCGGCTGTTCCAGTTCGACGGTATCCAGGACGGAAAGTGCCGCACGGTAGATTTCGTCGCTCCGGTTGATATGGTTCTTTAGGCTGGTTTGTTTGCCCCAGCTGGAGAAAAAATCCGCATAGCGGACGTAAAGATGAACAGTCTTGCCGGAGACGCTGTATTTCCTCGCCCGGCTCCCGACCATTTCCGAGAGCTGCAGCAAAAAGCGGCGAATCTCTGCCGGATCGTCGATATCCCGTTCCAGGGTTCGCGAATGCCCTACCGACTTCACCTCTTCCTCCTCGCCGAACGGGACCACCGGGGAACGGTCTACACCCTGCCCCATCTGTTTGAGCCGTGCGCCCACGATGCCGAATCTGCGCGTCAGGCGGGCTTCATCGCAGCGCCCCAACTCCCCGCAGGTGTAGATGGACATCATGTTGAGCTGCCGCTCCATCTTCCTGCCGATACCGCAGAGTTCCTTGATCGGCATGCGCTCCAGGACCCGCGACACATCTTCCGGCGCGATAATCGTCAGTCCATCCGGTTTTTCCATTTCGCTGGCCAGTTTGGCCAGGAGTTTGTTGGGGGCGATGCCGATTGAACAGGTGATGCCGAAGCTGTGTCTGATGCGGGCTTTGATCCGGTAGGCGATGGTTACGGCGCTGCCGAAAATGCCGAGGGAGCGGGTGACGTCCAGCCATGACTCATCGATGGAGAAGGCCTCGACTTCAGGGGTAAATTCCCGGAAGATTTCGTTGATTTTTCCCGAGGTGTAGGTGTACTTCCGGTTGTCGCCGATAACGATGATCAGTTCCGGGCAGACTCTTTTTCCTTCCCAGACCGCCATCCCGGTCTTGACACCCTTGGCCCTTGCCTCATACGAACTGGTGGTGATCACCGTCCGTCCGCCGCCGCCGACAACGGCAATCGGCTTGCCGCGCAGTTCGGGGTTGGCCTGCTGCTCCACCGAGGCAAAAAAGGCGTTCATATCGATATGGAGGATGGTTCTGGTATTCACGATCGCTCCGCTTGAAGTCCATTCAGGGACCAGGTCTGGTCGAGGGTATTGTAGACCAACTCATAGAGAGCTTCGCCATCGGTGACGGCGTAGTGCATGAGAGGGACATCGCCGATCCGGTCCCGCCAGAAATAGGCGGTATCCTTAACCTCGTGCTTGCGCCGGTTCAGCTCAAACCACTTGGGAGTGACCTTGCCGCCGGGCGAGAATATTGCGGCTACGCGTATTGGGACTCTTGCTGACACCGCCGTCTACTCCACGCTGCGAAACAGGCCCGCCATCTTGCCGACGATAGTCACCTCACCCTGACCGGGACGGATGATGATCGGCTCGTAAGCTGGGTTTGCCGGCTGCAACAGGATATGGTCGCGCTCGCGGAAGAACTGTTTGAGGGTAGCGTCGCCGTCAACCATGACCGCCACGATCTCGCCGTTGTCGGCCACCTGCTGGGGACGGATCAACACCATGTCGCCGTGCAGGATCCCCTTGTTGATCATCGAGTCCCCCTCCACCACGAGGAAATAGCACCCCTCCCCCTTGATCAGGCTGCTGTCCACGCTCATGTGGCCGGTGATATCTTCAATGGCGGGGTGCAGCAGGCCGGCCCGTATCCTGCCGACAATGGGGAGCGACACGGCCGCGGGAGGTGTCCGGGTCAGCACTATGCCGCGCGAACTCCCCTCCCGGCGCCGGATGTACCCCTTCTTCTCCAGGGCTTCGACGTGGCTTAT
>WNGL01000361.1_pt1 | contig 95223 bp, 81 predicted proteins | sample 5400591 | NCBI WGS metagenome assembly WNGL01 (sample SAMN13153377, study PRJNA577476) | soil metagenome | isolation source: 80 cm soil or saprolite under Garry oak tree replicate 1 | place: USA:California | collected 2016-06-15 | reverse complement strand
TCGCCCACATCAGCGGTGATGACACTATGCAAGCCGTGCCCGGAGCCGATCCGCTGAGCGGCGTACCGGGTACGTCCAGGCATAACCTCCCGCCAGATGGCGAACTGCGGGAACTGCCTGTTTAGGTCACGAAGCGTGGCCGAATCATCAGGATTCTCGCCTTGAGGCGGGGCGAGAGCGGGCAAGTCGTCGCGGGTGTCGTCGCCCGAAATGGGTTGCATCGCTGCGTCACCTCGCTGGTGTGTTGACCTGGGCACCGAAAGTAGACCGCAGATGCGTGGCGTTTGGGGAGGGTGTGGACGGGGCGTGTGGTGGCGGTCAATTCACACGGGGTGTGAATTGACCGGGACATGGCGTGAGCGAATGGCATCTGCGTACGCTGGCAGCGGGAGAGGCGGGGAGGCGTGGGTGAGTGAACCGAATGTTCTGCTTGATGCCCTGATCGAGGCCGCTGGTTTTTCCCATGCTGGATTCGCCGACCGGGTGAACCAGCGGGGACGACAGCGTGGGCTGGATCTTCGTTACGATCATGCTTCGGTTGCCAGGTGGGTGCGGGATCATGCTGTCCCGCGTGGGTGCGTGCCAGAGATCATCTGTGAGGTTCTTAGTTCGGGAATAGGCTGTGTCATCTCTTTTTCCGAGGCGGGGCTAGATGGTGCTGGCAGCCTGCGGGCTGGGGATGTGCCGCTATCCGAGGCGGTGGACCGCGCGGCTGCGATGTGGCGGAGTGAGGTAAAGCGCGGATGGCCCCCGGCTAAGCGGCCCGTGCAGAGCGGCCCGGCGTCGGTTTCGCCGGTATTCGAGTGGGAGAATCCTCCTGATGACACGGATGTGTCGAGTTGTCGTGGTCGCAGGACCGTTGCTGTCGCAGATGTGCTGATGGTGCAAGAGGCCCGTGGACGGTATGAGCAGATGTACCGGCGTGTGGGCGGGGTGCCGGTTTGGCCTCGCGTGATCGGGTTTCTCGACTCGCAGGTAGCTCCGTTACTGCGCGAGAATTATGACGACGCGGTGGGCCGTCGGCTCATGCGCTCTGCCGGTGGGCTCGTCGCTGTTGCGGGCATCTGTTTGTATGACGCCGACCGGCAGGCTGCCGCCCAGCGGTATTTCTTCGACGCGCTGCGGCTAGCGAAAGCATCAGGTGACCGTGGATTCGGTGGCTATATTGTGGCGCTGCTCGCCAATCTGTCCATGAGCCTGGGCCGTTACCGCCAGGTGGTGCAGTATGCCGAAACCGCAATGCGCGGTGCGGGTGGGTGTCTGAGTCCGGCGCTGCTCAGCGACTTGTGCACCTTGCAAGCGAAAGCATATGCCCGGATGGGTGATCGGGTGCAGTGCCATGAGCAGATGCGTCGTGCTGAGCGGATGACTGGGCGCATCCGGCGCAGTGAGGAGCCTCCCGAGACTGGGTATGTGCAGCGCGGGCTGCTGGAGGTCCAGCACGCTGAGGCACTTCGCCAGCTTGGGGATCTAGCGCAAGCGCAAGCGTACGCTGAGGAGGCGCTTACTACGGCAGAGTCCAGCCATCTGCGCAGCCAGGTTCACCGGTTCGCTACCCTCGCGATGGTCCTCGCTGCGCGTGGCCAGGTGGAAGAGGCTGCCGGGGTGGCGCACCGGATGCTGGACGGGGCGCAGGGCATGGAGTCGCGGCGGCTGCGTGAACGCATGCTGGCGGTGTGCGGCGCGATCCGGGCCAAAGGAGCCGGATCGGCAGCGCGAGAGTTCGTGGAGCGGGCGAAGGACCAACTCTCGACACCGATATGAGGGCTTGATGCATGCCAACCCGGGGGACCTGGATTTGCTGATCTCATTATGGACAGGAGCGAGAGCGTCAGTGCGGTGGAAAGTTGTTTCTGAGCGGCGCTTGTATAGCGATGAGTGGCTGGACATACGCATGGCGGACGTGGAGCTTCCGGGTGGCCGTCATCTTGCGCACCGCTGGATTCGTACCCCGCCAGGCGCGGGGGTTGTTGCTATCGACGGCGCTGACCGGGTGCTTCTGATCTGGCGTCACCGGTTTATCACCGATAGCTGGGGCTGGGAGATTCCGATCGGGAAAATCGAGGAGGGAGAGGCTCCCATCCAGGCCGCCGCGCGTGAGTTCGAGGAGGAAACGGGTTGGCAGGCTGGGCAACTACGGCACCTAATCGACGTCCAGCCTACGCCCGGCCTTACTAACTCTGAACATCACATCTATTCAACCCATGAGGCGACACATGTAGGGAGGCCCGTCGACGGCTTTGAGTCGGAGCGGGTTGAGTGGGTACCTCTTTCCGGCGTTTGTTCCCTGATTGAGAAACGCGATATCGTAAGCGGAACTACGCTTGTCGCATTGCTGTATATCCTGAGCAAAGCTCCACCCCGATGACCCGCGTAACGCGCCGAGCGGGCCAGGGCCGTCCTCCACGCGCCGCGCTCATGGCAGCGCTCAAAACCAGAAGCACGACAGCGGTGAGGGCAAGAGGCACAGCAGACCATTGGTAGCGAAGCGCCGAGAATCTGGCCTGTGACCCGGTGAGCGTCGACTGGCACGATGGACAGGTTAGCGGTCGACATCGTGGGCTACGCCTGGGCCACATACGGCGTGAGCCGAAGGGCATGAGCGGTCACTCACGGTCTTTCCCTTACTTCATGGCCAGGTCGCCGTCTTCTCTGGCCATCAACGGTGGGCCGCGCCACCGGTCTTCCAAGCTGGGTGTCTAACTGGGTGACAAGCCCTCTGCTTCCGGCGGACACCGGCCTACTCTGACGGACGGTCTTGCAGGTCGGATCCGGCGCAGTAGGTGGTTCATGACTTGCCGCATTGGCTTCGGGACGAAGAGACCGGTTTCGAGGCGATCACACGGGCGGATCGGTGCGAAGGAGGCTGTAGGTCACGCCGTCCCGCCAAGCACCATCGCGCCAGCCGGTGCCGCGCGTCATGCCTTCGCGGGTGAATCCGGCTTTCTCCAGGGCTTTCTGCTCGGCGATATTGTCCACCTCGGTCCCGGCCTCGATCCGGTGGACCGTCGTATGCGCGAACAGGTAGCGCGCGAGCAGTCGGTGCGCCTGCGTACCGTACCCGCAACCGCGGGCCTCCGGGAGCATCGAGATGCCGATTTCCCAGCAGTACCCGGCCGGTGTGGTCTGGCGACGGCGCCAGTTGAGTAGGCCAAGCCGTTCGTCGCCACAGACGACCACCAAGGTTCCGCCGTCTTCGCTGAGCAATCTGTTCTCTGCCCATTGTTGCCGGAACCGCCGGGGACCCCACCCGAACCACTGGAACTCGCCCGTCCTTTCGGGATCTTGCGTAAGCTCTTCCAGCATCGGCAGGTCATCTTCACTGAGTGGCCGCAGCGTCATCTGGTCGTCCATACTCAAATCCTGTATCCCCGCGACCGTTCTCTCAGCAGCAGGTCTTCCGTCTGGACGTCCGGCACGGGCCCCCTAGGAGGGTCCAAACGCCGGTAGCGTATCCGGCTGGCATGCGAGGTGAGCCAGTACCCCGCGTGCGGTGGCTGGGCTGGGTTGCAGGGGGACGTAACGTGAGTGGTTGCCGGGATCACGACTGGGCTCTTGCCTCGGCATGCCTTCGCGCCTGGTGGCAGGGCTTCTCATTCGGCGAGGCTATTGCGACCGGGCCAGGACGGAGGAAGCCATCGAGGTCATCCGCCCGCTGGCCGGCGCCGGGGACGACGTAGCCGACCTGTGGCTGGCCCGCTGGCTGGCTGACGGTGACCACCTCGATGAGTTGCGTCGGCGCGCCGCCAGCGGGAGCTACTCCGCTCTGCATGAGCTGGCTGGGTGGCTGGCCGGTCACGAGCATCTGGACGAGCTGCGCGAACTCGTTGTTGATCACTGGGAGCTGCTGTCGAGCTGGCTGGCCAGACAGTATGGCATGAAGGTGGTGCGCCTAGCAGCAGATCACGATCTTCAAGGGCACGCCTTCCGGGCGCGCCAGCTACTCACAGGCCATCTCGCGGGTGACAGTGACCTGGTAGGTGTTCATCGTTCCTCCTTCCGCCCGGAGCGCCGCACGGGCTGGTCAGCTGGCGGTGGCGAGGAACTGGGTGGCGGCCAGCTCGGCGTAGAGGGGGCTGCTGGCGACCAGGCCGGCGTGAGTTCCTTCGGCGAGCACGAGGCCGGCGTCCATGACGATGATGCGGTCGGCCATGGTGACAGTCGACAGCCTGTGCGCGACGATCAGGACCGAGGTGAGCTGGGCGGCTTCGGCGACTGCCGCGCGCAGGGCGGCTTCGTTGATCGCGTCGAGCTGGGATGTGGCCTCGTCGAGCAGCAGCAGTCGTGGGTGGCGCAACAGTGCACGGGCGATGGCCACGCGCTGGCGCTCCCCGCCGGACAGCCTGGTGCCTCGGTGCCCAACCTGGGTGTCCAGCTGGTGGGGCAGCCGTGTCACCAGATCGTGCAGCCGGGTGATGCGCAGTACTTCGTGCACATCCGCATCGGTTGCGCCGGGGGCGCCGAGGAGCAGGTTCTCCCGCAGGCTGCCGGACAATACCGGGGCGTCCTGCTCCACGTACCCGATGGCGGCACGCAGTTCGGGGATGGGCCAGTCCTGTACGTCCTTGCCGTCAACGAGGATCCGCCCGGCGCCTGGTTCGTAGAAGCGTTCGATGAGGGCGAAGACGGTGGTTTTGCCCGCACCCGACGGGCCGACGAAGGCTGTCATGCCGCGCGGCGGGATCGTGAAGCTGATGCCGTGGTGCACCTCGGGGAGTTCCGGCCGGTAGCGGAAACGCACCTGCTCGAAGGTGATCGCGGCGGGAACGGGCGCCGGGGGTTGAGTTAGCTGGTGGCTCGGGGTTAGCTCCTGGGCGGGTGTACGGGGCGCGGGGGGAGGGGCGGCGGGTTCTACGGGCAGCCGTTCGGCCTCTTGAATTCTGGCGACCGCCGCGGCGCCTACCTGATACTCGCTGACCGCGTTCACCACCTGCTGGATTGGTGGCATCAGGTAGTACACGTACAGCAGGAATGCCACCAGGGTGCCGACGCCGATGGCGCCGGAGGCGACCCGCGCCCCGCCGGCGGCGAGCACGGACAGGAACGCGATCTGGATGGACAGGCCCCCGGCGTTGCCGGCGATCGCCTGCCACTTGGCCGCCCGCACGTCGGCCCGCCACGCCTGGCGGGCGGCGGCGTGGATGCGTTCTCCCTCGCGGCGCTCGGCGCCGGAAGCCTTGACGGTGCGGAATGCCCCGAGCATCCGTTCCAGCGCCGCCCCCATAGAACCCACCGAATCCTGTGCCTGGCGGGCGGCGCGGCCGATGCGGGGCACCACCATGCCGATGACGACCGCCGCGAAGCTGAACACGGCCAGGGTGATGGCGAGCAGCACGGCGTCCATCACGCCCATCATCACCAGCGTCGCCACCAGGGTGACGCCGCCGGTGACCAGGCCGACCAGCGAGCCTGTGGTCACCTCACGCAGCAACGTGGTATCGGAGGTGACCCGGGACATCAGGTCACCGGGCTCGGTGCGGTCCAGCGCGCCGACCGTCAGGCCGAGCAGGCGGTCCACCAGCCGCCGGCGGGCGGCCAGCACCACCGATTCGGCGGTCCGCCGCAGCACGTAGCTGCCGAGCGCGCCGAGGCCAGCGTTGGCCACCACCAGCGCCGTCATCGCCAGCAGCACGCCGGTTATGGCCTGGCGGCGGGCGAGATCGCCGATCAGCGCCCGAACCGCGAGCGGAAGAACAAGGCCAGTCGCGCCGGTGAGCAGGCTGAGGCTGCCGCCGGCCAGCAGGGACAGCCGGTGCGGCCGCACATAGGAGTACATGACGCGCCAGCGGGCTGGCTCACCGGCCGGGGGACCTTCACCCGAGGCTGGCGCCTCCGTTGTCACCGGGCCTCCGCTCATCATTGGTGCTGACGACAGTCTCGCCGCAACCACTCCGGGACGCCAAAGCGTTAACGGTTGCTGGCGGTTCCGGCCGTTCACGCCGCGCCCACGCGGCAAGGGCGTGGCGGCGCCACACCGGCCTGGTATCAGCAGCCTGTCATGGTCCTCTACTTAGAGGAGCGAAGCGTCTTCATAGCAGACATATACGTTGGCGGCTGGGTATATTCCAGCGCGTAAAGCGGCAAGGAGCTCGGTCGTGACCCGCAGGACCAGCCCGAGAAGCCAGGTGCGACCCGTTCAGATCCGAATCGGAGAGCCCCCCAGGCGCCCTCGTTCAGCGAGCCGCCTCGGGATCCGGCTCCGGAGGTGGTGGCGGGGTCTTCACGGGCCGGCCGACCGGCGGCTGCGATCGCTCCGCAGCCGCCGTGGCTATCTTCGTGGCAGTGACAAGGTTCGCCGTTGGCGCAGGAGCAGTCTGTTAACGATCGCGCTTCTCGGCGTCTCTTACGTTGGCGGTGCCATCCTCCTGACCTCGATTGCCTGGGCAGCGCTCATTGTGATCAGCGGCAACCACCACCACGGCCCTGTCAATGTCGAGGCCGTCTGCACCAGGGCCAACTTCTCATGCAGTGCCCTCGCCGGAACACTGGGGCCATTGTTCTCCCTGGCGCTGGCCACGGCGCTGTTCCTCATGGTCCGGCTCAGGAGAGTCCGCCGGCCCTATGTGCGGATGGCCAGGGACAGACCCCGCGAGGTGGTCCCCACGGCCGGCAGCATCATCGGGGAGATAGTGGGCCGGGACGAGCTGTGCAACGTGATTCTCGCGGATACCCGCGATCCACGTACCCGGCGCCCGCATGTGGTCATCGGGGGGCTGGGGACGGGCAAGACCGCGTTGCTGGTGCGCATGACCCAGCTGCTCGCCGAACGCCACGCCGTCCCCGTCGCAGTCCGGCTGCGGGATGCGCAAACGGAATTGGACTTTCGCGACCTCGCCCGTCGCCGGTTCGTTGAGAACACCCACGGCGCACTGCTCGCCGACGACGAGAAGGAACGAGTCTGGCGGCAGCTTCTCCGGGACGATCAGGTCGTCGTCCTCGCCGATGGGCTTGAGGAGGCCCTCCTTGAGGACAGTGTGAGGTCCGACCGTGACAACCTGATCCGGCTCGCCTTTCACCACGCCCGGCGAGACCGGCTGCCGCTGATTGTCGCGTCCCGGCCGCACGACCCCCTGCGGGCGATGGAAGCCACGATCGTGCAGCTAGAACCGTTGACGGAAGAGGCGGCGCTGGAGTACATCCAACGAGGGGATCCGGAGGAGGACCTTCGCCGGCTCGACTGGGTAGTCGAGACCGCTGATGTCGCTGAGACCCCGTTCTACCTGCAGATAACTCAGCAGCTGCATCATGCGCGGTTGCTGGAGCATTTCCTGCCCCACCGTGAGGCTGGCCAGTTCGACACGCGGAGTGTGGACCGTGCCGAGTTGCGCTTCCGTCTCCTGCGAACGTGGGAGCACGCGCTTATCACCGGACATCTACCCCCTGGGGTTCCCCTTGGCTCGCAGGACCGCGGGGCGACTGTGGAGCATCTGTCCGTGCTCGCGTGCGTCGGGCTGCAGCTAGACCGGCTCCAGGTCAAACTGGACGACTTCGACGAGCTACACCAGCGGAGCAGGTCCGGGAACGGAACTGTGCCCCTGGTTGAGATGCTGGAGCAGCGGCTCGCAAAGATTGGGCGCCCCCTCGATATGCGCCTGGCCGCGACCTGGGGCATGGAACTCGGGCTGGTGGAGACACAAGGCGACAGTGTGCGCTTCCCGCACAGCATCATGCAGTCCTACCTCGGTGCGAGATTCATCGACAGCGCCATGGCCGATTCTGAATACCGGAAGTGTGCCCTCAGGGAACCTGGCCGGGAACTGCTGATGGCGTTGGTGATGCGGTCCCGGGACAAGGCCACACAAGCCGGGCCGCAGCGGGTAGCCCCCCTCCGTGTGCCCGTGTCCGGGCGCAAATCCGAGCGTCCTGTGCCCGCCCTGCTCACCGAGGCTGCCGGCAAGCGCACCGACGTCAAGGCCCTCTACCTGTATGCTGCCGCGCTCAGTATTGATTGCGTCGATGAGAGACCGGCCCATTCGTCCATCGCGGACACGATCAGAGAACGCTGGCCCGCCATAACGGCACGCGACCATCACGCCCTCGACGAGGCCAAGCTGAATCTGGTGGCCCGCTTCGGCGAAGCGGCACGGATCATCTCAGAACGGAAGCACGCGGAAGCCGGCCTGCGGGAGGAGCCGGCTTACTCGCAGCTCTTCCGCATCGCCTGTAGTGAGCCGAGGTACTCGGTGCGCCTGGAGGCCGCCCAGGAGATTGGTGCCGGGGGCGACGCGGCGTTCGAGGCACTTGCGGATGTCCTCGTCCCGCCCAAGTCCCGCGGCCCGGCAGGTGCCGCCGCGGGCACCCCAACTGGGGCCGGCACGGGCGACGAGGCTGTTACGGGCGACGCTGCCGGGGCTGGCATGGGCGACCCGGCTGGTGCCAGCACCGGCGATCTCACCGCGCTCACCCCTGAGATCCAAGCTCGGGAGCTTCGGTACAACGAGAATGTTATGCGCGTATGGCTAGCGCCCCTGCTGGTCGGGTCGGTCACGCGGTGCCAGGTTCCGGCCCGGCAGAACCTGGCCCGCTGGCTGGAGCACGCCCGAACCCTTGAGGTACGGGAGGGGGCGCAAGGAGTGGGCCTGTCCCTGAGAACTGGGCTTGCGCTGGGATTCAAGCAGGCCGCGAACCGGCGGCGCCAGCACCCCTACGCGCAGGAAGAAGCCCGTGCCCACCTGGTTGAGCGCGCCACCGAGTTGCTCAGGGCGAGCGAGTTCTGGTTCACCCGGCTCATCCTGATCCAGGCTCTGTGCCTGTGGCGGCTGCGGGACCAGCCCGCGAAGGGCGACCGGGAACGGGCGGTTGACTTCAGGATGCTGGTACGGCACTGGGGCGGCGTTCCCCGGGACGGGATCGAGCACCCCTTCGTGGCCGAGGCCCGCAGGCTCGCGGTGTCGGCTCTGGAAACCGGCCAGCCCGAGCGCTTCCTGTGGATCGACGAGAGCGGGATCGTTTCCCAAATCGGATCCCGCCCCGCGGACCCGGGATCACGGCGAAAGCACAATCTCTGGATTCCGCCGTCGGCTGGCTGGACTGCCCTGCACCCACGTGCTCAGCAGCTACTCGCCGACGTGCTCTTGTTCCTCAATCTCGCCGAGCGCGGCAGGACACCGGGGGAACGCGAGCGCCGGCTTAGGCGCGCGGACCGGAACTTCCTGCCGCCGTGCCTGTCAGGAGACCGGTCTCCACTGGATCCCACCCGCACGATTGGGGCGGTGGTCAGCTGGGAACCAGGCAGTCACTGCGCGGAAGGCTGCCCCTTCGAGCTTTGCCCTTACCCGCCGAAAGGCGCACCGCGTTACCGGGTGGAATTGAGCGAGGCGTTCTGCCGCAGGCAGCAAGCGCTTCTCGGCCGGGCCTCGATCCGCTCGCGCGCCGCTCCGTGGCAGCGATCGCTGCGGGCAGATCTCAAGCGGTTCTGGAAGGAGATGGGGCAGCCGCCACGCCACCCGGAGGCGGACGACGAAAGGGACAGCCGTTGGCGAAGGCGCCGCTATCCCGGACAGGGCTAGCCCGGGCTGAGATCGGGCGCGGCGAGCGGGCTGCGGTCGCGCTGGAGATAACCGGCGGTCATGCCGCCGTCTACGAGGAGCGCCGTTCCCGTGATGAACCCCGCCTCATCGCTGGCGTAGAAAACGGCGGCCGCCGCCACATCAGTGGCCTGGCCGATCCGGCCGATCGGCGGGAGCGGCCAGTCGCCGAGTTCGGGGCGATCCTCGCCGCCGGGCGGGGCCATGTGCCGCATGCCGGGCCAGGTGTCACCGGGGCAGAGGACATTCGACCGCACGCCGTCGCGGCCACCGTCGAGCGCAAGCATCTTCCCGAGCATGACCACTGCTGCCTTGGAGACCGAGTACACGCCGAGCGGCTGCTCTCCCCAGACCCCGGCGTCGGACGCGATGTGAATCATGCACCCGCCCTGGCTGGCCAAATGTGGGTAGGCGGCGCGGGCGTTGAGGAAGTAGCCGCGCACGTTCACGTTCATGACCGCATCGAAGTCGGCCACCGGCGTGTCCAGCAGCCGGGCCTCCACACCGATCCCCGCGTTGTTGACCAGCACGTCGAGGCCGCCCAGCAGCTCGCGGGCGGTCTCCACCGAAAGATCGACAGCAGCCGGGTCCGCCGCGTCGGCGGCAACGAACCAGCTGTCCCCGGCGGCACCCAGCGCGGCTTCCGGGCGGGCGGCGCGCAGCGCTGCTTCCGCGCGGGCACCGAGTTCCAGGTTCCGCCCTGTGATCACGACGGTGGCCCCTTCGCGGAGGAACCGCTCCGCGATGGCCAGGCCGAGGCCGGTGGTGCCTCCCGTGACGAGTGCGCGCTTACCTTCCAGGCGTCCCATGACGCCGCATAGTACGGTGCGGCGAGCTGGGCCGGCGCAGCGCCCGTGCCGATAGCGGGATCTGCGCGTCAGGCGCCCCCGGTGCCGGTGAGCGGAACATTCACGGTGTGCGTGCCGAAGCTGTCGGTCCAGGTAAGCCGGTACGCGCCCGCGAAGGTCCCGGTTGTAACCGGCGTGAAGGTGACCGGGATCATCAGGTCGTCACCGCCGTTTAGGGAAAGTCCTTTGGCAACGCGGTACGGGGCGCCGAACGGCGCGGCGGGCGGCGGTGCCCCGGCGGTGGTCGCTCGCTGGTTGCCGGCGTTGGTGATGTGAATCCACCTGGTCGCCGTGTGGCGCAGGTGTACGGTCCCGAAGCTCACCGCGGTGGGGGAGACCGTGAACTCGCTCACCGGCGCCGTGGCTGTGCCGGACAGGCTGACGGTGACGCTGGTGCCGCTGTTTCCAGTGATGGTGAATGAGCTGCTGTCAGTTCCCGCTTGTTCCGGTGTATAGGTGACCTGCACCACAACCGCCTGGCCTGGCTGCAGGACTGTTCCCGGCTTGGGCAGGCCGGCCGCGGTGAACGGCCCGGATGGGCCGCTGACCGATATCACCGTCTCAGGCGCTGAGCCGCCGTTGACGATGTCGGTGGTCAGTGGCACCGGGATGCCAGCCGGTACCGCGGTCTGCACGGTGCCGTCGTCCAGCACCAAGGCAAACGAGAGGATGTCGGTGGCCGCATAGAGGCCGGTTCTGGTGCCATCCCCAGACAGTGGCACGCGGGCCGGTGGGACGCCCGTGCCGGAACTGGCGAACTCCAGCGAGCCGGTCGTGCCACCCGGGGCACTCGGCGTGAACGTTACCGGCGCCTGCAGCGTGTCACCAGGTGACAGCGTGACCGGGAAGGTCACCGGCACCGAGTGGCTGCTGCCCGGTGCTGTTTCGGTCACTGTGCCCGCGGCGAACGGGGCGGGCGCGGTCGCGCCGTCCACCGCCACGCCGGTCACGGTGACGGGCTTGACGGCGGTCACGGTGACGTGCCGGGTGGCCGTGGAGCCCACCGCGGTTTCGCCGAACGTGGCCGGCAGCGGACCATATCGGCGCTATCGCGCAGGGGGCGGTGACCGTGCAGCCGGCTCCCGGCACCGCGCTGAAGGCATCGAGCGTGGCACCAGCCCCGGTGCCGCCAGGGCTATTGACCACCCAGACCACCGCCGACGCGGGGTCGGTGCCGTTAGAGGTCACCGCCGGCGACCCGGAGGAGAACCCGAACGTGAGCGTGCTGTTTGCCACCCCGGTCAGGACCGGGGTGCCGCTGCTGTCCGCGCCGACCTGCAGAACCCGCAGGTAGTCTTTCTTGCCCAGGTAGTAGACGTAGTCGTCGAGCCCGGAGGAGCTGGGCGGCAGCGCGGCCGTGCTTGCTTCGAACACCGCCGGGTGCCCCCACTGGCCGGTGTAGGGGCCGGACTTGCTCAGGTCCGCGTTGCCGCCGCCCGTGCCCTGTTCCCGGCCGCCCAGGTTGTCGCGGTTAAGCAGGAACACCCTGCCGTCTTTGCCCGCCTGGACGAGCACGTGCGGGTAGGTCGTGGTGCCGTAGGGGAGCCCTACCGGCGCGCCTGAGCCGAAGTCGGTGTCCGAGGAATCGAGGGTGGGTGCGTTCCCCGGGCTGAAGAAGTCCCGCGCGGCCAGCGACCCGTTCGACTGCACTGCCAGCCGCACGGTTGATTCCGCAAGCTGGCCAGGCGGCTTGGTCCCGGGCCCGGGTGGCGGGGAGACGCCATTGCCTGAGGAGAAGAAGATCCGCCCGGATCCATCGGACATCAGCCCGCCGCCACTGTGCCAGATGCCTGCCTGGTCGTTGGTTACCCCGGACTCGTCGGTCCACAGTGTCTTCGCTCCGGTCGAGACGTTGACGCCGGCGACGTAACCCGCGTAGGGCTTGTGGTCGCAGTAGGAGGCGAATGCCGCGTACACCGACCCGTTCCGCAGCAGGAGCCCGGGCCGCTGGTTCTCGTAATAAGCACGGAACGTGATGTTCGGGTCGTTGGCCGGGTGGCCGCCTATCCTCGCCTGGAACGTGATGGCCCCGGTCTGGGGGTTGATCCCGAACAGGTGGTACGCCAGGCTGGTCCCCTGCACAAGCGCCATGACGTACACCGTGCCGTTGGCGGCGTCGTAGACCGGGGTTGAGGTGACCCCGATGTTCGGGACCAGGTCGCCGCACGTGGTCATCGCATGTGGCTTCCCGAGCCGCATCTTCCAGATGATCGCGCCGGTCACCGCGTTTAGCCCGTACACACGGTCGTTCTCGGTTGCGACGATCACCGTGGAGCCGACCACCAGCGGCTGTGCATACACCTGCCCGTAGACCGAGGTTGAGAACAGCTGGCCGAAAGTTCCCCCGCCCACCACTGAGGGTGCCAGCGCAGGCTCGTTGCGGTCCCAGCCGGTACGCAAGTTGCTGGCGGAGGCGGTGATCTCGTCTGCACTGGCAGTGACTGCCCTGCCGGGCAGCAGCGTTCCGCTGATCGCGGGAGCTAGGGCCACGGCAATGACCGTCACAGCCATGACCGCGCTCAGGCGGCGCCCAGCGCCGCGGGGGCTGTGGCCGGGGCTCCTGCCGGGGCTCCTGCAGGGGCTGTTGCTCATGCCCGGGCTGATGTTGTTGTGCGGGTTGCTGTGCCTGCCCAGCTTGCAGAGGAACGAGTACATGGACTCCCCTTCGCGCCCCCGGCGCCGCCTTGAAGCCCTGGATAGTGAATTATCACCATATTCTGGACATAGGTGGCGCCGCGCAAGACCGCTTAATTGGCGCAGGGCTGAATTCCGGCGGGTGTGGGTTCAGCGCGGCTGCTGGCCGCCCGGCTATGTGGGGACGTAGGTGAACTTGTCGGCGGCGGTGGTGCGGGACGTGCCACCCGGGCTGACCACTCTGATGTCCACGGTTCCGGTCCCGGACGGGCTGGTGGCGATGATCTGGTTCCTGGAGACCACCGTCATGGATGATGCGCTGGCGCCGCCGAATTCGACCCCGGTGGCGTCGGTGAACCCGCTGCCGGTGATGGTGACGGTGGTGCCGCCGGACTCAGAGCCGCTTGCCGGGGATACGCCGGTCACCGTGGGAACGGGAGCGATATAGATGAACTTGTCTGCCTGGCTGGTACGGGAGGCGCCGTTGGCGGTGACGACGGTGACGTTCACGGTTCCGGCGCCGGACGGGCTGGTGGCGGTGATCTGGGTGCTGGAGTCGACCGTCATGGAGGAGGCGCGGATGCCACCGAAGTCGACCTCAGTGGCCCCAGCGAAGCCCCGGCCAGTAACGGTCACAGTGGTGCCCCCGCGTTCAGGACCGCTCGCGGGCGAGACGCTGCTCACCACCACCGTGGTCAGCGTCCGGTGACGGCCAGCGGGAGAGGTTGCCGAGGCGGTTGCCTGGTTGATCGCAACCTCCGGGGACCCGAGCGGGGGCAGCGCAACGGCGGGTGCCGTGGACCCGGGGGGCGTCGCCGAGTGGCGCGTATGGCCGGGCGCGAGCGTGCCGGAGGACGGCGCTGCAGTCCCGGATGCAGACCAGGATGGTGCGGCAGGTGAGTGTGGCGGGACGAGAACCAGTGATCTGTCAGGGTGGAAGAAATGAGAGACCGCGGCGAGGCCGCCGGCCGCCAAGACGACGGTCGCCGCCGTGGTGGCGGCCAGCGAATATTGCCACCGCCGGCGGGACGTGATCAAGGCGAGATTGTCAGTGGTGACGTCCCGTGCCTCGCGGGCGTTCCGGCGGGAGCGAAGCGATGCCGCTAGCGTGAGCAGCCGGGTTGCCTGAGCGCGGTCGCCGAGGCAGAGCGCCCGGCTGCCTAGCTGGTGCAGGCAGTACGACCGGTAGCCGTCGTTGCCCAGTTGCTCGGTGGCCTCAACCCCGATCCGCAGGACTGACCGCCATTGCCCCCAGCGGCCGCAAATGAACAGGGCTGGCTCGACCGCGCGGACGATTTCGAGCACGCTGTCCCACTCGCCGGCCTCGCGGGCGAACTGAAGCACAGCGAGAATGCATCCGCTGACCGACATCAGCTCATCGGCGGAGACATCGGGCTGCTGCAGCCACGCGACCAGCCCGCGCAGCGCGAACCCCAGGTCCAGTGACGGGACGATCAGCTGTAGTGGCTCGCCGACCGAGCACACCGGGAGCCCGAACCAGTCCCACCGGCTGTCGATCACGTGCCGTTCGCGCAAAACGCACAGGTGGTCGAGCGCGCGCTCGATCGGCGACATGTTGGCAACCAGGTCAGCTGGCATGTAGGTCCCGGGCGCCAGCGCCAGAACGGCAGCGATCTGGCGCTCATCGGGGCTGAGCGCGTTCAGGCACTCCTGGGCGAGACGGTCGGCGGGATCACCGAACTGCAGGATCCGGGCAAGTTCGGTGACGGTGCGGCGTCCGGACTGTACGAGCGCCGCGGCCTGCTGTACCCGCAGCGGATGGCCACGCAGCAGTTCGGGGCCTGTTAGCCTGCGGATCTCCTCCGCTTCGCCGAGACCGAAGCGATAGCTGCCCAGCCCCCGAAGGAACAGTTCCATCGCTGGTTCGGCGTCCAGGCCAGCCAGCTCCACCGGTTCCAGCTCGGGGTCATTGCGCAGGACCGGCGAGGCGACCACCACCAGGGCGTCCCCGAGCGCATACAGCAGGTCGGCCAGGTCGGCGTCCCCCAGCGTCACGTCATCGATGACCACCACCGCCCGGGCGGTGCGCAACTGCCCCCGGAGGTGATCAGGCCGGCACTTGGCTGGCACCGGAGACTCGAACAGGCAGCCGTGGATCTCGTGCAGAAGGTCTTCCAGCGGTTTGCGTGCCGCGGTCGCGAACACGACGGGCCAGTCGTCGAACTCCGCCGCCGCCCAGTGCGCCACCTGCCTTAAAAGGCTTGTCTTGCCGATCCCGCCCTCGCCCCAGACGTTGACGGGCGAGCCGCCGCGCAGCGTCCCCAGCACGGCCTCGGCTTCGTAGTGCCGTCCGAGCAGGTCATCATGTGGCTCGGGCAGCACACGTATGGCTCCCCGCAGCTGTGGCGAAGGGCTCCACTCCGCCGGCGTGACCTTCACGCCGTGCGGGCCGAATCGCGCTTGCCACCTGCCGACACAGACAAGCTCCTGCACATCCGGTGGTCTGCTCCGGGTGTCAGTCATGGGCCACACTCCCCCCAGACCGTTCTGTGAAGAATCATGGCGCAAAGTCGGCCGAAAATACATGGAATGCTGCCGTTTGATGTGCGCAAGCCCATTTCGGTCATGGCCGAACATGGCCTCGTACGCTGGCGCGGAGGTATTTGGACCGCGCCCGGGGCGATATCGGCATGAGCCGGCGAGCTTTCCTCACGATCCGGGGTGGGTTCGCGATGCGTGGTGGTGAGGGCCGTTGCGATTTCGGCTGCCGTCATGGGCTGCGCGAGTTTTACGGTGCCCCTGGGAAAGGCGGTGCCATCGGGGCGCTGAACGTTTCTAGCGCCATTGATGTCATCTGAGGCTGAAGGTAGATGGTCACCAGCGCAGCGGGCGCGATCGCGGGTGAGCACCGGCAGCGATGCCGCGGCTGGCGACGACGAGCCCGCAAGAGGCGCCGGCCGCGATCGCCCAACCCCGAAATCACCCGCGTTGCCCGCGAAAGTCAGAGCAAAAGCTTTCCGGCCCGGCCCGGGTTGCGCTTGCATTGGCCAAACGGAACGCCGTGCGAACTCACCGCACCACGGCGCAAGCCGCACCGGGCGAATAATTCCCGTTTGCACGGGTAGTTAGTCATGACACGTAATTCGGGTGTTCTCGCAGCAACGGGGCCGGGGAGTGCCGTGTAGGACATGGTGGGTGAAAGACCAGTGCCAGAGACACATGAGATGATCTTTAATGGCCGCTTGGAGTCGGGTGCCGAAGACTGGGCTTGCCCCGACTGCGGTCGGCGTGTGCTGCTGAGGTGGCCGCCTGACTATGAGAAGCTGGTGCTGGCGGAGGGCGACCTTTCCGCGGTCCACACGGGCGGGAAAGGCGGTCTCCGCCTTAGCGGCGTTGCGGTTTCGCCGGAGCCCGCAGCGCCCATCCGCGAATCTGAGCGCAGCTGGCTTCACGATAACGGCATTGACTGGGACGCCCGGTCCGCCTGACAGCCACCGCCCGCCAAGATCGCCAAGACGCAATTTCCGGTGCAATTTCCCCGGTGCCCCACGAGGCTGCTTAAAATCCAAGGCCGCAGGAATTAAGCGCGCAGACGATGGGGGCTAAGCGCTGCTGTCTAGGTTCGGAGAAATCGGCGGCCCGGTGGTGAGAGCGGATGGCGCTGGCCGGCAGCGGGCGGCGCTCGCCGGGCGGCCGCCGCCCACACCTCAGGGAGGAAAGCGCATGTTCTCCGGACAGTTCCAAACCACCGTCGACCCCGACATAGGCCCCAACGTCCTGAGCGGCAAGGTCACCGGGCTCGCCGTGCTTGACCCCACCGAGAAGCCGCCGGCCGGGGAGAGGAGCATGCTCCTCGAGACGGGAGATCCGTTCAACATCCGGCTCCGCTGGGAACTCTTCGGCCCGAGTGTCTGGGTCGTTGGCGGGTACTGGCATGTTCAGGCATTCATCGCCTCCATCGACGGCACCAACCCACCGGGATGCGGGCCGCTCGGGTCATCAGTCTCGATCCCGGTCGCGATTACCGGTGATCCAACCAAGTTCGAGTACGTGTTCACGGTGCCGGGGACCACCATCACGCAGGATGGCCTGTACCAGATCACAGCGGTTATCAACCACACGCCATCCGGAGCCGCAGCCACCTCCACCTCCTACACCGAGATGGTGGGGTTCGCCGAGTCCGGCCCCGTCAAGTTCACGACGACCCTGGCCGAATCGAACTGATCAGCCAGGACCGGCTCGTCCGGCAGGAAGAGCCGCGACACCAGTGGCCGGCAATCACCACAGCGGTTGCCTCAGCAAAGGGGACGGCGATGGCTGATCATGTACGCCGGGATAGTGACGGTGATGACTTCACCCGGATCGTCGGCATCGGGCGCGCGCTCGACCGTCGGCTGCATGACGCGGGTGTTGCCAGGTATGCGGATCTCGCCGCGCTGGAACCGGAGGGGATTGCCGGCAAGCTCGCCGAGTCGGTTGCCATGTCTCCGCGACGGATCCGCACCCAGGATTGGATCGGCCAAGCGGTCCGGCTGGCTGCGGCGGCAGGCACGCCGCCAACGCCGGCCGGCCCGCGGGGTGAGGCTGGTTCAGCGGGCATGGTGGGCTCGCGGGGTGAGGCTGGTTCAGCGGGCATGGTGGGCTCGCGGGGTGAGGCTGGCCCGGCGGGCGCCGTCGGCCCGGGGGGTGAGGCCGGCCTGGGGGGAAATGCAACTGGCCTGCACTACGAGAGTTTCGTCGTCCGTGTCCTGGTGCGCGACCTGGACAGCCGCGTGGCAAGCACCACGGTCCAGCACGTCGGCAGTCAAGCCGAGCATCGCTGGGCCGGCTTCGACGAGCCGGCCCTGTTTGGCTTCATCCGGACGCACGTCTCTCCCGCTGGAGGCACACCCGCTCCCCTGTCTCTCCCGTCGCTGCGGGCAGAGACGGGGGAGCGGGTGCCAGCGACAGCACAGCCACCGGAGGTGACGACCGGGAAAGGCGGGCTGGCTGTGCCGGAACCGGCGCCCGGCCGGGTCGGGGAGGCGCCCGGCCGGGTCGGGGAGGCGCCCGGCCGAGCCGGGGAGGGGGCCGGCCGGGCCGGGGAGGGGGCCGGCGCAGCGGGGCTGACCGTTCGGAGGGAACCGCGCGTACCCCGTGCTGGGGAACCATTCACCATCTCCATCACCCTCGACCTCACCCACGTCGAACCGCGGCCGGCTGGCCGCGCCCGCTACTCGGCCGCTGTCCTCGCCCGGCCGCTGAGCGGAGGCCCGCCGCAGCTCATTTCCCAAGCGCAGGGGATCCTGAGCGCGGATACACCCACGATCACCGTTCATGCGGCTGGCCTGCCGAGCGGAACCTACCGGCTCGAGTCGGCTGTCACGCTGGTCGAGCAGAACGGCATCGCGCGTGATCTCGTTGCTGGCATGGACGGCAGCGCCCTCGTGGTCGCCGACGCCAGGCCCCATGTCCCCACGACCTGAGCGCCACGGTATGCGTGCATGACGGTTGCCGCCGGGCCGCTCACACCGGTTCGTGGCCGCGAATCCGGTTCTGCAATCCTGCGGTGGCCGGGTCCGGGTCCACCCCGAGCTCCTCCGTGAGGGCACGGACGCACACGCGGTACTGCATGAGCGCCAGGTGGGGCTGGCCCTGCCTGCTGTAGCAGCGCATCAGCCGACGGTGCGCGTCCTCCCGGCACGGGTCGCGTTCGATGATCCGCTGGCACAAGCTCGCGGACGCGGCATAGCGCCCGGCCTTGAAATGGAGATGGCTGAGACGGCTGAGCGCGTCGAGGTGCGTGAGGCGCAGGCGCTCGCGGGAGAGCGCCGCCCACTCTTCGTAGGGGTCGTCGGCGAGGAAATCGCCACGGTACAGGCCGTCGGCGGACTCGTACTCCCGGGTCGCCGCATCCGGTTCTCCGGCCTCCGCCAGCCGCCGGGCTTGCGCCGCCCGCCGGTCGAACTCCTCGACATCCAGCCACAACCGCAGGTCGGGATGGATCCGGTAGACCCCGCAGCTATGCATGATTACCGGCATAGAGGTGGCGGTCCGCAACGTCCGCCGCAGCGCATGCATGGCGACGTTCAGGCTGTTCCTTGAGGCCTCCGGCGACGACTCAGGCCAGAACACCTCCATCAGCACATCCCGGGCCGGCCAGGGATCCCGGTGGGCCAGCAAGTACCCGAACAGCGACCGGCAGCGCGCACTTGGCCAATCCTCGACGGGCACGTCATCAACGGCCACGCACAGCGAGCCGAGCAAATGCACGGCAAGCTCACTTCCCGCGCCGCGCTGGCGGGCGGCCGGCACAGCTGCCTCTGCCAGGCCGAGTGGGCCTGTTCCGGCGCCCCCGGCTGCGGCCGGTCCGGCATCCGGGACCGCGCCCGCCGCTGCCGGGGGATGTGACCGCGGGACGGCGGGTGGCTGCGGCCAGTCGCCGGATTCGGGTGCCATGAGCCGCGGGTGCCGTCTCGGTGCAACGGCCCCAGGCGTGCCGCCGGAACCCGGCCGGGCGCCTCGCCGGGTGGAATCTGTGCCCCGGGTGGACCGGAAAGCGCGCCACCACCTGGCCAGCGGCCGGCCTGGCCGGCCTGGGCCGGCCACCTCCTTCCCGCCGGGTGCCTTCCCGTTAGGGGCGCCCAGACCGGGCAGTTTCAGCGGCGCTGGCGCGTGCGACCATCCGCAGTCCGTGAGCACCTCGTCGCATCCCCAGGCTGGCACCCGGACGCCAGCGAGCAGCTGGTTGAGCGCGTCGTGCTCGGCCCGCTTGAGGGCATCCTGTGCCTCGCGGTGTGCCTCCTGCTCGCGGCGCAACTTCGACACCTGCTCCGCGAGCTGGCCAGCAAACAGCACCGGCTGCGCTGCCGCGGCCGTTGGGCAGGCCGTGGTGACCGAGGCAGCGCGGCAGAAGGACGCGAGGGCGCTGTCGGTGTCGCCGGCAACCAGTTGCAGTCGGCCTTGCTGCCAGCTGGCCCACATCTGGGCCCCGGCCAGGTCGCCGGTGTCCGCGAGCGAGCCGACCGCATGAGCACGGGCCAGGGCGGCTGCGAGGTCGCCGCGATCGGCGGCGAGCGCGCTCGCCCCCAGCATGCTGCGGCAGGCACCCGCGACGTCGTTGCGTTTGGTGCACTGCGAGGCCGCGGCCTCGAACCAGCGCCGGGCGTTCTCCTCCTGGCCGCGGGCGGCCGCGATGTCAGCCCGGCAGTAGATCAGATCCGGGTAGGACGCAACCGCTTCATCGGGCAGGTGAGCGAGCCAGCTCTCCAGGGTGGCCCACTGGCCGAGGTCCACGAGCGCGGTTGCCCGGCCCGCCACCACCCTGGCGGCGCAGTCGGGGTCGCCGACCTCGGTGTACAGCGAGATCGCCTCCTCGTCGGCGCCAGCCTCGCTGAGCCATTCCGCCGCCCGGTGGAGTGTGTCGTGTCCTGGTTCGGCGCGGTGCCCCAGCACCTCCCGCAGCGGCGTGCGCCAGCAGGGCCGCACCCGGGCCCAGCCGTCTTCCAGCCGCTGCAGCCACGGGCCGGACGGCACCGGGCTTCCGCCGAGAGCCGAGGCCAGGTCGGGATGCGTGTACCCCACCCGCATGGCCAGGGCAAGAGCGGAGCGCGCCTCGCTGCCGTCATCGGCCAGTAAGGCATGCGCGCAGCGCGCGAGCAGTTCCTCCCAGCTGGCAGACCGCTGCAGCAGGGCGGTGAGGTGACCGCCAGGCGTTTGGTGAACATGGCGAAGCCCGGCCACGACGGCGGCCCGGCCGCCGATCACGGAGACTCCCCGGTCGCGTTCCTTCCGGGTCAGGGTGGGCGTGTATTCGCCGAGGACACGTTCCACGGCCTGGGCTGGAAGCCGTATGTCTCCGCCCGGCCGCCGCGCTGCCAGCGGGGCGCGACGCGGGACGTGGTGAGCGAGCAGCACACAGGGCGCGACCTCGGCGAGTTCCGGGAGCAGGTCCGCGCCGGCCAGGGCAAGCGTGGGGCAGCCGGCCCAGGCGTGATGGGCATCCTCGAGCACCAGGGCGCCGTGCCCGGCCAAGGCGGCGCGCAACTCGCGTGCCAGCTGGGCGAACAGCGGTGCCCAGCCGAACACCGGGCCCGGCCGCGCCTTCATCAACCTGAGCGTGGCCCGGCCCACGTCGCGCCATGACCGTTGCGCCGCCGCGATCAGCGACACAAGGAACGCTCCCGGGTCCCGGTCTGCCGTGCCCAGGCGAAGCCAGAGCGGATGCCGCCCCGCCGCCGTGAGCGCCGACGCCAGTCCCTCCGTCAGCATGTTGCCGGGCGGGGCCGCAAGGACGGTGACCCCGCCGCTCGCCGCGTCCTCGAACGCGCTGTGCAGCGCTTCCGGGCCGGACCCGGACGGTAGTAAGTGCTTGGCTTCCCACGGCATGCGTCCCCCCGGACCAAGGATCGTCTCACCCTGGTGGTGCCAGTGCCGCGCAGTAATCGCGCCGACACATCACTACACGCCGTAACCGGAGGTGATGTCAAGGGAAAACTTTGCTACCCCGCGGCTGCGTCGCACGGGCGGGAAAGCCCAGATGGGGCGCGTGCATGCATGACGCACTTGCATGGCGCAAGCGGCCAGGTCGGACGGCCAGGGCAGAACCGGGCAGCTCAGGCAGGGACCGTGATAGAAACTGGGGAACGGGCGCGCAGATCGGAGCCGGGTATGGCCGCGGGAACGCTGACCTCGGTGCGGGTGTCCCGGTGGACGGTGCTCGCCGGCTACAGCCTGCTGGCCGCCTGCACGCAATTGCTGTGGCTCTCGTACGCGCCCATCACCACCGAGGCTCACCGGGCGCTGGGTGTCTCCGAGGGAGCGGTCGGGGATCTTGCCGGCATCTTTCCGCTTCTTTATGTGATCCTGGCGCTGCCCGCTGGCCGGTGGCTGGACCTCCGGTTCACGCGGGCGCTGTCGGCCGGGGCCGTGCTCACCGGCGCCGGGGCGCTGCTGCGGCTGGCCGGGCCGGATTCCTACGGCTGGGCTCTCGCGGGACAGTTCGTGATCGCGGCCGGTCAGCCGCTGGTGCTCAACTCGATCACGAAAGTGGCTGCCCGCTACTTCCCTGAGCGGGAGCGGACCGCGGCCATCTCGGCCGGGAGCGTGGCCCTGTTCGCCGGGATTCTCGCGGCGGTGCTGACGGGTGGGCCGTTGTTCGGCGCCGGCGGGCTGCGGCTGCTGCTCTGGGTGCAGGCCGCCGCTGCCATCGCCGCGGCGGTGTGGGTACTTGTCACCGTCCGCACCCCGGCCGCGTTCCCCGGCGACCCGTCCGTCGCTGTGTCACTGCGGTGGCTGCGCGGCGACACGTTCATGTGGCTGCTGGCCGGCCTGCTGTTCGTGGGAATAGGGGTGTTCAACGCGGTCGCGACCTGGCTGGAGGCGATCCTCGGCCACTTCGGTCGGGGTGGCGCCAGCGGCTATCTCATCGCGATCATGACTGTGGCCGGGATAGCCGGCGCCGCCGTGCTGCCCGAGGCGGTGGCAAAACGGGACCGGCGCCGCGCACTGCTCATCGCGGCGGTCGCCGTGACATTCGTGGCATATCTGGTGATCGCGGCCCTGCCCAACGTGGTTGTCGTGGGCGTGGTTCTGTTCGCGGAAGGTTTTGTCCTGCTGGCCGGCCTGCCCGTGGTGCTGGACTGGTCGGAGCTCCACGCGGGGCCGGATCGGGCGGGCGCCGCGGCGGGGTTCCTGCTGCTAGCCGGGAACCTCGGTGGGGTCGTGCTGGTGCTGATCGTCCAGCTGCTAATAGGCAATGCCTACCTTGCGCTGGCCGCTCTCTCGCTGGTCGCGCTGCCTGGGGTTTGGCTGGCCACCAGACTTCCCGCCCGGGCTCTGCCGTAGGGCGTGGCGGCGTGGGCTGGAGTCCTGTGGCTCAGTTCGCTTGCTGATTCCGCTGTGGGAGATCCGGCCCGCGATCCTTGGTGTCCCCGGCCGTTGCGTCGCGAAGGGGCCGCACCGTTTATGGCCGAGATCCCAGCCTTCTGCCATCCGGCGGCTCGATCCCGTTCGTCAGCACCCTCGCCGCCGCTTCCGGCATTGACGTCGCGCTGTTCGGGTTCGGCCTGCCCAGCGACCGCGTGCACGCACCGAATGAAAGGCTGTACCTGCCGAACCTCTTCCGGGGGACAGACGCCTGTATCGAGCTCTACCAGCAACTGGGAGCCCGTTCGGGCACCTCGCACCGGCGCCGGGCGGCCCCCGCCCGCGCTGGAGCGGCCCCCGCCCGCGCTGGAGCAGCGCCCGCGGTGTTCTTTTCATGATCAAGGCAGCACAGCCACGACGACAGCGCGCAAGGAAATCCGACGGTAGTAGCTGGGCAAGCGCGCCACCGGACAGCAGGCGGCCCCGGAGAATCCCGGAGACCACCAAGCCTCTGCACGCTGCGGGGCGAGATCACCGGGTTTCTTGACTGAGGCCAGCACTAGAGCGAGACTTGGTGCACGCAACCCTTCGCAACTATCGGTAGAGGCAGCCATGCGCTTAACGTTCGTGGGCAAGGACCCGGAGTCCAACCCAACCGGGTCACCGACCGTGTACCGCACAGACCGGAACACCTGGATCATCCAAGGCTGGGCCGTGACTGACCCGGGAGTAATCTCGGAGATGAAGATTCCCGAAGGCGAGACCGCTGTCGAGATCCCCGACAGGATTGTGCATTACCTCACGCAATGAACATGGAACAGATATCGGACGAAGAATTCGGTAAACTGCTTACCACCTTCGATCGCGAACTCGTTCATCTGGAGGCACGCGACGCGTACGGCACTGCGGTGGAACTTCCGCACATGGCCAAGTGGGCGTCGGGTGAAACCGACGACCTTGAATGGCTGCAAGGATGGTGCATAGTACTACGCGAGGCGGCGAGCGCTGGTAAGCCAGTTCGCCGGGCCCGGATCGTCTCCGAACCCCTCAGCGACTACCAGCGCTGGTCCTACAGCATTGCTCAGCCCATGGTCGATGCCGGGGAGGACATCCGGTGGGTGCCCCGCAGGCTCGTGTCCTCCATCGCGATCCCCGGAAATGACTTCTACCTGATAGACAATCTCCTCGTGGTCTTCCTCACCTATACCGGGAACGGCCTGGACGCGGGCAAGTTCACATCCTCCGACCCGGCAGACATCCAGCTCTGCCGATCGTCGTTCGACGCCGTGTGGAAGCTCTCCATACCACACCGTGAGTATCACTCCCTCTAGCTCGGCCAAGCAGGCCCGGGAGGCACTGGGCGCACGACTCCGGGAACTGCGCCAAGACGCTGGCCTATCAGCCAGGGCACTCGCGGCAGCCACTGGCCAGCACTTCACCCGCGTCAGCAAGATCGAGCACGGGGTCCAGCGCGCCGTGGAATCTTCCTACCTTGAATTCCGGCGGCAGGCCCGCTCGGGTATGAGGCGCGTCCTGGGGCCCCATACCGTCCACCTGTACGAGAACACTGAACTGTTCCGGGTCTATGAGCACAACGTCATACCTGGCCTTTTCCAGACGGCCGAATATGCGGCAGCTATGCTGTCGTTCTGGGTTCAGTTCCTTAACACTCCTAATGACATTCAAACTGCCGTTGCCGACCGTATGGAGCGCCAGCGTGTCATCTATCAGCGTCACAAACGGTTCTCTGTGATTCTGGAGGAACAGGCACTTCGCACCTGGTTCGGCACCGCCGAGACTCAAGCCGGCCAACTGGACCGCCTGCTCGCGGTCATGTCACTGCCAACCGTCACCCTGGGCATCGTTCCCTTGATGAAGGAAAGGGCTGCGGTCCCGTCCGCAGGGTTCTGGATCTTCGACGAATCGCTGGCCGCGCTTGAGACGCCCACCGCGAGCATCGAAGTCACCCGCCCACAAGAAATCAGGCTGTACCTCAGCATGTTCGGCTACCTCCAAAAGGAGGCGGTCTACGGGCAGGCGGCACGAGGACTCATCACCAACACCCTCCACGAGCTTGCGCAACTAATCGCAACTTTGTAGACCGTCGGGCAGTGCCCTTCCTAGCGTTGCCTGCATGGACCACCCAGTCACCATGCCCAGTCAGATTGCCAGCCTGCGAAAGCAGTTTGCGCCGCTCCCGGGCTGGCGTGAAACAACGTGGGACCGCACCCCCATGTTGCCCGAAGCTTCCGGCCCGGCCTCAGCCCGCACACCCTCGTCATGAGCGTCCCTGCCGCGCCCGGCTTTGCTGACGGCCTTGACCCGCGTGTTCCGCACCCGTCGAGGGTCTATGCGTATTGGCTGGGTGGTAAGGACCATTACCCGGCCGACCGCAGGGCCGCTGAGGAAGTGATGCGGCTGCGCCCGCAGGTGGTGGCCAGCGCGCGGGCGAACCGGGCGTTCCTGGCCCGGGTGGTGGCCTTCCTGGCCGGCCCGTGCGGTGTCCGCCAGTTTCTTGATATCGGTACCGGCCTGCCCGCGCCGGACAACACCCATGAGGTCGCCCAGCGGGTGGACCCGCACTGCCGGGTGGTGTACTGCGACAACGACCCGCTGGTCCTCGCCCACGCCCGGGCGCTGCTGACCAGCACACCGCCGGGCTCGTGTGACTACATCGACGCCGACCTGCGCGACACCGCCACCATTGTGGGCCAGGCCGCCACGACGCTGGACTTCACCCAGCCCGTGGCCGTGCTGCTGCTGGCTGTCCTGCACTTTCTGGCCGACGCCGAGGACCCGGCACGCATCGTGGCCACCCTGGCTGGCACGTTAGCGCCGGGCAGTTACCTGGCGATCTCTCACTTGACCGCCGACTTCGCCCCCGACCAGGTCACCGCCGCCGCCCGCGCCTACAACACCCTGGCCCCGGTGCCGGTCACCGCCCGCACCCACGCCCAGGTCACCGCGCTGCTGGGCGGGCAGCCGCTGGTCGCGCCCGGGGTGGTGAACGTCACCGAGTGGCGGCCGGCCCCCAGCGGGCCGTTCCGCCAGCCCGCCGACCTCTACGCCGCGCTCGCGCGCGTCACCCGTGCACGCCCGTGACCACCAGCGTCCCCCACGATCCGCAAATAGCGCTGGAGAGCCTGGCCGCCGCGCTGGACCCGGGCGAGTTCATCACCGCACTCGTCACCGGCACCGGCCGCCGCGCCTGCCTGACGGTGACCAGCCGCCGCGCTGGCGCGGACGAAAGCATCTACGCCGACCGCTCGTCGTACTGGTGGGGCTGGGGCGAACGGATCGCCGCCGCCGACGACCCGCTCACCGCCGCGCACAAGGTCGCCACCCTGCTGCGCGCCGCCCCGCAACCCGCCCATGACTGGTGAGCCCCACCCCGGGTCACCGCCCGGCCACGACGAAAGCATCCCGATGCCACCCGACGTGATCGTCACGGCTTCATTGAACGGCACCACGCCCTGTGGCGGGGTGGGTGCGATGGTGTAGCCGAGGCTAAAGGTGTCCCTGAGTTCGATCGCCCCGCGATCCGCATGGCATGTCCCGGTGCCGGTGTCCGTGACGAGTTATTCCGGGTAAGCAGCAAACCTGTCTCAGCGAAGCGGATGTTCCGCAAGAGCCATTCGGCCCGCTGGGTAGCTGCGGCGCGAAGCCGCCGTATGTTGGTGAGGCAAGTGCGGTCGGGAGCAATAGCTGTACGTGAGGGGTGATCATGCGCAGCGGTGGGTGGCGGAACGAGGAGAGTGCCTTGCACGAGGACGCGGACAGCAATGGGCGCGAGTCCCTGGGCGGACCCCACACGAAGACGCCCACCAGCCCGGCGATCTCGGCCCACCGCGGCGGTGAGGAAGCGGCCTGCCCGGGAACATACGAGGCGTACCAGGGCGCCGTGGCGGCGGGTGCCGAGTACGTCGAGTTCGATGTCCGGCGCACGTCGGACGGGCACCTGGTCGCCTACCATCAGGCGCGAACCCCCTGGGCGCGGACCATCTCAGCTGTGAGCTACCGGAGGCTGTGCCGCCTCAGCGGCTACGACGTGCCGCTGGTGACAGACGTGATGCGGCTGGTGGCGGGGAGGGCGGCCGGCCATATCGACCTCAAGGAGGCCCGGGACGCGACGGCAGTCGTCGGCCAGGCGCAGGAGATCCTGGGAACCACCGGCTTCGTCGTCACCACCCGCGACGGCGTGCTGGCTGCTGAGCTCAGGCAGCGGTTTCCAGGAGTCCGGCTCGCCCTCACAGTCGGCGGCGACATGGCCGAGACAGCACGGTTCACGCTGCGGCGGGCACGGACCCGTGGCCTGTCCCGGCTGGAGCGGGTCCTCGCGTGCCAGGTCGGCTGGGCTGCCGTGCATCACCGGCTGGCGGCGGCGGGGATGCTGCGCGAATGCCGGCGACGCGGCATCAAGACCATGGTGTGGACGGTTAACGGCGATACGGCGCTGGCGCGATGGCTGACCCACCCCGACGTGGATGTCGTGGTCACCGATCGGCCCGCCCGGGCGGCCGCGCTGCGTGACCGGCTGGCCCGCCCGCTCGCACATGCCGGGTGACGTGCGGCCCACCGCTCCGGCCGCGCCGCGTCAGCGCATCCCCGGCACTGCCGCCAGGTTCCCGGTCGCCGTTCCGTTCGCGTGCCGCGGGTAACTGCGCCGCAGCTCGGCGGCCACCGAGGGCGCGGTGAACCAGCCAGGCAGGTCCTGGCCATCCGCGAGCCGCTGCCGTAGCTGGGTGCCGGACAGCGACAGCGCACGGTAGCCTGCCGGAACCTCATGCTCGGGCATGTACCTGCCGCTCTCCTGCACGTAGACCATGCGCGGGAAGGTCATGACGTCGATCCCCAGTTCCTGGCTGTGCTCGCGCAGCAGGTCCTGCGCGGCGTAGGGGGCGTAGAACGGCTTGCCGTCCGAGCCGGGGCCCGGCCCGGCGTGGTCGCGGCCCACGATGAAATGCGTCGCCCCGAAGTTCTTGCGGATGATGGCGTGCCAGACCGCCTCACGTGGCCCAGCCATGCGCATGGCGAGGGGGAGCAGGGACAGCAGCGCGTGCCCTTCCGGGTAGTCCGCCAGGATGGCCTGGTAGCACCGCACCCGGATGGAGTGGTCGATGTCCCCCGGCTTCGTCACCCCCACCACCGGGTGGATCAGCAGGTGTGCGCCAGCCTGCTTGGCGGCCCGCAGTGTCAGTTCCTGGTGTGCACGGTGCATCGGGTTGCGGGTCTGGAACGCGACCACCCGGTGCCACCCACGCTGGCCGAACTCGGCCCGCACCTGCGCTGGCGTGAGCCGGAACTGCCGGAAGTCCGGGTAGGCGGGCAGCCGCACGGCCTCCAGTTCACCCGTGATGTACCACGGATTGGTGTGCCGGAACAGGTGCTCCACCCCTGGGTGAGCGGGGTCGGTGGTGCCGTAGACCGCCACGGCCTCGGCGGCCAGGTCGGCCCGCCACGTTTCGGTGACGCGCAACGATGCGAGCAGCCCACCGTCTGAGTCCCGCAGCGCCAGTGTCTTCCCCGGTCCCGCCACGGCCACGACCGCCTCGGGCACGTCAAGGGTGATGGGGACGGGCCACAAGGTCCCGTCGGCCAGCCGCATCGACTCGCACACGGAGCGGTAGTCATCCTGGCCCAGCCAGCTGCGCAGGGGTGAGAAGCCGCCGCACGCGAGCAACTCAAGGTCACAACGCTGCCGCCGGGTGAGGCGCCAGCCCGGCCAGCCGGGAGCACGCTTCTCGATCCCTGCGGCCCGGTCGGTGGCCGCGAGCAGGTCCACGAGGACACCGCCATGCGGCGGCATCACGGTCAGGACAGACAACTCCCCTCCCAAATATCCCAAAACGCTGGCATCCAGAACTCAGCCCACGCCGCCCAGGGCCAGCGGCCGCCAAATCCCGCCGGAATCACGAGGGCCGGCCAACCCCGCGGAACGCGTGGTAGGCGTGCTCGGCCCGGTCCCGGAGCCGGGCGAGTCCGGGCCGGGCCCACTGCTCGCGAAGCACCTCCTTGGCGCCATTTCGCTCGGTGGACGGAATCCATGCCTCCGGTGCGGGCGCGCGTGCGTGGCCCGCCTGGGCGTTGAGTTCCTGTTGCAGCTCGTCCCAGGTGACCAGGCCCGACTCGAATCCGAGCAGGGTGGGGGACAGGGTGCTGCGCTGTTTGATGAGGTCGAAGCACCGCTTCATGTTCGGCTCGGTGTGGCTGAACTCGGCGAAGCCTGTGCCGAACCGGGTGTTCACCCGGTGGATCACCTGCCCGAAGTCCTTCGTGACCTCCTCGAAGTCGGCCACCACGAAGGCGCCGGAGTACGGGAGGAGGCGCTCGTAGAACCGGGAGTAGGCGACCAGGACCCCCCGGAGTGTCACGTCAGGTTCCCGGATGAGCTGGGAAAGCAGCGCCCCCTGCGGTTCACGGATCAGCGCCAGCGCCGGCACCCCGCTGCGAGCCGCCTGCACAAGCTGTGCCGGCGCATGCAGGTGGTGTGCCAGCCGGACGGGTTTGGGCTGCGACGTTTGCAGCGCGTAGACCGCGAACGTGCTGGCGCACCGCGTGTAGCCGTCTATCACGAACTCGGTGCCGGGACTGATCACTTCGGGACTGGGACCCGGGTATTTGCGCCGCGCGAACGGCAGGTAGAGCGCTGGGCGCTCCGATACGCGGGTGCGCAGCCGGTGCCTGGCCTGCCTGGTGAGTGTGGCTGACCCTTGTTCTGCCATGTGCTCATACCCCTTCGCCGGTGAGAACCCGCGACTTGGGGCGGGTGCGCCGCCGTTGCCTGGCGAGCAGCCGCCGGTAGACCTCCACGTATGCGCCTTCCTGCCGGTCCCAGGCGAGGCGGTCCTCCACCAGTTGCCGCCCGGTCCGCCCCATCGCTGCCCGGCGGGCCGGGTCGTGGAGCAGCTCGTCGATCCGCCAGGCGAAACCCGGGATGTCCCCCGGTGTGGCGTAGGCAGCAGCCGTCCCCGCGAGCGCCCGCGTCTCGGTCAGGTCGAAACTCACGAAGGGAAGGCCGAAGGCCATGTACTCCATGCCCTTGACCGGCGAGACGATCTCCTCCAGGTTCGGCTCCAGCCCCAGATCCGCCGTGGACAGATAGGTGAAGGCCTCCTCCTGATCCGCCCACCCCGGGAAGCTGACCCAATCGGAGATCCCGAGTTCGCCCGCCAGCTCTTGCGATGCCAGCCTGGCCTCGCCGTCTCCGACAAAGGCAAAATGGCAGTCGGTGCGCCCGATCACGTGGATCAGGTGGGCGACGGCCCGCAGCGCCACGTCCACCCTGTCCTGCGGGCCCATCAGGCCCAGCCAGCAGCACAGGAACTGTTTCCCGCGCTTCAGCTCAGCCCGCGCTGGCCGGCGATGCGCCCGCGCGAGCGCCGGGCCGTTCCCCACCACGGTGACCGCGCCCGCCGGCAGCCCGCCCCGGGCATGCGCGACCTTCTCCAGCGAGGCGTTGACCGTGATCACATGGTCAGCCAGGCGGTAGCTGGTCTTCTCCAGCCAGCACAGGCCGCGGTAGGTGATTCCGTCACGCCGGCCGTAGCGCAGTTCGTACAGCTCGGGCGAAAGATCGCGCTGGTCGAGCACGAACGGCCGCCGCAGCAGCCGAAACGGTGCCGCGAGAGCGAAGTAGATATCGGGGGTCCCGCTGACCTGCACGGCGTCGAACCGGCTGGTGAGGAAAACCCTGGCCGTGAGCCAGGCCGCCATGACGAAGGAGTATCCGTACTCCCGGATGAACCCAAATTTGCTGTCGGCGTCGGCGGGCGCGCGGTACGAGAGCACGCGGAGGCCTTCATGCCGCTGGTTCCCTGGGTCGCTCCGGCAGATCACCGTGACCTGGTATCCCTGCGCCAGCAGCGTCGACGCCTGTTTCTGCAGCCGGTGGTCACGCGCCAGGGCGACGTTCTCCACGATCAGCAGGACATGGGACCCACGCGGCGGGCCGGCCCTGCTGGCTTGGCCGGTGGGGGTGCCCAGGCTGTTCCCGGCGGCGGGTGGGCAAGCCTGGCCGCCCGGGCGGCCAGGCTTGCGTGGCCGCCCGGGATGGGAGGTGCTGTCCTGTTCAGCGGGTGCGGTCATGCCGGGCTGGCCGCCGATCCGCTGGGCAACTCATCGGCCTCGCCACCCTGGGGCGGTGCCCCCAACTGGATTGTGCCGTCTTGAATGCAGAACTCGGTCACCGATCCGCGCCCAACCGGGAGACGCCAGCTTTCACCCTCGACGTAGCGGAGCGTTACCAGCGCCAGCCGGACCATCACCGCATGGCTGACGGCCGCGACCACTTCTCCCGCATGCCGAGAGCCGATGAGCTGCAGCGCGTCGGTCATCCGCTGCTGTGCGTCGCTCAGCCGCTCGCCGAGGGGGCACACCGCACGGCCCGGGGAGGCCCGGTAGAGCGCGAATGCCTCCGCATCGAATCGCTCCGCTTCCTCCGCCGTCATGCCCTCCCACGCGCCGTAATCCACGTTGTTCAGGCCGTGCAGGATGCGCAGATCCGGCACCCGGGCTTCGTCGGCGATGATCTGTGCCGTGGCGATGGTCCGCCGCAGTGGGCCGGTGTATACGGCGGCGAGCCTGGCTCCCGACAGGCGGCGGGCCGCGTCAACGGCGTCCTGGTAGCCACGGGCATCAAGAGGGATGTCGCGCCGGCCCCGGTAGCGGTTCTCCGCGTTGAGCGTGGTGGTGCCGTGGCGGACGAGATAGAGCCGGCAGATGCCCGCTTTGTCCTCCAGCCGCTGTGCGGACGCCAGCGTCGGGTTGGTCATCGGTCATCCTCCCTCTTCATCGGGCGCATGTGCCCTGCCAGTGCCGCGTTGGCCCGGGGTGTCTGGTTATGCCCGTGCGTGCCGCTGTGCTCGAACGCGTCCTGGCCAAGCGGTGCGGGCGGGTAGCGCGGCGGTTCGGGCTCGGCGAAGACCCCGGGCCCCGCGTAGCCCTCCGGTACCGGCTGCGTGCCGCGCGGCTTCCGCAGCCAGCGGCGCCGGCCGAGGTTGCTGAGGACGCAGCCGGCCAGCTTTCCGCGGACGTCCTCGGCTTGCCGGACGGCTGCCCGGACTTCGGCGCGCGTGGACCTCCGGGCATCCACGACGAGCAGGACCATGTCCGCGATGCCTGCGAGCGCTTCGGCGTCCGGGGATGCCAGCAGCGGCGGGGCGTCGATGATCAGGACATCGGCGTGCCTGCGCAGATCACCGAGCACCGTGCGCAGGGCAGGCCGTTGCAGCAGCGCGGCCGGGTCTCGGGTGAGCGGACCGGGCGGGAGCACATGCAGCCCGGGAATGCCGGTCGGGCTGAGAACCGTCACCGGATTGGCCCGGTGGTCGAGCAGCCTGGTGAGCCCACCCCGGTCTTCGACGCCGAAGATCTCGTGGGCGGATCCCCAGCGCATATCCGTGCAGACCACGATCGTGCTCCGCCCCGACTGAGCCAGCGCGGTCGCCAAGTTGGCCACCACGGTGCCCTTGTCCTCCCAGCCTGGGCTCGTGACAACCACCGTTCTGGCGTCCTGGGAAGCCACCGCCTGGACCAGCCGTGTCCGCAGGCCGCGGTATGCCTCGGCGACGATGGAGTCGGGGCGGGTAACCATGGCCAGCCAGCCGGCTGGGGGGCGTCCGGTCGGGCGGAAGGCCGGAATGATCCCCAGGACGGGTGCACCAGCCTGGGCCTCCACATCGAGCGGGCCGCGCAGGCGGTCGTCGAGGTGGTCGCGGAGGCCGGCGGTCCCGATGCCGAGGGCAAGACCCACGAACAAGGCCACGGCGATGTCGATCAGGTAGTTCGGGCTGTACGGGGACGTTGGCAGCGAGGCCCCGGTCACCACCGCGGCGGTGGGCGTGGTGTCTGCCTTCTTGGAGCCCGCCGCGGTGGTTGGTGCCGGCGCAACTGACCGGTAGGAAACATAGGCATGAGCGATCGCCTGCGCCCGCTGCTGTGCGACGTAGGGGTTCGCATCGGAGTAGTCGATTTGAAGCAGGAAGGTGCTGGCGGGCACGGTGACGGACAACCCGTTGACAAGCTGGACCTGCGGCACCTGCAGGGCGTGGGCCGCAATCGCGAGTACCACTCCGGAGGCCACGATGCCCTTCTCTGTTGCCATGTCCGGCGCCTGCAGCGTGGTGCCCTGCGCGGCAGGCGGTTCGACCACGACGTCTGCCTCCGACCGGTACTGAGGCGTCTGCGCATGTGCGAGCGCGCCCGCGCCGCCGGCAACAACGAGCGTCACAAGGGCAATCCAGCGTGCGTGGGCGACGACGAACCGCGCCCATGACCCTGGCACGTCTGGGGCACGCCGGAACTGCCGGGCTGTCAGAGCCGCGAGCCGGGTGCCCTGGCGGCGGCTGGGGTTGCGGCTCCACAGGAAGAGCAACCGTGGTCTGGCCGCGGGCAGCCAGCGCTGAGGTGTCGCACCTTTGCTGGCTCCAGGGGCCGCGTTATCGGGAATCACAATGAACCTCCGTCATCACGGGCGCCGGCTGTGTCTGGTGCTTGGCAGCCCTGGATGTCTTGTACGTGGCGGGCCTGGCTGTCTGAAGCTGGGCAGGGCTGGCTCGCTGCTCCTTGGCGGGGTCTTCGGGACGACCTTGCCTGGCAGCTGCCAGTGCGAGCAGGAAGAAGAAAGTGTCGGCCGACCCCCGGTAGGTCAGGTGAGGGTCGAAGGCCATCAGGATGGTGATGACAAAGACCGCCGCGAACACCGCACTGCCGGCTACGCTCCGTGCCCGGTCGTTGCCTCCGGCCTGCTGCCCACGGTGGCCCGCCCCGCTGTTCCGGCTGGAGTCCCTGCTCCGGCCCCAGCTTCGGTTCGGCCCTGCCTCCCCGCTTCGGCCCGCTTCCCATCCCCGTCGCACCACGGCGTACACGAAGAAGAGGAAGGTGGCACACAGCGGGATGCCGCCGCCCCAGAGCAGCCACGTGTAGCCGCTTTCGATCCACACAAAGCCGGTTGCCTGCGTGGGGACAGGGATGCGGGCGTCGGGCCGGACACCGAGCAAGAAATTCCAGTCGGAGAACAGCTTTGGCCAGAAGTAGGTCTGCAGGTTCTCGAGCCTGCCCGTCCAGCTGGTCGGCAGACCGGACGCGGACTGGAAGCCGCTGAGGCGGCGGCTGATCACCGGCCGCAACACGAAACCAGCCAAGATGCCAGCTGGCAGGAAGACCGAAAGCAACCGCGGTTTGCGGGTCACGATGGAGATGCAGACGATGCCCACGACCAGGCCGATGGCGCTGGAGAATTCCCCAGCCGACAGCGCCCCCAGTACGAACAGCCCTGCCGCCGCGCCGAGGGCCAGCCGGTAGCGGCGGTACCGGACCCACAGGCCGGTCACCACTGCCAGGTTGAAGACCATGAGGTCTGCCGTCGCCGCGGGCAGCCCCAGCGTGGAGCTGCCCCGCGCCTGGAAGGCGTTCTCATACCCGAAGGGCGCATAGTACGCAGCCAGCAGGCCAGGCACACCGAACAGCCCCAGCGACTGCAAGATCGCCAGCAGGCCGACGACGCAGGAGGTGGCCACCAAGAGTCCCAGGCACCAGCGCACGTGCCGGTCGCTGGTGACAGCCGCGCGGATGATGGTATAGATGCCCAGGAACTTCCACAGCACCAGGGCGTACAGCAAGTCGTCCCGGGTGATCGGCTGCTGCCGGACCAGCATCCACAGCAATGGGACCACCGAGTTCGTCACGGCCATGAGGACCATGGCGAGCTCGACCCGGCCGAGCCGAAGCTTCGGAAAACGGCCCGTGCGCAGCCGGACCAGCGCCCGGACGGCGAGTGTCCCACCGACCAGGAGCGCGAGGGCCTCGTTGGGACGCAGCAGCGGCAGCGCCGAACCGCGGTTGATGCCCGTCGTCAGCGGGGTCAGCACAATCAGCAGATACGCGGCGAGGGCCGGCCAAACCCACACAAATGTTGCCAGCACCAGTACCAGGCAGCCGATGAGCGCCAGCAACGGGCTGAACGCGCACACAATGCCAACGAAGAATGCGGCGGACAGCAACGGCAAGACCAGCCAAGGGCCCGGCCGGCGCCGCAGGTGCGCCCCATCCCAGGAAGGTGATGGCGGCGGTGGGCCCGGCTCGCGCCTGACGCGCGCTGGCGGGGCAGTGGGGGGCCATTGCTGGAGCATGATGGGCGGCAGCGGAATGGTGAATGGCTCAGGCTGGAATGTAATGGGCGGGAGCGGTGCGGTAGGTGCCTCATGCTGGAGCGTGGCTGCCGGCGCTGGGGTGCCGGGTGGCGATTGCTGGAATGTGGCTGCTGACGCTGAGGTCACAGGCTGGCCGGTGGAATGCGGCGGCGTCAGTGGCGGCCGGAACCCGGTGCCTGGCGCCCGGGCTTCCGTCTCCGGTGCCCGGCCGGTGCCAGCCACAGTGACACCGGTGATCCCGGTGCGGGCCTTGCCACGCATGTGTCCCAGGCCGCCCGCCACCCAGCCCAGTTCGGGTGTCCGCCACATCGCCTGCAGGCCAAGGAAGATGGCTCCGCCGACCGCCGCGGCGGCCGTAATGCCGACCCGTGGCCCAAGTGGCCGGCCCAGCCAGTGTGTGATCGCCGTGGCGGTGAACCAGGCGGGCCCCGCCATAACGGCGGCACCGGCCATGAACTTGACCAGCGAGGGGGCGAGGCGCTCTGTCCCGGTGCCGTTCAGATCGCGCCACACGAGAGCCATCAGGTGGCAGGCGGCAGTGGAGACGGCCGCGGCCAGGGCAAGCCCGAGCACTAGCAGCACGGCCATGCCGTGCATCCGCAGGGCGATGCTGGCCACGCTCAGGCACACGGTGGCCTGCAGCAGCATAGATTTGAGCGGCGACCGCGTGTCTTTCCTGGCGTAAGAGGCGTAGGTGGCGATCAGGAACGCGGTCTGGCCGACCACTGCCACCGAAAGCGCCGCGAGCGAGACGGCGACCATGGTGACTGCGCCGTGGCCATCCATCCGCCCGAACGAGATGGCGCGCGCGAGCGGAACGGCCAGTGCGAGATATCCGACAGCAGCGGGAATGGTGAGGAAGAACCCCAGAGCCAAACCGCGGACCAGCGTGTCCCGGAACGCCGGCATGTCCCCGTTCATGTGCTGACGGGCGAGCCGCGGCAGCAAGGCAAGCGCCACTGGAGTCGCGCCGAGCGCGATGGCCAGGTAGTAGAAGTTCAGGGCGATCTGGAAGGCGACAACTCCGCCGGGCAGCCGGTTCGCGATAGCCAGCAGCGTGAGCACCTGCAGGGCGAGGAGCCCCGCCTGGCCCAGCGAGGGCACCGCCCGCCGGACGACCACCAGGACCTCCTTGTCGCGCCAGCCCATGCGCGGCAGCACCATCACGCCGGCGCGTTTGGCGCCCCACCACTGGGTTGCCGCATGCAGCGCGACCGCGCCGGTCGAGCCCAGCCCGAGCAGCAGCATTTCGCCCCGCGGCACCTGAGCCAGGCTGGTGCCGGTCCCGTAAAGCACCGCGGTGGCCAGCAGGACCGCGATCGTTCCGAGGTTCTCCACCGCCGGGGCGCCCGCCGCGAGCGCGAAACGCTGGCGCGAGTTCATGACGGCGGTGGACGTACCGACAATGCCGTAGCAGAAGATCTGCGGGATGAACAGCATGATCAGCAGCCGCCCGACTCGTACCTGTGCGGCTCCTGCCACGTGCACTGCACCGCCGAGGGCGGCGAACCTGAGCACGAGCGGCCCGAGAACGATCGCTAGCGGCGCGATGGCGATCAGCGCCATCAGCGTTATGCCGAGGAATCCGCCGGCCAGGCGCTCACAGGCCCGGCGATCGCCCGTGTCGATGTGACGCACAAGGGCGGGCACGAGCAGCGAGGAAAACAGCGAGCCGGCGAGGAAGCCGTAGTAGACGAGGTTGGGCAGCGAGTTCGTGAACTGGTAAGTGTTCCCGAAGAAGGTGGGTCCAAGGACTGCCCCGATGACGATGAACCGCGCGACGCCCGTGACGCGGCTGACGATCGTCCATGCCGCCACGGTGAGTGAGTCCCCGGCAGCCGCTGCCGCCGATGACCCCGTTCCAGCCTCGGCCGCACTGTGGCCGGCCTGGCTGGGGACGCTCGCAGGGGAATCCGGTTCGAGCGGGCCGCTTGTTTGAGGGCCGGGGTCGCTCGCGGGGGAATCCGGTTCGAGCGGGCCGCTTGTTTGAGGGCCGGAGTCGCTCGCAGGGCAACCCGGTTCGAGCGGGCCGCTTGTTTGGGGGCTGCGGTGGTCCGGGCGGGGGTCCCCTCCCCGCGGATCGATTGTGCCGAGGCTGGTCCGGCTTGTGCCGGGTTCCCACCCGTGCAGGTCGGCTCTGCGCCGGCCGGTCTGGGTTGCGCCCGGTTCCCACCCGTGCAGGTCGGCTCTGCGCCGGCCGGTCTGGGTTGCGCCCGGTTCCCACCCGTGCAGGTCGGCTCTGCGCCGGCCGTTGTGTGTTGTGCCGGGTTCCGCCTGGTGTGGGCTGGATGTGCGGGGGCTGGTTTGGGTCGCGCCGTGTTCGGGCCCGGGTAGGTCGGCTGTGCGGAGACCGGCCTCATTTGTGCCTGGTTCCGCCTGGTGTGGGCTGGCTGTATGGATGGCGGCCTGGTTTATGCCGGGTTCCCGCTCGTGTAGTTGCCCGGTGCCGTGGTCGGTGTGGCTGGGATGGCTCGGACGGGCCCATTCATTCGGGTCGCTCGGGCGAACGTCCGTCTGGCTCGGGCGGGGCCCCCACTCGTCCTGGTCGCTCGCGCGGGGGCCCCATCCGCTTGGGTCGCTCGCTCCAGGCGTGCTCGCACCGGCCGGGTCGGGCCCACTGCGGTGGCTTCCTTCCCTCACTGCGCACCGCGGGCAGAGAGCACGACCGGCACGGTCTTGAGGAGAATCACGATGTCGCGAGCGAAGCTTTGCGTTTGGACGTATTCAATGTCGAGATCCAGGCCCTGGCGCATGGTGAGGCTGTTACGGCCGCTCACTTGCCACAGGCCGGTGAGGCCAGGGGGAACAATGAAACGCTGGTCGTGTGACTCCCCGAACATCTCCGCCTCCCATGGAAGGGCGGGGCGCGGCCCGACCAGCGACATGTCGCCCCTGATCACATTGAGCAGCTGCGGAAGCTCGTCAATGCTGGTGCGCCGGAACAGGCGGCCGAGCGGGGTGATCCGCGAATCGTTCTCCAGCTTGTAAAGACCGCGCTGGCCACCCGCTGATGGGTGATCTTCGGTCAGGAGCTTGCGCACATACTCCCGGTGGGCCTCATCGCTGCAGCCGGTGTACATGGTGCGGAACTTGTAGAGCATGAACGGCCGTCGGTCCTGGCCCACCCGTTCTTGCCGGAACAGCGCCGGGCCAGGGGTGGTCAGCCGGACCAGGGCCGCCACCAGAACAAACAGCGGTGAAGCGAAGCACAGGCACAGCGACGCCACCAGGATGTCGAGTGCGCGCTTGGCGGCCCGGGTCAGGACCGGGGCGGCAACAGCGGTTCCCTGGAACCCGCTCGGCTGGATCGTAGCGCGGTAGGTCATCGGCTCCCCACCTCCCGCTCCGCACGCCGGCTGCCGTCCGGGCCAGCGAAGCGGTAGGAACTAACCGATGTCGGTACGGGATCGACCCGAGCCCCGATGGGGGTCAGGTCCCCGACTTTTCCTCGTACTCGCGCGGGATTGCCGAATGCCACGCACCCGTCCGGGATGTCGCGGGCTACCACCGCGCCTGCGCCAATCAGGCACCCTGCCCCGATGCGCACGTACGGCAGGATCGTGGCGTTGACGCCAACCTGGGTTCCCGCCCCGATCGAAGGCCCGGCCATCACGGCGGCCGACGATGCCTGGCCCGGATACAGGTCGTTGGCGATGGTCACGCCAGGGGCAAGGAACGCGTCATCCTCGATCTCGGTGAATTGCGCGACGTAACAGTTCGAGTGGATCTTTACGCGGTTGCCGATCCGGCACCCGTAGTCGATCACCGAGTTGCTCCACACCGACACGTCCTCGCCGATGCGGCAGTCTTCGCGGATGACGACGTTGTGGCCAGCCTGGAAACGGGCTCCGATACGGGCGCCGAGGTAGATCACGCTTCCGCTCCGGACGTGCGCCTGCGGCCCCAGCACCAGTTCAGCTGGTTCGGTCCGCGAGGAGGGATAACCGATCAGCGCGCTCACATCGGCCCGCAGCCCCGGGCCCACGGAAATGTCAGGCAACGTGGCACTCCTTCTCCGCGAGCACCTCACTGACCGCGTCACAGACGTGCGTGACCTGGGCGGGCGTCATGTGGGGGAACATGGGCAGCGAGACGATCTCACCGGCGGCCTCCTCGGCCACCGGCAGTGGCCCGGTGGCGAACTCGCGGTACGGGGCTTGCTGGTGACAGGGGACCGGGTAGTGGATCGCGGAATGGACTCCCAGTTCCCTGAGCCGCTGCTGCACTCGCGCGCGGTCCGGCACCCGGATTACGGCCAGGTGATAGACGCCCTTCGCGCCGGGTATCTCATCCGGCAGCCCTGCTGGGGCGGGCCCAAAGGCGGCGCGGTAGCGCGCGGCGATTGACCGGCGTGCCTCGTTCCAGGCGTCCAGCCTGGTGAGCTTCGCGCTCAGCACCATCGCTTGCAGGGCATCGAGCCGGCTGTTGGTGCCGACGAGTTGATGCTGGTAATGGGAACCCGATATGCGCCCGTGGTCCCGGAGGCTCATGATCAGCTCGGCGAGGCTGGCATCGCCGGTCACGACAGCCCCGGCATCGCCGAAGGCTCCGAGGTTCTTGCCCGGGTAGAAGCTGAAGCAGCCCGCTCGCCCCAGGGAACCGGCGGGCCTGCCCTGCCAGGTCGCGCGCTGCGCCTGGGCGGCGTCCTCGATGACCATCAAACCGGCCTGGTCCGCGGCGCGGCACAGGGCACTCATGTCGGGCATCTGGCCGTACAGGTGCACCACGATCACGGCCCGGGTACGGGGGGTGATGGCAGCTTCCAGGCCGGCCGGGGTGAGCAGCAGAGTCTGCGGGCTCACGTCGGCGAACCTGGGTGTCGCCCCAGCCAGAACGACAGCCTCCGCTGTGGCCACGAAGGTGTTGGTTGGCACGATCACCTCGTCGCCGGGGCCGATGCCCAGCGCTGTGAGGGTGAGGCGCAGGGCGTCGGTCCCATTCGCCACGCCGACCGCGTAGGGCACCCCACACCTGGCCGCCCATGCCTGCTCGAACGCGGCGACCGCGTCGCCGCCGATGAACTGGCTGGATTCGAGCAGGCGCGTCCAGCCCTCATCCACGGTGGCACGAACCTCGCGCGTCATCGCGGCGATGTCGGTGAAGGGGACCTGATGCGTCATGGCGTCTCCCGCGTGGGAATCGCAAGCGCCCGGGCCCGCTCGCCTGACGGCTGCCCTGGTGCTCCGTTGGCTGGGGGGACTGGCGCGCCGTTGGCTGCGGGGACTGGCGCGCCGTTGGCTGCGGGGACTGGCGGCGGCATGGGCGGCCAGCCAGCACGGCTGTGCCCGTTGGCATGGCTGAGCGTGCGGACGGAGCGGTGAGGGGAACTGAGCTCCTCCAGCAGCACCGGGCGGCCAAGCCGCCTCGACAGTTCCGCTGCCTCCAGTGCCTGGACCACCGCGAGCCCGTTTTCCCCGTCGGTGAGCGGGCGCGCGCCAGTCGCGATGCACTCGAGGAAGTGCCTGTCCTGCACGGCGAGGGGCTCGTCGGGGGAGATGAACGGCACCACGATGTCGCCGTACCGGTAGGACATGGGGGGCTGGGTGAGGTTGTCCCCGTCGGGCTGTGGGCAGACGCCCTTGTCCAGGACGCGGATCCGCTCCTCGGCCGCCAGGTCGTCGTAGACCGCCATCTTCTTGCTGCCGACCGCGGTGACCCGGCGGACCTTGCAGGGATCGAGCCAGCTCACGTGAATGTTCGCGGACAGGCCCCGGTCGTCGAAGAAGTCGTCGTAGTACAGCCGCAGGTAAGCGACGTCCTCGAAACGGCGGTGCGCATGACGCGATGCCCACGCCTGGGCTGCGACAGGCTTACGGCCCAGAACGTTGTTGATGATGGAGACATCGTGAGGTGCGAGGTCGAGGATGACGTTGACGTCGTTCTGGTACAGGCCGAGGTTGAGCCGGGCGCTGTCGATGTAGTACAGCTCGCCCAGTTCCTGGTTCTGCACGAGGTCGCGCAGCTTCCGCACGGCCGGGTTGTACTCGAACGTGTGCCCGACCATGAGCGTGACGCCCGCCCCGGATGCGGCGCTCACGAGCGAGCGGGCCTCCGCGGTGGTCGGCGCCAGCGGCTTCTCCACCAGCACGTGTTTGCCGGCTTCAATGGCTTCCAGTGCGACGGGCACGTGCGTGCTCGGCGGTGTCGCCACCACCACCGCGTCCACGTGCGGCAGTGCCTGCCGCAGCGTGGGATAACAAGGCGCTGACTTGTAGTTCCGGGCCAGGCTCGCCAGGCGGTCCGCCCGGCCGTCCACGAGGACCACCTCGTCCACGGCGTCCGCCGCGTGCATCACGCGGACATGCTTGGACCCCCAGTAACCGCACCCGACGACCGCGACGCGAAATCTGCTATCCGGCGCTCTCATCAATGGAGTCAACGCCCCCCAGTAAAAGCCTCCCAGCCGTCAATGGACGGCTCCCGGAATTGGCCAAAGTTAACCCGTTGTTCACCAAACCTAGACCGGAGCCGGGGTCAGCACATCCCCCATCTGGCGTAGCCATATTCAGCAGTGTGGGGGTGGATAAGCGATGAGACGACAAGAAGTGCCCGGGGCGGCAAACGCCGGGAGGCCAGAAGTGGGTGGCAAGAAGGTACTGGATAAGTACTGCAGGGCAATCGCCGCCCGGGCTGGCAGTAAATGCAGTGGCGGCGGTGATCTAATGTGCTTCTGTCCGTCAGGGATTTTACGGGAATTTTAACCGCGCATGGAAGGCATGGCTGCCAAACGCACCATGGCACCTGACCGGTGCCGGAATCGGTGTTGGAACCTTCGGTGCCGGAGAGGGAACTGCCAGGTGTAGCTGCCGTTGGGCGAGGGTCATCGGGAGCACACCGTGGGCCGCGTTGCTCAGGACGGCACTTGTCGGCAACTGCGCGCCGGGCGTCATGAGGCCCTGGCCACCGGTGCCGATGATGAAGTGCCTGATCCCGTAGGTGGAATCAGGATTGCCACTGGCATCCAGGGGCTGGAACCGTTCGTACCGATGATCGTGCCCGTCCATCATGACATCAACGCCAGGGGTGCCCGCAGCACAGAAATCCGGGTTACTCGCGCAGGCCCCGGAATTCAGGACGTGCCCAGTGGGCGCGTGGCACCACAGCCTCATCAGGCGTAGCTCGCCTGCGTCATTGAGCCGAAGACGGCTGATGGATGCGCCATGCCGAAACGGGATGAATTTCCCAGCCAGTCTCGTAATGTCCGAGGCGGTATCCACTTGGCGCGCTATCCATCGGAACTCCCTCGGATTCATGGGGGTTGTCCCAGTACACGTAGCCCTGGACGTCGATGGGAGTGTGGAGGGGGAAGTCCGGCGGCGCCCAGTGGCTTGCCTTCCACCGGCCGTCGATCTCTATGTGGATACAGGTGAGATTGCTGCGCTGCCGGCCCACGATGCAGGCGTTCCCTGAGGTGTCGTGGTCGGTTCCGGGGACTCCGCCGTTGTCGTACAGCCAGACAATTTCGACGTTGTCGACCTCGACGAAGACTGGCATTCCGGCCACCGATGCCGGTGGCGGCACCATCCGCTTCTGGTCCCTGCCACTCACCACCTTCGCGTTTGTCCACTGCCGCCGGTCGGCCAGCGACGTGCCGCCGTACCAGCCGCCTGCCCGGGTGGCTCCGCCCTTGGCGTCGGTGGTCGCGCCGACAATCTGCGAGATCGTGGCATGCAGTGGCCGGGCTTTCACATGGGTGTTCCACGAGACGCCCAGCGGTGACCGCGCGTGAGCCGCCGCGCAGCCGGCCAGTGCCACCAGGGCGGCGGTCACCATCGTGAGGGCGGCAACACGGGGGAGAGCCCGGCGGAACGCGGCGGCCCGGGCGGGTGCCCGGAACGCGGCAACCCGGGGGGAAGGGGCAGCACAGCGGAGTCCTTGAACGAAAGAGGCCTGCCTGACCCGCCCTGTGATCACAGGATGCGGCCCGGGGAGAACGGGTCAAGCTGCGACCGGGTGAGCGCCACCGCCTCCAGGGTGGAATGCACACCGAGCTTGGCCATCAGGTTCTGGAGGTGAGTACGGACTGTGTTGGCGGACACGTGCAGCCGTTCGGCCACATCCTGGCGCCCGGCCCCGTCAGCCAAGTGAAAGAGCACCTCGCGCTCCCGGGGGGTGAGCGCCCCAAGCAGCCCATCATTGTCCCGCTGCTTGTCCTGCTCCCGCATCAGGAGTCGCAGCACGTTGCCGGTCTCGGCCGGGGGAAGCCAGGTCTCCCCGTCGGCGGTACCGCGAACGACCCGCAGCAAATGCTCCAGAGACGCATCCTTGCGCACCCACGCGACTGCCCCGGACCGCACGGCGGCCACGATCCGCTCAGGCTCCGACGAGCAGCTCAGCATCACCACGCGGGGCGCTTCCGGCCGGCCGGACAGTTCCTCGCACAGATGCATGGCCGCGTTGTCGGGCAGGTCAGCGTCGAGCAGAATGACATCGGCGTGCCTGGCAACGATCAGGCTCTGGGCCGGTGTTCTCGCATGTACGGCCGCCACGACCGCCACGTCTTCCTCGGCTTCCAGCCGGGCAGCCAAGGCGTCGGTGAATGTCCGTTCCTGGTCGATGACAAAGACGCTGATCCCCATGGGTGCGAGCCTGTCTCATTTCCTCGTGGACGGAAACCCCAGCTTGCCGTGGTCGTGCCTACGCCAGATGGAGGGGATTGACCGCCGTTGGCATACGCCACAGGCGCGGGTTTGGAGAAATGGCTGGAGATCCCGGATGACGGCGGGCCCGGAAGGGACGCAGGCCGCTTTCCCGGATGCACTTTCGCGAGCTCTTTAAGCTGAGACGGGTTCGCTCAGCAGGTTTTCCCGGGACGCGAGCGCTGCGGCCTGAAGCCTGCTGTGCGCACCGAGCTTGGTGAGGAGGTTCTTGATGTAGGTGCGCAAGGTGCTGGTCGCGATCTCCATCTCGCGGGCCATCTGGCCGGTGCTTTCACCCGCCACGATCCGGCGGAGCACCTCCTTCTCGCGCGGGGTGAGAACATACGGCAGGCTGCGAGAGCGGCGCCCGGCCGGCCGGGCGCCCGCCAGGTGGGGCATCGTCGGGCCGACCACAACGCCGCCTGCCGCGATGACGTCAAGCGCGTCGGCGATTTGGCTGACATCGCAGTCTTTGCGCAGGAAACCGGACGCGCCGATTCTCCTGACCTCCGACCACGCTGCCGGGTCAGCGAGACCCGAGAGTATGAGAACCGCCGTGCCCGGCTGCTGCTGCCGGATCGCGCGGGCGGCCTGCAGGCCATCCGCTGGATCCGGTACGCACAGGCCGAGAATGCACACATCCGGCTGATGGCCGGCCACGCTCGCGACGCCAGCCGAACCGGTAGTCGTGACGGCCAGCACTTGGTGACCACGCGCTGCCAGGACAACGGCGAGCGCCTCACCCAAGATCCGGTTGCCATCACACAGCACAAGCCTCATTGACAGCGCTCCATCTACGCTAGGGCTGGTTACCAGCACAAACAGGCTGGTAAGCGCCCAGCTCGGGACACTGCCACCTGATGTCTTTCCACCACGCCCGGCCATTACGGGTCCTTGCCAGCCTCGTTGTGCGAGGTGGTAAACACGCCCGTTGTCCGGGGTACTGCCGAGCCCGTCGTCGGGGTGGTGATGGGCCCGTTGTGCGGGGTAGTACCAAGTTTGGCGTGTCGTCTCCGGCTGGCAAAGGGTGTGCCGCCCATAGGCCGCTCAGGGTTCTGAGCGCTCAGGTCCCGGGGGCTGGCGGAAGAGCTCCACCACGGCCGCACGGTCGCCAGCCCCGAGCTTGCGGACGATCGCCGCGATGTGCACCCGTACCGCGCTGGCCGACAGCATGAGCGTCTGCGCGATTTCGGCAGTTGACCGGCCGCGGGCAAGCAACTCGAGCACTTCCCACTCGCGGCTTGTCAGGCGGCGCTCTGGGACGGAGCCAGCGACCTGCTGGCGCCAGCGAGGCTGGCGCCCCTGGAAGCGCTCCAGTACCCGCGCGACCAGCGCTCGCGGCATGGCCGCCTCTCCGGAGCAAACACCCTGCAGCGCGTCAGGCAGCCGCTTCAGGTTCATCGTTTTCAGCAGGTAGCCGCCAGCGCCCGCGCGGAGTGCGGCAAAGAGGTCCGTGTCGTCATCAGAGATGGTCAGCATGACGATCTTCGCTTGTGGCAGTCTCGCTGCGATCTCCCACGCCGCCGCGAGGCCACTGCCGGGCATCCGTATGTCCAGCACGCACACGTCGGGCCGCTGGCGGAGGGCAGCCTTCACCGCCTGGGAGGCGTCACCTGCCGTCGCGCAGACATCGAACCGTTCATCGTCGGCAAGCACGCGGCACACGTCTTCGCGGGTCGGCACGTGATCATCGGCGACCAGGACACGGAGCACCCCAGTATCTCCACTCAAAGGACGGCCTCCACATCGCTGCCGCGGCCGGGGACCGAGGAAATCCGCAACTCCCCGCCGACAGCATGGGCGCGTTCACGCATGGAGATGAGCCCGAAACCGCGCGCTGACGCGGAGGTGTTGAAGCCGCATCCCCGGTCGCGTATCCACATCCGGACCTTCGGGCCACGGCGTTCCAGCCGGACGCTTACCTGGTCGGTTCCGCTGTGACGGGCGGCATTGTTGATCGCCTCACAGGCGATCCGGACGAGGGCCTCCGTGCGGGCCGGTGACAGCTGGAGGCCGGGTACGAGATCGAGTTCCAGTTTGATGCGAGACCGCTCGGCGATCTCGCGGGACGCGTCCATCAAGGCGTCCTCGACAGCCTTCCCGCTGGGGGTGGCGAGTGCCTCGATGGCCCGGCGGGACTCCAGCTGTGCCCGCTCGACTGCCCCTTGCAAACGGCCCAGGGTGGTTATGTCGGCCACTCCGTCGAGCGCAGGAAGATTGCGCGTCAGGTAGGCCAGCTCCTGCGCCACCCCATCATGCAGGTCACGGGCGATGCGGCGGCGTTCCTCAAGCACAGCCGCAGCCGACAGGGCATGCCAGTACGACGAAATCTCGCGCATCGAGCCGATCAGGAGAACCAGGTAGAACAAGGACCGGAAAAGGTCCCCGGTGTAGAACCATTGCGGTTGCAGGGATGGATAGAGAAAGTAATGGAGATGCGACGCCGCGGCGAGAACCGCAGCGATCGCAAGCCAGCCGAAGAACTCGTCATCGAGTCGCTGGGAGCGGCGAAGGAAGCCAGCCGCCGCGAGCCCGTAGAGCACCGTCAAGGCGAACTGCACGGCGAGCAGCGTGAGGGGCACTGCCAGATCGGGTTCGCCCGAAGCTTGCGGCGGGCCGCTGGTGGACAGCCCCCGCGGCAGCGCGCTTCCGAGCGTGTGCACCACGAAAGCGCCCAGCAGAACCAGGGCCACCACACCGGCCGTGGCTTCGCCGAGCACACGGCCCGGGTGGCCCAGGCGGCGGCGCGGCGTGAACGCCGCGATAGCGAACAGGGCAGCCCCCAGCGCACGGCCGGCGAGCGCCGCCCATCCGGTCGGTTCCCTCGGCATCACATGCGAAAGCGCCGGTGCTGTCACGAAGAGCAGATCCGACAGGGCAAGCGCCGCGAGCCCGGACGCCAGCACCACTTCGTTCAGGCGGGTGTGCCGCTGGACACGGCCGACCACCAGGAAACCTGTGATCACAGCGATGATCGATGCCGCGGTCGAGAGCGCCATGTGGGCGGCAGGCCACTCATAGACGAAGCGCACCTGCGGAAGCAGGGCGACGACAGCGGTGGCCGCCCCTGACGCCACCGCTGTCACGGCCACCGCGAGGGGCGCGGCCCGCATCGCACTGCCGGGGTCGGTGCGCACGTCATCCTCCGGTCCCGGGGCGGTTGCCGCGGCACCAGTGCCCGCTGACGCGGTGCCTGCCCGGCCCTTTTGTACAAGTCGTCGTTCGGTTCCAATACGGAACAAATCCGCATCACAACATGCAGAAGACGCGGATACGGAGATAGCGGTTTACCTATCCCGATAATGAATACTCGATACTTACGTTCAGTAAGCGGCTGACCGCGCTGCGTTGCCGCAGGATCCATGAACGGTGCGGGTGGTGCCCGTGAACGGCGGTGGGACGTGTCCGTGAACGGTTCGGGTGGTGGCCATGAGCGGCGGTGGGACGTGTCCCTGAACGGTGCGGGTGGTGCCCGTGAAGGTCGGTGGGACGAGTCCCTGAACGGCGTGCGGGGTGGCGGCTAGAATCCGGGACGCAGCCAGGGCCTCGCCGCGTACCAACGGCGGGTGCTGTGGATGTAGTTCTGGCCGCCGGCCTGGCTGGCGACGGAACCATCGTGCCAGTCGCCGGAAAACCACGCTCCCACGCAGCCCCAGATGTCGCCGGCGTGGTAGACCCCGTGGGAGCGGTTCCCGTGATCGCGAAGCCACCACACCCAGCCCTCGTAACACCCGCGCAGCCATGCACCGAGCACGTCGACCGCCGCGGCGGTCGAGTCCCGGTTCCACGGGAAGATCCCTGGCCAGCTCGTCGACTTCGTGCCGACGATGCCGAAGGTGACCGGGCAGGGCAGCTGCCGGAGTCCGCGCGGGCAGTCCGCCTCGTCATTGACGAAATCGCCGTAGTGAGGCTGGTGCCAGGTGGTCTCCATGTAGGCGATCGAGCGGATCAGGTTGTCCGGGACACCCCACTTGGCCGCTGCCCACTGGAAGATCTCATCGGTGGTTCCGGTGTAGTTCCCGGTGACGCGCCGGAGAATGTAGCGATTCCAGCGAGGGTCATAAGCCAGCGATGCGACCCGTACCGGGCGAAGTGCCAGGCCAGCGGGAAGCGTGTGGTTGTACCTGGCATTGCCGGGACGCGGCTCCCACCCCGACAGGTGCACCTTCGCCGCCGCCGCCGCGTCATCGGGCAAGGCCGCGTACGAGCCGACCGGCCGCAGCGTGAAATACCCCTGGGCAGATGGTGGTGGCCCGAGAGACAGTCGCCGTTCCGCTGCCGCTCCGGTAGGCCTGCCGAGGGGGTGCGCGGGACCCGAGCACCCAGCGACGAAGACGATGGCAAGCACGGCAGCAAGGGCCCTGGCCGTCACCAGCTTCACGCCTCCTCCCTGACCGCCGATGTGAAGGCCATTTCCTGGCGGGCCGGGTTTTTCGCAAGTATGGCATGCGCTGGGGATGGTCCGGGTTGGGAGCAGCTTCCGTTTGGGGAAAATTTGAAGCTGAGCGGTGACGGGCGGTCACCCTGGGCACCGGGCCCGGGCAGCTCATCGAGGGCGCTGTGCCGGGCCACGGCGCGCCGCAATTGGCACGGAACTGCACAGAGTCAGAGGAACCGAAAAGCGCTGCCGGGCCCGCCGTGACCGTTGCGGCTGGCCAGCCACAGGACGGAGGGGAAATCGCTGCTCCGAGCTGTTGGCCGCATGGACAGCCGTGAACGCGGTGTGGGCGGGTGTGTTCGCTTGTGTTGGACTTGGGGGCAAGATGTGGGGTCAAGTACGGTTGTCGTGTTGGCCGACCACATGATGCAGAAGGCCGGATGACACCTCATGGACAAGCGCTCGGTGACTTTGGCCGATGGTCGGGAACTCATTTACTACGGAGCCTCGGCGGCGGATGCGGCGAGCTATCCGGACACCCGCTCGCTCGAGCCCGTCGTGGTTTCTTCCCAAGCGCGCTACGACGCGCTGCGGGAAGAGTGGGTGCTCATCGCGGGTCACCGCATGGACCGGACCTATATGCCGCCAGAGGCGCAGTGCCCGCTGTGCCCGTCCGCCCCCGGCAGAGACACAGAAATCCCGGCGCACAACTATGACGTGGCCGTCTTCCAGAACAGATTCCCCGCGCTCGCCCCGGGGACGAATGATGCCGCGCCGGTGGGCGAGGGCGTGCTGCTTGGCGCCTGGCCCGGCAACGGGCGATGCGAGGTCGTGTGCTTCAGCCAGGACCACGACGTGTCCTTCGCGGACCTGACGCCAGGTCAGGCGGCCACTGTGCTGGCCGCATGGACCGACCGCACGACCGAGCTTGCCCGCCTCCCGGGAGTGCGCCAGGTGTACTGCTTCGAGAACCGCGGCCCAGAGATAGGGGTGACGCTCTCGCACCCGCACGGCCAGATTTATGCCTACCCCTTCGTCACCCCTCGCACATCCCGCATGCTGCGGGCAGCCCGGGGGTACCGGGAGCGAACCGGGAAGAACCTGTTCGAGGAGATGCTCACGGCAGAGCGGGCGGATGGCTCGCGGATCGTGGTCACCGGTGCGCACTGGACAGCGTTTGTCCCCCACGCTGCCCACTGGCCATATGAGGTCCACCTCTACCCCCACCGGCGAGTGCCGGACCTGACCGCTCTTACCGGCTCGGAACAGGCGGAATTCTGCGAGTTCTACCTTGATCTGCTGCGCCGTTTCGACCGCCTGTTCGATTCCGCTGCCCCCTACATTTCTGGCTGGCACCAGGCGCCGGCCGTGGCCGGACGGGAAGAGCTGGCGCTGCATCTGGAGCTGTTTACCATCAAGCGCGCGCCTGGGAAGCTCAAGTACCTCGCAGGATCCGAATCGGGCATGGATGCCTTCACCAACGACCTGGCGCCCGAGGACGCGGCCCTGCGCCTTCGGAAGCTGGGGTAAGGCCGACGTCAACTCGGCTGCCGGCGAGAAGATTGGTGCGTGGGGTGGCGCAGGAATCGCTCAGGTTCTCGCCGTGGGTCGCCGCAACGGCCGAACGTCCCATGGATGCTGGCCCTTCGCCCCTGCTGGGAGCCGGGCGGGCGCGATGTGATCGTACTGCCGGGAGGGACCCGAACCAAAGGACGCGGGGATGCGGGGAGAGCGAGCCCGTACACCACGCAATCTGTATCCGCGAGAAGCCGGATGGGTCCCTCCCGCCAGTTCAGCCGCAGGCCACGCCTTGATCGGGCGCCGTGCCTGGCGCAGCCCGCACCCTGATTGGCCACGGTCGGCACCGGGAATACTGGCGTCCATGAGTACACGCGCCGGGGCGTGCCGGGCGCGTGGTGGTCACGGGCGCCTTACCTTCCAGACACCGCAGAGCGGACGTCCGTTGGCGGGGGATGGGCGTGACCGCGCTGGAGCGAGGCGGAGCGGAGAAACATAATGATCAAGGTAGGAAAGCCGGATTCGGCTGGTGCCGTCCGCGTTACCTTCTCCCTGCCGGCGGGAGAGCCTGTGGGTCCCGTGTCCGTCGTTGGCGACTTCAACGGGTGGGACCCGTTCGCCAACCCGCTCCGGTCCCGGCGGAACGGCACGCGGAGTTGCGTGGTCAAGGTCCAGGCGGGCAGTACATTGCGGTTCCGCTACCTCGCGGACGGCGGTGTGTGGTTCAACGACGAAACCATCAGTGTGGGCGAAAGCCAAGATGCCACCGTTGCGGTCTGATCCTGGCCCGGGGTTCGCGGGGCCGGTTCGTCCTCACCATTGCCGTCAGGTGCAGCGGGGTCGCGAGCCGTTGGCTATCAGGCCGACGGCGACGGGCTGACGGCGCCAGCGGACGACAGCGTGGGGGAGGGCGAGATCGTGGGGCTCGTGCTCGGGGTTGCCGTGGGGGTCAGGGACGGGCTCGGTGAGGGGGACGCGGTCGTCGGGGATGGGCTCAGCGAGGGCGTTGGTGTCGCCGACGACAGCGTGGGGGACGGGCGCACAGTCGCCGGGGCGCTGCTGCCCTGAGCCGGGCCGACCAGGTTCGGTGTGGACACCGGGTGGTGGCTCGGTGTGAGCATCAGCGCCACCGCCGCGATCACCACGCCAAGCACTGCGACCACGCCGCCGGTCGCCGCACCCGCGGCAAAGGCCCGCCGGTCACGCTGCTGCTCAGTGCGGCGGCGCGCCTGCAGCCAGGCCGGCAGGGCGGCCCGCTGCGCGGCCCAGCTGTTGAACGGCGCGGCCGCCATGCCCAGGGTGGGGAACAAGAGCAGCGCTGCCAACAGCGGCCCGCTGAGCTGGGTGGCTTTGGTCAGCGCGCCAGCGATGCCGGCCAGGCCGAGCACGGCCAGCGATGACTCCGCCCAGTTCGCCCTCAGTGCCTCCCACCACCGTGCCCGCTCGCTGGTCTTGGGGGTGCGCAGGAAGGCTGCCTTGCGCGCGAACAGGCCAAGCACTGACGCCCGGGCCACCACCAGCGACGTGGACTGCCAGATGAAGAACGCGCCGATGGCGTCCCGCCAGGAGGCGCCCGTCCCGCGGCGCAGCAGCGTCACCGCCCGCACCAGGCCGAGCCCGACCAGCACGGGCACCGTCGCCACCAGGAAAGCGGTGAGCTTGCGGAACAGCTCACCGCCGCCGGTGGCCAAGTTGGCGGCGCCGGCCAGCAGGAATATGAAGAAGACCAGCCCGAGCAGGTCGCCGTACCACTGGATGCCGCCCGCCAGGTACGCCCACCGCTGGGCGCTGGTCAGGTGGTTTCCCCTCGTCTGGTGGCCGGGAATCAGCGAGCGCCAGTGCATGCGCATGATCTGGATGCCGCCGAAACACCACCGGTACCGCTGCCCTTTGAGTGCCTCGAAGGTCAGCGGCATGATGCCGTGCCCCCAGGACTGGTCCACGTGCAGGCCTGACCAGCCCGCGCGCAGCAGCCGCAGCGACAGTTCGGCATCCTCGGTGATGCACCACTCGTCCCAGCCGCCAAGCTCGTCGAGCGCGACCCGCCGGATGAGGCCCATCGTGCCGGCGAAGATGGCGCCGTTGCGTTCGTTGCGCGATGGCTGCGAGACAGCGAAAAAATAGGAGTACGAGTAGTAAAGCCGCCGGTAATACCGCGCGTGTGACCAGCCACGGTAATCCTGCGGGGCCTGGACGAAGCCGATCCACGGGTCAGCGAAAGGCGGGGCGCACCGGCGCAGGAACCCGGGCTCGATCTGGTAGTCCGAGTCGACCACGCCGATAAGTTCGGCCCGCTCGTCGGTGAGCTGGCGCAGCGCGTAGTTCAGCGCCCCGGACTTGTAGCCGGGCCAGTTCTCCAGGTGCGCGAACTTGACCCCGTGGGAGGCGCACCACTGCTCGACCGGCCGCCACAGGCTTTGGTCGTCGGTGTTGTCGTCGATCAGGATGACCTCGTAGCGCGGGTAGTCGAGCCGCAGCAGCGAGCGGAGTGTCTGGATGACCATGTCCGGTGGCTCGTTGTGCGCCGGTACGTGCAGGCTGATCAGCGGAAGCTCGCTGTCCTTCACGGCGAACGACGTTTTTTGTGTCACCCGCCTGCGCCAGTGCTCGGTGCCGAGAGCGTCGCAGATCTCCCACAGGTAGGCGGTCGACATGAGGGCGGCGAAGACCTCGAATACCCACAGGAGCAGGCCGCCTGCGGTGCTTGCCGCCCCCAGATGGCTTTGGAAGGTCCACTCCAGCGCGAACGTCAGGTAGACGGCGAACAGGAACACGCTCGACGCCCAGCACAGGTGGGCGCGTGCGTTCCAGCGCCGGGTGATGGGCAGCCAGACCAGGCTAGCGACCACCACGCCTGCGATGCCAGCCACCAGGTTGTGGGCGGACACCCCGAACAGCCGCAGTGCCTCCGCGACCAGCGCGGCCAGCACCACAGTGCCTAGCACGGCCAGCACGAACCGCCGGATGGCCGGCCAGGTTCCCCCACCGCGGGCGCGGCGTTTCACGGGCAGGAACAAGCCCGCTGAGCCCAGCGGTGCCGCCACGATCCCGGCCAGCAGTAAAGCAGCCAGCATCTACTGCCCCTCGCCGTTGTTGCCGCTCGTCCGCCTGTTTCAGGCAATTCATACCATTTGTGCCTGCTGGCAAACCCGGTCAATCTCACGCACACCCGTGTGCGGTCCGATCGGATGCCCCCGGGTGCGGCTGTACGTTGCCTGCGTGAGCAGGCAACGCCAGGCCAGCAGCACCGGCCCGGTCACGCGCTGGCGGTCCCTGCTTTCGGGCGAGCGCGACGCGCTGGCGGTCCCTGCTTTCGGGCGAGCGCGACGCGCTGGCGGTCCCTGCTTTCGGGCGAGCGCGACGCGGCGGCGCTGTACTCCCGGCTGGCGGACGCGGAGGCCGGGGAGCGGCAGCGGATCTTCCGCGAGCTCGCGGAAGATCGCGTGCTGAACGGCCGCCCGGTGCTGCGTTCCGGCCTGCGGCAGCTGGTGGTGGGCGCGCTCGCAGCCGGCGTCACCTACGGGGTCGGCCACCTCATCGGAGCGTCAGTGTCCTGATGCAGTGAACGGGCACACCGCGCGGGTCGACCAGAGTTAATGCGGGCCGGTACCGGTTCATCACCGCTCGGTGCCCAACAAGCTGGCGCTGGATCGCGGGTACTGGGCGCGAAGAGGGTGTAGCGCGCGGCCCCGGAGGTGCAGGTGCCGCGGGACTGGTCGTTGCCGCGGCGTCCGCGGTGGTCACCGTGCCAATGGTGGCTGCGGGACCAGTGGTGCCTGCGGGGCTGGGGTTGGTGGTGTCTGCCGGGCGGGTGATCGAAGGACGGGCGAACGCAGTCTCTTCATGGTCAATGAGGCCCTGCTGCACTGCCATCATCACGGCCTGGGCGCGGTTGGCTGCGCCGAGCTTCTCATACAGCCGGGCTACGTAGGTCTTAATGGTGGACTGGCTGATGAACATCGTGAGCGCGATCGCGGGAATGGACAGGCCATCGCAGAGCAGGCGCAGCACTTCCATCTCACGCGGGCTGAGGGCAAGCCGGTGCCGCACGGTGCGCCGCCGGGCGAGCGCCCGGGCCAGCCCAGACGCGGTGAACGACGAGGCTGCGACCGCCGCGTGGCGGATCGATGCCAGCACCTCCTCTACCGGCGCTGTCTTGGCGACAAAGGCGGACATGCCAGTCTCCAGCGCCCGGAACATCACGTCGTCCTTGTCCTGCGACGTCAAGATGACGATGCCAAGTTCGGTGTGCCGGTCGCGGAACTCCCGGGCCAGCTGCAACCCGTCACCATCAGGCAAGCTGACGTCCACGGTTACCACGTCGGGCTCTGCCATGCTCACCACGCCGGGGGCCTCGGCTGCCGACCCACACTCAGCCACGATCTCCATATCGGGCTGCTTGCCGCCCAACTCACGCAAGCCATAGCGCGTGAGCGTATGTCCGTCAACGATGGCAAGACGGATCGGCATAGCAGTTTCCCCCGGTCAAGAAATTCTTAGCTTTGATTATAGTACCCGACTTGAAAGCATTAAGTGGGTGGGGAACAAAACATGCGGGACGAAAGTCGGAACTGCCGAACTTCCGTCATATACCTCCTCATAGCAGGCTCAAGTGGTTGCCGAAAATCATGGGCAAAGCGGTAGGTTAGCGACGCCACCGAATAGAACCAAGCTGGATATCCCGAATGGATAAAGCCGGGGTGTTCCACCCAGGACGAACGTGGGGTACGGCAGCCAGATTGCGGGCCCCGGAACGCTGAGCGCGCGAATGCGGCGTTCTCCCGGGTCGGTGGGGTACAGGGTTGACGCGCAGCGCCTCATGCCGGTTTACACGTGTTTGTCATGGTCTGGCACCGTTATGAATTCTTGATCAAGAACGGGCATTGGGTGGGCGGCCTGCCACCAGGCCTCATGTCGGGGTGGGCGGCCTGCCACCAGGCCGAAGTCCGGTCGGCGGCAGTGGCTTCGTGTCGGCCGATCGGCCGACGCGTCAGCCGTTAGGCGGCATTCTCTGACCGTCCGGCCGATACCCTCCGTAGCCGCCATCACACAGAGTTACCACAGGGGCGGCGCGGTGCCGTCCGACCAATGGGGTGGGAACCGCCCGCCGAGTGTCGAAGGAGTTACCCAATGCTCAAGTGCTTCGTAGCGCTGCAGAACTTCCTGACCCAGCCACTGTCCCGGGACGACCGGGGGGCGACCGCCGTGGAGTACGGCCTGATGGTGGCGCTGATCGCCGCCGTGATCGTCGCCGTGGTAGCAATTCTTGGCGGTCAGATCAAGAACGCTTTCCAGACCGTCTCCAACAGCCTCACGTCGGCCGGAGCCTGACCCAGGTATTTCGGGGCCGGACGAGCGACCGAGGCGTCCGGCCCGGTAGCCCGGCTCTTTTCTTGACCTCAGCAGGGGGTGACCAATGTTCAAAATCTCCGTGTTCCTGCACGGCCTGCTCACGCGGCCGCTGTGCCGGGACGACCGCGGCGCGACCGCCGTGGAATATGGCCTGATGGTGGCGCTGATCGCGGCAGTGATAGTGGCCGTGGTGGCAATTCTTGGCGGGCAGATCAGCAATGCTTTCCAGTCCGTCTCCAACAGCCTCACCTCAGCCGGGGCCTGACCAGCGGTGCGGGCGGGACGGGCGGACGGGCCCTCCCACCCGCACTGTGGTGCTAAGGGGAAGTACGCATGACAAGGCGATCAGCCAGCCAGGGCGCACGCGATCGCGGCGCGGCAGCGGTGGAGTTCGCGCTGCTGCTCCCGATCCTGCTGCTGCTGGTATTCGGGATCATCGACTTCGGGCGTGCCCTCAACGCTCAGGTGACGCTGACCCAGGCGGCCCGGGAGGGGGCCCGGCTGGCGGCGCTGAACCAGCCCAACGTGGTGAGCCGCACGCAGGCCGCGGCGACCGGGCTCAGCCCTGTCACGGTGACCGTGACGTCATCCTGCCCCACCGGTGCCGGGCAAGGGGTCGACGCGGTGGTGCGGACCAGCTATTCGTTTTCGTTCGTTACCCCCGTCGGGGCGGTTGCCGGGCTGTTCGGTGGCTCCGGCTTCGGATCCCCGATCACGCTCTCCGCACAGGGAGAAATGCCATGCGAGACCTGATTTCGCGCTGTGCCCGGTCGCTGACGTGGCCGCTGCGGCCGCTGCACCGCAACCAGCGGGGCGGGATCGCTGTGCTGGTGGCAGTGCTGGCCGGCGGCGGAGTGCTGTTTGGCATGGGTGCTCTGGTCGTCGATGTCGGCCAGCTGTACCAGGAACGCGCGGAATTGCAGAGCGGGGCCGACGCCGCCGCGCTCGCGGTTGCCAAGAGCTGCGCTTCGGGCACCTGCCGGCCGACCCTTGCCCCGGGATACGCCAGTGCCAACGCCAAGGACGGGGCCGCCACGGTGAATTCGGTGTGTGGCTCCGGAACCCTGGGAATCTGCACGGCCAGCAACGGCGCGATCACCAACTGCCCGCAACTTCCCGCGGCCGGCGCGAACTATGTGGACGTCCACACCTCCACCAGGACAAGCAGCGGCTCCACGCTGCTGCCGCCGGTCTTCGCTCGCACGCTGCTCGGGAACGGGAGTTATTCCGGGTCCACCGTGTATGCCTGCGCACGTGCGTCGTGGGGCGGGCCTTTGGCCGCCCGCACCATCGCTCTGACGATCTCCGCCTGCGAGTGGGACGCGGCGACACTGAACGGGACGGTATTCGGACCGCCTCCGCCGTACCCACCGAACCCACTGCCAGCACCGTCGGTGGACCAGGTGCTCGTGTTGCACACCTCGAAAACGAACGTCACCGGTTGCAGCACCGAGCCAGCGGGCGCGGATGGGCCGGGCCTGTTCGGCTGGACGGACGACCAGAGCGGCAACTGCTCGACATACGAAAGCGGTGGCACCTACACGGTCAGCACCGGGGTGGCGGCGGGCAACACCTGCCAGAGCCTGCTGGCTGCAGCCCAGGCCAACCGCACCCTGCTCTTCATCCCGGTGTACACCAGCGTCGCCGGCACCGGGCAGAACGGCACATACACACTCAAGGGCTTCGCTGCCTTTGTCGTGACCGGCTACCACCTGCCCAGCTTCACGGCCTCCGACTGGCTGAACCCGGCGAACGACTGCCATGGGTCGGCCCAGTGCGTCAACGGTTATTTCACCCAGGGGCTCATCGCGTCCGCCGGGACACCTGGCGGCGTCAACCTGGGTGCCACCATCGTCACGCTCACAGGCTGAGCCCTCACGAGGGAAGAGGAACTTTGAAAAGTCGTGTACTGATCATCATTGTGGCGCTGCTGCTGGCCGTGCTCGGCACGGGCGGAGTGCTGGTCTATCTCCACGGGGCGGATTCCCGCGCCGTGGCCGGGATGAAGGCGGTCACCGTACTGGTGGCGGAGCAGCGGATTCCCGGCGGCACCTCCGCGGCAGACGCCAAGCAGGCAGGGCTGCTTGGCAGCGAAACACTGCCGGCGAAGTCGGTCCCGCAGAACGCGCTCCGCTCGCTCACCGCTGGCCTGAGTTCGCTCGTGATGAGCAGCGACGTTCAGCCGGGGCAGGTGCTGCTGCGACCGATGCTGGTGACGGCCACCGAGGTGAAATCGGGCCTGGCCATTCCCAAGGGGATGGTGGCGGTGTCCATCCAGGTCTGCCTGGTCCAGGCGGTTGCCGGCAACATCCAGGCGGGCTCTGAGGTCGCGGTGTTCGACACGTATGCCACGAAAAGCCTAAGCAGCCAGCAAGAGTGCAGTGCGTCACAGACAAAGATCACCGGCACCGCTCACACCAGGATCGTGCTGCTCAGGGCGCTGGTGGTGGCGGTGGGACAAGCCGCCAGCCTGCAGACCACCCAGACCGGCATCGGGCAAAGCAGCAGCTCCAGCGCGTCCGGCCAGAACAGCGCCACGATGCTGACGCTGGCCGTCAGCCAGGCCGACGCCGAGCGGCTCATCCTGCTCCAGGAGGCGGGCCTGCCCTACCTCGCGCTCGTGACGAGCACGTCACGGACCCAGTACGAAACCACGCCCACGCCGCTGTTCCAGCCGTGACTAAGGAGACATATCGTGCCTATTCTCTGTGAACCGGCCGCGACAGCCGGAAAGCTGATCCTCAGCATCGGCGGCGTGGTGCGCGCTGCGGACAGCCTTGGCGAGGTGGCGGCGATACTGGACCAAGATCTCGCCGAGACCCTGGTGGTGATCGGCCCGGGCACGGCGACCAGCGAGGCGCTGGCCTTCACGTCGTCGCTGCGGCTGGCCAGGCCAGCCGTGGGCGTGGTCCTGACACGCGAGCATGTTGACGTCAGTCTGCTGACGCAGGCATTGCAAGCTGGTGTGCGCGAGGTCGTCCCGGCGGGTGATCACGCGGCGCTGGCCGCTGCCTGCCTGCGCTCCCGGGAGGTGTCGCAGCGCATGGTCGCCGGGGCACCTGCCCACGGCGAGGAGCCCGCGTCGGCACCGGACGGGCAGATCGTGACCGTGTTCGCCGCCAAGGGCGGCGTCGGCAAGACGACGATCTCGACCAACCTCGCCGTGGTACTGGCCAGGGGAACCGGCAAGCGGGTATGCGTCGTGGACCTGGACCTCGAGTTCGGCGACGTCGCGATCAGCGTGCAGCTCGACCCGGCGCGGACCATCGTGGACGCGCTGCCCATGGCGGGTCACCTTGACACCACCGGCGCCGCCTCGCTGCTGACCCGCTACCGGCCGGGCCTGGAAATGCTGCTGGCGCCGGTGACTCCCGGTGACGCAGAGAAGGTTCCGCCCGCGCTGGTGGCAGAGCTGCTCGGGGTGCTGCGCGGAATGTTCGACTACGTAGTTGTGGACACGCCCGCGCAGTTCAGCGAACACGTGCTGACGGCGATGGACGCCTCCGCCCACCATGTGCTGCTCACCACCCCGGACGTCCCGGCGCTGAAGAACCTGCGCATCACCCTGGACATGCTCGACCTGCTCTCCTACCCGAGAGAGATCCGTTCTGTGGTGCTCAACCGCTCGGATGCCAAGGTGGGCCTGACCTCCGACGACGTGGAGCGGGTGGTGCGCTGCCCGATCTCCGGGCACGTTCCCTCCAGTCGCGCGGTGCCGATCTCAATCAACAAGGGGACGCCGATCACGCTGGACACCCCGGGACACGCGGTGAGCCAGGCCATCGCCCGGTTCGCGCAGCAGCACCTGCTTGTGGCGCCCGTGGCTGTCGAGCCAGGGCCGGTTTCCCGGCAGCGCGGCGGAGGGCGGGCGGCATGAGCCTGTCTGACCGGCTTGCCCAGCGGCTGGCGCCCGCGGAGGCTCCCCGGGCTCAGCCGGGCGTGCCACGCCGTGCTGTCCGCCAGGCCGACCCGTTCGCGGCTCTCAAGCGGAGCGTTCACGAGGCGCTGCTGGAAACTATTGGCCCGAAACTGTACGACGCGCACCTTGACCAGCAAGAACTGGGGCAGCTGGTGATGCAGACGCTGCAAGCGGTGCTGCAGCGCGACGAAACCCCAATGACGGCGGCCGACCGGTCGGGGGTAGCCCAGGAGGTCGCTGATGAGATCCTCGGCCACGGCCCGCTGGAGCCCTACCTGCGCGACACGGAAGTGTCGGAGATCATGGTCAATGGCCACGACCAGATCTATGTGGAGCGGTCGGGCCGGCTGTTCCCGGTGGAGGCTTCCTTCACTGACGAGAGCCATCTGCGCCGGGTCATCGAGAAGATCGTTGCGCGGGTGGGCCGGCGGGTGGATGAGGCCAGCCCCATGGTGGACGCCCGGCTCCCGGACGGCAGCCGGGTCAACGCCGTGGTGCCGCCGGTGGCGCTCGACGGATCGCTGCTTACGATCCGGAAGTTCGCCACCGACCCGTTCTCTGTCGCCGATCTCGTCGGGTTTGGGACCATCACCCCGGCAGTGGCCGAATTGTTGCGGGCCTGCGTGCGCGGGCGGCTGAACATGCTGATCGGTGGCGGTACCGGCTCCGGAAAGACCACCACGCTGAACGTGCTCTCCTCGTTCGTTCCGGCCGATGAGCGGGTCGTCACCATCGAGGACGCGGCGGAACTGCAACTGCGCCAGGATCACGTGCTGCGGCTGGAGTCACGCCCGCCGAACCTGGAGGGGCGGGGCCAGATCGCGATTCGTGACCTGGTGCGCAACGCGCTGCGGATGCGGCCCGACCGGATCATCATTGGCGAGGTCCGCGACGCGGCCGCGCTGGACATGCTGCAGGCCATGAACACCGGTCACGACGGGTCCATCACGACCGTCCACTCCAACTCGCCGCGCGACTCGCTGTCCCGGCTGGAAACGATGGTGCTCATGGCCGGCGTCGAACTGCCGCAGCGCGCTATTCGTGAGCAGATGGCCTCGGCTATCGACGTGATCATTCACCAGAGCCGCCTGCGGGACGGCACCCGGCGGATCACGCACATCACCGAGGTTGACGGCATGGAGGGCGACATCATCACGCTGCAGGACGTGTTCCTGTATGACTTCCACGCAGGAGTGGACGAGAACGGCCGCTTCCGGGGAACATTGCGCAGCACTGGTCTGCGCCCCCGCTTCATGGAAACCCTGGCCGACCGGGGTCAGACCGTGCCAGCGGAGCTTTTCGGCCAGGAGGGGTTCGCACGGTGACCGGGGCTGGAGTCCGGCGGTCACGCGGCAATGCCCGGCGGACCCGTGGCCGCGGCACTCTGCTGGCCGGCGTTGTGGCTGTACTGGCAGGCCTGGCGGTGCTGTTCGCGGTTCGCGTGGGCGCGGTAAGCGCGGCACTCGCTCCCGGCGCGGCTTCCCAGCGCAGCGTGATCATCCTGCTAGACGTCAACGGCTCGCAGGCCGGGAAGGGCCTCGTGGAGGAGCGCCAGGCCGCGCTGGCCTACGCGAATGCGCTGCCCCCGGACGTCCGGCTGGGCTTGATAACGTTCAGCGGCTCGTGGGAGCTAAAGCTGAGCCCCACCACCGACCGTACCGAGCTGGCCGCAGCGGTTACCGCGAGTCATGTCGCTGGGGGCAGGTCTGTCGGGCTCTATGACGCGGTCACCGGTGCGCGCGACACCCTCAGCCGCCTCGGGGCCGTGGCGCAAAGCAGGCTGCTCGTGCTGTCCCAGGGGGAAGATCTCATCGGCCGCACATTCACCCCTGGGGTCCCCACCGACGTCGTCACCTGGCACTTCGACCGCGACGACTTCAGCGCCCCGCTGCTGGCGCTCGCCTCGGCCAGCGGTGGCCACGTCACCGTACCCGCTCACGTCACGGCCCTGGCCGCTGTGTTCGCACCCGCGAAGACTCCCGCGCCGGCCCAGACCCACACCTCGGTGGGCACAGCAGGCGGGACGCCAACCGCCCGGGCCGGCGCCTCCCAGCCGGGAAGTGGGGTGTCCCAAGGAGGGCCGTCCTGGGAGCTCATGGCGGTGCTCGGCGCCGTTTTCGTGGCGCTGTTCGTGCTGATCGGGCTGGCGTTGGGCGTTGGCGGGCTGAGTAGCGGGGACCGTGGGCGGCAGCTGGTGAAAGAGTTTGAGCGCTATGGCCCACGGCACGCGCCCGCTGGTCCAGGCGACTCCGCCGCGACGGAGGCACCCGGCCGCTCCGTCACTGGCTGGGTTTCTGGGGTGCTGCAGTCGCTTAACAGAGAGGAGCGGCTCGGCGAACGGCTGGAGCTGGCAGGAATCTCCCGCAAGCCAGCCGAATGGGTGCTGCTGGGGGTGCTGGTCTGCCTGGTCGCGAGCGTTGCCCTCACCGTGGTCATAGGCAGCGCCCTGCTTGGCATTCTGGCCGGGACCCTGCTGGGCTGGCTCGGCATGGTGATAACCGTGATTTACCGGATCCGGAAGCGCCGGGCTACCTTCAGCGACCAGCTGCCTGACGTGCTGCAATTCCTCGCGGGCTCGCTTCAAGCCGGGTTCTCGCTGGCGCAGGCGCTCGACGCGGCGGTACGCGAGGGCCACCAGCCAAGCGCCGCTGAGTTCTCCCGGGCGCTGTCCGATACCCGGCTTGGGCTGGACCTGACTGTTGCCCTGGACACGGTCGCGAACCGGATGGAATCCAAGGACCTGGGCTGGACGGTCATGGCGATCCGCATCCAGCGCGAGGTCGGCGGCAATCTGGCCGAGGTGCTCCGCAACACCGTGGACACAATGCGCGAACGCGCATACCTGCACCGCCACGTGCGGGCGCTCAGCGCCGAGGGGCGGATGTCCGCCTACGTCCTCATCGCTCTGCCGATACTGGTCGGCGGCTGGCTGTTCTACTCCAGCCCCAATTACATGAACCCGCTCTACACCACGGTTATGGGCCTGGGCATGCTCGCCGTCGCCACCGGGCTACTGGTGGTCGGCACGTGGTGGATGAGCAAGGTCGTGAAAGTGGAGGTCTGAGGTGTCCGGAACCCTGTTGATGGCCGTCGCGGCCGGTGCGCTCGGGCTGGCCATCGCGATGATGGTGGTAGCAGTAGGGTCGTCGCAGCCCAAGCAGCATGGGGTCGCGGGGGCACTCGCCGCCATCGAGCAGACCTACACCCAGCGCGTCGAGACCGCTGGTGAACAGCGGGCCACTGACCCGTTTGCGCAGCTGCCCGGCTGGTTGCGGGTACTGGCGCTGCGGCTTTCCCCTGCTAGTTTCGGCGTTACCGTGCAGCGCAGGCTGGATATTGCCGGCAACCCGCAGCGGTGGACCATTGACCGAATTCTCGCGGCCAAGGGCCTCGGGCTGGTGGCGCTTGCCGTGCTCGGCGTGCTATTGGGACTGCACAGCTTCGTCCTCCTGCTGCTGTTCGCCGTCGCTGGGGGCGCGTTCGGCTTCTTCCTTCCTGACGTATTGCTGTACAACCTGGGCCAGAAACGGCAGGCGCAGATCCGGCTAGCACTACCGGACGCGCTGGACATGCTCACCATCTGCGTCGAGGCGGGGCTGGGCTTCGATGCCGCGCTCGCCCAGGTAGCGCGTAACACCGAGGGGCCACTGGCGGCGGAATTCGCCCGCTTGCTGCAGGAGATGCAGATCGGCAAATCCCGCAGCCAGGCCCTGCGCGCCATGGTGGACCGGACCACTGTCACGGAGTTGCGGGCGTTCGTCTCCGCGCTCGTGCAAGCCGGCGAACTGGGCATTCCCGTTGCCCGGGTGCTGCGTGAGCAGGCCAAGGAGATGCGGCTGCGCCGTCGCCAGCGAGCCGAGGAGCAGGCGCAGAAGGTGCCGGTGAAGATCCTCTTCCCGCTGATCTGCTGCCTGTTCCCCGCGCTCATGGTGATCATCATCGGCCCGGGTGTGATCACTATCGCCCACTCGCTGTTCGGGCACTAGGAGAGCAGCCATGCCTGCTGTTCCGAGTCGGGCCCGCCCCGAAGCTGTCGCGCAGCGCGTTCGCGCGCTCCCGGGCCAGGTCCAGCGCGGAGATTCCAGCGGACCCCCGCGCGGAGATTCCACGGGGGCCCGGCGCGAAGGTTCCGCCGGGGGCCGGCACAGAAGTGCCAGCCGGGGCCGGGTGGACGTGGGCCGGCTGATCATGGTTCCGGGTGCTGCGGTGATGCTGGTCTTCGACATGCTCGCGCTGACGCAAGGCAGCCCGGGCGGGACTGCCGGTGCCTTGCGATGGCTCGGCACGGTCCTTGTCGGCGCCTTCTACGCCCTGATCATCTGGTGTTACCTCCGGCGGGGGCCAGCAGTGGCCACCAGTGGCTCGGTCACCGCGCACATCGCGGCGGTGACTGGCACCCTGACCCCGTTCGCGGTCCCGCTGCTGCATGGATCACCGCCGGGTGGGGGCCAGCAGCTTGCCGCGGACCTGCTGCTGGTCGCCGGGCTGGCATGGGCGGTCTGGGCCCTGCGGTTCCTGGGCCGCAACCTCTCGGTGATCGCGCAGGCCCGGCAGGTGGTCGACCGCGGGCCGTACCGGTGGGTGCGGCATCCGCTCTACACCGGCGAGATCGTTTCCACCCTCGGTCTCGCCCTCACCGCCGGGTCCCTCAGGGCGATCGCAGCGTGGCTGGTGCTGGTCGTGCTGCAGGCGTACCGGGCCATGCGGGAGGAGCAGGTACTGCTGCGGGCACTATCCGGATACCTTGACTACCGGAGCCGCACTGCCGCGCTGCTGCCTGGCGTTTTCTAGGCCCGGGTGCCAGGAGCATTGGCGGCCCAGCTCTGAGCTTCTCGGCGACGGCCCGCCCACGCGTCATAGTGTGAGTGACCCTCACCCCTTTATTGGGAGAGCTATGAGCTTCAACCTCGCGACCATGCTGCGGGAGAGCCGCATGGCGCATCCGGACAAAGCGCTGTGCCGCATCAACCACCTGGCGTTCACTTACGCGCAGGTTGACGAGATCTCGGGACGGATCGCGACCAGCCTGCTTGGCACGGGCCTGGAAACGGGCGACAAGGTCGCGGTCCAGTTGCCGAACCTGCCCCAGTTCCTGTTCACCTATTTCGCCATCCTCAAGGCGGGCCTGGTCATGGTCCCGCTCAACCCGCTGCTGCGGGCCGGCGAGATCGCCTACCAGCTCGCGGACTCCGAGGCGAAGGTGCTCATCACCTTCGGGTCCTTCGCGCCGGAGGCGTTGCGGGGCGCCCAGCAGGCGGGGGGCGTGAGCACCTACGTCGTCAACCTGCCAGGAAACGACCAGCGCCCCGAGGGGACCAGGAACTACGACGTCATGAAGGGCTACTACCGGAACCCCGAGGCCACCGCGGAGGCTTTCCGGGCGGGCTGGTTCCACACCGGCGACCTCGCCTATGCCGACAAGGACGGTTACCTGTTCATCGTCGACCGGATGAAAGACCTTGTCATCCGCGGTGGTTACAACGTCTACCCGCGCGAGGTGGAGGAGGTGCTCTTCACCCACCCGGCGATCGCCGAGGCCGCAGTCGTCGGTGCCGCCCATCCCACCATGGGCGAGGAAGTGGTCGCGTTCGTGGTGCTCAAGCCCGGCGCCGGCGCCACGGAAGAGGACATCATCGGCTATTGCAAGCAACGGCTCGCTGCGTACAAGTACCCACGCCAGGTGCAGATCATCTCCGAACTGCCCAAAGGCCCGACCGGGAAGATCCTCAAGAGGGAGCTGCGCACAAGATGAGCGAGGTAGCTACCGTCCGTGGGCCGGTCGAGGCCGGCGAGCTGGGCCGGACGTACATGCATGAGCACATCTTCGCGCTCACCGCCGACGTCCAGCAGAACTACCCGTCGGAGTGGGGTAGCGAGGACGAGCGCGTCGCCGACGCGGTGGGCAAGCTCAGAGCGCTGGCCGCACAGGGCATCAGGGCCATCGTCGACCCCACCGTGGTCGGGCTCGGCCGCTTCATACCGCGAATCCAGCGCATAGCCGAGCAGGTGCCCGAGCTCAACATCATCGTGGCGACCGGCATCTACACCTACGACAGTGCCCCGTTCTTCTTCTCCAGCCGGGGCCCCGCCCTGAACAAGGTGCTCGGGACCGAGGTGCCGGACCCGATGGTGGACATGTTCGCCGGGGACATCACCGACGGGATCGCGGGCACAGGTGTCAGGGCGGGCATGCTCAAGTGCGCGATTGACCATAACGGCATGACGCCGGACGTGGAGCGGGTGATGCGCGCGGTAGCGAAGGCGCAGCAGCTGACCGGCACCCCGGTCACCGTGCACACCCATCCCGAGTCGAAGACCGGGTTCGAGGTCAAGCGGGTGCTGTGTGATGACGAAGGGGTGGACCCGCGCCGGGTGGTGCTGGGCCACAGCGGTGATACGACCGACTGCGACCACCTTGCCGAGCTCGCCGATGCGGGGTTCACGCTCGGGATGGACAGGTTTGGCCTCAACTTCGCCACCTCGTTCGAGGCTCGCGCGGACACGCTGGTGGAAATGTGCCGGCGCGGTTATGCGGGCAGCATGGTGCTCTCCCAGGACGCGGCCTGCTACATCGACTGGGTGGACCCGGCGCTGATGCCGTTCCTGCCGCAATGGCACTATCTCCACATCGGCGACGAGGTGCTGCCCTACATTCGCCAGCACGGTGTAACCGAGGAGCAGATCACCGCCATGCTCGTCAGCAATCCCCGCCGCCTTTTCGAAGACCGCTGACCGGGAGCCTGATGGACAACGATGCAACGGCGGGGGTGGTCTTTCCCCTGTCCGCGGACGGGCGCCGGAGCACGTCCGCGCTGGGCCGGGCGGTGGTCGCCGACGCGCTGCGGGCGGTCGACCCGGTGGGTGCGTTCGGCGCGGAGCAGGAGACGAACTGGCGCTCGGGCTACCTCGTCCATTTCCGCCGCCTCGTGGAAGCGGGGCTGGCGTCGAAGGCGGCCGCCCTGTCGATCGCGGGAGAGGGGCTGGGCTCGCTGCATGCCCGGATGCGGGTCGCGCAGCCGGGCGGCGAGGAGTCAGGGCTCGACGAGCTGCTGACGGCGCCCGCGAACGGCTCCCTCGCGACGATCAGCGTGCCTGGGGCGGCGGAGCGTGAGACCGAGCTTGTCTTGCCTTACCACGGTGAGCGACTGCGCGGCGATGCCCTCGTGCGCCGGCTGGATGCCTGGGTGACCAGCGGGATCATCGAGCCGTCGTGCGCGCGGGCCGTCGCCATGGTCGCGGCGAACCCGCAGTGGCTGCGCCTGCCTGGCCGGACGGTTGCCGTGCTCGGAGCCGGCGCCGAAGTGGGCCCACTTGGTGTGCTGCTGCGCTGGGGTGCCCGGGTCGCGGCCGTCGACCTGCCGCGGCAGCCGCTCTGGGAGCGCGTTCTGGCGACCGCACGGCAAGGTGCGGGCACGCTGCTCGCCCCGGTGAGCAGGGACGTTCCGGTGCCCGGCCCGGAGGCTGGCGACCGGGCCAACGCCCAGCGGGCGGGCCTCGACCTGGTCCGCGACGTCCCGGCCGCCTGCGACTGGCTCGCCGGGCTGGATGGCCCGCTGGTGCTGGGAAACTATGTCTACGCCGACGGCGCGGCGAACGTGAGCGTGTGCACCGCGGTGGACGCGCTGACGGTCCGCCTGCAGGCTGCCCGCGGCGATGTAGCGCTGGCGTTCCTGGCCACACCGACCGACGTCTTCGCCGTCCCGGCTGACGCGGTCGCGCACTCGGTCCGCGCTTACGCGGCCCGGTCGCGGACCGCGAAACTGGCGGTCCGGCCGCTGCGGGCCGTGTCCGGTGGGCGGCTGCTCCGCAGGGCGTACCTGCCGGGTGCTGACCCAGGCATAAGCGACAGCCTGGTATCACAGCAAGGCCCCAATTACGTTCTCGCCAAACGATTGCAACGTTGGCGGGCCACCGTTGCCCGTGACACCGGGACAGCGGTGTCGCTGAACATCGCCCCACCAACGCGAACCCGGTCCGTGGTGAAGAACCGGGCGCTGGCGGCTGCCTACGCTGGCGCGTACCGGTTCGGTGCGGAGGTTTTCGAGCCCGCGGCCACCAGGGTGCTGATGGCGGCCCTGCTGGTTTACGACCTGCACAACCCTGGTGCGGCACGGGAACACCCATGGCAGGACGAGGCGCATGCGGCTGCCCACGGCGGGCTGTGGCGCATCGCCTACGCCCCGCGCAGTGCGCTGGGGCTCGCGGCCCTGCTCGGCTATGGGGCAGCGCGCCCGTAAGGCTCGCCACGTAACGCGCCCGCACGACTCGCCTCCCCGTAGCGCGGCCGTAAGGCACGGATCAGGCGTCCAGCTGGAGCCGGGCATGTACCTCCGGGTCGGCCAGCCAGTCCAGGGCCAGCGCGGCGCTCCAGCTGAATTCATCCGTGCCCAGGCCGGTACCGTCGACCGGGTCGTAGTACTCGCGGAAGCCGTGCGCGGCGACCAGCCCCAGGGAGGACTGTGCGATGCGGTCCGCGAGTGCGGAGTATTTCGTTCCGCGCAGCGCTCGCCACAGCAGCCAGTTCATGTTGATCCACGTCGGCCCGCGCCAGTAGCGGTACCTGTCGAACAGCGGTGAGTCAACGGGGACGCTCGGCATGGGATGAGCGGCGCCTCCAGCGAACCCGGGCGACCCCGCCAGGGCCGCGAGCCGGCCAGCGACCTCGTCCGGTAGCCACGGGTCGAGCAGCGGGATGAGCGCGGCAATGGTGACGACGCCGCTCAGTTCGCCGGTACGCAGGTCGCGCGCGGTGAACGCGCCAAGGCGGGAGTCCCACAGCGTGCCGAGCATGGCGTCGTGGACCGTGCGGGCATGTCGCTCGTGCGGGGCGGGATCCCTGCCGGCCAGGCTCGCGATTCGCGCCAGGCACAACTCCGCGTCGAGGAAGATTGCGCTGAACATCGGGTCCTGGACGAGAAATTGGGTCTTCTCCAGTGCACCGTCGTCGTAACCGGAGTCACGGTAGTGCTCCGCCAGCACAATGTAGAGCTGGTAGTCATGGTCGGTGGGCCGGTAGCGGGCCCCCACGTGGGTGATGTCACGGCGGGTGAAATGCGGCGCCTGGGCGGGCAGGCGCACAGCTGCCAGGGGCGCGTCCCAGAGCGGGCTGTTGTCCAGCGACTCCCACGGGTGCACGAGGGCCGGCAGGCCGGTGCCACCGGGGTCGCGCTGGCTCCGCAGGTAGGAATGCCAGTGGGCCAGCCGCTCATATGACTCCCGGAGGAACCCCTCGGCGCCTTCCCCATCTGGGCCCGCCTCGTAGACGGCCAGTACGGCGCGGGCATGCACGGGCGGCTGCACGATGCCTGTCGTCGCGACTGCCGGGGACCCGTTGTGCGCCCGGCTGTCCCAGAACGCGGGCCCGGGGAAGTAGGCGTCCTCTGGCGCCGCGGCGGAGAAGACGATGTGCGGCAGCCGGCCGTCAGCCCACTGGCCCTCGAATAGCGCTGCCAGCTCGGCTCTCGCCCGGGCAGGATCGCAGCGGGCCCAGCCGATGCTGATGAACGCAGAATCCCAGCTCCACTGATGCGGGTACTGGCTGCCCGAGGGTAGCGTCGCCCGCCCCGTCCAGTTGCGCGCCAGTGTGGTTTCCGCCTCGCGCCACAGGGCTTCAGGGTTCACGGACAGCCTCCCTGCAGCGCCACGGCTCCCCGGACAACAGCCATGACGACACGCTCCACGGGTTACCCCTTCCTGACTTGGTTATCCAAACCTCCATCTTAGATCTTGTCAAGATGCTAAAGTCGGTGTTTACTCAGTCAGAAGCTCGTCGATTATCGTCCCGATGCCGAGGCCGAGGGCCTGATTGGAGCAGGTGTTCGTCGCGGCGAGTGTCGCGCTGGCCCTGCTTTCCGGGGTCGCCGCGTGCTCGTCATCAAAGGGCTCCGGCGGCGGCTCGAGCAAGCAGATCACGGTCTGGAGCGAGGAGAACGACGCCGACCGCATCACCGCGACTCAGGCGAATATCGCGATCAGCGGGCACCCAGGTCGTCAGCGTTAAGGTGTACCAGATACTCACGTCGCAAGCCGACATCGGGCAGTCCGCCGCGCAGGCCGTCGTGCTCGCCGTCGTCCTTGTGTTCTCGCTCGGCATCTACTTCACGTTCTTCGGCAGGTCCATAGACGACACCGGAGAGAACATATGACAGGGTTCGGCGTTAAGGAGCGCGCCTCTTTCGTGACTGGCACCCGCAGGGCCACCCGGCGGCGGACGCCACCGCCGTGGGACCGCGACCGGATCGAGACCGTGATCCTCCGGACGCTCAAGTGGTTTTTCGTCCTGGGTTTCGTCGTGGTGACGCTCTTCCCCTTCTACTACATGGTGCTGCTGTCGCTGCGCAGCATCCAGGAACTCCTGCTGGCCCCAGGACGGCTGCTCCCCGGCCTGGCAGAGCTGACCGTTACCACCTACAAGCAGGTTCTGACGCCGGTGTCCGGCGGCGGTCAGGGGTTCCTCACCTTCTTGCGCAACAGCGGCCTCATCGCCATTCTCACCGTGCTTGTCTCGCTCGCATTCGCGATCCCCGGGGCATACGCCGTGAGCCGGCTGCGGTTCCCCGGCCGGCGTGGCGTGCACTTCCTCTTTCTGGCCGTATACCTGTTCCCCAGCATTGTGCTGGCGATCCCGTTGTTCGTGCTGTTCACCCGCCTCGGCCTGCGCGGGAACCTGATCGGCCTGGTCCTGGTCTACATTTCACAGACGGTGCCGGTCGCGATCTACATGCTGCGCAACTACTTTGCTACCGTTCCCCGCAGCCTGGAGGAGGCAGCCGCAGCCGACGGGTGCTCACGGCTGCAGATCCTGTGGTACGTGACCCTGCCGCTGGCACGGCCCGCCATCATTGCGACGGCGCTTTATGTGTTCATGATCGCCTGGAACGAGTACTTGTTCGCGCTGCTTTTCCTTATCGAGAACCGTGACCACTGGACCGTTTCGCTCGGCTTGGCGCAACTGTCCGGTAGCATCGACGTGCCAACCACGACTCTGATGGCCGGGTCGGTTATCCTTACCGTGCCAATCCTCGTGCTCTTCTTCCTCACGGAACGGTTGCTGACGGAAGGGCTCACGGCGGGGGCTGAGAAGGGCTAGCTAGTCCCATGAATGATTTCCCTGAGCCGCTCCTTTCCACCTCCGCGGGCCATATCTTCCAGCTCTTCCGGCAGGGGCGCGTGCGGACGCGGCGTGAGCTCATGCACTTGACGGGACTGTCCCGCTCCACCGTGATGCAGCGGCTCGACGCCCTGCTGGGCGCGGGCTACCTGCGCGAACAGGGGACTGAGGCATCCACCGGCGGCCGCCCCCCGGCCGTGCTGACGCCGAACGACGGGGCAAGGACGATTCTCGCGGCTGATCTCGGCGCCACCCATGGCCGGCTGGCGGTCATGGACGGCGCCGGGAAGATGCTCCACGAGCGGACCATTGAGTCGCGGATCGCGACCGGCCCCGAAGCCGTGCTGGAAACGGTCTGCTCGGATCTGGCAGCGCTGCTCAAAAAGAGCCGCCGGGATCCGGCAAGTGTCTGCGGGATCGGGATCGGTGTTCCCGGGCCGGTCGATGTCATCGCTGGCCACGCGGTTCAGCCCCCGATCATGCCGGGCTGGGATCGTTTCCCCGTCCGCGACGCTGTGGCCCGGCACTTTCCGGCCCCCACATTTCTGGAGAACGATGCCAATCTCATGGCGCTCGGCGAATCGGCCTTGTGTTACCCCGATATCCATTCGCTGCTCTTTGTCAAAGTCGCCACCGGCATCGGGGCCGGGCTGGTGATTGCCGGCCGGGTGTACGACGGCGTGGACGGCGGGGCTGGGGACATCGGCCACGTGCGCATCGCCGCCGCCGAGCACCATCGGTGCAGTTGCGGGGCGGAGGGCTGCCTTGCGGCCGTGGCCAGCGGTGGCGCCATCGCCCGCCAGCTGAAAGAACAGGGGTGGCCGACGGAGACTAGCCGGGACGTCGTGCGCCTGGTCCAGGAGGGAAACGGCGACGCCGTGACCGCCACCAGGCAGTCCGGGCGGCTGCTCGGTGAGGTCCTCGCGACCGCGGTGAGCCTGCTCAACCCCGGGGCCCTGATCCTCGGTGGTGACATGGCCTTCACCCACGAACACTTCCTGCTCGGCATCCGCGAGGCTCTTTACCAGCGAACGCAGCCCCTGGCCACCCGCAGCCTCCGGGTCGCCACCAGCCGCCTGGGCGACCAGGCCGGCATCGCAGGCGCCGCCGTCCTGGTACGCGACCGGGTCTTTTCCGCCACCGAGATCGACCGTGCCCTCGGCACGGCCTGACAGCACTCGTGCTTTTCATGATCCCGGTGGTTTTTTGCTGCCCCGGCAGCAAAAAACCACCGGGATCATGAAAGATGGGGCGAGATGTGCTTCTGGTAGCGGTGGCAGAGGGTGGTTAGGACACGTTCGGGGTCTGAGTTCCAGATGCCGGAGTTGAATATCTCCACTTCGACGTCGCCGCGGTAGCCGGCCTGGTCAACCGCTGATGACAGGCCCGGCAGGTCGATGTGGCCGTCGCCCATCATGCCCCGCCCTAGCAGGACATCAGCTGGCAGCGGGGTGATCCAGTCGCAGACCTGGAGGCTGGCGATCCGGGGGCCGGCCAGGGCGAGCTGCTCGCCGAGGCCCGGGTCCCACCACACGTGATAGGCGTCGACCACAACACCCACGTCGCTGGCTGCGAAACGCCCGGCGAGGGCCAGCGCCTGGGCGAGAGTGGAAAGTACGGATCGTTCGGCGCAAAACAAGGGATGCAGTGGCTCCAGTGCCAGCCTGACCGCCCGCTGCCGGGCGTAAGGAACAAGCTCCTCCAGTGCCTCCGCGACGCGCGCCCGGGCACCGGCCAGGTCGCGCGAGCCTGGCGGCAGGCCGCCCACCACCAGGACCAGGCAGGCGGCGCGCAGCTGGGCGGCCTCGTCGATGGCCTGGCGGTTGCCGTCCAGCGCCGTGCGGAACCCGGCCGGGTCGGCTGCGGTGACCCGGCACCGACCAGGAGCGCACGGTGATCTGGTTGACCGACAGTCGGGCAAGGCCCGCGCTCATGGTGTGAGCCCGGCCACGGTGAGCAGCACCCGCAGGCGGCTGGCAGCCAGCCGCGGGTCCGGCAGGACGCCCGCATCGGCGGCAAGCTGGGCGGTACGCAGGAGATGCGGGATGCTCCGGCCGCTGTGCAGGCCGCCGACCATCGTGAACCCGGGCTGGTGCCCGGCCAGCCAGGCCACGAATGCGATCCCTGCCTTGTAATACTGCGCCGGGGCGGCGAACAGGTGCCGGGCCAGCGGGACGGTGGGCAGCAGCGCCCCGTCGTAACCGGCCAGGTCCCCGCGGCGGAGCGCTTGCAAGGCCGCGGACGCCGCCGGGGCGATCGCCGCGAACACCCCGAGGAGGGCGTCGCTGGCATCACCGTCGGCGCCCCGGATGAGTTCCGCGTAGTGGTAGTCGTCACCGGTATACATGCGCACCCCAGGCGGCAGCTTTCGGCGGAGCTCCACCTCCAGCTCGCTGTCCAGCAGTGACATCTTGATCCCGGCCACAGCGTGCTGGAATTCGGTCACGAGCGCCAGCACGGTTTCCGCGGCCTGCCGGGGGTCGGTGGATCCCCAGTAGCCGGCCAGCGCCGGGTCGAAGCCTGGCCGTGCAGGATGACCGGCCGGCTGACCTGGCCCAGCAACCGGGCGTAGACCTGGTGATAGTCATCCGGGCGGTGAGCGCACGCGGCGAGCTGCCGGCGCGCCAGCAGCACCACCCCCGCGCCGTGCCCTCGACAAATTCCAGCTGTTCCTGGTAGGCGGCGATGACGCCGGCGAGCGTGGGCAGGGTGGGCGCGGCGTGGTCGGTCCCCACTCCAACGACGATGCGGCCACCCGCCGCCGCGGCCTCGGTGGCACTGCGCTGGATGAGCTGGCGGGTGGCATCCCAGTCCAGACCCATGCCGCGGGTCACCGATCTCGATACGGACGGTGCCGTCGTGCGACGGGACTCACCTGGGCGTCGAAGTAAATCGAGGCCGACTGATCCGCGAGGGCTTCCGCGAGGTCGGTCGTCCAGCGCCGCAGCCCGTGTTCGGCAGCGATCTGGGCCAGCCAACGAGGATCGGCTCCAGCTGCACACTGCTGCCGTCCGCGAGTTCCACGCCGCCCTGGTCGCGAATTGCCAGCACGGACCGCACCAGGTGCTGATGGTGCCCCATCCGGCCAGTGACCCCATTCATAATCACGCCGATTGAGCGCGTCACCGGGAGGGCCCCGGGGGAGTTTGGGCAGCACCCGGCTCGCCCGGGGCGCGCGCCGGGCGGGCTGTCACCCGTGCTGGCTCGTAGGTGGCGAGGCGGCCGCACATGCCCAGCCGCCGTTCCTCCGGCGGGCTGAGCACAGTCAGACGGCCGTCATGCAAGTAGCTGACTTTCGCCGCGTTCCAGCGCGTCAAGCTGCTCCAGAGTCCGCTGCGCCGCCGCCAGGGCACCGGTCTCCCAGGTTTGGCGCCATGCGGGCAGTTGCGGCCGGACGAGCGCGGTCGCTGCCGCGTAGAACTCATCGAGCACCTGCGGTCCCTCGGTCTCGACCCGGGCGCGCAGGCGTAGGAAGCCAGCCACGGCGAGGTTCTTGCGCCGCTCGGCCGGCGCCTCCCGGCGATCCGCGGTGCCAGAGTCACCCATCGGAGGGGCACCTGTGGCCGGTGAGCTTCGCAGGGCCGGGAATTCGTCACCCCTGCCCGGCGAGTTCCGCGCGGCCGCGGCTTCCTCACCCGTGCCCGGTGAGCTTCCCAGGGCCGCGACTTCCCGGTATGCCTGGGCGTCAGCGAGCCGCTCCGGGGGAAAGGTCAGCACGCAGTCCCCGGCTTCCGGCAGGCCACCGTTCTGCATGACCACGATGATCTTCAATTCCTGCTCGTTGACCAGGCGGTGGATGACGCCTGGGCTGAACCATGCCACCGTAAGCGGCGTCAACGGGGTCTCCGCATAGCCCCCGTATCCCAACGTCTGCAGCCGCCCCTTACCCCCGATCACGACGTAACCCTCGGTGCAGGCCAGATGGGCGTGTGCCGACCCGCCGCGATGCCCGTCCGGGCTGGACCAGTCATAGACGGTCAGGTGCGACACGCTGGTGCCGCCGGGAAACAGCCCACCCATGTACTCGCCGGGGGCACCGGGGGCACCGGGGGAAAGCCCGCCCGGGTTGCCGCCCGAACCGCCGGAAGAATCAGCCGTCACGATCAGCCCTCGTCTCTGCTGGGACCGGCACGGACCAGTCGATGATGACCCCGAGGTAGCCGTCGGGTTTGGCGGCCAGCGCACTGAAGACACCGGGTGCCTGGTCCGGCGCGACGGGAGTAGCCGGGATAGTAAGGCTCCGTGCTCGTGGCCGTCCGGAAAGCCGTGCGGCCGAGGTAGCCGGCCACCTCGGTGCCAGGGCTGATCGCGGTCGCGCCGGCGCGGGCCAGGAGCCCGCCCGGCGGTGGCTCGCCGGGCATGTCAAAACTGTCGAGGGTCATCTGGCCGGGCCGGTAGGAGACCAGCCGCTGGGCGCGCACTACGGCGTCCCTTCCACGGTGTCCAGCGTCCTCATCGCTTCCTCGGCGGCGCGCAGGCAGGCATAACCCGTGCGGGCAACCGTTTCGGGGTCGGGGCCGCGGTCCAGCGCCTCGACCGAGACGTCCCCGTCGTAGCCGGCGCGGGCGAGGGCGCGGATGATGGGGACGAAGGCGGTGCCTCCCAGCCCGGGCCCCCGCCGGTTGGCGTCGTTGGCCTGGAAGTAGGCGAGGTAGGGAGCGGCCAGTGCGATCAGGTCGGGCACCGGCGTGCCCTCGGCGCTCATGCTCTTGACGTCGAGGACCATCCGCACCCCGGCGCTGCGCCGACAGCTCCCCGATGCTGTCGCACAGCGTGAACGGCGCGATTTCCACCGCCTCGTACCCCACCTCGGCGGCGAAGCCGAAGGCGCGATCCAGCGGCCAGCCCTCGAAAAGTTCGTTGCAGATGGCAAGACGCATGCTGGTCTCCCCGTCTCAGGCCGCCACAAAGTCCTGGTAACGTGCCGCGACGCGGTCGGCCGTCGCGTCGCCAGGGTGGATCAGCAGCCGGTAACGGAAGGTGACCGGCTGCGTGTCAGTGATCCGCAACGCTCCCGCGCGGTCCTGCCCCGGAAAGAATTCCTCATAACCAAACGGATTTGCCGCCATCAGCCCGTAGTCGCGCACATGCCAGGTGGTGGGGTAACGGGGATTGGCGGGATGGTCGAAGATCGCGATGCCGACGGTTGCTCCGTCCACCGGCCCCGAGTAGTCACACCAGCGGGCCGGCCGCCCCCAGCACTGCTCTTCGCCGGCCACGCCGTCGGAGTTCTCGATCCGGCCGCCCCGCCGTTCTTCCATGGACGGGGCGACCCGGAGCGCGACCAGCCCGGCATCCTTGGTGTCGGCGAGGGTGACCGAATGACCCGGCGGTGCCAGCAGGGTCGTGCGGATGTCGAAGAACCGGCTGCCGTCCGGCTGCTCCGGGTAGAACTGCAGCGCCCGGCTCTCGATCAGCAGCGCGAGTCCTGCTCCGTCCAGCCAGTGCAGGCGGTGGCTTACCCGTATCCGGCCGGGGCCGGCCACGGACTCGAGGCCGCCGCGGTGAACGATCCGCCCGTGGCCGTCGAAGTCGGTCCAGAAATCCGCGCCACCGACGCTGCGGTGCCCGGTCCAGACACCACGGTGGTGGGGATGATCCCGGGACTCCTCCGGCACGCCTGACAGGTCGAGTGGCCTGGTGACCACGCGCCCGCCCGGTCCGGTCAGGTCGCCGAGGAATGGCCTCGGCTGTGCTGGGTCGAGGATGTAGGTGGCCAGCGGCTCCTGGCTAAGCCTGAACTCCAGGGACCGGCCGTGACCGGCGATCTCGCAGCGGGGAGCCTTCTCAGCCACCTGGGTTCCGTTCATGCTCGGCCACCGTTGCGCTCGGTCATGGCGACTCCTGCGGCGCTGCCGCGCTCTCGTCCGCAAGGGCTCACGGTCGAGGTCGACATGGTCGAAGAACTTGGTTCCGACGCGCTGCTGTACGCCGGTCTCAGCGGGCATGCCGAGCAGTCGATCACCCAAGGCCACGACCTGGTCGCGCGGATCGACGTCCGGTATGCACCGGCCAAGGGTGACACGGTGACGTTGCGGATCCGTGAGGACGCCCTGCACCTGTTCGATACGGCGAGCGGGCTGCGCATCCAGCCCTGAACTCCCGCTCCGGGCGGGTGGTGGTTTGGCCGGCCTCGGGGCCCCCCGCCCGGGGTGGGTCCTGTGCCTGCCTGAACGCCCTTAGAACTTAGGGGATGACTACCTGCGCGGTGAAGAGGTCGAGTTGGTGTAGCGTGCCGTCGGGGTTCTGGCCATCGATGTTGGAGTTGTCGGACCACGCCGGGTAGAACAGGCCCGAGGCGAAGGCGGCGTGGGTGTAGTCGCCGTAGTCGAAGCCGCTTTGCGCGTCAGGCGCGTTGAACGTGCCCGCGCTGACCTGGAAATTATTCGGGGCGAAACTCGCGCCGCCGTCCGTGGAGAAGGTGGCCCATATCTGGGCGTCGTCGTTGGGGATTCCGTCGGTGTCGCCCGAGCCGCCCACTCCTAGGTCGTTCCGGCAGTCATACCAGGAAACCGCCACGTTTCCGGTGCTCTGGTCGACCGCGACGGACGGGTCGAACTGGCTGTTGACCGTCTTGTCGTCGTTCAGCCTCGCCGCCGCGCTCCACGTCGCGCCGTTGTTGTCGGAGAACTGGAACATGATGTCCATGTTGTCGCTCTCGTTCGGCGACTCCTGCGTCCACACGGCGTAGACCCGGCCGTTATGCGCGCCACCGCTGCGATCAAACGCCAGGTTCGCCTCCGCGTCGACTGACCGGTTCGGCTGCGCCGGGATGTAGTCGAACCCGCCAACCGCGGTGTGGGCCAGCAGCACCGGGTCGGCGAACCCGCCCGCATGCAGGCCGTTGGCGTCGACCGCCGTGTACAGGTGTGCCCCGCCCTGGCCGTTGGTCTGGTCCTGGTAGGTCACCATGACCTGCCCGTTCGGGCCGACGGCGGTGTCTCCGTAGTCGCCGCGCCCGGCGGAGGTGGGGACGCTTTCTGGGGCGCTGAACGAGCCGAACTTGCCAAGCCCGGTGACGTGGGCGCCGAAGGCCTGCACCACAGTAGACGGGAAGCTCGTGTAGCTCACCCACACGCTGCGCGCCCCCGCCGAGATGGAGGGCTGATCTCCCAGCATATTGGGGTTGTTCGACGGTGGCCTCAGCCGCTTGGGCTTAGCGCCGGAGGGAGCCTTGCTCCCGGTCGGCGTGGTCGGCACGATCTCCGCCACCTTGGTGAAGCTTTTGCCGCCGTCCGTGGACAGCGCGACGAAGACGTTGCCGTTGGTGTTGACCAGGTAGGTCATCCACAGGTTGCCGAAGCTGTCCCAGGCAAGCTGCTCGTCGCAGCAGATCTCGCCGAGCGGGGCGCCGGTACCGATGACCTGGCGGGTCCAGGTTTGCCCGCCATCGGTGGAGACTCCCTCGAACAGCCCGCTGACCACGTCAGGCAGCGTGGCCATGGTGACGACGTTCGACGCCCACTGGAACGGTCATCCACCCAACGAGCGCAACGGCCGCAAAGACTGGTGTGGAAATGGTCAGCATCCGCAAGATTCGCCGGTTCATGGGGGCCTCCCGGCACTGGATACGCCGTTAAGACCCCGTCACCTTACGTCGCGCGCGAACCGTTCGGCAAGGCCGGCCACCCGGGTCACCTTCCTGACCTGGGCCGGGACGAGCAAAGAGGCCGCTGCCCGATCTTGGGGTGCTCTCTCTCCCCAGGGCGGGGCGCTGCTCACGCGTGCTGGGCGGCCAGTATTCCGATCACGAAGAGTGCGGCGTCGTAAATGAAATGCGCCACGATGGGCCGGGTCAGGCGCCGGTGCTTTTGGAATGAGCGGGTGACGAAGTAGCCAAACGGGATGGTGAACAGGAACCCGAGCCCGTAGTAAAGGTGGTAGCTGGTGCGCAGGATCAGGCTGAGCACGAGCGCTCGCCGCGGTGCCCAGCCAAACTGCTCAAGCCTGGTCAGCAAATACCCGTTGACCAGTGTCTCCTCGGTGATGGCGGTTGCTGCCGCCAGGACCGCCCCGTAGGCGATGTAGTAGGTGGGCACGTGGCCCGTGGAGACCTGGCTGAACAGCGTTTTGTGCCGGCCGATCAGCACGCTGAGCGGTGTCGCGAAGACCTGCACCGTCACGTACGCGCTGACCGCCAGCCCGATTCCCGGCAGCAGGTCGCTGCGCCAGCCGGGGAGGCCCAGCCCGATCGCTGCCGGAGGCTGGCCGGTCCGGGCCAGCAGCAGCAAAGCGAGCGGCACCAGCGTGCCCACACCAAGGTAGGTGATCCCGCCAAGGATGAGGTTCGCCAGCGGGTGGCCGGGGACCACGGTGGGGAAGACCTTGAGCGTGCGCGCCCCGCCCAGGTGGGCGGCGAACGTGTCCACCGCGGCAATGACACCTGGGAAAAGGAACGCAAGCTGGACGAACCAGGTTTCGAGCACCAGCCCGCGCCGGGAGGGCTGCTCTATCCGGACCGGCTGCTGCATGGTGGGCTGCTGGTGCGGGGCGCCCAGCTGCACGGGGGCTGGCAGTGGCGATGAGGCAGGCGCCCAGTAAACCCAGTCCGGTGGCGGCGCTGGCCAGTCCGGAGGAGGCTGCCAGCCTGGCGGCGGCGCCCACCCAGGAGGCGGCTCGGGCCATCCTGGCGGCGACCGCCACACCCATCCCGGCATGCTCATCCCCTCAGCATGCCGGATACATGCAATTGGACATGCCGGATGCGACAGGCCGGATGCCGGAGCAAACAAGAAATATGCCGAATCACCTGCGTGTACCCGCGTGGTCTTCGGTGATGCGGTCTTGGCCTGCAGGGCATGGGCGGGCACACGGCGGGGCGAGGCGCCCCAGGCGGGAATCGAACCCGCTGCGGTCCGCTTTAGACCGTCCTTACGTGATCTTCTATTACGGGGTTTCGTGGGCTGACCTGGGGTTTTGCCGTCTGGTTGCGCCTGACGGGGACCTCCGTTCGTGGCTACGCTGGTTACGCTGCGTCGAGGCGGAGCGGGATGGGCTTGCCGAGCAGCTCGAATACGCGGCGTTGTTCCGGGGTCGGCGTTGAGAGTTTTTCGAGGCGTTTCCCGGCGAAGCTGACGGTGTTTCTGGTGAGGGTGGCCAGGTGGGCGACCAGTTCGTGGTAGCCGCGGACGGGCAGCTTATCCGGGGTGATTTTCGCGGTGTCTTTCGCCGTTGCTGTGGTGGATCTGCGGGCCGGGGTGACCGGGTCTTCGCGGGCGGGCTTGTTGTTGTCGGTGAAGGTGAGCGGCGCGAGCGCCTGGCGCAGGTGCCAGGTGAGATAGGTGGCGAGCATGCAGATCAGCACGTGCGCCCGGACCCGGTTTTCCAGGTAATGGTAGATGGGACGCAGGTCGATGTCTTCGGCTTTCATCGACCAAAAGTCGCGTTCGAGGTTCCCGAGGTCTTTATAGGCCTCCACGGTCTCGGCGGTGCCGAGTTTCCCGGCGGCGGCGGAGGTGCGGATCACATAGATCCCGTCGAGTTCTGCCTCGGCGGCGATCTTGTCCTGATCGCGGCGGAACTCGAAACGCCCGTCGCCGATGTCGGTGACGAAGTGCTTGCCGACTTTGCGCTTGTTGATGACCTTGCCGACCTTGACGCCGATCTTGTCCGGGTCTTTCAGCCGGCCCGCCTGCACCGAAGCCCTGATTTTGCCCAGCTCTTTCTCGGTGGCTTCCAGCAGGGATTCGCGCTTGGCGGCGCGCTGGGCGGCCAGCGCGGGATTGCGGCAGCAGATCAGCCGCTCGCCGGGGTAGCGGGCGTCGGTGATCTCGGCGAGATTCTGCTCATCGAACAGCGACATCTGCAGCGGCCCGCCGTCGCTGGCCAGCGCGGCGATGGAGGGGGCGCGCAGGGCGGTGATCCAGCCCGCGCCCGGCAGCTTCTGCAGCTGGCGGATCCGCACCTTGGTGACCGACCCGCGGTCGCCGACCAAGATGACCTCACCGAGCCCGAATGTGTCGCGCACGACGGGGATGATTTCCCCGAACGCGACCGAATCGGAGGTGTTCCCGGCGAATACCCGGACCGCGACCGGGATCCCGCCGGAGCTGGTCACCATGCCGAACTCGATCTGCTCGCGGTTCTTCTTCCCGTCCCGGGAATGCCCGAACGCGCCCAGCGGGCAGCTGCGGCCTTCCAGCCACGCCGACGACAAATCGAACAATGCCAGCCCGCCGCGGGAAAGGTGCCGGGCGGCGAGCTTTTTCTCGATCGCGTCCTGCCGCGACAAAAGCCAGTCCATCGCCGCATAAACCTCGTCCGTGCTGGCGCCATCAACACCCAGGTCGCCGCCCAGGGTGGTATCGGCCCACCAGCGGGTGGTGGCCAGTTTCGAGGCCGGCGCGACCGCGCGGGCGATTATCAGCCCGTACGCCATGTCCCGCTCGAAACAGCCGGGGCCGAGCAGGTTTTTCAGCCCGAGTTTCTGCGCCATCACGTGCGCCACCGCGACGTGCCCGTGCGGCAGCGACCGCTCGATCTCGAAAACATCGTCCGCGTCCACCAGCACCGAGCCGGACAGCGACGCCTTTAGCGCCGCGATCGCGGAATCGGGAAGCGCCGACAGATTCGACAGCGTTTCTTTCTTCACTTTCCCGCCCTCGCGGAAGGAGCGGCGCAAAAGATGCGTGCGGTAGGTCCGCGTGCTGCCGTCCTTGGCCTGGTAGGTCCGGGACGGGCTCTCGATGTACATCCCCGCATGCCGTGGACTCGCCATATGCCAATCATCGCAGGTCAGGACGCGGATGTCCAGTATATTAGTGGCTACACTCCGTCACGCACTGGGACTGCTTTCCGCAGGTCAGCCTGCTCGATGTTACAAAGAGTTACGGCAAGGTCAGTTTAGAGGCGGTTGCCCGGCCATTGGGCTTCTGGGGCGGGTCGGGTGAGCGGCAGTGCCCGGCCGCTCACCCCATGGTGCCGGATGTGGTGCCGGATCGCGCGCTCTGGAGCAGGCCCTGGCCGGGGCAGGAGTTCGCGCGGCACGGCAACGACCGTCAGGCGGCGTCCGGGTCGTTGATCCGTTCCCTCAGCTGACGGTTGGTGACGCCGGACCTTGCGGCCCGGTATTCCGCCGCGGTCAGGGACCGCCCGAGTTCGTCCAGGGTCCGGAGCACGAACCGCTGCGTCACGACGCGGCGGTTAAGCACGTCAAGGGCGGCGGCTTGCCGCCAGACCTTGCGCTGCAGCCAGCGGGTGGCCGTCGGCAGGTCCCCCTCAAGCTGGGCCCGGAGCGCGTCGCGTTCCGCGGCAACCTCGACGAGTTCGGCCCGCAGGGCAGCCGCAGACCCGGCGGCATCGGTCGTGGAGTCGGCAGAAGCAGTCATAGTCTCACCTCCTTCCGTCGCGAGAGCGCGAGTGGGAGGTGAGAGACCAGCCGGTGTGCGGCGGGTTCCAGCGCGACAGCGGTCAAAGCGCCAGCGAGGTCCGGTTCGTAAACCGCGACGGTGCGGAAGCCCTCTGCGATCGCGTCGGCGCACAGCCAGCCAAGTGTCAGTTCATCCGGTGCAGCAAGCACCACGACGACGTTGGAAGTCAGATGCCAATGACTGATGACACCGGGATGAGTGACCGCGAAGTCGAGCGCGGCGTGTGCCGCCTGGCAAGCCTGCGGTCCGGGCGGCAGGTCACCGCGGGTGACGAGGTAGAGGCGAGAGACACAGCCCTAATGGTGCGGCATGGGGCTGAGCGTACCCGCCAAGACCGACAGCTCGCACGCGATTTTCCCCGTGCCCGGGTCCGCACACCCGGTGGGGCGATCACCAAGCTGCCCGGCGCCGCGACGTGGTTGGGATTCTGGGTGATGGTCTTGGCGATGGTAGCCCTCGGCGGTGGGTCGCTGCTGGCGCTGCAGACGGTCCGTGGGCGCGAGGCCGCCAGGCGGCGCCAGCGGCTTGCACGATGACCAAAAACCAAGCCACGAAACGCTGGCTGAGGGGTGGCCGCGGCTAGGGTGAGATTGTGACCGACCTCCCCGAGCGTTCCGATCGCCGCCTGATGCGGGTTTCCGATGCCGACCGCGATCATGTCGCGGAGGTGCTGCGCGACGCCGCCGGCCAGGGACGCCTCACGTTCGACGAACTCGAAGACCGGCTCAGCGAGGCCTACGCCGCCAAGACCTATGCCGATCTCGAAGAAGTCACCCGTGACCTGCCGGGACCGGGTGCCCGGGCACCCGCGGTGCAGTCCTCGGGCAGGTTCCCGGCCGAGCGGATCGGTGGCAGCCCGGCAACCGCGGTCGCGGTCGCGGTCTTGAGCGGGACCCAGCGTGCCGGGCCGTGGGTCGTCCCGCCCACCTTCACGGCCTTCGCGCTCATGGGCGGGGTCGACCTCGACCTGCGCCACGCCAGGTTCAGCCAGCCCGAGGTCACGATCTACGCCTACGCGCTGTGTGGCGGCGTGAACATCGTGGTCGGCGACGACGTCGAGGTGGACGTGTTCGGGTTCGGCTTCATGGGCGGGTTCGACCACCGGGCCAGCGGCCCCGGCATTCCCGGCGCTCCCCGGGTGCGGGTCGGCGGCTTCGCGCTGATGGGCGGCGTCGAAGTCAAACGCAAGCCCATGTCCCGCAGGCATCTCCCTCGCGACGGTGACCAGCATCCGGAGATCACCGGCTGAGCTTGACCCCTGCCGAGTCACCCGGCTCGGCAGGGGCGATCAAGCCGGGCGGGGTCAGGCGGGGGTGGTGCTGCCCCGGCGGGCCACGGCATCTACGGTGACCGCGGCGAGCAGCACTCCGGCGGTCCACATGTTCTGGGCGGCCGCGCCGAGGCCGAGCAACAGCAGGCCGTTGTAGATCACGGCCACGACGAGCCCGCCGAGCACCGCGCCCAGCATCCGGCCGCGGCCGCCGAACAGGCTGGTGCCGCCGATCACTGCCGCCGCGACCGCGTAGAGCACGTACTGGCCGCCGTTGAAGTTATTGGACATCGAGCCCAGGGACGAGGCGTAGATGATGCCGGTGATGCCGGCGGTCAGCCCGGTCAGGACGAACGCCGTCACACGGATCCGGCTCAGGTTGATGCCGGCCCGCCGGGCGGCCTCGGCGTTCCCGCCGATCGCGTACACGTAGCGGCCGAACCGGGTGCGGCCGAGCAGGACAGTCCAGGCCACCAGCAGGACGAGTACCACCACCACCACCCACGGCACGCCGCGCAGCACCACGAGGGCACTACCGCGGTTGGCGTTCCCGATGAGGACTACGACCACGCCCACCGCGGCCATCAGGACGATCTTCAGGATGGTCACGCTGGCGGGCGGGGCGGCCAGGCTGTTAGCCCGCCGCCGGGTGTCCCGGATGATCATGAACGCCGCGGCCAGCGCAACGGCGGCCGCCATCACGATCCAGCCGACAACTGGGCTGAGGCTGCCTCCCGTTCCCGGGTTGTCGATGTCGTAAAGGATGTTGTTGGTGACCCGGATCGTCCCGCCCGATCCGGGGGCGGCCGCGTTGAGGAGGAAGAGCAACAGGCCAAGGCCCCCGAGATAACCGGCAAGCGTCACGACGAAGGACGGCAGTCTCAGCCTCGTGATGATGACGGCCTGGACCCCGGCGTAGGCCCCGCTGAACGCCAGGCCGGCCGGCACCGCCAGCCACAGCGGGAGGGGGTGGCTCACAGAGAGCAGCCACAGGGTGATGACCCCGCCTAGTGCCGCGTTATACCCGACGGACAGGTCGATCTCACCGAGCAGCAGCACGAAGACCTCGGACATGCCGAACGTCACGAGGAAAGCGGCCTGGGTTATCAGGTTGACCAGGTTTCCCGCGGACAGGAACACTGGGCTGCGAAGCCGGAAATATGCCACGAGCACGATCAGGCCGACCACCACGGGCAGTGCGCCGCTCTCGCCGCCGCGGACCCGCCGCAGCCAGAGGCGCGCGTACTCGGCCAGCGAGTTGGCCAGCACCTCGGGGGCGGTGGCCAGTACGGCCTCCGGCACGGGCGCAGCATCGCTCTCGAATTCGGTGGCGACCGTCACCTGCGGGCTGTCCACGGGCTCCGGCGCGGCGCCACCCTCAGTCTGTGTCATTCATCAGCCCTCCGCGCCGCTGGCGGTGCCGGGCACCGGCATGTCGTTCCCGTTCACCTGGCGGCTGCTCGCGCCCGTGGTCATCAGGTCGACGACGGATTGCCGGTCGAACTCCGCGGCGGGGCCGACAGCAACCAGCCGGCCCAGGTAGAGCACCGCGAACCTGTCCGCCACCCGGAAGATGTCGTTGAGATTGTGCGAGATCATGACAACCGCATGACCGCGCTCGGCCAGGCGGGTGATCAGGCTCAGCACCAGTTCGGTCTGGGTCACACCGAGGGCCGCGGTCGGCTCGTCCATGATCACGAGCTTGGCGTCCTGCATAACCGCCTTGGACACCGCAACCGCCTGCCGCTGGCCGCCCGACAGCGAGCCCACAGCCTGGCGGACAGACCTGACGGTGGTCACCGCCAGGTCGGCGAGTGTGGCGTTCGCGGTCTTCTCCATCGTGATCTCATCCAGCAGCCCGAACCGCCGTGGCTCGTGGCCGAGCAGCATGTTCTGCACGATGTCCAGGTTGTCGCACAGCGCTAGGTCTTGGTAGACGGCGGCGATCCCGAGTTCGGTCGCGTCACGGGGGGTGTGCAGGTGGACCGGCTGGCCGTTCCAGAGCATCTCGCCGCGGCTGGGCGCCCAGATCCCGGCGATGCACTTGACCAGCGTCGTCTTGCCGGCGCCGTTGTCGCCGACCAGTGCGGTCACCTGCCCGAGGGGTATGTCGAGGTCGATGCCGACCAGCGCCTGGACGGGGCCGAAATTCTTGCCGATCCCGCTCAGCCGCAGCAGTGGCGCGCCGGCCGGGGCGGGGCTGCCGGCGCCGGGCGAGGGGGAGCGGGTCGGCGCCCGGCCCGCCGAAGCGGGCCCGGCGCCTTCCCCGGCGGCACCCTGACCGGGTGTTACCACCGTGAGATACCTCCTTTGCCGCGGGAACTCATTCTCATCCCGAGATCCCGGCGGACGTGCAGTCGGCCTTGTACTTGCCCTTGCACAGATCCTTGGCAGGCACGAAGCGGTCAGCAATGACGGTCGAGCTCATATTCGACGGCGTGACCCACTTCGGGATCAGCAGCACCGAGGGCACGCTGACCTTGGCCGTGGTGTCCATGGTCGTACCGTTGACCAGCGCGCTCGGCGGCGTCTTGCCAGCGCGCAGGTACATGGCCAGCGCGGCCGCCGCCTGCGCCTCCAGGTAGATCGGCTTGTACACGGTGCCGCACTGGTAGCCGGACAGGACGTTCTGCAACCCGATCAGGGTCGCGTCCTGGCCGGTGACCGGGAAGGTCTTGGCCTTGACACCCTTGCGCTGCAGATAGGTGATGATCGGCGCCGCGTTCTCGTCGTTGGGCGTGAGCACGGCGTTGATGTTCGGGTGCGCGGTGAACTGCTGCTGGAACTCGGTCAGCGCGGTCGGCGGGTCCCAGGTCCCGGCGGCCTTGCCGACCTTGGCCCATGAGCCGTCGCTGAAGTGCGGGTTCAGCACCGAGTTGTAGCCGTCGCCGAACAGCGTGGCGTTGTTGTCGGTCGGGTCGCCGTACATCTCCAGCACGTTCGGCTTCGCCACGTGCCAGTCGCTGATGCAGGAGGCCAGGCCCTTGCCAAGCAGTTTGCCAACGTATTTGTTGTCGAAGCTCACATAATCTTTCCGGCTGCCGCCCAGGGTGAGCCGGTCGTAGTCGACGACCGCGACCCCGTGCGAGGCCGCGTACTTCTCGATCTGTGTGCCGACGCCGGAGTCGAGCGGGTCCATGATCAGCACGGTCGCGCCTTTGGTGATCGCGGTCTGCGCGTCGCTCAGCTCGGTCGCGTCGCTGCCCTGTGCGTTCTGCACGGAGAACTGGGATGACGTCAGGCCCGCTGTCTCGAGCGCCTTCGTCAGATAGGGCGCGTCGAATTCCACGTAACGGGCCGAGGACACCGTGTCCGGCAGGATCACCGCGACGTTGCCCTTGCCGGCCGACGCCAGCGGCTTCAGGCCGGCCATCGCCGAGAAGTCATTGGTGAAGGATTTCGCGGATATGGTCGGCACGCTGACGCCAGCGCTCGAACTCGAGGTCGACGACGGTGTGCCACTGCTGCCGCACGCCGCCGCGATGAGGGCCACAGCGCTGACCCCCGACGTGACGACGAGTTTTCTAGCGATTCGTTTCAACTAAACCACCTGATTCGTGAGAAAACTGCTGCATCAGGTTCCCCCCGCCGGTTGGGCGCGGGCCGGGAGGCGATCACAGCGCTCTGGCTCTGTACCACGACAGTAAGGGTCACTGCATAAACGGGTCGTGAACATCGTCGGCGAGCCGTTAACAATCCGTGAACAGTCCGCCTGCGTCCTCCGCCCGCACTGTCACTCTGTCCGGCAAAAGGTGTCACCTCGCCTCACAAAAGGTGTTACTCCACCTCGCAAAAATAGTATGAACGCTCACAAAAATAGTATGAACGCCAGGTTCTCTGCCCAGATCAGTCGGGAGCGAACCGGTAGCCGGCCCTTGGCTGCGTGAGGATCAGCGGTGGGCCTTCGCCGGTCTCCAGCTTGGCCCGCAGCCGGCGGACGTAGACGCGGACGTATTCGGTTTCGGTTTCGTAGCCGCGCCCCCACACCCGCCGCAGCAGGTGCGCGTGGGTCAGCAGCTTGCCGCGATTGGTCGCGAGCTCGCGTAGCAGCGCGAACTCCGTCGGCGTGAGGTGCACCGGCTGTCCCTGCCGCCGGACTTGCTGACCCGCCAGGTCGATCACGATGTCACCCGCGGTGATCACGGGCGGGCCGGGCTCAGGTGAGGCGGCGGGGCGGGTGCGGCGCAGCGTCGCGGTGATGCGGGCGAGCAGTTCCTCGATGCTGAACGGCTTGGTCATGTAGTCGTCGGCCCCCATGTTGAGCGCCGTCACCTTGTCCCGCTCGCCGCCGCGGGCGGACACCACGATGATCGCTACCGGCGACCGCTCGCGGATGTGCCGGCATAGCTCGAACCCGTCGACCTCCGGCAACATCAGGTCGAGAAGCACGATGTCCGGCTCCTCGGTCTCCAGCAGCTGAAGCGCCCGGGCGCCGTCGACCGAAACCACCGTGTCGAAGCCCCGCACGGCGAGGTTCGACCGGATGAGGTCCACAATGTTGGGATCGTCCTCCACCACCAGGGCCCGGGTCTTGCGCCCGCTGTCAGGCATTATCACGGTCAAACCCCGGCCCAGGCCCGCCCGCGGCGCTCACATCCGGCCCCGTTCCCGCGGTGGGTGCCCCCACGGTTCCCGCCGTCACGCTGTCCGCCGCCGCGGTTCCCGCCGTCACGCTGTCCGCCGCCGCGGTTCCCGCCGTCACGCTGTCCGCCGCCGCGGTTCCCGCCCCCACGCTGTCCGCCGCCGCGGTTCCCGCCCCCACGCTGTCCGCCGCCGCGGTTTCCGTCCCCACGGTGTCCGCCGCCACGGTTACGGGATCTGTGCCCTGGCTGTCGTCGCGCGGGTCAGCCTCGCCGCCAGGGCGTTCGGCCGCTTCTATTGGAAGGCGGATGCGGAAACGGGTGCCTGGCTTTAGCCGCTGCAGTTCAATGCTCCCGCCATGCACCTCGACGATGCCCTTGGCGATAGACAAGCCCAGCCCCGCTCCGGTGCTGCTGGCGTGCCGCCTGCGAGTCGGCTCGAACGGCGTGGCCGCCAATTCCGCTGGCATGCCCACGCCGTCGTCAGTCACGCTGACCTCCACCTCCCCGGATGCCTGCCCATTGGCGCCGGCGGGTGCCTGCCCCGTCGGCCCGCCCGGTGCCGAAGCCGGCACGCGGCACGGTGCCGCCGTCACCAGCACCCGCGTCCCAGCAGGATTGTGCCTGAGCGCGTTCGTGAGCAGGTTCACGAAGACCTGCTCCAGCCGGTCGTGGTCGGCCCAGACGACTGGCAGGTCAGGAGCGCAGGCCACCGAGACCGCCGCGCTGGCCGGGTGGAGGCAGGCAATGGCGGCTTCCAGCACCAGCGGAATCTCACACCAGTCGCGTTGCAGCCGCATGATGCCCGACTCGATCGCAGAGAAATCGAGCAGGTCCTCCACCAGGCGCCCGAGCCGCGCCGACTCCGCGCCGATGCGGCCGAGGAAACGCTGCTCAGATTCCCCGTCCCAGGTCACATCCGGCTGCATGAGACTCGAGGCGTAACCCCGGATCGCCGTGAGCGGGGTCCGCAGTTCGTGGCTCAGCCGGGTCAGGAAGTCCCGCTGGAGCTCGCGGGACCGGCGCAAGGCGGCAGCTTCCTGATGGGCCAGGCCCGCTTCCTCGCGTTCCAGTGCCAGCCGCAGGGAGTGCGCGGCGTCCTCCATCAACGCCGTTTCCTCCGTTGTGGCCTGAATGTGCCGCCAGCTCGCCAGCAGGACCGAGGGGCCCGCGGGCGCCCGGAAGACGACTGCGAGCACCCGCCGGCCACGGCTGCTGCTGAGTCGCCTCGCCACCCCCTCACGGTGCGCGTCGGCCAGTGCCTCCTCGGCCAGGCCCCGCAAGGACGGTGATGCGGCCGCCGGGTCGGTTCCCGCGCGCCCGGCGAAGGCCCGCCATCGGGGCGCTTCCCCCTGCGGCTGGGTGAGCAGCGCCACCTCGTCAGCCTGCAGGCCCCGGCGCAGCGATCCCACCGCGACGACGAGCGCCTCGGCGACCGGGACCGGGCCCGCCAGCGTCTCCAGCATCTCGCGGATTGTCTCCAGCACCCGGTTGCGCGAAGTCACCTGGTCGAGCAGCCGGTCGCGCTCGATCGCGCTGGCCGCGTACCCGGCGTAGAGCGTGACGAGATCAAGCTCGTCCTGCAGCGGGGTCCCGGCCTTCGCCCGGAAGACGGTGATGATCCCCCGCAGGCCATCCGGTCCCATCACCGGGACCGACCAGGAGCTTCCCACGCCCGCGTCCCGTGCCATGGTGCCGAAAGCGGCCCACGCGGCGCTGGCACCCACGTTTGCTGCCACGACGGTCTGCTCGGACGTGGCCGCCAGGCCAACAGGTCCCCCTTCGCCGCCAAACGGCAGGCGTGACCACTCCAGCAGCTCACCTGGCTCAAACCCGAGCGAGGCCGCACAGAGAAGCGCTGGGCCGGTCACGAGATGGATGCACAGGCGTTTGGTGCCCAGCGCCGCGCCAAGCGCGGACAGGATCAGGGACAAGCTGGAGGAGGGGTCGGCCGAGACCAGCCGGTCGGTAAGCCCGTGCAGCCTGGTGAGCTGGCGGCGCGCGGAGGAGCCCACCTCGTGGCCGGACAGCAGGGCCACGACGTCATCGGGGTGTGTGCTGCGGGGATCCAGGTCGCCGACGATCCTGCCCTGGCGCAGCACCACGATCCGGTCCGCCAGGCGGAGCATCTGCTCGATGTCGTGGCTGGCGATCAGGATCGTGGTGCCTTTCCCGCGCAGCTCCATGACCAGCTCTTCGACCTGCGCTTTTGCCTTCGCCCCGAGGGAGGCTGAGGGCTCGTCGAGCACCAGCAGCCGGGGCCCGTGGCTTATCGCGCGCGCCACCGCGACGAGTTGGCGCTCGCCACCGGACAACGTGCGGACGGTGCGGGTGGTGTCCGGGATGGGAATGCGCAGGCTCTGCAGCACCGCCGCGGCCGCCGCGTGGAAGCGGTTTTCGGACAGCATGAGGCGCCGGGGTTCCTGGCCCAGCAAGACATTGGAGGCGACGTCCAGGTTGTCGCAGAGGGCGAGGTCCTGCCAGACCACCCCGATCCCTTGCCGGGCCGCCGCGACCGGGCTGGCGGACACCCGCTTGCCCGCCAGGAACATTTCACCGCTGGCCGGGGTGATGTCACCGGCCAGGCAGCGCACCAGTGTGGTTTTGCCCGCCCCGTTCTCGCCTGCCAGGGCGACGATCTCCCCAGCCTGCATGCTCAGGTCCACCCCGTCGAGCGCCCGGACCTGGCCGAAGCTCACGCGCAGCCCGGACACGGTCAGCAAGGGCACCGCCGGTGCCTGCACCGGCTGCCGCTGCACAGCCTGCGGCTGCACGGTTTGCGACTGCGCCGAAGTAAGTGGGGTGGCCACCCGGCCATTATGCGCGATGTTGCAGCGGTGACCTGCTGTTTTGCCCGTGATTGGGGGGACTGGGAGGAACCTGGAATTTGTCACTCACCGGGCGGAACCGGCTTGGGATGCTGCGCCATGTATCTAACGGGCGGTTTTGTGCTCTTAATTCTGTACGAGATGTCCCGCGGCACCGTCCTGGCGTGGCATCTCGCCGGGTCCCCACCCTTACGCGGGGGAGGGTGGGGGCCCTTCCATGCTTTCCGTGCGGGTGCCGTTTCGGGCTGCGCTTTCCACGCGGCTAAGCCGGTTCAGGGTGCGCTTTCATGCGGCTGAGCCGGTTTCAGGCTGCGCCGAGGGCAACGAACGACAGTCCCGTAGCAGTCTGGACGGGCTCGCTCGCCAGGTCCCGGCGGGCGTCGCGCAGCGCCTCGGCGAGGGTGGTACCGCGGCGCAGGTGGCGGTGCAGCGCCAGCATCAGCGCGGCCGTGGCCTTGTCGTTGACAGGAACCACGCTGGCCGCGATGCCTGCGGTGCCGAGCGGTGCCAGGGTGCTGGTGAGGCCAAGCAGTTCATCGGCCCCGGCGGCGGCGCCCACCCCGGAATCGCAACTGGAAAGGATGAGCCGGTACGGCGCGCGCTCCAGCCGTTCCAGGTCGTGGGCCGTGAGCGGGCCATCGTCCATGTGCAGGGACGAGAAGAGCGGGCTGTCCGCGCGGAACGTGCCGTGCGCCGCGATGTGGGCAAGACCGGCGCCGTCGAGGGCGCCGAGCACCCGCCGGACGGTGGCACTGCCCGAACCGAGCATGGTGGCGCCGGGGTACTCCGCCGCCAGCGCTGGCACCTCCCCGCCGCCGGAGCCCAGCCCAGGGCCGAGGATGAGAACCGGGTCCGTGCCGGGTGGCGGGACGGTGCCGCGCGCGTGCAGCCACGCGCGGGCGGACGGTGCGACACTGACCGCGCGCTCGCGCAGGGACGGGAGCAACGCCCAGGGCACCGCGTGCAGCCTGCCAGGCGGGACGATGATCACCTGCCCGTCGCGAAGATGGCGGACCGCGCTGCCCAGCAGCACGGATTCCAGCTTGCGTGCGCAGGCCTCAAGCATCGCGAGCGCTTCTTGAGGCCGGTCGCCGCCCCGCCCGTGAGCGAGCCTGTGAAGGCTGAACCGGGCGAAGTCGACCTCGCGGGCAGCGTCGGCGGCGGGTCCCCCGGCAATGTGGCGGACCCTGCCCGACCCGCAGATCAGCAGGTGCAGGTCACCGTCGATGTCGAGAATCTGGACCAGCCTCGCCTCGCCAACCGCGCGGAGGAACTGCGTGATGTCGAACGAGTACCCATGGCTCCCGCCCTGGCCCCGGGTGCGCAGCACCCGCGCGCGGACCGCGGTTTCCAGCCGCAGTTGCTCGCGCTGAAGGACTATGGCCGCGTCGCCGTCGGCCCGTGCCTTGTCCAGGCGGCTGGTTACCTCCCGGAGCGCTGTCAGGCCGGCCTGGAGTTCCGCGTCATCGAGCGGCCGCGCCGTCGGGACGGCCTGCGCCGTCGCCCGCCACCGCTCGCTCCAGGCGAGCAGCAGCCGGGGCTGGCCGCTGCGCAGGGCGTACCGCTGGGCAAGCGCGGCGAGTTCGGCCCCGTGCGCGGTGGCCTGAGCGCGAAGTTCGGAAGCACCAAGAGTGAGCTTGTGCTCATCGAGGACGGCGAAACCGCGCCGGCAGGCGTTCAGCAGCCGTCGCTGATTCCCGGCTGCCTCGGCGCGCAGCGCCTCCGCGAGCCAGCCCTGGGCGCGTGCCAGAGCGGTGGTGCGGCGGTGCCGGCTGCGCGCCGCCGCCGCCAGGTGCCCGTCCGCCTCAGCCATCATGCGCCGAAGGGCAGCCGGCGTCGGGTGCGGGCCCGCCGGCGCTAGCTTCCGGCCTGCCGGCGCAAGTTGCCGGTCCGCTCCCTCTCTCTGGTGCAGGGCAAGGGCGATGCGCCCGGCCAGCAGCCGCGCCTGCGGTGCGTCACCAGAACCGAGCCGGTCCAGGCCGTCCGCGGCCTTCGCTGCCTGGCCAAGCAACTGCCGGGATGGGGGGCTGGCGGCGAAACCTGCCTGCAGCAGGAGCAGCTCGGCGTGCGCCTGCCACCAGTTCCGGCCCTGCGAGGAGAACATGCGCCGGGCTTGTGCGGCCCGGGCCATGGCTGCTTGTGGCTGAGCTGCCGCAAGCGCGGCCCGGGCGGCGATGAGCAGGAGTTCAGCCCCTTTGGTGGCCTGCCCGTTCTTCACCGGGAACCTTGTTGTCGCCGCGTCTGCCTCCACGAGGGCGTCGCCGGGGAGCCCGGCGGCCAGCAGCACCGCGCAGCGGTCGATGCTCAGGTCGGGCATCGCCACGGCGAGTTGCTGGTAGCGGCGATCAGCCTCGTCCAGGTGGGTGAGCGCCAGGGGCAGGTCGCCGGAGCGGAAAGCCACGAGCCCGCGATTGTGCCACGTGTACGCGACCTCGAGGTCCTGGCGGGTGGTGGCGAACAGGCGTTCCGCGCGGTCGAGGTCGACTTCCGCCCGCCGGGCGGAACCGTGCGCCAGGTGAACGAGGGCACGCGCGCTCAGCGCCCGCGCTTCCCAGAGGGTGTCGCCAGCCGGCCGCAGCGCGCGGACGGCCCGGCGCAGGTCTTCCAGTGCTTCGCCGTGCCGCCCGAGGACGCACAGCGCGATACCCCGCCGTACCTGGAGGCGGCCAACCTCCGGGCCAGTTGCCAGTGCCAGCGCGGAGCCCAGTTCCGCAAGACCCCGGGCTGTGTGGCCACGGTGGATCAGCGCGAGCCCCAAGGTAGCCCGGACGTCTGCTTGCCGCTCCCGCGAACCCGCCATCCGCGCAAAACGCAGCGCCGCACGCAACTCACGGGTCGCAGCGCCCAGGTCCCCGAATTCACGCAGCAAAGTGCCAATGACCTGGTGGGCCACCGAGGCGGCGTGAGCCCCCGGATTCCCGGCCAAGATAGCGCGCGCCCGCACCATGGCCTCGCCTGGCCGGGCGGCCGCCAGCAGCGGCAGCAGGTCTACTTCCCCCCCGGCCCCCCATGTATCCCGGTGAGGATCAGCATCCGTGGAATTGGAGTCAAGCATAGTAATCCAGGTGGCCCACTGCGATACTGGAAACGCAATGCAACCATATACCGATACGCGCGGTCCGGCCATGGGTTTACTTGTGTGGCCGTAAGGGGGATGGTGGGCAAATGAATCCTGCGACCTCGGGACCTGGTGCGTCTCGCGGCAAGCTGGAAGTTCAGCTCGACCTGATCAAGAGCACCTTAAGGGACAAAAAGGTCGAAGCGAGAGAGTCCTTTTCGGACGACGGCGATCTGGACTTTCTCTATCAGCATGGTGTGATACTCGTCCGGGATCGCCACCTGAGCCAGGTACAGCACGTCGTGGGCGGCGGCCAGCCAGTAGAACGCTTCGCTGACGGTGTGACCCTCTACTCGCTCGAGGGTGCACGCATCAAGGAAACCATCCCTGCCCTAGAGGCGGTCGAGGCCATGCTCGGTGCCGGGGCGGCGACGCCGAACCACATCTATTCCATCACTCCCGTCTGGGCTTGCCCGGCGAGCGAGCCAGAGGTGGTTGACGCCGACACCCTGCCCGATCCGGGCGTGGCCGGCGATGGCGGCGAAGGGGTCGCCATCTATGTGGCCGACACTGGGCTGCTGGAGGACGCGGCCAGCCACGCATGGCTCAAGGGTGTGGATGGAAAACTGGACAAGCTCCCCCCGGCGGGCACCGGCGGCGTGGTGAAGATTCCTGGCTATGCCGGTCACGGGACGTTCGTCGCGGGAGTGGCTCGCTGCATGGCGCCGGATTCCGCGGTCCATGTCGTAAGCGATTTCGACAAGGCAGGAGCGCTAACCGAACATGAGATCGTCAAACGGCTGGATCACGGCCTGAGCGTGGGCGCGGATATCATCTGCCTGTCGGCGGGCGGGGGAACCCGCAAAGACCATCCGCCGCTGGGCTTCCAGGCATTCTGGAACCGGTACCGCCACTACAAAGGCGTGGTACTGGTCGCTGCGGCGGGGAACAACTCCAGCCGCCGGCCGTTCTGGCCAGCCGCCTTCCCCCAGGTGGTGTCGGTGGGGGCGCTCGCCGCGAACGGGCGGGCCCGCGCCGGCTTCAGCGACTCCGGGCCCTGGGTGGACGTGTACGCGCCCGGCGAGGGCCTGGTGAATGCGTACGCGGCCGGGACCTATGAGTACCGCGAGCCTCCCAACACCGGCGCCCTGCGGGAGTTCTACGGTATGGCCCGGTGGAGTGGCACGTCCTTCGCGACACCGCTCGTGGCTGGCCTGATCGCCGCCCGCATGTCCCGCACGGGCGAGAATGGCCGGAGAGCGGCCGACGCGATCCTGGCCAAGGCACGGGCGCAGCGGATCCCCGGAGTGGGACCGGTTCTCAAGCCTGGCGATGGCGGCATGGACTAGCCCATTGCCGGAAAGGTGCGGTGGTGGACCAGGCTGACATAGGCCGCGTGGTTACCGAGGCCGCTGACGGCGACGGCGATGCCTGGGGCGTCTTGGTCCAGCGGTTCAGTGGGCTGGTGTGGGCAGTTACCCGTGCCCACCGTCTCCCGAGCGCGGACGCCGCGGATGTGTTCCAGACGACCTGGCTGCGCCTGGCCGAGCACATCCACCGGCTCGACAATCCCGCGGCTGTTGGCGCCTGGATCGCCACCGCGGCCAGGCGCGAATGTCTCCAGATCATCCGTGCCAGCGCGCGCGTCATTCCCATTCCGGACATGACCCGGTTCGACACCACCCCGTCCGGCGACAACACTCCGGAGGAAGCGTTCCTTCGCTCTGAGCGAGAGCAGCAGGACAAGGAGCGGGCCCAGGCACTGTGGAACGCGCTTGAGCGGCTGCCCAGGCGGTGCCGTGACCTGCTGCGGGTTCTGATGGCCTCGCCGCCACCCAGCTATGCCGAGGTGGCCGCCGCCCTCGACCTCCCGATTGGCAGTATCGGGCCTACCAGGGCACGCTGCCTGCAGAGGGTGCGGGAGGAACTGGCGTGAGGTATCAGGAATCGGTCTGCGCCCTCTTGATATCAGAGGGTTGAGGAGACTGGACAATGCGTGATGAAGAATATGACAACGATCTGGAGGAGGAGCTCAGGTGGCTGGCTGGCCGCCTGGAGCCGGTGCCTCCAGGGCTCCTGCGCGCGGCTCAGGACGCCTTCGCCTGGCGTGACATGGATCACGAGCTGGCGGAGCTCGTGTCCGACTCGCTGCTCGACGCGGACGAGGCCACACTCGTGCGAAGCTCGCAGGAGCAGCGGCTGGTGTCGTTTCGGGCCAGCCGGGTGAGTATCGATGT